>ENA-OWNT01000025-OWNT01000025.1-seawater-metagenome-genome-assembly--contig:-NODE-25-length-473751-cov-9.712644_pt1 | contig 473751 bp, 472 predicted proteins | sample MGYA00238136_ERZ651165 | MGnify/ENA primary metagenome ERZ651165 (study PRJEB26861, sample SAMN08777766) | seawater metagenome | isolation source: coastal seawater | place: USA: Florida | collected... | reverse complement strand
TCGGGCCAGGTGAGGCGGTCGTCATCGGCGGAGACCGCGAGGACGCCCTGTTCCTGCCAGCCCTCGCGCTTGACCTGCTCGGGATCCCGGCGTCGGCCGCCGTAGCCATGGGGATGCCATCTCATGCGACACCTCCGTTCGTCTCGATCGCCCAGAGCAGGATCGCGATGGCGTCGGCCTCGTTATCGTCGGCTGGGCTGAAGCCGCGAGCACGGACGGCGGCGACCATGGCGGCCTTGTCGGCGTTGCCCTTGCCCGAGGCGTGGCGCTTGATCGTGCCGACCGGGACGCCCTCGTAGGGCACGCCGCGCAGCTCGGCCCATGCGGTCAGCGTGGCCATGAGCCCGCCGTAGATATGGCTCGCGTCGGTGCCCGCGTGGCGGCGGACTTCCTCGAACCAGATGGCGGCGACGGGCCCGGACAGCCGGTCGATCTGGGTCAGCCAGTTGGTGAAGCGCAGGTAGCGCATACCGCCGCCATCGAAGCGGCCGGGGCGCAGCGAGACGGTGCCGCTGGTGATCAGACCGTCATGGCCGCGGATCGCCCAGCCGGTCGAGGTGCCGAGGTCGAGCGCGAGGATGCACGGGAGCAGTCCGCCACCGTCCTCCATCCGCACAGGAGGGTTGGTGACGGGTGTGACGGATGTGACGGATAGTTCCCTATCTGTTCCACAGGCGCGCACATGCGCGCGCGTAACGGTCTTATAGGTATGATCCGTCACATCCGTCACACTCTCTGAATTCATTGGCATTTTCCTATTCTCCCGAGAAAAGGTCAGAGTTGCTGTCATCGAGGGCGATGCCCCGGAATCCCTTCGCGGCGCGGGTGTTGTGACGCTCGAATCCCCGGACGATCAGGGCTTCCGAGAAGCGCTTGACCGACCCTGCGAACTCGCCGTTCGCATCGGCCCACGCCTTCCAGTCGGCGAACATCGCGGAGGTGCTGGCGCTGAGGTGCAACCCGACAGAGCAGCGCTCGTCGATCCAGCGACCGATGGCGTCCTCGGCCTCGAAGTAATCCTCAGTCGCAGCCATCACGGCGGGCGGAGGGCGCAGCCCTGTCCGCTGCCATTCGATGCAGCCTTCGAGCGCCCATGCGAGGATCCCGTCACGTTCCGCCAGCAGCCTGTCCGCCAGGTGCTTGTCGCGCCTCGCAGGAGGGATGGTGACCGTGAACGGCACCATGTGCAGACGCCGCTTCATCGCCTCATCGACGTTGCGGATTGAAGGCTTGTGGTTGCCGACGATCAGCAGCTTGAACTGCGGGATGAACTCGAAGAAATCCTGCCGCATGAAGCGGGCCGTGATCTTGTCGCCCCCGGTCAGCGCTTTGAGTTTGCTCTCGGCCCAGCGGCTGCCCTGTTCCGTTTCGATGGACGTGACGATGCGCGCCCCGCGCAGGCCCGCCATGTCGGTCGGGTGGCGATCACCCTGCGTGGCCATGAACATGTCCATCGGCGCGACGGTGGCGTAGTCGCCAAGGATGGCGGTCAGGGTGTTGGCGAAAACGGATTTCCCGTTTGCGCCGGTGCCGTAGAGGAAGAACAGCGCGTGCTCGGTGGTCACGCCCGTCAGGCAGTAGCCCGCCATGCGCTGCAGGTAGGATTGCAGTTCGCCGTCCCCGCCCGTGACGGTTTCGAGAAACCCGAGCCAGACGGGGCAAGCGTCGGCGACCGATGCCCCGGCGATGCGAGTCATGAAGAGGCCGGGGTCGTGCAGCAGCGACGCGCCACTACGCAGGTCGACCACGCCGCCGGGCGTGTTCAATAGCCAGGGATCGCGATCCCACGGCTCGGTCGTGGTTGCGTGGCGGCGGTCGGAACGGGCGAGCCGCTCCACGGCGGACACGGTCGCGGCGCTGGAAAGCTTCGCCTTGAGCCGTGCAGACCCGGCGCGCGCCGCCGCCTCGCGGCAGATCATCCGGGCCAGATCGAAGGCCTGCAGCGTCTCCTCGCGCCGCCAGAGCTTGCCCGACCAGGTCAGCCACTGCCCCCAGCCGGCGACGTAGCGCCATGTCTCGGCATGTCGGGCGGCGAAGGTTGCGGCGAGCGCATCCTCGGTGAAGCGCACCGGCACCGGCCCATCATGCCCCCCGCCAGCAGGGCCGCCGCCATCGGGACCGTCATCCTCGTCATCGATCTCGCCGTTTCGGGCGGCGTCGCGTTTCCAGAGGCGTTCGGCTTCCTCGCGCAGCCGGTCCTCCGGCCAGGGAGGGGCAACGCGGGCCGTGTTGTAGGAGACGATTTCCTCCCACGCCTGTTCGCGCGGCACGTGGCCTTCGCGGGCACGGCGGATCCAGTAGCCGATCACGCGCGACAGTGCGTCGAACCGCGTTGTGCCATCCACGCCGCCTTCGCGAACCTGGCGGCCGAACAGCTCGGTCACGCTGCCGCGCTCGGTGGCGGCCATGTTGAAGTCGAGCCCGTTCTCGCCTTCGAGCGGCGGCATCGCGATGATCGCTTCGAGCAGCTCGCCAAGGTCGTGATCGCGAGGATCGTGGTTCAGGATCTGCACCAGCCGCCGAAGGCCCTGTTTGGCGTGGATCGATCCCGCCACGCGGATCGGCTGGTGCGCGGACCGGAACGAAGGGTCGCCGCCGACCTTCGCGGCGATCATGTGCCGGGCGCGGCAGACCGTGGCGATGTCGTCGCCTTCGGCAGGCTCGGTCAGACGCCAGTAGAGGTGCAGCTTGCGCCGGCCCTCGGCGGTGACACCACCGGACGCGACTTCGAGTGTCGGGCAGCCGAGGTGCTGCACAAGATGGTCGCGCTTCGCGCCGATGTCGCCATGGTCGAGATCGACCAGCACCACCTGCGTCTGGACGATGCTCTCCGCACGCGCGTCGCCGGGAGCCGCGACTGTGCCGGGCGCAACGAACAGGGCCATGCCAGCGTCGCTCGCCCATGTCGCCTGAAGCGCGAGTTTCGCGGCGAGCGTGGTGTCCGCTTCGATGAAGGGCACATGCGGCGGACCATCGCCCGCGCCTTTCTCGGCCAGCGCACGGACCGGCACCCAACCGTCGCAGTAGCCGAACACGACCTCGGAATAGATCGCGATCATTTCGGTGTCGGGCGCGACGTCGTCGGGCGCGATGGTGTCGGACGGGACCGTCATGCCCAGCACCGTTCCCGCCACGCACAGAAGCGGCATTCGAAGTGGTCGGGGTCGGCCGTGTGGCGGGGAAGAAGTTCGCCCGCATCACAGGCGCGCAGGATCGTCACCGCCTTGTCGCTGGCGGACTGGGCGAGTGCGGCATCGAACGGCACGAGTTGATGCCAGATCTCGCACGTGTCCTTGTTGATCGCCGTGAAGAACGCCGGCGCCTCGGTCAGGCCGAGATAGGCCTGGTAGAGTGCGATCTGGGTGGCGTAGACCGGCGTCGCCTTTCCGACGCCGTGCTTCGCGATTTCCCGCCAGTTCTTGGCGTTCGCCGATTTGCACTCCCAGAGCGCAGGAACCGCCATGCCGTTCGGCGCGGCGACGACCACCCCGTCGGCATGGCCTTGCACACGTCCGCCCACGACCGAAAAGCCGAATTGATCGCCATGTCGATTGCGCGTGCGAAGATCGAAGCCGGCCTTGCGCAGCCAGGCGATGGCCAGGTCCTCGAGAACGTGCCCGAGCGCGAAGATCCGCAGGGACTTGCCCGAGAACCCGGCGCCCGGGTCCTTCGGCGTCTTCAGGTATTCGTACTGCAGCCTGCGCTGGCAGATGTCGCCCAGCCGGCTTCCCCCGAGATAGTCGCGTTGGGGACGTTCGGCCTGTTCCGCCACGAGGGCGGTGTCGATGCAGGCATTGACGGCGTCCGCGAAACTGGGCGGCTTCTCCCGATGGTTGAAGTCGAAACCGGCGCCCATCAGAACGGAACCTCCGGATCGGGCCGGGGTGCGCTGGTCTGCATCGCCTCCTGGAAGCCGTCGACGGCGGCCGTCGCGAGCGCGAGCGCCTGTGCTTCGCTGAGATCAGCGAACCGCGTGGTCCATCCGATCTCGGCCATGAGTTCGGCCATGTTGCGGAGGGCGGCCCGCAGGGCTGCCTGTTCGCGTTCGTCGGGATCGATCATGCGCCGACCCCACTATTGGGCGCTGGCGTGCGGGAATGCAGGATGGCGCAGCGCGCCGGATAGATGCTGTTCATGGGAGAGCTCCAGATGCTCTCCTCACCTACCGGCGGGGGTCTCGGACTGTCGGATGGTACCGAAGGAACCTTTCACGAACAGATGCTTGTGCGAGAACCGGTCCGTCAGTAGCCTCAACAAACCCAGATTCAATCAGGAGCCGAGTCGCGGATGGCATCAACAAACTTTAGGAGCTTCACGAATCCTGACCGGCTCAAAAGCATTTCGCAAAAGCATCTCCTGAAATTCTTTTCCTCTTGGAAGGGTTACTTTTCGGATCGTGGCTTGCAGCTACCCGAAGTGGCGGGGGACGACTTTCCCTACGACGGGCTCGCACAGATCCTGATGAGGGCCGACGACAAAGTCCCGCATGAGATGGTTGATGCGCTTTACTATGTGCACGAAACCGCCACCAAGGAATCGGCCGAAGAACTGATCGATGCCGCGGCAAAGGCAGGTCTTGTGATCGAGGCAGGTGAAGAACCCTCGGATGCCGACATCGCACTCCAGATTTGGCTCCAAAATCCCGAACTTCTTCGTCGACAACATGCCGAAGTCGTTGCGTTCAATCGCTCACGCTTCATCTATTTTGCTGGGCGTATCGGCAACAAAGGCCCGGCTCCGGATCCAACGCCTGCTCAGACAGCCTTCATGCAGGAGAACATGGACTCTTGGTTCGACAAGAAGCGTCGGGGGAAAGGTAGCCGCATTTTTGCATTTCCACGAGGAACAAAGACCTGGTTTCTTGTTCGTCACGGAGAACCGATGCGTCGGGAAGGACGCCACGAGGACGATGGTGCATCTGGCATTGCCTATTACAGGCCTCAAAAGCACGATGTCATAATCTACGATGGCGAAACAGACGAACTCGCTGTGAACGCCGGCACTAAGGGTGAAATAGAACTATACCTGAATACACTCGGAACCGCCCTCTTTAAGGATGAAAAATACTTCGATCGATCCAACAGGTTCACGCTCGATCCTCTCCTCGAAAAGGGAAAGGATGCATTGGAGAATGACACTGTCCCTGAGATCGTCAGCGTTCGACTGATTGAAATCGAGCGCTTTTGGGGAGGTAAGGCCAAGGAAAAGGAAGTGCGCAAGGCGTCCGATCTCTTCCTCGCGTGGGGAGGTGATTGGAAGCGGCGTCTGTCGGGTGGCTCTATTGACCGCGCCGTATTCAAATTCCGGTTCGACGGCGACGGCAAGGAGCGCACCGTCGCAATTCTGCCGCCGAGCCTCGCGCGCTATGACCGTGACGCAGACAGTGACCTGATCGACCGCTGGCTCAAGGATCAGAAGTTCTGCCGGCCAAATCCCGAAGGCGATGACGATGACGCTGGCGTTCTGGAAGACGATTGAACGCATCCCAGGCCATGCGAGCGACACCCGCGATTGGTGTGCGGAACTGGCGTCCTGCTGGACCAACGCCAAGCGTTATCTGCCGGAGACGTCGCGATACGCAGAGCGGATCGACTGCCCTTGGCCCGGCGGTGAGAACTGTCCGCGCCAAGTCGTGCGGCACAGGGGGGGCCTAGTACGCGCTGTTTGCGGCGATCCGGGACGCCTCTGTGATGCGCTAGATCTAACACAAGAGGATATCCGGATCCGCGAACTGGATCACCGCAAGCTCTTCGCAGACATCGCCGCAGCGCTCGAGCTCGTGCCTTCGGACGAGCTTCAGCGGGGTTCCCACATCTTCAACGTTGGCGATCATGCAATCGCCGCTGGGCGCTCATTCCCTGTCTTCGCATCGCTTGCGAGTCCGCGCACACCGCTCGGACGAGCCGATGTCCTCGAACTCGACCGTCGCAATCTCCCCTTCGTATTGCTCGTGACGTCGCTCATGGCGATCGAGTCCGATGTCGCTCCCTTCCTCGCGGCCCGGCGCGGGCGCGTACTGACGCTCGCAGAGTGTCTTGGGTTCGCCACAGCGCCCCGCAATGCTTTTGCCGCCAGCATGTCGCCCGCCGAGTTGTTCGCACCCGAGATCGCCCAACTGGCCGGTCCGAGCGACGCTGCAACGGGCCCCGTTATGGTCCTGCCAGTCGGGGCCCGCTGGGGGGATCTGCGATTCACCTTCCGAGAGGAAGCGGTGCTGAACGTCAGTTTTCGCGGACAGCCGCCAGCGCGCTTCGAGCCGGATCAACTCGGCATGCGCGACGAACGCAACCGAAAGCCCACCCGCCAGTGGCGACTTCTGCTCACCTGCTCTGCCCTCGGCGGAGCCCTGCCGCGGGCCTTTCCGGTCCGCACCATAAAGGGGCGACAACCGGCGAGCGGCTTGCTCCGAATTCTCGCGCAGTTCGAGCGCGGCTACGAACGTCAGCGCCAGCTTCTGGCCGCCGCCCTGAAGGCGAATTTCGGGATCGACGAGGACCCGTTCTCGGTCCGCGACGACTGCTACGAAGCCAAGTTCCTTGTCGATGCGAGCGCCCTGAGACAGGGCAGAGGCGACCAGCGCGACCGAAATTTCGCCGGCAACGACTGAACCTACCGAAACTTTTTTCGCCGTAACCAACCCCATGAAACCAATCGGTTTCGTGGGGTTTTTCGTTCGCCTTGCGCCCTGATTTCGAACCCGCTCCCCGAATTTTCGCCGGTCCCGGTCACTCGGGCCGCGTGCCCGTCCACCTGGACGAAGGCGAAACTTCATGGAGCGTTTCCACCCCATTTGCGACGCGCGCTCGCGCGTCTCCCGCAACATCATCATCCGGGCCGAACGACTTGCTCGATCAGGTTCGGTCCCCGGCATGGACGCCGAGGACATCAAGCAGGACCTGCGTCTGCACCTCTATCGCCGGGATGACAGGTTCGACCCCTCCCGCGGTCAGTACGACACGTTCGCAGACCGCGTTCTGGCGAACCGCATCGCCACGCTGGCCGCGCCGACCGAACGCCTTCGGGCCGAGCGGGCGTGGGTCGACTTCGAGACTCCGTCCGAGGGTCGCGGCGATGACGAGACGCTGCCGCTCGCGGAAACCCTGCCTGACAGTGTGGCGCTGCACGCCGCCGTCGCGCGTGCACCGGACGAGGCGTTCGGGCTGGTCCGCGATGTCCGGCGCCTTCTCGCAGGGCTGACACCGACCTGCAGGGATGTCGCGCTGGCGCTGATCGACATGTCGCCGACGGAGGCAGCCGAGGCCCTCGGGATCCATCGCAGCACAGTCTACGCCCGGCTCGGCACGATCCGGAAGGCGGCCGAGGCGCTTGATCTCGCCGCATATCTCGGCGCCGCCCCGACAGTCTCAGAGGCCCGCCGGTAGGTGACAACAGGACCGGCGATGACCCGGTTCCACCAAGTTTCATGCCGGGCCCTCGGAGGAATGCAACACCCCCACGCGGGGAAACACTCCGACCGCAAGCTCCAGGGCGGCGTCAGGCCCGGCAGCAGTCTTCCCGACGATCCCTGGACACCAACCGACGAAAACACGGAGCATCACCATGTTCACGACTTCCCCCCTGAAACGCCTGCGCCAGTCGAGCTGGATGGAGGCGATCCCCGACACGGTCAACGTTCCGGCCCTGTCTGACAGGCCGAACCGCGCGGTGCCGATCGAGCGCGCCACTGTGGACGACATCGAGTTCGCGCTTGTCGCCCTGGCGCGGCAGCAGTCCGAGCTCTACCGGCTTACGAGTGCGCTTGGCGACGTGTTGAAGATGGCGCGCCGCCAGGGCGCCTGTGGCGCGGACATCGCCATTTCGGCCGCTGTGCGGGATCTGGAGGGCGGCAAGTGAGCGCCCCCTTCGGCGGCGGGCCGCTCCGCATCATCACGGCCGACGAACGCTTGCGCGAGGCGCGCGGCATCAAGGGGGTGCTCACGGGCACCTCCGGCATCGGCAAGACCACGCAGCTGCTGACCCTCGATCCGCAGCGAACGCTTTTCCTGAACCTCGAGGCGGGCGAGTTGGCCGTTCAGGGCTGGCCCGGCGACGAGATCCGCATCCGCGACTGGGAGGTCGCCCGCGATCTGGCCGCCTGGATCGGCGGCGCCAACCCGGCCATGCGGGACGACCAGTCCTATGGGCCCGGGCACTTCGCGCGCGTCTGCGCGGCCTTCGGTCCCCCCAGCCAACTCGACAAGTACGACACGGTCTTCGTCGACAGTATCTCCGTCGCCTCTCGCATTTGCCTTCAGTGGTGCAAGGGCCAATCCCAGGCCCAGTCCGACCGCACCGGCAAGCCGGATCTCCGCGCGACCTACGGGTTGCTCGGCCAGGAGATGATCGGCTGGCTCACGCATCTGCAGCACACGCCCGCCAAGAACATCTGGCTGGTCGGTCTGCTCGACCGCAAGCTCGACGACTTCGGCAAGCCTTTCTTCTCGATGCAGATCGAGGGATCGAAGACCGGCCTCGAATTGCCCGGCATCGTCGACGAAGTCGTGACCCTGACCGAACTGCGCCCCGAGAAGGGTGACCCGTTCAGGGCATTCATCTGCACCACCATCAACGATTTCGGCCTTCCCGCGAAGGACCGCAGCGGCCGGTTGTCGATGATCGAGCCCGCCCATCTCGGGCGGCTCATGGCGAAGATCCGTGGTCCGCGCCCCGATGGCGCTGCCCACCTGAACTTCGATCTGCCCGCGGCCGCCACCGCACCCAATCCCCCGACGACGAAAGGAGCATGACAATGGCGAGCGACATGGATTTCAACGGCGCGGACACGCAGGACGCCGCCTTCGACCTCATCCCGGCCAACACTCTGGTCAAGGTCTGCCTGACCGTCCGCCCCGGCGGCGCGGGCCCCGAAGGCTGGCTGACCCAGAGCAAGACCAGCCCGGCCCTCTACCTCAACACCGAGGCAGTCGTGATGGAGGGGCCGTTCGCGCGGCGTCGCATCTACACGCGCATCGGCTTTCGCGGAAAGGCTGCGGGCGGTCCCGGCGACGACACCTACGGCAACCGCGGGCGCGCCATGATCCGCGGCATCCTCGAATCCGCCCGCGGCGTGCGTGCCGATGACCAGTCGAACGCCGCCCGCGCCGCGCGGATGATCCGCAGCCTCGGCGAGTTGAGTGGGCTGGAGTTCGTGGCGCGCATCGGCATCGAGCGCGACAAGGACAAGCCCGACGACACCGGGCGCAACGTCATCAAGGCCGCGCTCGGCGCCGACCATGCCGAATACGCTCGGGTGATGGGCAGCGTACCCCAGCCACCGCAGCAGGGTCAGTTCACCGCCTCGGGCTCGCAGCTTGCGGACAACGGCATGGGTCAGTCGGGCGCGCCGTCCTCCGGCTCCGCGCCCTTCTGGGCACGCTGAGGGGGACGGCCATGATTCCGCGCGACTATCAGAGGGCGGCGGTCGATGCCGCCCGCGATCGCACCGCCGCACATGGCAACACCATGCTGGTGCTGCCCACCGGGGCGGGAAAGACCGCCATCGCCGGTTTCTACATCGGCGAGGAACTGGAGCACCGCAGACACGACCGCGTTCTGGTGCTGCAGCACACCGACGAGTTGATTGATCAGAACCGCAGCGCCATCGACACTGTCACCGGAATGCCGACCTCGGTGGTCAAGGCCGAGCATGACGACTGGGACGGCCGCATCGTCTTCGGAAGCGTCCAGACCCTGGCGCGCGCCAACCGGCGCGAGCGGATGGCGCCGGTCTCGCATCTCGTCATCGACGAATGCCACCGCTCCGCGGCGCAAAGCTATCAGTCCATCATCGACGAGGCCCGGGCGCTCAATCCGGAGATCAAGCTGCTCGGGCTCTCGGCCACGCCGGGTCGCGGCGATGGCCGCAGCCTGCGCCGCACCTTCAGCAATGTCGGCTATCATCTGAAGATCGGCACGCTGATCGGTCGCGGTCTCCTGGTGCCACCGCGGACCTACACCATCGATCTCGGCGTCGAGGACGAACTGGCCGGGCTGGGCGCCACCGCGGGCGATTTCGACATGCGCGCGGCAGACAAGGTGCTGAACCGCTCGGTGCTGAACGAGGCCGTCGTCGAACACTGGCAGGCGAAGGCAGCGGACCGGCGCACCATCTTCTTCTGTGCGACGGTCGACCATGCCGATGCGGTTGCCGAGGCATTCCGCACGGCCGGCGTCACGGCCGAGACGATCTCGGGCGAGATGCCATCGCGGACGCGCGCCGACCTCATCGCCCGGTTCGATCGGGGCGAGGTGCAGGTGCTGACGAACTGCATGGTCCTGACCGAAGGTTTCGACAGCCAGCCTGTCGGCTGCATCGGCATCCTGCGCCCCATGCTGCACAAGGGCACCTTCATCCAGGCAGTCGGTCGCGGCCTGCGCAGGGTCGATCCCGCGCGTTTTCCAGGCATCGTGAAAACCGACTGCGTCGTGCTCGACTTCGCGGGCGCAGCGCTCCGGCACGGGTCGCTCGAACAGGAGATCACCCTCGACGAGGACGATCCTGAGCCCGGCCAGGCACCGTGGAAACTGTGCCCGACCTGTGAGGCCGAATTGCCGCTTGGAGCATCGGTCTGCGATTTCTGCGGTCACGTCTTCACGCGGGAACGAGCAGAGGCCCGACTGCTGACCGCCTTCGACATGATGGAGATCGACCTGCTGGAGCGGTCCCCATTCGCCTGGTGCGATCTGCATGGCGACGGCCAGGCGATGATGGCGAGCGGGTTCAATGGCTGGGCCGGGGTGTTCCATGATGGCGCGCTCTGGCACGGGCTCGGACAGCCGAAAGGCAGGGCGATCCGGCCGCTCGCCATCGGCACCAGGGTGCAGGCGCTCGCTGCCGCAGACGATTTCCTGCGCGCTACCGAGACGGGGACGGCATCGATCAAGAGCCGTCGCTGGCTCAATGATCCGGCGACGATGAAGCAGATGGACCTTCTGCAGCGCGCGGGTCACGAGGCCAACGGGCTGGATTTCAGCCTGTCGAAATACGCCGCCAACTGCCACCTGAACTTCCGCTGGAACCGTGGCGCGATAACCGCCGCTGTTCTTGGCCGGGCGGAGCGGTCGGCCGCATGAAGCGCCCCAATCCGCTCCCGCCCGACCAGCTGACGCCCGCAGAACGCCGCGCCGATCTGTGCGGCCTGCTGGCGCTCGGGCTGGTTCGGTTGCGGATGCGGGAGGTGGGCGAAGTATCTGACGAGACTGGAGAACGTTGCCTACACTATCCGCCCGACCAATGCCGTCATGCAACTCCAACTCACCGGAGAAATGCATGAACAAGCCCGATCCCATCCCCGCGCGCCTGGCCGCGCTCAAGACCACGCCGACGCCCGACCTGAAGAAACAGTGGCGCGACCTGTTCGACAGCGAGCCGCCACCGTTCAACCGCCGCTACCTCGAGTCCCGCCTGGCATACCGCATCCAGGAACTCGCCTATGGCGGGCTGAAGCCCGAAACGATACGGCGTCTGGAACGGCTGGGCGAGGAACTGGACGGCGGCGACCGATCCAAGCGCGGCATCCGCGCCGATCGCGACCGCCCCATCACAGGCACGCGCCTTCTGCGCGAATGGCAGGGCGTCGAACAGGTCGTCACCGTCACCGCCGACGGCTTCGAATGGCAGGGGCGGCCCTACAAGTCGCTCTCCGCCATCGCGCGGGCAATCACCGGCACGCGCTGGAACGGCTGGGTGTTCTTCGGCCTCAAGAACCACAGGGGGCGGACATGACGAAGCCGCCCGAAAAATCTATGGTCGTGCGCAAGCTGCGTTGCGCGGTCTACACCCGGAAATCCTCCGAGGAAGGGCTGGAGCAGGAGTTCAACAGCCTGCACGCCCAACGCGAAGCCTGTGAGGCGTACATCGCCAGCCAGCGGTCCGAAGGCTGGGTGCTTGTCCGCGATCAGTATGACGACGGCGGCATCTCCGGCGGCACGCTGGAACGCCCCGGCCTGAAACGGCTGCTGGAGGATATCGAGGACGGGCTGGTCGACGTGGTCGTGGTCTACAAGATCGACCGCCTCAGCCGCTCGCTGGCCGACTTCGCCAAGCTGGTCGAGGTGTTCGACCGTAACGGCGTGACCTTCGTCTCCGTCACCCAGTCGTTCAACACCACCACGTCCATGGGGCGGCTGACGTTGAACATCCTGCTCAGCTTCGCGCAGTTCGAGCGTGAGGTCACGGCCGAACGCATCCGCGACAAGGTCGCCGCCAGCCGGAAGAAGGGCATGTGGATGGGCGGGGTGCCGCCCTACGGCTACCGTGTCGAGAACCGGAAGCTGATCGTGGACGAGGAAGCCGCCGCGCACGTCCGTTGGATCTTCGCCCACTTCCTCGAGATCGGGTCGGGCACGGAGCTGGCGAGAGAGATCACGAAACGCGGCATTCAGACGCCGCGCGGCAACCGGATCGACAAGAAATACATCTACCGGATGCTGAGCAACCGCGCCTACATCGGTGAGGCCGTCCACAAGGGCGACAGCTACCCCGGCGAGCACGACGCCATCATCGACCGCGAGACGTGGGACCGCGTCCACGCCATCCTGAAGGAAAGCCCGCGCAAGCGGGCTGCTCGAACCCGCGCCGAGACACCCGCGCTGCTGAAGGGGCTGCTGTTTGGCCCGGACGGCGCGGCCTTTTCGCCAACGCACACCCGTAAGGGCGACAGGCTCTACCGCTACTATGTCAGCCAGACGGTGCTGAAGCACGGCGCCGGATCCTGCCCGGCCGGCCGCGTGCCCGCTGGCGCTATCGAGGCCGCCGTGATCGACCAACTGCGTGCCGTGTTCCGCCAGCCCGAGATCATCGCAGGGACCTGGAAGGCAGCGCGTGCCCACGACGGCGAGGTCGCCGAGACTAACATCCGTGAGGCACTGACCCGGCTCGATCCGCTGTGGGACGAACTGTTTCCCGCTGAGCAGGCCCGCATCGTGGCGCTGCTGGTCGAGCGCGTCGACATCGGGACGGAGGGGCTGAACGTGCGCCTCCGTGCCGACGGGCTCGGTGGTCTGGCTCGCGAGTTGCTGGCCGGTGGCATCGAGGTCGCAGCATGACACGCGGGGCTCCGATCCCCGACACGGTGACGCTCCACGTCCCGTTCCGCCTCGTGAAGCGCGGCGGGAAAAAAGAGATGGTGCTGCCAGATGGCGCAGAACAGACGCGCAAGCCGGACAATGCACTGGTAAAGGCGCTGGCGCGCGCTTTTCGCTGGAAGCGGATGCTGGAGTCCGGCGAGTTCGCGTCGATTTCCGAACTGGCCGAGCGTGAGGGGATCGCTTTCACTTACATGGCCCGGGTCCTGCGCCTGACGCTGCTTTCGCCCGGCATCGTCGAGGCGATCTTGGACGGCAGGCAAGCGCCAGAGGTGACGCTGGCGCGGCTGCTTGAGCCGTTTCCGGCAGCGTGGACAGAGCAGCAATGCATCACCTAGACTACGCTCTGCATGCTAGGGTACGCCTCTGACCTTGCCAGGGACTAATGCATCGTCGTCCAGATGTCGTACTCGATCATCGGTTTGGATTTCGTGCGCAGGAAAGCATCCGCTTGCCGCTTACCCTCTGTGGCCGCCCCCGCCGCTTTGACGGAATTGATGCGCCAGCCGCTGTCGCTTAAGGAAAGCTTCACTAGGTCGAGAGGATCGGCTCGCCGGTCCGTGATGCCGCCAAACCTGATGACCATTTGGGCATCATCAGCAGACACGTTTGCCGCGTTACGCCACACTCGACGCAGATCCGCAGCGAACTGCTCGGGGCTGGAATGAAGCACCTGACCGAGATTGCTGTAGTCGACGGCTTCAGGGCCGCCGACGAACCAGTTTCGTAGCCACTGGTCGGGAATGTAAGTCCGCATGCCGTAGTACGGAGGCGAAGTGATGACCCAAGAGAATCGGATTTCCGCGTGTTCTGGCTGAAGGGCACCGGCTACCCGGCTGTCCGCCAGACGCACTGTGCCCTTCACGTCGGAAGCCGCTCGATAGTAACGATTGGCGCGTCGCTCGATCACGGCCAATACATCGACGGGCTGCGGGACAAGTCCTCGGGTCTGCCAGTAGCGGATGGCATAGGCAGGCTTGGGTGCATAGGTGCGAGGGCTTTGGTTGGAGAAGTAACTCGGGAAGGTCTTTTGTCTCGGGCCATGTAGTGCGCCCAAGATGATACCGCGGAGGGCAATACGCACATCTGTGGTACAATCCATCAGAAATGCCTCCCGAAATCGGCAAAGCGCGTCCAGCACGTTCGGATGAAACGCCCATAGCCAGAAATCGCTGGAAGGAGTTTGGCGGGCACTCTGCTCGCTCAGGATTTTTCGAGCTTCGTCAACAATTTCGGCGGGGGACGCCGTCGCTATCTTGGAAGCCGCTATGGCTGCGGCAACCGGACTGGAATCAACCCCTAAGGAATCTAGGCCGACAAGACGTGCCGCGAAATTCGTGGTTCCGCGACCACAAAAAGGATCCAGAACACGGTCTCCTGGTAGCGCTCGCTTCCTCAGGATATCGAGCGGAAAATCAAGCGGGAACATCGTAAAATACGGGCAAATACCGTTCAGGGCGGTATCATAAGATTCTTGGCAATGAGTCATTTCTTGACTCTTATCCAAGTTTTTCCTGTGTCTGGATTCTTGAACGTTTCCCAACAAGCAGGTTGTTGCCCGAATACTGAATTCATTGCCTTGGGAACAAGATTGTAGGCAAACTGATTCCGATCCTCCAAGTGCTCGGGGAGGTTGTCGATCAGAAACTTCTGAACCCCGAACCAGGGCGTCCCATTCGCTGATTCGAGCTTCTGGCGGAGATCTCGTGCCTCCTTCAGGGCAGCGATCGCTCGCTCCTCAATAGTGGCCATGACATCGACCGCCTCCGGTTCGTCGCCATCGACCGCGTCACGGAACAATGGTCCGGCACCCCCTGGTTCCGCGTTGCGTGCCGCAGTTGGGTGCGCCGTCGTTGCCGAGAAAGTCTTGCGCAGCGACTGGGCGAAGGTCTTGCCGGCCGAACGGCTGTAATCGCTATCGCGCATCGCGAACATTTTCTCAAACGACAGCGCGCGCAGACTAATCGGATATGGCTTTCCTCCGACAGAGCTCCAGAAGACACCTTGGCCTGGAATGGGTTCGTTGAGCAGCGAGCTGAGCAGGTCATCGCTGAAATGAGCATTCGCGCGCTTCAACGAAGTGAGGTCGGCTGCCGACAGGAGATGGAAGATGAACCAGTTGTCACCTTGACTCAGTATCTCGACGGGGATGCTGCCCGGTTGCTGGGTAATTAAGAGCGCGCCGAGGTCGTACTTCCGGCCTTCCTTCACCCAAGCGACGTAGGGTTCGGCCGCTGGGGCGTTCTCGTTTAGGACGGACTGCGCTTCCTCGACCACGGCGATCGTTGGAATTGTCTTGGGATCGGCCGCAGTGAACTCCTGCTGGTTGCGGTCGAAAATTCGGCGCAGGATCAGCCCCGAGAGCACCAGCGACTGACCACCCCGCATCTGAGAGACGTCAATCACGCACAATTTTCCCTCAGACAGAGCATGAACCAGCATGTCCATCAGCTGGCTGCCCTTGTCGTGCAACATTCTCACAATGGACGTCATGTTGGCTCTGGCCGCCAAGGCCTCGGCCTCTTGCCGCTGCGGATCGAGATCGAGGAGTCGGCAAAGGTCTTCAAGCGGCGCGGTGTTGCCGTTGGTGTCAATAAGGTTCACCAGCGACTCCCAGCGGTCCTGAGGAAGCCCGCGGAGCTTGCGAACGTTCTGCTGCTCCTGACGTTCGGGTCCGAGCGCGATCGAAATAACATCGCTTGGACGTAGACGACGAATATCAAGCTTGATCCCGCCTGCGACGAACGACTGGTAGAATGGGCTTGGGTTTTTCCTGTCGGTGAAGACGACGAGCTTGTCCTCCAGTGCAGGAACGTCGCAGAGACCCGGGCGGCCCTTGTCGTCCGGCCAGAAATACTCTCCATCCGGGTCGAATATGACCGTACCCACAGGCACCTGCTTGCCGGCGCGCTTTGTTACGAATGGCGTAGTCTCATAGAGCTTAGAGAAGAGCAGCTTGTTGAGGTTCGATTTGCCGAAGCCTGCTCGGGCGAAGATGAAGCTGCGTCGGGACACCAGAGATTCGATCGGGAAACGAACCAGAACCTCGGGGGCGACGACCTGCATCCATTCCTGCGACTGGAACGACTTGTCGCCTGCGGCATATATGTATTCGCCGAAAGCCAGGTGTCCGATGGGAGCACCATCGATGTTGTGACCAGCTATCTCGCGCAGCACGTCCTCGTTCGGGAGGGCCACCTTGCTGCCGACATGCGGCAGTCGGCGATGGGACGGCACGAAGGTTAGCCCCGTCCCGTTCCTGCGTAGGACGCCGAGGACCCGAATGTTCACTCGGTACTTGAGGTACTGCTCGCGCAGGTCTTCAGGTATCGGTCGGTCTTCTCGGACCGCACGGATGTTGAATTCCTCACCAGACCCGAACGAAAGCTTCCCCTCCGAGGAGAACGAGGCAATACGTCCAAGTACCGCCTCGTCGGACGTTTCCAATTGAACGAGCAGGAACTGCCCGTGCATAGGAATGTTCTGGAACTCATTCCGATATGGCAGGACTAGGTCGGCATGAAACTCCATACCGCCTTGCTGAAAGCCGCGAAAGATGCCGACAACCTGATCTTTTGGGAAAAGCTGGATTTCTTTCATTAATTGTCGCCTTATCCGTAGCGCCGTTGCGCCGGGTCGGCGTCCTGCAGCTGAAACGCGTCTAGTGTTCCGGCATCACTGCCAAGACTTATTCTTACACCTTCGTAGATAAAGTCCTGTAGGATATCGAAGTCGAAATCTACCAACGCTGCATTTTCGTGCGCCTTTTGCAGGCAGCGTGGATAGTGCGGCACGGGAAAGCCGTTTATCGCGTCGGCAAGCATCGAACCGAGGATTGTTTGAGCGTCACTTACTTGAGGCACGAAGACATCGACCGGCCACACCGGATCCCGGCGGTGAGAACCGAACTTCACCAGGAACATCTTCCCGCCGACGAACTTGTTGATCTCGCCGCCGTCACCAGCTCGATCATCGCCACGAGCGAACTCCGACCAAACATAGGCTCGCTCCTCTACCTCGCGCGGCACTTCCACATAGGCCGGGTAGTCGGTCCGCAAGACGCCTTCCAGAGCCATAGCAAGACGGTACCGCGAAAGAACCTTGCTGTGCTTGGCCACCCCCGCGAGATACACCCGACGCCTGCTATTAGCCCATTGCTTATCGATGCGCTCTTTCATGCCCTGGAGCAGGCGCTGAAATAAGTCCTTGGCGAAAACCTTACTACGCAGCAGGCCGTCGCAGACGATAAGGGTGTCGGTCCCGAAGTCCTTCTTGAGGATTGCGAACAGAATGGCCCATTCAACCAATTCGCGGTAGACCTGCACCCAGCTCGGCGAGACCGGTTTCCCTTTATCGCTCGGCCGAATCATATGGGAGAGCGCCGGCAGCGTCTCCACGCCTAGATAGTCCATCATTTCTCCGAGAGCCGTACGAGCGGCTCCTTCTGGAGTAAATTGGCGCTCGTTTAGCTTCTGGATCGGTGTGGTAGGCGAAACTGCTTCAAGACAGTACTCGTTGTTGCTGCTATCCACGACCCTGACCAGTTGGATAAGGAAGGGATCGAACTGAAGCTGGTTGTTGCCGCCATCCGTGCCTACCAGTGAGATCGATGTTGTTGCCCGCGGTTGGATGCGGCGGGTGGCGGTCTTCAGAGGGAGGATCTCTTGTCGTAGCGCAGCCAGCACGCCTTGATCGGTGCCAATGCAGTCCGCTATCGCCTCCTTCAGCTGGGCTTGGCTCGCCGGGTCAATCATCGCGCCCCCACTACATCTCGGTTCCACTCGACTATTTTTGCAGTATCTTGTGCGAAAATACCATGGTCATAGTTGTCCGTCGCGCGGTCTATTGGTCAGCAAGAAAAGGAGGGTCACGAAACCATGGTTGTCTGGATCGAGGTTAGCAGAGGCGACATGATCAAGCTCCGACGCACTGCTGCTCGCGGGCGATTTTGGCGTGCAAGAGCAAAGCTTGCGCGATAGTGTCATGATAAACAAGCCCTTTTCGTGAGTGCCCGTCCCGCATGTCCGACCGTCTGACCGACTTGATCCTTTCCCTGACCCCCGAAGATGGCTCCTCCATCGGCAACGGCGCGATGATGGCGCTGCTGCGCGAGCGTGTGCCGGACCTGACCGATGACGACTACGCCGCCGCGCGCGATGCGCTGGTCGATGACGGGCTTCTTGCCCGTGGCCGTGGGCGGGGCGGGTCGATCATGCGGGTGGTCGATGCTGACGAGGATGAGGAGGACGGCGAGGACGCCTGGGACGAGGATGCCGACGACGACGGCGGGTTCGAGCTTACGCCAACCGACGAGCCTGCGCCGCGGCAGCGTGCCGCCTCTCGAGGCAAGAAGGCCGCGCGGAGGCCGGACGGGCCGGTGCAGGTTCTGAGCTACCGCCACGGCGAGACGCGCGTCAACAACCCCGAGGTTGGGATGGTCCATGCCGGCACCGATCCGGATGGCGAGAAGACGGTCTGGGCCTACGACCCACATCTCGACCCTGTGCTGAACTTCGACTCCGCGCGGGCGGGGATCGAACGGCTCATCGATGACGCGCTGGCCAGCGACGATCCCGAGCGGATGAAGGACGCGCTGCAGGAGCTGAAGCGGCTGCAGGCACCCTATCTCAACTGGACGGGCAAGGCGGAGCGGACGAGCGTCGCGGTCGATACCGTCTCGCTCCATGTCCATGAACGCGTGGATCCGGCGACGATCCTTGCCAATGCGGCCAGGCGGCTGAAAGGCAAGGAATCCGCAACGCAGTGGCGTCAGCCAGATCTGTTCGCGGCGCCGTTCGAGAACCTGCCGCTGCGCCAGGCGCTGGATTTCTACCACCACGAAAAGGGCTGGTCGAACCGGCTGGTGGCGGGCGACAGCCTGCTGGTGATGAACTCGCTCCTGACCAAGGAGAGCATGGGCGGCAAGGTTCAGATGATCTACATCGACCCGCCCTATGGCATCAAATACGGGTCGAACTTCCAGCCCTTCACGAACAAGCGCAAGCTAGCGGACTCGGATAAGGACGAGGACCTCAACCAAGAACCGGAGATGATCAAAGCGTTCCGGGATACCTGGGAACTTGGCATCCACTCCTACCTTACCTATCTGCGCGATCGACTGTTGCTCGCTCGAGAGTTGTTGAGCGATAGCGGCTCGGTGTTCGTGCAGATCTCAGATGAAAATGTGCACTTGGTACGCGGAATCCTTGACGAAATCTTCGGCGTAACGAACTTCGTGTCGCAAATATCATTCTCCAAAACCGGCTCGGTCACAGGAACTCACCTTGGAAAAATTTGTGACATCCTGCTGTTCTACGCAAAGGACAAAGATCGCCTAAAGTACCGCACTCTATACGAGAAAAAGCCTGAGATTGGCGGCGAATATTCTGAGGACCCACTTAAGTCAGACGGATTTAGGACCACCACGACCCGTCCCTATGATTTCATGGGAAAAAGCTGGCCGTGCGGTGCCAATGAGCACTGGAAGGTGCCTGTTGAAGGTTTGGATAGAGCAGCCAAGGCAGGAAGGATTATTCCCAAGAAAACCTCACTTCGCCTCAAAAAATTCGCGACCGACTTTGAATACAAGGTATTCCACTCTGTGTGGCTCGGATTCGGTGGCGCATCCAACATGCAGTATGTCGTAGAGACAAATACGCGCATAGTCGAGCGATGCATTCTTATGACAACTGATCCAAGTGACCTAGTCCTCGACATTACCTGTGGGTCAGGGACAACAGCATTTGTCGCTGAGAAGTGGGGGAGACGTTGGATCACCTGCGACACCTCGCGCATTGCTACCACACTCGCCAAGCAACGGCTGATGACTGCAACTTTCGACTATTACGCGCTCAAGTACCCGCACGAGGGGCTCGCTGGCGGGTTTGACTACGAAACCGCAAAACGAATTTCGCTTGGATCGATCGGTAGCAATACCGACATCGACAAAATTTACGATGAGGATCACCCCAAGATCGAAGCGGCACTCGAAAGCCTCAATGCCGCGCTGATAGCCACACCGCCGAGGCCTCAAAAGCCCGTGCAGGGCGTGCGCAAGGGGAAGCCAGTGGACTTCGCCAAGGGCGACACACTGCACGAATGGGAGGTGCCCTTCGACTGGCCTGACGACTGGCCCGAAGCCGCTCGCGGGCCCTTCGACGCTTTCCACGCCGCGCGGCAGGCAATGCAGCGCCGCATGGACCAGTCTATTGTCGACCATGCCGAGCAGGAGACGCTCTACGACAAGCCGCGCAAGGACCCGAACAAGCTGCGCATCTGCGGGCCCTTCTCGGTCGAGGCGGTGCCGGCGCCGACCGTCCTGTCGCTGGACGAAAGCATGCCGCCGCAGCAGGCCGACGAGACCGTCGCCCGTTCCGGCGAGACCTCCCGCCAGGCGCTCTGGCGCGACGAACTGCTCAAGACCGGCGTGCGCGGCAAGGGCGGCGCCATGCTCCGCTTCGCCGAGTTCGAGACGCTGCCGGGGCTGAAGCACATCCACGCCAGCGGGTCGCTGGCCGAGACGGGCGAGCGCGTCGTCGTCAGCTTCGGCCCCGAGCACGCGGCGCTGGAGCAGCGACAGGTCGAACTGGCGCTGGACGAGGCCCAGACGTTGCGCCCGTCGCCCAAGTTCATCCTGTTCTGCGCCTTCACCTTCGACCCCGAGGCCGCGAAGGACATTGACGAGGTGAACTGGCCCGGGGTGACGCTGCTCAAGGCGCAGATGAACACCGATCTGCTGACCGAGGATCTGAAGAAAAAGCGCGCCTCGAACCAGTCCTTCTGGCTGATGGGCCAGCCGGACGTGGAGCTCCGCAAGCGCAACGACGGGCTGTGGGAGGTCGAGGTCAACGGTTTCGACTATTTCGATCCGAAGGCGGGCGACCTCGTCTCCGGCGGCAAGAAGCAAATCGCGATGTGGTCGCTGGACGTGGATTACGACAACCGCTCGCTGATGCCGCACCAGGTGTTCTTCCCGATGGCGGATGCGAAGGGCGGCTGGAACCGCCTGCGCAAGACGGTCCGGGCCGAGCTGGACGAGGACCTGCTGGAGCAGTTCCACGGCACCGTATCGCTGCCCTTCGAGGCGGGCGAGAACCGCCGGATCGCGGTCAAGATCGTGGACGACCGCGGGATCGAGTCGCTCAAGATCATGCCGCTCGAGGGGTAGGCCCATGTCCCTCATCATCAACACGCCATTCGAATGCCCGGCGCAGCATTGGGTCGAGGGCAAGGGCGGCAAGCTGGAGATCAAGCCCGAACGCCGGCCGGCGAGCTACGAGGTCTTCGACGCGCGCAACAACACCAAGCGCACCGAGGTGCTGGACCTGGTGAACACGATCCGGGCGCGCGTGGATCAGTGGCGCGCGGACGGCTGGCCGGGCGTCACCATCGTAACCCGCAAGCTGCTGGACCACTGGCATGATCGCGATGCGCGCCAGTACCCGTTCTACTTCTGCCAGCTCGAGGCCATCGAGACGCTGATCTGGTGGGTCGAGGGTGCCGAGGCCTACAAGCAGGGCATCGCGATCCCAGGCGACGGCGGGACGTGGGAGCGGCTGTGCAACAAGATGGCCACGGGCGCGGGCAAGACCACGGTGATGGCGATGATCATCACCTGGCAAGTGCTGAACGCGCTGACCTATCCGAAGCGGAACAAGGATTTCAGCCGCGCGGTGTTCATCGTGGCGCCCGGCCTGACCGTGAAGGAGCGGTTGCAGGTGCTGCTGCCCAGCGAGGGCAGCTACTACGACGAGTTCAACCTGTGCCCGTCGGAGGCGCTACGCCAGAAGCTGAACCAGGCCGAGGTGCTGATCGAGAACTGGCACACGCTCATGCCGCTGAAGGAAGCGGACCGCTCGGTGGTCAAGAAGGGGCGCGAGTCCGACGAGGCCTTCACGCGGCGGGTGCTGGGCAAGCTGGCGGCGCACAAGGACATCATTGTCATCAACGACGAGGCGCACCACGCCTATCGCAAGCCGCCCGAGGTGAAGATCAGCAAGAAGGCGGCAGCGGAACAGGGCATCGACCTGGATGAAGCCACACGCTGGATCGAAGGACTGGACCGCATCCACAAGACCCGGCGCATCCAGCGCTGTTTCGACCTCTCGGCAACGCCGTTCGCGCCGACCGGCAAGAAGAGCACCGACACGGCGCTGTTCGACTGGATCATCTCGGATTTCGGCCTGAACGACGCGATCGAGGCCGGGCTGGTAAAGACGCCGCGCGTCGTGGTGCGCGACGATGCCGTCCCGGACGCCAAGACGCTCAGGTCGAAGCTCTACCACATTTACCGCGACCCGTCTGTGTCCGAAGACCTGAACCGGGCGAAGGCTGAACCGCACGAGGCTCTGCCGAAGCTGGTCCAGGACGCCTACACGCTGCTCGGCGCCGACTGGCGGGAAACACGGGCGCGCTGGCAGGAGGCCGGGCATCACTCACCGCCCGTCATGCTCACGGTCTGCAACCGCACGGAGACCGCGGCCCGCATCGAGAACTACTTCAACAAGGGCGATGCACACTGGCCCGAGCTGCACGCGCCACAGCGGACGCTCCGGGTCGATTCGAAGGTTCTCGAGAAAGCCGAAATCGGCGAGGCCGCGGCATCCGACAAGGACTACGAGGCGCGTCTGAAGGACATCATCGACGCGGCAGACCTTCCCGAAACGCGCCGCCAGCAGTTCCTCGCCCTGAAGAAGGAGGAACTTCTGCGCGAGATCGTGGACAACGTTGGGAAGAGGGGTGCCGCCGGTCAGGACCTTCAGAACGTCATATCGGTGGCGATGCTGTCGGAGGGATGGGACGCCAAGAATGTGACGCACATCATGGGGCTCCGGGCCTTCACGTCCCAGTTGCTCTGCGAACAGGTCGTCGGACGCGGGTTGCGCCGGGTATCCTACGACACCGACGAGAACGGCCTGTTCCTGCCCGAATACGTCAACGTCTTCGGCGTGCCTCTCTCTATCTCGGAGACCGGCGAAGGCGGTGAGGCGCCGCCACCGCCGAAGCCCACCACGCAGATCGAAGTAGTGCCCGACCGCGCGCATCTGGAGCTTCGCTGGCCGAACGTGCTGCGCGTGGAGACGGTCGTCAAACCGGAGCTCGCCATCGACTGGAACAAGGTCCAGCCGCTCGTGCTCGATCCCGCCAGCACACCGATCAGCGCCGAACTCGCCCCGGCGCTCGGAGGCGCGACGGACATGGGCAAGGTCACCGCGATCGACCTCGAGAAGCTGCCGGATGGCTTCCGTCTGCAGCGCCTCGTATTCCAGGCTGCGCGGAAGGCGTTTGCAGAGCTGAGCCATGGGTTCACCGGCACCCACGAGTATCTGGCGGCGCAACTCGTCAGGATCGTCGAGGCGTTCCTCAACTCGGACCGCCTCGACATCCCGTCGCTCTTTCACTCCGATCCGCTTCGGCGGCGTATACTCATCGCGCTCAACATCGATCTCGTGGTCCAGCATGTGCTGAGCAACGTGACCGAGCAGAACACGGAACGTCTGACGCCGGTGTTCGACGAGGAAAACCCGATCGGTGCAACTGGGTTGATGCGCACCTGGTACACGACCAAGCCGTGCTTCCCGACGACCAAGTCGCACATCAGCCATCTGGTGGGAGATTCTGCCTGGGAAGGCCACGCGGCCAATGTCTTCGAGAAGCGCGATGACATTCTATCATACGCCAAGAACGATCACTTGGGCTTTCAGATCTACTACATGTGGGCGGGCTCCCGGCGGCGATACGTCCCGGATTTCCTGGTCCGTCTCGCTGGCGGCACGATCCTCGCACTCGAGATCAAGGGCACCGACAGTCCTCAGAACAAGGCCAAGCGGGACGCGCTGAACGAATGGGTGAAGGCGATCAACGCAGCAGGCGGTTTCGGACGCTGGGATTGGGATGTCGCGTTCAAGCCGGGTGAGGTGCAGGACATCATCACGAGGCACGCTGCCGTCGCCGAGCCTGCAGAATAGAGCTGGCGTTTCGGCCAGAGCGCGACAGAGTTGTTCGATCCCGGTTCCATCTCGATAGCGCCACTGGCATCGAAGTGTTTAGGTTGGGTTTCGAATTTATCTCTGAATTTCAGGAGTTTGCAGGCTCTACACCAAATCCGCGAAGTCGAGAGGTCCGGAGAATTTCGGCCCTGAGAGACGGCTTCCGGGCCTCCTAGCGCAGGGGCCAGTGCTCAGCCCGTCCTGCATAACCCTCGAAAACAACGGAAAAATCCGGCCGCAGCCGGATCGGGAGAACACTTTCGCAAGGGCAAGTGGCGGAGAGGGTGGGATTCGAACCCACGGTACGGTCGCCCGCACGCCGGTTTTCAAGACCGGTGCCTTAAACCGCTCGGCCACCTCTCCGGCCGGGGCGTCATCGCATGAAACGGCAAATCGGCGCAACTGCGAAAACGCCGTCCTCTTATCCGGCATCGGCATGATCCGCCGTCCCTTCTCCTGCGTAGGCAACAAGGGAAACAAGGAGAGGACGATGAAAAACGGATCGACCATCGTGCGCCTCGCCGGCGCGGTGTTCCTGACGCTGACCGCCGCAACAGGGGCGCAAGCCGAATGGCTGCAGAGCGAAGGCGAAATCAAATCGCTCGTTTCGGGAAAACGGGTTTACCTCAAGGTTCCGCTTGGCGGCGAATTTCCGCTCTATTACGCCGCGTCGGGCCGGGTGACCGGTGACGGATCGGCGCTCGGCCTCGGAAAGTACTTCGCCCCGCGCGAAACCGGGCGCTGGTGGGTCAGCGGCGGTCAGCTCTGCCAGCAGTTTCCGAGCTGGTACGACGGCGAAACCAAATGCTTCCGTCTCGCTCCGACCGACGAGACGCGCCTGCGCTGGCGCCGCGACGACGGATATAGCGGACGGGCCCGCATCGCGAACTAGGGATCGGGGAGGGGCAGTGGCGAGACGATTGCGGCGAAATCTGGCGGCGCAATCCCCCGCTTCTCGCAGCGCAGCATTAACGGTTTGAAAAATCCTGTCGGCTAACGTGAGGCGATCGAAGCCATAAAGTGTTGGCCCGATGAAGGATTTTGTGTATCCCCTTTCCGCCATGCTGTTGCCGATCCCTCACAAGCGCCTCAACGCCGCTGCCGCCATCGCCCTGACGGGCCTTCTTCTGGCGGGCTGCTCGTCGACGGACTCGAAACTTGGCATGCAGGGCGTCTACGCCGCCAATGGCAAGACATCGGGCCGCGAATATTTCTCGGCGGCCTCGCAAGGCGTCGCGGCAAGCCCGCGCGTCGCGACCAGCGCCTACATGCCGCGCGGCGGCGGGAGCGACAAGGTCGGCAAGCCCTACACGGTGGCCGGCAAAACCTACTACCCGACCGAGACGCCGAAACAGACCGAGATCGGGCACGCTTCCTGGTACGGCGCCGCCTTTCACGGTCGCAAGACCGCCAATGGCGAGGTCTATGACATGACCCACCTGACGGCGGCTCACAAGACGTTTCCGTTGCCGAGCTACGCCCGCGTGACGAATCTCGAAAACGGCCGTTCGCTGATCGTGCGGGTCAACGACCGCGGCCCCTTCGCCCATGATCGCGTCATCGACCTGTCGAAGCGCGCCGCCGACCTGCTCGACTATACGGGCAGCGGCGTAGCCGAAGTGAAGGTCGAATATGCAGGGCGTGCGCCGCTCGACGGACAGGACGACGCCTTTCTCCTGGCTTCGGTCCAGGGCGTACCGGGCTACGATCCGAACCGCCCCTGGCAGGCGGATAACGGCGTGATGGTGGCGATGAACCAACCCGCGCGCGACACCGGCCCGGAACCGGTGCGCGGACTGGTCGGCGCGGTCAGTTCCGGCGCATCTCTCATCGGTTCCGCCTTCGGACTGACATCCTACAATCCGCGCCCGCGCGCCGACTTGCCGGCTTCCGATACGGTTTCGGCTTATGCGTCCGATCGCGTCTCGCGCGCCTTCGCAAACGATCCGTTCGAGCGTTTCTCCGCCGCCGGTTGGAAATCGGAATAGGACAATCCGTCCTTGGCGTTGCCTTGGCGGCGACTGATTTGCTATTCGAAGGGGAGTCCCCGTTCCACCGGATAGCGCCATGCAACCCAGCACTCTTCAGACTGTCCTGATCCGCCTGCTGGTCGTGCTGGCGGTTACGGTCGGAATCGCCGCGCCGGCTTCGGCCCAGCTGTTTTCGACCCGCGCCGAACAGGCGGTCCTGCTCGACGCCAATACCGGCACGGTGCTCTTTGCCAAGAACGCCGACGATCAGGTGCCGCCGGCCTCGCTCGCCAAGCTGATGACCATGGAAGTGGTCTTCCACGCGCTGAAAGTCGGTCGTCTTTCCATGGATGACGAGTTCCAGGTGAGCGAGAATGCCTGGCGCACGGGCGGGGCGGTTTCCGGCGGCTCGACCATGTTCGCCGAACTTGGATCGTCGATCCGGGTGGAAGACCTGATCCAGGGCGTGATCGTCCAGTCCGCCAATGACGGCTGCATCATCATCGCGGAAGGTATGGCGGGCTCCGAAGGCCTGTTCGCACGGCTGATGAACGCCCGCGCCCGCGAGATCGGCCTCAACAATTCGATCTTCATGAATTCGACCGGACTGCCGGATCCGCTGCAGAAGGTCACCATGCGGGATCTCGCCAAGCTCGCCGACCATATACGGCGCGAATACCCCGAATATTACAAATACTATTCGCAGCCCCAATTCACTTGGAACAAGATCCTCCAGCGCAATCGAAACCCGCTCCTGACGATGGATATCGGCGCTGACGGGATGAAGACCGGCTATACCGAGGAATCCGGCTACGCCATCGTCGGCTCTATTAACAAGGACGGCCGCCGGCTGATCGCCGCCATGAGCGGGCTACCGGACCAGCGCGCCCGCGGCGAGGAAGCGCGCAAGCTGCTCGAATGGGGCCTTCGCGCCTTCGAGCCCTACCAGATCTTCGAGAAGAACGAGGAGATCGGCAATGTCCGTCTCTATGGCGGCGAACAGCTGACCGTGCCCGTCACGGTGAAGGAGGATCTGTCGATCCTGCTGCCGATCACCGACCGCGACAACATGAAGGCGCGCATCATCTATACCGGGCCGATCATGGCGCCGGTGGAGGAGGGGCAGGAGATCGCCACGCTGAAGGTCTGGATCGGCGACAATCTCTCGCAGGAAACGCCGCTCTACGCCGCCTATTCGGTCGGACTGGGCCCGATCCATCGCCGCGCGCTCGACGCCTTGACGGAGCTCGCCTTTGGCTGGATCTGACGGCGGCGGCGCAAGCGGCGACCGCGGGCTTTTCATCACATTCGAAGGCGGCGACGGGGCCGGCAAGTCGACGCAGATCAGGCGTCTGGCGGGCGCGCTTCGCCGCGACGGCTATCCCGTGACCGTGTCGCGCGAACCGGGCGGCACACCGGGTGCGGAGGCCGTGCGCCATGTCGTGCTCGACACAAGCGCCGCCGAGCCCTTCGGGCCCTATCTGGAGGCCATGCTGTTCGCCGCCGCCCGCAACGATCATGTCGAACAGACGATCCGGCCGGCGCTCAAGCGCGGCGAGATCGTGCTGGTCGACCGGTTCATGGATTCCACCCGCGTCTATCAGGGCGCGAGCGAGAACCTCGACAACAATTTCGTCCGCGCGCTCGAACGCGTCGCGATCGCCGGCGTGGTGCCGGACCTGACGATCATTCTCGATCTCGCGCCCGAGGAGGGGCTGCGCCGGGCGCATGCCAGGCGCGATCCGAACGCGCTTGTCGACCGCTTCGAGAAAGAGGATATCGCCGCGCACGAAATCCGCCGGCAGGCCTTCCTCGATATCGCGGAAAGAGAACCGGGGCGGTGCCGCGTCGTCGATGCCTCGCGCGAACCGGAAGACGTGGCCGAGGACATCGCGAAAATCGTCGCCGAGGTGATCGAGAAGAAGGGTATCGGCAGCCGCAGGACCGCCGCGATGCCGGAAAGCCTGCTCGGTATCGGGGATGACGGGCCGTGATCGAGGTTCCCGACGTTCATGACACGCTCGAAGGCGTTTCGCCGCCGCAGCTGACGGTCAGGCTGCACGGCCATGCCGACGAGATCGCCTTCCTGTCCGACGCAGTCAATGCCGGCAAGCTGCACCATGCGCTGATCTTCGAGGGGGAGAGGGGCATCGGCAAGGCGACGGCAGCTTTCCAGCTCGCCAACCGGCTGCTCGACCCGCCGCGCGACCTCACCGGCGCACCGATCGGCGCGGTCGATCCCGAGACCTCCGCCTTTCGCCAGATCGCCCAGGGGTCTCATCCGGGACTGCTCTATCTGACACGGCCCAGAAACGACGCCGGCACCGGGTTCAAGCAGGCGATTACCGTCGATGAGATCCGCCGTCTGCAGCGCTTCTTCTCGATGACCGCGGCGGGGCCGGACAGCTACCGCGTCGTCATGATCGACCCGGTCAATGATCTGAACCGCAACGCTGCCAACGCGCTTTTGAAACTGCTGGAAGAACCGCCGGCGCGCTCGGTCTTCATCCTGATCGCCCATGGCACGGGCGGGCTGTTGCCGACGATCCGCTCGCGTTGCCAGATCCTGAAATTCTCGCCGCTGACGGATGACGAGATCGCCCGCGTGTTGACGGCACAGATCGGCGGCGAGGACGATACGACCGCGCGCGCCGCGGCGCTTGGCGGAGGAAGCGCGCGCCGCGCGCTGCTCTTCGCGCAATTCGGCGGGCTGGAACTGGAAGAGGCGCTCGACGCCTTTCTTGGCGCGGCGCGGCCGGACACGCGGGGCGCGCACAAGCTTGCGGAGATCGCCGGCAACCGCAAGAGCGACGTGCATCGCGACATACTGCGCGAACTCGTTCTTGACCGGATGCGCGAAGAAGCGACAACGGCGGCGCGAACGGGGCGGATGCGCGCCGCAGAGCGCATCGCGGCCGCCGACATGGCCATGCAGGAGCGAATGCGCATGGCCGATGCGTTCAATCTCGACCGCAAGCAGGATTTCCTGACGCTTCTGGCCGACGTTCACGACCTGCTCTCCGCCGCGCGAAGCGGCTGATTTTTCGAAGTCTTCGCCTTTTCTTTTCGCTTCGAAATCGGATAGAGCAGGGCACCTTTCCTTTCTCGCTGCAAATGGGCCCACATGTCCGCCAAAGAACGTTTCTATATCACGACGCCGATCTTCTATCCGAACGGGGTTCCGCATATCGGTCACGCCTATACCGCGATCGCCACCGATGTGCTTGCCCGCTTCGCCCGTCACGACGGCAAGGATGTCTTCTTCCTGACCGGCACGGACGAGCATGGCCAGAAGATGCAGCAAACCGCCGAGAAGGAAGGCGTCGCGCCGATCGAACTGGCCGACAGGAATTCGGCCGTGTTCCGCCGCATGGTCGAGACGCTCGGTTGCTCGAATGACGATTTCATCCGCACGACCGAGGACCGCCACAAGAAATCCGTCCAGGAACTCTGGAAACGGATGGAAGCCAATGGCGACATCTATCTCGGCAAGTATGGCGGCTGGTACTCGGTGCGCCAGGAAGCCTATTTCGACGAAAGCGAAACGACGCTCGGCGAAGACGGCGTGCGCCGCGAACCGCTCGGGTCGGAAGTCGAATGGGTCGAGGAGGAAAGCTACTATTTCCGCCTGTCGGCCTATGGCGACAAGCTGCTGAAGCTATACGCGGACAATCCGGACTTTGTGCTGCCGGCCGAGCGCCGCAATGAGGTGGCGAGCTTCGTCAAGGGCGGCCTGAAGGATCTGTCGATCTCGCGCACCACTTTCGATTGGGGCGTGCCGGTTCCCGGCAACGACAGCCACGTCATGTATGTCTGGGTCGACGCACTGACCAACTACATCACCGCCGCGGGTTTCCCTGACGAGAACGCCGAGCGCTGGGGCTACTGGCCGGCGATGCACATCATCGGCAAGGACATCGTGCGCTTTCACGCCGTCTACTGGCCGGCCTTCCTGATGAGCGCCGGCGTCGAGTTGCCGAAGCGCGTCTATGCCCACGGCTTCCTGTTCAACAAGGGCGAGAAGATGTCGAAATCGGTCGGCAACGTCGTCGACCCCTTCGCGCTGATCGACGCCTATGGCCTCGACCAGGTCCGCTATTTCTTCATGCGCGAAGTGCCCTTCGGCAATGACGGCTCCTACAGCCACGAGGCGATCGTCAATCGCATCAATGCCGACCTCGCCAACGGGCTCGGCAATCTGGCCCAGCGCTCGCTGTCGATGATCGCCAAGCATTGCGAGGGCAAGGTGCCGGAGCACGGCGCCTTCACGCCCGAGGACGAGGCGCTGCTGGCCGAGGGCGCGAAAGCGCTCGCGGCGGCGCGCGAAGCCATGGACCGGCAGGCGATCCACAAGGCCGTCGAGGTCACGTTCGACGTGGTGGCCGCCGGCGACCGCTATATCGATGCGCAGGCGCCGTGGGCGCTGCGCAAGACGGACCCTGAGCGCATGAAAACCGTGCTTTATGTCGTTGCGGAAACGGTGCGGCGTATCGCCATTCTGGCGCAACCCTACATGCCGGCAGCGACGGCCAAGCTGCTCGACCTCGTCGTCGCGCCTGCCGACGCACGCGACTTCGACAGCCTCGAGGCGATCCTCGTCCCGGGGACGGAACTCCCCGCGCCGTCCGGCGTTTTCCCGCGTTACGTGGAAAAGGAAGACTGATCCCGGGCTCATGACCGTTCTCGTCGACAGCCACTGCCATCTCGATTTTCCGGATCTCGCCGAGGAGCGCGATGCGGTCGTCGCGCGTGCCCGCGAAGCCGGCATCGTGCGCATGGTGACGATCTCGACCAAGGTGAAGCAATTCGACACGATCCGCGCGATCGCCCACGCCTATGACGACATCTTCTGTTCGGTGGGCACGCATCCGCATCACGCCGACACGGAACTCGACATCACCGCCGACGACCTGGTTCGTCTCGCCGAGGACGACAAGGTCGTGGCGATCGGCGAGGCCGGGCTCGACTACTACTACGACAACGCCCCGCGCGACGCCCAGGCGACCGGTTTCCGCCGCCACATCGACGCCGCGCGCCGCACGGGCCTGCCGCTGGTCATCCATGCCCGCGACGCGGACGACGACATGGCGGCGATCCTGACCGAGGAAACAGGGAAGGGGGCCTTCCCCTTCGTGCTGCATTGCTTTTCGTCGGGGCGGGCGCTTGCGGAGACCGGTATCGAGCTTGGCGGTTACGTTTCCTTTTCCGGCATCCTCACCTTCAAGAACTCGCAGGAGATCCGCGATATCGCGAAGGACATGCCGGCGGACCGGGTCCTGGTCGAGACCGACGCGCCATATCTCGCGCCGCCACCGCATCGCGGCAAGCGCAACGAGCCGGCCTATGTGATCAACACGGCGCAGGTTCTCGCCGACACGCGCGGTGTTACGCTCGACGCCATCAGCGAAACGACGACCGCAAATTTCTATCGGCTGTTCTCCAAGGTTCCGCGTCACGATGGCTGACACCGGCGGTTCGAGGATGCGATACACCGTGCTCGGCTGCGGCTCGTCGCCTGGTACACCGAGGCTCAATGGTGACTGGGGCAATTGTGATCCACACAATCCCAGGAACCGGCGGCTGCGCGCTTCGCTGCTTGCGGAGCGTATCGGACCGGACGGTGAGAAAACCTGCGTCGTCATCGATACCGGGCCGGATTTCCGCCAGCAGATGCTCAGCGTGCAGATCACCCAGCTCGACGGCGTCGTCTACACGCATCCCCATGCGGACCACATCCACGGTATCGACGATCTGCGCACTTTCGTCTTGTGGCAACGCCGTCTCATGGATGTGTGGGCGGACGAGGCGACCTATGAACGGCTTCACGAAGCCTTCGGCTATTGTTTCGAGACGCCGCCTGGCTCGGGCTATCCGCCGATCCTGAAGCGCCATGGCATCGATCACGAGACGCCGTTTACGGTGTCAGGGCCGGGCGGCGATATCGTCTTCACGCCGCTTTTCCAGCGCCACGGCGCGATCCACTCGCTCGGTTTTCGAATCGGAAATTTTGCCTACTGTCCGGATGTCAGCTTCTATCCCGACGAGACGCTCGCCAAGATGCAAGGTCTCGACGTTCTGATCATCGACGCGTTGCAGTATCGCGAGCATCCCAGCCATTTTTCGCTTGAACAGGCATTGGCCGTGATTATGGAACTAAAGCCGAAACGCGCTTTCCTGACCCACATGCATATTCCGCTCGACTACGAGACGGTGAAGAACGAGACGCCTGACCATGTGGTGCCGGCGCATGACGGCCTGGTCATCGAACTGGAGAGCTGATCCCGTGAGCGAAGCGATCGTACCGAAACCCGGTTCCTCGATGGAACGCGTCGCACGCGATGCCGAGCGGCTCGGTCTTACAATCGGGTTGATGGTCATGGACCAGTCGACGCGCACCGCCGAGGACGCGGCTGCGGCCTGTGGCTGCGAAGTTGGCCAGATCGTCAAGTCTCTGGTCTTCGAGAACGCCGAGACCGGCAAGCTCGTCCTGTTGCTCGTGTCCGGAGACCGAAACGCCGATCTCGATTATTTGTCAGCGCGTTACATGCTGAAGCTCAAGCGATGTGACGGGCGGCGCGTGCGCAACGAGACGGGGTTTGCCATAGGCGGCGTCGCACCGATCGGACATACGACGCCGATCGCGACGTATCTCGACGAAAGCCTGCTGCGCCATGACACCGTCTGGGCTGCGGCGGGCCGTCCGGACAGCGTCTTCAGCGTCGACCCCAAGGCTCTCGCGGATGCCATAGACCCCATTATCGTCGCGGTCATGGACTGATTTCAGTTCCATAATCCATCTTATGCAACTTTGATGGACCAAACCATGAACATCAGGATTCATTTTCTAACCGGCATTCCGCCTGCTTTTATCGAAAATCTGATTCGTTTATTTTTGTCAACGGTTATCCCCGTTGCTAACACCTTAGGGGAAAAACGATTTTCCCCCCATTGACAAGGGGCCCGTGTCCTCGCTTCGCTGCGGGCCGCGCCAGCCCCTTGACAATGGGTCCCCCCTATCGCGTTCGCCACGTGGCAGAAGTGCAGGACGGGCCTGCACTTCAATTAGCATAGGAGAAAATATGACAAACGAAGAACTCTTGAACCGCCTTAATATGATCCGCAATGCAGATGACGAAATCGACGCGCTTCAAGAAATGGAAGCATTGTTCTACGATCTCCACATTGACGATACGGAAACGTCTCTACACAGAACAACGTCCGCCGTCGCAATGAATTGGTGCTACCAGTTACGCCTAAGGCTCACATAAGGATTATTTTCTATGCGCCATTTTTTACTTTGGATTCGGAGGCTATTCGCCCCCTCACCTATTGGCGATAACCGCCGCGATCTGTTTGACGACCACTAGCGTTTACGATCGCACCACGGAATGAAACCGCGCCCGGCCCCTGTGCCGGGCGTGTTGCGTTTAGGACGCGCTTTGCATGTTGGACCTGCGCGCACCTTATGGGGTGACCTTTCGGGCTTGGTCGCAAGCGCGAGTTTTGAACGCTTTCGGTTTTTGTCCGTATATGTGGCGGGTTCCGCTATGCGGTTTAGGCCCATAGGGCCGAGAACCGCAGGCCTCGCAGGAATTTGCAGACGGAACTGCTTTTCCTGCTTTGGCATTACGAGCCGCGCGAACGCATACGGGCTGACCCGGTAGCTTATCGCCGTTTTCGATCTGTCAGCATTCGTCCTGGGCGAATTACTGACGCGGCTTTTTCGACTTCGTTTCCTCGCCATACTTCATTCCTTTGAGTTTCCAGAGATCAACATATTGCCAACCGTCATCGCCGTTGGGCCATCTAACCCAACGCCAAAGGTGTTGACGGCCTACGCGGTATTCCCAACCGCCTGCCCTGCCCTGACGCAGGTTTTCATACTTCATGAAGTCCCGCATTTGATGCGGCTTAGGTTTTGTGAGCGGGCGCTTGATCGGTTCGAAATAAAATTCCGACCGTGTGCGACGCCTCGCCCTTTCGTCGAGATATTGCTCGACTAATTCGGAAGACGGCATATGCCGCCGCTTCCGGTGCTTCCGGTACCAATGGACGCAATACGCCCTCAGAAAGATTTCGCGGGACGCGCCTTTCAGATAGAATTTTTGCGCGTTCCCCTTGCCATCGAGTATGTCCGGAAAGCTATAGAATGGCTCTTTAGGGGCTAACCCCTGATCCACGTACCAGTTAGCGCGCTGCTGGAAATACGCCGCCCCAAGAGGCGGTTTTTTTGACATTGCCATTTTGGCCTGACGGCCCTCTTTGCCAATGTTTTTAGTTATATATTTGCAGATGTAGCGCACGGAATTTTCATGAGGCATCTCAAAATATGCCCAACCGTGTTTCCACTGTTCCAGCGTGAAACGCTTCTCTAACGGTACGTCAGGAACTGCGCCAAGCCAGTAAATCATCAAGTGCCAATGCGCCCTACCCTTTTCATCGCCGTATTCGCCACATGCGAAATACCGGCAGGGGTAACCGTCTTTGCGAAGCCGTTTGATGAATTTCTGGACATCTGAATATGTCAGGACTTTCGCGCGAATGTGATCTTCGTTGCCGTTTTCGTCCGGCCCGTAAGTCAGCGTTATGCTGTGAGACGCGCGTGCAGTCAGACTTTCGGCAGTGTTTCGCCCGACCCAATCGTCGACTTTTGCCGCTCTACACTGCCAGCAATTGCGACACGCAATCTCTTGCCCTGTGGGGATCATGATCGGAGCTAAACACATGTTTTTCCTCATTGATTCGATTGCGTGTCACTAATTGCATCTACACACAAGGGTGATGCGTACGCGCCCGCGTATGTATGACTACACACGCGGGCGCATGGCGTTACCACGCCCCCTGAAAAGGGTACCCCCGGGCAAGGTCGCGCCATTCGGCAAGCTCCCAGTGGGCCGGATCATAGAATTTCCAATCACCGCCCCACTCGATTTTTAGACCGGCCTGCAAGGCTATTTCCTTGCCAATATGGCCGATCACTTCCCACGACTTTTCGCCCAAATCCCACGCCTTCCGGCCATGGATTAGGTCGACCGCACAGCCACAATTGTGCGGACTTTCACCAGCTTTCGCCTTTGTGACGCCACGGACATAAAGCGCGTTTTGCTCGCTCGCCGTGCGCACTACGCTGTGAGCGTACATAGGCACCCCATGCGCCAGCATTCGGCGCAAGAAGCGGGTTTCAAAGTCGAGGATTAGCGGATGGGCACCGGCGCGATTTGCGCGCCAGTGCTGTGCTTGATGGTCATATGACGCCTGAAACTTGCGGTCGACTAGCGACCGCAAGGCAGAGCCGTAGTCAGTCGTCTTCACCATCGGCGCTAGCGGCGGGTTTTTCCGCTCCATCCGCAGTGTTTCCAGCGCCTCCCGCGGGCTGTGCAGCCTTGGCGGGTTTGACCTGTTTCGGAGCGCCTGCAGCGCCCTTTCCGCCAGCCTGTTCCCCGTCATCATCGCTCACCTTCTCGCGTTTCTGGACCCTTTCAACAAGCGCCGAATAAGCGGCTTCCTGCTGACGCGACCGCCGCTCGTATTCGCTCGACAACTGCGCCTGCAAACGCTGCATGTTTTCATGCATGACGCCCATCATCTGCTCGAGTGCCGGATTACGCGGCTTCCGCTCCCAGATTTCGGTAAACACTTCCGGGTCTTCGAATTTCACCGAAGCCGGGTTGTTTTCGATAGAGCGAACATGCACCGGCACGTCCGACACAATGGCCCACTCGCCTTTCAGCGTTTGAAACCTGATCCTGTCGATGGTTTCGACGCGCCCGAGGAATAGGTATTCCCCCTTTTCGGTCGCGATACCAATCTGCGCGGGCTGCTCCGCCCGGACAGTGATGGTCATCACTCGCGGCCTACCGGCCTTGATCGGGATGCCCTTCCCCTCAGTGAGAGCCGCCCATGTGTTCGGATTTCCAACTTCGATCATTTCATTTCCTTTCTGTAGAATGATTTTCTAACGCGGCGTGAACAGGTAGGGAACAAACCCCCTACCTGGTCAGCTCCTGGTTGGAATTTTATTCCTGTTCGATGCGGTCGGTCGGGGCCTCGGCCTGAATTTCTTCATAGAGGTTCGACGCCTCATGAAGTTCCGTGCCGAATACGGTATTGCCCGAGATCAGGGCTACGCCCATGCCGACGCATTCGAATGGGTCCATTTCGGTATCCTGAAACACCGACTGGTTGATGTTGGTGGCGAGATAGAAATCCTCCGAGAAGGTCGGGTCTTCGCTCTCGCTGACCCAGAGGCGCTGCCGATCTTCATCGAAGGTCGCCCCAGAGTCCGGCCGAAAGAACTTGCCGCCGATACGCGGGATTTGCGTATTCCACCGCCAATTCAACGGCGCATAACCGAAGGTATCGGTAGGCGTAGCATGGTCGACGTCAACCATGGCATTCGTGACGACTTCAACCTTCTGATCGTCGAGAGTGTCACGAAGATAGTTCGGCAATTCGTCGACGCTGCCCAGATGGAAATACGGGTCCGCCTGACGCTCGAACAGCTGTTCGGGCGTGACTTCCGCCACAACCATCACTGTTCCGCCGGTGTTCATCTTCGGAAGCCGAAGATTGATGTCCACAAACGTGGCTCCATTGACGGCGCTTTCGGCGAGGTTTCCGGCATCGGTCGCATAACGCTTCTGCATGCCGAAAACGGTCGACTTGTCCGCCATAAGGATGGGCTGCTTCAGCGCCTGATCCGGCACGGATATGCCCTGCATGAGCATGTCAATGATGTATTCATCGGTGACGCCCTCATACTGTTCTTTCATTCGGGCGAACGCCGCCGTTTTCTTCGCCTGTTCGATCTTGGACAGCGAAATGGTGATGCCCTGATCTTGCATTTCGGCATAGATCGCGGCGATATCGGCTTGCGTGGTACCGCCCATCTTGAGCGCGCCGCTATGATACATCGATTTCAGATCGCCGCCCTGGGCCGTCGCGATGATGCCGAGGTTTTGATCCTGCGCCTGATCGCTTTTCACCGGAAGGCGTGCGTCTACGATGTTGAGCGCGACTTCGCCGTCAATCAGATCTTCATCGAAACTCGGCACAACATGCTGAAACTGACGATGCGCCCAGAAGGCGGGCAACAGGTCCGTGTTCGTCAGATCAGCTTCCGTGATCTGACTGGACCGATTGCGCGCCCGAAAGTTCCATATCTGGTTATAGCTTTCGCGGAACATCGTGTTCACGTCGTCGCCGGCTTTTGCGTGCATGCCGGCATAGGTATAAATCTCCTCCGCACCGTTGGCGCCCTTCGTATGCGTTTCCACGAACGGGACAACGGAACCGCCGTCGACCTGGGCGACGCCTTGATAAGACCGGTTCAGCTGGTCCATGGACCCTTCGAAGCGCGCAAGCGCCAGCCAAGGCACGAAGTAGGCCATTACGCGGACATTGATCGCATTCATGAGGATTTCCGCGCTTTCCATCATTTCGAAGGAATAGCGGACGCTCGCCCGGTTCAGCATGTCTTCACGGAGAAGAGGAAAAGCCTGTAATGGCACCATCTTCCCCGCAGGAAGCGAGGTAAGCCCGCGAAGGTCGACCATGCGGCGCGTCTGCGGCACCGCAATCGGCATGGTTTTGGTCCGTTTGAAATTGCTTTCAACGAGACCCGAATTAGGCACTCTTGCCATTGATTTTTCCTTTCAGTTTTTCGAGATAGCGGACCATTTTTTGCCGCCGTTGTTCACAGGCGCGGCAACGCTTGCCGCGCTTACTTTTCTGCCGCTTACGACCTAATCCCATCGGATCGAGAATGACGGCCAAAAGCCGCTTTCTTCCGCCTCTTTAGGCGTTTGCTTCCGAACCTTGACGCCGCCCGGATAACCGTCGGCTTTCCACTGTTTGAGATTTGCGTAGATATCCGCACCGATAAGGAACGGAGCCGTAAGCGTTTGAAGAACCTCGCTATCGCCGTAGCGAGTTTCTATCATTTCGGCGTCATTCATTCCGCCGTGGATCACCCCCGCCTGAAAGGGGTGGGTTTGGGTGACTTTACCCGGCTCCGGCGACATAGGCATGATGACGCCAGACCAGCCCGCGTTGGACGAGCCGCCCGCTTTCTGCACCCGCGTCGACGCCTGCGCTTGCGGGACATTGAAAGAGAAGCTACGCGCCCTTTCCGTTTCGGCCTGAATAAGGCCCAGCTGAGCTTCGAGAAGCTTCCCCTCTTGATCGGCACGCTTCTGAGCGTTCCAGTCATAATTCATAAGGAAGCCACCGAACGTTGACGCGGCATTGCCGAGCCGTTCGCCGAAGGACAGCGCGGGATGATGGGTAACAGCGAAACCGGCTGAGCCGCCGTTTCGGAGTGCGGTAAGCGGGTTAAACCCCGCCTTTTCCGCCGACTTCCGCAGCTTTACATAATCGACCTCATTTCGAGTGACCTTTTCTTTTGAGCCACCGAAGAGACCGCTTATCGCGGATATCGCACCACCGATTAAAGGGAGCAGCGCCATTAGCGCCGCTCCCTTTTCTGGTCGAGATATTCCGCCCCGACATCAACCAGAACCAGAGCCAGAGCCGTGATTCCCACCACGATCTGTTCAACTGTTTCTGCCGGGACGCCCCGTGCCAGTAGAGCTACAGCAGCAGCCGAGCCTACCCGCTTGAGGATGGTTTTTGTGATTGTCTTAACCATCTTTCGCCTTTTCGCTTGTGTTGCAGAAAGGCAGATGCGATTAGATTTTTATTCTAAAAACCCCAATAATTTCAAAGACATAATCCATCTTATGCAACAATCGCGTTGGGCGCTACCGGCCTTCCTTTGTCCCGTCGGCGCCGGCACTGCCCAACAAATTGTGTGGCGGCGCAGACTGAGCGGCGACGTGATGGCTCCTTCTCCAGTCCGCGCGATACGACCTAAAGAAAGACTTCTTCGACACCGCCATCATCGCCAGCATCAAAGGTGTTCGCGAAATCAAGCACGTCTTCGAGTGACTCACCTGCATGGGATGTGGTGCAAAGAAACCGCTCCGGGTCGCTGCCGTCGCCAATAACAAGCCAATCCACCTGATCTTCAAGCTCGGCGGCTCCAGGTCCGACAATCGCCAGCAGAGAAACCTGTTCGGCCAGACACCGTTCGACGAAGTCTGCCAGATCGGCATCATCCGAGATCGGACTGTGAAGGACTATCTTTCGAGCAAGGGCCACGGCGAAAAAGCTAGAACGAAATGGAAGCGACCGCAATTCATGCAGCCGCGCGGATTTTTCATCCGCCCATCCCTGCTCTCGCCGGACTTCACTGTTCCGCGAGGTACCGTTCCCGCGCCTTGTGTTCGTGGACGGCCATGATAGATATCTGCGGACTTCACAAACGGCAAAGCGAGATGACCGAGACCGACATGGCAATCGACGAGATCGAGGCCGACAACGTTTCCGGCAAGATGCTGGAAAACGCGACGCTGACCACGCAGTTCCTGAAATCGCTGGCGCATCCCGCGCGTCTCGTCATCCTGTGCAGGCTGGCCGAGGGCGGCATCAATGTGAGCGAACTGGAATCCATGCTGGAACTGCCCCAGGCCGCCGTATCCAAACAGCTGGCGCGGCTGCGCGAGGACGGCCTCGTCGACTGCCGCCGCGAAGGCCGCTCCATCGTCTATTCGCTGGCCGATGAAAGAACGCGCAGGATCATCCGCGCGCTCTATGAGGAATTCTGCAAGGAGTAGGTCTGCAGACCCCTGTCAGGCCGTATGCTTGATGAGGAAAACGTAGGTTCCGCCGTCCTGGCGCGATTCCATCAATTCATTGCCGGTGGACCGGCAGAACGCCTCGAAATCCTTCACAGCACCCGGATCGGTTGCTTGGATTTCCAGCGTGCCGCCAGTCGGCAGACCTTTCAACGCCTTCTTCGCGCGCAGAATGGGCAGCGGGCAGTTCAGCCCCTTTGCGTCGAGTACCTCGTCGGCCATCTTTCCTCCTTTGTCGGGCAATTGCCCGTTTTGTCTTTGGTTGGTCTTGAAACTCAATATGTTCGGGTCAATCCGAAGCCGAACAAGATCTGATGCATGTTGAGGGTGATCGCCCCGCCCGTCGGAACGCCGCCATTCAACTCCGGCCCGGAGATCTTTGTCTCGGGAACATACATGCCGAACACGTCCAGCGTATTCTTCTCGGACATCTTGTAGCTCGCGCCGGCGGTGATGTGATGCTGGGTGACGCCGGGCGCCAGGATGTTCAACATCACATCGCCGGACTGAACGGGATTGTCGCTATAGGCGTAACCCGCGCGAAGGGTCAGTTGCTCGCTGGCCGTCCACTCTGCGCCGATCTTGAAGACGTCGACATCGTGCCATCCGAAACCCGGGCCATTATCGGCGCCGAACGGCGCGACCGGGACAGAGGAATTGGCGATCGACGGGACGGCGCTGTAGAAGATCCGCTGGTAATCGAATGCAAGCGTCAAATCCGGCGTCGCGTCGAAAGCTACGCCGGCCGTGATTTGGCCGGGGATGTCGAAGCCGCCCTGCTCCGCGAAAAGCCCGGCATATTTGTCGAGTTTCGTCATGTACATCTTGGTCTGACCCGCAACAGCGAAGCGCAAACCGGGCATCGCTTCCCATTCGATACCGCCGCGCAAGCCGCCGCCGAAGGAGTAGTCATAGCTATCCTCGGTGATGCCGAAGGCGCTCAGACCCTGCGCCTTGAACCGCTGGACGGCGAATGTCGGCGCGATACCCACTTTCACCGCGCCGAGGTCGCGTGCATAGTCGACCGAGACGAACGCCTGCATCAGGTCGACACCCGCCTGCCCGCCGCAAAACACACCCGGCATATTCGGTCCGCCCGTGCAACCGGGCGTCGCATTCGGGATAGCCGAATAGGTCGTGTTCATGCCGCCATTGCCGTAAACGGAGATGCCCCAGGCCGACTCGGCGTCGATCTGGCGGACATAGCCGAAATTCGGCATCACGAAGACTTCGGCCATGCTGTCGACAGTACCACCCGCCACGAAGCCCGTCCCGCTCGCCTCGTAGCCGCGAAACGGCATGAAAGCGGCTGCGCCGACCTGCCACTGGTCGCCGATACCGACGATGCCCGCCGGATTGAGCGTCTGCGCCATCGCGTCGGTCGAATCCGCGGCCCCTGCTCCGCCCATGCCGCTCTGCCGCATGCCGAAACCGACCTGGAAATAGCCGTCCGTTGCGTTTGCCGCTCCCCCGGTTCCTCCCAAAACCAGCACGGCGCCGAACAGCAGACCGGACAGACCGGTCCCAAGATGCCTTTTCATTGTCTCCACCCCGCTTGGCCGGTCCCCAAAACCGACCGATAAGACGGCCTCTCCTCCCACCGGCGGCGCGGCCCCAAACCGCCGGGCAATCCTCAGATATACAGGTTGATGTCGCTCTTCGACGCGACCTCGATATAGGTCGCGGCTCCGCCGAGCGACGGCCCGTCGATCATGTCTTCCTGCTTGTATTCGAACAGGTCCATGGTCATCTGGCAGGCGATCATCTGCACGTCCGCTTCGACCGCCAGCTCTCGCAGATCCTCGATCGATGCGACACCTTTCTTCTTGATCAGGCTCTTCATCATCCCGGTCGCCATGCCGTCTACGCCGGGCAGAGCGGATACGATGTTCGGCATCGCCATGTGCATGCCCATCATCGGCATTTCCATCGCCGGATTGCCAAGCGTCGAGATCTTCAGGTTGAGATCCTTCTTCAGCAGGCCGAGGCCGTAAAAGGTAAAGAACATCGTCACTTCGAGGCCCATCGCGGCAGCCGTAGTCGCGAGGATGAAGGGCGGATAGGCCCAGTCGAGCGTGCCCTTGGTCACGATCAGCGACATGGACTTCGCGTTGGTTTCACTGCTCATTGTCGTTTCTCCCTGGCAGGACGGCCAAACATGTTCAGGCCGCCGCGCAGCCCTCGAATTCGTCGGCGGCCATCTTGGCCTCGTAGGGGCCGGCGACCTCGGATCCCGGCGTCAGCATCGACACCGCACCGGCATCGGTCGGCTTCACCTTGACCATCCAGCCGGCGCCGTAGGTGTCGGAATTGGCGAGCGACGGTGTCCCGGCGAGATCCTCGTTGGTTTCGATGATTTCGGCCTCGAATCCGATCTTCGCAGGGCCCACCCACTTGCCGGACTCCACTGTGGCGACCGACTTGCCTTCCTTGATGGTCTTTCCCGCCTTTTTGGCGGTGAAGGCGACAAGCTGGCCCGCCATGCCGATTGCGATCATCGTCATGCCGACGGTGTAGGTGCCGTCGCTGTTGTCGCGGTACCATAGGTTGTTGTCGACGTCGTAGTAGAGATCGTCGGGTAGTTCACAGCCACGGACTACAGGCATGTCATGCCTCCTTTGCGATTACGCCGTTTCGGCGATTGGTTTGAGCGTTTCGGCCTGGCGGACCGGGCGCGACGAACAGCAGAATTCGCCGAGGCCCGCCTCCTCCAACTTGCCGCCGATGAACAGTGCGAGGTGACGCACGACCATCGCGCCGAGGCGAAGCGTCCGTGCGGTGTCGGGCGATGCCGGATCATGCAGGACCAGGTTCCGGTGATAGACGATCTCCCTCGCCGTCTCGCGACAGGCGTTGAAGCTCGGATCGCCCTTCGCGCCCTGGCGATGGAGCGCAAGCAACCGGAAGCCTTCGACCTCGGCACTGGTCGGCTCGGCTCCTTTCGAGGTCAGCCAGGCGACAAGCACCGCCTCCCCCATCGAGAGAAATTCGTCGGCAATCGCGACAGCATCGCGCACCAGCGTCTCGTCATCGGCAGAGACGATCGCGTCGATGCGGTTGCGGACATCCTCGATGGACATGACGGGCCGATCGGTCATGCCAGCCCCTTTTCCTTGATGAGCGGCATGGCGTCCGAGAAGTTCTCGTTGACGCCGACGGTCTTCGGTTTCAGCCCCAGCGCCATGCCGAGAAGCTGCGTGAAATAGAGGATCTTCACGCTCGTCTTGCGGCCGAGCACCTTTTCCGCGCGCACCTGGTGCATTTCGAGACCGGTGTGGCAGGTCGGACATTCGGTGGCGATCACGTCCGCGCCGCAGGCTTCCGCCGTTTCCAGCAGGTTGAGCACCAGTTTCGTCGAGGTGTCGCTGTCGGAGAGCGCATGCGCGCCGCCGCAACATGCGGTCTTCAGCGGATAGTCGACATTCTCGGCACCGGCCGCGGCCAGGATCTCGTCCATGAAATGCGGCTTGGAGGTCGATTCCGTGCCGGGACCCTTGTCCTTTTCCGGGAAGATATGGCGCGGACGCGTATACATGCAGCCGTAGTAATTGGCGACCTTGAGGCCCGAGAGCGAGTTCTTGACCCGCTCCCGGATGCCGTCGTCGCCCACCGAATGCTTGATCCAGTCGAGCGCGTGGATCGTCTCCACCTTGCCGCTCTCATAGGTCTTGTGGCCGGCCTTCTCGCTGAGGCGCGTGTTGACCTCCTTCGATGGCTCGTCATTGGCGAGGTCGTATTCGGCCTTCTTGAGATTGTGGTAGCAGCCGTTGCACGGCGCCATCACCGTGTCGAAGCCCATGTCCTCGGCGATCGAGAGATTGCGCGCCGACAGATAGGTCTGCAGCTTCGGGTCGATATTCTTGACCTCCATCGCGCCGCAGCAGTTCCAGTTCTTCAGTTCGACGAGGTCGAGGCCGAGCGATTTGCCGACCGCTTTGGTCGAGCGGTTATAGGCATGTCCCGAGCCTTCGAGCGCGCAGCCCGGATAATAGGCGACCTTCTTGTATTTGCCGGACATCATTCCGCTCCCTTCGCGCCAAGGCCCAGGGCCTTGCGGTTGGATTCCTCGACTTCCCCGACATAGGCGTTGATCGCGTCACGCGCCCTGCCCCAGCCGCTTGTCCGCGGCCGGATCACCGTCGCGAGGCCAAGCTTGATCAGATAGAAGACAGGGAATTTGCGGACGAGGCCCATCACCAGCTCCACCAGCCAGGGCTGGGTCAATGGCTGGTTGGTCTGCTTGAGGAAGTCCCGAAGGACGAGCCCGTCCTCGATCTTGCCGGTTTCGAAGACCTGGTGCGAAAAGGCCTCGTCGAAAATCATCGACGGCTTCTTCTCGGTGTGGCCCTTGAGTTCCAGCCAGTGCGCCGTCGCCTTCATGACGCCTTCCGGATTGACGTCGCGCGGGCAGGCATAGGTGCATTTGTTGCAGGAGACGCACTGCCAGATGATGTCCTTGTCGCGCAGCAGTTCGGATTCCATGCCCATGCGGATCAGGTAGATCCAGTAGCGCGGATTGAAGTCCGGATTGATGGCATTGACCGTGCAGGCGTTGGTGCAGGAGCCGCATTGCCAGCAGCGATGAATATTCTCGCCGCCGCCAAGCGCCGCGATCTCCTCCTGCATATCCTCATTGTAGTCGCTGACGGCGCGGGTCTCGATGAAGGTCGACCAGTGGCCGGAGACATCGACGCCGTCGATGACCATCTCTTCATGTTCCACCAGGTTTTCGGGGCGGATCAGCGATTTCTCGTGAATCGGCATCAGCGTGCCTCCGTTTGCGCGATCAGCGGCTGCTCGCCGAGCACATGCGCCGTTCCGTCGATGAGTTTCAGGCGGGTGCGCCCGGATTCGGTATCGACCGCGTCGAGGCCGAGCATGCGCCGGGTGTGCGCCATGGGATCGCCGGTGGTGGAGAAGTCCGAGCGAAGATACTGGCCGCCGCGATCGTTGATATAGGCGGCATAGACATGCGCCATGAGGAGATCGGCGTAGAATGTCAGATCGCGGAAAACGCCATTGTCCTTCAGGAAACCCTCGATTTCCTCACCCAGCCTGACGAAGGTCGCGAAATCGTCCGCCGCCTCGATCTTCGCCGTGTCAACGTCGTCGGCGAACCAGATCTCCCGCAGGACGCCGGTTGCGACACGCGAGTCCCACACCCAGCGGGTCATCAGAGGATAGCGGTCGGGCGCGGTGAAATGCAGAACTTCAGCGCCGAGATCGCGCACCCAGCGATGCTCGCGATCAGCCGGAAACGAGGTGATGAATTCACGCAGCCGCTCGTCGGCGGTGGACGTGTCCGACCAGCCTTCCAACAGCGAAACAAGACGCCGATGCATGCGCGGGAAGCCGTTTTCCCCAAGCCACGGGCCGACCCGGCGGCGCACCGGCGTGATAAAGGCGGCGAGATCGAGGAATTCGGACTCCGACATTTCATGGACACGCCCCTTGCCGAGGATCTCCTCGAACAAGGAGGCCTTCAGCGCCAGCGCGCCGACATAGCGCTCGACGCCGCCGGTCGATTCCGCCGACTCGATCAGATGCTCCAGCGCCCGGCGCAGCCTCGGACCCGACAGGTCGAGCACCGCACCTTTCGGCGCCGGCGGCGCTTCAACATTCCTGCGTGCGAAACCGAACATTATTCGGCCGCCTCCATCACCGGGTTGCGCAGCGAATTCATCGCCGCCATCGCGGCGGCATGCCCTTGCGCGATGGAATCGTCGATCGTCTCGGGCCCCGTGGCGGAGCCGGCGACGAAGACGCCCGGGCGGCTCGTCTCGGCCAGATGCGCATAGGTCGTCGCCTTGTCGATATAGCCGTATTTGTTGAGCTTTACGTCGAAGATGGCCGACAGGGTCATGTTGTCGACATTCGGGTCCATGCCGATGGCGTGCACGACCATGTCGAAGGGAATCGAGATCGGCCGCTTGACCAGCGTGTCCTCGCCCTTGACCAGCAGGCGCTTGCCGTCGGAGGTCACTTCGGCGATGCGGGCCTTGATGTACTTGACCTTGTACTCTTCCTGGCTACCCCAATAGTACTCGCCTTCGAGCAGGCCGAAGGTGCGGATGTCCATGTAGTAAATGTAGACATTGGTGTCGGGCAGTTCCTCGCGGATCTCCATCGCGAGATTGGCGGAGACGGTGCAGCAGATCTTCGAGCACCATTCGCGGCCAATCTGGCGGTCGCGCGAGCCGACGCAGAGCAGGATCGCCACACGGTCCGGCTTGCGCCCGTCGGAGGGGCAGCGCACCCCCTTCCCCGACGAGATCATCTGTTCGACCTGCGTCGTAGTGACGACGTCCGGATAGGTGCCGAAGCCCCATTCCGGCTTGTTGACGCTGTCGAAATGGGTGAACCCCGTCGTCAGGATCGCGGCGCCCGCCTCGATTGTCGTGCCGTCCTTGAGCGTCGCCACGAAGTCGCCCGGACCGCCCTCGAATTTATCGACAGTCGCCCCGGTGCGGATATCGACGCCGTCATCCTGCTCGACGCGGGTGACCATGCCGCCGATGGCGTCCTTCGCCCATTCATGGCTCGGCACCAGCTTGGCATAGCCCGACAGGATGGGCGCGCCGCCAAGACGGTCTTCTTTCTCGACGAGGATCGCCTTCTGGCCGGAGGCGGCCACCGCATGGGCGGCAGACAGGCCGGCGGGTCCGCCGCCGACGATGAGTACGGGTTTGGTCATTATGCGTCACCTGCAAGAGCTTTGGGTTTGACGTAGCCCGGGCCTGACGTGATGGCGCGTTTCGGATCGTAGAGCGTCTCGATCCTGCCGGCCTTCACGTCATCCAGATAGCTCTCGAACTCGGCCTTCGACTTCTCCCAGTCGATCCCCATCTTCTCCAACAGCGTCTCGAAGGGCGACGCGTGCCAGTGAAGCTGCGCGAGCTTGTAGGGATGCGCGCCGCAGGCGATCGCCGCGAACTGGCAGTCGGCCATGATCGGCAGCGCGTAGACCTTGTCGACTGCCTTGCCGATCCACTGGTTCTTGTCGAGCGTCGTGATGCAGCCCGTGTCGTGGCCGATCATCACATCCGCCCTCGCCTCTTCCACCGCAACGCGTATCTTGCGGTCGATGGCAAAGGAGCGGGTGAACTCGCGCTCGCCGATGATGTGGCGGAAGCCGAAGCCGCAGCAGTCGTACCAGGTCGAATAATCGATGACGTCGGCGCCCATCGTCTCGAGCAGGCCGGTTGTCACGGCGACACGATTCCCGTCGAGCACCGTGTCGTCATAGATCACGTCCTCCGGCACCATCTTGTAGACGTGGCATGCCGGATGCACCGTGGCGCGGATGTTGGACACATCGACGGTTTGATGCTCCCTGATCCGGTGGCGCATCACATGCAGCCATTCGGAGTAATGGACGATCTCCTCCGGGATCAGCAGCTTGCCGTCGATGAGGCGGCCAAGCTTGCCGAGAATCTTGCGCACTTCTTCACGCAATTCCGCAGAATGCAGAAGGAAGCCTCTGATTTCCTTGTAGTTTCCGAATGATGTGCCGCAGTGAACCAGCGGATAATAAGTCCCCACCGGCAGGCCCTGCGACTTCGAGGAAACATAGGCCTGATGGAAATTGCGCAGGAACACGGCCGCCAAAGACACGACATTGCCGATGCCCGAACCGTGGTAGTTCCAGGCGGTGCATGACGTCTGGTCGGTCTCGTCGAGATAGGCGATGTCCATCTTGTTCATCAGCCACAGCACCGAGGACGGATAGCCCGGAATGTTGCCGCACTGGCCGCAGGACTTGTGGTGCCAGAGATTGTTGGTCGGGATCTTCTTGTCCCAGCCATAGAGCGTCTTCGCAATGACAGGGTCGTTGTGGTCGCCGACGCGGTGGACGAGGATTTCGCCGTCCTTCTCCAGCTGCCACATGATGTCGCGCACGTCTTCCTTGCGCTCTTTCGATGTCAGCAGGGCCCGCTTGTCGATCTTCGCCTCGACCCAATCGGTGGCGCGGCGCGCCTCGTCCGGCGTCAGGTTGCTCGCCTGCCAATCGGCGCCAAAGCCGTCATAGGCGCCCTTGCCGATGTCTTTTTCGTTCGTCATGCCTTCACTCCTCCGGCACTGTGATTGCGAGGCGGTCACCGTGCCTCAGTCGTCGTCATCCTCGTCTTCGTCTTCATTGTCCTCGAGCCACTCCTCCCACTCCTCGCGCTTCTCATCCATCACGTCGGACACGACGTCGAAGAGGTTCTCGTCGACGGTTTCCAACTGGTCGAGAACGCCTGTGGCCTCCCAGATCGTGTAGAGTTCGACCGAGGTCTTCAGATTGACCTCCCACGCCGTATCCAGCGTGTGCATGGTCGGCATGGGGATCGCCTTGCGCAGGATATTCAGCGGCGCATCCACCTTGGCCACGTTCGGCCCCCAGTCCGGAAACGCTTCCTTGGTGATCATGTTCGGCGCGAGCTGGTTGCCCGTCGAAATCACCTTCAACAAAACGCGGCTGAAGGGCCGCAGCACCTCCTTGGCGGAGTCCATGTCATGCTTGATCGCGATCTCGCGCATGATCATGACGAGGCCGCCCGGCGAGTTCTCGAAAGGACAGCGCGCGGCGCAGGTGTAACACTGGGCGCAGGCCCAGATCTTTTCCTGCATGGCGTCGTAGATGCCTTCGAGATTTTCCGTCCACAAAAGCTGGACGATCTCGCGCGGCGAGTAGTCGTAATAATGGGCCGAAGGACATGTCGCGGTGCAGATGCCGCAATTCAGGCAACCATGGATTTCATGGTCGTAGACCGCGTGGCTGCGGATGTCGTCGAATATCTCTTCCAGCTTCTCCCGCGGAACGGCGGGGGCTTGCGAAACCGGATCGCTGATCTGGGCGTGGGCGTTCAAATTCTCCTCCAGATATCCGATTGCCCGTGCTGCTATCTCCTGCCTGTCAGTAGGTCAGCACCTTGGCGTCGTCATTTTCCATGATCTCCTCGATCACCTTCGCGCCGCCGACGATCCCCTCGCATTCGGGGATCAGGTCATCCTCGGTCATGTCGAACAGGTCGAGATTGGGCGAGCAGCAAAAGAATTTCGCGCCGGCCTCGTGGGCATCCTTGATGAAATCGTAGACGGTCTTCGGCGAACCCGGCTTGACCACCAGCTTCTCCGCGACGCCCTTTTTCATCAATTGTCCCGCGGTCGCGGTGCAGATCACTTCGACTTCGTAGTCCATGGCCGCCGCGACGGTGGCCTGGAAAAACGGTGCCCCCAACTCCTCTCCGTTGCGCGGATCGGTGTTGACCATGACGATAATAAGCTTATCGGCCAAATCTCTCTCCCTCGGGGTCACTCCTGCCCCGTATTTCGATGCGAACCTTTTACGGCCTCCCTCGCATTCAAAAAATGATACATGTCAAAAATGGAATATGCAAACGGCTTTTCTCGACAGGCCGGTGGCCGGTGGATTACCGTGATTGCGCCGATCACATCAGGCCGGTCTGCGTGCTGATGCCGACCATGAGTTCGGTCAGCGCGGCGGCGATATCGCCCTGCGCGAAACCCAGCGCCTCGAGCGATTCCACCGTGTTTTCCGGTGTTTCGGCGAATTCCATGATCAGATCCTCCGCCATGCCGCGTTTCATGCCGGGGTGCCCGAGAAATCCGAGGCAGTTGCCCCGCAGCGAAAAGACCAGCGGATCGCCGTTGCCGCCCGTCGCCAGAACATCCGCGCCGTCGGGTAGCACCGGACGGTCGCGAAGATAGCATGCAAGCGGAAAGGATTCGGGCATATGGCCGCCGAGCAGGCCGGGCCTCGTGGCCGTCGCCGTCTCGACATCGAAGCGCAGAGGCGCCTCCTCGGCGCCGCCGCCCGCCGCCACCGCGAGGATCAGCGCGCCGAGGCCGAAGCCGAGCACCGGCAGGCCGGCGTCGAGAAACGCCCTGGTCAGGCGCAGTTCCGGCCCCATCGAGGGAAGCAGGTGCCCGCTTACCAGGCCATAGGGTCCGCCGCCCAGCAGGATGAGGCCGTCGAAACCCTCCGCGTCCGACGGGATCGTCCCGCCCGCGGTGAAGGGCCGCTTGTAGACAAAGCGGATATTGCGCCCCTCGAAATGGTCTTCCATCAGGCCGAGATATTCGGCCTCGGCGTGCTGCAGGACGCAGACCGTCTTCATGGCGCGGCCGGATGGGCGGCGGCCATGATTGCGGTAGCGATATCCTGTCCGGCGATCCCCGGCATCTCGATCTCCAGCCGCTTCATCGCGTCGTCCGCGGCGGCCGCCAGCTTCTCCTGATCGAGTTCGGCGCCGCGCAACTCCGCCGCGAGGCGGTCGACGCCGTCGGGCGGCAGGCAGGTGAAGTCGCCGGAGATCATCAGATCGCCGACCGCGCCGTCCCGGCCGAGCAGGTGGACGCGGATCATGCCGCCGGGCGCCTTGTGGGCGCTTTCGGTGAGATGCGTGCCCTCGGAAATCTTCACGCCCATCTCGACCAGCTTGCGCCCCTGCATATAGGTCCATTGCGGGTCCGTCAGCGCGGCCTCGGCCTTGTCGATGGCCGCGAGTTCCGCATCGGTCGGGGCGGAGTCGACCGGCTCGACCTTCAGGACATCCGCGCAATTGGCGAGGAAGAGCTGCTTGAGCTTGTCGCGCGCGGGCGGTTCGGGCAGTTCCTTCGCCATTGTCGTCATGTAGTCGTCGAGCGTCTGGCGGAGCTTGTCGCGGAACTTCTCGCTCGGCACCTTGAGGCAGCGCGCCATGGTCGCGGTGTCGAAATCGAACATGAAGCTGCCGACCATCAGGGTCGCCTCGCCGATCGACGCCGCGCCGGTGCCGCCGATCTTGCGGCCGTCGACCTGGATGTCGTTGATCGGCCGGTAGGCGGCATCGACGCCCAGCTGCTTGTAGGTGCGAACCACCGGTTCGATGAACATCGGATAGAGATTGGCGGCGAATTCGGGCGCCTTGCGGCGCGGATAGACGAAATGCGTGAAGAGCTGGTTGCGGTCGAGATAGACCGCGCCGCCCCCGACATGGCGGCGATAGATCGGCAGACCGGCGGATTTGCAGTAATCCTCGTCGACCTCGCGCGAAATCTCCTGATGCATGCCGACGCAGACATAGGGCGTGTCCGGCGAGACAAGGCACAGGACCGGATCGCTATCCTCCGTGATCGTCTCGGCAACACCGTGATAGACCGCCTGGCTGCGCAAGGCGGATACAAGCCCGAAATCCAGAACCCGTAGCTTCATCTTTTCCTCCCTGATGGCGTGCGCGCGTGGACGCGGCACCCGGACGCGAGTTTCCCCAGACGCGCGCCAATGTCAAATACACATTCCAAAAATAGAATGAATCGCCGTTCCACCTGCCCGGAAGAACGGAAAATCCCGGCTCAGAAGCCGAAGGATTGAGCGAAGCTCATGAACGACCGGACGACCGTATTGGTCATTTCGCCATTGTTCTGCGCGAAATCCCACACGATCACGATGGTCAAGGCCACGACAGCCAGCAACGGTTTCATGCCGCGAGAATACCACTCCTGCGTGCACAAGGAAATTACCGAAGGGAATGTTTACGCTTTGTCGTGAATCCGACGGTTTGGCCGCGGTCCGGACCTCAGAAGACCCGGTGCCAGGGATGCTGCTCGGGCACCGCCTCTGGATGGGCTCTGAGGAAGTGATGCAGGACATGCAGCAAGGTTCGGACATGTTCGGCGTCGTTGCGGCGCTGGGCTTCCCGGATGTCATCGGCGATCATCCGGCCGATCGCCTCGGTGCCCTGGTCCTCATGCGGGAGATATTGTGCGTAGGCGATCGCCGCCATTTCCGGCATGTGTTCATGCTCGGCGATGGCAAGCACCTCCTCTTCGGTGAGGTCACAGAAGCCAAGGCAATCTTCAAGCGTAATCATCGGGGAAGTAAACCATGGAACGCGCCGATTGGACAGGCGATTCCCCGCCCCCTCTGGCACCATCGGGCGCGTCGTCCTACGGTGACGCCGCTCCCGAGAGGCCGTAAGACAACGGACAATGCGTATCGCGACTTTCAACGTACAGAACATGCGCTTGCGGCATTCGAAAGCGGGCGTTCTGCTGTCCGGCGCGCGGGACAGGGATGCACCAGCGCGGGAAAGCGCCGCCGCCAAGGCGTCCGACGTGATCGACCGGCAGCTGACCGCCGATGTGTTGCGCGAAGCCGACGCCGATGTGGTCGCCATGCAGGAAGTGTTCGACCGGGAGACGCTCGACTATTTCCACGACCGCATCCTGCTGCCCTCCGGCTGCGCGCCCTACCCTTTCCGCGTCTGCCTTCCCGGCAATGACGGGCGCGGCTACGACGTCGCCTTGATGAGCCGGATCCGTCTCGACGACGTCAAAAGCCACGCCAGGCTGACAGCGAAAGATCTCGGTCTCGAAGGGGAAGCGGGAGGCGATACGGACGAGCCGGTCTTCCGGCGGGACTGCCTCAGTGCCCGGGCGGGCGACCTGACGCTCTTCGTCTGCCATTTCAAGGCGCCGTGGCCGGATGCGGACATTGCCTGGACGACACGGCGGCTGGAAGCACTCGCGGTTCGCCGGCTTATAGAACGATTGTTCCCGGATCCGGGATTGGCGCAGTGGATGATCCTTGGCGATCTCAACGAGCCGCAAGACGAGCCTCGCGGCGAGCGGGCATCGGCGCCGTTGCTCGACGATTTCGCGGTCGATCTCGTCACGCGTCTTCCGGAAGACCGGCGCTGGTCCTACCACTTGCAGGAGAGCAGCATCTATTCGCGCCCGGATGCACTGCTGGCGTCTCCCGCCCTTGCCGAACGGTTCCCGAACGCCAAACCTCTCTATCTGCGCCAGGGGCTTGGACATGAGGCGGCGGAGTTCCCGGGGGACCGCCTGCCCGGCGTCGGCTATCATCGGCCGCATGCCAGCGACCACGCTGCCATCGCGATCGATTTCGACGGGCTATGAGACGGTGCGCTCAGCCGCGCCGCGATATTTGACCGTCAGTTCCTCATCGACCTCGGACCCGTCATAAAGGCCGAGCAGGATGCCCTTTCGGCGCGAACCGCCCCTGCCCGCCTTGATCTGGTCGTCCGAGATAGCGGTGCGCTGCGCCATGCGCCGCGCCCAGACGGCAAGGCGCCGGTACATCGTGTCGATGATCCCGGCGTGATCTGCGCTGGCGCCCAGATCGACATACTCGTCGGGATCGTTCTCCATATCGAACAGCATCGGGCGCATGCCGCCTTCGGCATGCATGAATTTCCAGCGCTTGTCGGCAATCATGAACAGGCGGGCGTCCTTCGGCTCGACACCGAGCTTCACCGCCATGGGCGTCGCCGAGTAGTCATATTCGCTGACGCAGAACTCCCGCCATTCCTCCGGCGTCTCGGCCCGAAGGAAAGGCCCAAGCGACCTGCCCTCGACGATGTGGCCGGGAACCTTGCCGCCGGCCGATTCAATGAATGTGGCGGCGAGATCGATCTGTTCGACCAGTTCGTCGCAGACCGTGCCGCGCGTGGCGTCGGCTTCCGGCGACGGATCGACGACGATCAGCGGAACCTTGACCGAGGGCTCGTGAAACAGGTCCTTTTCGCCCAGCCAATGGTCGCCAAGATAATCGCCATGGTCGGAGGTGAGCACGATCAGCGTATCGTCCAGGCGACCGGTGTCCTCCAGGTATTTCATAAGGCGGCCGAGTTCGTCGTCGCATTGCTTGATGAGCCCCATATAGGCGGGGATGACCTTCTCGCGCACTTCATCACGCGAGAAAGCCTGGCCGATCGCATTCGACATGAAGGCTTCATAAACCGGGTGCGGATCTGCCCGTTCGTCCGGATGGCGGACCGCCGGCACGACCTGGTTGCGGCCATACATGTCGTGATAAGGCGCCGGCACGATATAGGGCCAGTGCGGTTTGATATAGGAGAGATGGCAGAGCCAGGGGGCCGCACCGTCCTTCCGGGCCTCGAGGAATTCGATCATCCTGTCGGTGAGCCACGGCGTCTCGGAATCGCGGTTATCGATATTGGCGGGCTTGTCGGCATGTTTCATGAACCAGCCAGACGCCATGTCGCCGTCCTCGTCGACGCCGGCATTGGCGAAATCGTGCCACGGATTCGTCCCGGCATAGCCCTTGGACTTCAGATATTCATTATAGGGCGAGCGCTTGGAATCGTAGAACCCGTCCGGCCCCTCGCCCCACAAACCGTCGTCGCGCACGAAGACATCGAAACCGCATTCCGAAACGCGCGCGCCGATGATGCCGTCGCGGGCGATGCCGAGGCGGTCCATGCCTTCCTCGTCGACCTTCATATGGGTCTTGCCGATCAGCCAGGACTGCATGCCGATCTTGCGCAGGTGGTCGCCGAGTGTCTGTTCGCCGACCTTGAGCGGAAAATTGTTCCAGGCCGCACCATGGCTGCTGACATAGCGTCCGGTATAGGTGCTCATCCGCGACGAGCCGCAGACCGGAGACTGAACGTAGCAGCGGCTGAACAGCACGCCCCGCGCTGCCAGCGCATCCATGTTCGGCGTTTCCAGCCACGGGTGGCCGGCGCAGCTCAGATAGTCGAAGCGGAGCTGGTCATACATGATGAAGAGGATGTTGCGGGCTTTGCGGGACATGGGGGACTGGCTTCAATCTTCGTTCGGGTGGACGGGACCGGCGGAACCGGCCCCGCGATATCAGGTCACTGCATTTCGTCAGGAATCTCGAGGCCGATTTCCTTGTAGTATCTGATCGCACCCGGATGGAGCGGCATCGCGCTCGACTTCTTCAGCCCGTCAAGCGTGACCTTGCGCATGAAGGGAGTCGTTTTCTGCACGTCCGGCAGGTTTTCCCAGAAGACCTTGGTGATCTCGTAGACAGTGTCCTCGGCCATATCCATGCGCACGCCGACGCCGACCGTGGATCCGACTTCGTAGACGTCTTCGCTGTTGACGACGCCATCGCCGTAAATGCCGGCCGGGATCACGTCGAGCGTCCGGCCCGGACCGCGCGACGGGGCGAGCATTTCATCGGTCGCCGCATCGACCTCGGCCTTTGTCGGGCCAAGAATGCGCAGTTTCGACGTCAGCGCGAGCTGCTCGACCTGCGGATAAGGCGGAATGCCGCCATTGATGTAGACATCGATCTGCCGGTCCTGGAAAGCCTGCAGCGCCGCGCCCCAGGAGGCCTTGACGTTCTCATAGTCCTCGCCGGCCTTGTAGCCGGTCATCGACTCGATCCAGGCATTGGCGGTATTCCATGCGCCACCGCCCGGAGGTCCGAGGAACACCTTTTTGCCCTTGATGTCCTTGAGCGACATCATGCCGGAATCGGCATAGGTCAGGACGTGATAGGCCCCATAGGGAAACCAGTAGATCAGGCCGAGATTCTTCGACAGTTCCGGCGCCTTCTCCAGCTTGGAATACATCGCCTTGCCGTTCTTCATGAACTGATAGACGGTCGGCGAAACCATGCAGAGATCGATCTTGCCGGATGCGACCTCGACCATGTGTTTGGTCGCTGCGCCGGTGGCGTCGACGGTGATCTCGTAGTCGCTCTGCTTGTCATTGACGATGTTGGCCATGGTGGTCATCACCAGATAGGCCGAGGAGCCCGGATCGATGGTGGCCATCTTGAGCTTCTCGGCGGCAAAGGCACCGGTCGACAACGCGACCGTCGCCAGGCCAGCCAATGCGGCACGGGTTAGATGTTTCATGCTTTCCTCCCTTGGGTTGTGGTTTCCGGCAGCGCCTCCACGCTCCGGGATCTGATGTAGTGCAGGACCACCAGCAGCACCGCGACCGCGCCGCCGCCGAGGCTCGACAGAATGTCCGGCGTCAGGATGGCGATCGCCGCAACGAGACGAACCGCGCTTTCCCATAGCGGAAGCCGTGACCTGTCGAACCCCGCCAGCGCGGTGCCGATCATCCAGGTCGCCAGCAGGAAACAGGCAAGCGACCAGACGAGACCGGTGACGGTAAAGCCGTCGATGATCAGGATGTCCGGGTGATAGACGAAGATGAACGGGATAATGAAGCCGGCGATCGCCAGGCGAACCGCCTCGACGCCCGTCTCCATCGGCTTGGCCCCGGCAATCGGCGCGGCGGCGAAAGCGGCAAGCGCGACCGGCGGCGTGATGACCGAGAGCACGCCGAAATAGAGCATGAACATGTGCGCGGCGATCTTGGAGATGCCGAGGCCTTCCAGCGCCGGCCCCATGACGAGCGCGAGGATCAGATAGGCGGTGACCGAGGGCACGCCCATTCCCATGACGATGCAGCCTGCCATGACGAGGAACAAGGCGACCAACAGGCTGCCGCCGGACGCGGCGCGAATCGCATCGGCGAATTCGAGGCCGATCCCGCTCATGTTGACGATGCCGATCACGACACCGACCGAGGTGACGATGATCATCAGATTGGCCGCGGTTTTACCCGCGCTGACGAGCGCCTGCCACCAGGCGGACGGATGCCGGAACCGCGGAAACAGGATCAGGCAAAGCACCGAGGCGACGCAGAGCGCGTAGAAACCCGCATTCTGCGGCGTGCGGCCGGTCAGCAGCACCGCGATGATAACGCCGAGCGGTATCCAGAATGCGAGGCTCGCGATCCAGTCCTGGCGCGTCAGCGTCTCGCGCTTTTCAGGCGGCGTCGCGCCGATCCCCTGTTTTCGCGATTCGATGAGAACGACGATGAACAGGCTCGCATAATAGAGGATCGCGGGAATGAGCGCCGCAACGACGATCTTCAGATAGGGGATCCCCGTGACGTCGGCCATGATGAAGGCCACCACGCCCATGACAGGCGGCATGATCTGCCCGCCCGTTGAGGCTGCGGCTTCGACCGCGCCGGCGAATTTCGCCTTGAACCCGGCGCGCTTGATGATCGGGATTGTGAAGATGCCGGTCGAGACCACATTGGCGATCGCCGCGCCCGACATCGTGCCGAACATCGCGGAGCCGACAATCGCCGCATGCGCCGGACCGCCCGCGAAACGGCCGGTGGCGGCGAAGGCGATCTTGAGGAGTACGTCGCCCGCGCCGGACGCCTGCAACACGGCTCCATAGACGATGAAGATCAGAACCGTGGTCGCAACGACCTGAAGAGGCCGGCCAAAGACGCCGTCGGTGGTGAACCATTGCCGGTCGGCGATACTCGACCAGTCGAGATCGGCGCCGCCCAGGCCGTCGGGAAGAACTGCATAGAGCAGAACACCGAAGAAGACGATCGCCATGGGGATGCCGAACAGGCGCCATGTCAGGTAACCGATGATCGCGAAGGCAACCCAGGACGCCATCAGGTCGGTGCGGGAGATATCGACGAAGAACTCTTCCTGCTCGAGCATGATCCCCATCCAGCGCAGGACAAGGAAGGCGAAGACCGCGAGGAGAACCAGATGGGCGACGCCGAGGAGAGGATTGGCGGTCTGCACCGGCTCGCTGCCGACAGGCGCGTCGACGACCTCGCGTTCTCCAGAATTCAGAAGCAGAATGGCGACGACCACACCGGTCAGGGCAACGCCGCCAAAGACGATGATCGTGTCGAAAATCCCGAATCCGGCGATATAGACCGCGAATCCCGACAGGGCGGCGGCAAGAAATTCCGCAATTCGATTCGTCAGCTGCCGCACGATGGCTCCTCCCAGACGCGCTTCGCATCCAATCATGCGGAAATCGCCCCCCGGCACAATCGAACCTTGAATAGCGTGCCGCTCAATGGCACGCTTCGCCTCCGGAGGAGCAAGCGGAATGACCGATCTGGCGAACAGGTCTCTCGACCGCGGGATCACGATCCTGGAATCCCTTGCCCGCAACGGCGCAAGCTCGCTCGCGGATCTGCATCGCGATAGCGGCATCGCCAAATCGACCATCAGGCGGTTGCTCGGAACGCTGATACAGCATCGCCTTGTGCGCCGCTCGGTGGCCGACGGCCTTTATCGCGTGACGATTCCGCTTCCCGCCGGCGCGGGCGAACCCATCCCGCACGAAATGGCGAGCCTGACCGACGTCGCCATGCCGCGCGCCGTGGAACTGACGAAAAAACTGGAGTGGCCGTCGGACATTCACGTACTCGACGGGCTTTGCATGCGCATCGTCGACTCGACCCGGCCGCTCAGCCCGTTTCACATGTATCGCGGCATCATCAACCGCAGGATAAACATGTTCGGATCGGCAACCGGGATGGCTTGCCTCGCGGTGCGCACCGACGCGGAAATCGCCGAATACGACCGTCTGACGAACGGGAACATGTCGCTGGGCCTGTCGCGGTTCGGCTTTACGCTGAAACAGTTCATGCCGGAGATCGAAAAGGCCCGCGCGCGCGGCTTCGGCACGCGCCTCGGGGTCTATCGCGGCGAAACCATGCTCGATGACGGGCTGGCCGCAATCGCGGTGCCGATCGATGTCTACGGCCAGCCCAACGCCGCGATCAGCATGATCTGGCCTCGCGCCTTCCAGGAGCCGAAGGAATTCGCAAAACGCCATCTGGCGCCTCTCAAGGAGGCTGCCGAATGCATCGCCGAGGACCTTGTCACCCTGTTTCCTCAGGACGCGGAAACAGCGCGCCGTAAAGGATGATCAGACCAGCCGGCTCTGTTCGAGCGCCGCGGCGATGAAGCTGGAGAACAGCGGATGCGGTTCGAAAGGCCGCGACTTCAGCTCCGGATGGTACTGCACGCCGATGAACCACGGATGATCCGCATATTCGATCGTTTCCGGCAGCACGCCGTCCGGAGACAGGCCGGAGAAGACGAGGCCGCATTCCTCAAGCCGCTCGCGGTAGTCGATATTGACCTCGTAGCGGTGGCGGTGGCGTTCGGAGATGTCCGTATCGCCGTAAATCTCCGCGATCCGGGTGCCTTCCTTCAGCGTCGCCTTGTAGGCGCCGAGGCGCATCGTACCGCCGAGATCGCCCGCCTGCGTGCGCTTTTCGAGCATGTTGCCCTTCAGCCACTCGGTCATCAGGCCGACGACCGGCTCCTTCGACGGACCGAATTCGGTCGACGATGCGTTCTCGATGCCCGCCAGCGACCGCGCCGCCTCAATGCAGGCCATCTGCATGCCGAAGCAAATGCCGAAATAGGGGACCTTGCGCTCGCGCGCGAAGGTGGCCGCGGAGATCTTGCCCTCGGCGCCACGCTCGCCGAAACCGCCCGGCACGAGAATGCCATGGACGTTTTCGAGATAGGTCGCCGGGTCCTCGCTCTCGAAGACCTCGGATTCGATCCATTCGAGATTGACCTTTACCCGGTTGGCCATGCCGCCGTGGTTGAGCGCCTCGATCAGCGATTTATAGGCGTCTTTCAGGCCGGTATATTTGCCGACGACGGCGATCGTGACCTCGCCTTCCGGATTGTGGACGCGGTCTGACACGTCCTCCCAGGTCGCCATGCGCGGCTGCGGCGCCGGTTCGATGCCGAAGGCGGCGAGCACTTCCTCGTCGAGGCCCTCGTCGTGATAGGCCTTCGGCACATCGTAGATGCTCTTGACGTCGAGCGCCTGGATGACCGCGGATTCGCGCACGTTGCAGAACAGCGACAGTTTCTTGCGTTCGGCCTCGGGGATCGGCCGGTCGGCGCGCACGAGAAGAATGTCGGGCGCAATGCCGATGGAGCGAAGCTCCTTGACCGAGTGCTGGGTCGGTTTGGTCTTCAATTCGCCCGCCGCCGGGATGTAGGGCATCAGCGTCAGATGCACATAGACGGCATTGCCGCGCGGCAGGTCGTTGCCGAGCTGGCGTATAGCCTCCATGAAGGGCATCGCCTCGATATCGCCGACCGTGCCGCCGATCTCGCAAAGGACGAAATCGTAGCCCTTGTTGCCGTCGATGACGAAATTCTTGATCTCGTCGGTGACGTGCGGAATGACCTGAACGGTCGCGCCCAGATAATCGCCGCGGCGTTCCTTGGCGAGGATGTTCTGGTAGATGCGCCCCGTCGTGATGTTGTCGTTCTGATTGGCGGAACGACCGGTGAAACGCTCGTAGTGGCCGAGATCGAGATCCGTTTCGGCCCCGTCATCGGTGACGAAGACCTCGCCATGCTGATAGGGCGACATCGTGCCCGGATCGACATTGAGATAGGGATCGAGTTTCTTCAGCCTGACGCTGTAACCGCGAGCCTGCAGGACCGCACCGAGTGCGGCGGAAGCGATGCCTTTTCCAAGGGAAGAAACCACGCCACCAGTGATGAATACATACCGTGCCATGGGCTTTGACCGATATCGCCTCGTTTATGATTCCGCAAAGAAAAAATCGCCTCGTGCGGACTTACCCACACGAGGCGATTTGTTGCAGACGTTTACGCTAGTTGTTCGGGATCGCCGGAGCCGCAGGGGCCTCTGGCGCGGCGGCGCCATCCGCCGGAGCCGCTTCTTCTTCTCCGCCGAGCATATCCAGCACGCCGCCCTGCGACGGAACGCCGGAACTGTCGGAACCGTCCTGCTGTCCCTGCACGGCCGCCGGAACGCGGTCGAGGATGTCGGTCGGGCTCTCGCCGTAACGGGCGAGAATGCCGAGCGCGATGGATGTGATGAAGAAGCCCGCCGCCAGGATCGACGTGGTCCGGGTCAGCGTGTCGGCGGCGCCGCGCGCCGACATGAACCCGCCGGAGCCGCCGCCGCCCATACCCAGCGCGCCGCCTTCGGAGCGCTGCAGGAGAACGACGCCGACTAAGGCGACCACGATCATGAGGTGGATGACGATCAGGACGGTTTGCATGAACTGTTCTTGCTATTTGATGTGACGGCGGGTCTCTACACCTTCGCCGTCAGGATTTGAAGGGCCAAATTCGGGCGGTTATGCGCCAATTCCTTCACAAATGGCCAGGAAGTCGGCTGCTTTCAAGCTCGCCCCGCCGATCAGCCCGCCATCGACATGGGGAATTGCGAAAATCTCGGCCGCATTGCCGGGCTTCACCGAACCGCCGTAAAGGATGCGCACCGAAGCCCCCTCCTCGCCGAAGCGCGAGGACATGGTTTCACGGATGAAGGCATGCATCGCCGCGATGTCTTCGCTGGACGGCACCAAACCGGTTCCGATCGCCCAGACCGGCTCATAGGCAATCACGGTGTTCGCGGCGATCATACCATCCGGCACCGAGCCGGCAAGCTGTGTTCCGACGACATCTTCCGCCTTCCCGCCTTCCCGCTCTTCGCGGGTCTCGCCGACACAGATGATCGCCGTCAGACCGGCCCGCCAAGCCGCCTCGGCCTTGGCTTTCACGATTGAGTCGGTTTCCGCGTGATCGGTACGGCGCTCTGAATGGCCGACGATGATCGACGTCGCGCCGGCATCCGCGATCATCTCGGCAGAGACATCGCCCGTATGTGCGCCGCTCTCCTTCGCATGACAGTCCTCCGCCCCGATGGCCAGCGCGCTCTCGGCGGCGACGCCGGCCGCGCGTTCGATCAGCGTCGCGGGAACGCAGAGCAGCGTTTCGTGCGGCAGGGTCGATTCGGCGTCCAGGCCGGCGCAAACGTCACGGATCTCGTCGAGCGAGGCGGCGGTTCCGTTCATTTTCCAATTTCCGGCAACAAGTGGTGTCACACCCGGCGTCATCGCTTTTCCTTTCCCTTTGTTGGCGCTCCTGTTACCGCCTTGGGCCCAAAAGGAAAAGACCGGTGCGCGCTTGCGTCGCTCCGCGTGCGCCCATAAAAAGCCGGAAAACGAAAACAGGTTCCTCCAGAATGCTCGACGGTCTTCGTAAATCTTCCAAATCCTGGGTCGCCAAGGCGCTGCTGCTTTTGCTCCTCGCGAGCTTCGCCGTGTGGGGCGTATCAGGGTCAATGTTATCGGGCGGAACCTCGAACGCGGTCCTGACGGCCGGCGAAACCAAGGTTTCGATGGTTGACTACCGGCTGGCCTATGACCGGCAGATGGTCATCCTGTCGCGTCAGCTGGGAGAACGCCTCACCCGCGACCAGGCGCGCCAGTTCGGCATCGAACAGGCCGTGCTCGGCCAGATGGTCGCCGGCGCCGTGCTCGACGAGCAGTCGCGAGTGATGAATCTCGGCCTCTCCAAGGATCGCCTGGCGACGCTGGTCGCGGACGACCCGACCTTCCAGGGCGTGAATGGCCAGTTCAGCCGCGACACATTCCGTCAGGTTCTGCGCCAGATCGGGATGAGCGAAGACGACTACATCCGCAACCGTCAGGACGTGGCGATCCGTCAGCAGATCGTCGAGGCGGTCTCCGACGGGATCGATGTCCCGCAGGTGATGCTGGAAGCATTCGCCAAGCACACCGGCGAAAAGCGTGATGTCCAGTATTTCATTGTCGGTGAAGGCGCTATCGAACCGGTTTCCGCGCCGGCCGACGACGTGTTGCAGGCCTATTTCGAGGCCAATAAGGCCGCCTATCGGGCGCCCGAGTACCGCGAAATCAACTTCGTGCGGCTCACTCCCGATGCGATCCTGGATGAAGCCTCGGTGCCGGAAGACGAAGTGCGGGCGGATTACGAGGCGAGGCTGGACCGCTACAGCACGCCGGAAACCCGTGGCATCGAGCAACTGGTTTTTTCGGATCAAGCCGCAGCGGACGCCGCACATGAACGCATCCTTGCAGGCCAGAGCTTCGAGGATGCGGTCGCCGATGCCGGCAAGACCATGTCCGACGTTCAAATCGGCACCATGTCGAAAGCGGATCTGCCGGATTCGGCGATTGCCGACGCCGCGTTTTCCATATCCAAGGCCGGCGATGTGAGCGGCGTGATCGACGGCACGTTCGGGCCGGTGATCATTCGCGTTACGGAAATCAACCCGGAATCGGTCAAGCCGTTCGAAGAGGTCAGCGCGGACATTCGCCGCGAACTGGCGATGGTCACGGCAAACGACACGCTGCTGGATATCCACGACGCCTATGAAGACGCTCGCGCGGCCGGCAACACCATGCAGGAAGCCGCGACCGCTCAGAAGCTGACGATGCAGACGATCGAGGCCGTCGACGCCGACGGCAACGCCACGTCCGGCGATGCGGTAACGAGCGTTCCCGAGCAGCGGGAACTGATCGCCGCCGCATTCGAGGCCGAGGAAGGCGTCGAGAATTCCCCGCTCAACGCGGCCGATTCCGGTTTCCTGTGGTACGAGGTCGCTGGAATCACGCCGGAGCGCGACAGGACGTTTGACGAGGTCCGCGAGCGCGTGACGGCGGACTGGATCGCCGAAGAAACCGACAAGCGCATCGCGGAAAAGGCGAAGACTCTCGCCGACCGCATGGGCAATGGCGAAACGCTGACCCAGGTCGCCGAGGCGGAAGGCTTCACAGTCGAGACGAAATACGGCTTGCAGCGCGGCGGCAATGACGGCGATTTCGGCGCGGGCGGCATCACGGAGATCTTCGATGGCGGTCCGGAACACAAGGGCACCGTCGCCTCGCCCTCCGGCAATGGCTATATCGTTTACGCGGTCAGCGCCGTCACCCAGCCGGTCGGCGGCGTCGAGACACTGGGCGCGAATGTGCGCGATACGATCAAGCAGTCGATTTCGGACGACCTGCTTGACCAGTTGGTCGCCAAGCTGCAAACGATCTATCCGGTTCGGGTGAACCAGAGTGCAGTCGAACGCGCTTTGGGTACGCAGTAGAAGAGTTCTCATGGACGATTTGAGACCTTTCATCGCCAAGGTTGCCAATGGCGAGCCATTGATGTCCGAGGAAGCGCGCGACGCTTTCAATGTCATGATGTCCGGCAATGCGACGCCGTCCCAGATCGGCGGCTTCCTGATGGCGCTTCGCGTGCGCGGTGAAACGGTCGAGGAGATCACCGGAGCCGTCACGGTGATGCGCGAGAAGATGACGCGCGTCAAAGCGCCGGACGGCGCGATCGACATCGTCGGAACAGGCGGCGACAATTCCGGCAGCTACAATGTCTCCACCTGCGCGGCCTTCATCGCGTGCGGCGCCGGTGCGACGGTCGCCAAGCACGGCAACCGGTCGCTGTCGTCGAAATCAGGTTCCGCCGAGGCTCTGGCCGAACTGGGTTTCGACCTCGACGCCAAGCCGGACACGATCGGGCGCTGCATTGCGGAAGGCGGGCTCGGCTTCATGTTCGCACCGATGCATCACGCGGCGATGCGCCATGTCGGGCCGACCCGCGTCGAACTCGGCACGCGCACCATCTTCAACCTCCTTGGCCCCCTTTCCAATCCAGCCGGCGTCAAGCGGCAGGTCGTCGGCGTCTTCGCGCCGGAATGGGTGGAGCCGCTGGCGCATGTGCTCAAGGCGCTCGGATCGGAACATGTCTGGGTCGTCTTCGGCGACGGGTTGGACGAGTTGACGACGGCGGGCACGACACAGGTCGCCGAGTTGAAGGACGGCACGATTTCCACCTTCTCGCTCACGCCCGAAGAAATCGGACTGCCCCGTGTCAGGGTCGAGGATTTGAAGGGCGGTGACCCGAAGGCGAACGCGCAGGCTTTGCGCGAGGTGCTGCACGGTGCAAGAAACGCCTATCGCGATATCGCCTGCCTCAACGCCGCCGCTGGTCTCGTGGTCGCCGGTCTCGCAGAAGACCTATCGCAAGGGCTCGAACAGGCCTCCGCATCGATCGATAGCGGCAAGGCCAAGGCCGTTGCCGAGAAGACAGCGGCGCTTTCGCGCGGCGAAACGGTTTAGCTGAAGAACCCAAATGACTGATATCCTGAAGAAAATAGAAGCCTATAAGCGCGAGGAAATCGCTGCCGCAAAGGCTTCGACGCCGCTTGCCGATCTTCAGGCCCGTATCGCCGATACGGAACCGCCGCGGGGATTTTTCAAGGCGTTGCAGGCGCGAAAGACGGCCGGCGATTTCGGTCTGATCGCCGAGATCAAGAAGGCAAGTCCGTCTAAGGGGCTGATCCGTCCGGATTTCGATCCGCCGGCGCTCGCCAAGGCGTATGAGGATGGTGGCGCCGCCTGCCTCTCGGTGCTCACGGACACGCCCTCTTTCCAGGGCGCGCCGGAGTTTCTGACCGCGGCGCGCGGTGCCTGCGCCCTCCCCGCCTTGCGCAAGGATTTCATGTTCGAGCGCTACCAGGTCTACGAGGCACGCAGCTGGGGCGCAGATGCGATCCTGATCATCATGGCGTCGCTTTCCGACGACGAGGCGCGGGCGCTGGAAGACACCGCGTTCGAACTCGGCATGGACGCGCTGATCGAGGTTCATGACGAGGAAGAGACGGAGCGCGCCTTGAGGCTTTCTTCGAGGCTGCTTGGCGTCAACAATCGCAACCTGCGCACATTCGAGGTCGATCTCGCCAATTCGGAACGCCTGGCCGCGATGGTCGGCGACGAATATCTTCTGGTCGGCGAAAGCGGCATCTCGACCCACGCCGATTGCCAAAGGCTCTCCCGGGTCGGCATCAGCTCTTTCCTCGTCGGCGAAAGCCTGATGCGCCATGACGACGTGGAAGCGGCGACGCGCCGCCTCTTGCACGGCGACGCGGCTGAACGAAAATCGGCCTGACATGGCGAATGATCCAACCGGCAAGCTGACGCATCTGGGCGCCGACGGCGCGGCCAACATGGTCGATGTCGGCGACAAGAACGACACGGTGCGCGAGGCGGTGGCGGAAGGCTTTGTCGCCATGACGCCGGAGACTCTCGAAACGATCCTCGCCGGCAACGCCAAGAAAGGCGATGTCATCGCGACCGCCCGGATCGCGGGAATCATGGCAGCCAAGAAGACCCATGAACTGATCCCGCTCTGCCACCCGCTGATGCTCAGCAAGGTTGCTGTCGAGATCGAGCCGGACCGGGATCTTCCCGGGCTACGGGTCGAGGCGCTGGCGCGGCTTTCGGGCAAGACTGGCGTCGAAATGGAGGCCCTGACCGCGGCATCCATTGCCTGCCTGACGATCTATGACATGGCCAAGGCGATCGACAAGGGTATGGAGATCGGGCCGGTTCGCCTGCTCTCCAAGACAGGCGGCAAATCCGGCACCTGGACGCGGAGCGCGTCTTGAACGGAGGATTGATCCCCGTCACCGAAGCGCGGGCGCGGCTGCTCGCCGATGCCGTTCCGCTGGGAACCGAGACCGTCGCGCTGGGCGACGCCCAGGGCCGCGTCCTGGCGCAAGACCTCATCGCCCTTCGCACACAGCCGCCCGAGGCCGTATCGGCGATGGACGGCTACGCGGTGCGCGCCGCCGATATCGCGAGTTCCCCCTCCGAGCTGACCGTCATCGGCGAGGTCGCGGCAGGCCATCCTTTCTCGGGGGCGGTCGGGCCCGGCCAGACCGCCCGAATCTTCACCGGCGGCGTGCTGCCTGCCGGGGCCGACACGGTGATGCTGCAGGAAAACGTGACGGTTCTCGGCAACGATCGGGTTCGGTCGAACCAGGCGGAACCCGCCGGCAAGCACGTCCGTGACGCAGGGTTGGACTTTCGCAAGGACGACACCCTCCTTCCCGCCGGCACCGTCTTCGACGCCGGCGCCATCTGCCTCGCCGCCGCCGCCAATCACCCGGCTGTTCCCGTCATTCGGCGTCCTCGCGTCGGAATCCTAGCGACGGGCGACGAGTTGCTGCCGCCGGGTTCCGAACCCGGTCCCGGCCAGATCATCGCCTCGAACAGCTACGGCATCGCCGCTTTCGCGCGCGAGGCCGGCGCGGAGGTCATCGACCTCGGCATCGTCCGCGACAACGAGGCCGATCTCGCCGCGGCACTCGACCGGGCGGCAGCGAATTGCGACGTGCTGGTGACGTTGGGCGGCGCATCGGTCGGCGACCACGATCTCGTCCGAAAAGTCTTCCTGGCCCGCGGCATGACGCTCGATTTCTGGAAAATCGCCATGCGCCCGGGCAAACCGCTCATGTTCGGCCGCCTCGATTCCCTGCGGATCCTGGGCCTGCCCGGAAATCCCGTATCGGCGCTCGTCTGCGGGCTGCTGTTCATGAAACCGCTGCTCCAGAAGCTGGGCGGACTGGCCTTCACCTTGGATCGGCAACGCGCGATCCTCGACACCGCGATGCCCGCGAACGGCGCCCGAGAAGACTATGTCCGGGCACGCGCCTGGCGCGATGAGGCCGGCATATTGCGGACGAAACCGTTCAATCTTCAAGATTCCTCGATGATCAGCGCATTCGCGCGCTCCGAGGCGCTGCTGGTGCGCGCGCCGCATGCCCCCGCCGCATCTGCCGGCGACGCCGTCGAGATCATGCCGCTAAAACCTGCCGTTCTTTAAACATTTGTTAAACGCTTGCAGAACACAACTGGAACAGATAAAGACTGTTCCGTGTTTGTTTTTATTTGATTCTGCAAGGATGCGGCGATGCTGACACGCAAACAACTCGACCTTCTGATGTTCATCAATGAGCGCCTGAAGGAAACCGGCGTGCCTCCTTCCTTCGACGAGATGAAGGAAGCGCTGGACCTTGCCTCGAAATCCGGCATCCACCGCCTGATCACGGCGCTGGAGGAACGCGGCTTTATCCGACGGCTTCCGAACCGTGCCCGGGCGCTGGAAGTCATACGGCTTCCCGACAGCCTGACTCCGGCCGGCCAGCGCCGCGGGTTTTCGCCGAGCGTGATCGAAGGAAGCCTCGGCAAACCGGCGCCGGCGCCCCAACCCGCACCGCGCGCCTCCAATGACAGCGATGGCGGCTCGATGATCCCCGTTCCGATGATGGGCAAGATCGCCGCCGGCGTTCCGATCTCTGCGATCGAACACCAGACCCGCATGATCTCGCTTCCCGCCGACATGATCGGCAAGGGCGAACACTACGCACTGGAAGTCGAAGGCGATTCCATGATCGAGGCCGGTATCTTCGACGGCGATACCGCGATCATCAAGAAGGGCGACACCGCCAATGCCGGCGATATCATCGTCGCACTGGTCGACGACGAGGAAGCGACACTGAAGCGTCTTCGCCGTAAAGGGGCTTCGATCGCCCTGGAAGCCGCCAACCCCGCCTATGAAACCCGCATCTTCGGACCGGACCGGGTGCGCGTTCAGGGCCGCCTGGTCGGCCTCATGCGCCGCTACTGAGACCGCCGCCACTCCGGCAGGTTCCGCGCCGCGCGCGAATAACGGCGATGATCGAGCCAGGGCCGTTCGGGGCCCGGCAGAGCGTGGATGACCACCGCCCTGCCCTCGCTTTCATAAATCTCGGCCGCACCGTCTCGCGCCAGCATTTGCGCGGAGACGACAGGCGTTCCATCCGGACAGGACTGCGGCGACGGCGCCTTGGCGAAAACGACAAGATCGAATTGATCGCAGAGTTTTTCCAAGGCCGGCATATCCTCGTCTTCCGATGATGTCAGAACGTACCCTATCAGGATCTTGCCCGTCTGGGCGCGGCACAGCGTTTCCTCGCATCGCATCAGTGGCGACTCTCCCGGCTTGACGATCACAGGCGCGGCATAGGCCGCTTGCCACTGTTCGACGGTGAACGCGTTGGGCCGCTCGCGATTGACATGCAGCCTCGCACCCTGCTCCGCATTTTCGATCACGGCGAATTGCCGGGCATCCTCGGACAGGATCGCGACAGGCGTTTTTTCAAATCCCCAAAACGCCGCGCCAAGCGCCAGAAAGGGCAGCGCCGCCAGCTTCAACCGGGTGGACAGGAAACAGAGCATTATGAGGCCGCCGGAAAACGCGATCAGCGCGGAAGCCGGCATCTGGCCGGTGGAGATTGCCGGCGAGAGCGAGGCCACCCGTTCCGCGATGACGATCACCAGTTCGACCGTCCAGGCCATCGCCTTGAACGGATAGACATGCAGCCCGAAAGGCATGGCCACGACGGCGGCGACCGCGAGCGGCATTACAAGGATCGTGACGACGGGCATCGCGGCCAGGTTGGCCAGGAGGCCATAGGGGGCGACGCGGCCGAAGTGGTAAGAGGCGAACAGCCCGGTCGCGAGGCCGGCGATCAGGGAGGTGATGCCGATCCCCAGCGCATATCGGCCCATCGCTGCAAGGAAGGATATCGCGGGATGGCGTTGCGGGCGATCGACCCGCCGCCTTTCGCGGCGATGACGCCAGTCCTGCCAGCCGCCATAGACAGCGATCAGCGCCGCCGTCGCCGCAAAGGACATCTGGAAGCCGGGGCCCGCGACCTCATCCGGCGCGACAACCATGACCGCAATCGCCGCCAAAGCGAGATTGCGCATGGTGACCGCGTTTCTATCGAATGACAGAGCCAGCAGCATGATGGCGAGCATGACGAATGAGCGTTGGGTGGCGACCCCGGCTCCGGCAAGAAAGAGATAAAACCCGGTCGCCGCGAGCGCTCCGGCGGCGGCATATTTGCGGACCGGATGACGCGCCGACCATTCCGGCGCGAAGGCGAATCCCAGCCGCAGCGACGCCATGACCGTGGCGGCGACAAGCGCCATGTGAAGGCCCGAGATCGAGAGAATATGCGCCAGGCCTGAAACGCGCAGCGCCTCGGTCACATCTTCCGGGATACCGGACTTGTTACCGGTGACGAGCGCCGCGGATACCGCGCCCGACCGGCCGGGAGCGGCTTGTTGTATCTGTCTGCCGATGGCCTGGCGCAGCCGCTGCAAGGCTACGACAGCCGTTTCATAGCGGCCGATCGCCGTTTCCAGCTCGATCGCGTCAGGACGCCCCAGGAAGAAGCCATTGGATCCGATCCCGTTGAAATAGGAATGAAAGGCAAAGTCGTATCCACCCGGCAACGCCGGCCCGGATGGTGAGGTCAGGCGCACGAGACCATATACGCCGCCGCCCAGCTCAAATCCCTCGGCAGAACCCGGAGCCGTGACACGCACGCGATCCGGCGCGTAGCGCAGTTCCGGGCGCTCCGTCTTCAAAACATCGATGGTGAAGCGCGTGCGGCCATTTGCGCGTTCCTCGAGGGCGACGATCCGGCCGGTCAGCCGTGTCGTCACATCCGAACCGAGCATCGGAGTCGCCTTCCAGCTCGTATGCAACTGGGCAAGCGCCATGCCTGTGGCCACCAGCAGACCCGCGGCGAGAGCCATGCGGAATGGCGGAGTTGCACTCCGGGAAAACACCAGCAGCGCGGCGAGGACGAAAATGCCGGTCGGCAGGTTCCAGGGCGCGGGTTCGGCGGGCAGGGAAAAATAGATCAGGATACCCGCGAGCAGCCCGACGGGCACGAACAGGAACGCGGTTCCCAGGCCCTGTTCGCGGGTAATCGCCGCTTGGATTTTCCGAACGACCGAGCGGCGTTCGGGCAGTTTCAGGCCCTGGAGGTGACGACTTCGTGGTTTGGCGGCCTCGTTCGACGGCATGTCCGCGATGGCCGGAGCCTGCGAAGCGACCTCTTCATCCGGCACGCGGAAAAAAACGCGTTCGTCGGTTGTGGTGCGTGTTTCGTCCTCGTCGGCGCCGCTCATACAGCGCCCCCGTCAAGGGCGAGAAGGCCCGAGTTTGCGCAGGCTGCCGCCTGTGCTAGACGTGCGGCAGAATCCTCATCCGGCCGCCCTGAAGGCCGGTCAATCAACACAATTGGAGCACAGCATGACTGGCGAGGTCGTCACCCGTTTCGCCCCCTCCCCGACCGGTTTTCTGCATATCGGCGGAGCCCGCACCGCTCTTTTCAACTGGCTCTATGCGAAACACACCGGCGGCAAAATGCATCTTCGTATCGAGGATACCGACCGGGAGCGGTCGTCGCAAGCTGCGGTTGCAGCGATTCTCGACGGGTTGAAATGGATGGGGCTGGATTGGGACGGCGACGTCGTCTCGCAATATGACCGGGCCGGCCGGCATCGCGCCGTCGCCGAGGAACTGCTCGCCAAGGGAAATGCCTATCGCTGCTACGCTTCGCAGGAGGAATTGGCCGAGATGCGCGAAACTGCGCGCGCCGAAGGCCGCCCTCCACGCTATGACGGGCGCTGGCGCGACCGCGACCCTTCGGAAGCTCCCGAGGGTGTCTCGCCGGTCATCCGCATCAAGGCACCCCGCGACGGCGAAACGCTCGTGCGTGACGCCGTCCAGGGCGAAGTCCGCTTTCCCAACAAGGATCTCGACGACTTCATCATTCTGCGCTCAGACGGCAACCCGACCTACATGCTGGCCGTCGTGGTCGACGACCACGACATGGGCGTGACGGACGTTATTCGCGGCGACGATCACCTGACCAATGCGGCGCGCCAGACGGTCATCTTCGAAGCAATGGGGTGGGACGTGCCGAAATGGGCGCATATCCCGCTGATCCATGGTCCCGATGGCGCGAAGCTGTCGAAGCGCCACGGCGCGCTCGGCGTCGAAGCCTATCGGGCCATGGGCTACCTGCCGGAAGCCCTGCGCAACTATCTCGCACGCCTCGGCTGGAGCCATGGCGACGACGAGATCATGTCGACCGAGGACATGATCGGGTGGTTCGATATCACGGACGTGAACAAGGGCGCAGCGCGGTTCGATTTCGCCAAGCTGGAAGCCGTGAACGGACACTGGATCCGCGCCGCCGACGATGCCTATCTGGTCGACAGGGTGGGTGCCTTGCTGCCGGAACTGGACGGCAAGGATGACATCGCCGCCAGGTTCGAAAGCCGCCGCGCCCAGTTGCTCGCGGCCATGCCCGGCCTGAAGGAACGCGCCAAGACTCTTGTCGAACTCCTCGACAGCGCTAATTACCTTTTCGCCGAGCGGCCTCTCGATTTCGACGAAAAGGCATCCGGCATTCTCACCGCTGAAGCGCGCAACGTCCTTGCCGGGATTTTTCCCAAGCTCGAACAGGTCGACGACTGGGCCGTCGATGCGCTCGATGCCGCGGTGCGATCCTACGCAGAGGCCAACGAACTCAAGCTCGGAAAGGTCGCACAGCCTCTCAGGGCGGCCCTGACGGGGCGCAGCACGTCACCGGGCGTGTTCGACGTTCTCGCCGTCCTGGGCCGCGATGAATCACTCGCACGCATCCGCGATTGCGTTGCATAATGGCTTCCACGGCAGCTACCGGAGCACTATAATGCATTGCAGCATTAAGCCCTTAGGCTGTCTTGGCAGGACACCGCAATTGGGATAGCAACCACTGCAAAGCCTCAGCGGCGAAGCTTGCTGCGCCGCAAAATTTTCACGTCATTTTCGTGATAACGATCGGATGGAGAAGGGAGACATCATGTCTGATAAAACCGCAAAACTCTCATTGTCGGGTGGGGAGCATGAGTTTTCCGTATACGACGGGACGATCGGCCCCAGCGTGGTCGATATCTCATCCCTCTACAAGCAAACCGGCGCCTTCACCTACGATCCCGGCTTCACCTCGACGGCATCCTGCGACTCGAAGATCACATTCATCGACGGCGACGAAGGCATGTTGCTTCATCGGGGCTATCCGATCGAGCAGCTCGCCGAGCAGGGCGACTTTCTCGAGGTCTGCTACCTGCTTCTTTACGGCGAATTGCCGACGAAAACCCAGAAATACGATTTCGACTACCGCGTGACGCGCCATACAATGGTGCATGAGCAGATGATGCGGTTCTTCACCGGCTTCCGGCGCGATGCGCATCCGATGGCCGTGATGTGCGGCACCGTCGGCGCGCTGTCGGCCTTCTACCACGATTCCACGGACATTTCCGATCCGCATCAGCGCATGGTCGCCTCCATGCGCATGATCGCAAAGATGCCGACGATTGCGGCCATGGCCTACAAGTACCATATCGGCCAGCCCTTCGTTTATCCGCAGAACGATCTCGACTACGCTTCGAACTTCCTGCGCATGTGTTTCGCGGTGCCCTGCGAGGATTACGAGGTCAATCCGGTTCTGGCCCGCGCTATGGACCGCATCTTCATCCTGCATGCCGACCACGAACAAAACGCCTCCACATCGACGGTCCGTCTGGCCGGTTCCTCGGGCGCCAATCCCTTCGCCTGCATCGCGGCCGGCATCGCTTGCCTCTGGGGCCCCGCGCATGGCGGCGCCAACGAGGCGGCGCTGAACATGCTTGCCGAAATCGGATCCGTGGACCGTATTCCGGAGTTCATCGCTCGCGCCAAGGACAAGAACGATCCGTTCCGTCTGATGGGCTTCGGCCACCGCGTCTACAAGAACTACGATCCGCGCGCCAAGATCATGCAGAAGACCACGCATGAGGTCTTAGGCGAACTCGGCATCAAGGACGATCCGCTTCTCGAAGTCGCGATGGAACTCGAGAAGATCGCGCTGCATGACGAATATTTCGTCGAGAAGAAGCTCTATCCGAATATCGACTTCTATTCCGGCATCACGCTGCGGGCGCTCGGCTTCCCGACCACCATGTTCACTGTGCTGTTCGCGGTCGCCCGCACGGTCGGCTGGATTGCCCAGTGGAAGGAAATGATCGAGGATCCGAGCCAGCGTATCGGGCGGCCCCGCCAGCTCTATACCGGCGAGCCGAAGCGCGATTACGTGCCGATGAACAAGCGCAGCTGATGCGGGAGGGGCTTACCGCCCCTCCGGTTTTCCCGCTACCGCTTCCAGAATGATATTTGCGGCCCGGTTTCCGGGCCGTTCTTTTACCGCCATCAGTTCCCGCACCTGCCGGAAACCATGCATCTGCAGTTTGGCGGGAAGACTTTCCGGTCCGACCAGTTCCTCGATCCGGCGCGCCAGCATTCCCGGGCGGATGAGGAAGTCGATATATTCGGGCACAACCGGACGGTCGCATATCACGTTGGGGAGAGCCGCCGTCCAGGTGGTGATCAGGCGAACGAACGGTCGCATGAACAGATCGACCCGGTAGCAGCTGACAACGGGCACACCGGCGAGCGCGAGTTCAAGAATGACGGTCCCGGATGCGGCAAGCGCCGCGTCCGCCTGCCGAAACGCCTCCATCTTGTCGTCGTGGGAAACTGTGATGCGCGGCTGGATCGGCCAGTCCGCCGTCTCGCGTTTCAAGTTGTCAACGAGCTTCGGCAGGGTCGGCATCAGGATGCCAAACCGACGGCCGCGGTCATGTAGCGTTTGCACCGCCTTGCCGAAATCCGGCAGCAGCGCTTTCACCTCTCCGCTGCGCGACCCCGGCAAGACCAGAAGAGTAAACTCCTCGTCGGCGGCGCGCGGTGGCCTTTCCTCGCGTTGGCGCCAGACGTCCGCGAGATCCTCCGCGGCGGCTAATGGATGGCCAACATAATGGGTCGGCGGCCCGCCAAGGTCCTTCATGACTTCCGGTTCAAAGGGAAGGATAGCGAGGACATGGTCGATGTGGGCCGCCATCTTCCGGGCCCGCTCTGGTCGCCATGCCCACACGGTGGGGGCGACATATTTCACGATCGGGACATCGGGCAGCGCCTTCTTCACACGCTTGGCGACGCGGTGAGAGAAATCCGGGCTGTCGATCAGAATGATTACATCGGGCCGCGCCGCGACAATGGCTTTCGCTGTCTGGCCGATGCGCATGATCAGCCGCGGCAGGCTGGCAATGACCGATGTCAGACCGATCAGAGCGATCTCCGACGCATCGAAGACACTGTCTAGCCCCCTCTCCCGGAGCCGGTCTCCACCGACCCCGACCAACCTGGGGGCATGTCCCGTCTGTTCGGTGATTGTATCGATGAGATCGACAGCCAGATTCTCGCCGGAGACCTCGCCGGCGACCAATCCGATGACAAGGGCCCGGTTTGATGTCATTGGCCGCCCGCCGTATCGCCGAAGGTTTCCGGATCTATCCCGGTCAGGAAGACGCCAAGGTCGTCGGCCTTGGCGCAGGTCACGTCAAGATCCGCGATCAGCGCCCGACCGGCATGAACGCATATGCCCGACAGGCCGGCGGCTGCGGCGTTTTCCACGGTTTTGGCGCCGATCGTCGGGAGATCCGTCCGCAACTCCTGGCCGGGCTTGGCCAGCTTGACAAGAACGCCGCCGCGGCGGGCGGGGATACGTCCCGCGGTCCGCATTTGCGCGACACGCTCGAGCATCGCATCCGTTCCTTCCGCGCCCTCGAGCGCAACGATGCGCCGGCCGATCGCGACACAACCCTGCCCGGCATCGAGATTGCCCAGCGCAATCGCGCCTTTGATCGCGGTCGCTATCGCTTCCCTGGTCGAGGGTGCCGGTTTCGGTCCGGCGATATGGCCTTCGCTTGCCAGAAGGTTCGGCACCAGCTCGTGAACGCCGCGTACGCGGTATCCGGCCTCCTCGATCATTTCGACGACGCCGCGCAGCAACACGTCATCGCCCGAACGAAGCTTGGGCAGAAACCGTGCGGCCAGCTTGAGGGTCGTCCAGTCGGGCCTGATCTTGTGCAGCTTCGGGCGGCTTCTCACTCCGCCCACCATCACGACATCGGTCGGGTCGACCTGTTTCAGGATGGACATGAGCACACCGGGCCGGATCGGATAGACGACCTGATGCTCGAACCGGTAGAGAGCCGGATCGGCTTCTCCCTCGATCGCGACAATGAACGGGTTGCGGCCCTGCTCGGCCAGTGTTTCCGCGACATAAAGCGGGATATCGCCGCCACCGGCTATGATCGCGACGCGCGAAGCACTGTCGGCGGCGCCCATATTCAGTCGCCGGTTTCCAGACGCCCATTCGAGGACGATATGGGTGTCATGAACTTGCGCCTGCTATCGGCAAGGATGAAATCGGCGATGTCGCGGATCGCATCGGAACCGGGATTGTCGGCAATCAGCTTTGCAGCGTTCTCGCGAAGAGACCCGTCAATTCCCGAGAACAGATCCTTGAAGGCATGCCTGAGCGCATTGATTTCGCTCTTCTCCATACCCGATCGTTTCATGCCGACCAGGTTGAGGCCGGCCAGATAGCCGCGATTGCCCATGATCATCCCGAAGGGGATGACATCGGCCTGCACCGCAGCCAAACCGCCGATGAAGGCGTGATGGCCGATCCGGCAGAATTGATGCACACCGGCCCCTCCGCCGATGATGACCCTGTCACCCACGACGGTGTGGCCGCCGATCATGACATTATTCGCAAATGTCACATGGTTCCCCAGCACGCAGTCATGCGCGACATGCGAATAGGCCAGGAACATGCAATTGTCGCCGATCGTCGTCTCGCCACGCGCATTGTCGGTCCCCAAATGCATGGTGACGCCTTCGCGGATTGTGTTTCCGCGACCGATCACAAGCCTGGTCCGCGACCCGCCATGGGCGGTATTCTGGGGCTCCGCGCCGAGCACGGCATGCGGAAAGATACGGCAGTCCTCCCCGATGCTGGTGTCGCCGATGACAACCGCGTGGCTCATGAGCTCCACATTGTCGCCCAGCTGCACATGCGGGCCGACATGACAGAACGGGCCGATCTTCACGCCGGCGCCAAGCTCGGCGCCGCGCTCGATATAGGCGGTCGGATGGATTGCGGACGAGACGCCGTGTTGCACTGTTCAGCCTTCCGCGTCCTGGACATCGAGCATGGCGGTGAGTTCGGCTTCCGCGACCTTCTCGCTTCCAACCATCGCCACGCAGGAATACCGGCAGACCGTGCCACGCTTCTTCATCAGCTTTACATGATATTCGAGCACGTCGCCCGGCACGACGGGACGACGGAATTTCGCATTGTCGATTGTCATGAAATAAATAAGGGCGGGCTGACCGAGGCCCGCCGCCTTGATGCTGATCGCGCCTGCCGTCTGCGCCATGCCTTCAATCATCAAAACGCCCGGCATGATCGGACGAGACGGGAAATGTCCCTGAAACTGCGGCTCGCTCGCCGTAACATTCTTGATACCGACAGCGGATTTGTCACCGTCGATATCGACGATCCGGTCTACAAGGAGAAAAGGATAGCGGTGCGGCAACAGCCGCATCAAATCCTGAATATCCATGGCCTCAAGGCTGGAGGCCTGCGTATCGGTATCGGTCATCGGTATTCCCGCAAGTTACTTTTTGGGCTTCTTATCGGCGCTGACGAGTTTCCGCAACGCAGTGATCTGCCGCAAGGCCACCTTGGCCGGCAATGCCGGCGTGCCGAGCCATCTTTCCCCGTCGGGAATATCGTGCATCACGCCGGACGAGCCGCCAATCTGGACGCCATGTCCGATAGTCAGGTGATCCGCGATGCCGACACGTCCGCCGAACATGCATCCGTCGCCGACCGTCACGCTACCCGAAATGCCTGTATGGGCCGCAATCACGCAGTGCCGGCCGATACGGACATTGTGAGCGATCTGCACGAGATTGTCGATTTTCGTGCCCTCGCCGATCACCGTGTCGTCCAGCGCCCCGCGGTCGATCGTCGTATTGGCGCCGATCTCGACGCGATCCTGGATGATGACGCGGCCGAGCTGCGGAACTTTTTCCAATCCGCCCGGTCCCGGCACGAAGCCAAAGCCATCCTGGCCGATCCGAGCCCCGCCGAATATGCCGACACCATTGCCGATCAGCGCGTATTGTATCGCGGCGCCAGGTCCTATCCGGCAGTCGCGGCCGATCTGGCAATGGTCGGCAATAACCGCGTTCGCACCAACGACCGTATTTCTGCCAATTGCCGCATGGTCGCCGATCACCGCGCCCGGTTCGATGACAACCCCTTCCTCGATTTGCGCGAGAACGGAAATATGCGCTGTCGGAAAGTCCGGCGACAGCCCTTTCGAGGCGCTGACGCGACCGGGGCCAAGACTGTCAGGAAAAAGGTGCCGGCCGATTTTCGCAAAAGCCGGATGCGGCGCCTGTACGACGATCTTGACCGGCTCGGCCGGCAAGAATTCCAGGCTCGCTTCGACGCACAGAATTGCGCCGACGCCGCCAATTCGGCCCGGTTCCGCGGGATGCTTTCCCGGCTGGATGAAGATTAGCGAGCCGGGCTTCGGCTCAACGACAGATGAGAGACGATCAATCGCAATCTCGCCGCGCGTTCCCTCGACGACCCGGCCGTCGCAAATGCGGGCCAGATCGGCTGAACTCAGCGTCTCAACAGGCTTCAGGAAATCGGGAGAGGTGACTGACACGAGAAAAACGGCCCGGCGCGACGCCGGGCCATTCGATCAAAACGCGGTAGAGATGGAGAAGTTGAACTTCTGCACCTTGTCCGTGGGCTGCTTGTTGATCGGGATCGCGTAATCGAAACGCAGCGGCGCAAAGGGCGACTGCCAGACCAAGCCGAAACCGGCCGATGTGCGCCACGCCATGCTCGTACCCGAAGCGCTTGCCGAGTCATGCCCATACAAAGTCGCCGCATCGGCAAAAACAGCACCCTTCAAACCGATATCACGCGGTATGGCCGGGATCGGGAACTGGGCTTCGGCAGTCGCATTGAAGTAGGTCTTGCCGCCGATCCGGTCGCCATTCGTGTCAACCGGGCCGATGCCGTTGGCCGCAAAACCGCGGATATGGGACGGGCCGAGGCGGAAATGATCAACGGTGCGAACCGACTGCCCCAAACCGGTGATGTTACCGGCGCCGACCTTCACAAGACCAACGAGATCCGCGTCGTCAGACAGGGTATGGAAATACACACCCTTGAAGACAGACTGGACATGTTTGGCGTCACCGCCAAGACCGGCGATTTCCTGGCCGAAGTCCAGATAGAGCCCCTCATGCGGATCTTGGGCGTCATCGACATCATTGTAGGTCAGCCCATAGAAGGCCGCAGACTTGTTCCACGTCGTATTGGTGCCACCCGCAGTGTCCGCACAAATCGAAGCGGGAGTCGTAGGTGTTATACAGTCGAGGTCCGTATACTTGTCCTGCTGGAAGCGATAACCGACATTTGCTCTCAGATCTTCCGTGATCGGCAATCCGAAATTGATCGATCCGCCTTGGGAATCGATTCCGTAATTATCGTAATCATTCGTGCGCTTGAAAGCAGAAGCCGTCGCGGCCAGCCGGTAGCCGAGGAAATACGGCTCGGTGAACGAAATATTGTAGGTACGATTGTCGACACCGCCACCGGCGCTCAGACGAACCGTCTGGCCGCGGCCAAGGAAGTTGCGCTCGGAAACGCTCGCCTCGACGGCAATACCGCCTCCCGCGTCGCCGCCCGTCGTGTAGCCGGCGCCGATTCCGAACTCACCGGTCGACTTGTCGACAGCGTTCACAACGACGACCACCCGGTCCGGAGCGGAGCCGGGACGCGTCGTGATGTCGACCCGTTCGAAGTAGTCGAGAGCCTCAAGGCGCTTCTGCGCGCGGCGCAGCAGAATCTGGTTGAAAGCGTCGCCTTCCGAAAGGTCGAACTCGCGACGGATCACGTAATCGCGGGTACGCGCATTGCCGACAATCTCGATGCGCTCGATAAACGCCCTCTGGCCCTGATCGACCACGTAGGAAACGTCGATCGTTCCGTTCTCGAAATTGCGATTGCCGACCGGCGTCACTTCCGCGAAGGGGAAGCCGTTGGCGGCCAAACGCTCGGACATCGCGATCAGCGTATCCTCGACATCCTCGGCGGCATAAATCCTGCCGTTGCGCGTCTTCACCGTCTGGCGAAGATCGTCAGGCGTGACGCCGCTGACCGAGCTGTCGATGTCGATGTTGCCGAAGCGATATTTCTCGCCTTCGTCGACCTCGATCGTGATCATCACGTTACCGGTGTTCGGATCGATGTCGCCATTGGAGGCGAGAATCCGGAAATCCGCATAGCCGTGATTGAAATAGAACTGGCGAAGCATCTCCTCGTCGGCGGCGAGGCGCTGGTCGTCATAGATGTCGTTACGCGTCATCCATGACAGGAAATTGGACCGCTTCGTCGAAATGACGCCTTGCAGGCGACGATCGCTGAAAGCGTTGTTTCCGATGAAATTGATCTGCGTGATCTTCGTGCGACCGCCCTCGTCGATCTGGAACACGACGTTGACGCGCCCCTCGCCGAGATCGACGACCTCCGGATAGACGCTCACATCGTTGCGACCGATGCTGCCATAGGCGCCCTTGATCGCCTCGACGTCGGCGTCGAGCGTCACCTGATCGAAGGTGCTGCGCGGCTGAAGCTGGACAACGCCTTTCAGGCGGTCGTCCTTCTGCTTGCGGTTGCCGCGGAAGACGACCTGGTTGACGATGGACAATTCGGAAACAGTCACCACCAGGGTCGAACCGGAAACCGAAACATTGACGTCGGAAAACAGGCCGGTCGCGAAAAGCTTCTTGACCGCATCGTCGACGGCGGCGGCCGAATAGTTCTTACCGGGCTGGTAGCCGATGAGATTGGAGACGGTGGACGAGGAAACACGCTGATTGCCGCGAACGGATATCGCACGCACGACGGCCGCTTCGGCGGTCGATACGGCGCTCAGAGTCGCGACTATTCCCCCGCCAACAGCAGGGGTGAGCGCCAAGGCGATTGCGGATACGGCGCTTAAAAGTTTCGGTGCCGGCTTCATTCGGTCCGTTTCCCCTCTTTTCCCGTCCGCCTCTTTACGGGTCTTGTGAACATAAATCATTGAATTGACCGTATTACAGGCTTTCATTTCACACGCAAGGGCTCCGGTTAAAATGCGTTTACGAAGGCGCCCTGCGTGGCAAAATCGTCACGCGCGAAATGCCCGGATGGTAAACAATTTGATTAAAATCCACCCTAACTCCCCCCGAGCAGCGACGTGATGTCATTCCATGTTGCGAACACCATCAGACCGAGAATCAGGCCGAATCCGATGCGATATCCGTATTCCTGCGCGTTTTCGGGGACCGGTCTGCCCCGCATGGCCTCGAAAGCGTAGAATACGAGATGCCCGCCATCAAGGATCGGCACGGGCAACAGGTTCAACAATCCGATCGAAATCGACAATATCGCGGCGAGGTTGAGCAACGCAACGAAACCGAGCGTCGCGACCTGACCGGACATCTTGGCGACGCGAATCGGCCCGCCTATCTGATCCGGCTTCTCCCGGCCTGAGAATATGCCCGCGATGTAGCCGCCGGTCCGCTTGATCACATAGCCGGTTTCGGTGACCGCCATGACAAAGGATTCGCCGACGCCGTAATGCTCGATCCTGTGACCGCCGGTCTGGCGATCATTGAGCACGCCGATGATCCCCTGCTCCATCTTGTTGCCGAATCGGTCCTCGATTTCGAGCCGCTCGGGCGTGACATCGAATGTCAGCATCTCCCCGTCCCGTTCCATCACCATTTCGATGGTCTCGCCGGAGCGGATCGATACGTAGCGTTGAACGTCGGAAAACTGCTCGACGGGAATTCCGTCCAGGCTGACGAATTTGTCGCCGGGCATGATGCCGACTCGCTCCGCGACGCTTCCGGGCCGGATTTCCGACACGACCGGATCAGCCACCCCGCGTCCATAGAGCGAGAAGATCGCGGTGAAAATCGCGATCGCGAAGACGAAATTCGCAAGCGGGCCGGCGAAAACCGTAGCCGCCCGGCGGCCGACCGACTTGTTGGGAAAAGCGACCGCCTGTTCCTCCGGCGTCAGCGTCTCCGTGGACTGTCCTTCGGGCATGGACGTGGCGTTCATGTCGCCGATGAACTTCACGTAACCGCCGAGCGGAATCCAGGACAGCCGCCAGCGCGTTCCCTTGCGGTCGGTAAAGCCCGCGAGTTCGGGGCCGAACCCGACCGAAAAGACCTTCGCGCCGATCCCGCACCACCGTCCGACCAGATAGTGGCCCAGTTCATGCACGAAAACGACGATCAGGAGAACGAAGAGGAAGGGCAGCAACGTGCCAACGATGAAACCGTCGGTCGCAAACAAGCCCGTTACAAAACTCAGCATGGCCAATCCCTGTCAGTTCCCCGGTTCATATCGCAGCCGAAATCCGGCGGCAGCGTGGCAAAACATCCCGCTGACAATCAAAAAAAGGCGTCAGCCGGCCGGCTGAAGCCACCCTCCAGAACGCCAAGCGCCCAAAGCGCTATCGCCGCGAACACGAGGCCGTCCACACGGTCCATGAAACCACCATGGCCCGGAATGATATGGCTCGAATCCTTTACGCCATTGCGTCGTTTTATCCACGATTCGAAGAAATCGCCCGCCTGCGAAATCACTGACAGGACGATGGCGAGACCGACGGCAAGACCGTAGGCCTCGCGCCCCGCGAAGAAAAAGACCAGCAAGGCCGCGACGATGGCCGACCCTACCCCGCCGAACCCGCCGGACCAGGTTTTCTTCGGCGAGATCGCCGGGGCAATCTTCGGTCCGCCGAAATGCCGACCGGCAAAATAGGCTCCGATATCGGTTGCCCAAACGACCGCGAACAGAAACAGGATCGCCACCAGCCCCGAGGCATTCGTTTCGGAATGGCGCAACATGTTCAGGGCCACCAGCGCGAGGCCGGAATAGACAAACCCCGCGACAGCCCATTTCCCGCCAGCCATGGTCGCACTGGCCGCCCCAAAAGCGACTGTTGCGAGAGCCCAGACATAGGGCATCGTTCCGTTCGCCACGATCAATCCGGCAACGAACAGGAGACCCAGAAAGAAGAAACCGAGCAACCGAACCCTGTCGTCACCATTGGGCGAGACGACGTCGAACCATTCGGCCCAGACGATCATCGCAATGAGCGTACAGATGATCGCGAACAGCCAGCCGCCGACGAGTGTCGAGCCGAGCACCAGAACCGCCAGAATGACGGCCGATGCAATTCGCGCTCGCAAGTCATTCATAATGCTATGTCTTTCGCGTCGTCCACGCCGCCGAAGCGACGCGTGCGCGAGGCATATTCCTCGATCGCCTGCTCCATCCACGACTTGTCGAAGTCGGGCCACATGCAGGGAAGGAAGACAAGCTCGGAATAGGCGGATTGCCAAAGCATGAAGTTGGAAAGCCGCATCTCGCCGCTGGTGCGGATCAGCAGGTCCGGATCGGGCTGTCCGCCGGTATCCAGGGCGCCGGCGATGTCGGCTTCCGTGATCGTGCTCGGATCCCTGCCCTCCTGCGCGAATTCACCCGCCAGGCGCGCGAATGCACGGCGGATCTCGTCGCGACCGCCATAGTTGAAGGCAATGTTCAGATTGAGCGCCGAATTGTCTCGCGAACGGGATTCGGCGGTCTCGATCAGGCCAAGAATGTCGGGGGAAAGCCCGCTGCGCGACCCGATCACGCGTATGCGCACGCCATTCGCGCACAGCTCCGCGAGATCGCGTGTGATGAACAGCTTCATCAGGCCCAGCAAATCGCGCACTTCCTGCTGCGGGCGGGACCAGTTTTCGGAGGAAAACGCGTAGAGCGTCAGGTGGGAAATTCCGAGCTCATTAGCGGCGCGCACAGCCTTGCGAACGGCGTCGACGCCTGCCTTGTGTCCAAAACCGCGCGGCTTGCGGCGAGCAGCGGCCCACCGCCCGTTCCCGTCCATGATGATACCGACATGGCGGGGCGTCACTGTTTCGCGGTTCTGGCTGTCATCGGCCAAGGCGATCGATCTCTCCTGAGCGTTCCGTCTCCGAACTACACCTGCATGATTTCCTGCTCTTTCGCCTCGAGCAGGGAATCGATTTCCTCGATGGTCTTGTCAGTGGCCTTCTGGACCTCGTCGGACTTGGAGCGGCTGTCGTCCTGGCTCATCTCGCCATCCTTTTCGAGACGCTTCAGCGTGTCCATACCGTCGCGACGGACATGGCGCGCGGCGACGCGGGCGTTCTCCGCATATTGGTGCGCGATCTTGACCAGTTCCCGGCGGCGCTCCTCGTTGAGTTCCGGAAGCGGCACGCGCACCGTGGTCCCGTCGGTCATCGGATTCAGGCCCAGGCTCGATTCGCGGATCGCCTTCTCGACGGCCGAGACCATCGACTTGTCCCAGACCGAGACGGCGAGCATGCGCGGCTCGGGCACGTTCACATTGGCAACCTGGGTGATCGGCATCTGCGATCCATAGGCCTCGACCATGATCGGATCGAGAAGCGACGGCGAGGCCCGGCCCGTGCGCAGGCCGGCGAGGTCGCCCTTGAAAGCGATTACAGCGCCGTCCATCCGGCGTTTCAGATCGGCAAGATCAAATGACTGGCTCATTGTTAAGTCCTCTTATTGCCCTAAGACGCCATTTTCTCGGTGACCAGAGTGGCGTGTCCTCCGCCCTGCAATATCTGCCGGAAACCGCCGCGCTCATGAATGGAAAACACCACAATGGGAATACGGTTTTCGCGGGTCAAGGCGATGGCTGCGACATCCATGACGGAAAGGCCGCGGGCCAGCACCTCGTCATGGGTTATCACGGGGAACCGTTCGGCGTCCGGAACGCGCTTCGGATCGGCGGAATAGATGCCGTCGACCTGGGTTCCCTTGAACAGCGCATCGGCGCCGATCTCGGCGGCACGCAGAGCAGCGGCCGAATCGGTCGTGAAATAGGGATTGCCCGTTCCTCCGGCGAAGATCACCACCCGCCCCTGTTCGATGTTCCACATCGCCTTGCGCTGCGAGAAGCTTTCGCACAACTGCGGCATCGCGATGGCGGACAACACGACGGCGTCGACGCCCTTCTTGACCAGCGAAGTCCGCAGCGCCAGCGAGTTGATGACGGTCGCCAGCATGCCCATGTGGTCGCCGGTCACCCGGTCGCCGCCCTTCGAGGCGACGGCGACGCCGCGGAAGATGTTTCCGCCGCCGATCACCACGGCGACCTGGACGCCCATATCGGTAGCGTCCTTGATGTCACCGGCGATCCGGTCCGCCACCTCCACATCGATCCCGAAACCCTGCTTGCCCATGAGGGCTTCGCCCGAGACCTTGAGAAGAACACGTCTGTAGATGGGAGCCACTGTCATGAAACAACATCGAAAACCGGATTGAATTGACCTCCCGATACATGAAGGGCACCGCGTTGTCACGCGGTGCCCCGATCGGTTTTCGACAATCCAGAGGATTGCCGTATGAGGTCAGGATCAGCCCTTCGCGGCGGCCGCCACTTCGGCTGCGAAGTCGGTTTCTTCCTTCTCCACGCCCTCGCCGAGCGCGAAGCGGACGAAGCCGGCGATCTTTGCCGGCGCGCCGATTTCCTTTTCGGCCTCGGCAAGCGCCTTTTCGACCGTCAGATCCGGATTGATGACGAAAGCCTGTTTCACCAGGCAGACCTCTTCGTAGAACTTGCGCAGACGGCCTTCGACCATCTTCTCGATGATGTTCTCCGGCTTGCCCGAAGCGCGCGCCTGTTCGGAGAAGATCGCGCGTTCGCGCTCGACGGCGGCCTGATCGAGATCGGTGACGTCAAGCGCCAACGGGTTGGTCGCGGCGACATGCATGGCAACCTGCCGTCCGAAGGCGCGCGCGGCATCCTTGTCGCCCGCGGTTTCGATGGCGACGAGCACGCCAAGCTTGCCGAGGCCGTCGCTAACCGAATTGTGGACATAGGTCGCCACGGTGCCGTCCAGACGGGCGGCACGGCGAAGAGCCATGTTCTCGCCGATCGTGGCGACAGCGTCCTTGACGGCCTGCTCGATGGTTTTCGAACCACCCGGATAAGCCGCCGATGCGACAGCCTCGACGGACCCGTCGGTCGCCAAAGCGGCGTCAGCAATGTTGCGGACGAGTTCCTGGAAGGCTTCGTTGCGGGCAACGAAGTCGGTCTCGGAGTTCACTTCGACCACCACTGCGCCATTGTCGTCGGATGCGACGCCGACCAGGCCTTCGGCTGCCGTGCGGCCGGACTTCTTGTCGGCCTTGGCGATGCCCTTCTTGCGCAGCCAGTCAACGGCCTCCTCGATATTGCCGCCGGTTTCGGTCAATGCGGCCTTGCAGTCCATCATACCCGCGCCGGTCATGTCGCGGAGCTGTTTTACGAGTGATGCAGTAATAGTCATCGGTTCGCCTCTTTGTGTCGAGCGGTATCGGGCGATGGCCCGAAACGGTGACGCATGGGGGATTGGACCGAGCCATGCGCCGATTCATGTAACGGTTTGATGACCGCGTCCGGGAAACCGGACGCGGTTTATGCGCGTCAGGCCTGCGCTTCGGGCTGTTCCGCCGGTGCTTCGGCGGCTTCGGCCGGCGCCTCGGCAAGGGCCTCTTCGACCGGAGCCTCGGCGGATGCGCCAACGTCGATGCCGGAGGCACCCTGCTGGCGGGCAATGCCGTCTAGCGCAGCGCGGGCGATCAGGTCGCAATAAAGCGAGATGGCGCGCGCGGCGTCGTCGTTGCCCGGGATCGGGTAGTCGACCACATCCGGATCGCAGTTGGAATCGACCACGGCGACGACCGGGATGCCGAGCCGCTTGGCTTCCTGGATGGCGATCGCTTCCTTGTTGGTGTCGATCACGAACATCAGGTCCGGCGTGCCGCCCATGTCCTTGATGCCGCCGAGCGCACGGTCGAGTTTGTCGCGTTCGCGCTCGAGGTTCAGGCGCTCCTTCTTGGTGAAGCCCTGCGCGTCGGAAGCGAGGATTTCTTCGACCTTGCGCAGACGCTGGATCGAGTTCGAGATCGTCTTCCAGTTGGTCATCATGCCGCCGAGCCAGCGGGCATTGACGTAATACTGGGCGCTGCGCCCGGCAGCGTCGGCGACGATCTCGGAAGCCTGCCGCTTGGTGCCGACGAAGAGAACGCGGCCGCCACCGGCAACGGTGTCGGAGACAATCTTCAGCGCCTGGTGCAGGAGCGGAACGGTCTGCGAGAGATCGAGAATGTGAATGTTATTACGGGCACCGAAGATGTATCGGGCCATTTTCGGGTTCCAGCGGTGAGTCTGGTGACCGAAGTGAACGCCAGCTTCGAGGAGCTGACGCATGCTGTAATCAGGCAACGCCATCGTTTTTCCTTTCCGGTTTAACCTCCACGAAGCCAAAAAGCGGTTTCCCGCCACCGGTGGTCCGTCCGGATTTCTCCCGGAACAAACCGAACTTCGTGTGTGGAATGCGGCGCCGATAGCCTATCGACGCCGGGAAAGCAAGTGGTGACGGCCTAAAGGAAAGTCAAGCCTACTCGCCTTCACAGCTCTGCCGGGGCAGCAAGTCGAGCTGTGTCAGATGCGCGGTCAGCGAGAAATCGCCATAGTCCATGAGAAGGTCGCGGGTCACGCCATTCTCGTAAAGCTTGAATGCAATCTGGTAATTAGGCAGCGATTCGCCGGTATGGTCTTCGGCCTGCTCGTCGAAATAGGAAATCGAGACGTTCCGATAGGGATCGTCCTTCAGGGCCTCCGCCGCCTTCGCGTCGCCGTCCTGCTCCGTCTTTTCCTGACCTATGACGACCGTGGTCGTCAGCACCTTGTCGGCATCCTCGGAACCGTCGAAGATCTTCGTCTCGTAGAATGTCTCGCCGCTGCGCGCCCGTTCGATGAGATCGAGCATGTGGGCGCTCGGGAACAGCGCCGAATCGAGCGCGACCTCGGCTTTTTCCGGTTCCCGCAGATCGACGATGATCTGATCATGTTCACGCGTCGCCATGCCGGAAACCTCGCGGTCCGGCTTCTCGTCGACGAAGGACTTGTTCACGAAGCGAAATTTTTCGCCCGCGCCGTCCTCATAGGTCGTTGTCTGCTGATCCGTCAGGCGGTTTCCGCTGGCGGAGCGAATACGGGTGACGAAACGGAAATTCGTCGTATAGCCGTCACAGACGGAGCCCAGGAATTCATAAACGATCCGTCCGTCCATTCCCGAAATCCCGGACCGGTCGGATGCGTCTTTCAGCGCGACATCATAGACGGCGCGATGCGGCGCAAGCGTCTGCGGCATGGCGAATGACGGAAGTGCATATGTCGAAGACAGACAGATGGCCGCGAGAGCGATGGTCCTGGTACGTCCGAAAGTCATCATGGATTCCTGTTTTTTGACGACTATAGGTTTTCTGATGGCGTAAGCGAGGCAAAAAATGCAAGACGTCGCCGAGTCCGACACCGATCCACAAGGAGACCCCGCCATGGCATCGCCGATCGACGAACGCCTGAACGCGCTCGGCATATCGCTGCCCGAAGCCGCCGCGCCCGCCGCTAATTACGTCCCCTACGCCGTCGACGGGAACCTGATTTTCACATCCGGCCAGTTGCCGCTCAGGCAGGGTTCGCTCGTCGCCGAAGGCCTTGTCGGGAAAGACCTGGATGTCGAGGCGGGCCGAGAAGCGGCGAAATGGTGCGCGATCAACATCCTTGCCCAGGCGAAGGCCGCCCTGGGCGATCTGGAGAAGATCGAGCGCATCGCGAAAATCTCGGTCTTCGTGGCCTCGACCCCGGATTTCACGCAGCAGCATCTCGTTGCAAACGGGGCATCGGATTTCCTGGTCGAGATCCTCGGCGACGCCGGGCGTCACGCCCGATCCGCGGTCGGCATGGCGTCATTGCCCCTGAATGCGCCCGTCGAAATCGAAGCCATCATCCGCGCCAAATCCTGACCGAAAATGGACATTCGCGACCTCCTGACGCGCCGTCCTATCGCCCATCGCGGATTGCACGACGGCAATGTCGAACGCATGGAAAACTCTCTTCCCGCTTTCGAAGCGGCGGCGGACAGCGATTTTGCGATCGAACTGGACGTCCAGCTTTCCGCCGATGGCGTCGCCATGGTGTTTCACGATGAATCGCTAGATCGCCTGACCGGCGAATCCGGCCCTGTCGCCGAACGGACCGCGCCGGAGCTGCGCGCGGTCACGCTTTCGGGAACAGACGCGTGGATACCGACCTTGGCCGAAACGCTGGCTTTCGTCGGCGGCCGCGTGCCGGTCATCATCGAAATGAAGGATAATGGCGAGCGCAACCGGCAACTGGCGCTCGCGGTAGCGGGCGACCTGGTAGGCTATTCGGGACCGGTCGCCGTCATGTCTTTCAAGAAGCATTTGCTGTCCGACTTCCGCGAAAGCGGCTCGCCGGTGCCGTTCGGCCTGACCGCCGAAGGGATCGGGACACCGGCCCTCGCCGAACATGAAGAGGCGCTGACGCTCGGCATTTCCTTCGTTTCCTACCACGTTAAAGCGCTTCCCAATGCTTTTATCACGCGGGTGCGGGAGGAATTCGGCCTGCCGGTGATCACATGGACAGTACGGACGCCGGAGGATGTCGAAACAACGCGTCTCCACGCCGACCAGATGACATTCGAGGGTTTCATACCCTGATTGCTGTCCCGGTCTTGTTTGCAGTGCAGTATGCGATACATCTAACGGCATGTCCCAGGACACTCCCGATTGCGAGGCACAGCCGGACGCGTCAGACGATTCCTTCGTCATCCGCGTCAATGAAAGCTTTTCCGATATCGAAAAGGCCGATTGGGATCGGCTGGCTGGCGCCGCGCCCGGCAGCGACCTGACGCCCTACAATCCGTTCGTCTCGCATGCCTTTTTGAGTTCGCTCGAAGAGTCCGGCAGCGCCGTCGCCGGAACCGGGTGGCTCGGGCAGCACCTGACCCTGGAAGACGGCGAAGGCCGCATTGCCGGCGCCCTGCCCTGCTATCTCAAATCGCACAGCAAGGGCGAGTACGTCTTCGACTACGGCTGGGCGGATGCGTGGGAGCGGGCCGGCGGCCGATATTACCCGAAACTGCAATGCTCGGTGCCGTTCACGCCGGCTACGGGCCCTCGCCTCCTGGCGTCCGGCACGGTCGATGCCGCGACGACGCGGCAGGCGCTGGCCGCCGGATTGAAGACACTGACCGCCCGGCTTGGCGTCTCATCCGCCCATGTTACCTTCGCGACCGACGCGGATATGAAGGCTTTCGAGGAAGCGGGCTTCCTGCACCGCACCGATCAGCAGTTCCATTTCCGCAATGAGGACTACGGCGATTTCGACGATTTTCTCGACAGCCTCTCGTCGCGCAAACGCAAGAATATCCGCAAGGAGCGTGCAACCGCCCTGCAGGAAGGGCTGACGGTCGACTGGTTGACCGGAAGCGACCTGACAGAAAGCGTGCTGGATTCGTTTTTCGAGTTCTACACGGATACGGGTAACCGCAAATGGGGACGGCCCTATTTGACCCGGGAATTCTATTCGCTGATCGCCGAGCGCATGCCGGACGATATTCTCCTGGTGATGGCGAAGCGGAACGGCCGCTATGTCGCGGGAGCGATAAACTTCATCGGCGGCGACCGGCTTTTCGGCCGGCATTGGGGGTGTGTCGAGCACCATCCCTGCCTGCATTTCGAGATCTGCTATTACCAGGCGATCGAATTCGCCATCGAGAAGAAGCTGAAATTCGTCGAGGCCGGCGCACAGGGCGAACACAAGCTGGCGCGCGGCTACATGCCGGTCACCACCCATTCAGCGCATTACATCCCGAATGAGAGCTTCCGGAACGCGGTCGCGGACTATCTTGAGCATGAGCGCGAAGACGTCTCCCGTTTCTCCGAAGTGCTGTCCGAACACAGCCCGTTCAAAAAAGAGAATTGACGCTTTGTCCGCATTGATGGCCGCACGGCACAGGGCTAGGAAAGTGTCGAAATGGAGGGCGTCATGACTGCAAAATACGATCCCGAAAATATCTTCGCGAAAATCCTTCGGGGCGACATTCCGAGCCACAAGGTTTACGAGGACGACGACTGCGTGGTCATCATGGATGTGATGCCGCAGGCCGATGGACACTGCCTGGTTCTTCCGAAAACGGGGTCGCGCAATCTGCTGGACGCCGATCCGAAAGTGCTCGGCAAGGCGATCGCCGTCACGCAGAAGATGGCCCAGGCCGTTATGCGCGCCTTCAATGCGGACGGGGTTGTCGTCCGACAGTTCAACGAAACCGCCAGCGGCCAGACGGTCTTCCACCTCCATATCCATGTCATCCCATGCAAGGAGGGCGTGCCGCTGCGCAAGCATGCCGCGACCATGGAGGATCCGGATATCCTTGCCGCGAACGCAAAGAAGCTGATCGCCGCGCTATAGGCCTGCAAACATTCCGGCAACGAGCACCAGAAGCGCAACGCCGACCCCAACCGCGATGCGCTGGCCGGCCAGCAGGAAGGCGACAAATCCGATGACCGCCGCGGAAAGCCGCAACGCAAGCGCAGTTTCTGCGAGCGATCCGGAGGGAAACAGGATCAGCCGCGAGATCACCGCGGCGACCAGCGCCGTTGCCACCGCGCGCACAAACACAAACGCTTCCGACGTCTCAGAGAGGCGCTTTCCGAGCAACACGCCGGCAAAGCGCCAGAAATCGGTCGCGAACCATCCGGCGACAAGGATGTAGACGAACGGCCACCAGCCGGCATCGATCGACGAGAAGCTCATTGGCCCGGCGCCTTTCCCCCGGCCGGGAAACGGCGGCCGATGAAGAAGGCCACGACACCGCCGACGAGACCGGCGAGCAAGAGATCGAAATCCGGGGCGATGAGATGGAAGACCGGCCCGAGCGCCAGGCCCGCGACCATCGCGATCTTCACGACACGGTCGCGCGCGGTCGCCCACAGCGATGTCAGGAAATAGATCGGCGTAAGGAAAAACAGAACGCCCAACACCGGCGCCGGGATTTCGGTCGAAAACTCATAGATCACCGCGACGACGCAGATATTCATCGTCGTCAGCGTCACGGCAAATCCGCCGAAAAAGGCGGTTCGAAAGCGGCGCGGCACCTGCCCGATATACTGGTTCGCCATCACCCATGACGTCACGGCGACAAAATGGGACAGGAAAATCAGCGTCACTGTCCGGGTCTTTTCGGCGCGCAAATCCGGCAGCAGCGCCGTCACCATCGGCATCAGCCGAACCGAGGACAGGGTCACGGCGAGGAAGGTTGGGACGATCGTCATCCCGGTCCCGATCGCCGCGATCAGGACGACTTGAGCAGGCAACGCCCAGATCACCGCCGTCATGAAGACGGCATGAGCGAATTCGATACCGCTTTCGCGCGCAAAGCCGGCAAAGCCCACAAAGGCGCTCATCAGGATGAATGCGGGCAAGGAAACGATCTTGCGCATGCCGCGCCCGAACCAGAGCAAAGTTGTGCCCTCGGGCGGCACGCCGGCGGCGGTTTTCTGCATGCCATCGCGCTAGCATGACGGCCAGGGCTTGGCGAGAGCCGGGAAACAAAAAACGGGCGGATCTCTCCGCCCGTTTCATCCCGGCACTATTCGGCTGTGACCTATTTCCGCGGCACTTTCGGCACGGAAGGCTTCGACTTGGGAGAACCGGGCTCATCGCCGTCGCCCGCCGTCGCCTTGGCGGCCTTGGCAGCGGCCGCCGTCTTCTTCGCGGCAGGCTTACGCGTCTGCCGTTTAGGCTTGGACCGTGGTTCGTCCGCGATCGATTCGAGCGTCAGCTTGGACTCTCCAAGCTCGTCTTTCTCGACGCCGACCTTGACCGTCCCGCCCTTCTTCAGCTTGCCGAACAGAACTTCCTCTGCGAGCGGTTTCTTGATGTATTCCTGGATGACGCGCCCGAGCGGACGCGCGCCCATTTTCTCGTCATAGCCGCGTTCGGCGAGCCATGAGACCGCCTCCTCCGACAGGTCGAAGATGACGCCGCGATCGGAAAGCTGGGCTTCCAGCTGCATGACGAACTTCTCGACAACGCGATGGATGACCGGAACCGGCAGCGGTCCGAACGGAATGATCGCATCCAGACGATTGCGGAATTCCGGCGAGAATAGCCGGTTGATCGCCTCGACATCGTCGCCTTCGCGTTTCGAAGAACCGAAGCCGATGGCGTTCTTGGCCATTTCGGACGCGCCCGCATTGGTCGTCATGATGATGATCGTGTTGCGGAAATCGACCTGCTTGCCGTTGTTGTCCGTCAGCTTGCCGTGATCCATGACCTGCAAAAGGATGTTGAACAGATCCGGATGCGCCTTCTCGATCTCGTCGAGCAGCAACACGCAATGCGGATGCTGGTCCACACCATCGGTCAGCAGGCCGCCCTGGTCGAAGCCGACATAGCCGGGCGGTGCGCCAATCAGACGCGACACGGTGTGACGCTCCATATATTCCGACATGTCGAAGCGCAGCAGTTCGACGCCAAGCGACATGGCCAACTGGTTTGCGACTTCGGTCTTGCCGACACCGGTCGGGCCGGAGAACAGATAGGCCCCGATCGGCTTTTCCGGTTCGCGAAGCCCCGCGCGCGCCAGCTTGATCGCGGAAGCAAGCGACTCGATCGCCAGATCCTGACCGTAGACAACGCGCTTGAGTTCCTTCTCCAGGTTGGCGAGGACTTCTTCGTCATCCTTGGAGACGGTCTTCGGCGGAATGCGCGCCATCGTCGCGATGGTCGCCTCGATCTCCTTCACGCCGATCGATTTCTTGCGCTTTTTCTCAGGCAGCAGCATCTGGCTGGCACCCGTTTCATCGACGACATCGATCGCCTTGTCCGGTAGCTTGCGGTCGGAAATATAGCGCGAGGACAGCTCCACCGCCGACTTGATCGCATCGTCGGTGTATTTGATCTTGTGGAACTCCTCGAAATACGGCTTCAGCCCCTTCATGATCTCGATGGCGTCCTCGAGCGACGGCTCGTTGACGTCGATCTTCTGGAACCGGCGCACCAGGGCGCGATCCTTCTCGAAGAACTGGCGGTATTCCTTGTAGGTGGTCGATCCGATGCAACGGATCGCACCCGACGACAGGGCCGGCTTCAGAAGGTTGGAGGCGTCCATAGCGCCGCCGGACGTCGCGCCGGCGCCGATCACCGTGTGGATCTCGTCGATGAACAGGATCGCATTCGGGAACTCCTCGAGTTCCTTGACGACCTGCTTCAGCCGTTCCTCGAAATCGCCGCGATAGCGGGTGCCGGCGAGAAGCGCGCCCATATCGAGCGAGAAGATCGTCGAGGTCGAAAGCACTTCCGGAACATCGCCCTCGACGATGCGCTTGGCGAGCCCTTCGGCGATCGCCGTCTTGCCGACGCCGGGATCGCCGACATAAAGCGGGTTGTTCTTCGAACGACGGCACAGGATCTGGATCGTCCGGTTGACCTCGGAACTACGGCCGATCAGCGGGTCGATCTTGCCGACACGAGCCTTCTCGTTGAGGTTCACGCAATAGGCGCTGAGCGCATCCTGCTGCTTCTTCTTGCCTTCCTCGCCCTCGGTCGCCGCACCATCGGCCGCGCCATGTTCTTCCGCACCTTCCGGCGGGCGTGTCACCGACGCGCCAGGACGTTTGGCGATGCCGTGCGCGATGTAGTTGACCGCGTCGTAGCGGGTCATATCCTGCTCCTGCAGGAAGTAGGCGGCGTGGCTCTCGCGCTCGGCGAAGATCGCAACGAGCACGTTGGCGCCGGTGACTTCCTCGCGGCCGGACGACTGGACATGGATGACGGCGCGCTGGATGACGCGCTGGAATCCCGCGGTCGGCTTGGCGTCCTCGTCGTAGCCCGTCACAAGGTTTTCGAGTTCGTGGTCGACATAGTCCATCACGGTCTTGCGCAAAGCCTCGGTATCGACCGAGCAGGCGTCCATGACCGCCTTGGCATCCTGATCGTCGATCAGCGCCAGGAGAAGGTGTTCAAGCGTTGCGTATTCGTGCTCGCGCTCGTTCGCATAGGTCAGTGCCTGATGCAGGGACTTCTCGAGGCTGGCGGTGAATGTCGGCATTACTTTTTCTCCATTACGCACTGCAATGGATGTTGGTTCTGCCGAGCAAAATCCATCACCTGCGTCACTTTGGTTTCTGCGACTTCGTAAGTGTAAATCCCGCACTCCCCAACGCCATGGTTGTGGACATGCAGCATGATCCGCGTGGCCTGTTCGCGGTTTTTCTGGAAAAAACGCTCCAGCACATGGACGACGAATTCCATCGGTGTGTAGTCGTCGTTCAACAAGAGTACGCGGTAGAGACTCGGTTTTTTCGCCTTAGGCTTGGTGCGCGTGATTACGGCGGTTCCGCGACCTTCTTCTCCGCCGTCCTTGCCGTTGTCGGCCTGCATTCTGTGCGGCTTGTCGCTCATTCTACCCCTGTGATCCTACGGCCCTTCCGGTAGTTTCAGAACACGATACTTAGGGATTCATGCGGCGATTGTAAGCCCCCTTGAAGGGCGTGCAAGGCGTCATTTCGCATCATCACAAACAAACGGGCCCGCGTGTCATCACACGCGGGCCCGTCATGCATCGGTTGTGCGAAAAATCGCGCAACTTATTTCGTGGCGGAAGCCATTGCGGTTTCGAAAGGCTTGTAAACTTCCTTCGCGAGATCCGTGTAGAGCTCGCCCATCTTGGTCGCTTCGGCGACGAAGGATTCATATGCCGATTTCATGTAGTCGGTCTGCACGGCCATTGCCGTTTCCACCGATTTCGCGCCGGCGAGCTTTTCGAAAGCAGCCACGCCTTCCTCGTAGGACTTCTTGGAGTAGTCGGTCGCCTCGGTGGCGATCGCCTGCATGCCCTTGGTCATGGCGGCATAGCTCTTCAGCGAGTGATCCATCATTTCTTTCCCGATTTTGTTGGCGTCTTCGAACGATTGCATCATGGCGCACCCATTTGGTTTGAATTCCGGTTCAGCGCGGACGGTGTCCGAACTCCGCTTCACTATAGTGTGCATCGCACAATTTTTCAACAAATTGTTTTTGCATTGCACAATCCCAGATCATGAGAATTTTACGAAAACGCTGCCGACGGCAGTAACTTTCCAGTCACCATAAACGACTTGGTAACGCTGTTTCTGTAGCGTCAGCAGCAGTTGCGGTCCGTTCTGCGGGCCAGAGTAAGTCGCGTAACCACAGGTGTTCCAAGTGTTTCCCAGCAAGACGCTGCCACTCCGTGCAATGGCGAATGCGATCTCGGCCCTGTTTGCCGCCATTCTCGTCATCCTCGCTGTCGCCGCCTCCGCCGAGGCGAATCCGAAATACGCTTCCTTCATTATCGATGCGAATACCGGCAAGGTCCTCTATTCGAGAAATGCCGACGCGCCACGCTACCCGGCTTCGCTGACCAAAATGATGACGCTCTACATGGTCTTCGACGCCATGGAGCAGGGTAAGATCACGAAGAATACCCGTGTGCCCTTCTCCGCTCACGCCGCCTCCATGCAGCCGACCAAGCTGGGCGTCCCGGCCGGCAAGAGCATTTCGGTCGAGACCGCCATTTATTCGCTCGTCACCAAGTCCGCCAATGACGCGGCCGCGGCCCTTGGCGAACTGCTAGGCGGCACCGAGAGCCATTTCGCCGAGATGATGACCGCCAAGGCCCGTGCGCTGGGCATGTCCCGCACGACCTTCCGCAATGCGTCAGGCCTTCCGAATTCCCGCCAGGTGACCACCGCTCGCGACATGGCGACGCTCGGCATCGCGCTGCAGGAGCATTTCCCCCGGCAGTTCAAATATTTCGACACCCCGAGCTTCAAATACGGCCGCACCACGATGCGCAACCACAACCGGCTGCTCGGCCGCGTTGCCGGCGTCGACGGTATCAAGACCGGCTACACGCGCGCTTCGGGCTTCAATCTCGTGACGTCGCTCCACAAGGACGGACGGTCGATCGTCGGCGTCGTCATGGGCGGCAAATCGGGCAGTTCGCGCGATGCTCACATGCAGCAGCTGCTGGCGGCCAACGTCGCCAAGGGATCGAAGCGCTCACGCGGCATGCTGGTCGCTCGCGCCGGCGGCACCAATTTCGCCATCGACGAGACCACTGTCGCGGAAATGGACATCGACGAAATCCCCCTCCCCGGCAAGCCGCTGCGCGCCCGCGATATAGGCACGCCGGTCGCCGCCGCGATGGCGCCCGCTTCGGTGACCGCCTATGCCGCCGAACCGGCCGCGCCGCGTCCGGCCGAGGCCCTCGACACGATCAAGACGGCGTCCACAACGCAGCGCAGCGGCTGGGTCATCCAGATCGCATCGCTGCCGAGCCAGGGCGAGGCCGTCGACTATCTGCGGACCGCGCAAAGCCGCGCGAGCGCCGTTCTCGAAGGGCATGACCCCTTTGTCGAGGAATTCACGAAAGGCGGCACGCTCTATCACCGCGCGCGCTTCTCCGGCTTCTCCTCGAAGTCCGAAGCCTGGGCCGCCTGCAAAGCCCTCAAGAAGTACGACTACGCCTGCCTGGCCCTGGATAATTCCTGACGCGGCATTTTCGCGTCAGACACCCGTTTGAATTTTGTTTCGAGTATCAAAGGGTCAATCAGCATGATCACGCAGAAGAACGTCTCGCGCCTCGTTAACCCGCTGCGCCAGAAAAGCATTGCCTCCGAGGTCGGGGTGTACGCGCTGCATCAGGCTGCGATGCGCCTTGCGGATATCCACAGCGGCCGCTCCAGGCTCAAGGCCAAGGATCTTGTAGGCCTCCTCATGTGTCATGGCGCCCGTGCTGTAAGGGCCTCGATGCCCCGGGCCCGGGTCCGCATCAGCGTCGTCACGCCAGCCCGGCATACGGCGGTCAAGATACGCCTCTAGCAGTTCGGCGCTCTCGCGGTCGTCTTTCAGGTCGGCCGCGAGGTCGCGCAGCTCCTCCTCGCTCATCTCGAAAAGCCTGCGCCCTTCGAAACGCCCGACGAGCACGATCCCGTCCATGTCGCCGCTGTCGTGATCGAGTTCCATTTCCAGCCACGCCGAGCGCACCACGGACTTCTGACCGCCGGTTCGGCGGGACCGCCCCATCCGTCTCTGGCGACCGAACCATGCCACCGCCATCATGATCAGGGGGGCGCCGATGCTGATGCGACCGGCCAGACTAAAAATCGCCCCCACGAGCACGAGAAAGGCAGGGCCGACGAGCCGTAACGTGTTTGCGACCTGGGCCGGCGTCGCCGAGGCGAAATAATAAAGGCCGAGCGCCACGAAAGCCGCGATTCCGACCAGCAGAAGAAAGATGCTCACCCTTTCTCCCCTTTGTTTCCGCTGCCGGACATCTGGGCCAACAGAAGACGGTCCTCGCGCGAGCCCCTTGATTCCAGAGCTTTCATACCGCCCGTCGCATAGACGGCGATCGCCGATAAGAGCCGCGACAGGACGGAAGCCGAGTTCCGGTCGAAACGAAACCATCCTCCCTTGGTCACCCGGGCGATCTCGCGAAATGCCTGCTCGGCGCGCGGATCGTGGCCTTCCTGGAAGAGGAAAACCGGAATTCCGCGCAAGCCAAGCTCGCCCGCGGCCTGGACGAGATCATCGACATTCTCCTCCATGGCGTCGCCGATATAGATCAGTGCATTGATACGATTGCGCGCCTGCTCCTTGGCGGCGTGCTTCAGCACCTTGAGGATCTGCGTATGGCCGCCGCGGCAGTCGATGCGGCTCATCATTCCGGCGAGCGATCCGCCGTCTTCGGCCCATTTCGATGCCCGGCATTCGCCGATGCCCCGGAAATAGACCAGTTGCATCAACAGGCTGCCGACATCGGCCGCGCTCTTGAACATGTCGGCCTGAATGGAGCAGGCCATGTCCCAGGTGGGCTGGCGGCTCATCGTCGCGTCGAGTGCAAGCACGACGCGTCCCGTTCCGGTCGAGGTTTGTCCCGCCGACTTCGCGGCCTTGAGAAAAGCCGCGATTTCACCTTGCGAGGATTTCGTCCCGGCGAGCGCGTCTTTCGGCTTGTTGGTGATCGATCTGGCCATCACTGAAAAATGGCGCGTTCGCCGCCGCATGCAAGACAAATCCGCGACGATGGTCTCGCCAGCACTCAGATCAGGCCGAGGTCGGCGAGTTCGTTTCTCATATCGGCGGGCAGCGCCTCGATTCCGCTTTCGTCATTGCCAAGATCGCGTGGCGCGTCCTCGGGCTTGTAGTAGCGCCAGCCCTGGAAAGGCCGCTTGGGCTGCGAATGCGTCAGCACGACCTCCGGATCAAGCACGATCCGGCAGCGCGAAATGCCCTCGCCATCCACGAAAGGCCTAATATCGACGATGCGCTGGCGGCACTGAACACGGCCCTTGATCACCCAGTAGAGCGAACCCTGTCCGATGATCTCTTCAGCGCGTTTGGGGATCATGCGCGTCGTGTGGAAATGCTCCGGCTTCTGCCCGGCCTCGCGTTTCTCCGCGAGCCGGAAATCGATCCATGCGCGCAGATCTTCGACGCTGTCGGCGCCGACGCAAAGCTTGATCAGGTTCAAAGCAGCCATGAGACATGGTTTAGGCCGGCAGCCGGCGCGGTCAAGCGCGCCCGTCTTCCGTCCACAGGCTCAGCATTCGGGAACATTGACGGCAAGGCCGCCAAGGCTCGTTTCCTTGTATTTGTGGCTCATGTCGAGACCGGTCTGGCGCATCGTTTCGACGCATGCGTCCAGCGGCACGAAATGCGTGCCGTCGCCCTTCAGGGCCAGCGACGCGGCCGTGACCGCCTTCACAGCGGCCAGGGCATTGCGCTCGATACAGGGAACCTGCACCAGTCCGGCAACAGGATCGCATGTCATGCCAAGATGGTGTTCGAGCGCGATCTCAGCGGCGTTTTCCACCTGTTCCGGCGTTCCGCCAAGAACCTCCGCGAGGCCAGCCGCAGCCATCGCCGCCGCGCTGCCGACCTCTCCCTGGCAGCCGACCTCGGCGCCGGATATCGAGGCGTTGTGCTTGATCAGCCCGCCAATCGCGGCGGAGGTGAGCAGGAAGTTGCGGATATCGTCCGGGCGAGTGAGCTCATGGAAGCGGGCCATGTATTTCATCACCGCGGGCACGACGCCGGCCGCGCCATTGGTCGGCGCGGTGACGACGCGTCCCCCGGCGGCGTTTTCCTCGTTGACCGCCATCGCATAGGCCGCAAGCCAGTCATTGGCGAGCATCGGGTTGGGCTTGTTGGACTGCCAGTCGGATTCCAGCTTGTCATGCACCTGCCTGGCGCGACGCTTGATTTTCAATCCGCCGGGCAGGATGCCCTCGCCGCGCAGACCGCGCTCGATGCAGCCATCCATCGCTTCCCAGACAGAGTCGAGTTCGGCATCGAGCTGTTCGCGGCTGCGGCCGACCTCTTCATTCGCGCGTTTCATCGCCGCGATCGACAGGCCGCTCTTCTTCGCCATTTTGAGCATCTCGTCCGCCGTGCGAAACGGATAGGGCACGTCTGACGGCTTTGCCTTGCCGGTTGCCGCCTTGGCCCGCTCCAACTCGTCCTCGGTGACGACGAAACCGCCGCCGATCGAATAATAGACGCGCCGCAGAAGCATACGGCCATCGCCGTCATGGGCGCTAAAGGTCATCCCGTTGGCATGGCCCGGCAACGGGTTTTTCCGATCCATCACCAGGTCGGAAGCCGGGTCGAAATCATAGGTCGGATGACCGGGCGGCGAGACGCTCCGGTTTGCGTTGATCAAGGCGAGCGCACCCTCGATAGCGTCCGGATCGATCCTGTCCGGCTCATGGCCGGCAAGGCCAAGGACCACGGCGCGATCCGTGCCGTGACCGACACCCGTATAGGCCAGCGATCCATGCAGAGAGGCCGAAAGGCGCTTTACCTCCACGCCCGCGGGCCTCGGCCAGTCCCCGTTTCGGATCTCGTCGAGAAACCGCACGGCGGCCGACATCGGCCCCATCGTGTGCGAGGAAGACGGACCAATTCCAATTTTGTAGAGTTCGAATACCGAAAGAAACATCTGCGCCTATCGCCATGAAGCGGCCCGAGGCTAGCAGACTGCGCCGGAGGCGCGAAGCGCCTTCCGACGCGCCTTGGCCATGTTACGACATGGCCAAGGCTGGATATGCGTATTTTCTCTGTGAAGTGCCGATTACCGCGGGAGGACGGCGGAAACTTCGGCGACGTCGTTCATACCGAGGAGGTAGGCGACGACGATGATGCAGGCAAAGCCCGCTACTGCCCAGGCGGTTGTGCCCCAGCAGGACTTCTGGACGTTTTCATCCATCAAGACAGCCCCATTTAATTCGGCACGGTGACCCCGTGCTCTCGTGGAGGCGGCGCTCTACAACGGGCTTTTACCCTTCGCAACTGCAAAAAATCCCGGGCAGATATGCGTCGACCGCATTTCTTGTCGGATGAACCGGGATTGTCGTGATCTTTCAAATGGCTGCGGACTTGTCCCCGTTATTCGATACCTTAGTCGGACAACTCATAAAAACGGCTGTTCAACCGGGGAAAACCGACTCGATTCGCCCTGTCGCCGCATAGACGGCAAGACCGATCCACTCGCGCATGGCGAGGCTTGTCTCCGACATCGCCTCCATGGGATCGTCGCGCCCGATCGCAAAACCATCCGTGCCAGAAGTCCGGTAATCCGCTGGCCACGGGATCACGCCGATCCCCTGCTCACGAAACGCCCCGACAGAGCGCGGCATGTGAAAGGCGGATGTGACCAGCAGCCAGTCTCCCTCGGGGAGATCCGCGATGACCGCCTTGGTCAAAGCCGCGTTTTCATGCGTGTTGAGCGACCGGTTCTCCAGGATCAAGCGGTTCTCTTCGATACCGAATTCGGTGAAGAAACGCACCGCGATGGACGCATCGCCCTCTGTCATCCGGATCAGAGAGGCTTCGCCGCCGGAAATGACCACGGGAACCTCCGGCAGCGCCCTCGCCAGGCGAAGCGTTTCAACGAAACGGTCGCCGGATTCCCCGAGTTCGAAACCGCCGCGCCGTTGCGTCACGTAGCCGTCGAAGCCGCCGCCGAGGACGATGATGCCGGCGATCCGGTCCGGGGGCGGTACTTCACTGGGCCGGGCGAAGCGATTTTCGAGCGGCTGAAGCATGAGGCGGCCGATATTGGTCTGAGCCGCGCCGAGCACGAACACAAGCCCCAGAAAGGCCAACAATCGCAAGAGCTTGCGACTATTGAAAAACGACGCCAGCAAGATCGCCGCGAAACACAGCACGAGCAAACCAGCTGGCTGGATCACGAGCCAGGCAATCTTCGACAGGAAATAAAACATCGGCTTCACCGTGCGCGATTGGGGATGGTCGCCTCACGATGCCCATACATGGAATCGTCGGTCTCCGTATACGCCCATGTCAACGCAGGCACGAATGCCGGCCTATGACGCATCCCATTCCGGCGCGAACCCGGAAAGATTGACCAGCCGCTGGTTTCTGCCGCCGAGCGCGGTCAAGGCGCTCATTTCGCTGTTCGTCAGCTCGAAGTCGAAAATGTCGAAATTCTCCGCAAGCCGTTCCGGCCTGCTTGTCCTCGGGATTGCGCCGCAGCCGTCCTGCTGCATATGCCAGCGCAGGACGACCTGTGCCGCGGTCTTGCCATGCGCTGCGGCCGCGTCCTGCACCGCCTTCTCGTCGAACAACGCACCGGCCTTGTAGATCGGACAATATGCGATGACGGCCATTCCGAGCTTCGCCGCCGTGTCATGAACCGCCTTCTGCGAAAGATAGGGATGATACTCCACCTGATTGCAGGCCAGCGGCGCCTCCGACAAAGACGCCGCCTCTTCGAGCATGGCTGAGGTGAAATTGGAAACGCCGATATTGCGCGCCAGTCCCCGTGCGCGAACCTCGTTGAGAGCCGCAATGCTGTCGGCCAGCGGGATGGCCTTGTTCGGCCAGTGGATAAGCAGGAGGTCCACATAGTCGGTTCCCAGAGCCGACAGGCTCGTCTCGGCCGATCGCTGCAAATCGCCTTCGCCGATATCCGTCGGCCATACTTTCGTGGTCAGGAAAATGTCCTCGCGGGGAACCGATGCGGCCCGGATGCCCTGCCCCACTTCCTTTTCATTTCCATACATGTGGGCGGTGTCGACATGACGATACCCGACGTCGAGCGCCTTCGAAACGATGTCGATGCAGGTGTCGTCCTTGAGTTGCCATGTGCCGAGGCCAAGCGCCGGCATCTCTGCTCCGTTTGCAGGCAGTATTTTCATCACGTCCAATCCCGGTCTTTGCAGTCTTGCTTCGCCATGCGATAGCTGGCGGTTATGCAAACGGTAGTGCGCCACCACAACCATGACAATGACTGACGCCGCTCCTTCGCGCCGGATTGACTGGATCGATATCGCGCGTGGCGTCGCGCTGATCGCCATGGCGATCTACCACTTCAGCTGGGACCTGGAGTTTTTCGGCTATCTCGATCCCGGTACGGCCGGCTCCGGTCCGTTGAAGTGGTTCGCGCGCTCGATTGCCTCCAGCTTCCTGATCCTCGTCGGGATCAGCCTCGTTCTTGCCCATGTCAACGGCATCCGGTGGAACGGCTATGGACGCCGGCTCGCCATGATCGTTGCCGCGGCGCTGGCGATCACCGTCGCGACGCGGTGGTTCACCCCGGATGCCTTTGTTTTCTTTGGCATCCTGCACCAGATCGCCTTTGCAAGCGTCCTCGGCCTCGCTTTTCTGCGTCTGCCCGCGCCGGCTCTCCTGGCGATTGCCGCTCTGTGGCTCTCCGTGCCCTTCTGGGGCAAGTCGACGCTATTCGACGCCCCATGGCTGACTTGGCTGGGCCTGTCGCCGTTCCCGCCGCGCTCCAATGACTTCGTTCCAGTCTTTCCCTGGTTTGCCGCAGTTTTGGCGGGCATGGGCGCCGGACGGCTGATGATCGGAACGAACGCGACCGAATGGTTGCGCGCCCATCCCCCCGGCCGCAACATGGTTTCCTCTGCTCTTCGTTTCCTTGGACGGCACAGCCTCGCCACCTATCTGCTGCACCAGCCGATCCTGATAGCCGCCGTCTATCTCTTTTCGCTTGTCAGCCCGCCGGATCAAGGCGCCCACTTCGTTCGTTCATGCGTCGCCACCTGTAGCGCCGAATACGAGGCCGAGAGGTGCGAGGCCTTTTGCGGATGCGCGGTATCGAAGCTGCAGGAAAATGGCTTGTTCGAACGCGTGTTTAAGGGTGAACTCTCCCAGAACAACGATCCACGGGTCGCTGAAGTGACCGACGCATGTTCGATCGAGGCCTTCTCCGATGACAACTGACAGAAATCCCTTTGCCAAACGGCCCAACCGGTTTCCATGGCCACCGGTCATCTATGTGATCGCGTTGGTGTTCGGCGCGCTTCTCGGCAAGGCGCTCCCGTCGCCCTGGTTCTTCGGCGCGACGAGCGAGCTGCTGCTCGGCTTCGGCTTCATCATGATCCTCGTCGCGCTCGGGATCGATATCGCCGCCATGACGACCATGCACAGGGCGAAGACGACGATCATGCCGCATCGCGGATCGCATCACCTCGTGACGAAAGGCGTGTTCGCCTTCTCGCGCAATCCGATCTATGTGGCCAATACCATGCTGGTCGTCGGAGCGGGGCTCATTTCGGGGATAGCATGGTATTTTCCCCTCGCCCTGATCGCCGCATACGCGACCCAGAAACTGGCGATCGAACGCGAGGAAAAGCACCTCGAATCGCATTTCGGCAAGGCGTATCGCGACTACAAGAAACGGGTGAACCGCTGGATCTGAGGTTGCGTCTCAGGATGCGACGCGCAGTTCGGCAAGCCGGCCGAGACACGCTTCCTCGACCTGTTCGAGCTCGGCCAGCGTATCCTCGATGTCCTTGCGCTTTTGCCGCAATTCCTCGCGCCTTTCCGCTGCCTTGGCGATGATCGTGCGCAACTGGCCGACCTCTCCAGGCGGAGACTTGTACATCTGGATGATCTCGCGGATCTCGGCGATCGAGAAACCGAGCCGCTTGCCGCGCAGGATCTGCTTGACCAGAAGGCGGTCGGCAGGGCGGAAAAGGCGGGTTCGCCCGCGGCGAACCGGATGGATCAAACCCTCGTCCTCGTAAAAGCGAAGGGTCCGCGTCGAGATGCCGAATTCACGCGTGAGTTCGGTTATGGTGTAGTAATCCCGCATACACCGGTTCTTTCAAGATCAATGACTTACGAAGCGCCATGATTGTGACACTCTTACGTAAAAGTCAAATATCTGCCCGTGCCCCCGGTAATGCCCGCCCCTAGATGGCGAACCACCACGCTGCGAGGCCCAAAAAGGCGAAAAAGCCAACGATATCGGTAACGGTCGTCACGAACACGCTGGATGCGATCGCCGGGTCGGCGCCGAATCGGTCGAGCATCAGCGGGATGAAGATGCCGGCAAGCGCGGCGCAGACCATGTTGACCACCATCGCCGTTCCGATGACGCAGCCGAGCGCGAAGTCCCCGAACCACAGGGACGCGACCACTCCCATGACCAGAGCGAAGACGATCCCGTTGATGAAACCGACCGTCAATTCGCGGCGGATGATGCGCGCGGCGTTGTAGATGGAGAGTTCGCGCGTCGCCAGCGCGCGGACCGCGACGGTCATGGTCTGGGTGCCCGCATTGCCGCCCATCGAGGCGACGATCGGCATCAGCACCGCCAACGCGACCATCTGCGAAATCGTCGCGTCGAACAGCCCGATCACGAAAGAGGCCAATACCGCTGTCGCGAGGTTGATCAGCAGCCAGGTGAAACGCGACTTCGTGGTTTCCAGAACGGAGTCCGACAGTTCCTCGTCACCGACACCGCCGAGGCGCTTCAGGTCTTCTTCGGCCTCTTCCTGGATGACGTCGACGACGTCGTCGATGGTCAGCACGCCGACGAGCCGCTCGTTCTCGTCGACCACGGCGGCGGAAAGAAGGTCGTATTGTTCGAAGATCTGTGCCGCTTCCTCCTGGTCCATCTCGGCCGGGATGGCGTGGCGCGTCTCATGCATGATCTCCTCGACCTTGACCGGGCGCGGGGTGCGCAGCAGCCGGTCGAGATCCACGGCGCCGACGAGATGGAAGGTCGGATCGATCACGAAGATCTGGGCAAAGGAATCCGGCAGATCCTCGCTGTCGCGCAGATAGTCGATCGTCTGGCCGACCGACCAGTATGGCGGCACGGCGACGAATTCGGTCTGCATGCGCCGCCCGGCGCTTTCCTCGGGATAGTCCAGCGAGCGGCGCAGCCGGATCCGCTCGGTGAAAGGAAGCTTGGCCAGGATCTCGGCCTGATCCTCTTCCTCCAGATCCTCGAGGATGTAGACCGCGTCGTCCGAATCGAGCGCTTGCACGGCGACGGCGATCTGGTCGTTCGGCAGCGCGTCGATGATGTCGAGCCTGATGCCCTCATCCACCTCGGTCAGGGCGGAGAAGTCGAAACGGTCGCCGAGAAGAAGCACCAGTTGGCGGCGAGAATCGGCCTCGAGGGTCTCGATGAGATCGCCGAGCTCGGATTCATGCAGAGGCGCGACGGCCTCGGCCAGCGCCTCGACATCTTCCTCCTCGATGAAGCGGTCGATACGGTCGAGATAGTCGGCGCGAATCGCGCCGTCCTCGCTGTAGATATCAGCGTAGGCGGTGTCGTTGGACGACTCGGCTTGTGGCGTCTGGGTCTCGTCCACCGCGGGGCTCCATCGTGCTGGTGCGCAAAGTCACAACTAAACGGCTGTTATGAAAATACAATTGCCGGCGGGCCATTCGGTTCGGAATTTTCCCTTCCCGCGCGGAATTTCGCAGCCAGGCAGACGCCCTATCTGAGCTTTTCGGGAACGTTGTCGATACCGCAGGTGCCGCCGGGACCACAGCGCGCCACGCGCTTCAGCGTCAGCCAGCTTCCCGCGATCAGGCCATGCCGGGCAATCGCTTCATAGCCATATTCCGAGCAAGTCGGCAGGTGACGACAATTGTTGCCGATGAAGCCCGACAGGGTGAGTTGATAGAGCCGGATCAGCGACGTCCCGAGCAGTCGCCCTGGCGTCTTGGGCCAGGCGCCCTGCCAATTGCGGCTTCGCGGCCGGGCGGCCTCCTGCTTGTGGTCTGTCTCGTGGGCGCACATGTCCGGAACCCGTTAAGCGGCGCTGGCGCGCTTTTCCTCGATCTGATCGAGCGCGTCGACCACGGCGTCGAACACCAGCAGCGTGGATGCGTGCCGCGCCTTGTAGTCTTTGACCGGCATCAGATATTGCAGGTCCGCAAAACGGCCGGTCGGTGCGGGACCATCGGCCTTCAACATCGCGATCATCTGCTGGCGGACGTCTCGCAACTCCTGAGCCGACGCACCAACGATGCTGCGCGCCATGATCGAGGACGAGGCCTGCCCAAGCGCACAGGCCTTCACATCCTGCCCGTAGTCGGACACGACGTCCCCATCCAGCTTGAGATCGATTGTGACCGTGGAACCGCAGAGTTTGGAATGCGCTTTTGCCGATGCGTCGGGATTGTCCAGTCGCTCGGTACGGGCAATATTCCCGGCGAACTCAAGGATCTTCGAGTTGTAGATATCGTCAATCACGATGCGCTCCGACTTTCCGGGTGCAATTTCCGGACCGGGGCCTGTTCTGCCGGTCCCATGCACTTATATATTTTACAACGGAGCGGGAACAAGGCATATGCCCCACGCCGTTGACGGAACAGCGGCAATATCGATTTACTGAATGATCAGTGGTCCGTTTAACTCGTTCCGGCGTATGATCGGGACTACGGGAGACACTTTCATGGATGCCATCGTCAGCACCTTTTCCAAGGACAAGGACGAGGAAAATCAGATCGCGACGCCGGCGCGCCCCACGCGTGAGGAAGCGGAAGCCGCCGTGCGGACGCTGATCCGCTGGACTGGCGACAATCCGGATCGCGAGGGCTTGCTGGAAACGCCGCAGCGTGTCGTGAATGCCTATCGCGAGATGTTTTCCGGCTACGACATGGATCCGCATGAGGTCCTTGGCCGCACCTTCGAGGAGGTGGCCGGCTATGATGATGTCGTGCTGGTCAAGGACATCGGTTTCCATTCCCATTGCGAACACCACATGGTGCCGATCATCGGCAAGGCGCATGTAGCCTATCTTCCGGACGGGCGCGTATTGGGCCTGTCGAAGATCGCCCGCGTCGTCGACATCTTCGCGCAACGCCTGCAGACCCAGGAATCGATCACCGCGCAGATCGCCAGCACGATCGACGAAGCGCTGTCGCCGCGCGGCGTCGCGGTGATGATCGAGGCGGAACACATGTGCATGGCGATGCGCGGTATCCGCAAACAGGGCTCTACAACGCTCACAACGACCTTTACCGGCGCGTTCCGCAACGATCCGCAGGAACAGGCGCGCTTCATTTCGATGGTGCGAGGCCGCTAGCCTTGATCCCGCCGTGCGGGCAGCGTAGAGCCCCTGCATGAGCGACAGTGCGACAGAATTGTTTCCGACGGCGACTTCCAAGGCCGAACTCGAGGATGGCGGCGTCCTCTCTCCGCGCTTCTCGGCCGACGGGCTCGTCACGGCCGTCACGGTGGACGCCACGGACAATACCGTGCTGATGGTCGCGCACATGACCGCCGAAGCCCTGCAGCTGACGATCGAGACCGGCATCGCCCATTATTGGTCCCGCTCGCGATCGGAAATCTGGAAGAAGGGCGAGACATCCGGCAACATGCAGGCCGTGAAGGAAATCCGGATCGACTGCGATCAGGATTGCGTGCTGCTCAAGGTGGTGACCGCCGGCAACGGCGCCAATTGCCATACCGGCCGCAAATCATGCTTCTACCGCGTTCTCGAAAAAGGCGATGACGGCCAGGCCCGGCTGGTCTTCGATGAAGAAGACACGCCGCGTTTCGACCCGAAGGCGGTCTATGGCTGAAAAATCCGAAGCCCGGCGTGGCGCGGATTTTTCACGGATTTGACACCATTTCCATGCAGACTCGCTGGTCCAATGCCGCAGTGAGCAAAGAAAGCCATGCATCTGGTCGCTTTCTCGAAACGCAAGGGTGACGGCGCCGAGATCGGACCGGTCGCCAATGACGAGGTTACCGCTCCGGGAGGCCAGCAGGGAATCGCGCTGGCCCTCGGCGGCGGAGCGGCCCGTGGCTGGGCGCATATCGGCGTTTTGCATGCGCTCGACGAAGTCGGCATCAAGATAGACATGATCGCCGGCACCTCGATCGGTGCCCTGGTCGGCGGATGCTATCTCGCTGGCAAGCTTGATGAACTCGAGAAGTTCGCGCGGTCGCTCTCGCGTCGGCGCATGCTCGGCCTGCTGGACATCCAGTTTGCCGGCAGCGGCCTGTTCGGCGGCATGCGGCTGAACAGGGAAATGGATGCCCATATGCGCGACATCCAGATCGAGGATCTGCCGAAGCCGTTTGTCGCCGTCGCGACGGAAATCGCCACCGGTCACGAGATCTGGCTGACCCATGGCGACCTGATCGTGGCGATGCGGGCGTCCTATTCCCTGCCCGGCATTTTCGAGCCGGTCGACTGCAACGGCAAGGTTCTGGTCGATGGCGCGCTGGTCAATCCCGTGCCTGTTTCCGTTTGCCGCGCGTATGAACAGCGCCGGGTGGTGGCAGTGAACCTGAACTATGACATTTTCGGCCGGTCCGGCGTTGTCAAGCACGGCGTGCCGCGCGCGGAAATGAACGTGAAGGCGTCCGAGAGCAAACGGCCCGCGCACAAGAAAAAGCCGACGCCGCCGGTCAGGCTCGGCATTTCGGGCGTCATGGTGGAATCCTACAACATCATCCAGGATCGCATCTCGCGGGCGCGTCTGGCCGGGGATCCGCCGGACTATGCGCTGCATCCGCGCCTGTCGGACATAGGCCTTGCCGACTTCCATCGCGCCTCGGACGCGATCGACCGCGGCTATGAGATCGCGATGGAGCGCTTGCCGGATCTCAGGCGCCTGGCCGAACTGACCTAAGCTGAAGCGATATAGGAGCGGATATCATCCGCCTCGCGCTCGATTTCCTCGATGCGTCGCTTCACGATATCGCCGATGGAAACCACGCCGATCAGCTTGCCGTCACGCTCGACCGGCAAATGCCGGAACCGGCCTTCCGTCATCAACTCCATCAATTCGGGGACGGTCGAATCCTCGGTGCAGGTGCGCACCTTCGAGGTCATCAATTCGGATACGGCTATGTCCAGCGCAGCGCCACCGCTGCGGCCGAGCGCCCGGACGATATCGCGTTCGGACAGAATGCCCTTGATCGTCATGTCGGGACCGGCAACAACGAGGGCGCCGATATTGTATTTCGCAAGGGCGGCGACAGCTTCCTTGCAGGTCGAGTGCTCCGGCAGGGTAAAGACGTCTGCACCCTTTTCGGCAAGTATGTGCTTGACCATCATGGCACGCATTCCTCCTCATTTCCCCCTATGGAAAGAATGCGTTGCGCTCGGCGATTTTGCAAGCGGGCTACGCTACGTCACATCTTGCGATCGAAAAGCGGTATGAGGAAAAAGCCGGCGAGGAGACCGCCAATATGGGCTTCCCAGGCGATTCCGGGACCACCGCGCGCGCCGAACAGATCGAGCCCGACCACGACATTCATGATGATCCAGATCACCAGAAACGGGAGCACGCCTCGCGCGCGCAGGCTCGCGCCTACAGAAAGCAGCGGACCGTCGAAGCCGCGGCGCGGATTGCGCCGATTGGCCCGCAATCCGAAACGGGCGGCCGCGCCCATGAAACCGGACACGGCGCCGGACGCACCGATGACCGGCACAGCGTCTCCGAAATAGACGGCCAGATGCGCGGCGGCGGCGAGTGCCGCGGTCACGATCCAGAAAAGCACGCTCCTCCGCCACCCGATCCGGTAGGCGAGCGGCGAACCGAAAATTGCAAGCCAGATGATGTTGATGCCGAGATGCATCCAGCCGCCATGCAGGAACGCATAGGTCACGGGTGAGAGAACCGTCGGCAAATCGAGCGTGAAGACCTGCGGCGCGTATCGGATCGGAAAGAAGGCGCCATTCCAAAGCAGCCACGTATCGAGCCGGCTGGACAAGAGAAGCATGCGAACGAGATGAACCGCAATGCAGATGAGCGAAAGCGTGACGATCGCGCCATGCAGATTGAACACCGGTGCAGGAACCGGGCGTTCTTCGAATTTGGGTGGTTCCTGGTGCTGATCGGTCATGAGCGAGATTCGTGTCTTCGCCCACTATCACGCCAAAAAAAAGGGCCATTCAAGCTTTTGCTCGAATGGCCCGGCGGAGTCCCCTACCCCATCCCCTGAAAAGGTGCTGTGAAGCAATTTTCGTTGACCTGACCCTCGCAAATCCGGCCGGCCGTTTCAATGGAAACCAATCATTAACCTTAACTTCGCCCGGCATTCCGGACTGGCCCGAAATCTGCGCCTTCCACGAACGGATGGTGAAATAGCGCGGTTCTGTGCCGATTTGGCACAGAAGGCGCGTTGCGGAAACGGGGACGGTCTGGTCATGCGCCACAAGGATACGGTCGCACTGTATGATTACTGGAACGAGATGCGCGGCGACGCGCCTGCGCCGACCCGGTCCCGGATCGCGCCGGCTGCGCTCGGACAGCTGCTGCCCTCGGTCATGCTGCTCGACAGGACGGACGACGATGACTTCGTTTTCAGGATTGCCGGCTCAAGGCTTTGCTCCCTGCATTGCGGCGAGCTCAAGGGTGCGCGCTTCGCGGATATCTTCCTGCCCGAAGATCGCCAAGGGCTGAACCGAATCGTCAACTCGGTCGACCGCGGCAATTCCGTGGTCGTCCTCGACATCCGGGCCAAACGTCCGGGAGGAACGGGCGTATCGATGGAGGTCGGGCTCTTTCCGCTTGCCGGCGGCACAACACGCATCCTGGGAATCGCGTCGACATTCTCGCTGCCCGACTGGTGGGGCATGGTTCCCGCGATGCTTGAATTGCGTGGCGTCCGCCACATGAATCCGGATGCGGGCTTTGCTTTTTTGCAAAGTCGCCCCTCGATCCCGATCCTGCGGCGCCGGGATGACACGGATGGCGGCGGGCAAAGCCGGCTTCATGTCATTGACGGGAATGGAAAAACCGGCCCCGCGCGAGCCATTCGCGCCTTTCGGGTCGTCGACGGCGGCAAGAAATAGACCGGCATAATTACAGGCAAGATCATGGGGTCTTCAGTCAAGCCGCACTAACCACCCGTTAACCAGAAGAACCCTATTCTTGCGGCGTCCCCTCTGTCGAACCGGACCAACCGCAGAATGCTCGGCGCACAGCAAACCGTTTCCGATCATGATCGCCGCCAGTATCAGCGGGTAACGGTGATGCTTCACGGCCGCCTGATGCTGTCGGATCGGACGGAGCATCGATGTCGGGTGATCGACATGTCGCCGGGAAGCGCTTTTTTCGAAACGGACGCGGTGGCCAGGATCGGCGAACGCGTCATCGCCTATGTGGATCATATCGGCAGGCTTGAAGGCAAGGTCGCACGTGTTCGCGATGACGGCTTCGCCCTGGAGCTGAATACGACCCCGCGCAAGAAGGCCAAACTCGCCGCGCAGCTCACCTGGCTCGCCAACAAGCATGAACTCGACCTGCCGGAAGACCGCCGCCACGAGCGGATCCAGCCGCGCAATCCGTCGGGCATCCTGACGCTTGATGACGGCCGCCAGTACCGTTGCCGCATAATCGACCTGTCCGTTTCCGGCGCCGCGATCGAGATCAATGTCCGCCCGGCAATCGGAACGCAGGTCACGCTCGGCAATATGCGCGGGCAGGTCGTTCGCCATTTCGAGGACGGCATCGCGATCGAGTTCGCCGTCGTTCAGAGGCGCGATACGCTCAGACAGTATCTCGGCTAGTTTCTTAGCCGACCTCCAGGGAAAGCGCCTCGCCTGTTCGGGGCGCTTTTCTTGTTTCGGCGCACGATGACGCCGCATGGAATCCCGGTGAAATCAGAGGTCACCGTTCAACCAATAATTGAATAAAATTTGAACGGCATTTTCTGAAAAATGAGATTTCATTTTACGTAGTTTTTATTCAAGACTACGTCGTTGTTTCATCAAATACCGCCTGCGTTTTTCGCGTTAGCTAAAATAGTTCATGCCATTGTGCTCCGATCGGGGAGACGATGGAATGAAGAAGATCTCAAAAAGACTTGTTCTGGGCTTGGGGCTGATCGCGGGGGACGCGTTCATCGGCGCCGGCGCGGCCAGCGCGATGCCCATGACGACCGGCCGGACGACAAGTCAGCCGATCGGCCATTATGAATTTTGCCAGCAGGTTCCCAATGAATGCCGCGCGACCGGCAATAACGCGCCGGATCGTTTGACCCAGCGCGCCTGGGCCAAGATGGTCGCGATCAATGCACGCGTAAACGCCACCGTCGCCCCGCGCACGGACCTCGAGATGTGGGGCCGTGAAGAGATCTGGTCCTATCCGGTGAAATATGGCGATTGCGAAGACTACGTGCTTCAGAAACGCCATGAACTTATCCAGGCCGGCTTCCATACATCCAACCTGCTGATCACCGTCGTGCTGCAGCCGAATGGCGACGGCCATGCCGTGTTGACCGTCCGCACCGACCAGGGCGACTTCGTCCTCGACAATCTCGTCAGCAAGGTCCTGGACTGGCGCGACACCCGCTATCGCTATCTCAAACGCCAATCCACGGCCAATGCCGGCCGGTGGGTGGATATCATCGACGACCGCCCCAACATAGTTGCGGGCAATTTCTAGGTCGACAAAGGAGTTCCCGGTCGAGTCCCCAAACCATCCCATCCCCAACGACCGGGTTCGAAGCCGGCCATCTTAGATGGTCGGCTTCTTTTTTGGGCCGTCAGTCTTCGCGGCGCTTCAGGCCGGCCGCAAATCGTTTCGCATTGTCGACATAATGCTGCGCGGACTCCCTGAGCGACTCGACGGCCGCACCGTCTAGCGTGCGAACGGCGCGCGCGGGCGATCCGATGATCAGGCTGTTATCTGGAAATTCCTTGCCCTCCGTCACGAGAGCGCCGGCTCCGACGAGACTGTTCTTGCCGATCCTCGCGCCGTTGAGGACGATTGCGCCGATGCCGATCAGGCTGTTGTCGCCAATCGTGCAGCCATGAAGCATCGCGCGATGTCCGATGGTGCAGCCCTCGCCGATTGTCAGCGGATAGCCCATGTCGGTGTGCATGACGCTATGTTCCTGCACATTGCTTCGCGGCCCGATCGAGATGCGTTCATTGTCGCCCCGCAGAACGCATCCGAACCAGACGCTCGTATCCTCGGCCAGCGTGACCTTGCCGATGACCCGCGCATCCTCGGCTATGAAGGCCGGTCCCGTGCCCTCATGATCGGGAGCGATATCGTCAAGTTCGTAAAGCGCCATTGTGCAGGTCCATATCGTCCGTGAAGAACCCGTCGCAGAAAGGGTCCCGATCCGGCGCACCCTATAGAAGCGTCCGCGTGCTTTCCACAGCGACGACACCCAGAGCACCGGTCCAGAGCAGAAACAAAAACGTCAGCAATACGGTGTTGAACAGCATGGCGGAGGGGCGCTCCGCCAGTCCCCGATCGATCGTGCGCGCCAGCAATATCGGTCCGGCGCCGCAGAACAGCGCGAACCCGCCGACCAGGCCAACTCTTTCCAGCGTCTGCCTGTCGAAATCCGGCGTGAACCCCGCGAGCCCCCGCCCCAGGAAGAAAACAGCCAGCGAAACCGCCGTACCCGTCACAAACACCATGAACGCAATCATCGACACCACCCCAATTTACGGAATTTTTACCATACCGGTGTCGAGTGATGCACATTCGATGCCAGAAAATTTGTGCCATTTCGGGTCAGGTGAACGGATTCATGCCAGCACATGCGGCTACCGCCGACGAACGTTTCGACATCCGCAAGGGCCTGCCGATCCTTGCGTTTCGGCTGTTTATCGGCTTCGGCGTCCTCGCCCTGCTTTCCCTGGCAATCCTGCTGGCGGGCAAGTTGTACGGGCGGTCGCTCGTCCACGCGGGATACACGTCCTCGACACAGCCCTACGGGATAAGCATCGGCAGCGATGTCGTCACGGTCCCGGCCAACATGATCCGGATGAATGACCAGCGGCATCCCGGCATTGCAAACCGGCTCGACCTTTACATCCACTGGCCGACCATGTCGGGATTCGGAGACGGGCTGGCAAGTGCGTTCAACGACATCGACCCGGCGACGAATTCCATTATCTTCGTGTCGATCCTGCCGCGCGCCACATCGGCGGACATGGCGGGCCGTTTCGACGCGGTTTATCGGAATGTGCTGGCGGGGCCGGTCACCGACGCCGGACACGGACTGAAACAGGCGCCGCTTTCAGCGGAGCATGGCTATATCGACGAGGAGATCGTCTTCTCGGTACCCGACATGAGAACCGGACGCCGGTTTGTCGCGCGCTGTCAGGATGATGCGGCCACGGACCATGTCGTCGTGGCGCCCTGCGAAACGGATATCCATTTCGGCGAAACGCTGACCGCGCAAGCTCGTTTCCCGACGCGGCTGTTGAACGATTGGGCGAAGATCAACGCCGCCCTGCCAAAGTTTCTGAATGGATTGCTGGCGGCCGACCGCCAATAGAGATCAATCTTCTTCGAGATCGAAATCGAGAATCGACATGGAGAGGTCGTAGGAGACTTCTCCCTCATCCTCAATGCGGGTGACAATGCCCAGGAACTCGTCGCCGGCATAGAGCTCGGCGGAATCCGCAATGCGCGGACGCGGCTTCACCGCAAGTGACGTATTTTCGAAGGTTCTCTGGAAAAAACGCGTGAGTTTCGTCAGTTCTTCGGATGTCACCTAGGGCTCCTTGCTTGTCATATCGACGGTGGCGCACGCAAACCACGAATGGGGCGCGGACGCAAGCCTTGCGTCCCGCCTCCACCGGTTGAAACCCTCCGGTCCGCACTCAGTCCGATTCGAGCAACTGGTCCATGGCCCGGGACGGTTCGCTGCAGCCGGAGCCGCCGACAACGCGCGCCGGAACGCCGGCAACTGTCATGGATTCCGGCACGTCTTTCAGCACTACCGAACCGGCCGCGACCTTGCTGCAATTGCCGATCTTGATGTTGCCCAGGATCTTGGAACCGGCGCCGATCAGAACGCCATCGCCGATCTTGGGATGCCGATCGCTGCCTTCCTTGCCCGTTCCGCCCAGCGTGACCGAGTGCAGGATCGAGACATTGTCTCCGATCACCGCCGTCTCGCCGACGACGAGCCCCGTTGCATGATCAAGGAAGATGCCCTTTCCGATCCGCGCCACCGGATTAATATCGGTCTGGAAAACCGACGAGGAGTGGCTCTGCAGATAAAAGGCGAAATCCTTGCGCCCCTGCCGGTAGAGCCAATGCGCGAGACGGTGCGTCTGGATCGCGTGGAAGCCCTTGAAATAAAGCAGCGGCTCCAGGAACCGAGTGCAGGCCGGATCGCGGTCATAGACCGCCTGAAGATCGACCCGCACGACCTCGCTCCATGACCGGTCGTCCTGCATCATGTCGCGAAAGGTCTGCCGAAGCAGGTCGGAGCGCATGTCGGGATGGTCGAGCCGCTCGGAAATGCGGTGAATCACCGCCTCTTCCAGAGAGGGCTGGTTGATGACCGTCGACAACATGAAAGCGCCGAGCGCACGGTCGTTGGCAATCGCGGCGTCGGCTTCGTGGCGCACTGCGTACCAGATCGGGTCAACCGATTCGAGCTGCGCGCCCGAAGCGTATTTCTTCTGCTGCGGCATGGTGGCCTCCGTCAGCCGGGCTGTTGTGGTGGAAAGATAGCGTATCGGTCGGCGAATTTAAATGAATTCGCTTCAACGTTTCGTCAATGGAATTGAAGACCGGTTAATGGGCCGCCAGAAACTCAAGCGTCGCCGCCTTGAACACGCGGTCGCCCACGGCAAGCATGTGATCGCGGCCAGGGATATCCAGCGCTGTCGCATTCGGCATCAGTTCCGCCAGTTCCTGCGGCGATCCCGCGATGTCATCCCTGGTGCCGACGGCGACAAGCGACGGTGTCTTGATGTCGCCGGCCTGCTCGGGCGTTAGCTTCTTGCGCGAGGTCTCTATGCATGCGGCCAAGGCAAACCGGTCGCTCCTGGTCTGGTCGGCGAAAGCGCGGAACATGCGCGGCCGGTCGCCGGAGACATCGTCGATCGACGGCGCACGCAAGGCTGTCGCGATTCCCTCCCAGCCGCCAAGCCCTTCCACCATGCCGATCCCGAGACCGCCGAGGACCGCCGAACGCACCATGTCCGGTTGGGCAAGTGACAGGAAAGCAGTGATCCGCGCGCCCATGGAATAGCCCATCACATGGGCGCGATCGATCTCCAGATGCCGAAGCAATGCCGCCGCGTCGCCCGCCATTATTTCCGGCGTATAGGCTTCCCTGTCGTGCGGCTTGTCGCTGTCGCCGTGGCCGCGATTATCGATCGCCACGACACGATAACCGGCTTCGCCCAGCGTCTTCAGCCAACCCGGATTGACCCAGTTCACCGTCTTGTTGGACGCAAAGCCATGGATCAGCAGCACGGGATCCCCCGAAGGCTCTCCCTCGTCGAAATAAGCGAGATTCAGATTATCGTGCTGGAAAAGGGGCATTGCTTCTTTCTATTCGTTTGAATACCGAACCGCTATCGAATGCGGCTGCTGGCTACCAATTCCCGATCGGGGACGCTAGGGTGCACTGCGGCATCAACACATAGGCTCTGGAGACAGGACTTACCATGGCAGGTCACGGAACGCCCCATTTTCAAAACGACGCGGGACACGCAAAGATCGAGATCGGCGTCAAGGAATTCATGTGCGTCGGCGCGCATCCGCCCTATGACCATCCGCATGTCTTTCTCGACATGGGCGACGAGAGCGAGAAGGTCTGCCCTTACTGCTCGACCCTCTATGTCTACAACGCATCGCTCGGCGCGGAAGAAACCCGTCCCGAAGGCTGTATTTTCGAGGCCCGTTCCGCGGCCTGAGGCGTAATTCCCGCAAACAGGCATTGTGGCGCATTGACCGAAGAAACGAATATTTTCATCGCCGGCGCCGGCATTGCCGGGCTGACGGCGGCGCTCACGCTCGCCCAGCGCGGCCTCGAAGTCGCTATCGCCGATACATTTGAGGAACCGTCGGAGGTTGGCGCCGGTTTGCAGGTAGCGCCGAATGCAAGCGCCATCCTTTCATCGCTCGGCGTCCTCGACTCCCTGACCGAGCGAGCGATTACGCCCTCCTCCATCCGGCTGGGTGACGCGCCCAGCGGTCGCATTCTTCTCGACATGCCGATCACGCGCGAATGGCTGGACCGAATGGGCGCTCCCTATCTGACGGCGCATCGGGCCGCATTGCACGGCGTGCTCTACCAGGCGGCTGTTGCGCATCCGGCCATCCGGATCCTGACCGGCCATGTAGTGGTCGAGGTCCGGGAAAGCGGCGAACACGTCACCACGGTTCTGCGTTCCGGTGAAGGCGAGACCGTCATGGTCTCGCGCCTTGCGATCGGCGCGGACGGGATTTGGTCGAAACTGCGCGAGAGTGTCCGCGACGCGGCAAAGCCGCGCTCGACCGGCCGGATTGCGTGGCGCGCCATCGCGCCGACGGATTCAGACGCCAAATGCGTCACCGCCTGGATGATGCCGAAGGGCCACCTCGTCACCTATCCCGTGCGCAATGCGGACACGCTGAACGTCGTCGCGATCACGACGGGCACATCGAAGCAAGGCGACTGGGCCCAATCTGCGGAGGCCGGCCCTCTTGCGCGATTGCTCGGTGAGGCGCGGTCGATCGACGGGTTTGCGGCCATCGAAAAAGCGAACTGGACGACCTGGCCGCTGAATTCGGTCGACCCCGCCGGTTCTTGGCACAGCGCCCGAATCTTGCTGATCGGCGATGCGGCCCATGGCATGGAGCCTTTCGCCGCCCAGGGCGCGGCCATGGCCATAGAAGACGGCTATGCCGCGGGCATATGTATTGGAAACCAGCCCGACGACCCCGCGAAGTCCTTTCCGCGCTACTCCGCGTTGCGGCGTGGTCGGGTCGCGAAAGTGGCCAAGCGCACCGAGTTCAATCGCTGGGTCTACCACCAGAGCGGCCTGGGCAGAAAGGCGCGCAACCTCTACTTCTCGATGCGCAAACCCGCCGCGTTCTTCTCCGATCTCGACTGGCTCTATCGCTATCGAATCTCCGAGTGAGCAACTGCAATCCCGCTGAGCCCGAATTCCAGCGATTGCGCGAAAACGGTCCACAAGCCGACGCCCACGCCCGCTTCGCGAAGCCGGCGTCCCGTCCAGACATTGCACCCCCTGATTGCGGAAAAGCGGCCCTTGGCGTGGTAGAAGCGATCGCCGAAGCCCTGTGTGATCCCGACGATCGGTTGGGTGTTATCGGCGAATGACCGGCGTATCGCCGCAATCAGACGATCGTAATCGCCCGAAGCCAGATCGAGCGCGTAAGCCCCTTCCCCGCCGGTGATGTCTCCGAGCGGCTGGACATGCATGACGCTTTCGTCGAACGCGAGCGCCCGGGCGATGATCCCCGGCGTCAGGTCGGCGACCCGGCGCAGGCTGGTATAGGCCGTGCGCGATCCCCAGCCGACGGCCCAATAGCGCACGCTCTGCGCATCGACGGGGAAATCCGTGGCCGAAAGGCCCAGTCGCGAAAGCGTCTCGCCTCCACCGTCAGGCAATACGATGTCGGAATGAAAACCGTTGGAGAAGACGTAGATACGAATAGCATCTTGTCCGCCGGCAACCGCGCGAGCGCCGACGGATACGGGAATGGCGCCGAGTGCAATCGCCGCCGCGATGGCCAGCAACAGGGCTGCCAGCCATCGAATGAAACGCATCAATGCAGGATCTGGCTCAGGAAGAGCTTGGTGCGCTCATGTTGCGGGTTGTCGAAGAACTCTTCCGGGCTGTTCTGTTCGACGATCTGCCCCTGGTCCATGAAGATCACGCGGTTGGCGACCTGACGGGCAAAGCCCATCTCGTGGGTCACGCAGAGCATCGTCATGCCCTCCTCGGCGAGACCGACCATCGTGTCGAGCACTTCCTTGATCATTTCCGGGTCGAGGGCCGACGTCGGCTCGTCGAACAGCATGATCCGCGGATTCATGCACAGCGACCGCGCAATGGCGACGCGCTGCTGCTGTCCGCCGGACAGCTGGCCCGGATATTTGTTGGCCTGCTCCGGGATCTTGACGCGAGTGAGGAAGTGCATCGCGCGCTCCTCGGCTTCCTTCTTGGGCATCTTGCGGACCCATATCGGCGCCAGCGTGCAGTTTTCCAGGATCGTCAGATGCGGAAACAGGTTGAAATGCTGGAACACCATGCCGACTTCGCGGCGCACCTCGTCGATCTTTTTCAGATCGTTGGTAAGCTCGTTGCCATCGACGATGATCTGGCCCTTCTGGTGTTCCTCCAGACGGTTGATGCAGCGGATCATCGTCGATTTGCCGGAGCCCGACGGGCCGGCAATGACGATGCGCTCGCCGCGCATGACCTTGAGATTGATGTCGCGCAGGACGTGGAAATCCCCGTACCACTTGTGCATCTGGACGATTTCCACGGCGACATCGGTGTCGGACACCGTCATCTTGGTCCGGTCGGCCTCGCGGATTGCCTCGGCTGCGTTCTCGGCTGTCATGACTGTGCTTCCTTACCGTTTGTGGCCCGTGTCGAGTTTTCGTTCCATGAACATGGAGTAGCGGGACATGCTGAAACAAAAGATCCAGTAGATAATCGCCGCGAAGGCGTAGCCCGTCATCGCCTGGACGGGAGATGCCCACGCGGGATCCGAATAGGACGACTGGATTTGCCCGAGAAAATCGAAAAGTCCGATGATCAGGACGAGCGTCGTATCCTTGAACAGGCCGATGAAGGTGTTGACGATCCCCGGGATCACCAGTTTCAGGGCCTGCGGCAGGATGATCATGCGCATCATCTGCGTCCAGTTCAGCCCGAGCGCCATCGCGCCTTCATACTGCCCCTTGGGCAGCGCCTGCAGGCCGCCGCGGACTACCTCCGCCATATAGGCCGACGAGAACAGCGCCACACCGATCAGGGCGCGCAGCAGCTTGTCGACGGAGACGCCTTCCGGAAGGAACAGCGGCAGCATCACCGATGACATGAACAGGACGGTGATCAGCGGCACGCCGCGCCAGAACTCGATGAAGACGATCGAGAAGAAGCGGACGATCGGCAGCGCGGAACGGCGCCCGAGCGCCAGTGCGATACCGAGCGGCAAGGACGCGGCGATGCCGGTCACGGCGATCACGAGGGTGACCAGAAGACCGCCCCACACTTCGGTTTCCACATGGACCAGTCCGAAATCGAACCCCAGGATGAAGAGGAGGACGAACAGGCCGATGAACAAGAACGCGACGTTCTTCAGCCCGGGAATCGGATCCGAGTCCGATAGTTTCGCAAACAGGAAGCGAACGGCGAGCGCGATGACCGCAAGGATGGCGAGCGGGATATAGAGACCGCCCACCGACAGGTGACCGCCGGTCAGGAGAATGAGTGCTGCGATCGGGAAGACCACCGCGAGAAAAATGATGTTTTCGCGCTTGTAGGGCACCGACGGGACCAACAACCCGGCAAGGCCTCCGAAAAAGAGGATGCCGACGATGTTGACGCGCCACTGCTCCGCGTTGGGATAGCGGCCGTAGATGAACTGGTTGGCGTAATCCCCGACATAGGCCCAACACGCACCGAACCATCCGTCTGGCTGGATGCCGCCCTGGGCTTCGGTTGCGCAAACCGCCCGGTCCGCGCCGCTCCATACCGCGTTTGTGAGGAGAAAACTCAGCAGCGGGGGAATGATGACCCAGAGTACATAAAGGCAAACGAGGGTCAGGATCGTGTAGGGAATCGAGGAAAACAGGCTTTCGCGAAACCAGGCCACAACGCCTCTCGACGTGGCCGGCGCATCTTGTTGCGGCAGCATTTCATGGCGGACAAAGGCGATATCGGCTGCGGAGTGTTGTTCGGCCATTGTCTTATCTCTCCACCAGCGCCACGCGGTTGTTGTACCAGTTCATGAACAGCGAGGTCACAAGCGATATCGTCAGATAGGTGAGCATCGTCAGCGAGATGATCTCGACGGCCTGGCCGGTCTGGTTCAGCGCCGTCCCGGCGAAGACCGAGGTCAGTTCCGGATAGGCGATGGCCACCGCAAGCGACGAGTTTTTCGTCAGGTTGAGATACTGGCTGGTCAGAGGCGGGATGATGATGCGCATCGCCTGCGGGATGATAACCAGCCGCAGTGTCGGGCCGTTTCGCAGACCGAGCGCGTGGGACGCCTCTGTTTGCCCCCTGTTGACGGCGAGGATGCCCGCACGCACGATTTCGGCGATGAACGATGCCGTATAGGTCGCGAGAGCGACGAGCATTGCGATATATTCCGGAATGATCGTCATGCCGCCGCTCGGCCGGAAACCACCCATCTTCGGGATGTCCCAGGTCAGCGGCGCACCCATCGCGAAGAACACGACGAGCGGCAAGAGGACGATCGTACCGAGACCGACAAGGAAACTCGGGAATGTCTGTCCCGTCGCCATTTGCCGCGCGCGCGCCCAGCGGCCAACCGCCCAGGCAATCACGCAAGCGATGACGAAAGCATAGAGAATGAATTCCGCGCCATCGCCCCACACCGGTTTCGGAGCGAAAAAGCCGCGGTTGTTCAAAAGGCCGAGCGGTCCGAAATCGAAGCCCTCGCGCGGCTGCGGCAGCAGGCGGAGAACACCGAAATACCAGATGAAAATCTGCAGCAGCAGCGGGATGTTGCGAAGGCTCTCGACATAGACGGTGGCAAGTCGGCTGACCATCCAGTTCTTCGAAAGACGCGCCACGCCGACGATGAAGCCGATGATCGTCGCGAAAATAATGCCGACGAAGGCGACCGCCAGCGTATTGAGAAGCCCGACGATATAGACGCGTCCATAGGTCGACGACGCCTGGCTATACTCTATGAGCGACTGGCTGATCGCAAAGCCGGCATTTGTGCCCAGGAACCCCCAGCCGGAGGCAATGCCCGCCGCACGAAGGTTCGCGTTCATGTTCGTCCAGCCCGCGAACGCCAGATAGGCGATCAGGACGGCCAGGACGATCTGGAAAACCCAGCCCCTGACTTCTGGATTGTTGAGAAGAGCGACCTTCGGCGCGGTATCGCCGGAGCCGTTCGGTGTTACGTCGGTAACAGCCATATGCTTACTCACCCGCTCGTCGTGACGGACATGTCATGGCAGCTAACGAAAAAGCCGAACCGCTTCCCGCGCCATCTGTAATGGCATGTCCCCACCGGAAAGAAATTCACCCGGCCGCGTGGCGGCCGGGTGAGATTGATTTCGCTTAGCGGATCGGCGGGCCGTACATCAGGCCGCCCTTGGTCCAGAGCGCGTTCACGCCGCGCGCGATACCGAGCGGGGTATCCGGACCGACATTGCGGTCGAAGATCTCGCCGTAATTGCCGACGGCGCTGATCGCCTTGGCGGCCCAGTCGGCGTCAAGACCGATGGACTCGCCGAAATTGCCCTCGGTACCAAGCACGCGCTTGATTGCCGGGTTGTCGCTGCCCTTCATCTCTTCGACATTGGCCATCGTCACACCGAGTTCCTCGGCGTTCACCGTGGCGATATGGACCCACTTGATGATGTTGAACCACTGGTCGTCGCCCTGGCGAACGACAGGGCCAAGCGGCTCCTTGGAGATGATTTCCGGCAGAACCTTGTGCTCGCCCGGATTGGTCAGCTTCAGGCGCTGGGCATAAAGGCCGGAAGCGTCCGTGGTGTAGACGTCGCAACGGCCGGCATCATAGGCGGCCACAACCTCGTCGGCCTTTTCGAAGGCGACCAGTTCGTAATCCATGTTGTTGGCGCGGAAATAGTCCGCGACGTTCAGCTCGGTTGTCGTACCGGTGTTGGTGCAGATCGACGCACCCGACAGCTCGAGAGCCGAATTGATGTCCATGGAGGTGCGGATCATGAAGCCCTGGCCGTCGTAGTAGTTGACGCCGGCGAAGTTCAGGCCGAGCTGCGTATCGCGGCTCATGGTCCAGGTGGTGTTGCGCGAAAGGACGTCGACTTCGCCCGACTGCAGAGCGGTGAAACGCTCCTTGGCCGAGAGAGGCGTGAACTTCACGGCATCGCCGTCACCGAAAATCGCCGCGGCGACCGCACGGCAGAGATCCACGTCCAGACCGCTCCAGTTGCCGTCCGCATCGGGATTGGAGAATCCCGGAAGGCCCTGGCTCACGCCGCACTGAACAAATCCCTTTGCCTTTACGTCATCCAGCGTCGCCGCCGAGGCCGCCGCGCCTGCGAATACAAGGGCAGCTGCGCCAAGCGCGCCGGTCAGCATAAATTTTTTCATAGAGTTCAACCTCTCGTTGCTCACGTTACTACAGATGGGCACGAGCATCGGTTCACCGGAGCCTAAACAAAGCTCTCAACTGGCGGCGTTTCTCGCGAAAACGCCACCGATGCCTCCCTCCACAACGGAAGACAAAGCCAATTTGGCAATAGCGTCAAGGGTAAATGAATTATTTCTGAAACGTTACCGGAATGATTCACAGCGCTTCGAAAAGGCGCTTTTGCCTATTTTTCGATCAGCTCCGGAAACTGCCCATCGCCGCGAAACCGGAAGACGGCGCGGCGGCGTGCGAGCCATCGCGCGAATATCAGCGTCACGATCGCCCCGATCGAAAAGCCGGCCACCACGTCCGACGGATAATGCGCCCCGGCCGGAATCCGGCCGCAGGCCAGCGTGAACATTGCGAGAAACAGAGGCATGCGAATCCTTGGATGCCAGAGCATCAGGATCATCGCGAGAGATCCGGCTGTCGTTGCGTGGCCGGACGGGAAACTCTGATAGGCGTGATCGAACGCGAAGGGCGAGAATCCATAGATTCCGGCTGTTTCGACAACCCCCGGGCGAGCGCGGCCGACGAACTGCTTGACGATGTTGATCGCGATTCCCGGGACGGCGACGGATGCCAGGATGAAGGCCGCCTGACCATAGGCGTTCAAAAGGGCGCGGCGCGTGGCGTGTCGAAGTGCGCTCCAGTCCAGCAGTCCGATGATCGCTATCACGATGATTGCGGGCACGATGTACCAGCCCGATTTGGCGACGTCCGTGATGTCGCGCAGGAACTGAAGCACCACATTCGGCGCCGGCCCCGCAAACGGACGGAAATAGGGATCGAAGACCGCCGCAAAGAGGGTCGCGAAGACCGAAAGGAGCACGATTTGCGTCAACTCGCGGGTCCACACCGGGGGGACGCCGGCCGGGACCGGACGCGTCAAACGATAGCGCAGACGCCTCACCGTCGCGTCGCCCCGACCATAGAGGTTGCGAACGACGCTGACCGTTCCGTTTGCCGCTTTTCTGACCTTCGGCGTGACTATTTTCAGCGCATCCATGGAAATCATATTGCGTGAGATCGTCCCGGGCGAGTACCGCCTTCCTTGCCTATTGGCAAGAAATCGAACACCCCTTCGCATGACACAAACACCGGAGCACGCTGAAATGAACCGCCCGACGGGAAAAGGCACCAAAGGAATCAATACGCTGCTGGCGCATAGCGGCTACAATCCGCGCGATTATCACGGCTTCATCAATCCACCGGTCGTGCATGGTTCCACGGTCCTGTTTCCCGACGCGCAGACGATGAAAGCCCGCAAACAGCGCTACACCTACGGGACCCGAGGCACGCCGACCAGCGATGCATTGGCCGCTGCCGTCAACGAACTGGAAGGCAGCGCCGGAACGATCATCGTGCCGTCCGGTCTCGCGGCGATCACCGTGCCACTGCTCGGATTCCTGTCTGCCGGCGACCACGCTCTTTTTGTCGATACGATCTATTTCCCGACGCGCCGTTTCGCCGACACGATGCTGCAGCGCCTCGGCGTCGAGGTCGAATATTACGATCCGGAGATCGGAGCCGGCATCCGCGATCTGCTGAAGCCGAACACGAAGCTGATCTTCACGGAGACGCCCGGTTCGAACACGTTCGAGATGCAGGATATCCCGGCAATCACCGCCGTCGCGCGCGAAGCGGGGATCGTGACGATGCTCGACAACACCTGGGCAACGCCGGTCTATTTCAAACCGCTCGACCATGGCGTCGACATCTCGATCCACGCGGCAACGAAATATCCCGGCGGACATTCGGATGTCCTGCTCGGCACGGTGTCGGCCAACGAAGCCTGCTGGGAGACTTTGTGGAACGCCTATCTGACGCTCGGCACCTGCGCCGGACCGGACGATGTCTATCAGGTTCTGCGCGGTCTGCGCACCATGGGCGTGCGCCTCGAACGCCACCAGGCCACCGCCTTCGAGGTCGCGCGCTGGCTGGAAGACCAGTCCGGCGTCGCGCGCGTGCTGCATCCGGGCCTCGAAAGCCATCCGGGCCACGCGATCTGGAAACGGGATTTCGGCGGCGCGAGCGGGCTATTCTCGATCGTCCTCAACGGCGGGGAAAAACAGGCCCACGCTTTCCTGAATGCGCTTGAGATCTTCGGTCTCGGCGCATCCTGGGGCGGCTACGAGTGCCTCGCCGCGCAGGTTTCGCTGGCAGACCGGACGGTTTCCGCCCGCGACTATGGCGGCGAGATCATCCGCCTGCAGATCGGGCTCGAGGATGCGGCCGACATAATCGCCGATCTCGCGCAGGGCCTGGAAGCCGCAGCATCGGCCTGACCCTCGACTGAAAGAATGGCCGCCGGACTTGGAACTCCACGTCCGGCAAGCCGTTTTCCCTGACAACCAAGGAGAATGGCAATGGCTGATGTCGATTATGATATTATCGAGGAAAAAGAAGGCTGGCGTTACGTGATCGACAGCGATCGCTCCGCGGCCTTCGCTTCACGCGAGGAGGCGGAAGAAGCTGCGCGATCCGCCGCCGAGCGGCGGTCCGAGCGCGAGGATCAGCTGGACGAAGGGCTGGAGGACACGTTCCCGGCGAGCGACCCCGTTTCGGTGACAAGTCCCAAGTGACGGCCATCGGGAGGTCGGTTGGGCGATCCCAATCCGCGTGAAATCCACTCTTCTGAGCCAAGTGTGGCGACCCCGGCAGGATTCGAACCTGCGACCATCGGCTTAGAAGGCCGGTGCTCTATCCAGCTGAGCTACGGGGCCGTGCGGTATACGTCTTGGCCGCGCCACACGGTGCGGTCAAGCGCATTCCGGTTTCAATGCGTCCAGGGATATTTGCGGTCGTACTTGAAATTGTCGGAATAGGAGATGACGCGGCGCTTGGTGTCCTTCGGCTCGTCGAGCCGATAGGCGATCCCGTGCTTCTCGGCGTAGGCGATCGCCTCGTCCCGGCTCTCGAATTTCAGCCGGATCTGGGCCAGCGGATCGGCGGAGGACGTATAGCCCATCAGGGGCTCGACGGTGCGCGGCGTATCGCGGTCGAATTCGAGGATCCAAAGGCCGGTCTTGGCCTTGCCGGATTGCATCGCTGTCTTCGAAGGGCTGTAGATGCGGGCGGTCACGAGCGGCCTCTCTTCTCAATTCCTCTCCCGCATGCCCGGGCTGGTCGGAGCGGCAGGATTCGAACCTGCGACCCTCTGGTCCCAAACCAGATGCGCTACCAGGCTGCGCTACGCTCCGAAATCAGACCACGGGCAATCGCGGACCCGACCCGCATACAACGGCTCGGTTTTCTCGGCAACTCTCTATCCGGCTCCGCCCGAAATTATCGGATGGACGACGCGGTCGCCGGGCTGCAGCCCTAGCTTCTCCGTCAGTCCGGCATTGATCTCGAGCACGTAAAGGACCGATCCCTGCGACGGAACGGAGGCGGTGGAGAACGGCGTCGTATCGAGGGCAATGCTTTCGACCTCTCCGTCGGCGCGAATGAACAGCATATCGAGCGACCGAGGCGTATTCTGCATCCAGAACGCGACGGGACGGCTTTGCTCGAAGACGAACAGCATCGCCCGGTCATCGGGAAACTCCGTGCGGAACATCAGCCCCCGCGAGCGTTCGGACGAATCGTCGGCGATTTCGATATCGAAGGCCGCGATGGCCTCGCCGTCCCGCTCGATCGTCAACGGCGTCTCGTCGACCGGCAACAGCATGGGCGCATTGGCCGCGGCTTCCTGCGCATGGGCCACGCCCAAAGCGGGCGCGGAAACCAGGGACGCGCCCAGAAACAACGCGAGGGAGATGCGAATGAGGTTTTTCATAAATCCGGTCCGTTCAACCGGCGGGAGTCATCAGTGCGATGATGGCAATTGTGTGCCGAGATCGGGATAAATCTCGGCCGCCATGAGGCCCTTGTCGCCATCGCCGAACCGTACGATCACGACCTGCCCGGCGCGCAGTTCCGTCAGCCCAAAACGGCGCAGCGTTTCCATGTGGACGAAGATGTCCTCGGTCCCCTCGCCCCGGGTCACGAAGCCGAAGCCCTTGGTGCGATTGAACCATTTGACGATGACGCGTTCCAGGCCGCTTGTCGGCGTGACCTGGACATGGGTCTTCTGCTCGGTTTCACCGGGATGGACGGCCGTCGAATTGTCCATCGACACGACATGGAAGGCCTGCAGGCCGCGGTCTCCCTGTTTTGCCTGGCAGACGATCCGCGCGCCCTCGAGCGCCGTCTGATAGCCGTCGCGGCGCAGGCAGGTGACATGCAGCATGACATCGCCGAGCGCCGCCTCGTCAGGCACCACGAAGCCAAAACCCTTGGCCACGTCGAACCATTTGATCGTGCCCGAAATCTCGACGACGTCCGGGGTCTCGGACCGTGCGCCGGCCCGTCCCAGGCTCGCTGCCGTTGATGCCTTGTCCCCCATGAGTCGTGCTTGTGTCCCGATAAAAACGACTGTGATTCTCTCGGGAAGGATACCATCGCCCAATCGAAACACCACAAGGCAGAAACTTGGTTTTGCACATATCCTTGCAATTTTACACAGACCGTACCCTGCGGAACCTTGCGAAAACCCCTTGTCCAATTGGCGCGAAGCATTAGAAAAACAGCGAAAGAAGGAGTACCCAATGCGCTATCTGCACACCATGGTCAGGGTCCATGACGTCGACCAGTCGCTCGATTTCTATTGCAACAAGCTCGGCCTCGTCGAAGTCCGGCGCATCGAAAACGAGGGCGGACGCTTCACGCTGATCTTCCTCGCCGCGCCTGACGACAAGGAACTGGCCGAAGCCGGCGGCGCGCCCATGGTGGAACTCACCTACAACTGGGATCCGGAAGAGTATCAGGGCGGCCGCAATTTCGGTCACCTCGCCTATGCCGTCGACAATATCTATGAGACCTGCCAACGGCTGGCGGATGGCGGCGTCACGATCAACCGCCCTCCGCGCGACGGCCACATGGCGTTCGTGCAGTCTCCCGACGGCATTTCCATCGAGCTTTTGCAGAAAGGCGAGGCCTTGCCGAAAGCCGAGCCTTGGGCGTCCATGGAGAATACCGGTTCGTGGTGACGGCGGCTTCGCCGCAGGCCGGCGAACCATCTTTTGGCCCGAATTGACCACTAGCCGGGCATGGGGATGCTCCCGTGCATTTGTGGAATCACGCGGTTTGCTGGTAACTTTCCATTCACCGCAATGATGGCTAAAGATGCCCGGCAGCGAGAATTGGGGACTAGGCGGGGAAATTGACCGGAAACGACGCTGAAAGCCGTGCAGGCAGACATATGCGGTGGCTGGCCATGTTGGTCGCCGCCACGAGCCTCAGCGGCTGCATGGCGTCGGCGCTCGACACGTCCGCCATCCAGATTCCCGATGCCGCTCAGACCTTCGCCTATGCCGATGAGGATGTGGGCGATGTCCCTCGCCCGCCCGAATATCTGATCACCGGCTCCACCGATCTCGAAACGCAGGCCGTTCCGATCACGCCGCCAGGCGCGCCCGACGTCGCCGAGGCCGGATCGACCGGACCCGACGCATTCTCGCAAAACGCGGCGGAAAACCAGGTCGCCGCCATCGAACCGACCGGCGGCGAACAGACGAATGCGATCGATCCGGCGACTGCGCGCATCTATTCGGCCGCAGGCCAACCGAGCGCGCCCGCGCCGCGCCCGCCGGTTTCCGGTCTGGCAAAACGCACCGGCAGCCTTTTGGCGCTCTTTTCGAATAACCGCTCTGCAAACGCCAATGCGCTTGTCCCGCCCGCCCCGGTTGCGGGCAATGACACCCGGGCCGAGTTGTGGAGTTCGCCTTCCGGCGGCAACGCCCCCGCAAAGCGCCCGGTGATAGCCTCCGCCGGCACGACAAGCCTGCCGGGCGTCGACCGCGACCGGGCGCTCGGACTAAAATCCGAAACGGCCGACAAGGACGATATGGAGAGCGCCCCGATCCGCCTCGCCTCTGCTGCCGGCTTGGCACGTCTCGCCCCCAACGGCCTGAAGACGCAAACGCAAAGCGTGGACGTCGCCTGCCTCAAGCCTGCGCTCGTCCGCGTCCTGAAGAAAGTCGAACGTCATTACGGGCGCGACGTGATCGTCACCTCCGGCTACCGCAGTCCGACCCGCAACAAGAAGGCCAGCGGCTCGTCCAACTCGCTGCACATGTATTGCTCCGCGGCGGATATCCAGATTCAGGGTGTGACAAAAACGCAGCTTGCGGAATACCTCCGGTCGATGCCGGGACGCGGCGGCGTCGGCACCTACTGCCATACGGAATCGGTCCATATCGATATCGGTCCGCAACGCGACTGGAACTGGCGCTGCAGGCGCAAAAAGTAGCGTTTTTCTTTCTCGAAATGTGTGTGCCACACCGGACTTGTCGGAGTCCGGGCGCGCGTGATCGACAGTTTTTCTCCCGCCCCGCGCGCTGCGTTCAACGACCCCGAAAAAAATCCGAAAAAGACACTGCAAACGGGCTTGCGGATCACCGCGAATGTTTTTATAGACCCCGGACCTTGATGCGCGCCCTTCGTCTATCGGTTAGGACGCCAGATTTTCATTCTGGAAAGAGGGGTTCGACTCCCCTAGGGCGTGCCAAGGTTTTTCCCAAAATTTTCCAAAACTTAGTTCGGCGTCCCATCCGCATGTGACGTCTTTCGTTTGCGTTCGGATTTTAACGAGGGCATTGGTTTCGGGAGACTTCCCGTCGATTTTTTCAGCATCGATGTGTTGGGCAAACACGCCAAAGGCAGCAGGCTTCATGAAAGGCATTTTCAGCAAGAAAGGTCGTATCCGTACCGCGACACGACCGTTGCGAAGAAAGATCAGGCGAAACTTCTTCGCCCGCATGGCGAAGGCAAAGCGGCCCTTCATCCACGCAAAGGTCGTCGCGGTAACCGGGAGTTCGGGCAAGACCACCACGACGATGCTGATCGCGGAAATGCTGCAATCCAGCTACAATACCCGGATCCAGGTATACGCGAATACGCTGGTGGATTGCGCCCGCGCGGTGGTATCGACGCATCGGCATGACGACTTCCTGGTCGTGGAAACGGGCGCCGACCGGCCCGGCAATCTCGCGGCAACCGCAGCGGCGATCCGGCCAGACATCGCGGTGGTCACCTTTGTCGGGCTCGAACACAAATCGCAATTCGGGACCAGGGAGGGCGTAGCCGCCGAGAAGGGTTCGTTGGTCGAAGCTGTCGCCAAGGGCGGATTGGCGGTACTGAACGCCGATGACGAACTCGTCATGGGCATGGCCGGACGCACCCAGGAACGTGTCGTCACCTTCGGACTTGAGAATGACGCCGATTATCGCGTCACCGAGGTTCAACAGCGCCTCCCCGGTCCGCTTGAGTTGACGATCACATGCAAGCAAGGCGAATTTCGCATCACTTCGGGGCTTAATGGCCGGCACTACTGGGCGAACATTGCCGCCACTTTCGCCGTTGCGATGGAATGCGGTGTAGCCATCGAGAAAATTCTGGCGACGCTGGAAACCTTCACGCCCGCCGTCAATCGCTGCGAAATCTTTGCGGTTGAGGGTGGGCCCACCTTCGTCCTGGACACGGTCAAGGCGCCGCTTGGAACTCTCGATACCGCGACAGATCTGGTGAGCACGGCGGATTATCGCCGCAAGAGAATCGTCCTCGGGATGATCGGCGACTATCGCGGGAGCGCCAAGAAAGCGCATCGCGAAGCCTATGCGCGGGCGGCGGGCGTCGCGGATCAGGTGATCATGGTGGGCGAACATGCCCATCGTCACCGGGCCAGCGAGGATGACATCGAGTCCGGCCGCATTGTCGAGAAACTGTCGGCCAAGGATACCTTCGAATATTTGCGAGAGACGGCAGAACCGGGGGAACTCATTCTTCTCAAAAGTTCGACAGCCGCCCATTTGGAAAGAGTGGCACTCGCCTTCAGGCATGACGTAAAATGCTGGAAGGACAAATGCGGAATGCTGGAACCGTGCCAGATATGCGGCCTTTACGAATACCCCTTCTCCGAACACGGAGCCGTCCGAAAAACGATAAGACCTGTAGAGGTCAAATATTCTGACGGGTATGTGCGACCACCCCCAGGAAGACGATGAGCCGCGCTCGTGAGGTTGCCGCGATCGGTTCTGTCAAACAAACGACATGACCGATCTCCCGCTTAATCTGCTAGCAAGAGGCGGCACGAGAGGCAGGAGGTAAGGATGGCCACGCGTGCGGCTGCAATGACGCCAATCGACCTTGTGATCTTCGACTGCGATGGTGTGCTCATCGACAGCGAGGTCATCAGCGCGCGTATTCTGATCGCCCAGTTGGGACGCGTCGGGGTGCATGTGGATTTTCCCTATGTCCAGAAGCATTTCCTCGGCCGCTCCTGGACGAAGGTCGCGGCGGAGGTGCGCATCTCCTACGGTCTCGACCTCGATTCCGATTTCGAGGAGCAATACCGAAGCGATCTGCTGGAAGCATTCGAGACGGAACTGAAATCCGTTCATGGCGTCGAGACGGTGATCGACAAGCTCGGCGTCGCCTCCTGCGTCGCGACCAGTTCAAGCCCGAAGCGCGCTCGCCGCTCGCTCGTCCTTACCGGATTGTCGCACTTCTTTAGCGACCGGCTGTTCACCGCCTCGCAGGTGAAAAACGGCAAGCCGGCGCCGGATCTCTTCCTGTTTGTCGCCGATGCCATGGGCGTCACGCCGTCTCGCTGCCTGGTCATCGAGGATTCGATGCCGGGCATCTTCGCCGCCCAGGAAGCGGGCATGCCGGTCTGGCGCTTCATCGGCGGCAGTCACCTGCACGGCATTCCCCGCGACGACCTCGACCATGGCGGAACGCTGACGGTTTTTGACAAATGGACGCAATTCTTTGAAATGGCGCCTCATCTGAAGAAACGGGACGGGTCGCCGGGAACGCATCATGGCTAGCAGGATAGAAAACGAAAGCAGCCGTTTGGACGATGCGGCGCGCGCCGGCTGGCTCTATTATGTCGCCGGAAACACGCAGGATGAAATCGCCCGCAAGCTCGGCGTATCACGCCAGTCGGCGCAGCGTCTTGTGTCGCTCGCGGTCAGCGAAAGGCTCATCAAGGTACGCCTCGACCACCCGATCGCGCATTGCATGGAGTTGAGCGCGCGACTGACCGAGACATTCGGCCTCAAGAAATGCGAAGTCGTACCGAGCGATCCGGATGCGCCGTCCTCGATCGTCGGCATCGCCCAGGCGGGTGCGGCGGAGATGGAACGCGTCCTGAAATCGCAGCATCCCAAGATCATCGCAATCGGCACCGGCCGGGCGCTGCGCGCCTGCGTCGAGCAATTGCCTCCGATGGATTGTCCGCAGCACTCAATCGTCTCGCTGCTCGGCAACATGATGATGGATGGCTCTGCGACAGCCTATAACGTGGTCATTCGGATGGCAGAGCGTGTCAACGCAAAGCACTATCCGATGCCGCTGCCTGTGCATGCGCGCTCTACGGAACAACGGCGTATCCTGCACAACCAGGAACCGGTCCACAGCATTCTTGAACTGGCGCGCCAGGCCGATGTCACATTTGTCGGCGTCGGAAACATGGACATGAATGCGCCGATCTTCATCGACGGATTTCTGACCCATGACGAGCTCCGGGCGCTGACGCATGCCGGAGCGGTCGGCGAGATCACGAGCTGGATCTACGACAAGAACGGAAAGGTCATCGATGGCCTCATCAATGACCACGTCAACAGCGCTCCGCTCGTGGTCGATCCGCCGAATCCGGTATACGGAATAGCCGCCGGAGAAGCCAAGGTGGCAGCGATAAAGAGCGCGATAGTCGGCAAGCTGATCAACTGCCTGATCACAAACGAACATACTGCGGAACTCCTGCTCAAGCATTGAGCACGAGCTTCCTCACTCAACGATCTGATTCAATTCGGTAATTTTTCAAATGCGGCTGCAGGGGCAAGATTCTGCTCCAGCGCCCGCTTGACTTGCGCGCCTTCCAATGTGAGTATTTGCCCGTATTAATAGCAATTGCCCATCACGGGCATTGGGAGGAAAATCATGAAAATGCTTACCCGCGCCCTCCTGGGCGCGTCCGCGCTGTCGCTTTTCGTTTCCGGGGTTTCTGCGGAGACGCTGACGATCGCCACCGTCAACAATGGCGACATGATCCGCATGCAGGGTCTGACCGACGACTTCACAGAAAAGACCGGCCATACCGTGGAATGGGTCACGCTTGAGGAAAACGTTCTCCGCCAGCGCGTCACGACCGACATCACCACCAAGGGCGGTGCTTTCGACATCATGACCATCGGCATGTACGAGACCCCGATTTGGGGCGCGAACGACTGGCTGGTTCCGCTCGACGATCTGTCGGACGACTACGACGTCGACGACATCCTGCCCGCAATGCGCAGCGGCCTGTCAGCCGACGGCACGCTCTATGCCGCGCCGTTCTACGGCGAAAGCTCCATGATCATGTATCGCACCGACCTGATGGAGAACGCCGGCCTGGAAATGCCGGAAGGCCCGACCTGGGAATTCATTCGCGAGGCAGCGGCGGCGATGACCGACCGTGACAACGACATCAACGGCATCTGCCTGCGCGGCAAGGCCGGCTGGGGCGAAGGCGGCGCCTTCATCACCGTGACCGGCAATTCGTTCGGGGCCCGCTGGTTCGACGAGGACTGGAACGCCCAGTTCGACCAGCCTGAATGGAAGCAGGCACTGACCTTCTTCGTCGACATGATGAAAGAATCCGGTCCTGCCGGTTACGCGACCAACGGCTTCAACGAAAACCTGTCGCTATTCCAGCAGGGCAAATGCGGAATGTGGATCGACGCGACCGTCGCGGCATCCTTCGTGACCAATCCGGACGACTCCACCGTTGCGGACAAGGTCGGGTTCGCGCTGGCGCCGAACCACGAGGGTGTGGACAAGCGCGCCAACTGGCTGTGGGCATGGGCGCTGGCCATTCCGGCCGGTTCGCAGAAAGTTGACGCCGCCAAGCAGTTCATCGAATGGGCAACTTCGAAAGACTACATCGAGCTCGTTGCCGAGAATGAAGGCTGGGCCAACGTGCCTCCGGGCGCCCGCACCTCGCTCTACGAGAATCCGAATTACAAGGATATCCCGTTCGCGAAGATGACGCTTGAATCCATCAACCTGGCCGATCCGCAGAACCCGACTGTCGATCCGGTTCCCTATGTCGGCGTCCAGTTCGTCGCCATTCCGGAATTCGCCGGCATCGCGACCGAGGTCAGCCAGGAATTCTCGGCCGTCTACGCCGGTCAGCAGACCGTCGACGAGGCGCTCGCAAAGGCACAGGCTATCACTAACGACGCAATGGAAGCCGCTGGCTACCGTTAAGTCGCCTCCCGACCGGAGGGCGGCCACCGGCCGCCCTCCGGCTCTAACCCGATAAACCGTCCGTAGTACCGTTCCCGGCGGGTTTTCCCGTCAATGGAGGAGGTGTGTCCATGGCTACCCAGCATTCCCGTTCCGCAGCCCGCCTGATGATGGCGCCGGCCGTGGTCATGCTTCTGGGATGGATGCTCGTCCCGCTGGCGATGACCCTCTTCTTCTCTTTCAAGAGATACCTGCCGCTCAGAGGCGATTCACTGGGCGACGGGCTTAAATGGGTTGGGTTCGAAAACTACGTGCGCTTCGTCTCGGCCAGTTCCTTCTGGCCCAGCGTCCTGACCACCCTGGTGATCGTCGGCGGCGTGCTGGTCATCACCGTCGTCCTCGGCATTTTTCTGGCAATGCTGCTGGATCAGCCGATGTGGGGCCAGGGTGTCGTGCGGATCCTCGTTATCGCGCCCTTCTTCGTCATGCCTACCGTATCCGCACTGGTCTGGAAAAACCTGTTCATGGATCCCGGCAACGGCTTTCTGGCGCATGTCTGGCGGTTCTTCGGCGCGACCCCGGTCGAATGGCTGAGCCAGGCCTCGCTACAGTCGATCATCATGATCGTCAGCTGGCAGTGGCTTCCCTTCGCGACGCTTATCCTGCTGACAGCGATCCAGTCGCTCGACAGCGAACAGCTCGAAGCCGCCGAGATGGACGGCGCGCCCGTCACCTCGCGTTTCTTCTACATCGTACTGCCCCACCTCGCCCGCGCGATCACCATCGTGATCCTGATCCAGACGATCTTCCTTCTGTCGATCTTCGCGGAGATTTTCGTCACCACCGGCGGTGCCTTCGGCACACGGACGCTGACCTACCTGATCTACCAGCGCGTGCTGGAGAGCCAGAATGTCGGATTGGGGTCCGCCGGCGGCGTCTACGCCATCATCCTCGCCAATATCGTTGCGATCTTCCTGATGCGCATCGTCGGCAAGAACCTGGACGCGTGAGGAGATAACGCCATGGCCCGCGCAGTCACAAAACAACGCAAGACCATCAACACGATCATCGCCTGGGGGATCGGACTGCTGATCTTCTTCCCGATCCTGTGGATCATCATCCTGTCCTTCAAGGCGGAAGGCGACGCGATCCGGACGCCAATCGAGGTCCTGACCTCCGGCTGGACATTGGAGAACTACGGGGTGGTGCAGGAGCGCTCGGACTACGCCAAGCACTTCTTCAACTCGGTGATCCTCGCCGTCGGCTCGACGATCCTGGGATTGATCATCGCCGTGCCCGCCGCCTGGTCGATGGCCTTCGTCCCGTCCAAGCGCACCAAGGACATCCTGTTGTGGATGCTCTCCACCAAGATGCTGCCGGCAGTCGGCGTGCTCTACCCGATCTACCTGCTCTTCATCAGGCTGGGCATCCTCGACACCCGTATCGGCCTTGTCATCGTGCTGATGCTGATCAACCTGCCGATCATTGTATGGATGCTCTACACCTACTTCAGGGAAATCCCGGGCGAGATCCTCGAAGCCTCCCGCATGGACGGGGCGAGCCTGCGCGAGGAAATCCTCTACGTGCTGACGCCGATGGCAATCCCGGGCATGGCCTCGACGGTTCTCCTGAACGTGATCCTCGCCTGGAACGAAGCCTTCTGGACCCTCAACCTGACGGCGGCCAAGGCGGCTCCGCTCACGGCGTTCATTGCCAGCTATTCCAGCCCCGAGGGCCTGTTCTACGCGAAGCTTTCGGCGGCTTCGACGATGGCGATCGCGCCAATCCTGATCATGGGCTGGTTCAGCCAGAAACAACTCGTCCGGGGCCTGACCTTCGGCGCGGTGAAGTGAGGAGCGAGAGATGGGACGCATTCAACTCAAGCAGGTCAAGAAGTCCTTCGGCGACGTGACCGTCATCCCGCCGCTGGATCTGGAAATCAACGACGGCGAGTTCGTCGTCTTCGTCGGCCCCTCCGGTTGCGGCAAATCCACGCTCCTTCGCCTGATTGCCGGGCTCGAGGACGTGACCGGCGGCGTTATCGAAATCGACGGCTCAGACGCCACCGCCATCCCGCCGGCCAAACGCGGCCTGGCGATGGTGTTCCAGTCGTACGCGCTCTATCCGCACATGACGGTGCGCAAGAACATCGCTTTTCCGTTGCGCATGGCCAAGGTCTCCCCCGCCGAGCAGGAAAAACGCATTACGAATGCGGCCGAGGTGCTCAATCTGACGCCCTATCTCGACCGCAGGCCGGGCCAGCTATCCGGCGGCCAGCGCCAGCGCGTCGCGATCGGCCGCGCCATCGTCCGCGAACCGGCGGCCTTCCTCTTCGATGAACCCCTGTCGAACCTGGACGCCGCTTTGCGTGTGGGCATGCGGCTGGAAATATCGGAACTCCACAAGCGCCTGAAGACGACCATGATCTACGTCACCCACGACCAGGTCGAAGCCATGACCATGGCCGACAAGATCGTGGTGCTGCAGGCCGGTGTGATCGAACAGGTCGGTTCGCCGCTCGAACTCTATCATACGCCGCGCAACCTGTTCGTCGCCGGCTTCATCGGCTCGCCGAAGATGAACTTCATCGAGGGCGCCGAGGCGGAGAAATACGACGCGCACACGATCGGGATCAGGCCCGAACATATCGACGTCTCGGAAAACGAAGGACCGTGGCGCGGCACCGTCGGCGTGTCGGAGCATCTCGGCTCGGACACCTTCTTCCACATCACCGGAACCGGTCTCGCCGACGCACTGACCGTCAGGGCGAGCGGCGAAGTCGGTCTCAATCGCGGCGATACGATCTTCCTGACACCGCAGGCCGACAAGATCCATCGCTTCGACGCTCAAGGGCTCAGGATCGGATGAAACGCCTCGAAGGCAAGTCGGCGCTGATAACCGGCGCCGCACGCGGCATCGGCAAGGCGTTCGCGGAAGCCTACATACGCGAAGGCGCATCCGTCGCGATCGCGGACATCAATCTCAAGGGCGCGCAGGCGACCGCCGCCGAACTCGGCAGTGGCGCAATCGCGGTCGGGATGGATGTCACGAAGCAGGACTCGATCGATGCCGCGGTCGCGAAGACCATCGACGCTTTCGGCCGCATCGACATCCTGATCAACAACGCGGCGCTCTTCACGGCCGCCCCAATCGTCGAAATACGGCGCGAGGACTACGACCGTGTCTTCGACATCAATGTCGCGGGAACGCTCTTTACGCTGCAGGCGGTCGCACGACACATGATCGAGCGCGGCGGCGGCGGAAAGATCATCAACATGGCAAGCCAGGCGGGACGGCGGGGTGAGGCCTTGGTCGCGGTCTATTGCGCGACCAAGGCCGCCGTCATCAGCCTGACCCAGTCCGCCGGCCTGAACCTGATCGAATACGGCATCAACGTGAACGCGATCGCCCCTGGCGTGGTGGACGGCGAACACTGGGACGGCGTCGACGCCTTCTTCGCCAAATATGAGCACAAGGCCCCCGGCCAGAAGCGCAAGGAGGTCGGCGAAGCCGTCCCCTATGGCCGTATGGGCCGCGCCGAGGATCTCACCGGCATGGCCGTTTTCCTGGCCTCGGACGAGGCCGAATACATCGTCGCCCAGACCTACAATGTGGACGGCGGCAACTGGATGAGCTGAAGGTCATGATTACAAAGCTCTCTCTTTCCAACCTTTCCGACATCGGCGGCAACGTGACCAAACCGGGCTATTCGCGAGCGGACCTGACGCCGGGCATCGTCCATATCGGTGTCGGCAATTTCCACCGCGCCCACCAGGCGATCTATCTTCACCGCCTTTTCGAAAGCGGCAAAGACCGGGACTGGGCAATCGTCGGCGCCGGCGTGAAGCCCTATGATGCAGCGATGCGCGCCCGGCTGGAGCCGCAGGATTGGCTGACGACGGTTGTCGAACTCGATCCGGCCGGTTTCTCGGCGACAATATGCGGCGCGATGATCGATTTCACCGAGGTGAATCCGGAAAGCCTGATCGCCCGGATGGCGAGCCCGGAAATCCGCATCGTCTCGCTGACTGTGACCGAGGGTGGCTATTTCGTCGACGCCAAGACCGGCGGGTTCGATGCGTCGCACCCCGACATCGTGGCGGACGCCGCCAATCCGGCCAGGCCGACGACGGTCTTCGGCCTGATCATCGCCGCGCTGATGCGCCGCCGCGAAACAGGCGTGCCGCCCTTCACCGTCATGTCATGCGACAACCTGCCCGAGAACGGCCATGTCGCCCGCAATGCGGTTCTGGGCCTCGCCGGGGGACGCGATGACGACGCGCACGACTGGATCGCCGACAATGTCGCCTTTCCATGCGGCATGGTCGATTGCATCACGCCGGCCACGGGACCGCGCGAGATCGCGCTCGTCGCCGATAAATTCGGCATCGACGATGCCGCGCCAGTGGTGTGCGAACCCTTCCGCCAATGGGTTCTGGAGGACAACTTCCCGCAGGGACGCCCGGCGCTCGAGACGGTCGGCGTCGAGTTCGTCGAGGACGTCGCGCCCTATGAGCTGATGAAACTGCGCATCCTCAATGGCGGTCACGCGACGATCGCTTATCCGGCCGGACTGATGGGCATCCATTATGTCCATGAAGCGATGGAAAATCCGCTCGTCACCGGCTTCCTGGAGAAGCTGGAATTCACCGAGATCATCCCGACCGTGCCTGAAATTCCCGGCGTCAGCCTCGAAGGCTACTACCACAAGATCGTCGAGCGTTTCTCGAATCCGGCCATCGGCGACACGATCCCGCGCCTTTGCCTCGACGGCTCCAACCGTCAGCCGAAATTCATTCTGCCGACCGTGGCCGCACGGCTCGCTGCCGGCCAGCCCGTCGACGGGCTGGCGCTGGAAGTGGCGCTCTGGTGCCGTTACTGCGCCGGCATGAACGAGAAAGGGAATCCGATCAAGATCGATGATATCGCCGCCAGCCGTTTGACCGAGAACGCGCTGGCTGCACGCGACAATCCTTCCGTTTGGCTGTCCATGCACGATGTTTTCGGCGATCTCGGCCAGAACCCGGAATTCTCCGCCGCCTTCGCCAGGGCGCTCGGGGCATTGTGGGCCGACGGAACCGAAGCGACCCTCGCCCGCTATAACGGCTAACCGGGAAGACGCACGCTCAACATCCAGTTGATCATGTCGCGCCAGTCCGTCATGCGGATCGGCGTGCCATGCCCGCCTGTTTCGAACCGCACCATACGCACCGGGTACCCTTCGGTCCGGCGCAGGCTGCGATAGAAGGAATCCGGGCCTTCAAACGGGATCACCGAATCCGAACCGCCATGGGCGATGAAAACAGGCACGCGATTGAGATAAGCCGCCGAGCCTATGAAACTGTCAGAGCCGAATGAACCGAGCAGCGCGATCCCCGCCAGCCGGCCTGCGGTCAGCTGATCATGCGCCAGCGCATGGCAGACCGCGCCGCCTGCGGAGCCACAGGCCAGTACCACCCGGGCGCCCGGCACCTGCCGGTAGACGGCATGAAGAAGCGCACGGATTCGCGCCACTGCCGCGTCACTGAGACTGCCGCCGTCCGGCGTGATGTAAACACCGTTGTTGCGAACCATCAAATTCTTGATTCGATTGAAGTTTCCGCCAAATGTATAGTCATTAACGCCGAGATTGCGATCGCCGCCGCGGCCGTGCACGAAGACCGTGATCAGCCGCGCATCCTTCGGGTTGCCGACGGCGATGAATTTGATCGATCCGGCGTCGGTCTCGAATGTCTGATCGGATTGCTGCTTGCGCGGCATGAGATCGACATAACGGCGATTGACGCGCTTTTCCGGAACCTTGTCTCGCCCGTTGATATCGCGTCGTTCCCGGTAGTCGACAACGAGGTAAGCGCCTCCGTCGCGACTGTCGAGAATTCTCGGATAGGCGAACAGCCGATCCTTGTAAGGCTTTAGTTCGAAGGCCTCCGACGAACCCGCCCCGATCAACATCAGAATCGCGGCGCAAATCGCCACGACTGCCAGAGGCGCCCCGCGAAAAAAGCGAATCATGGAAACCGTCCCATCCATGGAACGCACCCTAGGGCCTATCGCCGACCAGTTTCAATTGCCGGACCTGACGGCCCGCGCCCGCGCATTCGCAAAATCCGCCGGCGTATCCAGGTCGAGAGCGGCATCCGTGCCAACCTCGACCGAAACCATGCCCTTCCCGGTCTCCGCGACAAGGCTGCGCACGCCGCGATCGCCGTCCAGCGTTTCGACAAGCTCACCGACGCTGGCCGGCAGCCAGACCGGATGCGCCGGTTTACCGGCATGCACCCCCTGAACGATCCGGTCCGGCGCGCGCGCGGCTTCACAAAGAACCGCGGTAATCGCACTGACGGGCAGAAACGGCATATCGCCAAGCAGAACCACGACGCCGGACGCCCCCTTCCCCGTCGCTTCACGGAATCCCGCCCGAATGGAACCGGAAAGCCCGCCGGCATAGTCCGGATTGTGGACGAAGCGACAATCGAGACCGTCCAGCGCCGCACGCACTTCGCCGGCCTGATGGCCGGTTACGACATAGACCGGGGCGAGCCCCGCCGAGGTCCCGACTTCCACAGCACGGCGGACGACCGGGACGCCCGGTTCGATTTCCAGCAACAGCTTGTTGTCGGCCCCCATGCGGGTCGAGCGGCCGGCGGCCAGAACGACCGCGGCCGCTTTCTCAGGCCGCTTCGACGAACCGTGCATTCAGCCGTCGACCGGGCTTGCGGTTTCGCGCGGATGCGGACGCAGCGGGATCTCGGTCAGGAGGCCGCCGACACCCATCGAAACAATGTCGTCTCCGGCGACCTGCAGACCCGCGCAAAGGCGCCACAAGATCCAGTCAAAGCCGTTTTCCTTCGGACTGCGCGCGCAGCCCGGCGCGCCGATGACCGGCTTGCCTTCGATCTCACCCAGCACCAGCAGGTTCCCCGGATCGACCGGCATGCCGACATGAAGAATTGTCCCGCCGGCCTGCATGATCGCCTGCGGAATGACGTCGCGGCGATCGGTGACTGCGGACGCGCCGAAAACGAGCACCATGTCGGCAGTCTTGAGAGTTTCCCTGATCTGAGCCGACAGCTCGACCGCAACATGGGCCGTCCTCGTTTCACTGACCAGATCCGCGTGCGCCTGTTGCAATCGCGCTTCGGTGACGCGCAGCGTCTTGTCCAGGACGGAAGACTTGGTGCCTTTCACCCTCGTCTGGATGATCGCCACTTTCAGCCCGTCCCGGAATCCGTGAACGCGGATCGTATCGGGTTTGCCCACTTCCGCGGCCGCCTTCTCGACCAGCGCACCGGCGACCGCAAAGGGAATGATCTTGACCGTCGCGATCATCTGGCCGGCGCGGACATGCGCGAAATTGGGAAGCGTCGCCAGCGTGATCGCCGGATCGATCCTGTTCAGCACGTCGATTCGATCCGCCGCGAGCACCAAAACGCCATCGGCGACGGCGTGAAAGTTCACCCGACCGGTGCCGACATCCTCGCGCCGGAAGCCCTCGAGTGCGAAGACGTCAGCGATATGGGCGGCGGCGGCATCCTCCATCATGTCGCCGGGCTCGGGAATGGCCACCGTCACCTTGGCAATGCCGGCATCGCGCATCGCGTCCACATCGTCGGACGTCAGCACATGGCCCTTGCGCAGCCTCCGACGCGGTGCGAGTTGCTCGGAGTGGGCAAGCGTCGCGCCGACAAGATCGCCGCCATCATCGAGTGACCGCGTACCGAACCACATGGATCAGACAGCCGCCATGCGCGTGGCGATCTCTCGTTTGCGGAACGCCTGGATCACCTGGGCAAGCACCGCGACCGCGATTTCGGCCGGGCTGGACGCACCGATATCGAGGCCGATCGGAGCGGCAATCGTATCGATCGCGTCCTGCGACAGGCCTTCCGCCAGCAGCCGCTCGACCCGTTTGCCATGGGTTTTCCGGCTGCCCAGCGCACCGACATAGAAGCATTTCGCTTCAAGCGCCGCCTTTAGCGGATAATCGTCGATCTTCTGATCGTGGGTAATAGCGCAGAGCGCGCAATAAGCGTCGAGCGGCCGCGCCTTCAGCACTTCCTCCGGCCACTCCGCGTCCAGTTGCACGCCCTCGAAACGGTCCGGTGTCGCAAAGGCCGTTCGCGGATCGATGATCTCGATGTCATAGCCCGCCAGCTTCGCCATGGGCGCCATCGCCTGGCTGATATGGACCGCCCCGATCACCACCAGCCTCGGCGGCGGAAGATGGACGTTGATGAAGAACTCACGCCCCTCAGCCTCGATGACGCCGGACTTGCCGGTTCGGAATGCCTTTTCCAGCGCAACGCCGAGATCCCCAGCGACCTGATCGCCCTCTTCGACGATCCGGTCGCGACCGTCGTCGAGATCCGTCACCAGCGCGATGGCGCGGCGCGCGGCGCGGGCCGCATTCAGTTTCTTGAGCGAAAGAGGATCCATGGTGCCGCGCTACCCGACCCGTTCCACATAGACGCGAATACGCCCGCCACAGGAAAGCCCGACACGCCAGGCCGTTTCGTCGGCGACGCCGAATTCGAGCATCTTCGGCTCGCCGCTGTCGATGACCTCGAGCGCATCCGCGATTACGGCGCCCTCCACGCATCCGCCTGAAACAGACCCCTCGAAATTGGAGTCCTGGTCGATGACCAGATGGCTGCCGACCGGGCGCGGCGCCGATCCCCATGTCTCGACGACGGTGGCGACGGCCACGTTGCGGCCTTCGCTCATCCAGCCTTCCGCGACCTTGAGCGGATCGTCATGAAATTGTTCGGACATTTCTTCCTCCTAGGCCGCCCGGTCCAGTTCGCGCAGCCAGTCCATCGGCGTCTTGAGGCGATTGGACGCCGTTCCGGTTCCAAGCGCAAGGCAAAGATCGGAAATCGTGTTCAGCGAATGGACGGGGCGAAATTCATCGACATGCGGGAGCATGGCGCGCACGCCCTTCGCCTTAGCCTGGAATCCCTCGAAGCGCAGCAGCGGATTGAGCCAGATCAGCCGGCGGCAAGACCTGTGCAACCGGTCCATTTCATGTTCCAGCCCGTCCACCTCATCCCGCTCCAGACCGTCTGTGATCAGCAGCACGATAGCGCCCTGTGAGAGAACGCGGCGCGACCACTGCCGGTTGAAGGTGGCCAGCGTCTCGCCGATCCTTGTGCCCCCCGACCAGTCCTCGACGGCCCTTGCGCTGTCGTCGATAGCGGCATCGATGTCCCGATAGCGCATCTGCCGCGTGATATTGGTCAGCCGCGTGCCGAACAGGAATGTGTGCACATGCCGGCGATGCTCGGTCAGCGCATGCAGGAAATGCAGGAAAACGCGGGAATATTGGCTCATCGAGCCGGAAATGTCGGCCAATACGACCAGCGGCGGATGGACGACGCGCGGTTCGCGGAACTGCGGGATGATCAGGTCGCCGCCGGTGCGCATCGCGTAACGCATGGTGCGGCGCGGATCGACTCGCAGCTTGCGGCCGGACGGCTTGTAACGGCGCGTCTTGACCTCGTCATGCGGCAGACGCAATTCCGACAGCGCCTTCTTGGCCTGCGCCAATTCGGCGGCCGACATCTGGGCAAAGTCCTTCTCACGCAACACTTCCTGTCCGGAAAAGCTCATGCGCGCGTCAAACTCCACCTGCGGCGGCTCTTCCTCCTGGTTGCGATTCTTCTGCCCCTCGAAGAGAGCTTCGGCGACGCGCGATTCGGCGGCGCGCTTCTTTTCCTTCTCCGTCCTGTCGGCTGCCTTCGGGGAAAACATCTGAAGCATCTTCTCGACGAGATCGCGGGAGCGCCAATAGAGCCGGAACGCCTCGTCGAAGACGACGCTGTCCTCGTGCCGGGTGACCAGAACGGAATGAAGGGTCCAGTAGAAATCATGGCGCGTGCCGACCCCGGCCGCAAGCACCGCTTCGATCGCGTCGTTGACCTGCGCCGGACCGACCTTCATTCCGGCCTTCCGCAACGTGCGCGCGAAATAAACGATGTTGTCCGCCAGCTTTCCCTCTGCCGGCCTCGGGCTTTCTTGAGAATCGGAAGCGAATGTCTCCATCGTCAAACCGAGGCGAGTTCGGCCTTCACGTCATCGAGGATGCGCTTGCCCTCGCTGCCCTGCAAACGGGCAATATCGTCCTGATATTTCAGCAAAACGCCGATCGTGTCCGAGATCGTCGCCGGATCGAGGGCGATCTTGTCGAGTTCGGTGAGCGCCGTCGCCCAGTCGATCGTCTCGGCGACGCCGGGCACCTTGAACAGCTCCATCTGCCGAAGCTTCTGGACGAAGCGCACGATCTCCTCCGACAGCTGCTTGTTGGCCTCCGGCGCCTTGCGGGCGACGATCTCCAACTCCCGCTCGGCGCCCGGATAATCGACCCAGTGATACAGACACCGGCGCTTCAGCGCGTCGTGGATTTCGCGGGTTCGGTTGGTCGTGATGATGACAGCGGGCCGCTCTGCCGCCTTGATCGTCCCGTATTCGGGGATCGTCACCTGGAAATCGGACAGGACTTCCAGGAGGAAGGCTTCGAAAGCCTCATCGGTGCGGTCGAGTTCGTCGATCAGGAAAACGGGCGGACGGCCCGGCTCGCCGGACAGTGCTTCCAGCACCGGACGACGGATCAGGTAGCGATCCGCGAAAATATCGTGCTCCAGCCGGTCACGATCGGAAATGCCCGCCGCTTCCGACATGCGGATCTCCAGCATCTGCGCGGGATAGTTCCACTCATAGACTGCGGACGAGATGTCGAGGCCTTCATAGCATTGCAGCCGGATCAGCGGCCGGTCGAGCGCCTTGGCGAGAACCTTCGCGATCTCGGTCTTGCCGACCCCTGCCTCGCCCTCGAGGAAAAGCGGACGGCCCATTTTCAGGCTCAGGAACAGCACCGTCGCCAGCGCCCGGTCCGCGACATAATCCTGACCGTTGAGCATCGACAGGGTTTCATCGATCGATTTGGGCAAAGGTGCCGACATCCGGTCTTCTTTCTCTCACTGTGAGATTGGCAACTGACGTCAACATAGTGGGACGGGCATCAGCCGCCAAGGGCCGAAATGGGACGCGGAGCGGATCGCGCGCAAGAGCAGCTTTTATCTTGCCCTCAAGGGATGCGCCGTGCATCAAGATGTCATGGCGGTATCCCTACCCTTTGCGAAAACGGCGGCAGTCGGCATCCGCGCGATGGCGGGGCTGCTCCTCGCGGCGCTGCTGGCCCTGCCCGGTGCAAGCCTCGCCCGCGCGCAGAGCGAGCTTCGCATCGGCATATCCGCTCCGCTGTCGGACTACTTCTCGGTCATCGGAGATCAGATCGAGGCCGGAGCCCGCGCGGCGCGCGACGCCGAAAGAGCAGGTTCGCTCGAATTCTTCGACGATGCCTGCGAACCGGAAGGCGGCGTGCGGACGGCGGAGGCAATGGTCGCGGCCGGTGTCGCCGTCGCGATCGGCTATCCCTGCATCGAGAGCTTCGACATGGCGATGCCGATCCTCGCCGACGCCGACATCCCGCTCATCCTGCTCGGCGTCCAGTCCGAGGCGATCGCGGTCGAACGCCGGAAAGGCAACTGGCCGGTATTGCGGCTTGCGCCAAAGAGCGCCGACGAAGCCGACGCGATCGCGAACTACATGAAAAGCGCCTGGCGCGACGTGAACTTCGCCATCATCGATGACGGCACCCTCTATGGACGCGAACTGGCAGAGGCCGTCCGGTTCCGCATGGAGGAAGACAATCTCAAGCCGGTCTTTGCGGACACATACCGCCCGCAGCTGGACAATCAGGTCGCCTTGATCCGCCGCTTGCGGAAAGCCGGCGCGACGCATGTCTTTGTCGGTGGCGACGCCTCCGATGCAGCGATCATCGGCGCGGACGCCGCCCGTATCGGAATCCCGCTGACACTCGCCGGCGGCACGGCCTTTCTGGCGCCCGCATCGGCCGGGACGCTCACGGACGGCACCGTGCTCGTCGCCCTGCCCGCCTGGCCGGACGTCATCGACAAGCCTTCCGACGAAAACGGTATAGCCGTCAGCGGAGCTCATCCCGGCAACAACTATCTGGTGCCGGCCTATGCCGCGCTGCAGATCGCGCTTGCCATTTTCGAAGGCAAGGATCCCGCGGGCGGCTTCTTCTTCGGAGACTTGCTCGGACGCACATTCGAAACCGTCCTCGGCCCGGTCAGCTTCGACGGCAACGGGGACGTTTCGAGAAATCTCTTCCGGATATTCATCATCGAAGGTGGTGAACCGGTTCTGGCCGGAATCGAAAGCAATACCGGGTCCATTCGATGACGGCATGGAGCGCCGGGCCGCGAAACCTGATCACCGACGTGGCGGGACTGAAAGTCGGTCAAGCGGATGATGCGAAGCTAAAGTCCGGCGTGACGGCCGTCCTTTGCGAGGAGCCGGCAATCGCCTCCGTTCAGGTTCTCGGCGGCGCGCCCGGCACGCGCGAGACCGATCTTCTCGAACCGCATAACACTGTCGACCGTGTCGATGCACTCGTCCTGTCCGGCGGCTCGGCCTTCGGTCTCGATGCGGCGTCCGGCGTACAGGCCGCCCTGCTCGAGGCTGGCCGCGGTTTTCCGGCGGGACCCTATCGTGTCCCGATCGTGCCGGCGGCGATCCTGTTCGATCTCGCCAATGGCGGTGACAAGGACTGGGGCCGATATCCGCCCTACCGGGAATTGGGCTATGCCGCGCTCAACGCCGCCGCGGCGGATTTCGCTCTCGGCACAAAGGGCGCCGGCACAGGTGCAACCACGGCCGACTTGAAAGGCGGCCTTGGCTCCGCCTCCACCGTGCTTCACGATCACGACGTCACCGTCGGGGCGCTCGCGGCGGTGAACTGCCTCGGTACCACGACAATTGCAGGCACGCGGCATTTCTGGGCGGCACCCTACGAGATCGGCGACGAATTCGGCGGATTGGGAATGCCGTTTCCATATCCGGACGATGCCTCGCGCCTTCGCATCAAATATCGCGACACGAATCGGGCCGATCCCCGGACCAACACGACGATCGCGGTCATCGCCACGGACGCAAACCTCACCAAGGCGGAATGCAAACGCCTCGCCAGTGCGGCCCATGACGGCTTTGCGCGGGCCATATGGCCAAGCCACACGCCTATGGACGGCGACCTGATCTTTGCCGTCTCGACGGGCAGAAAACCGTTGAACCGTGAAAAAGGCGCCATGATCGATCTGTGCGCTGCGGCAGCCTCGACGATGGCCCGGGCGATTGCGCGCGGTGTTTTCGCCGCGACGCCGGAGGAAGGCGACGTGTTCTCCTGCTGGTCTCAGCGCGCTTGAGCGGCAACCAAACTGTTAGCTCTCGCGACTTCCGGCAATGGACAGGATTTGCTCCAGGCAGCACAATGGAAACGGGGAACTCCTGAGCCACCTCCTGGGAGAGGAAGATGAATTTCCGTGCTTTTTCTGTATGCCTTACCGCCTTTTGTGCGGTGTTTGCCCCTTCCGCGCAGGCAGGCGACGCGTCGCACCTGAACGTCCTCGGCTTCAGCGGCGACGGGTCGATCTTCGCGTTCGAGGAGTACGGCGTGCAGGACGGATCGGGTTTCCCCTACGCCAACCGGTTTTATATCGATACGGCCTCGGACAGTTTCGTCTCCCCCTCCCCGATCCGGATACGTCTGGATGACGAAACCGCCGACATCGCCGCGGCCCGCGATCAGGCGAGGGTCACAGGCCAAGCGATCGTTTCCGATGCGGAGCTTGCCGAAAACCCCGGATATCTCGCCGGCTTCAACGCGATTACCGAATTGTCCGCCGATCCGTTCCGGATTGTCGTCAATCCCCGTCCGGTGTTCCCGCCGATAGACGAACCGCTCGAATTCCGTTTGGAGGAAATTTCCTTTGCCGCAACCGGCACCTGCGCGGGGATCGGCGAGACCACGAAGGGCTTCCGCCTGATCGCGATACACAGTCAGCCGGGCGGCGTCGCAGAACTGCTGCATGAAGATTCGTCGGTCCCCGCCAGCCGGGGATGCCCGACCGGCTACCGGATCGGAGGCGTTCAAACGTTCATGCCGCATCAGGGCACATCGGCTCTGGCCGTCTTGATCGCCGTCGAAAGCTTCGGCTTCGAGGGTCCCGACCATCGCTGGATGGCGGTGACCTTGAGGCCGGCGAACTGAAGCCATGGCGAACCTCGCGGACCTTTCCCCGGATACCCCGCCGGCTCGCCGCCAGGCGCAGATATTGCGGGTTATCGGCGAAAGTCTTCTTTGGGGCGCCGTGATGACGGGGGCCGCCTATTTCTCGCTGATGTCGGAACAGGAGCGCGTCTTCGGCCCCCGCGTCATGACGATCATGGCGGTCTATTTCGCCGGCGGCGCGATCGGCTATCTGTTCGCTTTTCCGGTGGCGCGATGGTTCGCGAAACGCGTCTCCCCGCCGCTGCCGCTGATCCTTGCGGTCCTGGCCCTCGGCGGCTTCACGCTTGCGGCGACGGCCGGCATTCTCGCGCTCAATTATCGTGCCTATTACGCCGAATGGCACGAAGCGGTGTTCTCGATCGATTGGTTCTACCAGCAGATTTTCACCGTTCTGGGCTCGACCTATCAGTATCTCGTCATTGGCGTGCGGCTCTATTGGCCGCTCGGCCCGGCATTCCTGCTTTTCGCCGGCTGGTGGATGACGCGACGGGCGAGTTGAGCGCAGCGCGGCGGTCTGGTATTTGCGCGGCGCACACCACCCAATTTCCCGCAAAGGCCCGCCTCAAAGATGATTCCCCGCTATTCCCGGCCGGATATGGTCGCAATCTGGTCGCCCGAGACGAAATTCCGCATCTGGTTCGAAATCGAGGCGCATGCATGCGACGCACTCGCAAAACTCGACGTCATTCCCGAGAGCGCGGCGAAGACGATCTGGGAAAAAGGCGGAGAAGCCGAATTCGATGTCGCGCGTATCGACGAGATCGAAGCCGTCACAAAGCATGACGTCATTGCCTTTCTGACCCATCTTGCCGAATTCGTCGGCCCGGACAGCCGCTTCGTCCATCAGGGCATGACGTCGTCCGACGTGCTCGACACCACGCTCAACATCCAGTTGGTTCGCGCGGCCGACATACTGATCGCCGACATGGACAAGCTGCTCGAAGCGCTGAAGAAACGCGCCTTCGAACACAAGGACACGATCCGCATCGGCCGCAGCCACGGCATCCATGCCGAACCGATCACCATGGGGCTGACCTTCGCGCGCTTCTATGCTGAGATGGACCGCAACCGCGCCCGCCTCGTCGCCGCACGCGCCGAGATCGCCACGGGCGCAATCTCCGGCGCCGTTGGCACCTTCGCCAACATCGATCCAAGCGTCGAGGAGCACGTCTGCGAACAGCTCGGCCTGAAGCCGGAAACCGTCTCGACGCAGGTCATCCCGCGCGACCGCCACGCCATGTTCTTCGCCACGCTCGGCGTCATCGCGTCCTCGATCGAGAATGTCGCGATCGAAATCCGCCACATGCAGCGCACCGAGGTGCTCGAAGCCGAAGAATATTTCTCCCCCGGCCAGAAAGGCTCGTCAGCGATGCCGCACAAGCGCAATCCGGTGCTGACGGAAAACCTGACCGGGCTCGCCCGTCTTGTGCGCATGGCCGTCGTCCCGGCGATGGAGAATGTGGCGCTCTGGCACGAACGCGACATCTCGCATTCCTCCGTCGAGCGCGGCATCGGTCCGGACACGACCATTCATCTCGATTTCGCGCTCGCCCGGCTGACCGGCGTCATCGACAAGCTGGTCGTGTACCCCGACAACATGCTGGCGAACCTCAACAAGTTCCGCGGTCTCGTGCATTCGCAGCGCGTTCTGCTGGCGCTGACCCAGGCGGGTGTCAGCCGCGAGGACGCCTACCGGCTCGTGCAGCGCAACGCCATGAAGGTCTGGGAACAGGGCAAGGATTTCCTGGAAGAACTGCTCGCTGACGCCGATGTCCGCGCCGCGCTTACCGAGGAGCAAATCCGCGAGAAATTCGACCTCGGCTATCACACCAAGCATGTCGACACGATCTTCAGGCGGGTGTTTGGCGAGGCCTGACGCCGAGCGGGCCGGCGCGTTCCGGCATGGTGCAAAGACATGCCGGTCTCGCATATCCTGCTCGCCATCCTTGTCAGCGCCATATATGGCGTCGCCTTCGTCGCCATAAAATTCTCGGTGACCGAGTTGCCGCCGCTGCTGGTGACCGGTTACCGCTACCTCTTTGCGGCCCTGCCGCTCGTCTTTTTCGTGCCGGTTCCGAAAGTCCCGATCAGGCTTCTTGTCGCCTACGGAGTGACTCAGGGCGTCCTGATGTTCGGACTGATCTTTTCGGCGATCCGCCTCGGCATGCCGCCGGGCCTCGCCTCGCTTGTCGTGCAGATGCAGGTCTTCTTCACCGTCCTCTTTTCAGTGGTCGCTTTCGGCGAAAAACCGCGCCGGCATGAGATCGCCGGCGCGGCGGTCGCCATTGCCGGGATCTGCCTGATCGGCTTTGCCGAGGCGGCGATCACGCCCGCCGTTCCGTTCCTGATGGTAATCGGCTCCGCCGCCGCCTGGGGCCTGGCCAACGTCATCGCCAAGGCGGCCAGGCCGACGGCCATGCTCGGCTTCGTCGGCTGGTCCAGCCTCGCCGCGCCGCTGCCGCTGTTCTTGCTGTCGATGCTGTTCGAGGGCACGACATTCGGGTTGCCGGATCATGTCCCGTCGATGACTGCCGTTTGGTCGATCGCTTTCCTGGCCTATCCGACGACCGTGTTCAATTTCGCCGCCTGGATATTCCTACTGCGCGCCCACGCGGCGGCGACCGTGACACCCTTCGCACTGCTCATACCCGTCTTCGGAATGGCGTCGACGGCGCTGGTCTTCGGCGAGACGCTGACCCCGCTGGCCGCGGCCGGTTCCGCCCTGATCTTCCTGGGATTGGCAATCAACGTCTTCGGCTGGCGTTTGCGGCGTTAAAGGCCGGCGTCGAGCCGCCGGTTCATTTCCGCATGCGTTTTCCCGCAAATCGACTCGCAAGGGATACCGTCATTGTCGCCGTCGCGCTCCCTGTCGCCGCATTGGCGAAGGCGATAGAACGCTTCGCTGCAGGAACGCATCTGCTTGCAGGTCTTTCGCGGCGTACATGAGAATTCCTGCGCAGCGGAAAACGTGGCGGTGACAAGCAGCAAGGAAGCGGCGAGGACCATGACCGCCCTCGCGCCCCTGCACGCCGATTCCCGGCTTTTTGTCGCCATATTCATGTTGCCGCCGCCTCGCGGAGAGCGGTTTCAACCGCAGGTTACAAGCCTTTATCCCAGCTGAACCTGGCGAACGCAAAACTATCCATCTGTTTTTTCGAATTAATTCGGTGACACAGAGAATGGCTCGCCGCGCCTTTCACTCGTATACGGCATGTGAACAGCGAAGCTGCGGCTCCGCCTTTTTCGGCGATGACACTACCGGTCATTCGAACCTGAGAAAGGAGATCGCAGTGAGTGACTATCGCGACAATTTCGACATGAATCCGAACATGCAGTCCTATTATCAGAGGGAACGCGGAAGTCTCGTCGGCCCCCTGATCGCTCTTGGTGTTATCCTCGTCATGATCGTCGGCGTGTTTTTCTTCTCGGGCGGCACCGGCGAAATTCCCGGCACGGCAACACCGGCCGTCACGGCTCCGATCGCCAACTGACGCCGGATTCGGTACGTCCGCGAGCAAATCTCGTGCGCCGGATTGACAAACGGCAGCGAAATGCCGACCTCCGGCGCATGAAGATCAAGGACGCAGAAATCCTCATCGTCCCCGGTTACACCAATTCCGGTCCTGACCACTGGCAAAGCCGCTGGCAGGCCGGCATGGATACGGCGCGACGGGTCGAACAGGCCGAATGGTCAAAGCCGGTGCGAGACGACTGGGTCGCGCGGGTCCGCGAAGAGATAGACCGGGCAAGCCGGCCGGTCGTTCTCGTCGGCCATTCGCTGGGCGTGGCGGCGGCCGTCCATGCGGTTCAAGACGGCGCCGAAAAGGTGCGCGGCGGGTTCTTCGTCGCGCCCCCGGAGGTGGACAATCCGAAGATCAGGCCGAAGCACCTGATGACCTTCGGCCCTTACCCGCGCGATCCTCTGCCCTTTCCGTCCTTCGTCGTCGCCAGCCGCAACGATTCATTTTCAAGCTTCGAGAAAGCCGAGGATATCGCCGATGCGTGGGGCTCTTTCTTCGTCGATGCCGGCCAGTCCGGCCACATCAACGCCGAATCGGGCCATGGCCCCTGGCCGGAGGGGCTCATGGTCTTCGCGGAATTCATGAAGCGGCTTTAGGACCCTTGCGGCGCGGCGCCAGCCGCCGCCAGCACCGACTTCTGGCCCTCGGCGAGGATCGAGAAATCCATCGCGACGGAAATGAAGCGGTATCCCAACTCGGCATATTGAGGAACCTTGGCGGGATTGGCGGCAAAGGCTCCCGCATGCTTGCCCGCCGAACGCGCGATCTCGGCAATACGGGCCACTGCATCCTGCATGTCGGCAAGCGCCGGATCGACCGTAACGCCGCCCGACCAGGCGATCGAGAAATCCGACGGTCCGAGGAACAATCCGTCGATCCCGTCGATGGCGGCGATGTCTTCGGCGATCTCGAACGCTTCTCGGGTCTCGATCATCGCAAAGGAAACGGTCTTTGCATTGGCCGACTTGAGATAGCCCGGTCCGCCGGGCACGCCGCGCATCTGCAGGGCGCGCGAGACGCCCCAGGAGCGGCCGCCGAGTGGCGGATATTTCATTGCATCGCGGAAGGCGATCGCATCTTCGACCGAGTTGATCATCGGCGCGATCACGGCATCGGCGCCGAAGTCGAGCGCCCGCGACGCCATGCCGAAATCGCCGAGCGGCACCCGCACGACCGCGGCCTTGCCGGACTTGATCACGGGAACCATACCGTTGAGGACACTATCCACGTGATGTCCGCCATGCTGCATGTCCAGCGTGACGGCGCCGAACGGCCCCAGGGCGAACTGCTCCAGCAGCCCGGTCTCCGGAATGGAAGACCAGACCGTGTAGACCGTCTCGCCAGCGGCCAGACGGTCGGCCAGGGTGTAGTCGTGCATTTTGTCCGGCCTCGCGCCGATCAGGCGTTCTTCACCTGCTCGATGGCCTCGGCCAGAAGCTCTTCCATGGTGCGGCGGATCTGATGATCGGACTGTTCGACGCCGGCCGCGTCGAAATCGCCGCGGATCTTGCGAAACACGTCTTCGTCGCCCGCTTCCTCGAAATCGGAAAGGATGACTTCCTTGGCGTAAGCCTCCGCCTCGTCGCCGGTCTTGCCGAGCTTCTCGGCAGCCCAGAGCCCGAGCATCTTGTTGCGGCGCGCCTCTGCCTTGAAGCGGAGTTCCTCGTCGTGGGCGAACTTGTTCTCGTAGGCGTCCTCGCGGTCTTTCATCGACATGGCGATCTCCCTGGAAGCTCGGCTGGCGGTGCTGCGCCGATCGGTTGGTATGTCCGCACGCATAAATCAAATGGCCGCTAAAAGATCAACAATCTTCCAGCCCGTTCCACCCGAGGAAAATGACTGGAAAGAGCCCGGCGGCGTTTGTGATTGCGCCGCGATTGGAGTAAACGGCGCAAATGACAGATACGGCGCCACTGTGCGCCGGAGTTTCCAGGGCAGAGTACGCACTCCATGAAACAACGCCGCCGCATCTACGAAGGCAAGGCCAAGATCCTCTATGAAGGCCCCGAACCCGGTACGCTCATTCAGTTCTTCAAGGACGACGCGACGGCCTTCAACAAGAAGAAACATGACGTGATCGAGGGCAAGGGCGTCCTCAACAACCGGATTTCCGAGCACATCTTCACCAATCTGAACCGGATCGGCATTCCGACGCATTTCATCAAACGTCTGAACATGCGTGAACAGCTGATCCGCGAAGTTGAGATCATTCCGCTCGAAGTCGTGGTGCGCAACATTGCCGCAGGCTCGATTTCGAAGCGTCTCGGCATAGAGGAAGGCACGGTTCTGCCGCGTTCGGTGATCGAGTTCTACTACAAGGCCGACGCGCTCGACGATCCGATGGTGACCGAAGAGCACGTCACGGCCTTCGGCTGGGCGAGCCCGCAGGAAATCGACGACATCATGGCGCTGGCCATCCGCGTCAACGACTTCCTGACCGGCCTCTTCCTTGGCATCGGCATCCAGCTGGTCGACTTCAAGATCGAGTGCGGCCGTCTCTATGAAGGCGACATGATGCGCATCGTCATCGCCGACGAGATTTCGCCCGACTCCTGCCGCCTGTGGGACATGAAGACCAACGAGAAGCTCGACAAGGACCGGTTCCGCCGCGACATGGGCGGTCTCGTCGAGGCCTATCAGGAAGTCGCCCGCCGGCTCGGCATCATGAACGAAAACGATTCGCCGCGCCCCAAGGGGCCCGTGCTGGTGAAATAACGGCCGGACAGGAACCATGATCAAGGCACGCGTGACCGTCACGCTGAAAAACGGCGTTCTCGACCCGCAGGGCAAGGCCATCGAAGGGGCATTGCACGCACTCGACTTCTCCGACGTCGCCAAGGTGCGCCAGGGCAAGGTCTTCGACCTCGAACTCGACACGTCGGACCCCCGCAAGGCCGAAACCGAGCTGAAAGCCATGTGCGAAAAGCTCCTCGCCAATACGGTGATCGAGGATTACGCGGTCGAAGTCGAATAACGGCACATCTCTCGTGCCGCTTTGAGACTGCGGTGTATCACTCTGCATCGAATTAACCACGGCGATCGTTTTCGCCCGGATTCGCGCACACTTTAACCGTTTTCCGGCGCGTGCTGGCCTAAAATGCCCCCAACACACGCGTTGGGATTTCAGGTCATGGCCACGAAAGACAGATACGACTGGGTCGATGCCGCCAAGGGCATTTCCATCATCCTGGTGGTGATGATGTATTCGGCCCACAATGTCGGCAAATACACCGGTGATATCGGTGTCCTCCACTACATCATCGGCTTCGCGACGCCGTTCCGGATGCCGGAGTTCTTCCTGATTTCAGGCCTGTTCCTCAGCCACGTCATCGCGCGCGACTGGAAGCGTTACGCCGATCGGCGCGTGGTGCATTATTTCTATTTCTACGCAGTCTGGGTCGGCATCGACATCGTGCTCAAGCTTGGCATCGCCGGCCAGGACATTCCGGGCATGGTCAGAGGCCTCGCCGAAGCCATCGTGCAGCCCTATGGCGTCTGGTGGTTCATCTACATGCTCGGCGTATTCAGCCTCGTGGCGAAGCTCGCCTGGCAGTTCAAACTGCCGCACTGGCTGGTTCTCGGCGCCGCGGCGCTGCTGCAGATGGCGCCCATCGATGTGCCGAGTTACGCCGTGACGCAGTTCTGCGCCTATTTCGTCTTCTTCTATCTCGGCTACGCCGCCTCGCCGCTGGTCTTCCGGATCGTCGAGGCAGCCGCGGCGCGGCCGATGCTTGCCGTCCTCGGGCTGGTTGCATGGGCTATCCTGGAGACCTTCCTGGTCTTCTGGCCCGAGAACGTGATGCTGCCGATGGACATGAAGATGGGCTTTGCCGCCTTCCCGCCGCTCCATCTGGCGCTTGCCGTCGCCGGCGCTATCGCCATCTGCGTCGGCGCGGCGCTCCTGATGAAACTTCCCTTGATGGGCTGGCTGCGGTGGCTGGGCGAGCATTCGCTGGTCGTCTATCTCGCCTTCACGATCCCGATGTCGGCGATCCGCATCGTCTCCATGAAACTGGGATTCACCGATACGAGCCTGCTCAGCTGCACCGTCCTGGTCGGCGCACTCGCCGCGCCGGTGGTGCTTTACCTGATCATCCAGCGCATCGGCTTCGGCCGCTTCCTGTTCGAACGTCCGTCCTGGGCGCATATCCCCGGCACGCCGGGCAGCCGAAATGCGACACCGGCACCGGTTCCGGCCGAATAAGATCTCCGATTTGCCCGTTATGCCGTGCATGACGGGCAAACCCTCTCGTCACGGTCGCGCGCTTCGGCTATGAAGCGGGCAAATCGCCCGCTTTTCCAGGACAGCCAAACGCGCCATGAAATCCGCCGTCATCCTGCTCCCCGGCCTCAATCGCGACCGCGACATGATCGCCGCGCTTACCAAAATATCTGGCAAGCCTCCGGTCACGGTCTGGCAGACGGATACCGAGATCCCCGATGTCGACCTCGTGGTCATCCCCGGCGGCTTCTCCTATGGCGACTATCTTCGCTGCGGTGCGATCGGCGCGCGCATGCCGGTGATGGACGCGATTCGCCGCAAGGCGGAGGCCGGCGTGCGGGTTATGGGCGTGTGCAACGGCTTCCAGATCCTGCTCGAGGCCGGACTGCTGCCGGGCGCGCTGATGCGCAACGCCTCGCTGAAATTCGTCTGCAAGGAAGTGAAGCTGGAAGTCGTCAACGCCGACACCGCCTTTAGCCGCGCCTATACGCAGGGCCAGGTCATCCGCTGTCCTGTCGCCCACCATGACGGTAACTACTTCGCGGATGCGGAGACCCTCGGTCGCATGAACGACAATGGTCAGGTCGTCTTCCGCTACGCCGAAGGCACCAATCCGAACGGTTCGATCGAGGATATCGCCGGGATCGTCAACGAGGCCGGCAATGTGCTCGGCATGATGCCGCATCCCGAAAACCTGATCGAGCCGGCCCATGGCGGCTCTGACGGTCGCGGCATCTTCGAAAGCGCGCTCGGTATTCTGGGGAAGGCCGCGGCGTGAACCACATCTGCGGTCGCAATCGCCTCGTCTGGACGCCCATTGCAGCGACGCTGGCCCTTTCCGGCTGTGTCGGCGAGCGGGCCGGCGGCGCCTTGGCCATCGAAGTCGATTCATCGAAGGCCGTGACCGTGCTGTCGACGGTGAATGAACTGGCGCAGAAATGCTGGTTCCGTTCGGGCGACCGGGAATTCCGCCATCTCGCCCTTATCCCGGAACTCGATACGAGGATCGGCAACCCGAGACTGCTTGTTGTGGAGAGAGGCAAGTCTACAGGGCTGCCGAAACTCGTTATCGAAGCGACCGGCGATCCGGTGAAAGTCACCACCTACGGTCCGCTTGCATCCGAGCGGGTTTCGTCGCGAATCAATAACGATGTCGCCGCGTGGACGGCTGGAAAAAGCGCCTGCTAGGGCGCTCCTCCCTTACTCTATTTGCGATACCACCAAATCGGCTTGCTCGCTTCCGTGAGCGCCTGGTCGCGCGTGACGCCGATGTCGCGCAACTGGTCGTCGCTGAGATGTCGCAGATGCCGCCGGGAGCGCTGTTTGACCAGACGCGCACGCATGGCTGCCGCGAACAGTTTCGCCCATACGTTGAGCGGTACTGCGCCAATGCCGGCAAATGTCCTGTCGCCGATGCGTACAGGGCCATTGTGAGGCATGATTGTATCAATTGATACCATTGTCCTGACCCTTCCTGGATTGGATTGCTACAATGCCTGCCTACATTGACTCGGATTGCCCCTCAATATAATAATTGTCACCATGACAAATTGGCTACCCGACATTAAAACCGGCGACGGTCCGCTCTACGCCCGCCTCGCCGGCCGCATCGAAAACGCGATCGAAACAGGTGACCTGCCTTCGGGCGCGAAGCTACCTCCGCAACGCAACCTCGCCTTCGACCTTGGCGTGACGGTCGGCACGGTCAGCCGGGCCTACCAGATCGTTCGCGAACGCGGCCTCGTATCCGGCGAAGTCGGACGCGGCACATATGTCATGGAGCGGCAGGCCGACGAGATCCGCCCTGCCCCGGCAGTCAGGCAGGTTCCGGCGCCGCAAGGCAGCGAGCGCCCTCCCGTCGCCGACAATACGATCGCCATGACCTCGACGGCCGCCGCGAATGTCGGGCAAGGCCCGCTGATCGGTGAGATCATCGGCAGGGCCAGCGTGGAAAACGGCTATGCCGGCATCGACTATATCCGCAGCATTCCGCCATCCTGGCAGGAGGCCGGCAGCCAATGGCTGGCGCATAATGGCTGGTCGCCGGAGCCCGCAACCGTGATCCCGACACTCGGCGTCCATGCGGGCATCATGGCCGCCGTGACCGCGGTATCGACGATTGGCGACCGGATCGCCTTCGAGGAACTGTGCTATCCGGCCACCCCGCGCGCCGTCGCAATGTCCGGGCGCAGGGTCGCACGGCTCAAATCGACCCCGCACGGCATAGATCCGGAAGATTTCGAGCATGTCTGCGCACAGCAGCACCCCAAGGCGCTCGTACTCGTCGCGACGTTGAACAATCCGACGCTCGGAACGATTTCCGAGGAAAACCGCCAACGCATCGTCGACATCGCCCGCCGCTACAATGTCTGGATCATCGAGGACAACATCTATGGCGGTCTCAAGGACAAGGCTCCCACGCCGATCGCATCCATGGCGCCGGAGCGCACCTTTCATCTCGACGGCCTGTCCAAATCGGTGTCGGCTGGCCTCCGCTCCGGCTGGATCTCCTGCCCCAAAGGCACGCTGACCCGCGTCGTCAACGCGCATCGCCTGCTGACCGGCGGCGCACCGTTCCTGCTCAAGGAAACCGCTGCGCGCCTCGTCCTTTCGGGCGAAGCGACCAGGATTCGTTCGCGCGTCCGCGAGGTCATCGCGAAACGCTCCAGGATCGCCGCGGAATGGCTTTCGGGGGCCAATCCCGATGTTGAGGTCCGCAGCGACCCGGACTGCCCGTTTGTCTGGCTGACACTGCCGGACCCCTGGCTGCCGGGCACGTTCGGCAAGGCGGCGCGCGAGGTGGGCGTGGCCGTCGACGTCGCCGACGAATACAAGATCGGGGCGATCAGCTACCCTTGCCCGAATGTCCGGATTTCACTGACCGGACCATTGAGCGACGACAAGCTCGAGCAAGGTCTCGCCGCTTTGGCGGACTTGCTGTCCTCGCCGTCGCTGAATTTCGACTCCTACGAATAGCGAAATCCTTCGGGGACCGGGCAATCCACACCTGTCCGCAGCCTATGCGAGCAGGCCGCTTGTCCTGCCTGCCGAGGGAGTGATAGCACGGCGTCAGGCCGAACCTTCCGAGACCATCTCTGTCATGACCATCCGCAATTCGATCCCCATCACACCCGAACTCGTCGAAGCCCACGGCATCACGCCGGACGAATACGAGCGCATTCTCGAACTGACAGGGCGCGAGCCGACATTTACCGAACTCGGTATCTGGTCGGCGATGTGGAACGAACACTGTTCCTACAAATCCTCCAAGAAGTGGCTGAAGACTCTGCCGACCACCGGCCCGCAGGTGATCCAGGGGCCGGGCGAAAACGCAGGCGTGGTCGATATCGGCGACGGCGACTGCGTGGTCTTCAAGATGGAGAGCCACAATCACCCCTCCTTCATCGAGCCCTACCAAGGCGCGGCGACGGGCGTCGGCGGTATCCTGCGCGACGTCTTCACCATGGGCGCGCGCCCGGTCGCGGCGATGAACGCGCTGCGCTTCGGCGAGCCGGATCATCCGAAGACCCGCCATCTCGTTTCCGGCGTCGTTTCCGGCGTCGGCGGCTACGGCAACTCCTTCGGCGTGCCGACCGTCGGCGGCGAGGTCGAGTTCGACGCGCGCTACAATGGCAATATCCTCGTCAACGCGTTCGCCGCCGGCATCGCCAAGACGGATTCGATCTTCCTGTCCGAGGCGAAGGGCATCGGGCTGCCGGTCGTCTATCTCGGCGCCAAGACCGGGCGCGACGGCGTCGGTGGAGCGACGATGGCGTCTGCCGAGTTCGGCGACGACATCGACCAGAAGAGGCCGACCGTGCAGGTTGGCGACCCGTTTACCGAAAAGTGCCTGCTGGAAGCCTGCCTAGAATTGATGGCGTCCGGCGCGGTTATCGCGATCCAGGACATGGGAGCCGCCGGCCTCACCTGCTCGGCTGTCGAAATGGGTGCGAAAGGCAATCTCGGAATCCTGCTCGACCTCGACAAGGTGCCCGTGCGCGAAGAGCGCATGACGGCCTACGAGATGATGCTATCGGAAAGCCAGGAGCGGATGCTGATGGTGCTCCGTCCGGAAAAGGAAAAGGAGGCCGAGGCCATCTTCCACAAATGGGGCCTCGACTTCGCCATCGTCGGCGAAACGACGGACGACCTTCGCTTCCGCATTCTGCACGAGGGCGAGGAGGTCGCCAATCTGCCGATCAAGGAACTGGGTGACGAAGCGCCGGAATATGACCGTCCGTGGATGACGCCCGGCCTCTATCAGGACATCGACGCCTCCCAGTTCGCAGAGCCGGAGGATTACGCCGCGGCTCTGAAACAGATCCTCGGCTCGCCCAACATGGCCTCGCGGCGCTGGGTGTGGGAGCAATATGACACGCTGATCCAGGGCAATTCGCTGCAATTGCCGGGCGGAGACGCAGGCGTCGTGCGCGTCGACGGTCACGATACCAAGGCGCTCGCCTTCTCCTCCGACGTGACACCGCGCTATTGCGAGGCCGACCCGTTCGAAGGCGGCAAGCAGGCGGTTGCCGAGTGCTGGCGCAACATCACCGCCACGGGCGCGGAGCCTCTCGCAGCGACCGACAATCTCAATTTCGGCAATCCGCAGCGCCCCGAGATCATGGGCCAGTTGGTCCGCGCCATCGAAGGCATCGGAGAGGCCTGCTCGGCGCTCGGTTTCCCGATCGTCTCCGGTAATGTCTCGCTCTACAACGAGACCAATGGCGAGGGTATCCTGCCGACCCCCACTATCGCCGGTGTCGGCCTGCTGCCGGATTACTCCGTCATGGCGCGCATCTCGACGATGCAGGACGGCGACACGATCTTCCTGCTCGGTGGCGACGGTACCCATCTCGGCCAATCCATCTTCAACCGCGTCGTCAACGAGCGCGCGGACGGCCCGCCGCCGCCTGTGGACCTCTATGCCGAAAAGCGCAACGGCGATTTCGTCCGTTCAGCGATCCGCAACAGCCAAGTGACCGCCTGTCACGATCTGTCCGACGGCGGGCTGCTGATCGCACTCGCCGAAATGTGCATCGGAGCCGCCACTGGAGCGACGATTGATGCGGGCGACACCGCGCCCGCGCACGCCTTGCTCTTCGGCGAAGACCAGGGCCGCTATCTCGTCACCGTTCCCGCCGAAACCGCCCGTTTCTTCGCGCTGAACGCCGAAGGCGCCGGCGTGCCGTTCCGCGAGCTTGGTGTTGTGGGTGGCGATACGCTCTCATTGACGGCACCTGTGCAGGCCGCCATATCTGTGAAGGAACTGACCGGCATCCATGAGTCCTGGTTCCCGGATTTCATGGATACTGCGCGCCGCGCCGAAGCCGCCGAATAGGAGATCCCCTGATGCCCATGAACGCCACGGAAATCGAAAAGATGATCAAGGCGGGAATACCCGACGCAACGGTCACGATCCGCGATCTGGCGGGGGACGGCGATCATTACGCTGCCGAGGTGGTGTCGGAGAGCTTTCGAGGCAAGTCACGTGTTCAGCAGCATCAGATGGTCTACCAGGCGTTGCAGGGGAACATGGGCGGCGTGCTCCATGCCCTCGCCCTGCAGACCTCGGCGCCGGACTAATCGCGGGTGTCGGTCGTCGAAGACTTCGTCGGCGGCGTTGTCGACGGCGCGCTGAAGGAGATCTTGCGCAAGCGGAAGCGCACGCGGCGAACACGGCGCAAGAGCGCCGGCACGGCGGATGTCATCATCCGCGAACTCGAAAAGTTTCTTGCACCCGCAAAGAAGCAAAAAAGCCGCAAGCGCACGACAAAGGCCCGCAGCACCTCGACGCGGCGCAAGACCAAGGCTCGGACGGCTAAACGGCGGACCGCCACGCGGAGCCGCGGCCGCCGATAGATCGACCGGCACCTTGAGAAGCGGCTCGCTTACACGATATAGGTATCGGGAATACATCAAATGGCCGGAAATCCATCCCGGCAATGAAAGGTTTGAAGATGAGCGGAATCAACGATTTCATCGACCAGGAAGTCAAATCGAACGACGTCGTGCTGTTCATGAAGGGCACGCCGGGCTTTCCGCAATGCGGTTTTTCCGGCCAGGTCGTGCAGATCCTCGATTATCTCGGAGTCGACTACAAAGGCGTCAACGTCCTTGCCGATGACGATCTCCGGCAGGGCATCAAGGACTATTCCAGCTGGCCGACCATCCCGCAGCTCTATGTGAAGGGCGAATTCGTCGGCGGTTGCGACATCGTGCGCGAGATGTTCCAGGCCGGCGAATTGCAGGAGCACATGCAGGAAAAGGGCGTCACCACCAAAGGGGCCGCTTGATCCAATCGCTCCAGGGGGCGAGGTGAGCGAAACGATCCTCTCCGAATCCGCCATTTATGCCTTTCGGAGGCAGGCGGAGGCGTGCCGGAAGCTGGGATCGCCCTTCACAGCGGCATTGTGCGATCTAGTCGCCGACGAAGGCCTGCCGGCCGGTCCCGTCCGCGACCGTATCAACCGATGGGAAGGCCGAATGGACGGCAGCGGCGATTCGGTGCCGCTGAGACTCGCCGGCGCCTTGCACTATCTGGCCCTCAGCGTTCGTGACGCGACACTTGCGGATATCTATCCGCCGAATGGCGCCGACATGCCGACCGTCGAAACGATTTTCGGCGCGATCGACCGGAACGGCGCGTTCATCGACCGCTATCTCGACAGCCCGCCGCAGACCAACGAGACCGGCCGCTCGGCGATCCTGCTGCCGTGCTTCCTTCATCTGCGCGACCGTTTCGACAGGCCGCTGGTCCTGTCCGAACTCGGATCCAGCGCAGGGTTGAACCAGAACTGGCACCGCTATCGCTACGAATACAGACGCTGGAGCTGGGGTGATCTGGACGCCCCGGTGACGCTGGCCTGCGAATGGCGCGGCGACGATCCGCCTCCGAGCCATCTGCGCGCCGCAGTCACGGACTGCGCCGGCTGCGACATCGCTCCGGTCCCGATCGAGACGGAAGACGACCGGTTGCGCCTCACCTCCTATGTCTGGGCCGATCAGCCGACGCGGCTTGCACGGCTCGCGGGCGCGCTTTCCGTTGCAGGCGATCACCCGCCGTCCATCGAGGCCGCCGGCGCCGCCGACTGGCTCGCGCGCCGGCTGGAGGATGTTAGACCCGGGGAACTGCATGTCGCCTTCCACACGATCATGTGGCAATACATGCCGCCCGCGGAACAGCAGCATGCGAAGTCGCTGATCGAGGATGCCGGACGCCGGGCCACCGCGGACGCGCCCTTCGCATGGCTGCGCTTCGAGGCGGACGGAGCAGGCGACGGCGCGGCCCTCACCGCGACGATCTGGCCCGGCGGGAAGCCCGATGGCGAAGCGGTGACGCTGGGCCGCGGCGACTTCCACGGTCGCTGGATCGATTGGCGTCCCGGCTCCTGACAGGACGGACTGTCCACGAATCTCACCCAATGAAATTGGCGTCAGGTGATGGACGGACGCGTAACGCAGCCCTATGAGGGGTCCGAAAGGATCTTCCCATGACTTCCGAAGCAAAATGGACCGTTTATCTCTCCGGCGAGATCCACACCGACTCGCGTGAGCAGATCGAGGCGGGCGTCGCGACAGCCGATCTGCCCGTTACGTTCAGCGGGCCGGTCACGCATCACGAAGCCTCCGACGATTGCGGCGTAGCTATCCTCGGTGCGGAACCGAACAAGTTCTGGCACGACCACAAGGGCGCGCAGATGAACGCGATCCGCACCCGCACGCTGATCGAAAAGGCGGATGTGGTGGTCGTGCGCTTTGGCGAGAAATACAAGCAGTGGAACGCTGCCTTCGACGCAGGCTATTCCGCCGCGCTCGGCAAGCCCTTGATCGTCATGCACCAGGACGAACACGCGCACGCGCTGAAGGAAGTTGATGCCGCTGCGCTCGCGGTCACGAAGACGCCGGCACAGGTCGTCGACATACTGCGCTATGTCACAAAAGGCGAACTGGCCGGATATACCGATCGCACCGACGCGGGCGAGTGACCGGAACGGCGACATCCATGCAGAAAGACACCGAAACGCACGGAGCGGAGACGCTCGCGCAAACCGTCATTCCACGAGGCGAATTCATCGCCATCGTCGCGGGATTGATGGCGCTTAACGCGCTGGCGATCGACATCCTGTTGCCGGCCTTCCCCAACATCACCGCCGCCTACCAAATTCAGGACAACGAGGTCCAGTTCCTGCTCCTCTCCTATGTCCTTGGCTTCGGCGGCGCGCAGCTTTTCTTCGGGCCCATCTCCGACCGGTTCGGGCGGCGCATCCCGCTATTTGCCGGGCTCGCGGTCTATATCGTCTGCGCAATCGCCGGTTCGTTGGCGCCCACATTCGAAGCCGTCCTGGCATTCCGGTTCGTCCAGGGACTGGGCGCCGCCTCGACGCGCGTCATCGCGCTCGCCGCCGTGCGCGATACGCATTCGGGACGCGCCATGGCGTCAACCATGTCACTGGTCATGATGGTGTTCATGGTCATCCCGATCATCGCGCCTTTCGTCGGCCAGGGCATCATCATGGTCGGGCCGTGGCAGCACATCTTCTGGTTCATGGCGCTGCTTTCCGTCGTGATGACGGTGTGGTGCTTTGTCAGATTGCCGGAAACGCTGCTCCCCGAAAACAGGCGAGAACTCGCCATCCGCCCGGTGCTGAGGGGCTTTCAGCTGGTCGTCTCCAACCGCATCTCGTTTTTCTACACGCTGGCGACCGCCTTCTTCTTCGGCTCGCTCTTCGCCTTTCTGAACCTCGCCCAGCCAATTTTAGGCGGGGTGTATGGTCTGCACGCGTATTTCCCGCTGGCGATGGCCATTGGGGGGACGTTCATGGCGGCCTCGTCCTTCCTCAATGCGCGGATCGTCGGCCGGCTCGGCATGCGCCGCCTTTCGCACGGGGCGCTGATCGCGCATCTCGCGATCTCGGCGGCTGCATCGATCTGGTTTCTCACCCACGATGTGCCCCTTTGGCTGTTCATGGCCACGCTTATCGTGATCATGCCGCTGTTCGGCCTGATCGGCGCGAACTTTAATTCGATCGCCATGGAGCCGCTCGGCAAGGTCGCGGGCACCGCATCTTCGGTCCTTGGCTTCACCCAGACGGTCGGCGGAGGGCTGGTCGGCGCGGTTATCGGCCAGACGTTCAATGACACGGCGACGCCGCTGATCGCCGGCACCGCGCTGACTTCGCTGATCACGCTGGTTCTGGTGCTGATCGCGGAAAAAGGCCGGCTGTTCGACAATCCCGGAGCCGGGCACGACCAAGCCTGACCGTCGGATACCGTCAGCGGTCAGCCCGCGGCGGTTTCGGGCTGCAGGGCCATGAAATCGAAGATCCTGCGGTCGAGCAGATGACTAGGCCGGACATTGGCCAGCGCACGGATCATAGTGTCCTTGCGGCCGGGCATGCGGCGCTCGATATCGGCGAGCATGTCCTTCATCGCATTGCGCTGGAGCCCGTCCTGCGAGCCGCAAAGGTCGCAGGGAATGATCGGGAACTTCATCGCGACCGCGAATTTCTCCAGATCGTTCTCAGCGCAATAGGACAAGGGCCGCAACACCTGCACGTCGCCCTCGTCGTTCAGCAGCTTGGGCGGCATGGCCGCGAGCCGGCCGCCATGGAAAAGGTTCATGAAAAAGGTTTCGAGGATGTCCTCGCGATGGTGGCCGAGCACCAGCGCCGAACAGCCCTCCTCGCGCGCAATCCGGTAGAGATGGCCGCGCCGCAGGCGCGAGCACAGCGAGCAATATGTCCGGTTCTCGGGGATCTTGTCGGTGACCACCGAATAGGTGTCCTGATATTCGATGCGATGCGCGATTCCGTTTTTCGCAAGCCAGTCCGGCAGGATATGCTTGGGAAAATTCGGCTGGCCTTGATCGAGATTGCAGGCGAGCAGGTCGACCGGCAAGAGGCCGCGCCACTTCATGTCCATCAGCAGCGCCAACAGGCCGAAAGAATCCTTGCCGCCTGAAAGTCCGACAAGCCAACGCTCGCCTGGCGTCACCATGGCGAAATCCTCGATCGCCTGGCGCATGTTGCGCAAAAGGCGCTTGCGCAGCTTGTTGAATTCAACCGAGCCCGGCGCGTCCGCGAAGAGCGGATGGCAGGCATCGGCGGATTCGGGCGTGGTCGGCGTCGAAATGTTCATGGCCTCGTCTTAACCGATCGCCGCGCAAACAAAAAGCCGCCCGAAATCGGGCGGCTTCGAAATTCCGGTGTCCGGCGATTAGCGCGAGTAGAACTCGACCACCAGGTTCGGTTCCATCTGAACCGGATACGGCACGTCGCCCAGCGCCGGAACACGGGCATAGGTCGCAACCATCTTGTTGTGATCCGCATCGATATAGTCCGGCACATCACGTTCGGCGAGCTGGGTCGCCTCAAGGACGAGCGCCATCTGCTTGGACTTCTCGCGGATCTCGATGACGTCGCCCGGACGGCAACGATAGGACGGGATGTTGGTGCGCACGCCATTGACCAGAACATGGCCATGGTTGACGAACTGGCGCGCCGCGAAGATCGTCGGAACGAACTTGGCGCGATAGACGACGGCGTCAAGGCGGCTTTCCAGAAGACCGATCAGGAGTTCCGGCGTATCTCCATGGCGGCGCGCGGCTTCTTCATAGGTCTTGCGGAACTGCTTCTCGGAGATGTCTCCGTAGTAGCCCTTCAGCTTCTGCTTGGCGCGCAGCTGCACACCGAAGTCCGACAGCTTGCCCTTGCGGCGCTGGCCATGCTGGCCGGGGCCGTATTCGCGGCGGTTCACCGGGGACTTCGGGCGGCCCCAGATGTTTTCGCCCATACGGCGGTCAATCTTGTACTTGGACGATTCGCGCTTGCTCATCGCATTTCCTTTCAAACAGTTGCACCCGAAACCTCACGTTCCGGGCAAAGGAAACGCACCCTCCTCTGCCGGCCTTTTTCGCCGACTGACAGGACATGCCACGCACGCTTTGCGGTGATGTCCACGGGATACGTCAAATAAAATGCAGGGCCGAAAGACCCTGCAGTGCTCGCTATCTATAAAGCAAAGCCCGAATAGTCAAGCGTCGCGGGCGATTTGCCACGGTCGACATAGTCCGTTCGCAGAGTCACCCTATACGAGACCGCGATCACAACAGGCAGGATTTCGATATGGTCGGCTCTTATGACCCCTATCAGCCGCTGAACACACTCATCGGGATCGGCCCGGATATCTGGATCGTCAACGGACCCGTTTTGCAATGGGGATACGGCATCCCGATAAAATGGCCCTTCCCCACGCGCATGACGATCGTCCGCCTGCCGGACGGCGGCTTGTGGCTGCATTCGCCGACGAGCCCCGACGAGGCGCTGATCGGTCAGATCGAGGCGCTTGGCCCGGTGCGGCACCTCGTCTCGCCAAGCCTTATCCATCACGTCTCGATCGGCGCCTGGGCGAAACGCTTTCCGGACGCCAGGGTCTGGGCGTCGCCCGGCGTGCGCGACCGCTCGGAGGTCCACTTCACCGACGACCTGGCGGATATGCCTCCCGAGGACTGGGCCTCCGCGATCGACCAGCGCATCGCCCGCGGCAGCAGCATCCTCGAGGAAGCGATCTTCTTTCACAAGGCTTCCAAGGTGCTGATCCTCACCGACCTGATCGAGAATTTCGAGGACGAGCGCCTGCATGGCTGGCTCGCCCGCATCATGTACCGGCTGATCGGCGTCATGGCGCCCAATGGCCGCGCGCCGCGCGATCTGCGCGCGACCTTTTCCGGCCATCACGACCAGCTGAAACCGGTGGTCGACTGGATGATCGGATGCGCACCCGAAAAGGTCGTCATCGCGCATGGCAAATGGTTCGAGGAGGACGGCACAGCCGTCATCTGCCGCGCCTTCTCATGGGTTCGCGGCGTCGACTGACCTGCCCAGGGCCGTCGGGACAAGACCGAATCCCTGCATCAGCCGGCACAGTTCCGGGGCAGGATAACCAGAGGTGAAAACCGCCAGATCCTGCTCTTCCGGCTCGCCGGGCGTTGTCTCGATCCCGTCGGCCAGCGACTTGGCGCGCCGCGCGATCGCCTCGGATGTATCGATCCAGTCGACCGGCCAGGGCGCCATCTTGCGGAAGCGATTGACCAGGAAGGGATAATGCGTGCAGGCAAGGACGACGATATCGGTACGCCTCCCGTTCTCTTCGCGAAAGCATGGTTCGATCTCGCGGCGCAGCGCCTCCTCGTCGATCATCGTCCCGCGCATATAGGTTTCCGCCATGGCCGCGAGATTGTCGCTGCCGACAAGCCGGACGTGGCATTTCTGCGCATATTGGCGGATCAACTCGCGCGTATATTGCCGCTTTACGGTGCCGGGCGTCGCCAGCACGGAGACGAGGCCGGACCGAGTGCGCTCCGCTGCCGGCTTGATCGCCGGTACCGTGCCGACAAAGGTCTCCTCCGGATAGACCTCCCGCAAATGATCGATGGCCAGCGTCGACGCCGTGTTGCAGGCGATCACGCTGAGCGCCGGGCGATAGTCTTCGAGCAACACCGAAAAGAGGTCCGTGATGTGCTCGCGCAGCGCATCCTCCTCCCATGCGCCATAGGGAAAGGCCGCGTCATCCGCGACATAGACAAAGCGCCAATCAGGCATGAGGACGCGCGCCTCGCGCAGGACGGAGAGGCCGCCTATTCCGCTGTCGAAAAAGAGCGCGGAGCGCGTCCGGCGGTCAGTCATCCGCCTGCCCCGCTCTTTTCTTCGTACGCTTGCCGCCGGCGGACACGCGGCGCGGGTCGTCGCCCGGCGAGCCTGACCCGCGCGGACTGGCGGGCGAGAACCGGTCAAGGCTGGAAATGATGCCGCGCAAAACGCGGATTTCCTCGGAGGAAAAGCCGGCACGCGTGAACACAGCCCGGAAACTCTCCACTTGCACAGGCTTGCGCTCGGGCGGGCGGAAATAGCCGCGGCTGTCCAACGCCTGCTCCAGTTGACCGAAAAGCCCGTAAAGCTCCTCCTTCGGCGCAGGCGCGAATTCCGGTCCGGAGAAAGGAAGCGCTTCGCCCTCCTCCATGCCGGACTTCATCCACTCATAGCTCATCAGCAGCACGGCCTGGGCCAGATTGAGCGACGCAAAGGCCGGATTGACCGGAAACGTCACGATGTCGTCGGCCAGGCCGACTTCCTCATTGTTGAGGCCGAAACGCTCGCGTCCGAAGATGATCGCCGTTTTCAATCCGCTGGCATGGCGAGCACGCAGGGTCCCGGCCGCCTCCACCGGACCGAGCACGGTCTTGAAACCCTCGCGCTGCCGCGCGGTCGTCGCCACGGCGTAAGCGCAATCCGTCAGCGCCTCGGCAAGTGTATCGAACAGGCGGACGCCCTCGATCACGTGGATCGCCCCGCTGGCAGCCGCTTCGGCCTTCGGGTTGGGCCAGCCGTCGCGCGGCGCGACGATGCGCAATTCGGCGAGACCGAAATTCGCCATGGCGCGCGCCACCATGCCGATATTCTCGCCGAGTTGCGGCTCGACCAGAATGACAGCCGGTCCTTCTGCGATCATGGGGCGATGTTTGTCGGTTCCGGCCATGGTTTTCATTTTCAGATTGCGGGTGCCTGCACCTGCCACAAACGGATGCCCATGAAAACAATGAAACCGGCCGAAAAAGGACCGAATTCGACGCGGAATTCGACATCTGGACAGTTTGCACCGGCCTGACGCCTTTGCTATAGCCACGCCACTCTTCCCGGCCGTTTCCGCGGCGCACAATCAATCGAGGATCCTCCATGGCAAAGATCAAGGTCGACAATCCGGTCGTAGAGCTGGATGGCGATGAAATGACCCGCATCATCTGGCAGTTCATCAAGGACAAGCTGATCCATCCCTATCTCGATATCGATCTGAAATATTACGATCTTTCGATCCAGAAACGCGACGAAACGGACGACCAGATCACCGTCGACGCGGCCAATGCCATCAAGGAATATGGCGTCGGTGTGAAATGCGCCACGATCACCCCGGACGAGGCGCGCGTCGAGGAGTTCGGCCTGAAGCGCATGTATCGCTCGCCCAACGGCACGATCCGCAACATTCTCGGCGGCGTCATCTTCCGCGAACCGATCATCATGAAAAACGTGCCGCGCCTGGTCCCCGGCTGGACGCAGCCGATCATCGTCGGCCGCCACGCCTTCGGCGACCAGTATCGCGCCACCGACTTCCGCTTCCCCGGCAAGGGCAAGCTGACGATCAAGTTCGTCGGCGAGGACGGCCAGGAAATCGAACACGAGGTCTTCGACGCCCCGGCGTCCGGCGTCGCCATGGCGATGTACAATCTCGACGAATCGATCCGCGACTTCGCCCGCGCCTCGTTCAACTACGCGCTGCAGCGCAAGGTGCCCTGCTACCTCTCGACCAAGAACACGATTCTCAAGGCCTATGACGGCCGCTTCAAGGACATTTTCCAGGAGATCTACGAAGCCGAGTTCGAGGCTCAGTACAAGGAAGCCAAGATCTGGTACGAGCATCGCCTCATCGATGACATGGTGGCGGCCGCGCTGAAATGGTCCGGCGGCTATGTGTGGGCCTGCAAGAACTATGACGGCGACGTACAGTCTGACATCGTCGCGCAGGGCTTCGGCTCGCTCGGCCTGATGACCTCGGTTCTGATGTCGCCGGACGGCAGGACCGTGGAAGCCGAGGCCGCGCACGGCACGGTGACGCGCCACTACCGCCAGCACCAGGCCGGTCAGGAAACCTCGACCAACTCGATCGCCTCCATCTTCGCCTGGACTCGGGGCCTCGCGCACCGCGCCAAACTCGACGACAACGAGGACCTGGCAAAATTTGCCACGACCCTCGAACAGGTCTGCGTCGCGACGGTCGAATCCGGCTTCATGACGAAGGACCTGGCGCTTCTGATCGGACCCGACCAGCCGTGGCTCTCGACCACCGGCTTCCTCGACAAGATCGACGAGAACCTGCAGACGGCGATGGCCGCCTGAAGGCGGACTGACATTCGCTGGAGGGGCGGTTTGAACGAAACGATCCGCACCCTCTGGCGCTCCAACAAGCTTCTGGTGATCGCATTCGCGGTCGCCCTTTCCCTCACCGTTGTCTTCGGAATCCGCACGACAGCGTTCCTGATCTACTGGTCGAACCACCAGAACGTGCCCGTCGCCGGCTGGATGTCGGCCGGCTATGTCGCGAAATCCTATCGCGTCGACATAGAGACCGTCCGCAAATCGCTCGGCCTCGATCCGGACCGGCATGACCGCCGCCCGATCGGACGGATCGCCGCGGACAGGGGCGTACCGGCCGAAGAGTTGATCCGGCAGGTGAACAAGGCGCTGCAGGCCGAAGGCGTCAACGAGGCCGCGCGCGGACAATGACCGAGACGATCCTCTCGATCTTTTCGGTCTATGGCGCACCGGCCCTTTTCGTCATCGTCGCCGCCGGCCAGTTCGGCATCCCGCTGCCGACCTCCATCCTTCTGTTGACGGCCGGCGCGCTGCAGGCCAATGGCGATCTGTCCTTCTGGCAGATTTTTGCCTGGGCGCTGGCGGGCGCGGTGACGGGAGACCATGCCGGCTATGCGACCGGCCGCTTTGCCGGCGCAGCGATGCGCGACAATCTCGGCCGATGGCCGAAACTCAGCGGCGGTCTCGACAAGGCCGAGGCGCTGACGCGCAAATGGGGCGACGGATCGATCTTCCTGTCGCGCTGGCTGTTCAGCCCGGTCGGTCCCTATGTCAACCTGACCAGCGGCCTGTCGCTGCACCCGCTCCACCGTTTCACCTTCGCCGACATCGCCGGCGAAGTCATCTGGATCGGCGGTTATCTCTCGCTCGGCGCGCTGTTCGCGGAATCCATCGGCGAGATCGCGGACATCGTCGCCAACGCCGCCTGGATGATCGGCGCAGGCGCGATCACGGCCATTCTCGGCTGGCAGTTGCTCACGCGCATCCGGCGGATCAGGGCCGCCGGAAAGGCCGGCTAGCCGGCAAGCGCCTGACGCACCGCGTCGACGGCGGCTTCGGCCTTGTCTCCCTCCGGACCGCCGGCCTGCGCCATGTCGGGACGGCCGCCGCCGCCCTTGCCGCCAAGCGCGGCGGACGCAACCCTCACGAGGTCCACGGCGTTGAACCTGTCCGTCAGATCGGAGGTCACGCCGACAACGACGCTGCCCTTGCCGTCCTCGGAGGCTGCCGCGAAGACGACCACGCCGCTGCCGAGCGACTGCTTCGCATCATCGGCCATCGGCTTGAGATCGCGCGGCGAGACGCCGCTGACGACGCGGCCGATGAATTTCGCGCCGGCGACCTCTTCGGGCCCCTCGCCAGCCCCGCCGGCCGGACCGGCAAGCGCCAGCGCCTTCTTCGCCTCGGTGAGTTCGCGTTCGAGCTTGCGGCGCTCGTCGATCAGCGCTTCGATGCGCGAGACGATCTCGTCGGGACCGGTCTTCAGAACGGCGGCGATGGCGCGGACGCGGTCATCCTGCTCGGCCAGATATTCGCGCGCCGCCTCGCCGGTCAGCGCCTCGATTCGGCGGACGCCCGCGGCGACGGCGGATTCGGCGACGACATGCGCCAGGCCGATTTCGCCCGTGTTGCGGACATGCGTGCCGCCGCAAAGTTCGACCGAGTAGGTCTTTCCCTTTTTCTCGCCGCGTTCCGCCGTGCCCATGGAAACGACGCGAACCTCGTCCGCATATTTCTCGCCGAACAGCGCCATGGCGCCGGTTTCGCGGGCATCCTCCAGCGCCATCAGGCGGGTTCGCACCGGCGCATTCTGAAGGACGATCTCGTTGGCGATCTCCTCGACCTTCTCGATCTCCGTCTCGGTCATCGGCTTGGGATGCGAGAAGTCGAAGCGCAGCCGGTCCGGCGCGACCAGCGATCCCTTCTGCGCGACATGCGTGCCGAGCACCTCGCGCAGCGCCTCGTGCAGCAGATGCGTCGCCGAATGGTTCGAGCGCAGTCGGGTACGGCGCACATGGTCGATTTCGAGCTCCAGCGGCGTACCAGGCCTCAGTGTACCTTCGGTGACCTTGCTGTAATGGACGAAAAGTCCGTCGGCCTTCTTCTGCGTTTCGGTCACGGTGACGGCGACGCCATCGCCCTTCATCGTGCCGCGGTCGCCCTGCTGACCACCCGACTCGCCATAAAACGGAGTTTGGTTGACCACGATGGCAATCTCGTCGCCGGCTTTGGCTTCGCCGACCTCGGCGCCGTCGCGCACAAGCGCCAGAACGACACCTTCCGCCTTCTCCGCCTCGTAGCCGAGGAATTCTGTCGCGCCGTATTTCTCGCGAAGCGAGAACCAGACGGCTTCCGTCGCCTGCTCGCCGGAACCATGCCAATTGGCGCGCGCCTCGGCGCGTTGGCGCTCCATGGCCGCGTTGAAGGCATCCAGATCGACGGCTATGCCGCGCTGGCGCAACGCATCCTGCGTCAGGTCAAGCGGGAAACCGTAAGTGTCGTAAAGCTTGAAGGCTGTCTCGCCGGACAGGGCGTCGCCCTCGCCGAGATCCGCGCTCGCCTCGTTGAGCAGCGCAAGACCACGATCGAGGGTGCGGCGGAAGCGGGTCTCCTCGAGCAGCAGCGTCTCTTCGACCAGCGGCTGCGCACGGACCAGTTCCGGATAAGCCTGCCCCATCTCGTGGACCAGCGTCGGCACCAGACGGTGCATCAGCGGTTCCTTGACGCCGAGCAGTTCCGCGTGGCGCATGGCCCGACGCATGATGCGGCGAAGCACGTAGCCGCGGCCCTCGTTCGACGGAAGCACGCCATCGGCGATCAGGAAGGAGGACGCCCGCAAATGGTCGGCAATGACCCGGTGGCTGGCGCGGTGCTCGCCTTCCGCCTTGGTATGCGACAAGTCTTCCGACGCCGCGATCAGATGGCGGAACAGATCGATATCGTAATTATCATGTTCGCCCTGCAGCACGGCGGCGATGCGTTCCAGGCCCATACCAGTGTCGATGGAAGGACGCGGCAGGTCGACGCGCTCATCCGGCGTCACCTGCTCGTACTGCATGAAGACGAGGTTCCAGATCTCGATAAACCTGTCGCCGTCCTCGTCCGGACTGCCGGGCGGTCCGCCGAAGATGCCCTCGCCGTGATCGTAGAAAATCTCGGAGCACGGACCGCAAGGGCCGGTGTCGCCCATCGCCCAGAAATTGTCATGGGTCGGAATGCGAATGATGCGTTCGTCCGGAAGACCGGCAATCTTCTTCCAGAAGTCAAAGGCTTCGTCATCGGTGTGATAGACCGTCACGAGCAGCTTGTCGGCGGGAATGCCGTATTCCCTGGTGATCAGGTTCCACGCCAATTCGATGGCGTCTTCCTTGAAATAGTCGCCGAACGAAAAATTGCCGAGCATCTCGAAGAAGGTGTGGTGACGCGCGGTGTAGCCGACATTGTCGAGATCGTTGTGCTTGCCGCCGGCGCGCACGCATTTCTGCGACGTCACGGCGCGCGAATAGGGTCGCTTTTCGAGACCGGTGAAGACGTTCTTGAACTGCACCATACCGGCATTGACGAACATCAGCGTCGGGTCGTTATGCGGCACCAGCGGGCTCGACGCGACGACCTCGTGACCGTTGCGCGCGAAATAGTCGAGGAATGTCTTTCTGATGTCGTTGACGCTAGTCATGAAGTCCTGCCTGCAAAGAGCGTGGGAATGCTCCGGAAAGGCCACTGCCTTACTCAATCCGGACGCGTTCTGTCCAGCATATCGGTAAAGCCGAAGCTCCAATCAAGCGAAAGCCCGGCATCCTCTCGGAACGCCGGGCCAAAACCTGCCAAATGGTTGAGTATCGCCGCCGGTCCTAGCCTTCGGCCGCCTCCTCGCCGCCATCCGCCTTGTCGTCGAGAAACTGCTCGGCGATCAGACCGGCATTCTGGCGCAGCGCCGTCTCGATCTCATAGGCGATCTCGGGATTGTCGCGCAGGAACTGCTTGGCGTTCTCGCGTCCCTGGCCCAGCCGCTGGCTGTCATAGGAGAACCATGCGCCCGATTTCTCGACAATGCCGGCCTTGACGCCGAGATCGATCAGTTCGCCGGTCTTGGAAACGCCCTCGCCATACATGATGTCGAACTCGACCTGCTTGAAGGGCGGGGCCATCTTGTTCTTGACCACCTTGACGCGGGTCTGGTTGCCGACCACCTCGTCGCGATCCTTGACCGCACCGATGCGGCGGATGTCGAGGCGCACGGAGGCGTAGAATTTCAGCGCGTTGCCGCCGGTGGTCGTCTCGGGCGAGCCGAACATCACGCCGATCTTCATGCGGATCTGGTTGATGAAGATCACCATCGTGTTGGAGCGCGAGATCGAGGCGGTCAGCTTGCGCAGCGCTTGGCTCATCAGCCGCGCCTGAAGGCCGGGCAGCGAATCGCCCATCTCGCCCTCGATTTCGGCGCGCGGCGTCAGCGCGGCGACCGAGTCGATCACCAGCACGTCACAGGCGCCGGAACGCACCAGCGTGTCCGCGATTTCGAGTGCCTGTTCGCCGGTGTCGGGCTGCGAGATCAGAAGGTCTTCCAGTCCCACGCCGAGCTTGCGCGCATAAACCGGGTCGAGAGCATGTTCGGCATCGACGAAAGCGCAGATACCGCCATTCTTCTGCGCTTCGGCAATGGTCTGCAGCGCAAGCGTCGTCTTGCCCGAGCTCTCGGGCCCGTAAATCTCGATAATGCGGCCCTTGGGCAGACCGCCAATGCCGAGCGCGATATCGAGGCCGAGCGATCCGGTAGAAACCGTCTCGATCTCGACCACCTGCTCATTGGCGCCAAGGCGCATGATCGAGCCCTTGCCGAAGGTCCGCTCAATCTGCGACAACGCCGCATCCAGTGCTTTCGACTTGTCCACCTGCTTGTCCTCAACCAGACGCAAACTGTTCTGAGCCATCTTGTCCCTCACCCTTAGGTTATCGCCGCACGGGGCGCAAACTGCAAATTCTCCCATTCGTTTGTACGCGATTTGTTCTTGTTTTGCAATCCGGTCAACGCACTGAAAATATTACATATTCCAAATTCGTTTTGTTTATGTTCCGCTCATAGGCTTGCGGATGTATCCCCTTGCGACACGGGAAGCGCCGATGTCGCGATTGACCTTGGCCTGATTCTTCCGGCATTGACCAATGCCGGCCATTGGGAGCGAAGAACGCCATCGTGACAGAAGACAGCGCAAGAAGGTGGATGTTGCTCGGCATCGGCGGCGCGCATATGGACCGGATCGGCCACATAGACGGCCCGTATCATGCCGGCGCGTCCAATCCCGGTCGGCTTGTCGCGACTGTCGGCGGCGGCGCGCTCAACGCGTTGCGCACGGCCCGGCTCGCCGGCGCCGGTCCCGTCGCTCTGATCTCTGCGCGGGGCGGCGACCATGACGGCGCCATTGTCGCGGACACGATCGAGGCCGCCGGCCTGGACGATCTTTCGGCGGTGTTCCTCGACAGGCGGACCGCGAGCTACACCGCTATCCTCGATCAGAGCGGCGAACAGATCGCCGGGCTCGCCGACATGGAAATTTACGAAGCCGCCCTGCCCCGGCAATTGCGCCGAAAGGCGCTTCGGGACGCAATCGCCTCGGCGGAGGCGGTCCTGGTCGACGCCAATCTGCCCGTTGCCGGCCTTGAAGCCGCCGCAAGACGCGCCACGGGCCCGATCTTCGCCATCGCGATCTCGCCGGCCAAGGTGCTGCGCCTGACGACGATTGCCGGACGCATCGACACGGTGTTCATGAACAGGCGCGAAATGAAGGCCCTGACAGGCGAGGACCGCGACGCGCCTGGACTGGAGGGGCTGGCGGCCCTTGGCTTTACCCGCGCGATCGTCACGGGCGGCGCAGGGCCCGTCCTCGTATTGGACGCGGACGCGCGCCAGGAAGTCGACCCGCCCGCGCTTGACGCCGTCGCCGATGTCACCGGCGCGGGCGACGCGCTGGCCGGGGCTACGATCCATGCGGTTCTGGGCAATCCGGACCTTGCGCTCGCCGACGCCGTGCGGTTCGGTATCGCGGCGGCGCAGATGACGCTGCGCACGGAAGGGCCGGTGGCGGAGGATCTTTCCGGTCCGGAGCCGGAAGCGATCCGCGCCGCATGCACGATCCGGCAAATGCAACGAAAAGAGGAAGGCGCAACGTGATCGCCATCGAAACATCGCCCGACGTCGCCGAAGCGCTGGCGGACGGCAACGCGGTCGTCGCACTGGAATCGACGATCATCACCCATGGCATGCCCTATCCCGACAATCTCGCCATGGCGCGGTCGGTCGAGGCGATCATCCGCGAAAACGGCGCGGTGCCTGCGACGATCGCCGTGATTAACGGAACGCTGCATGTCGGGCTCGACGAACAACAGGCGGAAACGCTGGCTCAGGCGCAGGCGCCGCTGAAACTGTCGCGCGCCGACCTCGCCTTCGCCATGGCGCAGGGACTGACCGGCGGCACGACGGTCGCCGCCACGATGATGGCGGCGCATAGGGCCGGCATCGCGGTTTTCGCCACCGGCGGAATAGGCGGCGTGCATCGCGGCGCGGAAGAGAGTTTCGACATCTCCGCCGATCTCGGCGAACTGGCGCGCACGCCGGTAACGGTCGTCTGCGCGGGCGCGAAGGCGATCCTCGACGTACCGAAGACGCTGGAGGTGCTGGAGACGCATGGCGTACCCGTCATTGCCTACGGACAGGACGACTTCCCGGCCTTCTGGTCGCGCGAATCGGGCCTCGCCGCGCCGCTGAGGCTCGACGATTGCGAAGCGATCGCCGGCTTCATGGCCGCGCGCCGCGAACTGGCCGGTTTCGGTCACGGCGGCGTGCTGGTCGCCAATCCCGTGCCGGAAGCCGACGAGATCCCGGCGGCCGAAATGAACGCGGTCATCGAGCAGGCCGTCGCCGAGGCCGCGAAGGCCGGCGTCGCCGGCAAAGCGGTTACGCCGTGGCTGCTCCAGCGCATTCTCGACATCACCGAAGGCCGCAGCCTGAAGACCAATATCGCGCTGGTCGAAAACAATGCGCGGCTGGCCGCCCGCATCGCTTCCGACTACGCGGCAGGCGGCAGGAAAAAGCCCATCGGTTTCACGGTGTGACCGAACGCACATCGACGCGGGCCGGCCTCGTCTAGCTTTTCCTCAACGCCGCCGAATGCAGGGCGGCCCCGCAAAGAGGAAACTCGAGATGAAAACGACCAGCCTGAAGAGCACCGTCGCCGCCGTCGCAACGGCCGCCACGCTGCTGACCACCGGTATCGTTCCTGTCGCCACCGCCAGCGCCGACCAGGTGTTCAAGCCGGGCCTGACCGGCAAAATCCAACCCAAGCTGCCCGGCCCCTGCGCCAATCCCGTGCTCTGCGGCCCCAGCTTCAAGACGCCGCCGGCAGACCCGACGCCGCCGCCCGCACCGGCCCCGTCTTCAGGCTTCAACGCCGGCACGGCGGCCGCCATCGGCCTCGGTATCGTCGCCGGCGCGGCCCTCGTCAGCGCGGCCAACCAGAAGACCGTGATCGTGGAAGATACCAGCGATGGGAACGCCCACTACAGTTGGTGCTTCAACAAGTACAAGAGTTACCGGATGGAGGACAATTCCTTCATGTCCTTCTCCGGATACCGCAAACCCTGCATTTCGCCCTACTACTGAGGCGATCCGCTCCGGGGAGGCGCCGGTTAAATGCCCCGCCCGACGTCTCCCGTTCCCGCCCCGGAAGCCGCAAGGCTTCCGGGGTTCCGCTTGACACGGCGGAAAGAAGTGCAACCATAACACTTCACCTTTCCCCAGCCGACCGGACACACCGATGGTCTCCTTGAAATCCTTCTCCCTGTTTGCCGCCCTCACGGACGACCAGGACAAGCGTTTTTCCACCATGGTGCGGACGAATGACTACGGCGAGAACGAGCTGGTGCTCGACTTCGACGACCCCAGCCACAATCTTTTCCTGATCCAGTCCGGCCGCGTGCGGGTCATCCTGCGCATCGCGACGGGGCGCGAGGTGATTCTCGGCGAATTCGCCGACGGCGAATTTTTCGGAGAAATGGCGGCGATCGACAGTTCGACGACGCGCTCCGCCAATGTCACGGCGATGACACGTACACGCGTGGTGACCGTGCCGCAATCGCTCTTCCTGTCGATCCTGCGCGATTCGCCGGACGTGGCGCTGCAACTCATGCGCTCGATGGCGATCCTGATCCGCTCGCTCAATACGCGGCTTGCCGAACATGCCTTCCTGCCGGCCAAGTACCGCCTCTATTCGGAACTGATCCGGCTGTCCAAGCCGCGCAAGGGTCACGACCAGCAGCGCATCATCTCGCCGCCGCCGATCCAGCTGGAACTGGCCGAGCGGATCGGCTGCCGGCGCGAGGTCGTCAGCCGCGAGATCGCGAAGATGGAGCGCGAGAACGTCGTCGAACGCTCGCGCGGCGGGCTGATCCTGGCCGATATGAACGAACTCAATCGCAGATTGTCGGAAGGCTGGAACGCCGGCGCCGAATAGAGGTAAGCCATTCCGCCTGGATCGCCTCGCCGATGGCATAACCCGTGAAAAACAACGGGGCGCCGGAGCGCCCCGTCTTTCATCCAACGGAGGATTTGGCCGGAAGGATTTATTCGGATGGCACGATCTCCGCGGTCGGACGCGGTGTATCGCCCGTTTCCGCCGGCAGTATCGGATACGTGATCTCGGGCATGTCGCCCGTCAGCGAGTCGAGAAACGCGACGATCTGGTCGGCTTCCTCGTCGCTCAGTTCCTCGCCGAGCTGCGATTCGCTCATGATCTGCACCGCGACCTTGAGATCCCAGACCTTGCCGGAGTGGAAATAGGGCGCGGTGAGCGCGATGTTGCGCAGCGGCGCGGCGCGGAAGACATATTCGTCGTCCACCGTCTCGGTCACCGCGAAGCGGCCCTTGTCGCCTTCCGGCAGGACATCGGCGCCCGGCTTCTCGATCAGGCCGAACGGATAGTAGTCATGCCCGCCGACATTGATGCCGTTGTGGCAAGCGGTACAGCCCTTGTCCATGAAGGCCTGCAGGCCGGCCTTCTGGTCGTCCGACATGGCGCCGTCGTCGCCATTGAGCCAGGCGTCGAAGGGCGACGGGGTAAGCAGCGTTGCCTCGAATGCCTCGATCGCCCTTGCCATATTGTCGAAACTGACGGGATCGTCTTCGCCCGGAAAGGCCGCCTCGAACCAGTCGATATATTGCGGCATGGATTTCAGCGTGACGACGACGTTTTCCGGGGTGTTGGCCATTTCGACGCCCGCCTGCACGGGACCCTTCGCCTGCGCCTTCAGATCCTCGGCGCGGCCGTCCCAGAACTGGGCGATGTTGAAGACCGCGTTCAGCGCCGTCGGCGCGTTGCGCGGGCCCTTTTGCCAGCCATGACCGATCGAGGTTTCCAGATTGTCGTCACCGCCGGTCGCCAGGTTGTGGCATGAATTGCAGGAAAAGACGCCGGACGCCGACAGGCGCGGATCGAAGAACAGCGCCTTGCCGAGCTGGATCTTCTCGGGCGTGATCGGATTGTCGGCGACGGCCGGAATGGTCGACGGCAGCGGCTTGAAAATCTCGACCGCGGTGTCGCGCAATTCATCGGCGCGCACCGACCCGGCCAGGCAAAGAGCAGCAACCGTCGTCGAGAGTATCGTGCGTATCAAGGGTTTCATAATCCCACCTCGTTTTCGCAGGCGATTGGAGGAAATATTTCGCACCTGCGAGATGGAGGCTACGCTTCTCGCCACATGAGAATTTGACGAATATCAATGCGCTTTAGATTAGAACAATTCCAGACTGCGGCCGTTTGTCCCGTCACCCTACGGCAACCAGAACCGCGCCCGCCGCGATCAGCGCGACGCCGCTCCAGCCGGTCACCGACAGACGTTCGCCGAGGAAAAGCGCGCCGATAATGGCGACGAAAACGACGCTCATCTTGTCGACCGGCGCGACCTGCCCCGCTTGGCCCAGTTGCAGCGCCCGGAAATAGCAAAGCCATGACGCGCCGGTCGCAAGGCCCGACAGGACAAGGAAGAGGATTGTCTTGGAAGAAAGCGACGACAGACCGTGATATTCGCCGGTGAACCACAATAACGGGACAAAGGCGGCGACCACGACGAGGGTGCGCAGGAAGGTCGCGAAATTGGAATTGACGTTCTCGACGCCGATTTTTGCGAAGATGGCCGTCATCGCCGCGAAAACGGCCGCGAGGAGCGCCCAGAACTGCCATGAATTGGTGTAGGCCTGCATCGACCGATCCTTTCGCCATGAGGTTTCGGGTTTCACTGTAGCAGCCGGCCGGCGCGGTTGGACAGGTTTGCTGGCATGGGGCGCTTCCTTCGCCCCGCTTGCGGGGAGAAGGTGGCCCGACGGGCCGGATGAGGGGCCGGCTCGGAGTGTGAACTCTCCTTGATCTGTGCCATCCCCCTCACCCAGCTGCGGCTAACGCTCGCTGTGCGAGCGAAGCCTCGCATCCCTCTCCCCGCAAGCGGGGCGAGGACGGGCGCGTGCGAACGCCTCCGCACTTCCTGTTAGAAGCCGGATTTTCGGGATTTCGTTTTTTCTGGATGGTCACGACGTATTCGTCTCTTCCGAATACAGCGCCCAAGAGTGAAGCTCCTTGAGGATCTCGTCGATTTCGTGGGCCTGTCGTTTGCGGCGGCCCGGCGGGTAGCCGGGGCGCATGGGGGAGCGGTGCAGACGGCGGCGGGCCTTCAGGCGGGCGAGCCGCTGCGCTTGCTTGTCGAGGTTTTCGAGGGCGTATTTCAGCGCGATGAGCCGGCGGCAGAGGCGGGTGGCGTCGACGGGGTCGTCGGGTCCGGGGAGTTTGATTGCCGGGAGAGGCGCGCGGTCGCGGCCGTCGAGGCGGGTAACGCGGGGGATCGCGCGGGCGTAGCGGCGGCGGGGGCCGACGCGGAAATGTTTGCGCGGGTCGATGAGGGCGAAAACCGGGGCGCGGGTCGGGACCGGTTTGGGGGCTTCTTCCTTCGGACGGTAGACGACGCCGGCAAGGCCGAGGGGGCCGGTGTAGACGGGGCCTTTCGTTGGCATCGCTGCCCCGTCTCTTGCAAAAACCAAGGGCTTAGCTGGCGCCAAACCCGGGTTTTCGCTTTCTTCCCCACGAGGGGGGAGATTGGAGGATGCGATATCCCTCGCCGCGATCAGGATGAGACGGCGCAGCGCCGACTCGGCGGGGCGGAGGATGCGGTAGATGTGGTTCCGGGTGCTGCGCGGGAGGGTGGTTATCGTCCTGCCTTCGTCCAATCCGATGACCATGGAGAACAGCATCTCGACCACGCGGGCGAGAAGCGGGCGGTGGTGCTCGACCACTCCGTTCCAGTTTATGCCTTCAGCCGAATAAATCATGGCCGACAGGATCAGCGTGTTTGGCGGGCGGTGGACAGAATTGGGGCCGTTTTAGGCAACCGGGAGGGCCGCGGAGAAAAATTGGCCGGCGTTTCAGGCAACTAGCCGCCATATTGGGCGACGCCTCGAGATAGAAAAAAGTTGGACAATAATGTTTAATCCAACGGGCTCTTCAAAATCCTCCGATCGGAGACCATGCGGAAATGCAATTTCCGGAATTTCCTCATAACGAAAAGGATAGCGGTCTTTCCGCCGACGATTTCATGGACTTTGTCGAAATCGACAGCTTTATTGCTCCCCTCGACGTTGGAAATCCCCCGGTGAAATACCGACAGGCGGTAGAGAAGGCACTGAAGGATCTGACAAGGCTGCACGAAAGAAGCAGGCCTGGCTCGCGGACGGAATACTACCTGCGAAGACTTCTCGAGACCTGTCGGCATCAACGGGAATATCACCGACGAGGATTTATCCGCTCCCCGAAATGACAAGACCCGCCTTTCGGCGGGCCTCGACATAGCTCGATTGGAGGTCAGAGCGTAATAAACTTTCAGACGCCGCCGGCTGCGGTGGGCAGGGACGCGTCCGCGGTCATTTGGCCGGTGTCGCGCAGGCGGGCTTCGGCGAGGAGGCCGTTGGTGGCGTCGAGACGCCAGTCGATGACGATCTTCTGGCCGGCGTCCAGCGCCGGAACCTTGATGCATTCGGCGACGGCCATCGGGTAATCGTCGACGAAACGGACCTGGATATCCCTGTCGGCTTCGCAGCTTTCGACAGAGGCATAGTGCTCGACCGGGCGCGCGGACTGGCGGCAGACCATCATCGAATGGTCGCATCCAAGTATCAGCATGACAGCAACGATCGGTTCCATTGTTTCTCTCCTTGTCAGGATGTGAAACGAACCTACCCCTCATTTGGTTCCGCCTCTGTGCATTGCATCACAGGGTGATTCGGCCAAGCTTCTCTGGAATTCCACTGTCTTTTCAGAAACTTGGGACTTTCCAACAAATCCGGCACCACGCCGGCGAGAGCCTGACAAAACAAAATGGGGCGGCTTTCGGCCGCCCCATTTCGTGGTTTCCGAAGAAAAATCGTGATCGCTCAGTCGACGTCCTCGACCTCGACATCGCCGCCATGGACGCGGTGGGCGAGCGCGGCTTCCATGAATTCGTCGAGATCGCCGTCGAGCACGTCGGACGGCGACGTCGACTCGACGCCGGTGCGCAGATCCTTGACCAGCTGATAGGGCTGCAGGACGTAGGACCGAATCTGGTGGCCCCAGCCGATCTCGGTCTTGGTCGCCTCGGTGGCGTTGGCTTCCGCCTCGCGCTTCTTCAGCTCTTCCTCGTAGAGACGGGCACGCAGCATGTCCCATGCCCTCGCCCGGTTCTTGTGCTGCGATCGTTCGGCCTGACACTGCACGACGATGCCAGTCGGGTTATGGGTGATGCGCACAGCCGAGTCTGTCGTGTTGACGTGCTGGCCGCCGGCGCCCGAGGCGCGATAGGTGTCGATGCGGCAATCGCTCTCGGCAACCTCGATGTCGATCGAGTCGTCGATCACGGGATAGACCCAGGCCGAGGCAAACGAGGTGTGCCGGCGCGCGTTGGAATCGTAGGGCGAGATGCGCACGAGCCGGTGAACGCCGGACTCGGTCTTCATCCAGCCATAGGCGTTGTGACCCTTGACCTGGATCGTCGCGGATTTGATCCCCGCCTCTTCACCGGCCTGGACTTCCATCACCTCGACCTTGAAGCCGCGGCGCTCCGCCCAGCGCGTATACATGCGCAGCAGCATCGACGCCCAGTCCTGGCTCTCGGTGCCGCCGGCGCCGGAATGAATTTCCATGAAGGTGTCGTTGGAATCGGCCTCGCCCGACAACAGCGCTTCGACGGAACGCTTGTCGATCGCTTCCTGGATATCGCGGATCGCCTGTTCGGCATCGGCGATGGTTTCCTGGTCGCCTTCCTCCTCGCCCATGGCGATGAGTTCGACGCTGTCATCCAGTGTCTGGTCGAAACCCTTGATGGCGCCGATCATGTCCTCGAGGCGCTGACGCTCCTGCATGAGCTTCTGCGCTTCCTCGGCATTGTTCCAGAGGTCGGGATCCTCGGCGCGGGAATTTAGGTATTCTAGGCGTTTGACGGACTCGTCCCAGTCAAAGATGCCTCCTCAGCAGGCTTATGGCCTGCTTGATGTCGTCGACGAGCGTCGCGGTTTCGGCGCGCATTTTCTGTCCCTCGGATTCGTGAAAATCTGTTCAGGCGCCGGGTTTTAGGCACCCGGCGCCAATGTGTAAAGGCCTGGCGATATCAGAAGAGACCGCCCTGCCCGGACTGGATGGCTTCCTGGGCGCGCGGCGAAATCTTGCGCTGCTCCTCGATCTGGACGGCAACCGTCTCGATGCCGATGACCTGATAGGAATCGGCCGGACCGGTTCCCGGCTTGAAAGCTTCGAGGATCGTGTCCGGACCACCCTGCGAGCGCATGCCCGTCTTGCGGTCGATCTCGACGACATTCATGCCCTCCGGCAGCCGGAAATCGGCAATCGGCGCATCCTTGAGCGCGGCGGTCAGAAATTCCTTCACGACCGGAGCCGCCAGACCGCCGCCGGTCGAACCATGGCCCATCGGCTTCGGCGTGTCGAAGCCGATATAGACGCCGGTAACGAGGTTCGGCGTGAAGCCCATGAACCAGGCGTCCTTTTCCTCGTTGGTCGTGCCGGTCTTGCCGGCGAGCGGGCGGCCGAGATCGCGCAGGATCGTCGCGGTTCCGCGCTGGACGACGCCCTCCATCATCGAGGTGATCTGGTATGCGGTCATCGGGTCGAGAACCTGATCGCGGTTGTCGATCAGGGTCGGCTCTTCCTGCCCTGCCCAGCGCTCGGCGTTACAGCCTTCGCAACCGCGCTGGTCGTGCTTGTAGATCGTCCGCCCGTAACGATCCTGGATGCGGTCGATCAGCGACGGCTCAATGGAGCGGCCGCCATTGGCCATCACCGAATAGGCGGACACCATGCGCAGCACGGTGGTTTCGCCCGAACCCAGCGCCATGGAGAGCAGCGGCGGCATGTCGTCATAGACGCCGAAGCGCTCGGCATATTCGGCGACCAACTGCATGCCCATGTCCTTGGCGAGGCGGACCGTCATCAGGTTGCGCGACCGCTCGATACCGAGACGCAGCGTCGAGGGCCCGGCGAAGCCGCCGCCATAATTCTTCGGCTGCCAGACCTCGCCGCCGGAGACGAGTTGGATCGGCGCGTCCAGCACCACCGAAGCCGGCGTATAGCCATTGTCGAGCGCGGCTGCGTAGACGAAGGGTTTGAAGGCCGAACCGGGCTGGCGATAGGCCTGCGTGGCGCGGTTGAACTGCGACTGGTTGTAGGAAAAGCCGCCAACCATGGCGAGCACGCGACCGGTGTTCGGGTCCATCGAGACCAGGGCGCCGGAAACCGCCGGGATCTGCTGGAGTTCCCAGCCGTCGTCCGACTTCTCGACATAGACCACGTCGCCGACATTGAGCACGTCGCCGATGCCGCCGACCTTCTTGCGGTTGCCGTCGATATTGGTGGTCTTGATCCAGTCGAGGCCCGCCGCGGTAAGCTGGATCGTGTCGCGCTCCGGCGCCACGTCGCCGGAAATCTGGCGATCGGGACGCAGACCGAGCTTCGCACCGTCATCGCCGACGGAGAGAACGACGCCGAGGTTCCATTCCGGGACGTCGCTCAGCCGCTCGACGCCAGCCAGCGGCACGCCCCAGTCTCCCGACACGTCGATGGTGGTGACCGGGCCGCGATATCCGTCATTCTCGCGGTCGTATTTGATCAGCCCGTGCTGCAGCGCCTTGCGCGCCATGATCTGGAGCTTCGGATCGAGCGTCGTGCGAACCGACAGGCCGCCCTCGTAAAGCGCGTCATTGCCATAGCGATCGACGATCTGCTTGCGCACTTCTTCGGTGAAATATTCGGATGCGAAAACCGTGTCTCCCGACCGCCGGTAATTGACGCCCAGCCCTTGCTGCTTCGCCACGGACGCCTCTTCCTCGGTGACGTAGCCGTTCTCGGTCATCCGGTCGATGATCCAGTCGCGCCGCTCGGTAGCCGCTTCCGTGTCGTTGAACGGATCGTAATTCGACGGCGCCTTGGGCAGCGCCGCGAGATAGGCGGCTTCCTGCAGGTTCAACTCGTTGACGGACTTGCCGAAATAGGTCAGCGCCGCGCTGGCGAGGCCGTAGGAACCTTTGCCGAAGAAAATCTCGTTCAGATACAGCTCGAGTATCCGGTCCTTGGAATAGGCCTGCTCGATGCGGAACGACAGGACGGCTTCCTTGATCTTGCGGTCGATCGAGCGCTCATTGGTCAAAAGGAAGTTCTTGGCGACCTGCTGGGTGATCGTCGATGCACCGACAAGACGCCGATCGCTGCCCGAGGCTACGTTTTCCAGATTGGTGATGACGGCGCGCGTCAGCGCGAAGAAGTCGACGCCGTGATGCTGGTAGAAATTCTTGTCCTCGGCCGAGATGAAGGCCGCCTTGACGCGGTCCGGAACCGCCTGGATGGGGATATAAAGGCGCCGCTCGCGCGCAAATTCGCCCATGAGCTGGCCGTCGGAGGAATGGATACGGGTCATCACCGGAGGCTCGTAATTGGCGAGCACCTCGTAATCGGGCAATTCCTTGGTCAGATCGCCGACATAGATGATGACGCCGGCGGCCACCAGAAGGGCCATAACCGTTCCGATTCCGAAGAAATATCCAAGAAGTCGAAGCATCTGTTCTCTTTCAGTCGCACCCGGCGATCCATTGAAGGCCGGGAATCCGGACAGGCGCCAAAGCTACTAGAGTCGCGCCAAGCTTGAAACCAGCCATTCTACCGAAATTGGACGGGACCATGGCACGGCAGGAAAAAAGCGTGCCTTTTCAGCAACACCCTAAAGGCCGCACTCACTGGCCGGCCGCCACGCTCGATTCGATATCGCGCGACGACAGCGCGGCGAACTTCTCGATCGCATTGGCGAGACGGTCGGCAAGGCCGTTCTGCCATTCCCTCTGATTGAGCAGATGCTCGTCGTCCTTGTTGGACAGATAGCCGAGCTCGATCAGGACAGACGGCACGTCCGGCGCCTTGAGCACGCGGAATCCCGCATAGCGGTGCGGGTTCTTGATCAGCCGTGCAAAGCCCTTCATGTCCGATATGGCCAAGCGCGCGAACTGCACCGAAAAACCCAGCGTCTCGCGCCGCGCCAGATCGACGAGGATATCCGACACGCCCTCGAACTCCTCGGCGTTTTCGACGCCGGCGACGGAATCGGCCAGGTTCTCATTGGCCGCGACAGCCGCCGCGACCTCGTCCGAGGCCTTTTCGGAAATCGTGTAGACGGTCGCGCCGCGCACGCCGTGCTGGCGCAGCGAATCCGCGTGGACGGAGATGAACAGATCGGCCTGATGCTCGCGGGCGAAAACCGTGCGGTCCGACAGCGAGACGAAGACGTCGCTGTCGCGGGTCAGAAAAACCTGCGCGCCACCATAACGCGAAAGCCGGTCGCGCAGCGTCCTGGCGAAGTCCAGCACGACATCCTTCTCCAGCGTGCCGCGAACGCCCTTGGCGCCGTTGTCGATGCCGCCATGGCCGGGATCGATGATGATGGTGAAGGGCCTGTTGTCCCGGCGCACCGAGCCCAGCCGGTCGCGCTTCTCGACGCTGTTGACCACCGCGCCGGTGGTCAGCGAGCGATCCAGCGCTTCGGCGAATTCATCCGCTCCGGCAGCCTCGAGGTCGATCACGACATTGTGACGGCTGGTTTCCCGGTCCTCCCGGGTCTCGATGCTGGCGATCTTGAACGGATGCCGGGTGCGGAAGATCAGGCGCGAATGATTGCCGCCCATATCGCCGTAGCGGAGCCCCGAGACGAGGCCGGACGTGTTGATTGTCTCGGCGTCGAAACCATAGCCGATCTTGTTGAAATCGAGGACCAGCCTCCAGGGACGGTTGAGCAGCCGGTGCGAGACTTCGACCGGCCTGTCGAACTCGATGACGATACGCGTGACCGCCTCGTCGCCGGCAATGCGCATGTCGAGGGCGATCGGAGCGCGTTCGGCAGAGGCGGCGAGCGGGGCGAGCAGAAACAGGACGAACGCCAGCGCCGCGGTCGCGAAACGCCGAGCCGCGCCGGGTGAAAATTCATGTCCGCCTTGCCGAGCCATCGCCTCCCCGATACCGAAACGCCGTTGCCGCCTATCGATCAAGCTGCCGGTGTGGATAAGCCAACATGGTTAACCGGTTCTTTACCCGATCGGCGGAAGTCCAGCATTGTCAGGCCCCAAGATCATGTCACGCAAAATTAAAACGCTTGCAGCGCGTTTAGCAAAATTCTAAATTGGAAATGCAGTGGAGCGTCAATCCGCACCCTGACAGTTAGAAGGTTTCGCCTGCCAGTCCGGTTGTAAACTGGCGGCATTATCCAACGGGTTCCGGTTATCGCGAGCCCGGCTCTTGAGTAGAGCGAATGAACCGGCTCCATCCAAGGAGCCCTAATGCAGTCGTTTTGTTGGCCCCTTTATTCATGGCGTTTTTTTCGACCAGAGCAGACAGAGAACCGCGGCAAAGACGAGAGATCCCCTTTCTCGCCGCGATGTCGCTGGCGCCGGCAGAACATACAATGAGCAGCTCAACACCGCCGGCGAGACGCCGTGCGATGCGCCACCGGGTGCAACCTCCGGGTGAATGCGCGGCTGCCGGAACAAGAATCAATGTCAAACAAAATGCTGATCGATGCCTCCCATCGGGAGGAGACCCGGGTAGTTGTAGTCAAAGGTAACCGCCTAGAAGACTTCGATTTCGAATCAGAACACAAAAAGCAGATCCGCGGAAACATCTACCTTGCCAAGGTAACCCGCGTTGAGCCTTCGCTGCAGGCCGCCTTCGTCGACTATGGCGGCAATCGCCACGGCTTCCTCGCCTTCAGCGAAATCCATCCCGATTATTACCAGATCCCGTTGGCCGACCGTCAGGCGCTGCTGGCGGAAGAAGCGCGTCTTGCCGAACAGGAAGACGAGGACAATGACGATGACGGCGACAGCCGCTCTGCTTCGTCGTCGTCGCGGCGCAAGCGCGGCGGACGCCGCAACCGCTCCAGCCGGCGGGACAAGCCGCGGGTCGTGGCTGTGCCCGATGCCGAACCCGTCGCCATGGACGCGATCCTGGCCGCCTGGGAAGAAGCTCAGGCAGCCGAGGCCGACAAGGCGGAAGCCGAGGCATCCGTCGACGACGCGGCGGACGACGGCGACAGCACGCCGGACACCATGGCGGCGCGTACGGTCGACGACGGCAACGTGATTTCCGAGGATCCGGAAACCGACGAGGACGACGACGACGCCGAGACGGCGTCCGACGACAGCGATGACGATGACGGCGACGAGCAGGACGGCCGGGACGACAGCCGCCGTTCGCGCGGACGCCGCAGCCGCCGGGGCCGCCGCAACACCCGCGGCCGCCGCAACGACAATGACGATGACCAGGACGACGATTCCGACGACAGCGACGATGACGAAATCGACACGGTCGGTTCGGAAGACGCGATGGACGAGGCACGGCCGCGCCAGCGCGCCCTTCGCAAGCAGTACAAGATCCAGGAAGTCATCAAGCGCCGCCAGATCATCCTGGTGCAGGTCGTCAAGGAGGAACGCGGCAACAAGGGCGCGGCCCTGACCACCTATCTGTCGCTCGCCGGCCGCTATTCCGTGCTGATGCCGAACACCGCGCGCGGCGGCGGCATTTCGCGCAAGATCACCAATGCGACCGACCGCAAGCGGCTCAAGGACGTGGTCAAGGATCTGCAGGTACCGCAGGGCATGGGCGTGATCCTGCGCACGGCCGGCGCCAACCGCACCAAGCCGGAGATCAAGCGCGACTACGAATATCTGATGCGCATGTGGGACAGCGTCCGCGAACTGACGCTGGCCTCGACCGCGCCGTCATTGGTCTATGAGGAAGGCAGCCTGATCAAGCGGTCGATCCGCGATCTCTACAACAAGGACATCAGCGAAATCCTCGTTGCCGGCGAGAACGGTTACCGCGAGGCGAAGGATTTCATGCGCATGCTGATGCCGAGCCACGCCAAGATGGTTCAGCCATGGCGTGAATCGCAGCCGGTCTTCGCCAAGACGGGGATCGAGGCGCAGCTCGATGCGTTGATCCAGCCGAGCGTGCGGCTGAAATCCGGTGGCTACATCATCATCAACCAGACCGAGGCGCTGGTCGCCATCGACGTCAACTCGGGCAAGTCGACGCGCGAACACTCGATCGAGGACACGGCGCTGCAGACGAACCTGGAAGCGGCGGAGGAAGTGGCGCGGCAGCTGCGCCTGCGCGACCTCGCCGGCCTGATCGTGATCGACTTCATCGACATGGAGGAAAACCGCAACAACCGTGCGGTGGAAAAGAAGCTCAAGGAGTGCCTGAAAAACGACCGCGCCCGCATCCAGGTCGGCCGTATCTCGCATTTCGGCCTCATGGAAATGAGCCGGCAGCGCATGCGCGCCAGCGTGCTGGAAAGCACCATGCAGCCCTGTCCGCATTGCGGCGGCACCGGACATATCCGTTCGCAGCAATCGGTGGCCCTGCACGTTATCCGCTCGCTGGAAGACTATCTGATGCGCAACGGCAAGCACCACATCACGGTGCGCACCGACGCCGACACCGCGCTCTATATCCTCAACCACAAGCGCGAGACGCTGACCGAAATGGAAGGCCGCTTCGGCCTGCATATCGAGATCGTGTCCGATCCGATGATCGGCGCGGATCTGTACGCCTTCGACAAGGGCGAAATCTCCGACCTTCCCCGCGTCGAGCCGATCCGGCCCGACTACGGCGATTTCGACGAGGATGACGACATCGTCGAGGAATTCGAGGAGGAAGAGACCGGCAGCGCCGCATCCGAGGAGGACGAGGAAGACGACGACCGCCGCTCGAAGAAGCGCCGTAAGCGCCGGCGTCGCGGCAAAGGCCGTGACGAAGAGCGCGATGAGAACGACAGCCAGGATTCGGCCGAAGCTTCCGATGACAATGAGGATGACCGCGACGAAGGACGCGGCGGCAAGCGCAAGCGTCGGCGTTCACGCGGACGCCGTGGCGGGCGCGATCGCCGTCCGTTCCGCCTGCCCGATGCCGAACCGGTCGGCCCGCTTGCCGACCTGATCGCGGCGGAGGCCGCCGAACAGGAAGCCGAGAACCGCCGCAAGGCTGAGGAAGCCGCAAAGGCCGCAGAAGAACAGGCCGCCGCCGAGCAGGCTGCGCAGGCAGAAACGGCCGAAGCGGCCGAGACGCCCGCCGAGGAAGCGCCTGTTGTTGAAGAGGCTGCAAGCGAGGAAGCACCGAAGGAAGCGGATGTCGCCAATGACAATGCCGCCGAGGCGGAGGAAACCGACGTCGACGAGAAGCCGTCGCGCCGCCGCGCTACCGCTGAAACGCTCAATCTCGATGCCGAACCGGTCGTCACCTCGGAGGGAACAGCCGCCGAGGAAAAGCCGAAGCGCACCGGCTGGTGGTCCCGCAAGGGCTTCTTCTAAGCCGTTCGGCGCGTGAGGCGGTCATGGCAGTGTCCCTTGCCGCCGCCTTCAGCCCGAACCGGGCCATAAGGGCGCTGAAAAACAGGCGAAACGCCTTTGTCGACCGGATTTTCCGGAACCGGAAGGCCGCCGATGGACAGGCCCTTGCCGCGCATCTCGCCGGCAAGGGCGTCACCTTCCCCTGCTTCGCGATCGCATTCAACACGCCGTGGGTGATCGATCTCCTCACGGCGGGTTGGAACAGGCACTGCCGCGGCGCCGATCTCGTCATTCTGGACAATTCAAGCAAGCCCGATGCGCGCGACGAGATCCGCCGGATCTGCGCGAAACGAGGGATTGCCTACCTGGCGCTGCCGCGCAATCCCGAATGGAGCCCGAACCGCTCGCACGGGATTGCGATGAACTGGGGCTATTACAATATCGTCCGGCATTTGCGGCCCGAAGCCTTCGGCTTCCTCGACCATGACTGCATCCCGGTCGCCGATTACGATTTCGGCAAGGTTTTGGCTGGGCGCAGCGTCTTCGGACGGCCGAGAAACGCACCTGACCGCTGGAGCCTGTGGGCGGGTTTCTGCTTCTTTCGCTTTGATATCACGGAAGGCAGGGCCATCGATTTCAAGCATCGCATCGAATGGGGCCTCGACACCGGCGGCGGCAACTGGGAGACCCTTTACCGCACACTCGACCTGCCGACGGTCGGCTTCTCGGTCACAACGAAAAAACCCGCTGACGCGGGCGTATCCGAAACGACGGACCAGTTCATCGAAGGCAGTTTCGTCCATGTCGGCGGCGCGTCCTATCGGCCGGAAAAAACCGACGCGGTGGCGATGCGGAATCTCCGCGACCGGCTGTGGCGGACCTACCTGCCGGATTGCCAACCGGTGATACAGGATCCTTCATGAAGGCGAACGGGAGACGGGTAAATGGCGATCTGGATCGTTCTTCTGCGCGGCATCAATGTCGGCGGCAAGCATGTCGTGCCGATGAAGCGATTGCGCGAATTGCTTGAAGAGTCGGGCTTCTCTGACGTCCGGACCTACATTCAGAGCGGCAATTGCGTATTCGGCTCGGATGAGACCGACGCTGGCAATTTGGCGCAAACAGTCGCCGGTGCAATCGAGAGGGAATTTCGGTTCAGGCCATCGGTCTTCGCCCTCACCCTCGACGACCTGGATGCCGCGATCGCCGCCAATCCGTTCCCGGCCGATGCGGGCAAGGCGCTCCACCTGATGTTCCTGGACGGCGCACCGGCTGATGCCGATCTCGACGGACTGCGCGCCATCGCGCCCGAAAACGAAGCCGCGAAAATCCGCGGCAATGTCCTCTATGTCTACACGCCGGACGGCTTCGGCCGCTCGGTGATTGCGCAGAAACTCGATCGCTTCGTCAAGGCGGACAAAACCGCGCGCAATCTGAACACCGTCCTCAAGCTGGCGGAGATGGCGCGAGCGGCGAATCAGCTCTTCAGCCAGGTCTCCATGCGGTCGAGCGAGCGTGCGATCGTGTCCGTCGAGCCGGCATAGGAAAAGCGCATGAAGCGTTCGGCGTTCGCGGGATCGAAATCGAGCCCCGGTGCGGCCGCGACATGGATCTCCTGCAGCATGCGCTTCGCGAATTCCATGGAATCGTTGGTATGGGCGCTGACGTCGCACCAGGCATAGAACGCGCCATCCGGCGGCGCGGCAAACGTGATTCCCATCGAAGGCAGCCGCTCGAGCAGAAGCGCTCTGTTGGCGCGGTAGCCGTCCTTGATCGCCTCCAGTTCTTCCGTGCAGCCAAACGCCGCAGGCGCGGCGATCTGCGACAGGTCCGGCGCGGAGATATAGAGGCTCTGGGAGAGCCGCTCGACCGGGCGGACCATGTCTTCCGGCAACACCATCCAGCCGATGCGCCAGCCGGTCATGCAGTAATATTTGGAGAAGGAATTGATGACGATCACGTCGTTGGAATGCGACAGCGCGGAACGGTCGTCGCCGGTGTAGCGCAAGCCGTGATAGATCTCGTCGGAGATGAAGGCGATGCCTTCGTCGCGGCAGAAATCCATCAAGGCGGCCATGTGCTCTCGGTCCGTGACGGCGCCTGTCGGATTGGCCGGACTGGCGATGAGGAGGACATCGATCGGCCTGTCGCGATGCGCGGCCTCCAACGCCGCGACGGTCAGCATGTGGCTGTCGGCCGGATCGGTCTCTATCTCGACGGCTTCAAGGGACAACGCCTTGATAATGTTGCGATAAGCCGGATAGCCCGGAGCGGTGATGGCAACCCGGCCGCCCGGCTCGGTCACCGCCAGGAACGCCAGCGAGAAGCCTGCCGACGAGCCGGTGGTCACGGCGATGCGTTCGGCAGGAACCTCGACGCCGTAGCGCTCTCCATAGTGACGAGCGATGGCGCGACGTGTCTCCATTCGGCCGAGCGCGTCGGTATAGCCGAGCTTGGCGTCGCGCAGCGCGGCGGCCGCCGCATCCAGCACGCCCTTCGGCGCGGAATGGGACGGCTGGCCGACAGCCAGCGACAAGACGTCATGGCCTGCTTGGGCGAGCGCGTTCTGTTCGCGCAGCACATCCATGGCGTGAAAAGGCTCGACCGCACCGCGCGCCGACAAACGTGTCATTGAGGCCTGCTCCCGGCATTCGCCCGCCATCACGTTCCGGTGTGCGGGCCTTGATTTCGCTATGATTGGCGGGCAAATCGCGTTAGCCCACCTGACTGTGAGCGCTGTAAAAGCACAGACGATGGAGTTTTGCCAATTGGCGAAAAAGATGGCGACGTGGATAGCGGCGTTTGCGCTGCTGTTTGCCGCTGTATCGGGCGCTGCGGCCCAAAGCCGGGGCCCGATCGTGCGCGATGCCGAGATCGAAAAACTCCTGCTCGATTATGCCCGGCCGCTGTTGAAGGCGGCAGGCGTGCGCGCTGACCGCACCGAGGTCGTGCTGCTTAATTCTCCGGAATTCAACGCCTTCGTTTCCGGGCGCAAGATCTTCGTCAACACCGGCACCATCGTGCAGTCGGAAACGCCGAACGAAGTGATTGGCGTTCTCGCACATGAAATCGGCCATCTGGCCGGCGGGCACCAGGACCGGCTGCGCCAGCAGATCGACCGCGCCCAGGCGATCCAGATCGCCACCATGGTTTTGGGCGCGGGAGCGGCGATCGCGGCCGGTGCGACCGGCAACCGCTCCGCCGTCGGCGCGGGCAGCGGGCTGGTAATGGGCGGCGCGGAAGCGGCGAGACGCGGCCTGCTTTCCTATCAGCGCGGCGAGGAAACGAATGCCGACCGCGCCGCGGTCACTTATCTTGAGAAAACAGGCCAATCGCCCAAGGGGCTGCTGACGACCTTCACGCGGATGGATCGCAGCATCTCGCTGATCAGCGACCGCATCAATCCCTACAAGATCAGCCATCCCCTACCCCGCGACCGCATATCCGCGCTGGAGACCATTGCGCGCAAGAGCCGCTATTTCGACAGGAAGGACCCGCCGGCCCTGCAGACGCGCCATGACATGGCCCGCGCCAAGATCATCGCCTATACGGATGGCCCGTCGGCGGCTGAAGGCTTTGCGGCGAAGACCAAGAGCAGCAAGGCCGCGCTCTATGCTCGAACCATCGCGCAATTCCTATACCGCTCGCCCCGCTCGGCGCTGCCGATGATAGACAAGATGATCGCGTCCGACCGGTCAAACCCCTATCTCTATGAGATGAAGGGCGAAATCCAGCTCAAGGCCGGCAACGCAAGGGGCGCCGCGGAGGCGTTTACCCAGGCCTCCCGCCTGGACAAGACCGGGTCAAGCCTGCTGCAAACCGGACTCGGTCACGCCCTCGTGCTGCAGGGAGATCGCCAAAGCCTGCAGCGCGCTGTCGGCGAACTGGAAGTGGCACTGTCGCTCGATCCGGAAAACGCGGAGGGCTACCGGTACCTCGCCATGGCCTATGGTCGGCTGGGCGATACCGGCAGCGCCGATCTCGCGACCGCCGAACAGCATTTCTACTCCGGCCGCTACAAGGAAGCGAAGGTTTTCGCGGCGCGTGCGAAAAGACGCTTCCCGCAAAACTCGCCGCAATCGCTTCGCGCCGACGATATTCAACGCTTTGAAATTCCAAAAAGCCGTCGCTAGATCGACGGGATAACAAGAGGATTGCTCATGCCGAGCCTGGATTGGAAACTGATCGCCCCTGTCGCCGTCGCCGCAATTGGCGGGCTGGCCTTCGCCACCTATTTCGCCGCGCAGCCGGCAACTGAACAGGCGCCGGCGGAGACCGCCGTCGAGGTCGCCGAAGCACCGGCCCCGCTCGACAAGGCGCAGATCAATGCCGCGATCCGCGAATACCTGCTGGAAAACCCCGAGGTCATGCTCGAGGTGCAGGACGCCCTTCAGGAAAAACAGCTGGCCGCGCAGCGCGAAGGCCAGGCCAAGGCCATCGAGGACCAGAAAACCGCCATCTTCGACAGCATGGCCGACCCGGTGCTTGGCAATGTCGACGGCTCGGCGACGGTGGTCGAGTTCTTCGACTACAACTGCGGCTACTGCAAACGAGCCATGGCCGACATGGTGTCGATGATGGAAGGCGATTCCGAGCTGAAATTCGTGCTGAAGGAATTCCCGATCCTCGGTCCGGATTCGGAAGCGGCCCATCACGTGGCGCTTGCCTTTCACGATCTCTATCCCGAGCAATATCCGCAGTTCCATCTGCGCCTGCTCGGCTTCGACGGACGCGCTAGCGACGAATCCGCCATGCGTATCGCAACCGAGCTTGGCGGCGACGAAGCCGAGATCCGCGCCCGCATGGACGATCCGAGCATCGGCGAGCGCATCCGCGCCACCTACGCGCTGGCCAACGAACTCGGCATCAGCGGCACGCCGGCCTATGTGATCGGCGACGAGGTCGTTTCCGGCGCTCTCGGCGAGAGCGTTCTGGCGACCAAGGTCGCCAATGTGCGCGAATGCGGTTCGACGGTCTGTTAGGCCCGACGAAACCGTAAACGCGCGAATTTACGACAAAATCATGTGCGAACAGGGGCTTGAGCCGGTAAAAGCCGGCTTTTTCCCTTGCCCACGACCGCTGCACCCTCTACCGAAGCGCGACGGCTAACCCGCGACAAAACGTAACGGCGAATGCGCGATGACAGATCGCATCCTCATCCTCAACGGTCCCAACCTGAACTTGCTCGGCACACGCGAGCCGGAGACCTATGGGACGACGACGCTGAGCGACGTGCATGCGGCCTGCGAACGTCTTGGCGCGGAACTCGGCTTCGAGGTCTCGACCTTCCAGTCGAACCACGAGGGCGAACTTGTCGGAAAATTGCAGGAGGCCGGCCGGGACGGGGTCGGCGTCGTGTTCAATCCGGGTGCCTATTCGCATACGTCGATCGCCTTGCGCGACGCGATCGAGGGCGCCCGCACGATGGTCGTGGAAGTACACATCTCCAACATCCACGCACGTGAGCGGTTCCGCCACCATTCCTACGTCACCGCAGTCGCCAAGGGCATGATCTGCGGTCTGGGAACGGAAGGCTATCTGCTTGCGATCCGTGCGCTGGCCGTCCATATGAAACGCTGACGGGAAGAAGGGCAATAACATGGGTGAACGCAAGCCGGCGATTGATACGGAGCTGGTGAAGGATCTCGCGGCCATACTGACCGAGACCGATCTCACCGAAATCGAAATCGAACAGGGCGAATTGCGCATCCGCGTCTCGCGCGAGCTCATGGCGCCGTCCTATTACCAGGCAAGCGCTCCGGCGCCCGCGCCGTCCGCTCCCCAGCAGGCCGCGCCCGCCGCGGCCGAAGCTCCGTCCGATGCGCCCGCGAAGCGCTCCGGCGACGAAGTGCCCTCGCCGATGGTCGGCACCGCCTATCTGGCGCCGGCGCCCGGCGCCGCTGCCTTCATCGAGGTCGGGCAAACGGTCAAGGAAGGCCAGACGCTGCTGATCATCGAAGCCATGAAGACGATGAATCAGATCCCGGCGCCGCGCGCCGGCAAGGTGGTCGAGATCCTCGTCGAGGATTCCCAGCCCGTGGAATTCGGCCAGCCGCTCGTGGTCATCGCATAGGCGCGGCCCGGCATGTTCAACAAGGTCCTCATCGCCAATCGCGGAGAAATCGCCCTTCGAGTGCTGCGCGCCTGCAAGGAGCTCGGCATCGCCACCGTGGCGGTCCACTCCACCGCCGACGAATCGGCCATGCATGTGAAGCTCGCCGACGAGAGCGTCTGCATCGGCCCGCCGCCCTCGCGCGACAGCTACCTCAACATCCACCAGATCGTCGCAGCCTGCGAGATCACCGGCGCGGACGCCGTGCATCCGGGCTATGGCTTCCTGTCGGAAAACGCGAAATTCGCCGAGATCCTGGAAGCCCACAATATCACCTTCATCGGCCCGACCGCCCAGCACATCCACACTATGGGCGACAAGATCGAGGCCAAGCGCACGGCGGCCCGGCTCGGCATCCCGGTCGTACCCGGCTCGGAAGGCGGGGTTTCCGACGAAAGGGAAGCCAAGCGGATTGCCGCCGAGATCGGCTATCCGGTAATTATCAAGGCGACGGCAGGCGGCGGCGGACGCGGCATGAAGGTCGCGCGCTCGGAAGCTGACCTCGTGATGGCGCTGCAGACCGCGCGCTCGGAAGCGGGCGCGGCCTTCGGCAATGACGAGGTCTATATCGAGAAGTTCCTCGGCCAGCCCCGCCATATCGAGGTGCAGGTCGTCGGCGACGGCAAGGGCGCCGGCATCCATCTCGGCGAACGCGACTGTTCGCTGCAGCGCCGCCACCAGAAGGTCTGGGAAGAAGCCAATTCGCCGGCGCTCAACGCGAGGCAGCGCAACGAGATCGGCGAGATCTGCGCCAACGCCATCGCGGAGATGGGCTATCGCGGCGCCGGAACAATCGAATTCCTCTACGAGAATGGCGAGTTCTATTTCATCGAGATGAACACGCGCCTGCAGGTGGAGCATCCGGTCACCGAGGCGATTACCGGCATCGACCTCGTGCACGAACAGCTGCGCGTGGCGGCAGAGGCCGGCCTATCGGTGCGCCAGAGCGACATCACCTTCGAAGGCCACGCCATCGAATGCCGCATCAATGCGGAGGATGCGCGCACCTTCGTGCCCTCGCCCGGCACGATCACCCATTACCATACGCCCGGCGGGCTTGGAGTGCGCGTCGATTCCGGTGTCTATGCCGGCTACAAGATCCCGCCCTACTACGACAGCCTGATCGGCAAGCTGATCGTACACGGGCGCAACCGGGTGGAATGCATGATGCGGCTCAGGCGCTGCCTCGACGAATTCGTCGTCGACGGCATCAAATCGACCCTGCCGCTGTTCCAGGACCTCGTACAGAACCACGACATCGCGAATGGTGATTACGATATCCACTGGCTCGAGAAATATCTCGCGGCGTCCGCCGCCCACTGACGGGCGGCCGACCGGAATGCGGGCGTCATGACGCGCAGCGCCGACGAGGCGCGCAAGCGCGGCCTGACGCCGCAAATCCTCCTGCGCGCCTATGCGGCCGGCATTTTCCCGATGGCCGACGATGCTGACGACCCGGAGATCTTCTGGGTACAGCCCGAACAGCGCGGCATCATCCCGCTCGACGCCTTCCACGTGCCGAAGAGCCTGTCGAAGAAAATCCGCCAGAAGCCGTTCGATATCCGTTTCAACACCGCGTTCCGGGCTGTGATCGGAGCCTGCGCCGAGGCGACGCCGGACCGGGAGCGCACCTGGATCAACCGGACGATCCGCGAGCTCTATGTCCAGTTGCACGAGATGGGGCACGCCCATTCGGTGGAAGCCTGGGACGACGACCAGCTCGTCGGCGGCCTCTACGGCGTTACGCTGGGAAGAGCCTTCTTTGGCGAGAGCATGTTCTCGCGCAAGACCGACGCCTCGAAGATCTGCCTCGTATATCTGGTCGAGCGGCTGAGAGAACGCGGCTTCGTGCTGCTCGATACGCAATTCACCACCGAACACCTGAAGCGCTTCGGCGCGGTCGACGTACCGCATGAGGACTATGAGGAATTGCTGGCCGAGGCGCTTGTCGGCGAAGCTGAGTTCAACTGAGCGTCAGTTGACGCCGGCGCTCTTCTCCGGCGGCGGAACATTGGAGTTCTGCTTGCAGCTCTTCAGCCAGACATCGTAGACCGCATGCTCGACGGCGTTCAGGCCGGGGCTGTCGGCATACATCCAGCCGGTGAAGATGCGGCGGATCTTGCGGTCCAGCGTGATCTCGTCGACCTCGACGAAGGAATCCGAACCCGGCGCCTCATTGTCGGAGCGTGAATAGCAGACGCGCGGCGTCACCTGCAGCGCGCCGAACTGGACAGTCTCGTCGATATAGACATCGAAGGTAATGATGCGGCCGGTAATCTTGTCGATGCCGGAGAATTCCGCGACCGGATTCTGCGCGCGTTCCGCCTGCGCGGGAACCACCGCGAGCGTCGCCGCCAAAACCGCCGATCCTGCCAAAGCCCTGAAGAATGCGCGCATCATGATCCCGAATTCGTCCCGGTTTCGTTCCAGCGGTGAATCACTAGACCCAATCTGTGGCAGAACCGCGATGAAAATGCGAGCCGCGAACCGAAATCGGCCTATTCGCCGGGGGTCCAGGCGTCGTAATCGCCGGTGACGACCGGACGGCTCTCCGGCGTGTACATCGAGCCATGCGGGCGATAGGCGCCGACTGTACCTGTCATGTTCGGCTTATGAGGCTTCTGCCATTCGCGCGGCTTGTAGTCTTCCTTCACCGGCGGCGTGTCGACGCGGTGATGCATCCAGCCATGCCAGCCGGCCGGAATGGAAGAGGCCTCGGAATAGCCGTTATAGATCACCCAGCGGCGCGTGCGGCCTTCCGCATCCTTGCCGCCCTGGTAGTAGACATTGCCGAACTCGTCCTCTCCGACCCGCTCGCCCTTGCGCCAGGTGTAGAACTGCGTGTTGAACGTCTGGCCGTTCCACCAGGTGAAGAAGCGGGTGAGGAATTTAATCATCGTGATCTGATCCGGCGCGGTTTCTCGCTTACCCGCTTATGGCGCTGCGAATGAACGAATGCAAGGGCGCAGCAACGCGCAAATCACCCGAGTTTCATCTTGAAACCGACATGCGACTTCACGAAGCCGAGTTGCTCGTAGAAGCGGTGCGCATCGGTTCGCGCCGCGTTGGACATCAGGTCGACAACGCGGACGCCTCGCTCCCGGCCAAGCTCTATGCATCGGCGCATGAGCACCGCGCCGTAACCGCGGCCACGCATGTCAGCGCGCATTTGTACCGCCTCGATGGTTATGCGCGATGACCCCCGCCCGGTCAGCGAGGTGGTGAATGTGATCTGCGCCGTCCCGACGACCTCGCCGCCGACTTCCACCACAAGAAGCCGGTTGTCCGGGCTCTCGGCGATGTGACGGAACGCGGCCAGATAGGCTGGAAGCGCCGCCGGATCGGCGGTGTCGCCGTGACCGCCCTTGTCATCCTCGGAGAAGATAGCGGCAAGCGCGGAGATGTCGTCTTCTCGCGCATCGCGGATAACCGGTGCTTCGACGGGCATGTCCACGTGCGCTAGCCGATACTCATGGCGAGCGTGCGGCTAATTTCCTTCATCGACCGGCCCGACTGCTCGCGCCAGGTGTTGAAGGCATTCTGGACCGCCGCCATGGCGGTTTTCGAAGCAGGCTCCTTGTCGATGACGCCCTCGGCGATCAGCCGCGCGATCACGTCGCGGGACAGGACGTAGCTGTCCTTGCCCATGAAGCGCAGGAAATACTGGCCGGTATTGCCGCCGAGACGCGAACCTCGTTTCTTCAGCAGGGCCAGAAGGCCGGCATAGTCCGTATCCGGCCAGCCGGCGACGAAATTGCCGACCGAACCGTGTTCCTTCGCCAAATCGCCGAAGAAGACGGCGTTCTCCTGCACGGACCTGATCTTGCCGCCGTGGCGGACAATTCGCGTGTCGGAGGCGAGACGGGCAATATCCTCGTCATTGAGCATGGCGCATTGGCCCAGATCGAAACCGTGAAAGGCGTCCTCGAAGCCCGGCCACATCGCCTCGACCACCTTCCAGTTGAAGCCGGCATTGAAGATGCATTTGGTCGACTGGGAGAGCCAGCGGTCATCGGGGATGGCGGCGAGATCCGAGGCGCCAAGCGGCGGTTCCAGCATCGCGTTCAGCGCGTCTGCGCCGCCCTTGCGCTCCGCGGCCATCGCGAAGATCTCGTCAAAGGAGCGCATCGGTTCCCGTTTCCTCGATCGTCACCTTGTTAGGGTAAAAGGCGATATGGCCGCGCAGTTGCTCCGACCATTCGAAGGGCCGGTCATAGGTCCAGGCGATCTCCTCGCCATTCAGCGTAAAATAGGACGCGTCGCCCTTGAGCGGACAATGGGTGGACTTGCCTGCGACCGGTTCGAGCGGGCCGGGCACATCCGTCTCACGGATGTAGATCACCGGGTCGTAAACGTCCCTGCCCGTTTCCTGCACCCGCAGCGCATTGCGCGATTCGGCGAGCAGCGTTCCGGCGCGACTGACGCGCACCGTCGCCTTGACGGGCTTCATCCGCATGAAATGCGCATCATTATCGGGATTGTGAATCGTCAGGCGGCTCATGGTTCAGACTTCCGCGAGGGTCGCCGGCGAAAAGAGGACGCCGAACTGTTCGCACCAGATGACCACCGAGCCATAGGCGTCGATATCGGTCCCCTCGGGCACGATATAGGTCTGGTCGCCCTTGTTGCCCTTCAACGGCCCCAGAGAGACCCATTCGCTCTGCTTGACGTCATCGGAGGATTGCGGATCCGGCGCCTTGACCAGCCACACCTCGAGATCGGGCCCGTTGGTGACCGAGAATTCGGTGAGACGCACAAGTGCCGTGCCGGCGGTGCTGCGCATGATCTGCGCCCTGCCCTCGCCCTTGTGAGCCCGATCGGCATCGCGGAAGCGGCCTTCCTTCACCGCCATCGCCATGAATTCGGAAGGCAGCGCCTCGTTGACCTCGCGGTCGATCCATAGCGGCGAAGCGAGATACCAGAAGGCGTTGCCGGCAACGAAACCGACGATGAAGACCGGAATGGCGATTTTCAGAAAACGGATCATGGGTCTCCCCCCTCGAAGAAGCGAAGCGACCGTATTCCTGTTTTCCGCGGCGTGCTAGCCTGCCGCCATCACGATGCGGAGAGCGACATGGCCAGGCGACTTCACCTTTTTTTCATTCCAGCACTCATGCTGGCGCTTCCCGCAGCTGCACAGGACGGGCCGCAGGGCATCGCCTTCGTGCAGGCGCCGGAACAGGGAGCGGGAGTCTGTCTCGGCGCGTCGCCAGAGGAAGGGTTTTCTTGCGCGGTCGACCAATGCATGGAATCGGGCGCGGCGAACGAGGACTGCATCCGCACCAACTGGTGCCAACCGGCCGGCTGGAGCGTCGACATCTTCGTGCAGCACCAGGAGGGCCTGCACTGGCACGAGGTGATCTGCGGCCTGCCGACGGAGGCCATCGCAAGGAAGGCCGCCGAAGCGGCCTGCGACCCGGCGGAACGGGATTACCTGCTCGAATGTTCGATAGTGCAAATGTACGATCCAGAGGGCGCGGAGCAGATCAGCTATTAGGTCCGCTCACGACGTCGCCCCGCGCAACATAGCCAGCCTTGTCCCGAAGCCGATAAAGACGAGGCCAGTCGCTGTCTTGAGCAGCCGCTGCATCGCGCCACTGCGCATAGCGCCCGTCAACCGCGCGAACAGCAACACCAACGCCCCAAACCAGGCGAGGTTGATCGCCGCATGCAGCGTCACCAGCGTATAGGCGTCAAGGACAGAGCCTCCTCCCGGATGGATGAATTGCGGGAAAGCGGCGAGATAGAACATCGACACTTTCGGATTGAGCGCGTTGGTGAGGAAACCTTCGCCAAAGGCCCGGCGCAAATCGCGGACTCGCTTCGCGGGCGCCACGGCTACGGGTTTGACCACGCCGCCCCACGCGTCCCGCAGAGACTTGAAGCCGATCCAGCACAGATAGGCAGCGCCGGCGAGCTTCACGGCTGTGAAGAGTTCCGCCGAGCGCATCAGCAGGACTGAAATGCCAAGGATCGACAGCGTGCCATGGAGATAGAACGCCGCGATGAAGCCCGCGATATTGGCGAAACCGGCGGACCGGCCCGAGGTCGGAACCGTTCGGGCGATCAGCACGCCATTCGGGCCGGGCGACATGACCAAAAGCGCCGCGAAGGTTGCGAAAGTCAGGTATGTCGCAAGATCCAACGCCGTAACGCCTACCAGATGACCTTTTCCATGATCACCGCCGGGATGCCGGAGCCCTTTACGCCGCAATCTGGCGTCGTGCCGGTCTGCTTGAAGCCCTCGCGTTCGTAGAAGGCGACGGCGCGATCATTGGCTTCTTCCACCTCGAGGCGAATCTTGCGCACGTCCGGGAAACAGGCCTCGACCTCGATCAGCAGCTTCTTTCCGACGCCCTGCCCTTGAGCCGATGGGCGCACATAGAGCTGGTGCAACATCGAGGTTTCCGAATCGACCTGCGAAACGAAGGCCATGCCGGTGATTTCGGCACCGTCGTCGCAGACGATGAATTCCGATCGCGGCTTGGTCATGCGCTGCTTCAGCGCAGGAACCGAATGCCAGGCCGCCGTCAACTCGGCGACCTTCTCCTTGCCGTATATGTCGTCGTAGGTGGCGTGCCATGTCTCGGACAACATGGCGCTGATGGTCTCCAGATCATCCGGCGATGCCGTCCTCAGCCACATGGTTTCCTCCCTAGTCCTCCAAACCCAGCTTTTGTTTCACCAACGCCTGCACGGCCTGCGGATTGGCCTTGCCCTGCGTGGCCTTCATGACCTGTCCGACGAACCAGCCGGCGAGCGTCGGCTTCGCCTTGGCCTGTTCCACCTTGTCGGGATTTGCGGCGATGATCTCGTCGACCGCCTTTTCGATGGCGCCGGTGTCGGTGACCTGCTTCATGCCGCGGGTCTCGACGATTTCCGCCGGCTCGCCGCCCTCGTTCCAGACGATCTCGAACAGGTCCTTGGCAATCTTGCCGGAAATGTCGCCGCTCTTGATCAGGTCGATGATGCCGCCGAGCTGGGCCGGGCCGACCGGCGTCTCGTCAATGGACAGGCCGGCCTTGTTCAGCGCGCCGAGCAGATCGTTGATCACCCAGTTCGCCGCAGCCTTCGCGTCGCGCCCATCCGCCACCTTTTCGAAATAGTCCGCGATCGCCCTCTCCGACACCAGGATCGATGCATCATAGGCCGAGAGGCCGAGAGAAACAAATCGGTCTTTTTTCTCATCCGGCAGTTCCGGCAGGTGCTTTGCCAGTTCGGCCACAAAAGCGTCGTCGAATTCGAGAGGCAACAGGTCCGGATCGGGGAAATATCGATAGTCGTGCGCGTCTTCCTTGGAGCGCATGGCGCGCGTCTCGCCCTTTGCGGCATCGAACAGCCGCGTCTCCTGGTCGATCGTGCCGCCATCCTCGAGGATCGCGATCTGGCGGCGCGCCTCGTATTCGATCGCCTGGCCGATGAAGCGGATCGAGTTGACGTTCTTGATCTCGCAGCGCGTGCCGAACTCGCCGCCGGGCTTGCGCACGGAGACATTGACGTCGGCGCGCATCGAGCCCTCGTCCATATTGCCGTCGCAGGTGCCAAGATAGCGCACGATCGAGCGCAGCTTGGTCATATAGGCCTTGGCCTCGTCGGAGGAACGCAAGTCCGGCTTGGAGACGATCTCCATCAGCGCGACGCCGGAGCGGTTGAGATCGATATAGGACATGGTCGGATGTTGGTCGTGCATCGACTTGCCGGCATCCTGCTCGAGATGCAGCCGCTCGATACCGATCTCGACATCCTCGAAATTGCCCTGCTTGTCCGGCCCGACCGAAATGATGATCTTTCCCTCGCCGACGATCGGATCCTTGAACTGGGAGATCTGGTAGCCCTGCGGCAGGTCCGGGAAGAAATAGTTCTTGCGGTCGAAGATCGAGCGATTGTTGATCTTCGCCTTCAGCCCGAGCCCCGTGCGCACCGCCTGCCTGACGCATTCCTCGTTGATGACCGGCAGCATGCCGGGCATCGCCGCGTCGATCAGCGAGACGTTGTTGTTCGGCTCGGCCCCAAATTCGGTCGAGGCGCCGGAAAACAGCTTCGAATTGGAGATTACCTGGGCGTGGACTTCCATGCCGATGATGACCTCCCAATCGCCTGTGGCGCCGGGAATGAAGCGTTTCGGTTCGGGTATGCGGGTATCGACTAAGGACATTATGCGCTTTTTGGGTTCTGAACGTTTCCCGTTTCGTTAGTGCAACGCAATAATGGCTGCAAGCCGCTTTTGCTTGTCGGAAGCCGCGCGACCCGCGTGCCGGGGATCCTTTCGGTCCGCGATCACTGGGTCTCGACGGAGAGACCCTTTTCCCCGAGCTCTATCTTGATGCCCTCCGGCTTCTGCCTTTCCTGATAGTAGAGATAGCCCAGCACGGCTACCAGCACCACGAGCGCGGCAATAACGATATTGAGAACATTTCGGTTCATTCCGGCGGTTTCCTGACTGGATTGCGACTCAGGAGGCGAGCCTATCCGAAATCCGGCCCGGCGGGGAGACGGGCGCGCGGCCCGCTGCCGTCCCGGCATTTGATCAGGATCAATGTCGCACCCGGTAAAGCGCGAAAAACTGCTTCCCGACACGATTGAAGGAGGGGAATTCCGATGCTGTCCATTCGCCATTTCTTCGCAGCGCCCGAAAAGGGCTGGCTGTTTGACATCATGGTCAACAAGCTCGGAATGCGCACGGCATTGCAATCACGCGCCAACAGCGAGGCCGTCGCCAAGCGTGCTCAGGCGCGTTGCGCCGAGTGCGACCGCGAGGACAGCTGCCAGAACTGGCTCGCATCGAACGACAAGCCGGACGAAGCCCCTTATTTCTGCCGGAACCATGATCTGCTCGCGCGTCTGAAGCACGACACCGAGGTCGAGGCGACTCTGCAGACCGCCTGATTCCGCTCCCGGTTCCGGCCATCCGGTTGTTCCTCCCCGTGCCGGAACCCAAAAAGAGCCCCCGGACAGCTCCGCCCGGGGGCTTCTTTGATCCGGTCATGCCTATTCCACGGTTACCTCTGACCGCTCCGCGGCGGTAACGGTCGCCGCGACTTCCTTCTTCTCTCCCTGATTGTCGCCGATCGTGGCGACGACCAGATAGTCGCCCGGATTGAGGGTGACCTGGAATTCCTCGCCATAGGTTCCGTCGATCTGCTTGCGCTTGCCCTGCAGGTCGGTCTTGCCCTCAAAGATGTCGATACGATAGGCGCCCGGCGCGGATGCGTGGAGCACGCCGGCATTGATGTTCACCACCGCGTCGGTCATCTCGCCACGCGTCACCGTAACCGGCTGCTCGGCGATGGCCTTGTCGAGGCGGGCCTGGACGACATAGTCGCCGGGCGGCAGCTTGAACTGGTTGCCGGGACCGTAGCCGCCGTCGAACTGCGTGCGCTTGCCGTCGAGAGATTTCTTGCCCGACAGAACGTCGACGCGCAGACCGCTCGCCTCGACGGCCGGGCCGCCTTCGGCATAAACGGCGTTGATGGAGAGGATGCCGATGCCCATGACGATGTCGCGCTCGACCGTTTCGCCGGCTCTCAGGGTAAAGCTCTCCTCCGCATTCGCCTCGCCTAGGCGTGTGCTCAGCTTCACCTCGCCGGCCGGTACGACCTTCGTGCCCTCGCCATAGCCGCCATCACGCACGCCGCCGATCTCCAGGTCGAAGCGCGCCGCCGTGTCCACATCAGCCCCGTCATCCGGCAACACACGGATTGTGACGACGCCGGCATCAAGGACAAGGTCGCGGTCGATCTTCTCGCCCTTCGTCACCTCGACCACCGTTTCCGACACGACCATGTCCTTACGGTAGCGCAGCAGATAGCGGCCCGGCTCGAGCGTCGCGGTGAAGGCCGTGTCGTATCCGCCCTCCACGGATTTCTTGGCGGGCGTATCGCCCTCCATCGGGAAAAAGTCCCAACGGCCGTTGAGATCGTAATCCGGGCCGCCTTCGGAGAGAACAGCCTTGAATGTAACGTTGTCCTGGAGCGCCACCCGATCGGCGATCACCCCGGAAATGCAGCAATCGTTCTCGACAGCTTGAGGCGCCGGGGTTTTCAACCAGCAGCGCGCCTGTTCGCCCTGTATGCCCGGTTTGACGAATGTCCAAGCGATGCACCTGTTCTCGCCGGCGCATTCGGCTTGGCACAGCGCCGGATCGGCAGTGGCCAGATCAAGGGAGCGGAAATCGCTTCCCGGACGGTCGATACCGTCCTCCATGCCCTCGCCGAGCGAATATGCGGGCTCCGGTTCTGGCTCCGGCGCCGCCGCGACGGTCTGCGTCAGGGCATCGGAAAGCTCGTCCGCATCCTTCGCCTGCAGATAGCGCCCGCCGGTGTTCTCCGCGAGACACGAGACCTGCTTGCCTTCCTCCTCTGACAGCCCGAATCCGATCACATGGACGGTGAAATCCACACCGGCATTCTCGAGTTCGCTTGCCGCCGCGCAGGGATCGGCCTCGCAGGTCTCGATCCCGTCGGTGACCAGGATAACGGTCGCCTTGTCCTCTGTGAATTTGAGCGATTGCGCCGCCTGGCGGACAGCGTCGGTGAGCGGCGTCTTTCCTTTCGGGTTAAGCCCGTTGACCGCATTGGCAATGCTCTGCCGCGTGTCTGGCCCCGGCGCGACAACCTCCTCGATATCCGAGCAAACGCCCTTTTCGCGGTGGCCATAGGCAATCAGGCCCAGTTCCATGTCGCCCGGAATGGACGGCATGACGCCGGCAAGCGTTTCGCGCGCGATCTCGATCTTCGTCTTGCCGCCAATCCTCCCCCACATGGACCCGGAGGCGTCCATCACGATGATGGCGCGATCGGCGGCGAAAGCCGATCCGGCGGTCAACAGAACCGAGAAAAGAATGAATAGTCGCAAGGCAGCGCGCATGGCCTCATCTCCATTGTCGGGAAATCGATAACCTGCAGGCTTAATCCTCCAACCCTGCGGCGCGTGTGCCATTGCGCACAGAAGGATCCAAACTCGGGCGCCTGCAAGGCAGCGTTGGCCGGTTTGTTAACGCGAACACGTTACGGTTGCGCCCGCATTGAAGAACCTCCGCATTTCCGACCGGAAGGAACCCGCGATGTCCGTCAAACTGGTTGCCGCCCTCCTCGTGATCGCAGGCGGTGTCGGCGCGGCCGCAAGCGTCGTGCAGCACAATCCGCAAGCCCTGAAGTCCCTCGGCGGCCAAATGCTGGCGTTTCGCGGCCCGCTCGCTTCAGCCAATGATCGCGACTATGTGCCGGGCAGATATTACCGGATATGCCGCACGGAATATGCGAGGCATATCAAGGACATGTCGCAAGCCGAGCAACGCGAGGCCTGCAAATGCTTCGACAGGGAATTCCAGACATGGTCGCCTGACATTCAGGAAGCCGCGAAGATGGCCATGCACACGGCGATCGTGTTTTCGCAAGTCCCCAACAGTTTCGATCAGCGCCCGCCAAAGCCCGGCACCGTGTCCAATCACGAAATGCAGGTTCGTGCGTCGCAATACCGCGACAAGATGGGTGCCATGAAGCGCAATTACACGGATGGACTAAGCGAAAAAGCGCTGGAAAAGGCGAAAGCCAATCCGGTGACGACTGCAGTCGCGACTGCGCGGGTGACTGCGCTCGCGCGTAGCTGCAAGATCATCGGCAACTCGCCCTTCGGGTTGCCCGGCATGAACTCGGTTTACAAGTCGATTGGCGGACGCCACTAGGTCTCGGTACGATGGCGCGTCCGCTCGGACGGGGTGATTGCGGCGGCAGTCGACGTACTCAATACGCTGTCGACGAGGCGCACGCCGCCGCATTCCATGCACTTGGCATTACCCAACCCCGTGAACCGCCTGTCGCCAGTCGGCCGTGGACCCCACGAGATTACTCACAAAACGCGACACGGCCCGCAAGCAATAAAAGCCTTTTTTCAACAGCTAACGACCGGATCCTCATGCTGCGATGCGCCGCCTGTGGCATGCGCGCAACTTTTCCGAGCAGAGTGTTTCAATTCGGAACAATTGATATCTGGGATCACGTCAGGCACAATTTAACTATTCACGCCCCCCACTATCCATTTCGTCGTAAAGCCGGGTGACTTCATCCAGCAGCAGTTGCACATCCTGGCGGGAGTGCGCGATGAAGTCCTTGTCATCTTTGGTCGCGCCTAAGACTTCGATATCGGGGCCACGATCTCCTCCGATACCGGTTACGATGACGTCATCTCCGCCCCAGTGATCCCTGCCTTCGATATATGAAACCCATTGGGCCGGGCTTGCCCTGTCCAGCCGCTCGCGTATCTCGTCAAGTTTATCTCTTGCTATCATCCTATTCCTCTTTACGGATGGACTGCATGGCCCCACTGAATGCCGCCCGCATGCGCGTCCACTCTTCTTCGACCGTATCCTGCCCACGCTCCCGGCCGGCGCGGCGATACCAGTAGCCGGCGTTCCAGTCGTCGCCTTCGATGCGGTGGCAGAGTGCATGCAACCAGTCGAAATCGGCGTTTCCCTCGTGGTCCTGCGCGATTTCATGTGCCCTGTCCCAGTTCGGTCCGAGCTCGAAGCCCCCGGTTTTCAGGCTGTCGAGCGCTTCGGTGAGCAGATCGGAGTGTTCAGCCATCAGGCGCTATCTCCTTCATATCGTTCATGTGTTTTTACAAGCGGCGATTCGGAAGTACATCGTAAAATACTGCACGAATTTTATCACTTTCAATTCGCAAACTTCTCATTCGACCACGCATACGGTTTTTAAAGAAAACTGCGGCATATCGGACCCTGATGGAGGAATAAGTGCAGTATTCGACGGTCCTCATGTTCTCGATCCTGACCGCCGGCGCGGTCGGCGGCGCCGCATCCTATCTGGGTGGCGGCGGCGATGCTGATTCCGTCGGCGCGGCGATTCACGAGGCGCGCTCATCCTTCCGCGACACGATGCGCGAAATGGACAGTTCCTATTACAAGCGCAGCGAAGCCTATGAAGCCTGCGCACAAGCCTATGGCGGCAGAATGGCCGGCAGACTCGCCAATGGCGACATCACGCTTTCCTGCGAATGTTTCGACCGCTCGTCGAGCCTGCTCGGCGGGCTTGATCGCGAAACGGCCATGAAGGCGCTCGGCCCGGATCCCGACACGAATCCGGGCGAGAAGATCAGGATCACCGTGGCGGCGAAGCGCGTGCTCAATCATTGCGACATAGAGCCCTGGACCGGTGGACCGGCCATGCCCAATATCAAGTCGGGCGATACAGACAGGATCGCGGCCACCAAGCCGCCCGCGAAAACGCCGGCACAGCCATTCTCGGGCGGTCTTCGCGGCTCCTATTGAACCGGCGCTTTTGGCCGCTCTCAAAGTCCTTCGATAAAGCCGCTGATCGCGCTTGCCGCCTGCGGCGCGTCGATCACTTCGAGATGCGATAGCCCCTCGATGATCTCGTAGTTTCCCTTCGGATTTGCCGCCGACATGACCGGCTCATATTCGCTCGCGACGAAGGCTTCGTCGTCGCTGCCTGCGACCAGCAGGAAGCGAGGCATCGCAGCTATATCCGCCTTGTAGTCGTTACGTGGCGCGTAGGAAGTGTTCAGGCGAAACGAATAGGCCTTAGTGGCGGTGCCGCCCTGAGGCCCGTCGAGAACCGACTGCGGAAAGGCGAATTGGATTGCCGACAGAAAGTTCAGCGCCGTGATGCGGATAGTATTGAGCATCGTCAGGCCGATGATCCGGCGCGTCAGCGGGTGCGCCCAACCGCCGGAATTCGGCCGCACGGTCGGCGCCTTGTAATGCAGATAGGGCGCGAGAAGCACCGCACCTTCGGCCATGTCGCCATAGGCACCGCCGCAAAACCGGATCGCCAGACCTCCGCCCGAGGAATGGCCGCCGATCATAAGCGTCTGGCCCGGCTTGCGTACAATCCCGATCAGGTCAGCAAGATCGTCCTCGAACTGGCCGATATAATCGATATCCCCGCGCCGTCGGGGATTTGGGCCATGACCACGCAGATCCGGCAGGACCACATCCGCCGCGCCGCTTGCCGCAATCGTCCTGGCAAGCCCGTCATAGCCGAGACTGTGCCAGCCGGAGCCGTGGATGAAGACCAGAAGCGGCGCATCGTCACGACCGGACGCATAGGACCGGAAATGAAGCTGCGAACCGTCCCGCGCCGTATAAGGCTGCAATTCCGCCGGTTCACCCGTCTCGTCGCCGGTCAGCGGGGAAAAATCAAGACCACCCTCGCCCGCAAGCTTTACCGGGCGTTGCGAGGCGATCAGGCCGAGTGCGATGGCGAAATAAATACCGACCGAGATCGCGGCGAATTTGACGATTGCAGCGATCACCGGACCGCGCCTACCACCACTTCTCCGGTGCGAACCTACCCGCCGCCTGCTCCAGCACATGGCCGGTCCTGAACAGCGTTTCCTCGTCGAACGGCTTGCCGATCAGCTGCAGGCCGAGCGGCAGGCCTTGGTGGTCGAGGCCTGCGGGCACGGCGATACCGGGAAGCCCGGCCATGTTCACCGTCACCGTGAATATGTCGTTCAGATACATCTTGACCGGATCGGCATGCAGGTCCTGATCGGCAATACCGAAGGCGGCCGAAGGCGTCGCCGGGGTCAGGATCGCGTCGACGCCCGCGTCGAACACTGTCTCGAAATCGCGCTTGATCAGCGTGCGAACCTTCTGCGCCTTCAGGTAATAGGCGTCGTAATAACCGGCCGAAAGCACATAGGTGCCGATCATGATGCGGCGCTTGACCTCGGCGCCGAAGCCTTCGGCGCGGGTCTTCTCATACATGTCGATAATGTCCTTGCCCGGAACGCGCAGCCCGTAGCGCACGCCGTCATAGCGCGCCAGGTTCGACGAAGCCTCCGCCGGCGCGACGATGTAATAGGCCGGCAGCGCATACTTGGTGTGCGGCAGGGAAATGTCGACGATCTCGGCGCCGGCGTCCTTCAGCCAGGCAATGCCCTGCTGCCAGAGCGTCTCGACTTCCTCGGGCATGCCGTCCATGCGATACTCGGCCGGAATGCCGATCTTCATGCCCTTGACCGAACCGCCGAGCGCCGCCTCGTAGTCCGGGACCGGCAGGTCGACGGAGGTCGTATCCTTGTCGTCGACGGAAGCCATGGATTTCAGCAGGATCGCCGCGTCGCGCACGTCGCGGGCGATCGGGCCGGCCTGATCGAGCGACGACGCGAAGGCGACCATGCCCCAGCGCGAGCAGCGGCCATATGTCGGCTTGATGCCGACCGTGCCGGTAAAGGCGGCCGGCTGGCGGATCGAGCCGCCCGTGTCGGACGCGGTCGCGGCGGCGCAGAGATGCGCCGCGACGGCCGAGGCAGAGCCGCCCGACGAACCGCCGGGCACGAGGTCGCGGTTCGAGCCCTTGGCACGCCACGGGTTCTTGACCGGGCCGTAATAGGAGGTCTCGTTGGAGGAGCCCATCGCGAACTCGTCCATGTTCAGCTTGCCGAGCATGACCGCGCCGTCGGCCCAGAGATTGGCGGTCACCGTCGATTCGTATCGCGGCTCGAAGCCGTCGAGCACGTGGCTGCACGCCTGGGTGTGAACGCCCTCGGTGGCGTAGAGATCCTTGACGCCGAGCGGAATGCCCTCCAGAGCGCCCGCCCTGCCCGCGCCGATGCGCTCGTCGGAGGCTTTCGCCATTTCGCGCGCCTTGTCCGGCGTCACCGCGACATAGGCGTTCAGCGCCCCGTTGGCGGCATCGATAGCAGCCAGATAGGCGTCGGTCAGCTCGGTCGCGGTAAATTCCTTGGCGGCCAGCTTGTCGCGCGCTTCGGCAATGGTGAGGCTGGTCAGGTCGGTCATGCGGTCAGCTTCTTTTCGTAAAAGACGTTGTATTTCGTATCGGGATAATCGGCGAAGACAGAGCCACGGACGAAGCCGCAGCGCTCATAGACGGTCCAGGTGCTCTGAAACGCCGGCGTGCCGCCCGTTTCGAGCTTCAGTTCGGCAAGCCCGCGCTCGCGCGCCTCTTCCTCGATGGCCTCGAGCAGCTTCCGGCCGACGCCGGTGCCGCGCACCGCGGGATCCGTGTACATGCGCTTGACCTCGCCGAATGTCCCGTCATGGATCTTCAGCGCACCCATACCGACGCAGTCGCCGCTGTCCTCGTCGCGGGCAACGAACAGGACCGTTTCCGGCCCCGCCATCTGCTCGACGGTCATCTGGAACTGGAATTCGCGCGGCGACAGCGGGATGAGGTGATCGTTGAGCGCGCCGACCATGGCGCGCACATCGTCCTGCAACGGCGTCTCGCGGGTGATGGTGACCGCCATCGGCGATTACTCCACCACCTTGGGCACCAGGAAGAAATTGTCCTCGGTCGCCGGCGCATTGGCGACGATGTCGGCGGCCTTCTCGCCATCGGTCACCTGATCGGCGCGCTTCTTCATCTCCATCGGCGTCACCGAGGTCATGGCCTCGACGCCTGAGACGTCGACCTCGTCCAATTGTTCGACGAAACCGAGGATCGTGTTGAGTTCGCCTTCCATCGTCGCCGCCTCCTCATCGGTGACGGCGATACGGGCGAGTTTGGCGACGCGCTTGACGGTGGCAAGGTCGACGGACATGGAATTCTCCGGGAGATCATTCGCTTTCGCTCGCTATAGCGGGGCGAATTGCGCGGCGCAACACGCGCCACGCATGACGTCAGCGGAGAAAGTAAGGCGAACGCTTACTTGCCGAAGCGGTATTTCAGCACGACCTCGAAGCTGTGGCTGCCGAAGTCATTGAGACCGACCGGAAAACCGTTGCCGTCGGTGTAACCGGTCGAGCCGATATGCGTATAGCGGTAGCGGCCGCCGATCGAGGCGCGATCGGAGAGCGCATAATCAACGCCGGCGAAGACCTGACCCGCCAGGGCCCAGTCGCTGTCGTCGATGCCGGAGGCAAAATCCACGTCGAGCGAAACCAGGGCTGCGCCGATACCCGCGCCGACATAGGGACGCCACGCGCCGTAATCATTGCCGATGACGGCGTTGCCCATGATCGTGAAGACGCTGCCGTAGCCGGTCGTCGGCTGGGTTACAAAGAACGGAGCGCCGACATCGATCGAGCTGACATCCGAGCGCACATATGACAACTCGACCTCGGCGGCGACATTGTCGTTGAAGTCATAGCCAAGCGCGCCGCCAAGGCGATAGCCGGTGTCGGCATTGACGTTGCCGGTCGGCTCCTGGCCGCTCAATCGGAAAGAGGCGGTCGAGTCGTTCGGCAGATATGCCCCGGCGTGAAGACTGGCATAGAAACCGCCCGTCACAGGTGCCATGGGCTGATAGTCGTCCGCCGCAGCCACAAGCCCGGTCGAAATGCAAAGCGCGCCAAGCGCCGTGGAAACCGCAAGCAATGTTCTCATGGTCATATCCTTTTAGAGGTCGGACGCCGGCACTTCCGGCGACTCAACTCCACCAACGGGACCGATAAACCATGATTTGCGGCCGCAGCGCGTTACCCTTCGGCAACACGGCGTAAAAAAGCCAGGCAACGCCAAAATTTAGCCTATCCGGCGCCACCCCGCGTGTGACGTGAAATCGCTAGAGATCGAACGGCTTGCCGATCTCCGGCACCAGCACGTTCTCGGCGTCCCCCTCCATCGCCTCGATGAACGTGTCGGCCGTCTGGTCGATCATCGGGAAAGTGCCGTAGTGGCACGGAATCACCTTCGAGAAGGAGAAGAAGCGCCGGCAGGCGATCGCCGCGACCGCGCCGCCCATGGTGAACCGGTCGCCGATCGGCACGACGCCGATTTCCGGCTTGTGCAATTCGTTGATCAGTTCCATGTCGCCGAAAATGTCGGTGTCGCCCATGTGATAGAAGGTCGGCTCGTCGGGGAAGTGCAGCACCAATCCCGCGGGATTGCCGAGATAGACATTCTGGCCTCCGCCGGTCTGGCTGGAGGAAGAATGATCGGCGCGCACGAAAGAGGTGGTGAAGCCGCCGCAATCGACCGTGCCGCCGTGATTGCCCGGATTGATCTTGTTGCCGTCGACGCCCTTGCCGACCAGGTACATGCAGATTTCGAAATTGGCGACGAGCATCGCGCCGGATTTCTTCACGATGGCCTCGGCGTCGCCGAGATGATCGTCATGGCCGTGGGTGAGCAGGACATGCGTGACGCCCTCCGCGACATCCTCCCATCCGCCGTCCCATTTCGGATTGTCGGACAGGAACGGATCGATCAGGATCTGTGCGTCGCCCGTTTCGATGCGAAAACCGGAATGGCCGTACCAGGTGACTTTCATGCGTGCCTCCTCGCAATGGATGTCGCTGCGTTGTATGGACCCAACATAGAGATTTGACGAGCGCAGAAAACCGGGCATGGCAGAAATAGCAATCGAGGAGATCGCTTCGGCGCTGAAACTCGGTCAGACGATTGCCGGCCTCGACCTCGGCACCAAGACGATCGGCGTGGCGGTCAGCGACCGCGGCCTGTCGCTGGCGACCCCGCGGCCGGTGATACGGCGGACCAAATTCACCGCCGACGCCACGGCCCTGCTGGCGTTGCTGGCAAAGGAAAATGCCGGAGCCATCGTGCTCGGCCTCCCGCTCAACATGGACGGCTCCGAAGGTCCCCGCGTCCAGGCAACCCGCGCCTTTGCGCGCAATCTCGCGCAGAAGACCGACATGCCGATCTCGTTCTGGGACGAGCGCCTGTCGACGGTCGCCGCCGAGCGGTCGCTGATCGAGCAGGACGTGTCACGGGCAAAACGCGCCGACCGGGTCGATTCGGCGGCGGCGGCCTTCATCCTGCAGGGTGCGCTGGACAGGCTCTATTCGGCGGGGATCTGAGCGGGAACGCCCTCGCGCGGCGCTTCGGCGATCTCGGCCTCGGCCCGTGAGCGTCGATTGTCCCACCAAGCGCGGATCTGCTTGCGCTTGCGAAAGGCAATGATTCCGAAAATCAGGAACGTGTCGAAGATGCAGGCCTTCAGGAACAGGACCGGGATCGTCGACGGCTCGATACCGAGCAGCGAGCCGTAAATGTTGAAAACGAGATCATGCAACTGGCGGCTGAAGATCGTCAGGCCGAAATTCACGTCGTAATAGGACAGGCCGAACCAGCCCCAGAACAGGGTCAGCGGCGTCAGCCAGAGCCACAGGAGATAACGCATCAGCGTGTCCCCCGGTCATTGGCCGGAGAGCCGAAGGCGGAAAGACGAAGCGAGGCCACGGAAAGGGCGGCGCGCTGCTGGCCGGCCTCGGTTTCGGCGACCTCGGACGGCGATCCGGCCAGTCCGAGCTCCCACGCAATCTCGACGCCGACAGCCGCGAGAAGGGAAAAGAGCGTCGCCATCTGGATGGAAAACAGCATGCCGACGACCTGCGAACTCCCGGCGACGGTCGCGACAAATATCAGAATGCAACACACCAGCAGCGCAACGGAGAATGCGGCGCCGAGCGCCGTGACCCGCTCGCGCCTTTCCTCTTCGCCGGTCGCCAACGCGAACATCAGCGCCCACAAAGCGGCAGTCAGCGTCAGGACGATCACACCTGTGAGGATGGCTCTGGCCAGTTCGGCGGTCAGGGAAAATGCCGGTGAATCAACCAGCATCAGCTGCATTTCGTAGAGGAGCCCCTGTTCACCGATGCCCGTGCCGCGCACGACCGCGCCGGCAAGGAACGCTATCCAGCCCAACAAAATACTGCCTGTGAGAATCCGGCGCATGTCGCCCCCGTTCGGTCTTGCCGGACTATCGGTCCCATGGCCGCGCGTCGCAACGTATACCCTTTGTTAAGGTTAACGGCTTTCCACAGGCCTTGCCCAGCGCTACGCAACTGGGGCAAGACTGTCCGGACGCCCTCGCGAACCCCCTCTCCATGCTCGCCATTTTCGCCGCCATCCTCCCCATTTTCCTGCTGATCGTGCTCGGTCAGGCGCTGCGTCGGCTGCCGCTTTTTCCGGCGGACTTCTGGCGCGGGCTGGATGTGATGGGATTCTACGTCCTTTATCCGACGCTGCTTTTCGTGACGATCGTGCGCGCCGACTTCTCGGCGCTCAGCATGGATGCGATCATCGTCGCGCTCGGCCTGCCCGGAATTGCGATCGCGATCCTGACGCTCGCCCTTTGGCCCGTCCTGCGGGCGCGGATCGGGCTCAGCCGGCCCGGTTTTTCCTCGGTATTCCAGACGGCTGTGCGCTGGAACGGCTTTCTCGCCTTCGCGGTCGCCGAGAAACTGTTCCCGCCCGAGGGCGCGGCGATGGTCGCGCTGGTGATGGCCATCGTCATCATTCCGATCAATGTCGAATCGGTCGCGGTGGTCGCCTGGTTTGCAGGCCGCGACCCCAATATCGGCGGCGTATTGCGAAAGATCGCGGTCAATCCGCTGATCCTCGCGACGGCCGCCGCGATCATCGTGCGGTCACTGCCCTTCGAGATACCCGTCCCGCTCATGGACATGCTGAATCTCGTCGCCCGTGCCGCGCTCGGCATGGGGCTCATGGCGATCGGCGCCGGATTGCGTCCGCAGGATGCGCTCAGGCCCAATCTCGCGGTGTTGATCGCCGCCGCACTCAAACTGATCGTCTATCCGGCAATGGTGCTCGGTCTCGCCGTGATGCTCGGCCTGACCGGCCAGCAGGTCTCCTACCTGGCGCTCTGCGCGGCGGTGCCGACGGCAATGAACGGCTATGTATTGGCGCGGCAGATGGGCGGCGACGCGGAACTCTACGCGGCCATCGCCACGGTGCAGACAGCCGTCGCCTTCCTGACCATCCCGCTGGTCCTCGCCGTCGCCGGTCAGCTGTCCGCCGGGTAAAGCGCGTCGAGCAGATGCGCCGCGTCGAAGCGGCTGTCGATCATGCCGTAGCTCGACCGCCATGCGCCCGCCAGGCGCGTTTCGACGAATGCGTCCGCGAGCTTGCCCGCGCCGAGCCGGTAGAGTTCGGCGGCGGCGGCGGCCAGCGCCAGTTGTTCCGCGACGATACGGGCGGCTCCTTCGTCGGTACGCACCAGGTCGAAAGCGGCGCTCAACACGTCGAGCGTACCCGGACCGCGGCGGCCGAGATGGCGGCCGATATTCTCGAGGATCATGTCGTAGGATTCGGGCGATCGGTGCAGAACCCGCAGCAGGTCGAGCGCCATGACATTGCCCGATCCTTCCCAGATCGAGTTGACCGGCGCCTCGCGATAATGGCGTGCGATCGGGAAGTCCTCGGTGTAGCCATTGCCGCCGAGACACTCCATCGCCTCGCCGATCATCGGCGGCGCGACCTTGCAGACCCAGTATTTGACCACCGGCGTCATGGCGCGGGTATAGGCCGCCTCGAACTCGTCCGTCCCGGCATGATCGAAAGCATAGGCAAGCCGCATCGCCAGCGCCGTTACCGCCGCCGCGTCGATGGCCATGTCGGCGAGGACGCGCACCATCAACGGCTTGTCGGCCAGTACGCCGCCGCCGACATGGCGGTGGCGGGCGTGATGGACGGCTTCGGCCAGCGAGGCGCGCATCAGGCCGGCCGAAGCGACCGCGCAATCGAGCCGGGTCAGCGTCACCATTTCAAGGATGGTGCGCACGCCGTCGCCCTCTTCGCCGAGCAGATGCCCGGTCGCGGCATCGAATTCGGCTTCCGAGGATGCGTTGGACCTGTTGCCGAGCTTGTCCTTCAGCCGCATGAACGCGATGCCGTTCGCCTCGCCGTCCGGCCGCAGGCGAGGTACGAGGAAGCAGCTGAGGCCCCGCGGGGCCTGGGCGAGCACCAGAAAAGCGTCGCTGGCCGGCGCGGACATGAACCATTTATGACCGGCCAGGCGGTAAAGGTCCCTGCCCTCATGCACGGCTTCCGTCGTGTTGGCGCGGACATCCGTGCCGCCCTGTTTCTCTGTCATGCCCATGCCGACGGTCAGGCCCGCCTTTTCCATCGGCGATTTGTTGGCCGAATCATATTTGCGCGAGGCGATGCGCGGCGCCCACTGGCGGGCGAGATCGGGCGACGACGTGATCGCGGCAAGCGAGGCGCTGGTCATGGTCATCGGACACAGATGGCCGCTTTCCAAGCCCGCGAGCATGTAGAAGCTCAGCGCACGGCGCAGATGGCCGGGCGCCGCGCCCCTGTCCTTCGGTTCCCAGATAGACGCCGTCATCCCCCAGCCGGTCGAACGGCGCATCAGCGCGTGATAGGCCGGATGGAATTCCACCCGGTCGAGGCGGTGTCCGTATCGGTCGTGCGATTTCAGCCGCGGCGTCTCGGTATTCGCGAGCCGGGCGAGGTCCTGCGCTTCCGCCGAACGGACATAGGCGCCGATCTGCTGCCATTCACGCAATTGCGCCTCGGGCGTTCCGGTCGCCAGTTGCAGCAAAAGCGGGTCGTCCCGGAACGCGTTGCCGGCAAGCGGCGGGACCTGGTTGATGACGGTATGCGTGGCAGTCACGAAAAAAGCCCTATCGAGATTATGTACGACGCCGACATTACACGAACTCGCCGCCGGCGGACCCATGATAATAAGTTGGCGAAAACATAGCCGTAACGCGTCCGTCGGCTTGCTGCAAAGGGCGATTCGACCTAGAGGCTAGCCTCGACATGAGCGACGAACCCGCCTTCCCCGTCTTTCCCCATCGCCATCTCCTCGGCATGGCGGGACTTTCCTATCCCGACATCCAGACCCTTCTCGACCGTGCCGACGCCGATGTCGACGTGTCGCGGCAGCGCGAGAAGAAGAAGTCGGTGTTGCGCGGCCGCACGCAGATCAACCTGTTCTTCGAGGCGTCGACGCGTACCCAGTCCTCCTTCGAACTGGCTGGCAAGCGGCTCGGCGCCGACGTGATGAACATGTCCGTCGCCTCGTCGTCGGTGAAGAAGGGCGAGACGCTGATCGACACGGCGATGACGCTGAACGCGATGCGCCCGGATATCCTGATCATCCGCCACGCGGCGGCCGGCGCGGCGGCGCTTCTGGCGCGCAAGGTAGGCTGCTCGGTCATCAACGCCGGCGACGGCGCGCATGAACACCCAACCCAGGCGCTGCTCGACGCGCTGACCATCCGCCGCGCCAAGGGCCGACTCGACGGGCTGACCGTGGCGATCTGCGGCGACGTCCTGCATTCGCGCGTCGCGCGCTCAAACATCATCCTCCTGAACACGATGGGCGCGCGCGTCCGTGTCGTCGGACCGTCGACCCTGATGCCGGCCTCCATCGAGCAGATGGGCGTCGAGGCCTTCACCACCATGAAGGACGGCCTGAAGGACGCCGACGTCGTCATGATGCTCCGATTGCAGCGCGAGCGCATGGCGCAGGCGCTGGTGCCGTCGGTGCGCGAATATTTCCGCCATTACGGGCTCGACGCGGCCAAGCTGGCGCTGGCGAAACCCGACGCGCTGGTCATGCATCCCGGGCCGATGAACCGCGGCGTCGAGATAGCCTCGGAGATCGCCGACGGGCCGCAAAGCGTGATCGAGGAACAGGTCGAGATGGGCGTCGCCGTGCGCATGGCCGTGATCGAAGCGCTGCTCGATGCGCGCAAGAACGAAGCCGAGGCCGCCTGATGTTGAGCCCCTATTCAGGTACCGCCCTTTACCGCAACGCCCGCATCGTCGACCCGTCGCGCGGCATCGACGAGATCGGTACCGTGTTCGTCGCCGACGGGAAGATCGCCGCGGCGGGCGCCAGCGCACTGAACCAGGGCGCGCCCGAGGGCGCCGCCGTGCATGACTGCAACGGCATGACCATCGTACCGGGCCTGGTCGACATGCGCGTCTTCATAGGCGAGCCGGGCGGCGAGCATCGCGAGACCATCGCCTCGGCGAGCGCCGCGGCCGCGGCGGGCGGCGTGACCTCGCTGGTGATGATGCCGGATACCGACCCGGTCATCGACGACGTGGCGCTTGTGGAATTCGTGCTGCGCACCGCGCGCGAGACGGCCAAGACACGCGTCTTCCCCGCGGCGGCCATCACCAAGGGGCTCAAGGGCCACGAGATGACCGAGATCGGAATCCTGCTCGATGCCGGCGCGGTGCTGTTCACCGACGGGCGCGAGACGATCGCCAACGCCGCGGTGATGCGCAACGCCATGCGTTACGCAAGGGATTTCGGCGCGACCATCGCGCATGAGACGCAGGACGCCGACCTGTCGGCCGGCGGCGTGATGAACGAAGGCCTTTTCGCGAGTTGGCTCGGCTTTTCCGGCATTCCGCGCGAGGCCGAGCTGCTGCCGCTCGAACGCGACCTCCGCCTCGCCGCGCTGACCGGCGCTAACTATCATGCCGCGAAAGTCTCGACGGCGATGTCGGCCGAGGCGATCCGCGCCGCCAAGGACCGGGGTCTTGCCGTATCCGCTGGCGTCTCGATCAACCATCTGTCGCTGAACGAGAACGATATCGGCGAATACCGCACCTTCTTCAAACTGTCGCCGCCGCTGCGCCACGAGGATGACCGGCAGGCGATGGTCGAGGCGCTGAAGGACGGCACGATCGACGTGATCGTCTCCTCGCACGACCCGCAGGACGTCGATACGAAGCGCCTGCCCTTCTCCGAATCCGCCGACGGTGCGGTCGGGCTCGAAACGATGCTCTCCGCCGGCCTGCGGCTCGTCCACAATGGCGATCTCGCCCTGTCGCGGCTTATCGAGGCGATGTCGACCGCACCGGCGAAATTGCTCGGCATCGAGGCCGGAACGCTGGCGCCGGGCGCGCCGGCGGATTTCGCCGTGCTTGACCTCGAATTCCCCTGGGTACTTGACGCCGAGACCCTGCATTCGAAGTCGAAGAACACCGCCTTCGACGAGGCGCGGTTCAGCGGCAAGGTCATGCAGACTGTGGTTGCAGGCAACCCGGTTTACGGCGCATAACGGCAGCGCGAACACTCAAGCCGGGGGGAGCCTGACATGGATTTCGCCGACACATCGCCGGTCGCGCTCGTTCTGTCGCTCGTTATCGGCTACCTGTCCGGATCGGTGCCCTACGGCCTGCTGCTGACGCAGATGGCCGGGCTCGGCGACGTGCGCAAGATCGGCTCCGGCAATATCGGCGCGACCAACGTGCTGCGCACCGGGAACAAGAAGCTGGCGGCGCTGACTGTGCTCCTCGACGGCCTGAAAGGCACCGTGCCGGTCGCGCTCGCAAATCACTTCCTCGGGCTGGACGCGGCGATTCTCGCGGGGCTCGGTGCGTTTCTCGGCCATCTCTATCCGGTCTGGCTTCGCTTCAAGGGCGGCAAGGGCATCGCCACCTTCGCCGGAATTTCGCTCGGCTATTCCTGGCACGTGCTGCTGCCCTTCGCGATCGTCTGGATCGGCATGGCGGCTGTCTTTCGCTACTCGTCGCTTGCCGCACTTGTCGCCAGCGTTGCGACGACGATCGCCATCTTCTTCGTTGGTCTTCCCAAGCTCGGCTTTCTCTATGTCGTCCTGACGATCCTCGTCTTCTGGAAACACCGCCAGAACATCTCGCGCCTGCTCTCCGGCACGGAAAGCAAGATCGGTTCGAAGGGCTGATCCGATGACCGGCGCGGACAAACAGGCCAAGAAGCCGGTCCGCTTCGTCCTCTCCGACAAGCAGCGCCTCGCCTGGCTCCGGCTCTACCGTTCCGACAATGTCGGCCCGGCCACGTTCCGCGACCTGATCGCCCATTGCGGTTCGGCCGAACTGGCGCTGGAGATGTTGCCGGAACTCTCGGCGCGCGGCGGCAATCTGAAATCGGTGCGCATTGCCGATCCTGACGACGCCGAACGCGAACTGGAAGCGATCGCGGGTCATGGCGCCCGCCTCGTCGGTCTCGGCGAACCGGACTACCCGCCCATGCTGCGCCTCACCGAGCAGGCGCCGCCACTGGTCACGATCAAGGGCGATCCAAAGGTCTTCACACGCAACGCAGCGGCCATTGTCGGCGCACGCAATGCCTCGATGAGCGGCATCCGGTTGACACAACAGCTGGCGCGCGGCCTCGGCGAAGCGGACTATGTCGTCATTTCCGGCCTTGCGCGCGGCATCGACCGCGCCGCGCATGAGGCGGCTCTCGACAGCGGCACCGTCGCGGTTCTCGCGGGCGGCATCGACCGGATCTACCCGCCGGAGAATGCAGAACTGCTGGCCGCGATCGAGAGCGGCATCGGCGCGTCGATCACCGAAATGCCGTTCGGCTGGGAGCCCCGGGCGCGCGACTTTCCGCGCCGCAACCGCATCATCGCGGCGCTGGCGCTCGGCCTTGTCGTCGTGGAAGCGGCGATGCGCTCCGGCTCGCTGATCTCCGCGCGCCTCGCCAACGAACTCGGACGGCTGGTCTTCGCCGTGCCCGGATCGCCGCTCGATCCTCGCTCCGAAGGCGCCAACAGCCTGCTGAAGAACGGAGCCATCGTCACGACCTCGGCCGACGATGTGATCTCGGCGCTGGCGCCGCTCGATCAGCGGGCGGGTTCAGGCCCGAAGGGGCAGATCCCGCTGTTCGAACCGGAGGAAACGCTGTCGCTGCCGCCCGACGAGGACCAGCGCGCCCAAATCGTCGCGCTGCTCGGCCCCTCACCGGTCGATGTGGACGACATCATCGCCCATACCGGCATCGCGCCCGCAAAGGTCTTCCTCTCCATTCTGGAACTCGATCTGGCCGGCCGGATCGAACGTCACTCAGGCAACCGCGTCTCGCTTCTTCCCGCGATCGTCTGACGCTTTGTCATTATCCTGAATGTGACGCGCTTCCAGGCAAGCCATCTCGATGAAATAGCTCAACACCGGATAGCGCTTTGCATCGGTCATCCTCAGGAGTTCGACCAGCATGGCGGAGACATATTCGATACGCTCCCGATCTTCCCGACGGATTTCGGCCACCCCGTTTCCCCTGTGACGTCCCGATGCAAATGGCGGCCGGCACTGGCCCGCCGCAGCGAATTCCACGGAAGTTACATGCCGCGGATTAGCCTTCCTGCGAGCTTATCATTGCCATTTCAGATTGCAATATTTCATAATACTATCTTGACGTGCATTCGACGCGAGCAGCTTCAATTCACGTGCTGCCCCCTTGACCAAATCGCGCGATACAGCCATTTGCGAGGACACCGCCGGTCGACCGGCGCCTGATTTTTCCTCTTTTTGCCTGCCGATCATAATGGATGTCGTCGTCGTAGAATCGCCTGCAAAGGCCAAAACAATCAACAAGTATCTCGGTTCCGGTTACACCGTGCTGGCCTCTTTCGGCCACGTGCGCGACCTGCCGGCCAAGGACGGCTCCGTGCGTCCGGACGAGGATTTCGCGATGTCGTGGAGCGTCGACACGGCGTCTAACAAGCGGCTGAACGACATCGCCACGGCGATGAAATCCGCCGATTCGCTGATCCTGGCGACGGACCCCGATCGCGAGGGCGAAGCGATTTCCTGGCACGTGTTGGAAGTCCTCAACAAGAAGAAGGCGATCAAGGACAAGCCGGTCCGCCGCGTCGTCTTCAACGCCATCACCAAGAAGGCCGTCACCGAGGCGATGGCTAATCCGCGCGACATCGACACGCCGCTGGTCGACGCCTATCTGGCGCGCCGCGCGCTCGACTATCTGGTCGGCTTCACCCTGTCGCCGGTGCTGTGGCGCAAACTGCCAGGCGCCCGCTCGGCCGGTCGCGTGCAGTCGGTGGCGCTGCGTCTTGTCTGCGACCGCGAGTCGGAGATCGAGCGCTTCAAGCCGGAGGAATACTGGCAGATCGCCGCGCATCTGAAGACCGAGGGCGGCCAGCCTTTCGTCGCGCGCCTGACCGGTTTCGACGGCAAGCGCGTAACCAAGATGGATATCGGCAATGGCGACCAGGCCGGCACGATCAAGGCGATGCTGGAATCCGCGTCGTTCACGGTCGAGTCGCTCGAAGCCAAGCCGCAGAAGCGCAATCCCGCCCCGCCCTTCACCACCTCGACGCTGCAGCAGGCCGCATCCGCCAAGCTCGGTTTCGCGCCGGCGCGCACCATGCAGGTGGCGCAACGCCTCTATGAGGGCATCGATGTCGGCGGCGAGACGGTCGGCCTGATCACCTATATGCGTACCGACGGCGTGCAGATGGCGCCGGAGGCGATCACCGCCGCGCGCGACGCCATCGGCAAGGAATTCGGCGCGAACTACGTGCCGGAGCAGGCACGCCATTACTCGACCAAGGCCAAGAACGCGCAGGAAGCCCACGAGGCGATCCGCCCGACCGACTTCATGCGGACGCCGGCCTCCGTGCGCGCCGCGCTCGATGGCGACCAGCTGAAGCTCTACGACCTGATCTGGAAGCGCGGCATCGCCAGCCAGATGGCGTCCGCCGAACTGGAACGCACCACGGTCGAGATCGTCGCGACGGATGGCGGCAAGAACGCGACGCTGCGGGCCACCGGCTCTGTCGTGAAATTCGACGGCTTCATCGCGGCCTATACCGAGCACCGCGACGACATGAAGACGGATGCCGACGAAGACGACGAGTCCAACCGCCTGCCGGAAATGCGCAATGGCGAAAAGCCGTCGCGCGAGAAGATCGACGCGACCCAGCACTTCACCGAGCCGCCGCCGCGCTTCTCGGAAGCCTCGCTGATCAAGCGCATGGAAGAGCTCGGCATCGGCCGCCCGTCGACGTATTCGGCAACGCTGACAACCTTGCGCGACCGCGAATATGTCAAGCTGGACGGCAAGAAGCTGATCCCGGAAGCCAAGGGCCGGCTGGTCACCGCCTTCCTGGAGGATTTCTTCGAGCGTTACGTCGAATACGACTTCACGGCCTCGCTGGAAGAAAAGCTCGACGAGATCTCGGCCGGCAACCTGAACTGGAAGGACGTCCTGCGCGACTTCTGGCGCGAATTCTCGGCCCATGTCGAGGAAACCAAGGAACTGCGCATCACCGACGTGCTCGACGCGCTGAACGAGCAGCTCGAGCCGCTGGTCTTCCCGGCGCGCGAGGACGGCTCCGATCCCCGTATCTGCCCGAAATGCGGCACCGGAAAATTGTCGCTCAAACTCGGCAAATTCGGCTCCTTCGTCGGTTGTTCGAACTACCCGGAATGCAACTTCACTCGCCAGCTTGGCGAGGAAGGCCCGAAAGGCGACGAGGCGGAACTCGCCGACGGCCCGAAACTGCTCGGCAAGGACCCGTACACGGACGAGGAAATCACCCTGCGTTCGGGCCGCTTCGGCCCCTACGTCCAGCGTGGCGAAGGCAAGGAAGCCAAGCGCTCCAGCCTGCCGAAGGGCTGGAAGGTCGAGGATATCGACCATGAAAAGGCGCTCGCCCTGCTCAACCTGCCGCGCGATGTCGGCCAGCATCCGGAATCCGGCAAGATGATCTCGGCGGGCCTCGGCCGCTACGGACCCTTCGTGCTGCATGACGGCACCTATGCGAACCTGGAATCGATCGAGGACGTCTTCTCCATCGGCCTCAACCGCGCCGTTACCGTACTGGCCGAAAAAATGGCCAAGGGTCCCGGCCGCCGCTCCGCTCCGGCAGCGCTCAAGGAACTCGGCGAGTATCCGGAAATCGGCGGACCGATCACCGTACGCGACGGCCGCTACGGGCCCTATGTCAATCACGGCAAGATCAACGCGACACTGCCCAAGAACACCGACCCGATGTCGGTGACCCTGGAGGACGCGGTCAAGCTGATCACCGAGAAGGCGGAAAAGTCCGGCAAGAAGGTCGGCGGCGGCAAGGCCAAGAAGCCGGCCGCCAAGAAGGCCGCGGCGAAAAAGACGACAGCCAAGAAAGCCCCGGCCAAGAAGAAGGCTCCGGCGAAGAAGTCTGCCGCTTCGGACGAAAATGGCTAGGCGCAAGGGCGATCCGAAGCCGCAGCCGAAGGAGCGCTCCGCGCATCTGCCGACCCGTGACGACGTCATCGCCTTTATCCGGGACAATCCGGACCGGTCGACCAAGCGTGACGTCGCCAAGGCTTTCAATCTGAAGGGCGAAGACCGGGTCGCGCTGAAACATCTGTTCAAGGAACTGGAGGAAGACGGCGTCTTCCAGCGGCGCGGCAAGCGTCTCGTCACGGCTGGCGCACTGCCGCAGGTCATGGTGCTGACCGTGACCGGCCGCGACCGCGACGGCGGCCTTCTCGCCCGGCCGCTCGAATGGGACGAGGCCGAACAGGGCGAACCGCCGCTAATCTCGATCCGCATGCCGCGCAACGCGAAACAGCGCGCTCCCGCCGCCGGCGTCGGCGACCGCGTGCTGGCGCGCATCTCGCCGCCCCGAGAGGAAAGCGAAGCCCATGTCGCCCGCGTCATCAAGAAGCTGGAGAAACGCCGCGCCGCGATCCTCGGCGTCATCCGCCGCATGGACGATGGCGGCTACCGGCTCGAACCCGTCGAACGCAAGCAGTCCGAACTGATTATCGACAAGGACCAACTCGGCGACGCCAGCGTCGGCGATCTCGTCGAAGTCGAGGTCACGCGCTCCGGCCGCTACGGGCTACAGCGCGCCGCGGTCACGCAGCGTATAGGTTCCTTTGCCTCCGAAAAGGCGGTCTCGATGATCGCCATCCACGCCAACGCCATCCCGCATGTCTTTCCCGACGCGGTGATGGAGGAAGCCAAGGCGGCAAAGCCGGTCAAACAGGGCGGCAAGCGCGAGGACTGGCGCACGCTGCCGCTGGTGACGATCGACCCGCCGGACGCCAAGGATCACGACGACGCCGTGCATGCCGAACCGGATACCGATGTCGGCAATCCCGGCGGCCATATCCTCACCGTCGCCATCGCCGATGTCGCCTATTATGTCAGGCCGGGCTCGGCGCTCGACCGCGAGGCGCTGAAGCGCGGCAACTCGGTCTATTTCCCAGACCGGGTCGTGCCGATGCTGCCCGAGCGCATCTCCAACGATCTCTGCTCGCTGCGCGAGGGCGAGGACCGCCCTGCCCTTGCCGTGCGGATGATCTTCGGCGCGGATGGGCGCAAGCGCAGCCACTCCTTCCACCGGATCACCATGCGCTCGGCGGCGAAGCTGTCCTACCAACAGGCGCAGGCCGCCATCGACGGCGCACCGGATGACCAGACAGGGCCGCTGCTGGAGCCGATCCTCAAGCCGCTCTGGGAAGCCTATCGCTGTCTGCACAAGGGTCGCTTGGCGCGCGCGCCGCTGGAGCTCGACCTGCCGGAGCGCAAGATCGTGCTGAATGCCGAAGGCATGGTCGACCGCGTCATCGTCCCGTCCCGCCTCGACGCCCACAAGCTGATCGAGGAATGCATGATCCAGGCAAATGTCGCCGCGGCGGAGACGCTGGAAGGCAAGCGGCAGAAACTCGTTTACCGCGTCCACGACTCCCCCTCGCTCGCCAAGGAAGAGGCGCTGCGCGACTTCCTCAAGACGCTGGACATCTCGCTGGCGCGCGGCGCGCAGCTTCGCCCGGCCGCCTTCAACGTCATCCTCGACGCGGTAAAGCACACGGACCACGCCGCGCTCGTCAACGAGGTGATCTTGCGCAGCCAGGCACAGGCCGAGTACACGCCGGAGAATTACGGCCATTTCGGCCTCAACCTGCTGCGCTACGCGCATTTTACTTCGCCGATCCGCCGCTATGCCGACCTGATCGTGCATCGCGCGCTGATCCGGGCGCTCGATCTGGGAGACGGCACGGACGGCCTGCCGGACGTGTCGGAAGACCAGCTGAGCGAAATCGCCAGCCAGATTTCCGCGGCAGAACGTCGCGCGGTCAATGCCGAGCGCGACACCGTCGACCGGCTGATCGCGCTGCATCTGGCCGACAATATCGGCGAGGTTTTCGACGGCCGGGTCGCCGGCATGTCGTCGGCAGGCCTTTTCGTCTCGCTGCCCGCCTATGGCGCGGACGGCTTTGTTCCCGCTTCGACTCTCGGCGACGAATACTACCATTACGACGAGGCGCAGCACGCCATGGTCGGCGAAAATTCCGGCCAGGGGTACCGGCTCGGCGATCCCGTCACGGTCAAGATCGTCGAGGTGCTGCCGCTCGCCGGCTCCATGCGTTTCGAGATGATCAGCGAACCGCGCAAGCTTGGCACGTCGACGAAATCGTTTCATAAGGCGCGCAAGGGCGCGCGCATGGCGGCGCGCGGAAAACGCGGCGGACCGGGCAAGGGCCGGCCGCAAAAAGGCGGTCAGAAATCGGGACGCAGACGATGACGGAAACGATGATCTTCAACGGCGACGAGACGGCGCGCCCGAAGCGCCCCGTCATGCAGGCGATGAAACGCGGTTTCGCGGGCAGCTGCCCGCATTGCGGCGAAGGCCGGCTCTTTGCGTCCTTCGTCAAGCCGGTCGAGACATGTTCGGTCTGCGGCGAGGATCTGAGCCACCAGCGCGCCGACGATTTCCCGGCCTATCTGAACATCTTCATCGTCGGCCATATCGGCGTTGGCGGCTTCACCATGGCCGAAGCGTTTTCTGATATGTCCGGCTGGGTGCATCTCGCGATCTGGGTGCCGATCATGCTGATCATGTCCGTCGTCCTGATGCAGCCGCTGAAAGGCTCCGTCATCGGCTTCCAGTGGGCCAACTACATGCACGGCTTCGGCGGCGAGGACGACATGCCGGAGACCCATCCGGAACTCGACGCCCGATAACGCCTTGATGATCGAGAAACTGACCGCGACGCAAAAGCCCTATGGCCCGGCGCCCTACCGGCGGCCGCGCGACGCCGCGACGCTGATCCTGCTCGACAAGAGCGGGTCCGTTCCGCGGCTGCTGATGGGGCGGCGCAGCGAACAGCTCGCCTTTATGCCCGGCATGTATGTGTTTCCAGGCGGGCGAACGGAACGCTCCGACCTGACCGCACCGCGCACCGGCGCATTGCATGCAGGCGACGCCGAAAGGCTGGTCAAGGGCATGGGCCGGACCGGGACGCCCCGCCGCGCCGAGGCGCTGGTAATGTCCGCGATCCGCGAGACGCAGGAAGAGACCGGACTTCTGATCGGCAAGGCCGGATCGGCGCGATCGGCCACCCGCTCGCCGGCATGGCGGACATTTATCGACAAGGGCGTCCTGCCCGACCTCTCCGCAATTCGATTCGTCGCCCGCGCGATCACGCCGCCCGGCCGCGTCCGCCGCTTCGATACGCGGTTCTTCGTCGCCGATGCCGGCCATGTCGCCAATCCGGACGAACTGATCGCCAACCCGGCGGAGGAACTGGACGAGGTCCGCTGGATCGGCCTCGATGCGCTGGACAGCATCAGCATGCCGACCATCACGGAGGCGATTCTCGACCTGCTCGCCGAGCGGCTGCGCGAGGACCCCGCGCTCGACCGCGACCTGCCGGTGCCTTTCATTCGCGCAGAAAATCGCCGTTACGTTCTCACCCACGACTGATCGCCGCCGGAGACGCTTGACTTTTGGCGCGTAATCCATAAGTTCCGCGCAAATTCGCCGGCGGTCTTTTCCAGTGATCCGTTTCGGCTCGCCCTCAGAAAAAGACAGGTAAGACCATGGCAAAGGCCACGACGATCAAGATCAAACTGCTGTCCACGGCGGACACCGGCTTCTTCTATGTCACGAAGAAAAACAGCCGTACCTTCACCGAGAAGATGGTGAAGACCAAATACGACCCGATTGCCAAGAAGCATGTCGAGTTCAAGGAAGCGAAGATCAAGTAAGATCGCGCCATCCAAGCTTTTCGGGAACCGCCGCTCGCAAGACCGGCGGTTTTTTATTGGCTGTGAGGCTCAGGCGGCCTTGGAGACGACGCGGTTGCGGCCGCTCTGCTTGGCTTCGTAGAGCGCCTCGTCGGCGCGTTTGAGCAGTGCCTTGGCGGTCTCCGCCTCGGACTGGATCAGGCTGGTGACGCCGACGCTGACCGTGACCTCTATGGACCGCGCGCCGTTCTCGATGGAAAAGCCGTCCGATTCGATCTGGGCGCGCAGGCGCTCGGCGACCTCGGCGGCAACGTGCGGCGGCGTGTCCGGCATGACGATGACGAATTCCTCGCCGCCATAGCGGCAGGCGAGATCCATGCCGCGCACATTGATGCGCAGGCGCCGCGCGAATTCGCGCAGCACGTCGTCGCCGGCATCGTGGCCATGCGTGTCGTTGACATCCTTGAACCGGTCGATGTCGGTGATCAGCAGTGACAATTGCTTGTCGCGATTGAGCGCACGGGCGACCAGCGTTTCCAGATGCGTGTCAAGATAGCGGCGATTGTGCAGCCCGGTCAGGCCGTCGGTGACCGCGAGTTCGATTGAAGCGGCGACATTGTCGCGCAGGCTGTCGTGATAGCGCTTGCGGCGGACCTGTGTGCGCAGCCGCGCGGTCAGTTCGTTGGGATCGACGGGGCGGACGATATAGTCGTTCACGCCCAGCTCCAGCCCGCGCTTGACCAGATCGTCATCATCGGTCTCTGCCACCAGGATGATCGGCACGAAGCGCGTGCGGTCGAGCGAACGCAATTGCGAGCAGATGCGCAATGCGTCGAATTCCGTGAACCGCGCCGTGACGAAGACGCAGTCGAAATCGCCCTCAGCAGCCGTCATGACGGCGGATTGCGGCTCGGCCGCGTGGACGATCTCGAAATTCTTGCGCAGCGGCTTGACCAGGCGCTCGAAGGAAGATTCCCGCTCGTCGACGACCAGGACTTTCGGCTTCGCCCGGCCCTCGTCGCCCTTGTCGCTCAGCAACGTATCGAGCCCGATGTCGCGGGCAGTCACCGCGCGCAGGCGCAATTCGTCGGTCAGCATTTTCAGGCGCAGCAGGCTCTTGACCCGCACCAGCAATTGCATCTCGTCGACCGGCTTGGTCAGGAAATCGTCGGCCCCGGCCTGCAGGCCGCGGACGCGGTCGGCCATCTCGTCAAGCGCGGTGACGATTACAACCGGGATATGACAGGTCGCGGCATTGGCCTTGAGCTGCTCGCAGACCTCGAAGCCGTCGATCCCCGGCATCATGATGTCAAGCAGCACAAGATCGACCGGCGTTTCGGCGCAGGTGCTCAGCGCTTCCTGCCCGTCGCTGGCCGTAATGACGTTGAAATATTCCGCGGTCAGCCGCGTCTCGAGCAGATCGCGGTTCGCCTCGATGTCGTCAACTACCAGTATGCGCGCGGTCATTGGACGCTATCCTGTTCCGGTTCAAGCGTCGCCAAGATACGACTTAATGGTTTCGATAAATTTAGGAACGGAAATCGGTTTCGAGATGTAACCCTCGCAGCCGCCCTGGCGGATTCGCTCCTCGTCGCCCTTCATCGCGAAGGCGGTGACGGCGATCACCGGGATCGTGTGCAGGTCGTCATCGTCTTTCAGCCAGCGCGTCACGTCGAGGCCTGAGACCTCGGGAAGCTGGATGTCCATCAGGATCAGGTCCGGGCGATGGGCGCGGGCGAGATCGAGCGCCTCCAACCCGTTGCGGGTGCGCACCGTATCATAGCCGCTGGCCTCGATGAGATCGCGGAAGAGCTTCATGTTGAGCTCATTGTCCTCGACGATCATGACCGTCTTTGCCATCTGTCTCTCCCGACCCTACTCGGAAGCCGGCGCCTGCGCCGAATCCGGTGTCGTTTTTGCCTTCATCCGAAGCTATAACGCGATTCCCTTGAAAAAGAGCGAATGGACGGGGAAATGACCGAGGAAACAGGCGAAACCGGCCCGGAAGCGGTAGCCGTGACGGCGCTCGGCTGGATCGCGGGCAATGAGGACATGCTGAACCGCTTCCTGGCGCTGACCGGCATCGAGGCCGGCCAGATCCGGCACGCGGCGGCCGAACCGGGCTTTCTCGCCGGGGTGCTCGATTTCCTGCTCGCCCACGAGCCGAGCCTGATGGCCTTCTGCAACGAGACCGAGACAGACCCGGATCTCGTGCAGCAGGCGCGCGAAGAACTGCTCGGCAATCCAGGCGATGAATGGCTGTCGACGTGACGCCGCAGGAACGCGCCCGCATCGAAGCGCTGGCCCACTCCGACCGGCCACTGATCGTCGCCGATATCGACGAGGTTGTGCTGGAATTCGTCGCCCCCTTCATGGCCTTCCTGGAAAGCCACGGCCATGAATACCGGCCGACCTCGTTTCACCTGACCGGCAATGTCTACTTCAAGGAAACAGGACAAGCTTCTGAAAAAGAGACAGTTTCCGATTTTCTCGAACGGTTCTTCGGGGAGCATGACACCTGGCAGAAACCGGTGGCCGGCGCGCTCGACACGCTCGCAGACCTCGAACGGACACACGACGCCGACATCGTCTTCCTGACCGCCATGCCGCCGCATCATCATGCGCGCCGCCGCGCCCTGCTCGACAGTCATGGCTTTACCCATCCGATGATCGCGACCAGAGCCGCCAAGGGCGAAGCGCTGGCGGAATTGATGCGCCATCATCCCGGCAAACCTGTCGCCTTCATCGACGACCTGCCGCCGAACCACATCTCCGTGCTGGAAACCGTGCCGGACGCGCTCGCCCTGCAGATGATGGCCTATGCGCCGCTGCGTCCGCATCTGCCGGCCATGCCGGACGGCGTGACCAGCGTCGAGGACTGGCCGGCGACGGCGCAGGCCATCGCGGATTTCCTGGCCGAGCGCACCCGCTGATCGCATCAAAGCGCCAGCCGCATCAGCGGTCTGCCCGGCTTGCGCAAAGCCACCTCCCCGAATCCCGCCTGGTCGAAGACGCGCGTCGAGCCAACAAAGAGGCCGACCGATTTCGCCTGTTTCGCGTGATCGATCGGGCAGGCCTCCAGCATCCGCGCTCCCTGCTCGCGCGCATAGTCGATCCCTGCAACGACCATGGCGTGCGAGAGACCCTGCCCTCGCACCGAGGACTTGATGAAGAAGCAGGAAATCGCCCAGACACGCTCGTCCTCCGCCGGCCCGTCTTCCAGCGGCGCGCAGACCCTGCCGGCATTGTTGAATTGCGGCACGTCGGCGCGCGGGCCGATCTGCATCCAGGCGACGGGCTCGCCATCGAGATAACCGAGAAGCCCCGGCGGCGGCCCCGATTCGATGCGGGCGCGGATGAAGGCCTTGTTGTCTTCGGCGGAATTGGCCTTGCGCAATTTCGGCGCCAGCCGGAAATAGGTACACCAGCAGCCGTAGCAGGCGCCCTTCCTGCCGAACAGCGTCTCGAAATCCGGCCAGTGATCGGCGCACAGCGGAACCACGTCCAACTTTGCCATGACGCCCCTCCGGCTTGATGGTAATTTCCGGCAGCGCTGTTACGCGCCACTTGTTCATGATATGTTCTCATCGATGACAGCAACTGTCAACATGTCCGGCTCCGGCTTCTGCCGCGATTGTCTCGCCCCGCTTGCCGGCGCGGACAGGCGCTGCCGCGCATGCGGCAGCCCGCGTGTCGCGCGGCACGCTGAACTGGACGCGCTGTCGATCGCCCATATCGACTGCGACGCCTTCTATGCCTCGGTAGAAAAGCGCCACAATCCGGAACTGCGCGACAAGCCGGTCATCGTCGGCGGCGGCAAACGCGGTGTCGTCTCGACCTGCTGCTACATCGCGCGGATCAACGGCGTCCGCTCGGCCATGCCGATGTTCAAGGCGCTCGACGCCTGTCCGGACGCCATCGTGATCAAGCCGGACATGGAGAAATACGCCCGCGTCGGCAGGGAAGTCCGGGAAATGATGCGCGCCCTGACGCCGCTGGTCGAGCCGATCTCCATCGATGAGGCCTTTCTCGACCTGACCGGCACAGCGAAACTGCACCGCGACACCCCGGCCCGCGTACTGGCGAAATTCGCCAGGCGCGTCGAGGACGAGATCGGCATCACCGTCTCGGTCGGGCTGTCCTACTGCAAGTTCCTCGCCAAGGTCGCCTCGGATCTCGAAAAACCGCGCGGTTTCTCGGTGATCGGCCGCGCCGAGGCGCTGGCCTTTCTGCGAGACAAGCCGGTGACGATGATCTGGGGCGTCGGCAAGGCCTTCGCCGCGACGCTGGAGAAAGACGGCATCCGCACCATCGGCCAGTTGCAGACCATGGAAGAAACGGCGCTGATGAAGCGCTACGGCGTCATGGGCCGTCGGCTTTACCACCTGTCGCGCGGTCAGGACGACCGGATGGTGCATGTCGAGCACGAGGCGAAGAGCATCTCGGCGGAGACCACCTTCAACGAGGATTATGCGACCGCGGCCGAGCTTATGCCGGTGTTGCGCGCCCTGTCGGAAAAGGTGTCGGAACGGCTCAAGGCGTCCGACCTCGCCGGGCGCACCGTGGTCCTGAAGTTGAAGGACCGGCAGTTTCGCATCCGCACCCGCAACCGCCAGCTCTCCGACCGCACGCAGCTCGCCGACCGCATCTTCCGCACCGCCCGGCCAATGCTGGAAAAGGAACTGGACGGCACCCAGTTCCGCCTGCTCGGCGTCGGCGTATCCGATCTCGCCCATGACGCCATGGCCGACCCGTCAGACCTTGTCGACACGGATGCGACGCGCCGCGCGCTTGCGGAAGCGGCCATGGACAAGGTGCGGGCGAAATACGGCTCGAAATCGGTCGAGACGGGCTACACGTTCCAGACCGGCAGCCGCGGCAAGCCGCAGCGCGATCAGGAAAACTAATCCTCTTCGCGATCGAGGGCCGGTTCCTCCACAGGTTCCGCCTCTGCGGCCGGCGGCGCCGTCTGGCCGGAGGCGATGGCGAGATGGTGGCAGATGCGCCAGAGATGGTAGGCCGTGCGATGCAGCCAGCGCACCGCGTCGAGCCGGACAAGCGTCGTTCCGGTCCCGATCGCCCCGTGGGCGGCGGAATCGATTGTGCGCTCGCGGACCACATGGCGCTGATCGCGCAGGATCGAGCGCAGCTTGTCGAAGCGCGGAGCCAGCGCCGCCATGTCGCCGCTCTGCTTCATCCGCCCCGAAAGACCGCGCAGCAGGCCCGCCAGCCGCCACAGCCTGGGATCAGACCGCAAAGCGACAATCCGCTGCAATTGTTCGCACCGGTCGAGCAGCCGGTTCAGATGGTCGAGCGCATGTACTGCGGACAGATAGCGAGCATGCAAGGCCGCCTGCCGGTGGTCCGTCTGGATTCGCTCCATGAACAGACGCGCGGAATCGAGCGCATCGCGCAGTTCCGCTGCCCGCGTGGCATCGAGCGGATAGGTCCTGTCGGGCGCAAGCAGCGCGTTGATCGCGCCCGCCAGTTCCAGCGCGATCCCGCGCAGCGTCGCGATCGCCGCGTCGAGCGCGGCTGAGGGGCTCGGAAGTAGGCGATCGTCCAGGCGGTCGACGAGTTTCGCGCCCTCCTCGGGCACCAGCCGCATGACAAACCGGGCGAAGAGATTGGTGAAAGGCAGGACGAGGATCACGCCAAGCGCGTTGAACAGCGTGTGAAAGGCCACCAGCGCGAATTGGGCGTCGCCGCCCGCGGACAGGTACTCTCCGGCTTGCCAGACATAGAGCGGCAACAAGAGGAACGCCATGAGGCCGGTCGCCAGGTTGTAGAGCACATGGGCATAGCCCGTGCGCCGCATCTGGGTGGAGCCGCCGAGCACGACGATCGCGGATTTGAACGTCGTGCCGACATCCATGCCGATCACCATCGCGCAGGCCTGTGGAAAGGAAATCGCCCCGCCATGGAGCGCGACCAGCGCGGTCGCGACACCGGCGCTCGACGACTGGGTAACGAGCGTGATGGCGATGCCGATCAGCACGAGCTCGAAACGGCCGAGCAGCGTGTCGGCGGGAAAGCGATCCGGCGTGACGATGCCTTCCAGCGCGGCCAGTCCCGCCTGCATCATGTCGATCCCGACGAACAGCAGCGCGAATCCGGCAAGGCCGAGGCCGAGCCTGGCGAGACGGCCGGATGCGAACACGCGAAGCAGCGCGCCGGCGAGCACCAGCGGCATGGCGGCGAGGCCGAGCTTGAATTTGAAGCCCAGCACCGCGACCAGCCAGCCGGTGATAGTGGTTCCGATATTGGCGCCGAAGATGATGCCCAGCGCGTGCGGAAAGCTCATCAGCCCGGCCCCCACGAGACCGATGGCGATCATCGTGGTCGCGCTGGACGACTGGATCAGCGCGGTCGTCACCGCGCCGGTCGCGGCGCCCGTCACCGGGCTTTTGGTGAAGGCGGCAAGAACCTGGCGCAGCCGGTCGCCGGCGAGCGCGCGAAGCCCGTCGGTCAGCAACTGCATGCCGAGAAGAAAAAGGCCGATTCCGCCGGCCGCCTGCAGGAGATCCGGAATCATGGAGAAATTCTAGGACGATGCCGGATCGTCCGCCAGCGTCTCCGCTTCAGATCACCGGCAAGTCGCGCGGGGCGCGCCGGGTCAGCAATTCCGGCTCGCCGTCGCGGATGACGATATTTTCCTCCTGCACCATGATCTTGCCCGGTCCGATCCGGATGCCCGGCTCCAGCGTGATCACCATGCCGGGTTGTAGGACCGTGTCGTCGAAACCGACCAGCGAGGGCGGCTCGGTCAATTGCATGCCGATGCCGTGGCCGTAGCGGCCGACATCGCCGCCATTGTCGCCGACGATCGCAGCCATCACCTCGAACAGGTCGCGGCAGGTCGAGCCCGGCCGGGCAGCGGCCAGCGCCGCCTCGGTCGCGCGCCAAAGCGTATCATGGGCCCGTACCGCGTCCGGCGATGCATGGCCGATCGCGAAGTTTCGATCGAAATCGCAGAAATAGCCGCGCAGCGTCGCGCCGGTGTCGAGCATCAGCACGTCGCCTGCTTCCAGCCTGTCTTCGCCGGGCGGCGAGATCACGTCGCCATAGCCACCCTGCCCGGCCCCGCCGACAAGATAGGGGACATGCTCAGCGCCGTTCTTCAGAAGCTCGATCTTGAACGCGCGGAAAGCCTCCGAAAGTGTCTGCCCCTCCCGGAACAGCTCCGGCGCGGCCCCGAAGCTTTTGGAAGCAATCGAACAGATCTCGCCGATCAACGCGATCTCCGCCCCCGACTTGACCATGCGCTGGCGCTGCACCATCGCGGTGGCGTCGATGAACTCGCTACCCGCCAGATCGGCGCGCAACCCCTCGAAATCGGCCAAAGGCATGCGCAACGCCGTCTCGCGGCCCATCATCATGCCGATGCGCGCATGGGGGCGTAGCGCATCCGCGAGCAGCGTCCGGCCATCATCGTCTGGATGCGGCGACGCCCATGTGCGGATCTCGCCGACAAAGGCGGACCGCATCAGCTCCGCGCCGATTTCGGGAATGATCGCCACCGGCATGCCGGAACGCCGCAGGATGAGAAACCAGGGCCGCGTCGGGCTTTGCCAGAACTGGGTGCGAAAACCGGTAAAATAGCGCATTTCGGCTTCGCAGGTGAAAAACAGCGCGTCGAGGCCCGCTTCGTGCATGGCCGTCTGCATCGTCTCCAGCCGGTTTTCATATTCGGCGTGCGGAAAGTCAGGCCCCGCCATCGACCAGCCCTTCGGAGACATAGGCGAGCACGCGGGACCGCCCGTCAATTCCAAGCCTGTCCCGCACCTCGGGCGCGAGGTGCAGGAGCCCCGCGATGCCGGCAACGCCGGACGGCGTCGTCTCCATCCCGTGGCCGGCAAGCGTCGCCACCGCGCTGTCCGCCTCATCGTCGGCAATGGTCATGAAGAAATCCGCCATTCGGGCGAGGCAGGCCAGCGCCAGATGCGACGGTACCTTGCAGTCGAGGCGCCCCATATTGGAGTCCGGCCCGCCGGCATGGACGGGCCGCCCCGCCCGTATGCTCTCCAGAAGCGCCGGGGCCCGGTCAGGCTCGACAATCGTGATGACGGGCGCGTCGCCCCATATCGTCCGTGCCGCGGCGGTGCAGGCTGCGGCCAGCCCGCCGACGCCCGCCTGCAGGAAGATATGGGTCGGCGGATCGTCGATCGCGTCGGCAACCTCGCCGGCCATGATTAGATACCCCTCCATCACGTCGCGCGCGGGAACCCTATACCCCTCCCAGGAACTGTCGGAGAGCAGGAACCATCCATTGGCCGAGGCGGCGGCAAGCGCAGCCGCCATGCTGGCGTCGTAGTCGGCGCCTTCGCGCATGACGGTCGCGCCCTTCGCCTCCAGCCGCGCGGCAAAAGCCTCCGGCACGGTATCGGCAATATAGATGACGGCCTTCGCCCCGAACAGCCGCGCACCGGCCGCGACGGACAGGCCATGATTGCCTGCGCTCGCGCACACGAAGGTCGTGTCGTGCAGAGCGTTTCGCGCGGCGACGGCATCGCCGCCCGCCCGCACCATCGCCATCTTGGCGATGGCATAGGCCGCGCCAAGCGCCTTGAAAGAGCCAAGCCCCATGCGGTTCCGCTCGTCCTTGAGGTCGATCCGTCCCACGCCAATCTCGCCGGCAAGGGTCGGCGCGGCGCGCAGGGGTGTCCGCTCGGCCGCCGGACACTTCGAAAACAGTGCCCGTGCGGCGTCGATATCCGTCGAGACCGTTTCGTCGGGCAGGCCCGGTATCGTCGTGAGCCCCCTGCCCCTGTACGGATTGGCGATCAGCTCGCGCATCGCGGCGCTCTTGAAGGTCGCATTGGCTCTTTCCCGTTCGGGACCGAGCTTACCGGCAAACGACAGGGGAAGAAAATACGGGTTCGACGGTCAGGCGGCGCCCGGCGACGCGTGCTCGGCAGCCTTCTCTTCCGCCTCGGCAAGACGGCGTTCATGCAGCGTCTCCACCGCCAACATCGCGCCGATCGGTTCCGGCTTGCCGAACAGGTAACCTTGTACCGCAGAACACCCGACATCCTTGAGAAAAGCCATCTGCTCCTCCGTTTCGACGCCTTCGGCGAGGATCTTCTTGTTCAGGCTGTCGCCGAGGATGATCGTCGCACGCACGATCGCCGCCGAATGCTCATTGTCCTCGAGATTGCGGACGAACTCGCGGTCGATCTTGATCTTGTCGAACGGGAAGTTCTGCAGCGTCGACAGCGAGGAATAGCCGGTTCCGAAATCGTCCATCGCGATGCTCACGCCCAGCGCCTTCAGCTGCCGGATGATGCTCAGCGCATGCGGCAGGTCGCCGATGATGCCGCTTTCGGTGATCTCCAGTTCCAGCCGCCCGGGCGCAAGGCCGGTCTCCGCCAGCACCTGGGCGACCAAGGGCACGAATTCGTTCGATGCAAGCTGCGCCGCGGCAACATTGACGGCGATCGTCCGCGGCTTTTTCCAGGAGGCCGCCTCCTTGCAGGCCGCGCGCAACGCCCAGGCGCCTATTTCGACAATCAGGCGTTTGTTGTCTTCGGCGATGGGAATGAACTCGGCCGGCGACACGATCCCGCGTTCGGGATGGTGCCAGCGGATCAAGGCTTCATAGCCAATGATCTCCCGCGTCATCGTGTCGTTCTGCGGCTGGTAGTAGAGTTCGAATTCGCCCCGCTCGACGGCACCGACAAGGTCCATCGCCAAGGCGCTGCGATTTCGCTTCGCGGTGGCGTGACCCTGGTTGAAGGCCACCACGCCGCGAATGCCGTCCGACTTCGCGGAATACATGGCGAGATCGGAGCATTCGACCAGGGCGGCGGGCGTCTTTGCATGGTCGGGATAGAGCGCATAACCGACGCTTGCCGAACTCGACAGTCCCTTGCCCTTCCACTCCACGTCCAGTCCGGCGATATCCAGCATCTTTTGCGCGAAGGCGTCGGAGTCCTTGCGGGTATAGACCGGATGCTTGACCGCCACGAATTCGTCGCCGCCGAACCGCGCCAGATACTCACCGGCAACGAGGGCCTCGCTCGCCCGGGAGGCGAACGTCCTCAGGAGTTCGTCGCCGGCCGCGTGGCCGTGGACGTCGTTGATCTCCTTGAACCGGTCGAAATCGATGGTCACGACCGCGATGCGCGCCGCGCTTCCGGGATGGGCCGCCAGCAGCTGTTCGAGATGATCTTCCAGGCCGCCGCGATTGCCGACGCCGGTCAGCGGATCGTGCAGCGCAAGGTGGCGATAGCGTTCTCCGGCGCTGCGCGCGTTCTGCATGTCGATGAAATAGGTGATCGCGGTGATCAGCCCCAGCAGGCTTGCCACCATGACCACGCCGGCCGCCAGCACGTTCGGCGACATGAAATTGTTGCTGCTCAGGACGATCGCGTGAGGAACGATACTCATCGCCGTCATGCCGGTGAAATGAAGCGAAACGACGCCGAGAACGAGCGCGACGACGCCTCCGAGCCGGCAGAATCGGGTGACTGGACGCGCGACGCGATTCACCGCGAGCATGCCGAACAGGACGGCAAGAATGATGGAGGCAGCGACATAAGCCCCGTTCCACTGAATCTGGCCGTGCATTTCCAGAGCGGACATGCCGACATAGTGCATCGCCGCCACGCCGGCACCGACGACCGCCCCGCCGGCCTCGATGCGCCAGGAACTCGATGTGGAGGCCGCGAGATAAAAGCCCGCCGTCGTCGTCGCGATCGCGATGGCGAGCGACAGGATCGTCAACGGCGCGTCATAGCCGATCATCACGCTCGACTTGTATCCAAGCATGGCGACGAAGTGGGTCGACCAGAATGTGGCGGCCCCCATCAGGCCTGCCAGCGCCAGCCACAAATTCTTCAGCACGTCCTCGCTGCGCCTCACCCGGCTGAACAGCTGCAGCGTGAGGATCGAACCGGTCACGCAAATCAGGGCTGCGATTACGGTGAAGAGAAAATTGTGATCAACCACGACACAGGAAAGGACTTTTAGCAACGCATGCTCCCTAGGACGGGAATCTCATATCCTGAAAAGATGTATGCAAAATAAATCATATGAGAAAAGTTCGCGCTTCGATGCATGACGTGACATCGGCGAAAACAAGCACGTGGCAACAGACTGGTTTGCCACAATTTTTCCGCAAAGACACCGCTTCGTGTGCGGTGCAGCATGTGATGCCCGCGCAGACCCCGGACTGGCGCGGGCTCCAGACATATTGAGGGACAGTATGCGGCGTCGCCAGTTTAACTTTGCGATGGCGCTCGGCGCGTTGGCAACAACGACGCTGGGCCGCCAGGCATTGGCACAGGACAACAACCAGGCGGGCGCCGCCGAACCTCCGGACGACAGTTTCCCATTCGATTTCGACATATTGAGCGAGGACGCCCGCAAGCGCGCCGGCGAGGATTACCGTGCGCCGTCTCAGGACCTGCCTGAGGCGCTGGCGGACCTCACCTATGACGACTATCGCCATATCGCCTACGATCCGGACCGCACCGTCTGGCGCGGAAACCAGTCCTTCGGATTGCAGGCCTTTCACATGGGCTGGCTGTTCCGCGAACCGGTCAACGTCTTCGCGGTTTCCGAGGGAATGGCGCGTCCCGTCGGCTTCTCCGCGCAGGACTTCATCTACCGCGAACCGCTCGACGCGCCGAAGCTCGAACAGGTCGACATGCCGGGCGTCGCCGGTTTCCGGGTGCTCTATCCGCTCAATTCGCGCGAGGTGATGGACGAACTGATCGCGTTCCAGGGTGCGAGCTATTTCCGCGCGCTCGGACGCGGTTCGCGTTACGGCCTGTCGGCGCGCGGTCTCGCCATCGACACGGCCACCCCGGACGGCGAGGAGTTCCCGCGATTCTCCGACTTCTATGTCGTGGAGCCAGAGAAATCGGACGGGGTGCTGACCGTCTACGCCTCGCTCGACAGCCCGAGCGCGACGGGGGCCTACCGTTTCCTGATCACGCCCGGCGACACGACGCAGATGGAAGTGACCGCGCGCATCTTCCTGCGCGAAGGCGTCAATCGGCTCGGCATCGCGCCGCTGACCTCGATGTTCCTGTTCAACGGCCTCAACCGGCATGCCTTCGATGATTATCGCGAGAGCGTCCATGACAGCGAGGGAATGAAGATCGTCCGCGCCAATGGCGACGAGCTCTGGCGCAGTCTCAACAACCCGAACAGGCTGGCGACGTCGTTCTTTTCCGAGGAAAATCCGCGCGGCTTCGGCCTGTTCCAGCGGTCCCGGGCCTTCGACGATTACCAGGATGCGGGCGCGCATTACGAGATGCGCCCGTCCGTGCTGGTCGAACCGCTCGGCAATTGGGGCCGCGGAACGATCATGCTGATCGAGATCCCGACCGACCTGGAAGTCAACGACAACATCGTCGCATTCTGGGTGCCCGACGGCGAGACGAAGGCCGGCCAGCAATATGAATACGGCTATCGCCTGACCTGGGGGACGATCGACGAGGACGTATCCCGCCTCGCCCGCGTCTGCGCGGTCGCGACCGGCGAAGGCGGCGTCTCGGGCGTCGATGCCGAGGACAAGGAAGCGGCCCGCAAATTCGTCGTCGACTTCGAAGGCGGTGCGCTCGGGAACCTTTCGCCCGATGCCGACGTTACGCCGTCAGTGAACCTCTCCGAGGGCAAGATCGTGCATGCGACGGTCTCACCGGTCGAAACGACGAAACGGTGGCGCATGGTTCTCGACCTGCAGCTTCCCGACGACAAGCCGGTCGAGATCGCGGCGCATCTGGCCCAGAGGGATGTTCGGCTATCCGAAAACTGGCTGATCCAATGGAGAAATGGCGATGAACAGCGGTCGTGATACGACAACCGCAAGGACCGACGGAGATCTGGCTCCGCCTTCGGCGCCGATGGCCATGCCCGAACAATCGATCGCGCGCAGGCGGCGCGCACCGGGCTTTTTCGGCCTCTTCGCGCTGCGCTTCTTCACCGTGAAGTAAGGGGCCGTCGTGGTTTGGCCCCGGCGCTCGGCGTCCTTCCTCTTTTCCATCGCCATTGCGGCGGTCGCCTCGTGGCTGGCCGCCAATGTGTTCCTGTCCGACGGCTTCGACCCCGTCGATGTTGTCCGCATCCTGCTGCTTGCCACGACCTCGGCCTGGATCGCCTGGGGCGCATCGCTGGGCCTGCAGGGCGTGTTGACCCGAAACCGGCCCGCGACAGCGCCGCAAGATCCGCTCCGCGCCGAAAAGATCGCGGTCGCGGTCCCGGTCTACAATGAGGATCCGGTCGCGGTGATGGCCCGTGTCCTGGCGATGGCGCAATCGGTCCATGCGGCCGGCGAAGGATCGCGCTTCGAATTCGTGGTCCTTTCGGACACGCGCAATGAGGAAATCGCGACGCAGGAGCGCTTCTGGCTTGAGCAATTGCGCCGCGACGGCCCGCAGGACGTGCAATTCTTCTACCGCCGCCGCGACGACAACACCGGCAAGAAGGCCGGCAACATCGCCGAGTTCCTGCGCGCGTCGGGCGGCCGTTACGAATTCCTGGTCATTCTCGACGCCGACAGCCTGATGGAAGGCGAAACGATGATCGAGATGGCGCGGCGCATGGAGGCCGATCCGGCGATCGGTCTCCTTCAGACGCTGCCGAAGATCGTCCATGCACGCTCCTGGTTCGGCCGCGCGATCCAGTTTTCCGCCTCGTTCCATTCGCCCTATTTCGCCCGCGGGCTTGCCGCCATGCAGGGCCGGACGGGACCGTTCTGGGGACATAACGCCATTGTCAGAACCCGCGCCTTCGCCGAAAGCTGCGGCCTGCCCGTACTCGCCGGCAAGCCGCCCTTCGGCGGCCACATCCTCAGCCATGACTATGTCGAGGCGGCCATGCTGGCGCGCAAGGGCTGGACCGTGCGGGTCGATCCCGACCTAGAAGGCTCCTACGAGGAAGGCCCGGACAACATCATCGACTTCGCCAAGCGCGACCGGCGCTGGTGCCAGGGCAATCTGCAGCATGGGCGGCTGATTGGCGTTCCGGGCCTGAAAGCCTGGAGCCGCTTCACGCTGGCGCAGGGCATCATGGCTTATCTCGCTTCGCCGCTCTGGCTGGTCTTCCTGATCGCCTCGATCCTCGCGCCGCTGCTTGCGCCGCCGCCGAACTACTTCCCGGTGCCGCACATGCCGGCGATCTTCCCGACCCCGGAGACCGCGCAGGCAGTAACTCTTCTCGTCGGCATATTCGGCCTGCTGATCGGCCCAAAGCTGGTGATCGCGCTGCATGCATCGCTCACGGGTAAAGCCCGCGCCTTCGGCGGCTCGGCCGCGGTGCTGCTTTCCACTTTGGTAGAGATCATCTGGTCGAGCATACTTGCCCCGATCACGCTGATGTTCCAGAGCCGCTCCGTGATCCAGGTTCTCCTCGGCAACGATGGCGGCTGGCCCTCGGCGAACCGTGACGCGGGCGACATCGGCATGCGCGAATCCTGGGCCGCGTCCTGGTGGATCGTGCTGACCGGCATCGCGCTCCTCTACGGCTCCGCCCAGTTCGAGGCGAACTTGTTCTACTGGTTCCTGCCGGTGGCGATGCCGCTGATCGGCGCCCCGGCGATCATCAGCTGGTCCTCGACGCCGCGAAGCGGCCGGCGCGCGGCCGAAAGCGGCCTGTTTCTGACCTCCTCCGAACTGGCCTCGTCCGACGTCATCCGCGCCTATGGATCCAACCTCTCGCACTGGCAGAATGCAGGGACGACCCGGCCGCAGGGCGGAACAGCGCCGGCGGATGCGGGCGAAGTCGCGGTCTGATGCCATGAGCCAGCCATTCGTACCCAACGCGACCGGACGGGATCACCGCCTGGATGTGATCAGGGGCCTCGCCCTGCTGGACATCTTCATCAATCACGTGCCGGGCAATCCGCTCGAATACTACACCTCGCGCAATTTCGGATTTTCCGATGCGGCGGAGGCCTTCGTCCTGATGTCGGGCATCGCCGTGGCGCTCGCCTATTCCGGCGGCTTCTTCAGGGGCGACAATCTCAAGGCGATCGGACGCCTTCTCAAGCGGGCGCGCACGCTCTATTTCGTCCATATCGCGATCATGTCGCTGGCGCTCGTTATCGTCGGAACCGGGTTTTACATGTTCGGCGTCGAGACGATCGCCAGAAACGTCAATTTCACGCGCTTCCAGACCGACACGGTCAAGGCGCTGATTGGCATGCCGCTTCTCGGCTACCAGCTCGGCTATTTCAACATCCTGCCGCTCTATGTCGTGCTGCTGTTAGCTGCGATCGGCCATCTCCTGGTCGGTGTGCGCAGCATCTGGGCGATGCTGGCGATATCCTTCGGCATATGGGGCTTCGCCCATCTAGCCGGGATCAATTTCCCCAACTGGCCGGGCAAATGGGGCTGGTTCTTCAATCCGCTGGGCTGGCAACTGGTCTTTGCCTTCGGCATCGCAATCGGCCTCAGCGTCAAGACCGGCCGCGCCTTCGTGCCGTTCAGCCGCGTCCTCTACGCGCTTGCATGGGCCTTCGTCGTCTGGTCCGGCTTCTGGGTGAAACTGAAGATGGGCGCGGTCCCAGGCCTCGCCGCCCTGCCGGACCTGTTCGCCGATACCGACAAGGGCCCGCTCGCCTTCCTTCGTCTGCTCCATGTTCTGGCCCTTGCCTATGTCGTCATCCACACGCGCTTCATCGGCTGGCTTCTGTCAACGGTCGTGTTTCGGCCTGTCGCGCTTGTCGGCCGGAACGGGCTCGCGGTCTTCGCCAGCGGATCGGTGCTCGCAATCTTCCTGCAGGTACTTTTTGAGGTCTGGCCGGTCGGCGACGCGGTCAAAATAGCCATTATCGCGGCCGGGCTGGCAGCGCAGTTCCTGATCGCGCTCATCTTCGACCGCCGCAAGACAGCGGCGAAATCCGTTCGATCGGCTCCTTCGGGCGGCCACCCGCCGGTGCTCGGGACGAGCCAGCAGCGCTCGGAAGCCGCCGCTTCCTGATTGTACGATGGCCCAGATGAAGGCTGCTCGCTTCTGCGCCTCATCATCGGTATGCTCCCGCCGAAACGAAAACCGGAGAATCCGCCCTCATGCCTGAAGACCGCTCGCCACGCCTCGCCGTGCTGATCGACGCCGACAACACCTCGGCGCGGATCGCCGACGGCCTGTTCGAGGAAATTGCGAAGATCGGCGAGGCGAGCGTGCGGCGCATCTATGGCGATTTCTCCAGCCCTCGCATGAAAGGCTGGAACGAGATCCTGCTGAGCCACGCGATCGTTCCCCAGCAGCAATTCGCCTACACCACCGGCAAGAACGCCTCGGACATCACGCTGGTCATCGACGCGATGGATCTCCTCCATTCCGGCCGCTTCGACGGATTCTGCCTTGTGTCCTCCGACAGCGATTTCACCCGGCTTGCCTCGCGCATCCGCGAACAGGGCGTCGATGTCTACGGCTTCGGCGAGAAGAAGACGCCGGAGAGCTTCCGCCAGGCCTGCCGACGCTTCATCTATACGGAGAACCTGTTGCCCGACAGCGGCCCGGCGCAGAACAGTGCGCCGAAACGCGAACCGGCGAAGAACGCCGTCCCGCTGATCGAGAAGGCGATGGAGCAGATGGAAGCCGAGGAAGGCTCCTGGGTGGCGCTCGGTGCGGTCGGTACGCAGCTCTCCAACCTGTCCTCCGACTTCGACCCCCGCACCTTCGGTTCCCGCAAGCTTTCCGACCTCGTCCGCAAGACGGGAGCCTTCGAGGTTGAGCACCCTGAAGGCGGCAGCACCCGGATCCGCAAGAAGCAGCAGCCCAAGGGCCGGAAGAAAAGCTGAGCGGTCCGTTTGCCGCAGCATATTGCAATACGGCTTCGCGCCTCCTAAGTCTTCGCCAGACAATTTCGATGAAAAGGAGGAAGGTTTTTATGATTGTGCTCGCAACCCGGCAGGCCGGGCGGAGACAGTAGTCGGATCTTATCCGGCCGGCGCGGAACAAACCGCATAGCCGGCCAGCATCTGGCCTCCGATACCGGCAGAACGGACGAAAGCGTGCCCGCGAGGCGCGGCGCTTTTCGTTGTCTTTTACGGCTGATCCTGAAAAACGGGAGACGCCCTACCGGTGTTGCAACAATGACAATCGATCCTTCCAGACTGGCCGAATTCGGCTGGAACGCGCATTTCACATCACAACTCCAAACCGACGACTTCAACGACCTGGCCGCCGCGCGCGTGGCCGCCGTCCATCGCGGCCACCTTCAGATCGCGGGGCCCGACATCGCGACGAACATCCCGCCCTATTTCTCCGATGAAGAGGAAGGCGCGGCGACGGTCGGCGACTGGCTTCTGCTCGATCCGGAAACGCTTCGCCCGAAGCGCCTGCTGGAACGAAAGAGCCTGTTCAAGCGCCGCGCCGCCGGAACCGGCCGCAAGCTGCAGCTGATCGCGGCGAATGTCGACACGCTCTTCGTCGTCACCTCCTGCAACTTCGACTTCAACATCGCAAGGCTGGAACGCTATCTGGCGCTGGCGCGCGAGGCCGGCGTCACGCCGGTGATCGTCTTGACCAAGGCCGACCTGTCTGAAACGCCCGAGGACTTCGCGCGCGAAGCGTCCGGTCTCTTGCCGGGGCTCTTCGTCGAGACGGTCGATGCGCGCGATCCGTCCAACGTCGCGCGGCTGTCCGCCTGGTGCGGGCGCGGTGAGACCGTGGCCCTCGTCGGTTCGTCGGGCGTCGGCAAGTCGACGCTGATCAATACGCTGACCGGCGAGCATATCGCCACGGGCGGAATCCGCGAGGACGACGCCAAGGGACGGCACACCACCACCGGTCGCATGCTGCACCGGCTACCTTCCGGCGGCTGGCTGGTCGACATGCCGGGCATGCGGGAGATCCAGTTGACCGACGTGCAAACGGGCATCGATGACGTGTTCTCCGATGTCGTCGAGATCGCCGAGACCTGCCGCTTTCGAGACTGCCAGCACGAAAACGAACCGGGATGCGCCGTCAATGCGGCCATCGAAACCGGGACGCTCGATCCGAACCGCGTGCGCCGCTGGAAGAAGCTGGCGGCGGAAGAAGCCTTCAATTCGGCCAGCTTGGCGGAACGCCGCGCCCGCGACAAGGCCTTCGGCAAGATGGTCAAACGTGTCATGGCGGACAAGAACGCCCGCAAAGGCGAATGAGCATGGCCGCCTCGCTTCGGCGAGGCGGCTTCGCTATGCTCGCGCGACTCGATCCGGAAAGTGGAACAGGAAGCATTTGAGCGGGTCAGCACCCAGATCCGGCGGGACATCCCGCATCCTCGTTCTCGGCGCCTACGGGCTGATCGGGTCCGGTGTCGCGCGACATCTGCGCGACCGCGGACACATCGTCAGCGGGTTGGGCCGCAACCGGGCGACGGCGCAACGTGTCCTGCCGGAGATCGACTGGATCTATCGCGACATGGCGGGGATGCTGTCGCCGGACGACTGGGCACCCATGGTCGGATCCTGCGATGCTGTCGTCAATTGCGCAGGGGCTTTGCAGGACGGCCCGCGCGACCAATTGCAGGCAATCCACTCTGATTCCGTAGCAGCGCTCGCCACGGCCTGCGCGGACAAAGGCATCCGGCTGGTCCAGATATCCGCGGCAGGCGTGTCGCCGGACGCCTCGACGGCCTTCTTTCGAACCAAGGCGGCCGGCGATGCGGCGATCCGCGCCGCCGGAGGAGATTTCACGATCCTGCGGCCGGGCCTCGTCATCGCGCCGACCGCCTATGGCGGCACCGCGCTCTTGCGCATGCTCGCCGCCTTTCCGGTCGTCCAGCCCATCGCCTGGCCGCAAACACCCGTGCGAACCGTTTCGCTCGCCGACCTCTCCGAAGCGGTTTCCATGGCGGTGCGCGGCGATCTTGGCTCGGGCGAGACGATCGATCTCGTCGCGGATCGGCCGCATCGGCTCGAAACGGTCGTCGCTGGCATGCGCCGCTGGCTCGGTTTTCCCAAGCCCCGCATGCAAATCGCTCTCCCTCCTGTTTTGGCGAGACCGATAAGCCGCGGCGCGGATGCGCTCGGGCATTTAGGCTGGCGCCCGCCTTTGCGCACCACCGCGATGGAGGTCATGGACGATGGCGTCGACGGAGACCCGGCGCGCTGGCGCACCCTGACCGGCCGGACCGTATCATCCTTCGAGGAAACGCTCGCAGCCACACCGGCCCGCAGCGAAGACCGGATCGCCGCGCGAATGGCGCTCGCCATGCCATTCGCGGTGACGGCGCTGGTCTTCCTCTGGGTCGCATCCGGGCTCGTCGGGTTCTGGCGCGTGGAGGCGGCGTCCGGCGTGCTCACCGCCGGAGGCTGGCCCGCCGGGCTGGCGAAAGCCTCCGTCCTGTTCTGGTCGGCGGTCGATGTCGCGCTGGCGGCGCTGATCCTCATTCGCCGCCATGCCGCCCGCGCCTGCCTCGCCATGGCAGCCGTCAGCCTCTTCTACCTGGTCGCCGCCACAATATTCACGCCCTGGCTTTGGACGGATCCGCTTGGCTCGCTGGTCAAGATCGTGCCGACGATCGTGCTGGCCCTCGTGACCTACGCCATGCTGCAGGAACGCTGATGGACTATGAACTCGTGTTGCGCTGGCTGCATTTCATCGGCGCCTGCGTCCTGCTCGGCACCGGCGCGGGCATCGCCTTTTTCATGGTCATGGCCGAGCGCACGGGCAAGCCCGCCCTGATCGCCCATGTCTCCGCGACCGTGGTCATCGCCGACACGCTGTTTACGGCTACCGCCGTGATCGTCCAGCCTGTCACGGGCTACCTGCTGGCCCGCGACGTCGGCTGGCCGCTGACGGAAGGCTGGGTCGCGCTGTCGCTCATTCTCTATGTCATCATCGGCCTGTTCTGGCTGCCGGTCGTGTGGATCCAGATCCAGCTGCGCGATGTCGCACGGCGAGCCGAAGCAACCGGAACCGCCCTGCCCGACCGCTTCCACCGCCTCTACCGCATCTGGTTCGCCTGCGGCTTCCCGGCCTTCGCGGCGGTCCTCGCTATCGTCTGGCTGATGCTCTCGAAGCCTTCTATTTCCCTTTAGACTAACTCGACATCCACCACGCCGGGGATGGCCTTCACCGCACCGGCGACGGGCGGGGACACCACGAAGTTCTCGCCGATCGAGATCTCGACCTCGCCGCCGCCCTCGCCCTTGATGACGATTAGCGAGACGGGGCTGTCGCCCGTCGTCTTCAGATGCTTCGCAATGCTCTTCAGTGGCGTCTGGTCGCGCAGGAAGATGCGTAGCGCATGGCTCTGGCGATGTGTCTCGTCGTCGAGGCGGCGCACCTTGTTGGCGCGGAGGCTGATGCCTTCATCGCGATTGTCGGCGCCCACCTCGATCACGACGGAGGATCCCGGCTCCATCAGTTCCTCATAGGCCAGCAACATCTCGGAAAACATGACGATCTCGAACTGGCCTGTCGCATCCGAAAGGACGAAGATGCCCATCTTGTTGCCCGTGCGCGTACGGCGGACCTGCTTGGAGGCGACGGTCCCGGCAAGCCGTCCGGCCTTCGCGCCGCGTTTCACCGCGATCGCGAAGTCGGCATATTGCTGCACGCGCATGCGCTCCAGCACGGTCGCATATTCGTCGAGCGGGTGGGCGGAGAAATAGAAGCCGAGCACCTGGAACTCGCGCATCAGCTTGTCGGCGCTGCTCCACGGATCGACATGCGGCAGATGCAGGCGCTCCGGCTCGACGGCGGACAGCGCGCCGAAGATGTCGCCCTGCCCGCTTTCCACCTGGTCGACGGCCCGCTGCGACAGGCCCATGATCCGGTCGATCCCGGCGACCAGCGCGGCGCGGTCATGGCCGAAACAGTCCAGCGCGCCGGCGGCGATCAGCCCTTCAAGCGTCCGCCGGTTGACGATGCGGGTGTCGATTCGACTGGCGAAATCCTCCAGATCGCGGAACGGCTTGTCGCCGCGCTTTTCGACGATGTGGTCGACGGCGGCTTCGCCGACGCCCTTGATGGCGGCGAGCGCATAAAAGATCGTGTTTTCGCCGACTTCGAAGCGCCGATAGGAGGTCTGCACTGACGGCGGCATCACCTCGATGCCGAGTCTCATCGCGTCCCGACGGAAATCGTTGAGCTTGTCGGCGTTGGCCATGTCGTAGGTCATCGACGCTGCGAGGAACTCGACCGGGTAATGCGCCTTCAGGTAGGCGGTCTGATAGGAGACGATCGCATAGGCGGCGGCGTGCGATTTGTTGAAGCCGTAGTCGGCGAACTTGGCGAGCAGGTCGAAGATGAAGTCGGCCTGCGCCTTGGCGACGCCGCGCTCGGTCGCGCCCTCGACGAAGATGCCGCGCTGCTTTTCCATCTCGGCGCGGATCTTCTTGCCCATGGCGCGGCGCAGAAGGTCCGCCTGTCCGAGCGTATAGCCTGCCAGCTCCTGGGCGATCTGCATCACCTGTTCCTGGTAGACGATGACGCCCTGCGTCTCCTTGACGAGATGGTCGATCTTCGGATGGATCGAGGCGATCTCCTCCTCGCCATGCTTGCGGGCGTTGTAGGTCGGGATGTTCTCCATCGGACCCGGGCGGTACAGCGCCACAAGGGCGATGATGTCCTCGATGCGGTCCGGCTTCATGCCGATCAGCGCCTTGCGCATGCCCGCCGATTCCACCTGGAACACGCCGACCACCTCGCCGCGCGACATCATCTCGTAGGTCGGCCTGTCGTCGAGCGGCAGGTTGGAGAGATCGATCTCGATGCCCTTGCGGGCGATCAGGTCGACCGCCGTCTTCAGCACGGTCAGCGTCTTCAGGCCAAGGAAGTCGAACTTCACCAGACCCGCCTGCTCCACCCATTTCATGTTGAACTGGGTGACCGGCATGTCGGAGCGCGGATCGCGATACATCGGCACCAGTTGCGACAGCGGCCGGTCGCCGATCACGATACCGGCGGCGTGCGTCGAGGCGTGGCGATAGAGCCCTTCCAGCTTCAGAGCCATGTCGAGCAACTGCCCGACGATCGGCTCCTTTTCCTTCTCCTCCTCGAATTTCGGCTCGCCCTCGATCGCCTTGCCGAGCGGCGTCGGGTTGGCGGGGTTGTTCGGCACCAGCTTGCAGAGCCGGTCGACCTGCCCATAGGGCATTTCCAGCACGCGCCCGACATCGCGCAGCACGGCGCGCGCCTGCAGCGTTCCGAAGGTGATGATCTGGCCAACCTGGTCGCGCCCATAGCGCTCCTGTACGTACCGGATCACCTCCTCGCGGCGGTCCTGGCAGAAGTCGATGTCGAAGTCCGGCATCGAGACGCGGTCCGGATTGAGGAAGCGTTCGAACAGCAGCGAGAAGCGCAGCGGATCGACGTCGGTGATGGTCAGCGCCCAGGCGACCAGCGACCCCGCGCCCGAACCGCGGCCCGGCCCGACAGGGATATCGTGGGCCTTCGCCCACTTGATGAAGTCGGCAACGATAAGGAAGTAGCCCGGAAACTGCATCGTCTCGATGATGCCGAGCTCGTATTCGAGCCGCTCGTCATATTCGCCGCGCGTATAGCCCTCGCTCATGCCCTGCTCGGCAAGCCGCTTCTCGAGGCCCTCGCGCGCCTGGCGGCGCAGTTCCGCCGCTTCCGCCGCGACCGCCTCGTCATGGCTGACGCCTTTCGCGTCGGCGGCGAAGCGCGGCAGGATCGGCTTGCGGGTCTGCGGATAATAGGAACAGCGCCGGGCGATCTCGATGGTATTCTCGGTGGCTTCGGGAAGATCGGCGAAGAGCGCGATCATCTCGGCTTCCGGTTTCAGCCAGTGATCCGGCGTCAGGTGCCGCCGGTCGTCGATTGACAGCAGCGAGCCCTCGGCAATGGCGATCAGCGCGTCATGCGCTTCGAAATCGTCCGGCTTGAGGAAGAAGGCCTCGTTGGTCGCAACCAGCGGGATCAGATGCTCATAGGCCAGTTCCACGCTCGCCTGCTCGACTGCGCGGTCGTAATCCTTGTGGCGCTGCAATTCGAGATAGAGCCGGTCGCCATAGACTTCCTTCAGCGCTAGCAGGCGCTGTTCGGCGATCGGCCGATGACCGTCGGCGAGCAGGCGTCCGATCGGCCCGAACGGCCCGCCGGTCAGGCAGATGATCCCCTCGGCGCGGTCCTTCAGCCAACCGAACCGCAACTGCGCCCGTGCGCCTTCGTCCGTGTCCAGATAGGATTTCGAGACAAGGTTGACGAGATTGGCATATCCGCTCTCGGTCGCCGCGATCAGCACCACGGGTTCCTGCTGGCGGATATGCACCGACTTGCCGCTGCCGGAGCGCGGCGTCGCCAGATCACCGTCGAAGACCAGATCGAGCTGGCAGCCGGCGATCGGCTGGATGCCCTCCTCCGACGCCTTCTGCGCGAATTCCAGCGCACCGAACAGATTGCCGGTATCTGCGATGCCGATGGCCGGCATGCGGTTCGAGGAGGCGAAGCCGATGATCTTCTTCAGCGGCAGCGCGCCTTCAAGCAGTGAATAGGCCGAATGGACACGCAGATGGATAAAGCCGGGGCCGGCCGCGGCCGCCTGATCGTCATGTTCGCTGGTCGGCTGTTCGGCCATGTCCTGTCCCGCTTCTCGGCATCGCGCCCGGCCCGGGGCCGAGTCGTTTCCCGACCACTATGGGAGGGCGACGAAGCGGGGTCCAGCCTTGCCAGAGATCGTACCCGGCATGGCTGTGGATTGCGTGGGTTAGAGCGCGTTCACGCAGATCGAGAAGGTCGCGATGAAGGCGGCGACGGAAACGAAAGAGGCGATGTCGCGGATGAGTACGGTCATTTCTTGTCTCCTTGTTTTGCATCTGTCTCATTTATGTTTGTGTTTTGTTCTCTTTTCAAGGGAAAAGATTCCTGCTTCCCGGAACAGGGATTCTGCGGTTAACGAAGAGTTACCGGAAGATCAGGCCGTAAACGGGACGATATGGCCGTCAGCCAGCGTGACGACCCTGTCCATCCGCTCGGCGAGAGCGTGATTGTGGGTCGCGACCAATGCCGCGAGGCCGGACTGGCGGGCGAGCGCCGCCAGCGCGTCGAAGACATAACCCGACGTATCCGGATCGAGATTGCCGGTCGGCTCATCGGCGAGCAGGATCAGCGGCGCATTGGCGACGGCGCGCGCGATGGCGACGCGCTGCTGTTCGCCGCCCGACAGTTCGGCCGGACGATGCTCGGCGCGCGGCCCGATGCGCAGATAGTCGAGCAGCTGATGCGCCCGTTCCGCCGCTTCCGCGCGCGGCAGTCCGCGGATCATCTGCGGTATCATCACATTCTCGAGCGCGGAGAATTCCGGCAGCAAATGATGGAACTGGTAGACGAAGCCGATATCGTTGCGCCGCCGGGCCGTGCGGTCTCCATCCGTCATCGTCCCACAGGGAACGTCGTCCACGAAGACCTCGCCCGCATCCGGCCGTTCGAGCAGGCCCGCCAGATGCAGAAGCGTCGACTTGCCGGCCCCGGACGGCGCGACCAGCGCAACCATCTCGCCGGACTTCAGTTCGAAATCCGCGCCCTTGAGGATTTCCAGCGTATGGTCGCCTTCCTGATAGGCGCGATGGACGCCTTCCAGGCGCAGAACGGATTTCGCGGCCATCACTCGTACCTCAGCGCCTCGACCGGATCGAGCTTGGCGGCGCGCCATGCCGGCAGGAGCGCCGCCAGGAAGGACAGACTCAGCGACAGCAGGATCACGGCAAGCGTCTCATAGGGGTTCATCTTCGCCGGGATTTCGCTCAGGAAGCGGATGGTCGGATCCCAGACATCCTGGCCTGACATCCAGTTCATGAAGCGCTGGATCGGCTTGATGTTCCAGCAAACGAGAAGGCCGAGCAGGAAGCCGGCCGCCGTCCCCACGAAGCCGACGCCGATGCCGGCCATGATGAAGATACGCATCACCGAGGCCTGCGTCGCGCCCATGGTGCGCAGGATCGCGACGCCCCGCGCCTTCTCCTTCACCATCATGATCAGGCTGGCGACGATGTTGAGTGAGGCGACGAGGACGACGATCGACAGGATCATGAACATCGCGTTGCGCTCGATGATCAGGGCGGAGAAGAAGGACTGGTTGCGCTGCCGCCAGTCGGTCAGGAACAGCGGCCGCTCCGCCGCTTCCTCGATCTTCGACCGGAAGGCGTCGACATTGTCGGGATCGTCGACGAAGACCTCGATGACCTGCGCCTCGCCCTCCTGATTGAAATAAAGCTGCGCTTCCTCCAGCGGCATGAAGATGATCGAGCGATCATATTCCGACATGCCCATCTCGAAGATCGCGCGAACCGGATAAGACTTCACCCGCGGCGTCGTGCCGAACGGCGTCACGTCTCCCTCGGGTGAGATGATCTTGATCAGGTCGCCGGGAACGAGGCCCAGATCGACAGCCATGCGTGACCCGATGGCGACGCCGTCGCCGGTCAGATAGGCCTCGACGGAGCCTTCCTTGATGTTCTTGGAGATTGCATCGAGATTGACGAAATCCTCGCCGCGCACCCCGCGCACGAGGACGCCCGAGCCGGCGCCGACATTGCCGGTTGCCAGGGCCTGCCCTTCGACGATGGGCATGACCATCGTGACGCCGGGCACGCCCGCGACACGGGCCGAAACCGCGTCGTAATCCGTCAGCGGACTATCGATCGGCGAAATGACCATATGGCCGTTCAGCCCGAGGATCCGGTCCAGCAGGTCCGCGCGAAAGCCGTTCATCACCGCCATGACGATGATCAACGCGGCGACGCCGAGCGTCACCCCGGCCAGCGAGATAATCGTGACGATCGAGACAGCCGCCTCCTTGCGGCGCGGCTTCAGATAGCGCCAGGCGATCAGCCGCTCGAATGCCGAGAATGGCTGCGCAGAACCGTTGCGCTCATTGGGCTCGGACGCGGTTGCGTTGTCTGCGACGGCGGTCACGCGGTCAGCTTTCCCCTGCGATCATGTTGACGGCGGCCTCCGGCGTCATCTCCTGACGCTCGCCGGTGCGGCGGTTCTTTACCTCGACGACGCCGTTGCCGACGCCGCGCGGTCCGACAACGACCTGCCAGGGCAGGCCGATCAGGTCCATCGCCGCGAATTTCGCACCGGCCCGGTCGTCCGTGTCGTCGAGCAGCGGATCGACGCCAGCATCCGTCAGTGCCGCGTAGACCTGTTCGGACACGCCGTCGCAGCCGACATCGCCGGGCTTCATGTTGACGATGGCCGCACCGAAGGGCGCGACGCTTTCGGGCCAGATGATTCCATTGTCGTCATGGGAGGCCTCGATGATGGCGGCGATAAGGCGCGTCGGGCCGATGCCGTAGGAGCCCATCGAGACGTTGTGCTGCTTGCCGTCCGGGCCGGTCACGGCGGCCCCGAGCGGCTCGGAATATTTGGTCCCGAAATGGAAGATGTGGCCAACCTCGATGCCGCGCGCGGACAGGCGCTCGGTTTCCGGCGTCTTGGCCCATTCTGCCTCGTCATGCATCTCGTCGGTCGCGGCATAGGGCGTCGTCCATTTCTCGACGATGGACGCCATCTGCGCATCGTCGGTGAAATCGACATCGGCGGGCGGCACGTCCATCTCGAGGTAATTCCGGTCGCAGAACACCTCCGACTCGCCGGTATCGGCGAGCACGATGAATTCGTGGCTGAGATCGCCGCCGATCGGGCCGGTGTCGGCGCGCATCGGGATCGACCTCAGGCCGCACCGGTCGAAAGTCCGCAGATAGGCGACGAACATGCGGTTATAGGCGGCCTTCGCACCCTCGAAATCGAGATCGAAGGAATAGGCGTCCTTCATCAGGAACTCTCGCCCGCGCATGACGCCGAAACGCGGCCGGATCTCGTCGCGGAACTTCCACTGGATGTGGTAGAGATTGAGCGGCAGGTCCTTGTAGGAGCGCACATAGGACCGGAAGATGTCGGTGACCATCTCCTCATTGGTCGGACCGTAGAGCAGATCGCGCTCATGCCGGTCGGTGATGCGCAGCATCTCCTTGCCGTAATCGTCGTACCGCCCACTCTCGCGCCAGAGATCCGCCGACTGGATCGTCGGCATCAGGATCTCGATCGCGCCGGAACGGTTCTGTTCCTGGCGGATGATGGTGCAGACCTTGTCGAGCACCTTCTTGCCCAGCGGCAGCATCGAATAGATGCCAGCCGCCTGTTGGCGGATCATGCCGGCGCGCAGCATGAGCCGGTGGGAGACGATCTCCGCTTCCTTGGGGTTTTCTTTCAGCAAGGGCAGGAAATAACGCGACAAACGCATGGCAGGGTCCAGAAATGAAAACTCGGGCCGGCGCGGGAATCAATGTCGACCCCCGCATCCCGGACGCCTTCATAAGCGCTTAGCGGCCAAATGGAAACGGGCGAGAATACCTCTGTCGACGCCATTTTGCCGCTAATTAAACGATTCAACGCCCAGTCCGCTCGATTTTTCGGGTGACAAGAGGCGCGAGCATTGCTAGGAAGTACGCCGGCCTGAAATGGTTAATCCGTTCAGGCCCCGAACACGGCCAAAGTCTTGGGAGGATGAGATTTTCCGCGCCCGCTCTACGGGCAGCGCCATCGGGTTTCCGGTGGAAGAAAATCGGGCCGGTTCTGAGTGGCAGGGTGCAAACCCTGCCACTTAATTTTTTCAGCTTCGAGTATGCGAGAAATCCGGCACGATCTGCGGCAGGTTGTGGAGTCCGTATCCCCGCACGATCGTCAGGTAATAGAAAATCCCGAACACAACGAACGCGACCAGCGTCGTCAGCAGCATCTTGCGGGCCATCATCGGCCTGGCCGGCGCGCCATGCTCCGTGCCCAGCGTGACATTGTCGTCTTCCACCTGGCTGCGCACGCCGATCGGCAGCATGATGAACAGCACGACCCACCAGATGATGAAATAGACCGCTATTCCCGATACCCAGCCCATGATGGCCGCCTATACCTGTTCGAGTTCGATCAGCGTGCCGTCGAAATCCTTCGGGTGAAGGAACAGCACCGGCTTGCCATGAGCGCCAGTCTTCGGCTCGCCGTCGCCGAGTACCCGCACGCCCTCGCCCTTTAGCGCATCGCGCGCGGCAATGATGTCGGCGACTTCGTAGCACATGTGGTGAATGCCGCCGGACGGATTCTTGGCGAGGAAGGCTGCGATCGGCGAGTTCTCGCCAAGCGGTTCCAGCAGCTCCGTCTTGGTGTTTTCGAGTTCGACGAAGATCACCGTCACGCCGTGTTCGGGGAGCGCCTGCGGCTCCGACACATTCGCGCCGAGAACGTTTTTGTATTTGCGCGCCGCGGCCTCGAGATCGGGCACCGCAATGGCGACATGGTTCAGACGTCCAAGCATGATGGCTCCTCCTAGCGCATTCAGGCGCTCGATACGAGCACGCTGACCAGCGGCTTCTTGCCCCAGGCAGTCCGGGCGGCGGCGCGCACGGCGCTGTGGACTGCTCGTTCGACCAGATCGAGATCGCGGCGGCGGGCACGCGGAATGCTCTCCACGGCTTCCACCGCGGCATCGTACATCAGGTCTTCGATATCCTCGCCCCGCGCATCCGTCTGTGGAACGCCGATCGCGACCAGGTCCGGATCGGCCGCCAGTTCGTGATGCTTGTTCATGACGATGGAGACGGCGACATGGCCGGCAAACGAAAGCCTGCGCCGGTCGACGACGCCGAGTTCGTCGGCATCGCCGATCAGGCTGCCGTCCTTGTAGACTTCGCCATGCGGGATGTCCTCGACGATCTCCGGGTCGCCGGGGGCGAGGCGCACCAGGTCGCCATTGCGCGCCGCCACGACGTCACGGATGCCGCTTTCGCTCATCAGCTTGGCATGGGCGGACAGATGCGCCGCCTCGCCATGCACCGGAACGCCAATCGCGGGCCGCGTCCATTTGTACATGGCGCGCAATTCGTTGCGGCGCGGGTGGCCGGAGACGTGCACGAGCGCGTCGCGATCCTCGATGATCTCGATGCCCATGTCGATCAGCCGGTTCTGCGTCTCGATCACGGCCTTCTCGTTGCCGGGGATCATGCGCGAGGAATAGACGACCGTGTCGCCGGCGGTCAGCGCCACGTCGCGCATCTCGTCGCGCGACAGCTTGGCGAGCGCGGCGCGCGGTTCGCCCTGCGAACCGGTCAGGATGATCACCACCTTGGAGCGCGGAATATGGGTGAAGTCCTCCTCGGCCAGAAAGGGCGGCAGGCCTTCCATGAAACCAAGATCGGTCGCCACGTCGACCACGCGCTTGATCGACCGGCCGAGCAGCAGCACCTCGCGGCCGCAATCGCGCGCGGCTTCCGCAATCGAGCGGATGCGGCCGACATTCGACGAGAAGGTGGTCACCGCCACCCTGCCCTCGGCCGCCTCGATGACCTTGCGCAGCCCTTCGCCCACTTCCTTCTCGGACGGGGAGACGCCCTCGCGCATCGCATTGGTGGAATCGCAGATCAGCGCAAGTACGCCTTTGTCGCCGAGCTTCTCGAAGGCGTTGCGGTCGGTCTTCGGCCCCATCGAAGGATCGTCGTCGTCCTTCCAGTCGCCGGTATGCAGCACCGTGCCGAGCGGCGTTTTGATGGCGAGCGAGACAGGTTCCGGAATGGAATGGGTGACCGTAACGGTCTCGACCTCGAAGGAGCCGATGGTCAGCGTTGCGCCCGGCTGGAAGACGGTCACGTCGATTTTCGGCGCGCCCGGCTCCGACTGTGCCTTGGCTTCGAGCAGCCCGGCGGTGAAGGCGGTGGCGTGGACCGGCAGCGTGCCCTCCGGCGAGATACGCGGATATAGCGCCAGCAACGCGCCGTAATGGTCCTCATGCGCATGGGTGATGACGATGCCGCGCACCTTCTCGCGCTCGGCCTCGAGGAAGCGGATATCCGGCAGCACCAGATCGACCCCCGGCAGATGAGGCCCCGGAAAGGTCACGCCAACATCGACCACGATCCACTCGCGGTGTCCCTTGGGCCCGAATCCGTACATCGCCAGATTCATGCCGATTTCACCCACGCCGCCGAGCGGCACAAACACCAATTCGTCCATGCTCATTCTTGTTCTTGCCCGGGTTCGCGCCCTGCGTTGCCCGTCATGTTTTCGAAAAAGAGATCGCCGGCGGAAATCCGGCGCGTCGTCCCGTCGCCGACGCGCAAAAGCAGCACCCCGTCGGCGTCTATTCCTTCAAATAGGCCTTCCACCTTGCCGTTTGCAAGGTTGACGGTGATCGGCTCGCCGATGCCGCGCGCATGCTCGATCCATCGTTGACGGATCGCCGACAGGCCACGTCCCTCGTCCCAGAGGCTCAGCGCCGCGTCGAAAGCGCGCGCCAGATGTACAAACAGCACCGGCGACGAAGCGGAAATGCCCTCCCGGTTGAGCGCGGTAGCGCGGTAGAGGCCGGGTTCGGGATGCGAGACGATGTTGATGCCGCATCCGGCGACGACCGCCATCCGGCCATCGGCCAGGTTCTGGCTTTCCAGCAACAGACCGCAACACTTCGCGCCATTCAGCAGGATGTCGTTCGGCCACTTGATCTTCAGTTCGGCGCCGTCCGCCAGGCCACAAGCGGCGATCGCGTCACGGACGGCGACCGCGAGAACCAGCGGCAGGCTGCCCAGATGCGCCGAAGGACCGGGATCGATGACGAGCGCGGAGGCATAGAGATTGCCGGGCGGCGATGCCCAGTCGCGTCCGCGGCGGCCCCGTCCGGAGAGCTGTTCGGCGGCAGTGACCCAGAGACGCCCCGGATCGCCCTCCTCCGCCAGCGCCATCGCCTCTGCATTGGTCGAGCCGACAGCGAGCAGGTCGAGATGCCGCCACGAGGCGAGACCGTCGATGGGCGATCCTGTCACGCGAAGGGTCCGGCCCCGGCCGTCAGAAGAGCGACCGTGCGGCTGTCTCCGCCACGGCGGCGATTGGGCCGCCAATCAGAACGTAGCCGAGCACGAACAGGCCGGAGAGACCCATCACCAGCCGCAATTCTCCGGCCGCCGGCACGAATCCGCCGACGGGTTCGTCGAACCACATCACCTTGATGATGCGCAAATAGTAAAACGCGCCGACCACCGAGGCGAGCACGCCGATGATTGCGAGCGGATAGAGCCCGGCTTCAACGGCGGCGAGGAAGACGTACCATTTCCCCCAGAAGCCCGCGAGCGGCGGAATGCCGGCGAGCGAGAACATCATGATGGTCAGAATGGTCGCCATGACCGGGTTGGTCGAAGACAGGCCGGCGAGATCTTCGATATCCTCGACATTGCCCTCATCCTTGCGGCGCATCGCGAGAATGATGGCGAATGTGCCGAGCGTCATGGCGAGATAGATCGTCATGTAGAGGATCACGCCCTTGACGCCGATCAGCGTGCCGGCTGACAGGCCGACCAGCGCATAGCCCATATGGCCGATCGAGGAATAGGCCATCAGGCGCTTGATGTTCTTCTGGCCGATCGCGGCGAAGGCGCCGAGCACCATCGAGGCGATCGAAATGAAGACGACAATCTGCTGCCAGTCGGCGGTCACCGGCGCGAAGCCGTCGATGACGACGCGCACGAACATCGCCATGGCGGCCATTTTCGGCGCGGCGGCGAAGAAGGCGGTCACCGGCGTCGGCGCACCCTCATAGACGTCCGGCGTCCACATGTGGAACGGCACGGCGGAGATCTTGAAAGCAAGGCCGGTGATCAGGAAGACGAGGCCGAACAGGACGCCGAGCGAGCGTTCCGCACCGGTCAGCGCAGCGGCGATCTCGGCCAGTTCGACATGGCCAGTGAAGCCGTAGATCAGCGTGATGCCGTAGAGCATCATGCCCGACGACAAGGCGCCGAGAACGAAATATTTGAGGCCGGCTTCCGTCGAACGGACGCTGTCGCGGTTGATCGCGGCGACGACATAGAGCGCCAGCGACTGCAGTTCGAGGCCCATATAGAGCGTCAGCAGGCTGTTGGCCGAGACCATCAGCATCATGCCGAGCGTCGCCAGCAGGATCAGGATCGGGAATTCGAACCGGTCGAACTTCTCGGCGCGGGCGAACCCGACCGACATGGCCAGTGCCACGATCGAGCCGATCAGGGTCAGCGTCTTCATGAAGACGGAGAAGCCGTCCTGGACGAAAGCGCCGGCAAAGGCTTCGCCCTGGCCGCCCATCAGCAGCATCCAGCCCAGCACGCCGATCAGGACGGCCACGGCAAGGCCGGTCACGGTGGAATTGGCGCGTTCAGCGGGTGCGAAGACGCCGACCATTAGCAGCACCATCGCGCCGATCGCGAGGATCAGTTCGGGAAGCGCCAGCGTCAGGCTTTCGGACAACATTTCGGCGGACATCTTTATCTGCTCCCCGGATCAGTGGACCGCCATCGCGACATCCGCGGCGGATCGAGCCGCCTCGATGGCTGCGGAATAGTCGGACAGGAGCGCGCCCACGGACGCGGCGGTGACATCGAAGACCGGCGCCGGATAGACGCCGAAGAAAATGGTAAGCGCAATCAGCGGATAGAGGATCACCTTCTCGCGGCCCGACAGGTCGAGCATGGCTTTCAGACTTTCCTTCTCCAGCACGCCAAAGACGACGCGGCGATAGAGCCACAGCGCGTAGGCAGCCGACAGGATGACGCCCAGCGTCGCAACGATCGCGAACCACGTGTTGACCTGGAAGATGGCCAGAAGCGTCAGGAACTCACCGACGAAGCCTGAAGTGCCCGGCAGGCCGACATTGGCCATGGTGAAGACCATGAAGGCGACCGCGTAGCGCGGCATGATGTTCACCAGCCCGCCATAGGCATTGATCTCGCGCGTGTGCATGCGGTCATAGACGACGCCGACGCACAGGAACAGCGCGCCCGAGACGAGGCCGTGCGACAGCATTTGGAAGATCGCGCCGTCCAAACCCTGCGTGTTAGCCGTGAAGATGCCCATCGTCACATAACCCATATGGGCGACGGAGGAGTAGGCGATCAGTTTCTTGATGTCTTCCTGCATCAGCGCCACCAGCGAGGTGTAGACGATGGCGATCACCGAGAGCGCGAAGACGAAGTTCGAGAAGTCCGCCGAGGCGACCGGGAACATCGACAGCGAGAAGCGGATCAGGCCGTAGCCGCCGAGCTTCAGCAGGATCGCCGCCAGGATCACCGATCCGGCCGTCGGCGCCTCGACGTGGGCGTCAGGCAGCCAAGTATGGACCGGCCACATCGGCATCTTCACCGCGAACGACGCGAAGAAAGCGAGCCATAGCCATGGTTGCATTGAGACCGGGAAGTCATGCGCCAGCAGGTCCGGGATCGAGGTCGTGCCGGCGTTCCAGTACATCGCCATGATGGCGATCAGCATCAGCACCGAGCCGAGCAACGTGTAGAGGAAGAACTTGAAGGACGCATAGACGCGCCGCTTGCCGCCCCACACGCCGATGATGATGTACATCGGAATCAGGCCGCCTTCGAAGAAGACGTAGAACAGCACGATGTCGAGCGCGCAGAAGACGCCAACCATCAGCGTTTCCAGGATGAGGAAGGCGATCATATAGGCCTTCACGCGCTTCTGGATCGCTTCCCAGCTGGCCAGGATCGACAGCGGCATCAGGAAGGTCGTCAGGATGACGAACAGCATCGAAATGCCGTCGACGCCGACATGATAGGAAATCCCGCTGTCCAGCCAGTCGACCTTCTCGACGAACTGGAAGCCCGAATCGCTGTTGTCGAAGCCGATCCAGATCAAAAGCGAGATCAGGAAGGTGAAGCCCGTCGTCAGCAGCGCGACCATGCGGATATTGCGCCGCGCGATCTCGCTGTCATCATTGATGAACAGGATGATCAGGACGCCGACGAGCGGCAGAAACGTAACCAGTGAAAGGATCGGCATTCCGGCCATCAGACGCTGCCCCCGAGCATCATCCACGTAACGAGCGCGGCAACGCCGATCAGCATCGCGAACGCATAGTGATAGAGGTATCCGGTCTGCAGCTTCACGACGCGGCCGGTCACCTGGCGGACGCGAGAGGCGACGCCGTTCGGCCCGAAGCCGTCGATCAGCCAGCCGTCACCCCACTTCCACAGGAAGGTGCCGAGGCGCATCGCCGGCTTGACGAACAGGAAGTCGTAAAGCTCGTCGAAATACCACTTGTTGAGGAGGAACTTGTAAAGCACCTCATGCTGCGCGGCGAGCGCCTTCGGCGTCTGCGGCGAGCGGATATACATGTACCAGGCAGTGACGAGGCCGAGCAGCATCACGATGAACGGGCTCAGCTTCACGGCCCACGGCACGTGGTGGAATTCTTCCAGGATGTGGTTGTCCGGACCGGCGAACAGCGCGCCGCGCCAGAACTCGTTGTACCATCCGGCGGCGTGCTCGGCGGCTTCCGCCGCATGGCCGATGAAGAAATCGTGGAAGATCAGGCCGGCGAGCAACGCGCCCGCTGCGAGGACGTAGAGCGGCACCAGCATGACCGGCGGCGACTCGTGCACGTGGTGCATCACGTCGGCGGAAGCGCGCGGCTTGCCGTGGAACGTCATGAAGATCAGCCGCCAGGAATAGAACGAGGTGAACAGCGCGGCGATGACCAGCAGACCGAAGGCGAAGCCCGCAGCGGCGTTCTCGCCGACATAAGCGCTCTCGATAATCGCGTCCTTGGAGAAGAAGCCGGCCGTGCCGAACAGCGTCCCCGGTATACCGACGCCGGTCAGCGCCAGCGTCCCGATGATCATCATCCAGTAGGTCATCGGGATGTGCTTGCGCAGCCCGCCCATCCGACGCATGTCCTGCTCGTCGGAAACCGCATGGATGACCGAGCCGGCCCCGAGGAACAGCAGCGCCTTGAAAAAGGCGTGCGTGAACAGGTGGAAGACGCCCGCGCCATAGGCGCCGACGCCGAGCGCGACGAACATGTAGCCGAGCTGCGAACAGGTCGAATAAGCGATGACGCGCTTGATGTCGTTCTGGACGAGGCCAACGGTCGCGGCGAAGAAGGCGGTGATCGCGCCGATGACGGTGACGACGGTCAGCGCCGTGTGGCTCAGCTCGAACAGCGGCGACATGCGCGCCACCATGAACACGCCGGCGGTGACCATGGTCGCGGCATGGATCAGCGCGGAAACCGGCGTCGGGCCTTCCATCGCGTCCGGCAACCAGGTGTGCAGCAGGAACTGCGCCGACTTGCCCATTGCGCCCATGAAGAGCAGCAGGCAGATCACAGTCAGCGCATGCGCCTTGTCAAGCTGATAACCGAGGAAAGTCAGCACGGTTTCGCTGTCGACGGCGGAGGCCGCCTCGCCCGCCGCTGCCGCGGCACCATGCCCCTCGCTGGCCGGCAGGAAGGACGCGGCATTGGCGAAGATGACGCCCAGATTGACCGAGCCGAACAAGACGAAGAGACCGAAAATGCCGAGCGCGAAGCCGAAGTCGCCGACGCGGTTGACGATGAAGGCCTTCATCGCGGCCGCATTGGCCGAGGGTTTCTTGAACCAGAAGCCGATCAGCAGATAGGAGGCGAGACCGACGCCTTCCCAGCCAAAGAACATCTGCACCAAGTTGTCCGAAGTCACCAGCATCAGCATCGCGAAGGTGAACAGCGACAGATAGGCGAAGAAGCGCGGCCGGTGCGGGTCGTGATGCATGTAGCCGATCGAATAGACATGCACCAGCGACGAGACGGTGTTGACTACCACCAGCATGACGACGGTGAGCGTGTCGATGCGGAACGCCCATGAAATGTCGAGCGTGCCGGTCTGTATCCAGCGCAGCACGTTGACGGTGAAGGCCGGCTCGTCGGACAGGCCGACGGTAAAGAAGGCGATCCAGGACAAAATCGCGACGAACACCATGATGCCCGACGTAATGTACTCGCTGGCCTTGGCGCCGATGGAATTGCCGGCGAGGCCGGCGATCAGCGCGCCGATCAGGGGCAGGAAGACTATGGCGTGATACATTGTGCCGTCAGCCCTTCATCATGTTCACGTCTTCGACCGCGATGGAGCCGCGGTTGCGGTAGAAGACAACGAGTATTGCCAGACCGATCGCCGCCTCGGCGGCCGCGACGGTGAGAACGAACAGCGAGAAGACCTGGCCGACCAGATCGTTCAGATGCGCCGAGAACGCCACGAAGTTCAGATTAACCGACAGCAGGATCAGCTCGACCGACATCAGGATGACGATAACGTTCTTGCGGTTCAGGAAGATGCCGAACACGCCGATGACAAAGAGCAGCGCGCTGACGGTCATGTAATGGGAGATGGTGATGGTCATGGCTGTCAGAGCCCCTTGCCTGTCTCGACATCGACCACCTCGATGGCCTCCGACGGCTTGCGCCCGACCTGCGTGACGATGTTCTGGCGTTTCACGCCCGGCCGCGTCGGCCGCAGCGTCAGCACGATTGCGCCGATCATGGCGACCAGCAGGACGATACCCGCGATCTGGAAGAAGAAGATGTAGTCCGTGTAGAGCACATCGCCGAGCGCCGCCGTGTTGTGGCGCACCGCCGGATCCGGCATCGGCAGCGCGGTCGAGGCCGGCTGGCCCATGGTGAAGGCCGAGGCCGCCAGCACCAGCACGAGTTCGGCGGCGAGGATCACGCCGACCACCGCGCCGATCGGCGCATATTCCAGAGCGCCGCGCTTCATCGAGGCGAAGTCGACATCGAGCATCATGACGACGAAGAGGAACAGCACCGCGACCGCGCCGATATAGACGACCAGCAGGATCATCGACAGGAACTCGGCGCCCGTCAGCAGGAACAGCGCCGCGGCGTTGAAGAAGGTCAGGATCAGATAGAGCACGGAGTGCACGGGATTGCGCGCGGCAATCACCATGAAGGCACTCGCGATGGCGACGAAGGCGAACAGGTAGAAAAACGCCGCCCCTAATCCAGTAATCATGATCGCTTCCCCGATCTCCCTTGCCTCATCCGGCGGCTTTGCGCCGGCCTCGGCGTTTCGCCGCCCCGAAAGGCGGCGCAGTTCGTGTCAGTCCCCTAGCGATACGGCGAGTCGAGCGCGATGTTGCGCGCGATTTCGCGCTCCCACCGGTCGCCGTTCTCCAGGAGTTTTTCCTTGTTGTAGTAGAGTTCCTCACGGCTCTCCGTGGCGAACTCGAAATTCGGCCCCTCGACGATCGCATCCACCGGGCATGCTTCCTGGCAGAAGCCACAATAGATGCATTTCACCATGTCGATGTCGTAGCGCACGGTGCGGCGCGTGCCGTCATTGCGGCGCGGTCCCGCCTCGATGGTGATCGCCTGCGCCGGACAGATCGCTTCGCAGAGCTTGCAGGCGATGCAGCGTTCCTCGCCGTTCGGATAGCGGCGCAGCGCGTGCTCGCCGCGGAAGCGCGGGCTCACCGGCCCCTTCTCGTGCGGGTAGTTCAGCGTGAATTTCGGCTGGAAGAACCGGCGCATCGACAGAAAGAACGCGCTGATGAATTCCAGCAGCAGCAGTGACTTGGCGGCTTGTGCGAGTGTGCTCATCGTCTCATGCCTCCTTGTCTCAGGCCCAGCCGGTCAGTTTCAGAAAGGCCGCGGTTGCGACGACCATGAACAGCGAGATCGGCAAGAAGACTTTCCAGCCGAGGCGCATCAGCTGATCGTAGCGATAGCGCGGCACGAAGGCCTTCACCATGGCGAACATAAAGAAGACCATGGACAGTTTCAGCACGAACCAGAACACGCCCGGCAGCCAGGTGAACGGCGCGAAGTCGAAGGGCGGAAGCCAGCCGCCGAGGAACAGGATCGTGGTCAGCGCGCACATCAGCAGGATGGCGATATATTCGCCAAGCATGAACAGCATGTAGGGCGTCGAGGAATACTCGATCATGTGGCCGGCGACGAGTTCCGATTCCGCTTCCACCAGGTCGAAGGGCGGGCGGTTGGTCTCGGCCAGCGCCGAGATAAAGAAGATCACGAACATCGGCAGAAGACCGAGCCAGTGCCAGTCGAGGAAGGTGTTCGGCAGGCCGAAATGGGTACCGATGCCTTCCTGCTGCGCGAGCACGATGTCGGAGAGGTTTAGCGAACCGACGCAGAGCAGCACCGTGACGATGACGAAACCGATCGAGACCTCATAGGAGACCATCTGCGCAGCTGAACGCAGCGCTCCGAGGAACGGATATTTCGAGTTCGACGCCCAGCCGGCCATGATCACGCCATAGACCTCGAGCGAGGAGATGGCGAAGACATAGAGGATGCCGACATTGACCGAAGCGATCGCCCAGCCGTCGGCCAGCGGGATCACGGCCCAGGCTGCGAGCGCCAGCGTCGCCGAGATGAACGGCGCGAGCAGGAAGATGCCCTTGTTGGAGCTGTCGGGAACGACCGGCTCCTTGAGGACGAATTTCAAGAGGTCGGCGAAGGACTGCAGCAGCCCCCAGGGGCCGACGACGTTCGGGCCGCGACGCGACTGGACGGCAGCCCAGATCTTGCGGTCAGCATAGAGAATGAAGGCGGTGAAGACCAGCAGCGCGACCAGCAGGACGAGCGTCTGCAGGACGATGATCAGGCCGGGAATGACGTAGGTTTCAAACATGAATGCCGTCCGTTACTGCCTTCTTTCCCGCGTCACTCTGCGGCCTGCGCAAAGCCATTGCGCGCGAGCGAGGAACATTCCGCCATGACGGCGGAAGCGCGCGCGATTGGGTTGGTCAAATAGAAGTCTTTGACCGGCGATGCAAATGCTGACTTGTCTGTTTTTCCGCCTTTTTTCGCAAGCGCAGCAACATCGGCAGCCGCGCCGGGCTCGATCTGGTCGATGCGGGCGAAATGCGGATGTGCTTCATAGAGCTTGGCGCGCAGCTGGGCGAGCGAATCGAAGGGCAGCTTGTGACCGAGCGTGTCGGAGAGCGCGCGCAGGATCGCCCAGTCCTCCTTCGCCTCGCCCGGCGCGAAACCGGCGCGGGTCGTCATCTGCACGCGGCCCTCGGTGTTCACATAGGTCGCCGACTTCTCGGTATAGGCCGAGGCCGGCAGGATGACGTCGGCATGGTGCGCGCCGACATCGCCATGGGTTCCGATATAGACGGTGAAACCGCCCTGCTTGCGCGCCCGCAAATCCATCTCGTCGGCGCCGAGCAGGAACAGCACATCCGTTTCGGCCAGCATCGACTGCGCGCCGACACCGCCCTCGCCCGGCACGAAGCCGAGATCGAGACCGCCGACGCGGCCAGCTGCTGTGTGCAGCACCGCAAACCCGTTCCAGTCGTCGCCAAGAGCGCCGGAGGCGTCCGCGATACCGGCGGCAAGGCTCAGGATCGCGCCGCCATCCTCGCGCGACAGCGCGCCCTGCCCGACGATGACCATCGGACGTTCGGCGTCCTTCAGCACCTTGGCGAACTCGTGCGAGCCGTCAGCGATGGAAGCAAGCGTTTCCGGGCCGGCGCCGAGCATGTCGTAGTCGTAGCGCAGGTCGCCCATGTCGCCGACAACGCCGATCTTCACGGCGCCGGCGCGCCACGCCTTGCGGATGCGGGCATTGAGCACGGAGGCCTCGAAGCGCGGATTGGCGCCGACGATCAGGATCGCGTCGGCCTGCTCGATGCCCTCAATGGTCGGATTGAAGATGTAGGAGGCGCGACCGGCGGCTGGATCGAGCGCCGTTCCGTCCTGGCGGCAGTCGGTATTCGGCGAGCCGAGCGAGCCCATCAGCTCCTTCAGCGCATAGATTTCCTCGACACCGGCCAGATCGCCGGCAATCGCGCCGATCGCCTTGCCGTCCTTGCCCAACACGGCCGATTTGATCGCCGCGAAGGCTTCCGGCCATGTCGCCGGCGTAAGCCGGCCCTCGGCGCTGCGCACATAGGGCCGGTCGAGGCGCTGGGTGCGCAGGCCGTCCCAAATGAAGCGGGTCTTGTCGGAAATCCATTCCTCGTTCACCGCCTCGTTGACGCGCGGCATGACGCGCATCACTTCCCGGCCCCGCGTATCGACGCGGATGGCCGAGCCGACGGCGTCCATCACGTCGATCGATTCGGTCTTCGACAGTTCCCACGGACGGGCATGGAACTCGTAGGGTTTCGAGGTCAGCGCGCCGACCGGGCAGAGGTCAATCACATTGCCCTGCAACTCGGAGGTCATCGCCTGTTCGAGATAAGTGGTGATTTCAGCGTCCTCGCCACGGCCGATCAGGCCGAGCTCGGAAATGCCGGCGACTTCCGTGGTGAAACGGACGCAACGCGTGCAATGGATGCAGCGCGTCATGATCGTCTTGACAAGCGGGCCGATATATTTGTCTTCAACCGCGCGCTTGTTCTCGGTGTAACGCGTCGAATCGACACCGAAGGCCATCGCCTGGTCCTGCAAGTCGCATTCGCCGCCCTGGTCGCAGATCGGGCAATCGAGCGGATGGTTGATCAGCAGGAACTCCATCACGCCTTCGCGGGCCTTCTTGACCATCGGCGTGTTGGTGAAGACTTCCGGCAGCTGCCCTTCCGGCCCGGGCCGCAGGTCGCGCACGCCCATAGCGCAGGACGCGGCCGGCTTGGGCGGTCCGCCCTTCACCTCGACCAGACACATGCGGCAATTGCCGGCAATCGACAGGCGCTCGTGGAAACAGAAACGCGGCACCTCGGCGCCGGCCTCCTCGCACGCTTGCAGAAGCGTGTAGTGGTCCGGAACCTCGACCTCTTTGCCGTCAACCTTGATCACTGCCATGATGCGAATTCCAACCTTCGATCCTCAGGCGCAGCGCTGCGATTGCCAGAGTTTGACATGCGGCAGATGCGCCCATCCAAATGCTTCGTCGCTGTCGCCGTCGCGATCGAGCTTTTCCAGCTTCTCGCGCGCCTCGGCCAGCGTCGGTACGTGCCCTTCCTCGACCCACCACATGACGAAATGATGCGAGGCGAGTGCGTCGAACCATTCCGCCTTGCGGCGGTAAACCTGCTTGTGGACCGTGTTCCAGACAAAGTGTTCCAGATGGCCCGGCGTCTCCCAGACGCTCATGTTGACGATCAGGCCGGGATCGTCAAATGCCTGAATTGCCAGAGCATTTCCGGCCTCGTCCTCGAGCCGCCAGACAAAACCCGGCGACCGCTCCGCAACCGCATTCACCGCGTCAAGCCGCTCGACGAACCCGGTGATAAGGGGGTCGTCGAGGGCGTAGCTCGGCTTCGCGATATTGAGCTCGGCGAGATGCATGGCGGATCCGGTCAGCCCTTCTTCATCAATTCGGTCGCCTGCGCGACCCATTCGTCACGCTCGATGCGGCCCTTGAACTGCAAATAGTCGTCAACCCAGGCGATCTCGTGGGGCGTCCAGGCGGCGATTTGCTTGTACGTCCAGATCCCGAGGCTGTTGAGGACGCCTTCCAGCTTCGGCCCGACACCCGAAATAACCTTCAGATCGTCCGGCATGTCCGGCTTCGTCATCGGCTTCGCCTTGACGAAATCCTCCGGCATCACCGGCTCGATCGTGCCGATGGCCGCTTCCGGCCCGGTTTTCGCCAGCGCAACGGGTTCCGGTCTGGCGGGCGCGGCCTTCGCCGCAGCGGGCTTCGCTTTCGCGGCGGATTTCGCAGCCGGCTTTTTGGCCGTCTTCTTCACGTCCGCCGTCTTGATCTCGGCTTCCGCCTTTTTTGGCGCGGCCTTCTTCTGCGCAGGCTTGGCCTGGGCCTCAGCCTTCTTCGCCGCCGGTTTCTTCACCGCAGGCTTCTTCGTTTCGACCGGCTTCGCCGCAACCGTGTCCGGCTCCTTCGTGTCGTCGAATGAGCCGGTCGCCAGGTCGAAATCGAGCGGATTGGCGAGGCCGAAGGCCGCGGAATGGCCCCCGGTCGTCTCGTTGGCGAGCATGTTGGCCGCCTGCATCGCGCCGGCCATCGTGCCCGCGAACATACCCATCATCTGGCTCGCCATGCCGAGACCGAGCGCGGAGGCGGCGGCCATGGCGCCCATCGGATGCGCGGCAAGGTTCGCCACGCCGGCAAACTGCGGCGAGGACGCCAGCATTGCCATGGCTTCCTTCTGCATCTCGGTCATCTCGCCGGTCATTGCGGCGAATGGCGTTTCACTCGTCATCGTTTCACTCGGGTGCGTGGACTTCGACATCGAACCCTCCTCTGGGTTTCCTGTGTCTGTTCGGTTCCCCTGCCCTTTGCGTTTCCCTTGTCCGGCGGTCATGACGCCGCCTTGCCTTCACTCTGCTATTCCGCAGCTTCCAGCGCCGGACGGCGGCTGTCCGCATTGCGGGTGTATTCGTCGATACGGCGCTCGATCTCCGGACGGAAATTGCGGATCAGCCCCTGGATCGGCCATGCCGCGGCATCGCCCAGCGCGCAGATTGTGTGGCCTTCCACCTGCTTCGACACTTCCAGAAGCATGTCGATCTCGCGCTTCTGCGCATTGCCGACCACCATGCGCTCGAGCACGCGCATCATCCAGCCGGTGCCTTCGCGGCACGGCGTGCACTGGCCACAGCTCTCATGCTTGAAGAAGGCCGCGATGCGCCAGATCGCCTTCACGATATCGGTCGACTTGTCCATGACGATCATGCCGCCGGTGCCGAAGGACGATTTTAGCTCGCGCATGCCGTCGAAATCCATCGTCGCATCGGCGATATCCTCGCCGCGCACGACAGGACAGGACGCGCCGCCGGGAATGACGGCGAGAAGATTGTCCCAGCCGCCGCGAATGCCGCCGCAATGCTTCTCGATGATCTCGCGGAAGCTCAGCCCCATCGCCTCCTCGAAGGTGCAGGGCATTTCGACATGGCCCGACACCATGAATAGCTTGGTACCCACATTGTTCGGACGGCCGATGCCGGCAAACCATGCGCCGCCGCGGCGCAAGATCGTCGGCGCGACGGCGATCGATTCGACATTGTTGACCGTGGTCGGGCAGCCATAGAGGCCGACATTGGCTGGGAATGGCGGCTTCAGCCGTGGCTGACCTTTCTTGCCTTCCAGGCTTTCGATCAGCGCGGTTTCCTCGCCGCAAATATAGGCGCCGGCGCCGTGATGGACGTAAATGTCCATGTCCCAGCCGCATTTGCTGTTCTTGCCGAGCAGCTTGGCGTCGTAGCACTCGTCGATCGCCGCCTGCAGCGCCTCGCGCTCGCGGATGTATTCGCCGCGCACATAGATATAGGCGGTATGGGCGCCCATGGCGCAGCCGGCGATCACGCAGCCCTCGATCAGCGTGTGCGGATCGTGGCGCATGATGTCGCGGTCCTTGCAGGTGCCGGGTTCCGATTCGTCCGCATTGACGACGAGGTAGTGTGGTCGGCCGTCGTTCTGCTTCGGCATGAACGACCATTTCAGGCCGGTCGGGAAGCCGGCGCCGCCGCGGCCGCGCAGGCCCGACGCCTTCATCTCGTCGATGATCCAGTCGCGGCCTTTCTCGATCAGGCCCTTGGTGTTGTCCCAGTGGCCGCGCGCCATCGCACCCTTCAGGCTCCTGTCGCGCAGACCGTAGAGATTGGTGAAAATGCGATCCTTGTCAGCGAGCATCGTTCATTCCCCTCACCGCGGCTTCTTGCCGAAAACGCGGACATATTCGTCGACGCCGCCGGTCGCGAGCGCCGTGGCCTGCTTGACCCAGTCCTCGCGCTCGATGCGGCCCTTGAACTTCAGATAGCCGTCGATCCAGTCGCATTCGGCCTTCTTCCAGCCGGCGATCTGTTCCCATTTGTAGATGCCGAGCGAGTGCAGGATACCCTCGATCTTCGGACCGACACCGGAAATCATCTTCAGATCGTCCGGGTTATCGGGCTTGTCCATCGCGGCGGGACGATTGCCGTCATCCAGCGAAGGCGCGGCTGTCGCCTCGGCTTTCCTGGCCGGCGCCTTGGCGCGGCCCGAAGCCGTCGCGGCGAGTTTCATCGTCGGGTTGGGCTTGCTCTCGTCGTAGGTCTTGGGTTCCGGCTGCGGCTCGGGCACCGTCTTTGCCTTCACCTTCTTGGAATCGTCGCGGCGCGGCGGCTCCTTGGTGCGTTTTTCCGGCAGAGGCTCATGACGTGCGCCGGAAACCACCGAGGCCGTCGAGGCGACGTTCAGGGTCGAATTGCCGCTTTCCGCGCGTTCCGCCGGCTTCTTCTTCGGCTTCACGCCGCTCGCTGTGGTGGCGACCTTGAGTGTCGGGCCCGCATCGTTGGTCTTGGCGTTGGAACCGGATTTGGAGGCCTCGAGGCGTCCTGGACCTTCCGCCTCGTCCGGGTCGGCGAGCGTCTCATCGCCTTCCGGCGCGGAGGGATCCGGCCGGGCGGCCTTCGTCATTTTCTGCGGCGCGTTGCCCTTGCCGCGCTTCGCGCCGCTTGCCGCTGTCTTCGATTCATCGTCGAGGAGCGTCACCGGCCCGCCTTCGGGTGCGGAGTAGATGCGGTCGACCTGCGGACCGGGCTCGATCATGTCGCCCTTGCCCGCCTCGAAAGCGTCGATGATCTCTTCGAGACGCTCGGGCGTCAGGTCCTCATAGGTGTCCTTGCCGATCATCACCATCGGCGCGTTGACGCAAGTACCCTGGCACTCGACCTCTTCCCAGGACAGCGTGCCGTCTGCATTCGGCGTCAGCGGATCGTGATGGATCTTCGACTGACAGATCTTCTTCAGGTCTTCCGCGCCGCGGAGCATACAGGGCGTTGTGCCGCAAACCTGCACATGCGCCTTGGTGCCGACTGGCGCCAGCATGAACTGGGTGTAGAAGGTCGCGACCTCGAGCACGCGGATCTTCGCCATGTCGAGCCTTTCGGCGACATGCTCGATCGCGGCCTGGGTCACCCAGCCATCCTGTTCCTGGGCGAGCATGAGCAGCGGAATCACCGCCGACTGCTCGCGGCCTTCAGGATATTTGCCGATCCACTTCTCGGCTTCCCTGGCCATGGCCGGTGTGAACGCGAATTCGGCCGGCTGGACGGATGCTTCTGCTAGACGACGAACGGACATATCAGCGGTCCACCTCACCAAACACGATATCGAGGGAGCCGAGCACGGCGGAGACGTCGGCCAGCATGTGGCCGCGGCAGAGGAAATCCATCGCCTGCAAATGCGCGAAACCCGGCGCGCGCAGCTTTACCTTGTAGGGCTTGTTGGAGCCGTCGGAGACCAGAAACACGCCGAATTCGCCCTTCGGCGCCTCGACGGCGGCGTAAACCTCTCCGGCCGGCACATGATAGCCCTCGGTGTAGAGCTTGAAGTGATGAATCAGCGCCTCCATCGAGCGCTTCATCTCGCCGCGCTTCGGCGGCACGACCTTGCCGTCCATGTTGGAGACCGGGCCGGTCGATTCGGCACCGAGCAGCCGGTCGACGCATTGCCGCATGATATGGGCGGCCTGGCGCATCTCCTCCATGCGGATGAGATAACGGTCGTAGCAATCGCCGTTCTTTCCGATCGGAATCTGGAATTCCATCTCGTCATAGCACTCATAGGGCTGCGATTTGCGCAGGTCCCATTTCGCGCCGGAGCCGCGCACCATCACGCCCGAGAAACCCCAAGCCCAGGCGTCTTCCAGCTTGACGACGCCGATATCGACATTGCGCTGCTTGAATATGCGGTTGGCGGTCAAAAGCGTGTCGAGATCGTCGACGACTTTCAGGAACGGATCGATCCAGTTGCCGATATCCTCGACCAGCTTCTGCGGGATATCCTGGTGGACGCCGCCGGGCCTAAAATAGGCCGCATGCATGCGCGCGCCGCAGGCCCGCTCGTAGAAGACCATCAGCTTTTCGCGTTCCTCGAAACCCCACAGCGGCGGTGTCAGCGCGCCGACGTCGAGCGCCTGCGTGGTGATGTTGAGAAGATGCGACAGGATTCGGCCGATCTCGGAGAACAGCACGCGGATGAGCTGCCCGCGCTTCGGCACCTCGATGTCGAGCAGGCGCTCGACGGCCAGGGCGAAAGCGTGCTCCTGGTTCATCGGCGCGACATAGTCGAGCCGGTCGAGATAAGGCACCGCCTGCAGATAGGTCTTGTGCTCCATCAGCTTCTCGGTGCCGCGATGCAACAGGCCGATATGCGGATCGACCCGCTCGCAGACCTCGCCGTCCAGCTCCAGCACAAGGCGCAGAACGCCATGCGCCGCCGGATGCTGCGGGCCGAAATTGATGGTGAAATTGCGGACGTTGTGTTCTGTCATTGTTGCGCCTTCTCATCCCCCGGCAGCACGTAATCCGTGCCTTCCCAGGGAGAAAGGAAATCGAAATCGCGGAATTCCTGGCGCAGCTTCAGCGGTTCGTAGACGACGCGCTTCTGCTCGTCGTCGTAGCGCACCTGCACGAAGCCGGAGAGCGGGAAGTCCTTCCTGAGCGGATGGCCTTCGAAACCGTAATCGGTCAGCAGGCGGCGCAGATCCGGATGACCGGAGAAAAGGACGCCATACATGTCGTAGGTCTCACGCTCAAACCAGTTGGCGCCCGGATAGACGCCGGTCGCGCTCGGGACGGGCGTGTCCTCGTCGGTCTGCACCTTGACGCGCAGCCGTTGGTTCAGCGTCGGCGACATCAGGTGGTAGACGACGTCGAAACGCTTGTCGCGGCCCGGATAGTCGACAGCCGTGGCGTCGATGAAAGAGACGAACTTCAGCTGCACGTCGTCGCGCAGCGCGGTCAGCAGCTCGATCAGGCTGCCGATATCGGTGTTCAGCGTCAGCTCGCCATAGGCGATCTTTGCCTCGTAATCGATACCCTCGAGCGAGTCCGATATCGTGCTGGCGAGATCGTTGAGCGATTCGATGGATGCCATGTCTTCGGAGCCCCCGCGGCGATCAGCGTTCGATCGTGCCCGTACGGCGGATCTTCTTCTGCAGAAGAAGCACGCCATAGAGCAGCGCTTCGGCGGTGGGCGGGCAGCCGGGGACATAGATGTCCACCGGAACGACCCGGTCGCAGCCGCGCACGACCGAATAGGAATAGTGGTAGTAGCCGCCACCATTGGCGCAGGAGCCCATCGAGATGACGTAGCGGGGCTCGGGCATCTGGTCGTAAACCTTGCGCAGCGCCGGCGCCATCTTGTTGGTCAGCGTCCCGGCGACGATCATCACGTCGGACTGGCGCGGCGAGCCGCGCGGCGCGAAGCCGAAACGCTCGCAGTCATAACGCGGCATCGACATCTGCATCATCTCGACGGCGCAGCAAGCCAGGCCGAAGGTCATCCACATCAGCGAGCCGGTGCGCGCCCAGTTGATGAGTTCGTCCGTGGAGGTGACGAGAAAGCCCTTGTCTGCCAGCTCGTTGTTGATCTCGCCGAAGAACGGATCGTCGCCGCCGACGGGCTTGCCCGTCTTCGGGTCGATGATGCCCTTGGGCTGCGGCGCGACCAGCGTGTCGTTGGTCAATCCCATTCGAGCGCTCCCTTCTTCCATTCGTAGATGAAGCCGATCGTCAAAACGGCAAGGAACACCATCATCGACCAGAAGCCGTAAAGGCCGATCTCGCCGAAGGACACCGCCCAAGGAAACAGGAAGGCCACTTCGAGGTCGAAGATGATGAACAGGATGGAGACGAGATAGAACCGCACGTCGAACTTCATGCGCGCATCGTCGAAGGCGTTGAAGCCGCACTCATAGGCCGACAATTTTTCCGGGTCCGGATTCTTGTAGGCAAGAACGAAGGGGGCGATCATCAGCGCGCCGCCGATGACGGCGCAAATCACGAGAAAAATGATGATCGGCAAATAGGATGCGACGACTGCGTCCATGATCTGGCTTCACCGTTTCGTTGCGCGGCTGACGGCGTGACTGCCGTTTCTCGCGGGCCTCGTCAAAGGGCCGCTTGCCGCTTTTCCGACGCTCACGGGTTAGACCTTGGGGCGGCTCTACGCAAGTGCACAATAGGCCAAAATCGGCGCGAAAATTAACTTCGCGCGCACCTCCCTCGCCGGCGCAAGCCGCCGAAAATACATGACTATTTTTGTCATGTTATTTCCGCGACAGGCTCGAACGGCAAGCCACCGGCGCGACGGACCTCTCCGGGAGGACGAACGTCGCTGGAAAGCGGTGAATTGGGAAGTTTGACGAAAGAAACATAGCTTCTGCCCCTCCCCTCGGGAAGGACGCGCCAATTTTCCGGTTTAAAGGAAAATGGCGCGAGTGACGGGGCTCGAACCCGCGACCTCCGGCGTGACAGGCCGGCACTCTAACCAACTGAGCTACACCCGCGCATTTTCGCCCTGGCCGAGGCCTGAGCGTGGACGGTCACTTAAGGGGTTGCCGATACCCTGTCAAGCGCGTGAAATGGCCCGAATGACGTTTTTGCGACTACGGCTGGCGCATCGCGAAAACTCCGCGGCAAGACGCGCGACAAACCCTTGCATCCACGCCCGTTCCCGCATAGATACCGGCGACGGTCCGGGCGGTTAGCTCAGTTGGTAGAGCGCTTCGTTTACACCGAAGATGTCGGGAGTTCGAGCCTCTCACCGCCCACCATTCCAGTCACGACAATCAGGTTTCGGCGAATCTAGCGCGCCTGCGCGAAGAATTCGCTCTGCGCGCCGCCGAGCCCGTCCAGCCGTCCGAAGCCCCACGCGACCGAGCGCGTTCCGGATATCACCGCCCATGGCACGGGAAACAGGACCAGCAGCATCGTCGCGCCGACCGCGATCCGCAGCGCGGCGATCGCCCTGACGAGCTTGCGGGAACGCGATTTGCCTCGTTCCTTCTTCTGGATGTAGTGAACGCGTGACTTCTCGCGGCTTCTGTGAAACTGATATTTCAGGCTCAACCGGTTGACCGTCGGTTTTTCCGTCACCAGCGCCTCGTGGCACCAGGCGCCCCTGCCGCCGGAATCGACGAAACGCAGGAAAAAATCGGTGTCCTCGCCGCCGCTCAGGCTATAGCGATCATCGAAGCGCATGCCGCTGTCGCGCAGGAACGCCGCGCGCGCGAACCAGTTGTTGGTGATAATCGTCGGAAGGCCGCCGCGCCGCGCCCTGAGACGGTCTTTCCAGACCTTCTGCCGGGTGTGGTGCGACAGGCCCGCCATCAGAAACCGCTGCCATCCCGTCATCGGCGCGTCGGGCTGCCTGCACAACATGGGCCCGCCGACCAGATCGGCCCCGGTTTCCCGGGCCTTGTCGTAGAGACGTACCAGCCATGTCCTGACGGGAATCTCGTCATCATCCACGAAACAGACATAGTCCGCCCCTGTCGCCAGCGCCTCGTTCACCGCCCGCGTGCGCGCCGCCGAGACACCGCGCCTGTCTTCGCGGACATAGCGGCACCACGCGTCGTCGCCGGACCCGGCGCGCTGCTGCACGACACCGAAGGCCGAACCCCGCGGATCGTTGTCGACCACGATAACGCGGATACGGCACGCTTCGGGAACCTCCAGCATCCGCAACTCGTCCAGCAACAGGCCGAGTTCGCGGGGGCGCTCATACGTCACGACGCATATGGCGATTTCGCTATCGCGTTCTGGAGCGACACTCTCGCGAGCCATGACGGACCTGTATCTCGCCTTCTGCAATCTGTTACTTGAATTGAAATTTCTTTTTTATGACATCGTTGGAGCCGGTCATTTCAACAAATCTGTCACGCGTAAACCGCATGAGCCTGCGCACTTCCCTGTGCAGTTTTTGACCGAATTTGATTTCCGGCTTCGCCTCCGCACCCGCCTGATCCGGAAAATGGCGCGTGTTGGAAGGATTGTCACTTCCGAAATCTCTCTTCTTCCGCCGCTTTTGAACCGCGTCCTGGATAGCGATCGCGGGATGGAGTTTCAGGATATTCACTTTCGTCACATAATCGCGGCTGAACAGGATGTGATCGAATTCCATATCGGGATTCGTGAGTTCATCAGACAGGATTTGCGCGCACCGCCTTGAGATCACATAGGCGGCGGCGCCGGCGCACTCGCCAGCCAGCCTGTAAAGCGAACGCTTGCCGGCCTTGACCCGGCTGCCGTTCCAGACCAGGCACTGACTTCGCTCGCGCTCGAGATGGATCAGATCGGCATCGGGCGGGATCCAGCCATCGTCGCTCAGGAAGGCCGCGGCATCCTTGCTCAGATGGACATCGTCCTCGAGTACCACCGCGAATGGCTCGTCCCCCTCCGCAATGCTCTGCCAGATCGCGCGATGACCAAGAAAGCAGGCATAGGCTCCCGCGGAAAGCCCCGAATCCCCGGCCGGATCGTATTCGATTTCATTGCCGTCAAAGGCCCGGATACGCTCGAAGAAAAGCCCAAGCGCAGCGGCTTGGCCTTCCATCCATGCCCGCCTGTCCTCGCGGCGATCCAGATTCAGATAGACAATTCTCAACGTGCGGCATCCGGATCGAGAGACGCAATTCCTAAAGCGTGACACTCAGTTAGACGGAAGATTTGGCAAGGTCACCCGTCCGGAAACATTTTTTCGCTTCAATGACAGCGACTTTTTGATCCGACTTTTCCGGTCAATTTCGCGCGGCACTCGGTCCACCGTATGGAACTCGAACAATTTCCGGTTGTTGTACGAGAGGGAACAATTCTCGGAGAATCGGCGCCGGCGGGAATACAGGGCGACGGCAGGCCGCGGACGCTTGTTGATTTCTTTGCGTAGAAGGAAATTTGTTATTGACGGCCTATACTTACCTGTCAGACGTAACGCCCATGAATTTTTCCGGTAGATTGTTGGGTAGAACCGGTTCTCTGCGATCCCTCACCCGCCCGGTGAGAAAGCAGGCCAGACATCTCGTGAATTTTCGCCTGGCCCGCATGAAACGCCGGCGCATAGCGGCCAAAATCGTCGCGATCACAGGCAGTTCAGGTAAATCGACCGCTACGATCCTGGCCTCCAGATTTCTGGAAAACGGCTATACGACACGGACACAGGTTTTCCAAAACACCATCTCCAAGTGCATCGAGACGATCCGGAACACCACTCCGGGTGACAAGTTCCTCGTCATCGAGACAGGCGCCAGCCAAACCGGCAGCATCGTCGAAATGGCCGGGTTTCTCAAACCGGACATAGCGGTCGTCACGATGGTAGGCGTCGAGCATCGATCAGCATTCAAGACTGCCGAGAATGTCGCCAAAGAGAAGGGCGCGCTCGTCGAGGCTGTTGCGGAAGGCGGTTTCGCGGTCCTCAACGCTGATGACGAAAACGTCATGGCGATGGCGTCCCGCACGAAACAGCGCATCGTCACCTTCGGGCGCCAGAACGAGGCCGACTATCGCGTTGTCGATCTTGAGCAACTGCCGACGGGGACCATGAACCTGACGATCAGGTCCCGGCACGGAACGCAACGCCTGGCCACGAAATTGCTCGGCACCCATTTCTGGCCGAGCGTCGCCGCCGCCTATGCCGTCGCCGTGGAAAACGGCGTCTCCACGGAGGCCATCGCAAAAACGATAGCCAGTGTGGAGACCGGCCATAACCGTTGTCAGCCGGTCCCGATCGAAAACGGCCCCACTTTCATTATCGACACGGCCAAGGCGCCGTTTTCGACACTGCAAGCCGCGTTCGAGGTGATCCGCCCGCTCGAGGTTCCACGAAAGCGGATCGTCCTCGGCATGATTGCCGACCATCCGGGAGACTCCAACACCGCGTATAAAAGGGCCTACAAAATGGCGGCCGAAAACGCCGATCAGATCATTTTCGTCGGCGAGCATGCGCACCGGCACAAGGCGAGCGCAGAAGATATCGCCGCTGGACGAATCGTCGAAATGCCAACCCTCGAAAAGACCCGCGCCTATCTGCGAGAAACGGCCATACCCGGGGAAATCATCCTCCTGAAGAGCTCGGTCGCGCCTCACCTCGAACGTCTCGCTCTGGCATTCCAATATGACGTCAAGTGCTGGAAGGACCGCTGCGGGCTCGGCATCTCCTGTCAGCGGTGCGGCCTTTACGAATATCCGTACGAAAGTCACATGCAGATCGGTCGGCAGAAGAAGAAAGCCGAACGCGCCGGAAAAAAGCCCGATACGGTCGTATAGGGATAGGCGATGAACATTCTAATGGTGAACGAGCGCATCGCGAAGCGCACCGGGACGGAGATTGTCGCGCGCGACATGAGTCTCGGTCTCGCCGCACGCGGAAATTCGATCGCAATCCTGACCGCGGAAAGAGGCGACCTCGCCGACGAAATCGAAGCGGCCGGTGTAGACGTCCATACCGACCCCGCCACCGTTTCATTCACGCCCGATATCATTCACTTCAATGATCTTGCCTTGGCCGAGCGGACTACGAAGGCGTTCACGGACACGCCGGCCATGCTTCAGTGGCATCGCTTCGTCGAACGGGATTTCTCGATCGACGGCACCCGCATCACGTCGGTTGTCGGCGTCTCCCGGCGGATCGTCGAAAAGATCAGCAGCTATACCGGCATCGAGACCGACGGCGTCTTCAACAACTATGTCGACCTGACCCGTTTCGAACCGCGCCGCGATCCGCTCCCGGACAAGCCGCGCAAATGGCTGCTCGTCGGCCAGCAGAAACGCGGATACACGCTGTTGGCGAAACTGGCGGCGGTCGCCCTGTCGAAAGGCGTTATCCTGCATACCGCCGGCCCGCGTTATTTCAGCCGCGTCGACAACCTGCCCCAAACCTGTTCCAAGTTCGATCTTGTCTTCGCCTCCGGGCGCTGTGCCCTGGAAGCGGCTTGTGCCGGCGCGGGCGTCGTGGTCACCGATTTCAACGGCGTCGGCGGATTCCTGGACGGCAGCAACGTATCCTGGTTCTACAACGGCAATTTCTCTTTTCGCAGCTTCAAGGCGCCGGTGAGCGCGCGCGCACTGAACCAGGCCATTGCCGATTACCGGCCGGAAGGCGCGGCCGAGACAACCCGTTGGCTGCGCGAAAACGCCGACCTGCAAGTCGGCATAGGACGGCTTCTGGAGATCTACGAGCGCGCCCGTCGCCGTTCCGAACCGCCGCGCGTCTATGCCTGAAAACCTGGAAGCTTCAGGGCCAGCGCGGCCGGTCATGTCCCGGGGCCGGCCACATAGGTCTCATAGGCCAATTGTCCGATCCGCGTGAACCGCACCGGGTAATGCCGGAAAAACAGATCGGCGCTCCACGCGCCATTGGCCTCGATAAGCACCGGACCGTCCGGCAGAACCGCGATGTCCCATCCAACCGAGGACAATTCGGGAAGCGCCTTGGCGGCGTCCGTGACGAGATCAAGCGCTTCGCGGAAAAACGGAAATTCGAATCCGACGATCGGCGTCCCGGTATCGGGATGGACCGCATGCTGCGTCTGGTCCGGATCGTATTCGTAACGACGCGTCGCGGGCCGGCCGATCCGGCCGGTCTCGATGTCGACCGGCGCGGCAAGCCCCCCGGAACCCGCATTATCGATCCAGGAGCCGCCGGCGCCAATCCGCAGCGTCACCATCTCGAAATGCGGTACCCCGCCTTCGGTCGTGGTGACCACGCGCAGCGTGTTGATCGAACCTGGATAAAGGGTTTCCAGGTCCGGGTGCTGGCGCAAACGCTCCTGCACAATCCATGCCTTGTCGTCCTGCAGGAACGAGAGCGACGCCCCTTGTCGGGCGATGAATGCGTCCCGCCCCAGCGATCCGCCGAGCGGCTTCACGAAAAGTTCGCCACCATAGTCCCGCAGCAGGGCGGCCGCGGCATCGGGCGGCATTGGCTGCGAATCGGCGTCAAGGATCTGATCCGGCGCGTATTTCGAGAGTATTTCGCGAACGACCGGGATACCGCTCGCTTCCATCCTGGCGCGAAACCGGCGTTTGTCGACGACGAGATCGTAGTCACAGCCGTCGTTCAGTCGCTGTCGCATCTTGTCGACGAGCCGCGGCGGCATCAACTCCGCGGCCCTGTCGGGCCCCAAGAGGTAGGCGCGATAGCGGAAATAATAACCGGGCCACCTGCGATAGGTGGAAAGGATTTCATGAATTTCACGGATTTGCGTCCCGAGCGGCTTTTTCCCGCCCGCGCGAAACCACGGGAACACACTGTCCTTCATGCCGCGCCTGAATGCCAGAAATCTGGCCCGAAGTTTCTCGCGCCGGGTGCGTTTCGGCAAAGCGGGAAGCGCCGGAAGAGTCGCAACCTGAGAATTCGTCACGTCGATGCAATCCGAAAAGGGAGAATTGTTGCGCATGGAGAAAAAATGCCGGTCGACCTTATCAGGAGCAGGACGGTGTTCACAACGGTCTGACCGGAAGCCTCACAGTCTGTGCCGAAGCGCATAGTCCGATCCGCAATGGACCCGAATGCTTGTGCAACTTCGCATTCGCTCGGGTGGACACGGCGAGGCTTCATGCTATCCATGACGCGCCGTAATCAACCGACATCGCCGATGGAGAGCATCCTGAGCGCCGTTTTCCGCCTTCGCCGTCCGCTTTTCAGCGTCCTGCAGTGCCTGCTCGTGGCCGCCGTCCTGTCCGCCTGCTCGGTCGGAGATACACTGGAGATCGCCAAGCCCCAGGCCGAGCCGTCGAAATATGCGGCGATCGTCGTCGACGCCGAGGACGGCAAGGTTCTCTATTCGGTGGCCGCCGACCAGACGCGCTATCCAGCCTCGCTGACCAAGATGATGACGCTCTATCTGATGTTCGAGGCGCTGCAGAACGGCCGTCTCTCGCGTTCGGCGCAAATCCCGGTTTCCGCGAACGCCGCGAAACAGCCGGCCTCCAAGCTCTACCTCAAGGCCGGAACCAGCATCGACGTCGATACGGCGATCCGTGCGCTCGTGGTCAAGTCAGCCAATGACGTGGCGACGGCGGTCGCCGAACATCTGGCCGGCGACGAGGATCGCTTCGCGCGGCTGATGACGGCGAAGGCCCGAAAACTCGGCATGGGCCGCACGGTCTTTACTAATGCGTCCGGCCTGCCCGACTCGGGCATGCGCACGACGGCGCGCGACATGGCCGTGCTGAGCATGGCGCTCCGGCGCGACTATCCGCAATATTATTCCTATTTCCGCCTCAAGAGCTTCGAGTATCGCGGCAAGACCATCAGGGGCCACAACAAGATCCTCGACATGGTCTCCGGCGCCGACGGCATCAAGACCGGCTATATCAAGGCGTCGGGCTACAATCTTGCGGCATCCGTGCGCCGCAACGGCCGTTCCCTCGTCGCCGTCGTCATGGGCGGGAAATCGGGCAGCGCCCGCAACGAACACATGGCCCAGTTGCTCAATGCGAGCCTGAACCGATCGAGCCGTTACAGCCTGCTCCGGCCATAAAAAAACCGCGGCCCTTCGAAAACGGCCGCGGTCGATCCGAATTCGCCTTCCGGCAAATCAGCTGTTCAGTGCGTCCTTCAGGCCCTTGCCGGCCGAGAACTTCGCGACCTTCTTGGCCGGAATGTCCACCGGAGCGCCCGTCAGCGGGTTGCGGCCGGTGGTGGCGGCACGGTTGTTCACGCCGAAATTACCGAAGCCGAGGATACGAATGTCGCCGCCCGACTTGAGCGTCGAGGTGATGGTGTCGAAAACAGCGTCCACGGCCGATGCTGCGTCACCCTTCCCAAGACCCGTCTTCTCCGCCACAGCGGCGGCAAGCTCGTTTTTATTCATTGTCACAATCCTTCTCGATCAATGCGGCCGGGCGTACCGTCTTCGCGGACTCTCCGACCGGAAACAGGCGGGACCATATACAGATTCGCCGCCAAGCCGAAGCGGAATGCCCCGGAAACGCCCGGAAATCAAAGAAAAAACGCCGCATTTCTGCGGCGTTTCCAATTTCTTGGCATGCGGTGAGGGTCAGTGTGCCAGATTGGTCACGCTTTCGTCCTCGATGGCCGTCACGTCCTTTGCGACTGATTCGACTTCCTCGCTCCATTCGATGGGTTCGAGCTTCGCCGTCAGCGCATGTTCGAGCACCTGGCCGATCCGCGAAACCGGGATGATCTCCATCTCGGATTTCACGTTTTCCGGAATGTCGGCGAGATCCTTCACATTGTCTTCCGGGATCAGAACCGTCTTGATGCCGCCGCGCAGCGCCGCGAGCATCTTTTCCTTCAGACCGCCGATCGGCAGCACCCGGCCGCGCAGCGTGATCTCGCCGGTCATGGCGACATCCTTGCGCACCGGCACGCCGGTGAGCACCGAGACGATGGCCGTGGCCATCGCGATGCCCGCGGACGGACCGTCCTTCGGCGTCGCGCCTTCCGGCACGTGCACGTGGATGTCCCGCTTGTCGAAGATCGTAGGCTTGATGCCGAAATCGACGGCGCGCGAACGGACATAGGACGCCGCCGCGGAAATCGATTCCTTCATCACGTCACGCAGATTGCCGGTGACGGTCATCTTGCCCTTGCCGGGCATCATGACGCCTTCGATCGTCAGCAACTCGCCGCCGACCTCGGTCCACGCCAGTCCGGTGACGACACCGACCTGGTCCTCGCCGTCGATCTGGCCGAAGCGATAGCGCGGCACGCCGAGGAAATCGTCCAGGTTTTCCGGCGTGACCTCGATCGTCTCCTTGTCGGAGCGCAAAATCTCGGTGACGGCCTTTCGCGCGACCGTCATCAGCTCACGCTCGAGGTTACGCACACCCGCTTCGCGGGTATAGGTGCGGATGACCTCGCGCAGCGCCTCGTCGGTGATCGCGAACTCGCCTTCCTGGAGCGCGTGGTCGCGAATCGCCTTTGGCAGCAGGTGCCGGCGCGCGATCTCGACCTTCTCGTCCTCGGTATAGCCAGCGATACGGATGATCTCCATGCGGTCCATCAGGGCCGGCGGAATGTTGAGCGTATTCGCCGTGGTGATGAACATCACGTCCGACAGGTCGTACTCGACCTCCAGATAGTGGTCCATGAAGGTGGAGTTCTGTTCCGGATCGAGAACTTCGAGCAGGGCCGAAGACGGATCGCCGCGGAAATCCATGCCCATCTTGTCGATCTCGTCGAGCAGGAAGAGCGGATTGGATTTCTTCGCCTTCTTCATCGACTGGATGACCTTGCCGGGCATCGAGCCGATATAGGTGCGGCGGTGACCGCGAATCTCGGCCTCGTCGCGGACGCCGCCGAGCGCCATGCGCACGAACTCGCGCCCGGTCGCCTTGGCGATCGATTTGCCGAGCGAGGTCTTGCCGACGCCGGGCGGTCCGACGAGGCAAAGGATCGGCCCCTTCAGCTTGTTCTGGCGCTTCTGCACGGCGAGATACTCGACGATCCGGTCCTTGACCTTCTCGAGGCCGTAATGGTCGTGGTCGAGCACGTCCTGGGCGATCTCGAGGTCGTATTTGACCTTCGACTTCTTCTTCCACGGGATCGACAGCATCCAGTCGAGATAGTTGCGCACCACGGTCGCTTCCGCCGACATCGGGCTCATCTGCTTGAGCTTCTTCAGCTCGGCATCGACCTTCTCGCGGGCTTCCTTGGTGAACTTCGTCTTGGTGATGCGCTCTTCCAGCTCGGCAAGCTCGTTATGGCCGTCCTCGCCATCGCCGAGTTCCTTCTGGATCGCCTTCATCTGCTCGTTGAGATAGTATTCGCGCTGCGTCTTCTCCATCTGGCGCTTGACGCGGCTGCGGATACGCTTCTCGACCTGCAGCACGGAGATTTCCGACTCCATGTGGCCAAGCGCCTTTTCGAGACGCGACTTGACGCTGGCGGTCTCCAGGATGTCCTGCTTCTCGCCGATCTTGATCGACAGATGCGAGGCCACCGTATCGGCGAGCTTGGACGGCTCCTCGATCTGGGTGACCGCGGAGACGATGTCCGGCGAGATCTTCTTGTTGAGCTTCACATAGTTCTCGAATTCCGAGACCACGGAACGCGCCAGCGCGGCCAGTTCGACCTCGTCCTCCTCGGGCTCGACGACGTTGAACGCGTCGGCCTCGATGTACTCGGCCCGGTCGGTGAAGCCGCGGATTTCCATGCGCGACACGCCCTCGACGAGCACCTTGACGGTGTTGTCGGGCAGCTTGAGAAGCTGCAGCACGTTGGCGACCGTGCCGTGGCTGTAGATAGCGTCCGGCGCCGGATCGTCGTCTCCGGCGTCCTTCTGCGTCGCCAGCAGGATCTGGCGATCGTTTTCCATGACGTCTTCGAGCGCACGGATCGATTTCTCGCGGCCGACGAAGAGCGGCACGATCATGTGCGGGAAAACAACAATGTCACGCAGCGGCAGGACGGCGTAGAGCCCGTCTTGTCCGCCCGATGCTGTTTTCTGTTCGGCTTCAGCCATTCTTCAGTTCCTTTCAATGCCTTTTCGGCTTTGGGGTGCTTCGCCGCCGTGCCCTATGGCCCCGGTTCGGAAGCACTCCTGATAATTGGTCCTGCGGCGCACCGATTTCAACGGTTTAAAGACAGGAGGAATCGGTATCGATCTTCGCGCTGTTATGCGTATACCGCAATGCCGCATTCGGGCCCCGAAACGGAAAAAGGCCGGTCGCCCGGCCTTTCACACAATCTGTTTGCGGGTCGCGCGTTAGGCGGACGCGTTTTCCTTGTCCTCGGCCCGGTCCGCATAGATGTAGAGCGGGCGGGCGCTGCCGGAAACCACTTCCTCCGAAATGACGACCTCGCGGACGCCTTCCAGCGCCGGCAGTTCGAACATCGTGTCGAGCAGGATCGCTTCCATGATGGAGCGCAGGCCGCGTGCGCCGGTCTTGCGCTCGATCGCCTTGCGGGTGATCGCGCGCAACGCGTCCTCGTGGAAGATGAGGCTGACATCCTCCATCTCGAACAGGCGCTGATACTGCTTGACCAAGGCGTTCTTCGGCTCGGTCAGGATCTGCACCAGCGCATCCTCGTCGAGGTCTTCCAGCGTGGCGAGAACCGGCAGGCGGCCGACGAATTCCGGGATCAGGCCGAATTTCAGCAGATCCTCGGGCTCCACCTTGCGGAACAGTTCGCCGGTCTTGCGGTCTTCCGCTACCTCGACGGTCGCGGCGAAGCCGATCGAGGTCTTGCGACCGCGATCCGAGATGATCTTGTCGAGGCCCGCGAAGGCGCCGCCGCAGATGAACAGGATGTTCGCGGTGTCGACCTGCAGGAATTCCTGCTGCGGATGCTTGCGGCCGCCCTGCGGCGGAACGGAAGCCACCGTGCCTTCCATGATCTTCAGAAGCGCCTGCTGGACGCCCTCGCCCGACACATCGCGAGTGATCGAGGGATTATCCGACTTGCGCGAGATCTTGTCGATCTCGTCGATATAGACGATGCCGCGCTGGGCGCGCTCGACATTGTAGTCGGAGGCCTGCAACAGCTTCAGGATGATGTTCTCGACATCCTCGCCCACATAACCGGCTTCGGTCAGCGTCGTCGCGTCGGCCATGGTGAAGGGCACGTCGATGATGCGGGCCAGCGTCTGGGCGAGCAGCGTCTTGCCGCAGCCGGTCGGGCCGATCAGCAGGATGTTCGACTTCGCCAGTTCGACGTCGTCGTTCTTCTCCGCATGCGCGAGCCGCTTGTAATGGTTGTGCACCGCCACCGAAAGGATGCGCTTGGCGTAACCCTGGCCGATCACATAGTCGTCGAGGACACCGAGGATTTCCTGCGGCGTCGGCACGCCCTCCTGGCTCTTGACCATGGAGGACTTGTTCTCCTCGCGGATGATGTCCATGCACAGTTCGACGCATTCGTCGCAGATGAACACCGTCGGGCCCGCGATCAGCTTGCGCACCTCGTGTTGGCTCTTTCCGCAGAAAGAGCAGTAGAGCGTGTTCTTGGAGTCCCCTCCTCCGCCGCCGCCACTGTTGCCAACCTTGCTCATGCCTGTTCCTTTCAGGGGATTGCGGAACCGGGCGGATCATCCGCCATGGCAATCCCGACTTCAATTCTGCGACGCGGCCCACTGGCCCAAACACCAAACAAGCGTCACAAAGGCTTCAAATCACATTCGTACACATATACGCGCCGCGTGCAACGATTCGACATATACCTTTACGGTTCCTTTAAGGCCGAAACGCGGATTTAAACCTAATGAGGTTATCGCGGCGCGAAAAGCGCCCAATTGTCACAAATGCGCGATGCTTTTTGGGCGTCGCGCAAATACAACAGTCGCCGGGCGCCCCTTATTTCTCTTCCGGCTCTATCGAATCCCGCGATTCGATCACCCGGTCGATCAGGCCGAACTCCTTCGCCACGTCGGCCGTCATGAAATTGTCGCGCTCGAGCGCGCCCTCGATGTCGTCATAGGAGCGGCCGGTGTGCTTGACGTAGATCTCGTTGAGCCTCCGCTTCAGCGCCTCGACTTCCTTGGCGTGGATCAGGATGTCGGTTACCTGGCCCTGGTAGCCGCCCGACGGCTGGTGGACCATGATCCGCGAGTTCGGCAGCGAGAAGCGCATGTCCTTGGCGCCGGCAGTCAGCAGCAGCGAGCCCATCGAAGCGGCCTGGCCGATGCACAGCGTCGAGACCGGCGGCTTGATGAACTGCATCGTGTCGTAGATCGCCAGGCCCGACGTCACCACGCCGCCCGGCGAGTTGATGTACATGGAAATCTCTTTCTTCGGATTCTCGGCTTCCAGCCACAGGAGCTGCGCGCAGACCAGCGACGCCATTCCGTCTTCCACCGGACCGGTGATGAAGATGATGCGTTCCTTCAGCAGTCGCGAGAAGATGTCGTAGGCGCGTTCGCCCCGGTTGGACTGCTCCACGACCATCGGAACGAGGTTCATGGCGGTGTCGATCGGATTGCTCATCGGAGACCTTTCGGGGATATCGTTGGGAAGCGCACGGAAAACATGGGCGCGAGGGAATCGTTCGGCCAATATTTAGGGTGCCCGACCCCGGTTCCGCAAGACGCCCCGACGCGTAAACCTTAACGGCAGGAAGGTGGGGAAAACCTGGCCGAAACCTTCGGCGTCGGGACGCGCTTTCGCGGACAAACCGGACCTGTTCGACGCTTTCGCCGACACGCCGAAATTTTATTACTTTTTTACCAAACTTCTTTCTGATTCCGCTACGTAAGGTCAGTAGAGTTTTACTGGGGCATTTCAGGGCGCAGATCGGCCACCATGTTGAGAAATTGGAAGAAATTCCGATGCGATGAGAGAGGCAATATTGCCATTCTCGCTTCCTTTACCTTACCGGTTTTCATCGGCGGCATCGCATTCGGCACCGAGGCCGGACACTGGTTCGTCGAAAAATCGAAACTCAGCTTCGTGACAGACGCAGCCGCGCTTTCTGCTGGCCAGCTCTATAATCGCGGCGTTACCCAGGAAAACATCCAGGCTGCAATCCGCGGCAACTTGCTTGCCGAAGGATATCCGGATGACAGCCTTGTTCTGAACATTACCTATCCCGACAGCACCAGCGACCTGATGACGGTACGCACATCCTATCGGGCGACAAAGTACTTCAGCCAGGCGCTGTGGAACGGCAATGTCGACATAACCGGCAAGTCGGTCGTCGCGATCAACGGCAAAGGCGCCTGCATCCTCGCCCTCAACAAAACGGAATCCGGCGCGGTCACTATGGGAGGCTCTTCGACTGCGACATTGAACGGTTGCGTTGTCGCATCGAATTCCACCGCTGCGGATTCGATCTATCTCGGCGGCTCGACCACCGTGGCCGTCGATTGCATGATTTCATCCGGCGGGATCTACGGCGAGGACAAGGCGACGACCGATTGCCAGAAGAACCTTAAATATCGGCGTGCCACGAAAGATCCCTATGCCGATCTCGTGCAGCCGAAGACACCATTCTGGTGCGAAAAAACGCCCAATTTCAAACCGACCGGAAGCTATCTGCTCGATCCGGGCTGCTTTAAAACCTCCCTCGACCTCAAGGGTACCGTTACGTTTGAGCCGGGCGTCTACATCCTCGACGGCATCGACATGAAGATCAACTCCGGCGCCGTCGTGACCGGGCATGATGTCACCTTCGTTCTGAAAAACGGGGCGACGTTGAACTTCAACGGCGGCGCTACCATCGACCTCCGGGCTCCGGAAGAAGGATCCGGCGCGGATTTCCCCGGCATCCTTTTTTGGGGATCCAAGTCGAACAATACCTCGCACAAGATCAACGGAGACGCGTCGTCCTTCTTTTCGGGCGCAATGTATTTGCCCGACGACGAGGTCGAGTTCACCGGCAGTTCGGGCATGGACTCGACCTGCACGCGTTTGGTCGCCGATACGATCACGCTTCTGGGCAACAACAGTTTCTCGACCGACTGCACGAACAAACTCGGTCCTTACGACATCAAGACGGCCGATGCCGTCGTGCTCGTGGAGTAGCCTTTGACTTTCAATTCAAGGCTCTGCCGCACATTCAGGACATATATTTCGCAGAAATCGACCCTTTTTCGCCGCGACAACAAAGGGATCGCGGCTGTCGAATTCGCCGTGATTGCGCCCATTCTCGCATTGGGGCTCATTCTGATGGTGGACATCGGCGAGGCTGTCTTCGTGAAGTTCAATGTCGAGCGAAAGATCCGGCTCGCGATCGAAGGCGTGATCCGTTACGGCAATGATCCGGAAAAGGTCCTAGCCTTCGCCAATGCGTCGGGCAGTTCGGCATTCAAGGACAATAACGACGTGTCCGAGAATTCCGCTGCACTGACGATCGAACCCTACTACATCTGCCGCGGCAGCCAGGTTTCTCAGTTCGTGACCCTGGATAAGGCGAACTGCCCGAATTACGAGACCTGGTACGACATCAAGGCCACCGGCTCCGTCGATACGCTGTTCGGCAAAACCTTCGATCTGAATACTGCAGTCAACCTGCTCGCGGACTAAGGCCGGCTCCCGATGAACAGGCTGACCCGCTTTTTCTTGCGCGACACCGGCGGGGCGGCCGTCGTAGAATTCGCTCTCTTGGGAAATCTCTTCGTCGCGATTCTCCTTGGCGTGCTCGCCATCGGCTACACATTTGTCGTGCGCGCGGATCTGGAGAACTCGATCACGGCGGCGGAGCGCTATGCGCTGATCCATGAAGAGGACAACAGCAGTCTGACGGACATCATCCGCTCCAAGCTCGCAACCTATGACGGAACCAAGGTCACCATCCTCCTGTCTCGCGCCTCGGATGGAGGCATCGACTATGTCAAGGCCGATATCAGCTACACGGTCGATCTCGGAATCGGCTCCATTTTCGGCCCGATAAAGATAAGCTCGTCACGAGTGTTTCCGACCTAGAAGAAAGCCGGAATTCCATCCAGGCTCAGCAGCTACTCTGCCCGCATTCTTCGTCATCACGCATCAGTCTGCAACGCCGGAAACCAAGTCGTCGGCATACTCGCCGGAACATTCACCATCGAGGCGATCCCGATACCAGCCGCTTTGCCGCGTCCGGCCGCCAGCCTGATGCTTGTCAGCCTTCCCGGAGCCTCTGCTTCGCCGCCGAGAGATAGTGCAGTCCGGTAAGCTTCCTCAGGAGGGTTACCCGCCGCCTCTTCGCCGCCTGCTTCTCGGACAGACGCCTGTTCCGCTTGTCGCTGCTTACCAGCACGGCGGTGACGACCTCGCTTCCGTTTTCAATCGTCAGCGTCCGGTCCACCACCTCCCGAAAGACATCTGGATGGGCATGCATGAGCGACGTCTCGTATGTATACCCCACCGACATCAGAAACAGCGCATCGAGCGCCTCCCTGTGCCGCGGCTCCGCGCCCTGCAGCAACCGGATGATATTGGCATAGGACGCCATCTTGGCGGTGAGCGATTCGACGGATGCGTTGTTTGTCTCGGATTCCGCAATATCGAAGCGGTGCGAGATCAGCACCTCGTTGATCTGGTAATAGGAATAGCCATGCAGGGCGCAGAGCAGATTGATCGCGAAATCCTCGGGCGCGGTGATTCTGTGCTCCCGCAGAAACGGCTTGTACTTGGAAAGAGCCGCCAGGACGTCTCTACTGAAAAGCCGGGTCCAGACATTCCAGTTGTCGATCGTCTCGTCGAGAAAGCCTTCGAGCAGGGTGTCCGTGCCCTCGATGAAGACGGGATCGCGCCGCTTGCGGTTATTGACGAGTGACCCCACGACATCCGCGCCGCTCTCAAGGGCGGCGGCGTACAAAACGTCCAGGCACCGGTCCTTGCATGTGTCGTCGTAATCGAGAAATGCCACATAGTCGCCGCGGGCCGCCTCGACCCCGATGATACGGCTGACCATCGTGCCTTCGTTCCGGTCGTTCTTGACGCACCTTAACCCGGGTATCCGGCCGGAATAGTCCGCTACGAAATGGCCCAGATCCTGTTCTGGATAGTCGTCGACCAATATCACTTCGAAATCGCGGAATGTCTGACGCGAAACGCTTTTCAGGCAATCTTCGAAGAATGGACTTGCCTTAAACACAGTGATGATAAGCGATATCGCGGGAGCATGCGGCGCATCTTCAGACGCTTCGTGCGACATGGCGATCCAATTTGAACTGTGTTCCGGCCGTTATAGCTTGCGTTCTATACGGCGGCATCCGGCTTCAGCAAGCGCGCGCGTGGCCGAACCGCAGCCTAGCCTTCCGCGCGCATCCACGCCTTGAGCGCGTCGAAATCCCCGTGCTCGATGAACTTCGCCACCCGACGCCCCACCGCTGCACCGAATTTATAGCCATGGCCCGAGCAAGCCGAGACGACGAGGCAGCGGTCCTCGTGGTGGACGAAGAAGCGCTCGTCTTCAGTGAAGGTGTAGGCGCAGGTCACCACGCTTTCGATCCGGTATTGTTCGATATCGCGCATGGGCGGCGCAAAGAGATTGCGGATCCTCTCGCCCTCGCCGTCGGCCGGATCGCGGTTCTCGTCGGCGTTCGCGTTCCTGAACTTGTGCAGGCCGGAGCCGAATTTCAGGCCGCCCTCGCCGCTCGGCGGCAGGATATAGCCGTCCGTCTCGCCGCCCACATCGAGGATGACCGGCGCATGCCGCCACGCCTCCTTAAGATGATCCGGCGGGTCGAGATAGACGACGGCGGTGCGCCAGGGCGTCAGGTCAGAGGTCAGGCCGGGAAACAGCTTCGTCACCCAGGCGCCGGCGGTGACGATCACGTAATCCGCCTCGATGCGCCGCCCGTCAGCCGTGGTGACCGCCGCTTTCGCCGGATCGACCTCTGTCACCTGCATGGTCTGGCGCAGCGAGACGCCGTTCGCCTGCAGCCAGGCCGCCATGCCGAAGCCGATGTCGCGGCAATGCAGCGCGCCGCCTTCCGGCGAGACGAAGGCGTAGCGGATCGTGTCGGGGTCAAGGAAGGGAAAGCGTTTTCCCGCCTCGCCCGGCTGCAGCACTTCGCAGGGCCAGCCGCCCTCGCGCAGGCCGTTCAGGTAATCCTCCGCCTCATCGCCCTCCTCTCGGCTGACGGCCATGAAGCCGCGCGCATCGAGGTAATTCGCGCCGAGATCGCGCCACAACTCGTCCCAGGCGTCATAGGCCTCGGAAATCGCCGCTCCGTAACCGGACCCGGCGCCATAGGCGCGGCGGATAATGCGGTGATGGTCGCCGGACGCGCCAAGCGGATTGGGGATCGTGTTCTGCTCGAACAGGATCACCTGGTGCCCTTGCTTGGCGAGGGCCCACGCGGTGGACAGTCCGGCAATGCCGGCGCCGACAACGGATATTCTCATGGCTCTACAACCGGATCACATATTCCTTGCGGGTCGTCTCGATAACCTCCCAGGTTCCGCTGAAACCCGGCCGCAGGATGAAACTGTCGCCGCCGCGCACGGTTATTGCCTTGCCGCCTTCCTCCGCGATCACCGAGACGCCATCGAGAATATGACAGAACTCCCACTCGTCATAGGAGATCCGCCACTTGCCCGGCGTCGCCTGCCAGATGCCGCAAAAGAGCCCGTCGCGCGCCTCGGTGTTCCAGGTCGTGAAGACCGGATCGCCGGAGATCAGCTTCTCCGGCGCGGGCCACTCGGTCTCGGGCTCCGCTGCGGTCGTGTCGACGGGAAGGAAAAGCCCCGCGCTCATCGCCGGATCCGCTCGGACGACCATGCCATCAGCATACCTGGACACCGCATTCCTTGATGGTGAACTCGGCGTCCGGTTCGGTGCGCGATGCATCGAACTGGCGGCCGTCGCGGCATTGCGCGCGCGCCTCGAAGGTCTTGCGCCCGCCGAGTTCGCCCTCGGAGATGTTGACGTAATATTCGACAGCACAATCCTTCTCGGCGGCGAGCTGCTCGGAGAGCGTGTCGAGCCATGCCGGATCGGCCGACTGGGCCATCGCCCCGCTCGTCGCGAAGATCATCGCCGCCGCGGCGGCCACTGTCCTGATGGAATGCATGAATCGTCTCCATATTGTCCGGCTGGCGCCAGCTAATCAGCTTTGCGCGGATCGCGAATTGAGATTCGTCAAGCCTGCCGGTTCATTGGTTGAAGAGGGCTTCGGCCTCGGCCGGCACCTCATATGTCAGCGCCGCGTCGTCGAAGGGAACACGGAAACTCTCCGGCCCTTCCGTCGCCTCGCCGGTCTTGCGCATGACGATGTCATAATGGTGACCGCCCGCGCCGGGATCGAAAACGACCTCGTAGGAGCGGACATAACAGTCCCCGAAACCGTCGCCGCATATGCCGGAATTGTCTGCATGGACGGGGATCGACCCGAGTTCGATCACGTCGCTGCCGGCGATACCGAAAACGACAATGGTGCCGAGATTGTAGCCCTGCCCGGACCAGCCGGTCTCCATCGTCCAGCCATGGCGGCCATCGCCCGTCTGACGCAGCCGAAAGCTTTCCTCCGGCGGCGCCGCGCCCCACGCGCCCGCCGGTTCGGCGAGCGAATTGCGCGCGACGAGACCGAGCCGGTCGCCCCCGTCCTCCAGCACGATCAGCCCGAGCGAGCCGGCGCAGGCATGGCAGTCCGAATGCGTGTCGCCCTCGCCGAGCGGATAGCCGCCGGTGACAATGAAAAAGCGCGTTCCCGCCTCATCCGAAACCGTGTCGAGCCGGTGCGGCCGCATGCATTGCCGCTGCCCGTCCACCGTGCCGACCCAGCATTTCAGCGCGCGGTCATAGGGTCCGTAAAAGGCCTCCATGACGGCGCGCCAAAACGCTTTCGGGTCGTCGGCCAGCGCGGAGGGGATCTCCGTCCGCGTCGCCGCTTCGGCGTGCAAGGGCCCCGCGCCGAGCACAGTCGCGAGGCCAAGAGCAGGAAGGGTCCATCCGGATCGCATGGCCCTATCCTGCCACGCGATCAGGCCTTGTCCAGCGCCTGGTCGATATCGGCGATGATGTCGTCGACATTCTCGATGCCGATCGACAGCCGCACCACGTCATTGCCGGCGCCGGCCAATTCGCGCTGCTCGTCGGTCAGCTGGCGGTGCGTGGTCGAGGCCGGGTGGATCACCAGCGTCCGCGTGTCGCCGATATTCGCCAGATGCGAGATGATCTCGACGCCCTCGACGAACTTGACGCCCGCCTCGTAGCCGCCCTTGACGCCGAAGGTGAAGACGGAACCCGCCCCTTTCGGGCTGTAGCGCTTCATAAGCGCATGGTTGTGATGATCGTCCAGACCGGAATATTCGACCCACTCGACCTTCGGATGCGCCTTCAGGTGCTTCGCGACGGCCAGCGCATTGTCGCAATGGCGCTGCATGCGCAACGCCAGCGTCTCGATGCCGGTCAGGATCAGGAAGGCGTTCATCGGCGCGATGGCCGGGCCGAGATCGCGCAGGCCGAGCACGCGGCAGGCGATGGCGAAGGCGAAATTGCCAAAGGTCTCGTGCAGCACCACGCCAGCATATTCGTCGCGCGGTTTCGACAGCATCGGATATTTATCGGAGGCCGACCAGTCGAACGTGCCGCCATCGACGATGACGCCGCCCATCGAGTTGCCGTGGCCGCCGAGGAACTTGGTCAGCGAATGGACGACGATGTCGGCGCCGTGCTCGATCGGACGAACCAGGTAGGGGGAGGCCATCGTGTTGTCGACGATCAGCGGGATGCCGTGATCATGGGCGATCTTCGCCATCGCCTCGATATCGGTGACGAAGCCGGCCGGGTTGGCGAAGCTCTCGATGAAGATCGCCTTGGTGCGCTCGTCGATCTGCGAGGCGATCGTCTCCGGCTTGTCGACATCGGCCCAGCGAACCTCCCAGCCGAAGTTCTTGAAGGAATGGCCGAACTGGTTGATCGAGCCGCCATAGAGCCGGCGCGCCGAGATGAAATTATCGCCCGACGTCATGATCGTGTGGAAGACCAGCATCTGCGCCGCATGGCCCGACGCGACCGCGAGCGCCGCCGTGCCGCCTTCAAGCGCGGCGAGCCGTTCCTCCAGCACCGCCTGTGTGGGGTTCATGATGCGGGTGTAGATATTGCCGAAGGCCTGGAGGCCGAACAGCGAGGCCGCGTGATCCGTGTCGTTGAAGACATAGGCCGTGGTCTGGTAGATCGGCGTGATCCGGGCGCCCGTCGCCGGGTCCGGCTGCGCGCCGGAATGGATCGCAAGGGTTTCGAAACCGGGTACCTTCTGGGACATGATCGTCTTTCCTCCTGAAACGGTGAGCGCCGTTTTGGCGGGCTTCCGTGAAGCTGTCAAAGAGGATTTTTTCTATGTGTACAGCGATGCCGGGATGAAATTTCCCGTTGGCGCACCTGCCCCGACGCCACGGCGCGAGCGCGCCAATCGCAAGCCTAGTTCCGCCGTATCCCGAAACTCTGGAAGCCGGTGCGCAGTTCCGGCTTGCGGGCGGAGATCGTCTTCGAATTGATCCCGGACCAGCCGATCTCGCGCGACAAGCGGCCGTACTCGATCTTGGGACAGCGATCCATGACCACTTGTATACCCTTGTCTTCCAGCCGCGCCGCGCTCGCATCGTCGCGCACGGTCAGTTGCATCCAGACGACCTTGGGCAGCGTCTCCATGTCGAGGATCTGGTCGGTGATGCCCGGCACGGCGGCGGACGCCCGGAAGATGTCCACCATGTCGACCGGTCCGGGCAGATCGGCGAGCGACGCGCAGGTCATCTTGCCGAGCATCTCCTTGCCGGCATGGCCCGGATTGATCGGCATGACGTCGAACCCCTTGCCGAGCAGATACTTCATGACGAAGTAGCTCGGCCGCGCCGCATTCGCCGACGCGCCGACAATGGCGACCGACTTCACCGCGTGCAGAATCGAGCGGATATAGTCGTCTGAATAGTGATCGTGGTCCATGACGATCTCGTAGCACCGGCGCGCGCGAAAGTCTCCAGCGACAAAATGCGCCTCTACATGCGGATTGCCACCGCGCTGATGCGCCAGCCTTCCCCGGTCCGCGTGAAACACATATGGTGACCGAGATAGGGAACGAGGACCGTCGGGCCGCCAATCATCTGCACATAGGCGCCGGACCCGTCCGGCATGACGACGAAATCCCAGCAACAGGAGCGGATCGGCGGCGCGTCCGCGTCAACATACAGCAACTGCCCGACGCTCCAGTCGAGCGGCAACCCGCCGCGCATGCGGCCGGCCTCCCTGCCCGAAATTGTCGCGACACGCCAGGCCTCGATCGTCGTGTCCGTTTCGGCGAGCAACGCGCCTATTCGGTCGTCGGCAAGCCGCTCGAAGGAGCCGGTGCAGGTCTGTCCGTCCAGCCGATCGTTCGCCGCCACGAAATCGTCGGCGTCGAGCCCGGCGAGAAACTGCGCGCCGCGCGCTTCCGCCCCGATACGGCGGATCGGTTCGTCGTCGAGGAACTGGCCGAGAAAGGCGAGAAACTCCGAGCGCGGAAACCGGCCAAGCCTTTCGAACCGATCCTCCGGTGTCAGTTTCGTCCCGCCGACGAAAACGGTCACCTTGTCGGCGAAGATCTCGTCGACAGGAACAGGTGGCCTGTGCTCGCCGAACCCCCTCGCAAAGCGCCCCAAGGCCTCGCCCGCCATCTCCGTGAACTGCTGGAGATCCGGATCGACGGGCTCGCCGTTCCAAAGCAGGACCGTCTCGTAACCGGCGTTCCGCTGCTGCGCCGTCGCTTCGACGGATGCGAGAATCAAACCGAGCAGCGCCGCCAAAGCCGGCCCCATAGGACCGCGCCCGGCGCATCTGAAAAGGGCAATCATCGCCAACCCCGATTGTCCAGCCTCGGGAGCCAACACTAGCCGCGATTACGGCAATTGCATGAAGCCGTTTTCGTCGTTTTCCATGAAGGGATTGTACGCCAGTTCCCACAGATGCCCGTCGGGATCGGCGAAATAGCCGGAATAGCCGCCCCAGAACACCTTTTCGGGCTTCTTCACCGCCGTCGCGCCGCAAGAAAGCGCATGGGCGAAAGCTTGGTCCACCGCCGCCTCGCTGGCGAGATTATGCGCCAGCGTCACCGCACGGAAGCCCGACCCCGCCGCCTCGACACCCGCATCCTCCGCCAGCGCCGCGCGCCCGAACAGGCCGAGCAGCGTCCCCTTCAGCTTGAAGAAGGTGACGCTCTCCTGCGAGGCCGGGGATTTCTCGAAACCAAGCTTCTCGTAAAACGCCGTCGAGGCGGCCAGATCGGCGACGCCGAGCGTGACCATGGAAATACGGGGATCGAAACTCATGACATGGCCTTATCCGAACAAAGCGGGAACAAAATAATCGACTGCTCGCGAAAAGCAAGCCTGGGGCCGCAATCAGTCGAAGGTCGCGCCAATGGCCAGCCTGGAGGCCGGCAGCAGGACTTGCACAAGGCAACTGTCCCCGCACTGTTCGACAGTCCATTTTCGGGGATATCTGAAACGCACCAGCGCTCCGTCCCAGTCAAGGCTCTTGATGGTCTCAGCACAATTGGTGTGAGTGTATCGATCTGCCTGAACGACAAACATCTGCGAGCGTGAGGCGAACTCCCCGGTCTGCCCATGATCCTCCGATCCCAACAGATCGGCGCCAGTCCCAGCCGCCATCCAGGGCGACCAGACCCGTCTTTTACCCGCCGGCGGCGGCGCGCTCCCGTTCAGCAGGGCCAAGCCTGCGGCGGAAAGGCGGTCGGTCGGTCCGGCGTCGAGCCGATAAATTGTGATCCATGACCCTTCCCTCAGCCCGGGCGACCAACCCGAGCAAACGGCCTTTCCAAGCGATGCTTCGGGCGGGAATTCCGCCCGCCGGAATCCGAGGAGATCGGAAACCACGCTTGCCGTCCAGAAAATGACCGCGATCGTGGTCAGCGCGATCAGGGACAGGACCGCGACACCGAAAAGCAGCTGCCGAAGTGAACGCAGCACGGTCCGCCGGCCCTACTCCCCCGTCCACTCCGGCTTGCGCTTCTGCAGGAAGGCGTTGATGCCCTCCTCCGCGTCGCGGAACAGCATGTTCTGGACCATCACATTGGCGCAGTAGTCATAGGCGTCCGGCAGGCTCATCTCGGCCTGGTGGTAGAAGGCCTCCTTGCCAGTCTTCAGCGTCAGCGGCGATTTCGAGGCGATCACCTCGGCATATTTCTGCACCACCTGTGCCAGGTATTCCTTCGGCACGATGCGGTTGACGAGGCCGAATTCCTTGGCCGTGCCGGCGTCGATCTGCTCGCCGGTCAGAAGCATCTCCATCGCCTGCTTGCGGTGAACGTTTCGGGTCAGCGCCACCATCGGCGTCGAGCAGAACAGGCCGATATTGACGCCCGGCGTCGCGAAAGACGACGTGTCGGTGCAGATCGCCAGATCGCAGGACGCGACCAGCTGGCAGCCCGCCGCCGTCGCCAGCCCGTCGATCTCGGCGATCACCGGTTTCGGCAGGGTGACGATCGTCTGCATCATCTCGGCGCAGAGCCGCATGGTCCTTTCGAAGAAGGCCCTGCCCCGGTCCTCGTCGGCGCGGTGCAGCGTCATCTCCTTCAGGTCGTGGCCGGCCGAGAACACCTTGCCGGCCGCCGCGATGACGATGACGCGCACATCCGCGTCGTCGCGCGCGGCGCCGAGCGCCTCGACCATCGCCTCCATCGTGGCGATCGACAGCGCATTGGCCGGCGGGTTGTTGAGCGTCAGCCGCAGCACGGGACCGTTGCGGTCGCGGGTCACGAGCGGCGTTTCGACAAGGGCGGGACGTGCGGACATCGGGGCTCCTCCGGCGAGCATGGATCAAGTCACGGACTTGACGCTCAACCTATCAGCGGGGCAAAGCCGCCGACAAGATCATTCCGATTTCTGTATTTGGAAGCCGCCAATGACCCGCCAGCCCGAACCGGTCGTCACCGCAGAAGAACTCGAGGACTATATCCTCCGCGAATTCTCCCAGGCCTTCAAGGACGGCAAGGTCTATCATATCGAGGACCTCGGCCCGGGCTTCCTGACGCTGCGTCTCGACACCAACGACACCCATCTCCGCCCCGGCGGAACCGTCTCCGGCCCCACTTTGTTCACCTTGGCCGATCTCGCCGCCTATTACGCCATCATGGCCCATATCGGCCTGAAGGGCCTCTCGGTGACGACGAGCATCCATCTGGACTTCATGCGAAAGGCCGCCCCCGGCCCCCTTTACGCCACCTGCACGCTCCTGAAACTCGGCAAGCGGCTTGTGGTCACCAGCGTCGCGATCAGGGACAAAGAAGATGAGCTGATCGCGCAGGGATCGCTGACTTACTCGATCCCGCCGCGGGATTGATGGCGGTAAAATATTACCACAATCTCAAGCCATTGATTTTATTCCCCTTCTCGCAAATCGCGATTAAAACAACGCTTGACGGGCGGCCCTTTTCCGCCTATTGCACCGCCAATCGCGCATGGACCCGTCCGGCGCGATACGTTTTTGCCGGGTCGCCCGGCAATCCAAGCAACAAGAAAAGCCCGTTCCGGCCCCGCCGGTCCGGGATGATGAACCAAGGAACACACCAATGGGTACATTCTCGCAGAAGCCCGCTGACGTGGTGAAGAAATGGGTGCTGATTGACGCCGAGGGTCTCGTCGTCGGACGTCTCGCATCCATCGTCGCCATGCGTCTTCGCGGCAAGCACAAAGCCACCTTCACTCCGCATGTCGATGACGGCGACAACGTCATCATCATCAATGCCGACAAGGTCGCCTTCACCGGCAAGAAGCGCTTTGACAAGAAATATTACTGGCACACCGGCCATCCCGGCGGCATCAAGGAACGCACGGCCGAGCAGCTGCTCGACGGCCGCTTCCCGGAGCGCGTCGTTGAAAAGGCCGTTGAACGCATGATCCCGCGCGGCCCGCTCGGCCGTCGCCAGATGAAGAACCTGCGCGTCTATGCCGGCGCCGAACATCCGCACGAGGCGCAGCAGCCGGAAGTGCTGGACGTCGCCGCGCTCAACCCCAAGAACAAGAAGGTGGCCTGATCACCATGGCTGAATTGAACTCTCTCGAAGAACTCGGCGAAGCAACCGGCACCGTTGCAGCCGACGTCCAGGAAGCCCCGGTCCATGTCCAGAAGTTGGACGCCCATGGCCGCGCTTACGCCACCGGCAAGCGCAAGGACGCCGTCGCACGCGTCTGGGTCAAGCCGGGCACCGGCCGCATCACCGTTGGCGGCAAGGACTTCACCGAATATTTCGCGCGCCCGGTCCTGCAGATGGTCCTGCAGCAGCCGATCGTCGCGACCAACCGCGCCGGCCAGTACGACATCGACGTCACCGTTGCGGGCGGCGGCCTCTCCGGCCAGGCGGGCGCCGTGCGTCACGGCATCTCCAAGGCTCTGACCTATTACGAGCCGGAACTGCGCGGCATCCTCAAGAAGGGCGGCTTCCTGACCCGCGACAGCCGCGTCGTCGAGCGCAAGAAATACGGCAAGGCGAAAGCCCGTCGCTCGTTCCAGTTCTCCAAGCGCTAATTCGCTTCGGATTATCGGATCTTCAAGGGCGTCCCTCGGGACGCCCTTTTTTGTTGTTTGCAGATCTGAACCGAACTTTGATCCGCAGGCGTTCCGGTTTACCCTTCTCGACATGACAGGTACCGAATCCACCAAGCTTTGATGACCGGACAGGATCGGTACGGACAAGGCAATGGAAGGGTGTGTCGTTTTTCGAAGAAATGCGAGCCTCTGTTGCCAAACGCACATCGAGGTTCCTGGCGGCGCGGCATACATGACGCGATCGACGAAGCACTGGCATGAGCCGCAACAGCTATTTGCGACCTCTGCAGACTTGGCCCGCAAACATCCAGGGAAATAACAACAGTGCCCTCCAATCTCGCGATGCCGGTGCTTTTGGTAAACCTCGACCGCTCCAAAGACCGCCTGAGGCTAAGCGCGCAGCAATTGGAAAGGCTCGGATTTCCGTATCGCCGGATACCTGCAGTCGACGGCCTTGAACTTGATCGCAACAGCGTGGAAATCTACGCCGCGAGCGAGGCATGGTGGAGAACCGGAAGGGACCTTACCAACGCAGAGATTGGTTGCTTCCTCAGCCACTTGAACTGCTTACAGCTATTCATCGACACCGGCAGGGAGGTCTGCCTGATCATCGAGGATGATCTCGAGTTTGGGAAAGACGCCGCCGACACAATCGAAGCTACTGCTGGCTGGCTGCAAGGCAGGAGCGGTGTCGATCTGGTCCACCTCAGCCAACCTGTGAAGAAGTTGCACCGGCGGCTGCAAACATCCTCTCCCGCGCTGGAAAACGCCGGAATTTGCCATGCCCCCTATCTGCCCATAACAACCGGGGCGATTCTCTGGACGCGGTCCGGCGCGCAAGCATTCTTGTCCCGCACGCGCTCTATCCACGCACCTTTTGACGAGTATCTTCAATCATGGTCGGCGAAGCGCGGAAAAAGCTACGCTTACCTCAAGCCCCCGGCTCGACAATTTGGAATGGACAGCCTGATTGAAAAGGACCGCGAAGTTACAAGACGAGCCAGAGGCATAGCCGGGCAATTCATCCGCTTCTTTGCCAGGGCCCCGGTCTATGCCGATGCGCTCTTCCGCAGCCACTCAAGGCTGGAACATGACGAAGCGCGACGTTGAACGGCAAACAGACAATATGAAAAACACCCTGCTATTCGCTGCGCAATTCAAAAAGCCTACTCAACGTACGGGAATCGACATACTTCTCCGACGCCTCTGAATATAAAGACAAAGAGCGCCCGCTCTCCAGGCCCTCCCAATAAACCTTGTATTCCTGACTATCGTTCCAGTGCAGATTGTCGCGAACAGCTACTTCAACTTTTTCCCGGAAATCCTGGAAAAATTTGAAATGAAGCAAGGCCCCTATGGTTTTTGTTTCCTGCATGTATTTGGGCGAGACCGAATGCGCCGTCTTGACAAGCATTCTATTGTCCCACTTGAAGAATGAGTATTTCGTCAAATTGATTTTGTTTTTTCCATCTTCCGATTTGAAAAAAATTCTGTCGCGAACGCCCCCTTCAACGCCATAGCCAAATCTCTTGATAATAAGATTATAGGTATCCAGGCCATCGAAGTAACTACAGGTGCCGGTAAAAGGCTCGCCTCTTTTGTAATCCACCTGGTCCAGATCCAGATGCGAATACATGTCGATCATCGGTGTGAAAACAATTCCGTCGCCGGCTGACTCCGCATCCGCGATCAGTTCGGAAATACCACCGTTCTCGACACCCCGGAACACCAGCAGTTCATCGACATCGACCAGCAACACCCATCTTCTGTTTGCAACCTTGTCCCGCAACACATGGTTCACCCAATAGAGACCGCAGCGGGCAGCCAGGTAGCTGCCATTCGCCTCGATGAGCACGACATCGTCTTGCTCGAGCAACAGTTCCCTTGTGCCGTCAGACGACATGTTGTCGATCGCGATAAAGCCCTCGAAACCCAGGTCCCGATAGTACTGCAGGAAATAAGGCAGCCTGAGAGCTTCATCCCTGCAGCAAAAAACGACGATTGGCCCGGTACTGTGGAGCAATGACGCGCCGTTACCGCCAATTACCGACAGTTCATTTTTGTGCCGGTCAATAAGCTTGTTGTATCGGGCAGACAGGCGCTTGTGGCGTATATCCGCCGCTAATTTTCTAAGTATTCTTTTCAATTTACCGAACACAATTTCCCACAGCCGCGCTGTATCTCCGCTTCCGCCACAAAACGCTCAGGCTGAAACACAAACTGCCAATCCAGCAGGATCCAAACAGCGCATCCCGGTATGTCATTCACACAACACGATCGATTGCACTGTCGGACACGGTTTCCGACAAGGCATCCTTCAAGAATGTCTCGGACCTTTCTCGCCAGGCATCAAGTTTAGGCGTGATTTCCGAATAATCGGGCTCGGTCACGTCAACGCCTGACGCACTGATCGGTATCGCTCTATTGTCCGCGCCGACCTCTCGCAACAGGCTCAACATCCGCGAATCGCCGCTCTCCGCATCATTGATGACGGAATAGAATGATTTTTTGAAAATCAGCGAAAACGCCGTCGCGTGCAGCGACGTCGTAATGACATGGGATGCATCGCGGAACAGACGCACATAGTCTGTCGGTCCAATCGCATTCAGCATTCTTCCCCCTCTTCCGCGATGGGGGTTTCTCTCGCTGAATATATAGATCACGTCCAATCCGGTTTGACGCCTGATGTCGTCGATCAACTCCACGATTTTCGGATATGGATCGTATGCGTATGTCGGGATGTACGCCAGCAGATACGGTTTCTTGATTCTGACCGACGACTCATCCGCCAGTCGATACCATATTCCCGGATCGATCAGCAAACTCGGATCGCAGACGACCTCCGCAGACATTCCCGTCAGCGATCTGACCAAGCCTTCCCCGGGTCGCTCTCTGACGGAGATCGCTTTGTACTTCGAAAGATATTTGACGTAATCCCGTTGATACTCGTCCGGTATCGCTTCGGTCGCGAAGCTCGCCGCATAGGAAGCCCGCGGGATACCGTCGGGCACGAAATCGCACATGAACACAGTGTCCCCGACAGCAAAACGCGGGTTCCATACCTGATCGCTGCCGGTCAGATAGAAGTCGTAGATAGGCGGTTCGGCCCTTAACTCCTCGGCGGTTCTGTATTTGACGGGAGACAGGCTCAGCTTGGTCTCGACAAATAGGTGCTTGAGAGCGCGCGCTTTATTACGGTCTCGCTTGATGCCCAGAATGCGACGGCTTGCGCTTTGAAGGAGATACCGCAAGTGGCCGGCCACCCCTTGGCGGGATGCTTTCAGATCGACGTCCTTGGCGTCACGGCGTGAAAAATGCCATTTCGTCGGATATGCATAATTGATTACCTCTGCCTCGAACCCCAGTTCCTCCAGCTTCTTCTGGGTCGCAAAGGCTTGGAGAACGCTCCCGCAATTGGGGATGTGCATTGTGATGATGCCAACTTTCTTTGGCACAGCTTCTCCTTAATGCAATCGCTCGGTAAAACAGCGCGATTCATCGGCGTAGTACCGGCAAAGGCTCGATTAAGCTTCCTGGATTGACCGCAATTCGCGTGTACGTTGTGTGATCTCATATGCGGCAGACACTGTATAGCCCCGAGTTTTACAGCCCACCGGTTTAGGTTTGCTTCCGCCGCTCCCGTTTGAGCAGGTTGGCAAAACTCTTCACGCCCGCCTTCCCGGACCTCGGCCCAAATTAGATTTTTCGCTTTTCGCCCGGCTGGCGTAAGACAGGTGTCGGGCTGAATCGCCGGAACCCAACAGGAGAACCAGATGCCGAAGCCGGGATCCCTGATGGGTCTCTTCAGGAACCAGACATTCGCCATGCTCTGGTTCGCCTCGCTGGCATCCAATTTCGGCGGGCTGGTGCAGGCCGTCGGCGCCGCCTGGATGATGACCGAGCTCACCTCCTCGGAAAGCATGGTCGCCCTCGTCCAGACCTCGGTGACGCTGCCGATCATGGTCTTCTCGCTGATCGCCGGCGTCTTCGCCGACAATTTCGACCGGCGCAAGGTCATGCTGGTCGCACAGGGCTTCATGCTGGTCGTCTCGATCGTCCTGACCGTGCTGGCGCTGGAGGGCCTGCTGTCGCCCTGGCTGCTGCTCTCCTTCACATTCCTGATCGGCTGCGGCACCGCGCTGCACAACCCGTCCTGGCAGGCCTCGATGGGCGACATCGTCTCGCGCGAGGAGTTGCCGGCCGCCGTTTCGCTCAATTCGATGGGCTTCAACATCATGCGCTCGGTCGGGCCGGCGGCGGGCGGCGCGATCGTGGCGATCGCCGGCGCGGCGGCCGCCTTCGCGGTCAATGCGGCGAGCTATGTGGCGATCATCGCCGCCCTGTTCCGCTGGCATCCCGCCACCCAGCCAAGCGCCTTGCCGCGCGAGCCCTTCGGCATCGCCTTCCAGGCGGGCCTGCGCTACGTCGCCATGTCGCCGAACCTGATGAAGGTGATCCTGCGCGGCTTCGTCTTCGGCGTCTCCGCCGTAGCGCTGCAGGCGCTTCTTCCCGTGGTCGTGCGCGACAATCTCGACGGCAACGCCCTCGTCTTCGGTACGCTGCTCGGCTGTTTCGGTTTCGGCGCGGTCGCCGGCGCGCTGGTCAACGCCCGGCTGCGCGAACGCTTCCACAACGAACTCATCGTGCGGATGGGCTTCGCCGGCTTCGCGCTCAGCAGCTTCGTGCTCGCCGTCAGCCCCTGGACGGCGGTTTCGGCGGCGGCGCTGCTGCTTGCCGGCGCCTGCTGGGTCGTCTCGCTGTCGCTCTTCAACGTCACCATGCAGATGTCGACGCCGCGCTGGGTCGTCGGCCGTGCGCTGGCGCTCTACCAGACCGGCGTCTTCGGCGGCATGGCCATCGGCTCCTGGCTCTGGGGCGCGCTGTCCGAGACCATCGGCACGAACGGCGCGCTCACCGGCGCCGCCCTGGTGCTGCTGGCCGGCGCGATGATCGGTTTCTTCCTGCCGCTTCCCGATTTCGGCCAGCTCAATTTGAACCCGCTCAACCGCTTCACCGAACCGCCGTTGCGCCTCGATCTCACCCAGCGAAGCGGGCCGATCATGATCATGGTCGATTACGAGATCGCCCAGGAGGACGTGCAGGCGTTTCTCGGCCTGATGACGCTGCGCCGCCGCATCCGCATCCGCGACGGCGCGCAGCAATGGGCGCTGTTGCGCGACCTGGAAAATCCCGACCTCTGGACCGAGACCTATCACGTACCGACCTGGGTCGAATATATCCGCCACAACCAGCGCCGCACCCAGTCCGACGCCGAGGTGACCGAGAAGCTCCTGGCGCTGCACAAGGGCCCGACCCCGCTTCGCGTCCACCGCATGATCGAGCGCCAGACCGTCACGCCGCTCGACGACATGCCCCGCGTGATCCGCGACGACCCCGCCTGATCGCGACATCTTTATCAAGAGCGGCCGATGCGCTACCAGACGGCACCGTTCGAAACAGAGCTCCGCCATGCCCTCGAAAACCATCGACCACGCCTTCACCGCGAAAAGCCTGACCGGCGGCGCGACCGACCCGACCCATGCCGGCGCGCTCTCCTTCATGCGGCGCAAATATTCGAAGAGCCTACGCGGCGCAGACGCCGTCGTCTGGGGAATCCCCTTCGACGCCGCCGTCTCCAACCGGCCGGGCGCCCGCTTCGGCCCGCAGGCGATCCGCCGCGCCTCGGCGATCATGGACAACGACCCGCAATATCCCTTCGAGCGCGACCTGTTTGAGCACCTCGCGGTGATCGACTATGGCGACTGCCTGCTCGACTACGGCAACCACCAGAAGACCCCGGCGACGATCGAGCGCGAGGCCGCGAAGATCCTCAAGTCCGGCGCCTTCCTGCTGACGCTTGGCGGCGACCATTACGTCACCTGGCCGCTCCTCAAGGCGCATGCGGCGAAGCACGGAAAGCTGGCGCTGATCCAGTTCGACGCCCACCAGGATACCTGGTTCGATGACGGCAGGCGCATCGACCACGGCTCCTTCGTCATCCGGGCCGTGCGCGACGACGTCATCGATCCGGCCCATTCGATCCAGATCGGCATCCGCACGCACGCGCCGGAGGATTGCGGCATCGAGATGCTCTACGGCCACCAGGTCGACGAGATGGCGGCGACCGCGATCGCCAACGAGATCCGTCGCCGCGTCGGCGACATGCCCTGCTATATCACCTTCGATATCGACTGCCTCGACCCGGCCTATGCGCCCGGCACCGGCACCCCGGTAGCCGGCGGCCCGTCCTCGGCCAAGATGCTCTCCGTCCTGCGCCAGCTCGGCGACCTGGACATCCGCGGCGCTGATATCGTCGAGGTTGCGCCGGCCTATGATCATGCCGATATCACGGCGATTGCCGGCGCGGCGGTCGCGCAGCATTATCTCGGCCTGCTTGCGGAGAAACGCGCCCGACGATGACGTTCCCCCTCCTCCGTCATTCCGGAGCCGCGCATTGCCCTTCTCCGTCATTCCGGGGCCGCGCAGCGGAACCCGGAATGACGACATCAAGAATTTTTTCGACTACAAATCCCGCCCATCGGCGTGAGCGATAACAAAGAAGCGAAGCGACAATGAAACCGAAACTCTTCATCGACGGCGAACACGGAACCACCGGCCTGCAAATCCGGCAGCGCATCGCCGGACGCGACGACATCGAGGTCCTGTCTATCCCCGAAGCCGAGCGGCGCAACCAGGCGATGCGCGAAGAGCTTCTGAAGGAAGCCGACATCGCCATCCTCTGCCTGCCCGACGACGCCGCGCGCGAATCCGTCGCCATGTGCGCCGACGCCGGCACGCGGATCATCGACGCCTCGACCGCGCATCGCGTCGCCGAGGGCTGGACCTATGGTTTCCCCGAGATGGACGCCGGCCAGGCGGAAAAGATTGCCGGGTCGCGCTATGTCTGCAATCCGGGCTGCTGGCCGCAGGGCCCGATCGCCATGCTGCGCCCGCTGGTCAAGGCCGGACTGGTCCCGGCGGATTACCCGGTCACCTTCACCGGCATCACCGGCTACTCCGGCGGCGGCAAGGCGATGATCGCCGATTACGAGGAGGTGGGCGACACCGCGCCGGCCTACCTTCCCTATGGGTTAACTTTGTCCCACAAGCACCTGCCGGAACTGAAGAAAAATGCCCTGCTCACGCGCGACCCGCTGATGGTCCCGGTCGTCGGCGACTTCGCCCAGGGCATGCTGACCATGGTCCCGCTGCAGCTCTCGACGCTCGACACGGTGCCGACCGGCCAGCAACTCCACGAAGCGATCGCCGACCATTACGCCTCGATCCCCGGCAGCGTCGTCACGGTCGCGTCCTACGCCTCGATCGAACGCAGCGGCGACATCGACCCCCAGGTCAATAACGACACTGACGCGATGACCCTCTATGTCTGCACCAACGACGCCCGCGCCCAGGCCGTCCTGATCGCCGTCTACGACAATCTCGGCAAGGGGGCCTCAGGGGCGGCGGTGCAGAATCTCAATCTCATGATTGGCAGGTGAGCGTAGGCTACCCCGCCCCCAGCGGCGCCACCGCCTTGTACTGCCGCTGATGCCAGATCAGCGGCGGCGTGTCGCGGTTGACCTCCACGCCGGTCACCCCGCCAGCGAACAGCACGTGCGTTTCCGTTTCCATCGTGCCGATCAGGTCGCAATCCATGGCGACGACCGCGCCGGCGAGGCGCGGATGGCCGGAGGGCCATTCGGTCCAGTTGCCGTGGTCGAACCGCTTCTCCGGATCGCCGCGGCCGGCAAAGACGTCGGCGACGTCGCGCTGCGTCTCCGCCAGCATGGCGAAGGAAAAGCCGTAGGTCTCGCCGATCGCCTCGGCCAGTTCGCTGCCGATATTGATCGAGATCAGGATCGACGGCGGGTCGACCGACAGCGAGAAGACGGAGGTGACCGTGCGGCCGAGAAGCCGGTCGCCGCGCCGCGCCGTTACCAGGCAGGCGGTCGTGCCGAGCGACGCCATCGCGTCGCGGAAGCCCTGCTTGCCGGCATAGGGCCGAAACGGCGATCCGAGCCGGAACGTCGCCGGCTTGTCGGCATGGTCCTGCAATGTCGTCATGATCCCTCGCCCGGCTTTTCGGAGAACAGGTCGCGCAGCTTGTTGGGCACGCCCTCCATCTCCTTGGCGTTCGCCGGCGGCGTACCCTTCATGGTGATGTTGGGCCACAGCTCCGCATATTTCGTGTTCAGCGACAGCCAGTCGTGAGCGCGCGGGTCGGTGTCGGGCAGGATCGCCTCGACCGGGCATTCCGGCTCGCAGACGCCGCAATCGATGCATTCGTCGGGATGGATGACGAGGAAATTCTCGCCCTCGTAGAAGCAATCGACCGGACACACCTCCACGCAATCCATGTGCTTGCAGGCGATGCAGTCCTCGGTGACGACATAGGTCATGATGTCTGTTTTCGATCGTAAAGGCGGCCGGCGGAGCCGTCGGGCCCCGCCGGAACCGGTGGATTATCCCAGATTGGCTTCGGCGAACTCGTAATTCGCCAGCTTGTCGAGAAAGTTCATCACGTAGTCGGGGCGACGATTGCGGAAGTCGAGATAGTAGCTGTGCTCCCACACATCGAGGCCGAGCAGCACCTTGCCTTCGCCGGTCGCGAGCGGGTTGGAGCCGTTCGGCGTCTTCGCCGTCTTCAGCTTGCCGTCATCGCCGAGAACGAGCCACGCCCAGCCGGACCCAAACTGGCCGACGGCGGTGGTCTTGAAGGCGTCCTTGAAGGCGTCGACTGAGCCGAAATCCTCGACGATCTTCGCTTCAAGCTTGCCGGGGATCGCGCCGCCGGTTGGCGACAGGGCGTTCCAGAAATGGATATGGTTCCAGTGCTGGCCCGCATTGTTGAAGACCGGCGCCAGGTCCGGCTTGTCCTTGACGAAGGCGATGATCTCCTCGAGCGACTTGCCCTGGAGGTCGGCGTTCTTCTCGACGAAACCGTTCAGCGCGGTGACATAGGCGTTGTGGTGCTTGCCGTGGTGCAATTCCAGCGTTTCCTGGCACATGCCGCGTTCGGCAAGAGCGGATTCGGCGTAAGAGAGGGCGGGAAGTTCGAAAGCCATTTCGGGGCTCCTTTCATTGGACGGCTTGCGCAGGCAGGCCGTATAGGATATTTTCCAAGCGATTGCTTTGAAAACCAACGGCAAGGATATGTCAAGAGAGAGCTTGGACAATTCCGACTGGTCGCCGCGCAGCCCGTCAGAGCGCATCCTGATGCTGCTCAAGATGCACGGAAAGCTGACGGCGGCGAATCTGGGCGAGAAGCTCGGCACCACCGGCGAGGCGGCGCGCCAGCAACTTGCGCGGCTGGCGAAGGACGGCCTGACGGTCGCCACCAGCGAGCCTTCCGGTGTCGGCCGTCCAACGCGGATCTGGAAACTGACGGCGGCGGGCCACGCCCGCTTTCCCGACACGCACGCCGCGCTGACGGTGCAGATCCTCGAGTCGGTCCGGTCCCTTCTCGGCGAAGCTGCGCTGGATCGCATCATCTCGAAGCGCGAGGACGAGACGCGCGCTCAGTACAAGGCCGCCATGGCCGGGAAGTCCGGCCTGAAGGAGCGCGTCGCCGCGCTTGCCGACCTGCGCTCGGCGGAAGGCTACATGGCCGGCTGGCAAGAAACCGATGACGGCGGCGTCCTGCTGGTCGAGAACCACTGCCCGATCTGCGCCGCCGCCACCTCCTGCCAGGACTTCTGCCGCGCCGAACTCGGCGTCTTCCGCGACGTCCTCGGTCCGGATGCCTCGGTCGAGCGCGCCGAGCATCTGGTCAATGGCGGCCGCCGCTGCAGCTACGTCATCCGGGAGACGAATGCATGACCACGCCGGAGACAGAACCGCTGCGCAGGATCCACCCCGATATCGAGCGCGCGCTCAACGAAGGCCTCGACGAGGCGATGATCCGCCGCGTCGTGGACCGTTTCTATGGGCTCGCCCGCGAGGACGATGTCATCGGCCCGATCTTCCTGCGCGTCGTTCCGGACGAACACTGGCAGGCGCATCTCGACACCATCGTCGATTTCTGGAGTTCGATGCTGCTCGGCTCCGGCCGCTATGACGGCCGCCCCATGCCCAAACACATGGCGATCCCGGAACTCGACGACGCGCATTTCATGCGCTGGCTCGCCCTTTTCCGCCGGACCGTCGAGGAACTGTGCCCGCCGGCGACCGCCGCCCTCTTCGTCAACCGGTCCGAGCGGGTGGGCAATTCGTTCCGCATCAACATCAAGATGCGCCGCGGCGAAGACATCATCCACTTGGCTCCGCTGGAACGCGAGGAACTGGCCTGAGCCCGACCCGCACAGTCACCATGCACCTCACCGAGAATTACGATCTCTCCGCCCGCAACACGATGGGCCTGCCTTCCGTCGCCCGTTTCGGCGCCACGCTCGCCCATACCGACGAGATCCCCGTCCTCGTCGAGCGCGCGCAGGCTTCGGGCCGGCCGCTCCATATCCTCGGCCGCGGCAGCAACTGTCTTCTGCGGGACAAGATCGACGCGGTGGTCGCGATCATGGCGACGCAGGGCAAAACGGTCCGCGACGACGGCGATGTCCATCTGGTGACCGCGCAGGCCGGCGAAGACTGGCCCTCCTTCGTCGAATGGACCGTCGAACGGGGGCTCGCAGGCCTGGAAAACCTCGCCGGCATTCCCGGCACGGTCGGCGCCGCGCCGGTCCAGAATATCGGCGCCTATGGCGTCGAACTGGACCAGCGCCTCCATGCGCTCACCGCTTATGACACGATCGAGCGCCGCTTCCGCATATTCCGGCCCGCCGAATGCGGCTTAGCCTATCGCACCAGCCTCTTCAAACAGGCGGCCGGGCGCTACATCATCGCCGATGTCACCTTCGCCCTCCCGGCGAATTGGCAGCCTGTGCTGCGCTATCCGGGCCTTGCCGATACGCCCGGCCTGAGCGACGCCCGGTCGGTCATGGAGAGGGTTCTCGCCCTGCGCGCGGTAAAACTCCCCGACTGGCGCGTTCTCGGCAACGCCGGCTCCTTCTTCCACAATCCGGTCGTCCCCGCCGCCCTCGCCCGCAGCATCCCCGACGCGCCGGGCCATGAGCAACCGGATGGCCGGGTGAAGCTGTCGGCCGCCTGGCTGATCGACACCTGCGGCTTCAAGGGCTATCGCCGCGGCGCGGCCGGCGTCTACGACAAGCACGCGCTCATCCTCGTCAACCATGGCGGCGCGACGCATGAGGACATCGCAGAGCTGTCGCGGGAGATCACGCAAGCAGTGCGGACACGCTTCGGTGTGGACCTCGTCCGCGAACCGGTTGAGGTCTCACTTGGCGCCGTCGCCGCCTGCGACGATCTCGCCTGATCCGCATCCCTCTCCTTGCAATCGGAGAAGAACGTTCTATATTGGTTCTCAGGACGAACGATCCGCGAGGCTCCTTCCAGATGTGTCGCGAGGTTCCGGACAAAGTCTGATTTGAGTTGATCGATCGCTTGGTGACCACGGAGGTACTGGCACCCTGAAGATCTCAACCAACGAGGGAAGCGGGCAACAGCCCGCTTTTTTTGTGCCCGGCGAAAGGCCTTGGGTTTCGTTCGATCCCGTTTCTCAAACGAGCACGCATCTGCGCGGGAGACGCGGAAGAATTGGAAATACCCGACCGTGTTCGTCGCACCAGCCGCTCATATCAACGATCCGCCAGAGAGCGAAGCAAAGAACACGGGCGGGAACGGCGACTTCCGGCGTCAACGCCGCGCGCCCACTCTCCCCCCTCGCGGGGGAGATGTCGGCGCAAGCCGACAGAGGGGGGTCATGGCGCCGATATCCAGCCGCCTCTCCCTTCAGGACAGCTCCCCACGAGGGAAGAGAACAGGTTCCACCCCTCAGTCCCGCACGCCCACCATGTCGAAACGATGCGGCGTGCCGTCTTCCAGCGGAAGCGGCCCGACGAGGCCGCGCCAATGCGCCACCGCGAAGCCGAGAACGATCATCGCGGTAGCCTGATGGATGAGCCCCCATTCGAGCGGCACATAGGTCAGCAGCGTGACGATCCCGAAGATCGCCTGCAGCGTCACGAGGCCGAACAGGATCGCGGCGCGGCGCGCATGGGTGGAGCCCGGTGCCCAGCGCCAGGCGAAGACCATGTGGACAGCCGCCGCCAGCCAGACGACCCAGGCGAAGGTGCGGTGGGCGAACTGCACGATCGCCGGCGTGTCGAAGTAATTCATCAGCCCCAGCGCCGGGTCCCATTGCGAAGACGGGAAGATGCCGTTGTCCATGGTCGGCCATTCGTTGAAGACGAGGCCCGCATCGAGCCCGGCGACGAGCGCGCCCAGATACATCTGCAAGAAGATCATGACGACGAGTAGTGCGGCGATCTTGTCGGACCGCGATGTCGGCTTCAAGTCGGGCGCATGCGGGGCGATACCTCGCGCCACCCACATGATCGACGCATAGATCAGGCTCGCCATCATAAGGTGCACGGCCAGCCGGTAATGGCTGACATCGACCCGTTCGGTCAGCCCCGACGTGACCATCCACCAGCCGATGAAGCCCTGCAGGCCGCCAAGCGCAAGAATGCCGAGAAGCGGCCATTTGATCCGCCGGTCGAGCCGGCCCGTCGCCCAGAAGAAAGCGAGCGGAAGCGCGAAGAGTACCCCGACGCTGCGCGCCAGCAGCCGGTGGCCCCATTCCCACCAGAAGATGCCCTTGAAAGCCTCCAGCGACATGCCGGCATTGACCTGCTCATATTCGGGGATCTGCTTGTATTTGGCGAATTCTTCCTGCCACTGCGCCTCGCCGATCGGCGGGATGACGCCATGGATCGGCTTCCATTCGGTGATCGACAGACCCGAATCCGTCAGCCGGGTCGCGCCGCCGACGACGACGAGCGCAATCAGGACGAGGAGCATGAGATAGAGCCAGCCGCGCACCTGGGCGCGATGGCGGATTTCGCGCATCTGCGCATCGAGCGCGAGCGGCCGTCCGGATGCGGCGGTGTCGAGTGTCATGTCCGTCATGGGCCTGTTCTGCCGGGCGAGGTCTGTCGTGTCGGAGACATAAAGCCGGCGGCCGCCCGTGAAAAGCGTCGCAATGCCGCAGAAGCGGGATTGGTTTTGCCGGTCGGGGTGCTACATAGCCCGCCAGTCGAAAAAGAAAAGCCCGATGCCCCCACGCCTGAAACGATTTATCGGCATGCTGATCCTCGTCGCGCTCGTCGTACTCTATGCGCTGATCGCGACGACGGTGGCGACCTACCGGCTTGCCGAGAGCCCCTGGTATATCCACCTCGCCTTCTTCGCGCTGTCCGGACTGGTCTGGGTGCTGCCGGCGATGGGCGTGATCAGCTGGATGGAGAAAAAGCCGAAAGACCGCGGCGACCAGCTCACACGGTAACGAAGCGGCGGCCCCGATTGGCCGGCGGCACAGTAATCCCGCTCAGCATGGTCTCGACATAGGAGACATGCTGATAATTCCCGTTCACCGATACGCGCGGCAGCGCCTGCATTGCGTCCTTGTGGCCCGGCATCAGCATTCCGTGCCGCGTGGTCACGCCCGTCTCGAAGCCGAGTTCGCGGGCGATGTCGACCTCGCGCTGGCCGACGGCCGCGGGAAATCCGTAGGGATAGGCCAGATGGCTCGGCCGCTTGCCCAGATGTTCGGCGAGCAGGTCGCGCGAGCGGGCCATTTCCTCGGCAGCGCGGTCGCGCGGCAGCCGGGCAAGCATGAAATGGTTCACCGTATGCGCGCCGATCGTGGCGAGCGGATCGCTGCCGAGCGCCCGCAATTCGTCCCAGTCGAGCAACGACGCGTCCGAATGCGCCCGCCGGTCGATGCCGTAGGTCTCGCACAGCGAACGCACCAGCTCCCGCTGCGCATCCTCGTCGATTTGCGTCCAGGCATACTGCATGAACTCGGCATAAGCCTTGTGCTTCGCGGCCGCGGTGCTGCAATCGAAGACCTTTCGGCCGGAGGCGGTGTTGAAAGCCACCTCGTCATTGGCCTCCACGATCATGTCGGCCAGTTCCCACCACAAATCCGCGCTGCGGTCCGCATAGCCCGGACAGACATAGATCGTGTAGGGCACGCCATGCGCCCGGAAGACCGGCGCGGCATACCCGACATTGTCGCGATAACCGTCATCGAGCGTCACGGCCAGGTAGCGCTCGTCCTCATGCCCGCGCCGCAACCGGTCGGCCGCCTCGTCCATGCTGACGAAGCGCGCATCCCGCTTCAGCTCGTCGAGAAGCCGGTCGAGAAACACCGGCTCGATCTCGAGAAGCCGGTTCAGGCCGACGCCGCCGCCATAGGGCCGCACGTGATGCAGCATCAGGATCGCCCCGACCCCGCTCAGCAGCGGACTGAACAGTGCCGAAAGCCCGCTATAGCGAGCCCCCTGCATATAGGTCTTGCGCATTAACGTCTTGATAACCGTCATCCAACCCTGGCGCCCCGTTTTCTCCTCCGGGAGGACAAAACGAAGTAAATTCGAAACTCTGCCATGCCATGCATGCCGACAAAGAGTTGAAACATGGTTGATGTCGAAACCGATGGCTGAAATCCAAACGATGACCGCGCTTTCCGTTCCGGCTTCCAGATCGCGACATGTCGAAGGCGTCCGGGTAGCCGTGCATTCCACCCGCGACGCGGCTCTCGCGGCGGTCGACGCGTTGCCTCGCGACATCGTCTGTTCGGGCTACCAAACCCCGTCCTTCCTGCGCGCATGGCTCCGCCACTCGCCGCACCGGCCCGCCTTCATCACGCTGACGGCGGAAGGCGCAGGTCCCGTCCTGCTGCCGCTCGAACACGCCGGCGCCAACGCGCTCGTCTATGTCGGCGAACGCCATGCCAACGGCAATTTCCCGGTCGGGCGCGCCCGCGATATCGAGGCGCTCGCCGCCGCCGGCGAAGAGGCGATCGTCGCCGCGTTACGCGCGGCGCAGCCGGACGCGCACGCCATAGTGCTGGAGCGGCAATTGCCGGAATGCCGAGGCATCGCCAATCCCTTCATTTTCGAGGGATCGACCGTGAGCCCCAATCCGGCGCTGTCGCTGTCGCTTGAAGGCGGCTTCGAGGCGGTGCTGTCGCGCCATTCGGCGAAACGCAAGCGCAAGCGCTTCCGCGGCCAGGAACGCGATCTCGAGCAGATCGGCGGCTATGCCTATGTGCCGATGGTCGAAGCCGACCGGGTCGACGAAACGATGAAGCGTTGTCTCGCGTTGAAGGCGGTGCATTTCGAGGCGGCGGGGATCAACGACGTCTTCGCCGAGGATCATGTCCAGGCGTTCTTCACCGAGGTTTTCCTCGAAGGCGCCCGCAGCGAACCGCATTCCTACATCTTGAAAACGATCGAGGCCGACGGCAAGCAAATCGCGATCAGCGCCTGCACCTGCCATGACGGCCGCCTCACGGTCGAGTTCAGCACCTACGATCCGGCCTATCGTGACTACAGCCCCGGCGACATGCTCTTCTTCCTGTCGATCCGGGAAGCGGCTGAAAACGGCGGCGAGATTTACGATTTCGGCGTTGGCGACGAGCTCTTCAAGCGCAATTGGTGCGAGATCGAAACCTGGCAGCGCGACACGATCATACCGCTATCGGCTCGCGGCCGTGCGCTTGCCGCCACGAGGAGCGTCCGCAACGCTCTGGTTCGCTCGCTGAAGCAGAACAAGAAACTCTGGCAGACCGCGAAGAAGATCCGGCGCGCGGTGCCGATCATGCGCATCGGCAACCGGCACCCCTGAACCGGCGGCTCAGCGCGCGAAGGTCTGGCGTGCTTCCGCTTCCAGCGGCATCGCGTCAACGCCGGCGGCCGTCACCAGCGTCAGGTCCTCGTAGCCTCCGGCGACAAGGTTCTCTGCCGTCTCGACGATTTCCGGCGACGCCGGATCGGCAACGCTGATCGCCACCTGGCCGCTGTCCCCGGTCAGCCGCTTCAGCCCTTCCGCATTGGTCGGTCCGCATTCGACGATCACGACATCATAGGCCGAGACCAGCGCATCGAGGATGATCGGCAGGCGGTCGGCGGCGCGCATCGCCTTGACCGGGTCGGCCGTGCCGGTCGGGATCACATGCGCGCCTGTCGCATAATCCGCATAGATGACGTCAGAGTAGGACGAGGACGCCGCCAGGAGATCGGTAATGCCGGGGCACTCGGTGTCGGCCAGCATGCGCCGCGACGCCGCGCCCGAACTGGTGAGGTCGATCAGCACCGTGCGCAAGCCCTCATAGGCCAGCGCCCGGGCGACGGCGACCGAGGCCGCCGCGCCTGCATCGCCTTCCGGCGAGACCAGGATCGCACGGTCCGCGCCGCTTTCGACGAGGTGGGCGACCAGCGCATCCACGCCATATTCGTCGCTGGCCGCCGGCTGCGTCTCGACATGCTCCAACGGAGCAGGCTCGGCAGGCGGCGTGACCGCGATCGGGATTTCCACTTCTTCTACGTAGTCCTCGCGCACATCCTCGCTTGCCGACGGCTCCTGCGTGATGACGACATTCATTGGCGCGGCCGCCGGCACGAAGGCTCTGCCAGAGAAGATTTCCCGGACCAGCGTCACGAGCATCATGATCAGCGCCGACACGAAGAACGCCGCCCCGAGCATCGGGATCATTTTCGGGAAGATCGGCGCCGCCGGCACGACCGCGCGCGAGATCAGCCGCGCCGTGGCCGGGGCATATTGCCCCTCGTCTCTCGACTGCGCCTCGCGGTAGCGGCCGAGATAGGATTCCAGCAGCGCGCGTTGCGAGGCGGCCTCCCGCTCCAGGGCGCGCAATTCGACCTCGCGCTCATTGGCATTGGCGGAAGCCACCTTCAGCGCGTTCAGTTGGTCGGTCAGTTCCCGCTCTCGCGCTTGTGCGATCTCGGCTTCGTTGCGCACGCCCGCGAGCACCTTGCGCGCCTCCTCGCGGATCCGGCGCGACAGATCGGCGATCTGCGATTGCAGGCCCTTGATGCGCGGATGGCCGGGCAACAGCGTCACCGACAGGTCGGCAAGCTCCGTCCGCAATCCGATTTCGCGCTCGCGCAGCCGCCCGATCAGCTCCGACTGGAGGACATCGGAAAGCGTGTCGATCGAAGCGCCGCCATCCAGCGCCGCCTTGATCGAACGCGCCCTCGCCTCCGCGCTCGAACGTTCGGCGCGGACCCGCGACAGCTCGGTGCTCAGCTGGCCGAGCTGCTGCGTTGCAAGGACTGAACTGTTGGTGCCGTCGCCGATGAGAAGATCCGACGAGGCGCGGAAATCGGCAACAGCGGCTTCGGCCTTGCGCACGCTATCCTTCAGGTCGGTAATCTCGTCGGCAAGATAGTCCGCGGCGCGGCCGGTCGAGTCGAGCTGCGCCTTGCTTTGCAGCTGCAGATAAGCCGCCGCAAGCGCATTCGGAAATCTGGCGGACAGCTCCTTGTCCTGCGAACTGAAACCGATACCGATCACGCGCGACTTCGGAACGGTATAGACGTCGAGCCGTTCGTTGATCGCATCGAGAATGCGTTTCTCGGGAGAAACCAGCGACGGATCCTCGATCAGCCCGAGCGCGACCATTCCCGCCTTGAGGCTCGACATGGAGCCCGTCGGATTGAATTCATCGTTTTCTTCAAGCTTCAGATCGGTCGCGACCTGCATGAGAAGATCGCTGGAGCGCAGGATCTCAACCTGGCTGGCCACCCCTTCCGGGTCGAGGAGCGACGACGTGGTATCGGACCGCTGATCGCTGCCCTGCGGGCGCGTGAACACCGATTCGCTCGATTCGATCAGGATGCGCGCCTCGGACCGGTATTTCGGCGTCATCGAGGACAGAAGCAGGAACGCCAGCCCCGTTATGACGATTATCCCGGCAACGATCAGGATCTTGTCGCGCCACAACGCACCAAAGAGCCTGCCGATATCGATATCGGCATCCTGCGTCGTGTTCTCCATGCGCGCCATAATCATTACCCCGGCAATCGGACTGTATGGAGCGAGTCCTAAAGGAACATGGTTTCCGGGCGGTAAATGGCGCCGTAACCCTTTGTTGAGAACTTGCCCGCCTCACGCTTGGAAAAGCGCCTCCCTTTACCGGCCATTAACCCTAACAGACCAATAACGGATACGTGGCGGCTCGCCGTCACCGCTATTCGAGGTTGCAATGATCCGGCTCTTTCGCATGGGACTCGCTTGGGCGGCGTGCCTTGTCGCCCTCAGCTCAATCGCGGGCTGCTCGGGCTACCGCCCGGCGCCAGCCGCCTTTCACGAGGCGATCAACCAGCCCTATATGCTCGACGCCGGCGACAAGATCCGCGTCACCGTCTTCGATCAGGCCGACCTGACCAATACCTATTCGATCGACCAGTCCGGCTATATCGCCTTCCCGCTGATCGGCGCGGTCGCGGCGCGCGGACGCACCGTCCAGCAGATGGAAGGCCAGATCGCGGCCCAGTTGCGAAACGGCTATCTGCGCGATCCCGACGTGTCGATCGAGGTCGATCAGTACCGCTCGATCTTCGTCATGGGCGAAGTCGGCGCATCCGGCCAGTATCAATATGTACCCGGCATGACCGTGCAGAATGCGATCGCGGCCGCCGGCGGCTTTTCGGCGCGCGCCAACCAGGCAAATGCTGACATCACCCGGAAGATAAACGGACGCGTCATTACCGGACGGGTGCTGATCAGCGATCCGCTGCTGCCGGGCGACACGATCTTCGTCCGCGAACGCCTTTTCTGAGGAACGGGAAAACGCCGATCATGGCCAGTGGCGACTCCCTGCGCATCGTCCACGTCTTGCGAGCCCCGATGGGCGGACTGTTTCGCCACGTGCGCGACCTCGCCATGGCCCATCAACAGTCCGGGCATCAGGTCGGCGTGATCTGCGATGTCGCCGGCACGCCCGGCTACAACGAGGCGATGATCGCCGAGCTTGCGGATACGCTGACGCTTGGCCTGCACCGGACGCAGATGCGCCGCGCGGTCGGCCCGGGAGACATATGGGACTCCCGCAACATTCTGAAAATCATCAAGGAATTGCAACCGAACGTCCTGCATGGACACGGCGCGAAGGGTGGCGTATTCGCCCGCGCCCTCGGTTCACTGGTACGGGTTGAAAGGTCTCGCGTAGCCCGTCTCTATTCGCCGCATGGCGGCAGCCTCCACTACGGCGCCGAAAGCCGCGCCGGGCGGCTCTATTTCCGTGTCGAGCGGATGCTGGAAGGCCTGACCGACCACATCCTGTTCGTCGCCGATTTCGAGCACCGCACCTATGTGGAGAAGATCGGCGAACCGAACTGCGCGTGGTCGGTCAACTATAACGGCCTGCAGCCCGCCGAATTCGAACCGGTGACGCCGGACGAGGATGCCGCCGATTTCCTCTTCCTCGGCGAATTGCGCGAGTTGAAAGGCCCGGACATCTTCCTGCGAGCGCTTGCCAAATTGCGCGCCGAGGGCCGCGAGACTGTCCGTGGCGTGATGGTCGGCGACGGTCCCGACGCGCAGAAGACGAAAGCGCTGGCCCGGGAATTGTCGCTCGACGAGGCCGTGACCTTTCACGCCCCGATGCCCGCCCGCAGGGCATTCGCGATGGGACGCTGTTTCGTGATGCCGTCGCGGGCCGAGGCCATGCCCTATGTCGTGCTTGAGGCGCTCGCCGCCGGCCTGCCCGTCATCGCCGCGAATGTCGGCGGAATCCCCGAGATTTTCGGCGGCGAAAGCCCGGCGCTGATCGCGCCGGAGACCGGCGAAGCCGCGCGCCTGATGCGCATCGCCCTCGACGAACCGGACAGGGTTGCCGGCTGGCAACCGCCACAGACGGACCTCACCAGACTGTTTTCGGTCGAAACCATGGCCTCCAACGTCCTGCAAGCCTATCGCTCCGCGTTAACCATAGGAGCAAACGGAGGTGCCCGAACGGAACGCCTATCAAGCGTTTCTTAGTGGCTTTGAACTAAAGCGGGCCTGAACGACCGCGAAGGTTCCGATGAACAAGATCGATCCAGGCTTGCGCATTTCCGCGAAGATGATCCGGGAAACGGCGTCCGGGGAAAAACCCGATCCCGCCGAAACCGAGCTCAATCCGCTTGTCGAACGCATCGCCGAGGAATTCCAGGGCGACACGATCTCGCCCGTCATGGTCAGCGGCTATCTGCGGATCGGCGAATTTGCCGGCCTGGCCGCGATCGGCCTCGGCATCATGGTCAGCTATCTCGGCTTCGAGCAATTCTGGCAATACGCCCTGGCGATCGCTTTCGGCCTGACCATCTTCGTGACCCTCAACGAGACCATCGGCGGCTATGCGATCCGTGCGCTTCGCAAGCCGATGAAATGGTTTCCCCGGGTCGCGCTCTCCTGGTCGGCGAGTTTCGCGGCGCTGGCTATCACCGGCTTCGTGCTGAAGATCTCGCTGGAGTTCAGCCGTTTCTGGGCTGGGTCATGGTTCGTCGGCGGCCTTCTTTTCCTGCTTTTGACGCGGCTTCTCCTGTCGATGCGCATCCGCAAATGGACGCAGGACGGGACGATGGAACGGCGCGCCGTGATCGTCGGCGGCGGCAAACCCGCAGAAAAGCTGATCCGCGCGCTGGAAGCGCAACGCGACAACGATATCCGCATCTGCGGAATTTTCGACGATCGCGACGACGTACGCTCGCCGCCCATGGTCGCGGGCTATCCGAAGCTCGGCAACATCTCCGAACTCGTGACCTTCGCCCGTCATGCCCATATCGACATGCTGATCGTGTCGTTGCCGATGGACGCTGAGGATCGCGTGCTGGCGATGCTGAAGAAGCTTTGGGTCCTGCCGGTCGACATTCGCCTGTCGGCCCACTCCAACAAGCTGCGCTTCAAGCCGCGCGCCTATTCCTTCGTCGGCTCCGTGCCGATGCTGGACATTTTCGACAAACCGATCCGCGACTGGGATTCGGTCGCCAAGCGAACCTTCGACATCGTCTTCTCGCTGCTCGGCATCGTCGTCTTCTCGCCAATCATGTTGGGGACTGCCATCGCCATCAAGCTGGACAGCAAGGGCCCGGTCATCTTCAAGCAGAAGCGGCACGGCTTCAACAACGAGGTTATCGACGTCTTCAAGTTCCGCTCGATGTATACCGATCAGTGCGATCCGTCTGCATTGAAGCTGGTCACCAAGGGCGATCCCCGCGTCACCCGCGTCGGCCGGATCATCCGCAAGACTTCGATCGACGAACTGCCGCAATTCTTCAACGTCCTGCTCGGTAATCTTTCGCTGGTCGGCCCGCGGCCGCATGCGGTCACGGCAAAGGCCGCCAATGGCCTCTATATGGAAGTCGTCGACGGCTATTTCGCCCGCCATCGCGTGAAGCCGGGCGTCACCGGCTGGGCGCAGATCAATGGCTGGCGCGGCGAGACCGATACGGATGAGAAGATCCGCCAGCGCACGGATTTCGATCTCTACTACATCGAAAACTGGTCGATCCTGTTCGACCTGAAAATCCTGTTCCTGACGCCCATTCGGCTGCTGAACACGGAAAACGCCTATTGACCGGCGCCACGCTTACCGTCTCGCACGAAACAGCCAACAGGGCGCTCGCTACCAGGCTGGTCAATGCATCGATCTGGCTCGGCGTCTTCCTGTCGGGCTTCGTCCTGTTCGAGCCGGCGCCCTATGAGCTCTTCGTCGCCCTGCTGATCGGACTCTGGACGATTACAGGCGCGCTGACGATCCCGCGCAGCGTCATGTTCCTGCTCATCACGATGATCGTTTTCAATATCGGCGGCATCATCTCGATCACGCAGATGGAGGATTGGCGCAACACGCCGCTTTACATCGCCAGTTCGCTGTTCCTGGCGCTGAGCGCCGTCTTCTTCGCTTCGCTGATAGCCGAGCGACACGAACGCCTGGCGCTCATGTACAATGCCTGGACCGCCGGCGCGGTGCTGACCAGCCTGTTTGCGATTGCCGGCTATTTCGGCGTCATCCCGGATTCCGGCAGTTTCACGCTTTACGGCCGCGCCAAGGGCTTCTTCGAGGATCCCAACGTCTTCGCGCCCTATCTGACACTGCCGACGCTTTTCTCGGTCTATCTGCTGCTGACCCGCCCGTTGCGCTCGCTCCTGCCGGTATCGGCCGTGGCCGCTGTCCTTTTGCTGGCGACCTTCCTGTCCTTCTCGCGCGCGGCCTGGGGCCTCCTGCTGCTCAGCTGCATGATCCTCGTGGCGGCCCTGTTCATCAACAGCCGCTCCGGCAAGTTCCGGATGCGGATCATCGTCCTTTCGATCTTCGCGGTTGTCGGCGCGGCGATGGTGCTCGCGATCGTCCTCCAGATCGATTCCGTGCGCTCCCTGTTCCTCGACCGCGCGCAGCTGTTGCAGGATTACGACGCGTCCCGTTTCGGACGCTTCGAGCGGCATCTGATGGGCTTCATGCTGGCGACGCAAAAGCCTCTCGGCATCGGGCCGCTGGAATTCGGCTATCTCTTCGGCGAAGACACACACAATATCTGGCTGAAGGCGCTGTTCGATTATTCCTGGCTCGGCTTCCTGGCCTATATGACGATGACGATCGTGACGCTTGCCGCGGGCTTCCGAATCCTGTTCCGCGACCGGCCCTGGCAGCCCTATCTGCTATGCGCCTATATCGTCTATCTCGGCCATGTCGCGATCGGAAACGTCATCGACACCGATCACTGGCGGCACTTCTATCTTCTGCTCGGAATCATCTGGGGCTGCATCGCGCTGGAGGCGCAATATATGCGCGGCAACGGCCCCGCTATGCGTCAGGAAACCTCGAGCAATTCCCGATAGATCGCATTGATCGCGCCCGCCTCGATCTCGATGCGGAAATTCTCCTCGACATGGCGCACGGCGTTCGCGCTCCACTGCGCCCGAATGGCCGGATCATCGAGAAGCTCTGCCGTCGCACGCGTCAAAGCGTCGATATCCTCGATATCGACGAGGCGCCCGGTCTGCCCGTCGGCGACGAGATCCTCGAAGGCGCCGGCGCGGGTGGCGACGACGGGGACGCCGCAGGCCATCGCCTCCAGCGGGGTCAAGCCGAAGCCTTCCCAGCGCTGCGGCGCGATATAAAGATCGAGCGCCTTGAACCAGGGCGAGATGTCCCAGTGCTTTTCTTCCGGCAGGAACAGGATCCGGTCGGCAAGCCCGGCCTCCCTCGCCTTCACGGCAAGATCGTCGGCGAAGGTCCGGTTCTCCTCGGTCACCCCGCCCATCATCACGGCGATCGCCTCCGGCCGGTCCGGCAACAGGCGAAGCATGGCCTCGACGAAGAGATCGTTGCCCTTCTGATAGCGCACGCGCCCGAAACACCCGACAAGGACGGCCTCTTCCGGCAGTCCCAGCCGCCGCCGGATGTCTCGCCGGTCAGAAGGCGGGCTGAAAAGCGCCGTATCAATGCCGTGGTGGATGACCGTGTTCGGCACCTCCAGGAAGCCGGCGGATTTCGAACTCGTCGCGATGACCCGGTCCATCCGGCGGATCAGCCATTTGGTGAAAGGCTTGTGGTCGCGCTGCGCCGCCGAGGTGAAGACCAGCCGCAGGCGCTTGCGCAGAACGGTTTTGAGAAGCAGGCCGACGACCATCTCGATATTGCGGCGAGCGTGCCACACCCGGACGCCGGACGGTCCCTTGCGCGCCATCAGCGCAACATCAAGAAGTGAGACCTGCGGGATGTCGGAGGGGATGGCCGGTCCGACCGTCGCGATGCGCATGGATCGCGCCTGAACCGGCACAAGCCGGAAAACGGTGGAGGTCACGCCCGACATGCGCTTCTTCAGATTGGGCGCGAGGATGTCTATCTCGCCGATATCCACCGAATTGCGCTTGGCTGCGCGCTCCATGCCGATCAAACCCGCTCACACATCCAGCCGCATCCGCCCGCCGGAAAATCCGGCAGGCCGCGATTTCAAAACGCGACCGGCAGATGCGCGGGGAAAAGAATGGTCGGAGCGGCGGGATTCGAACCCACGACCCCTTGACCCCCAGTCAAGTGCGCTACCGGGCTGCGCTACGCTCCGAACCGCGGAAAGCCCTAATTTATCGTCGTTATCGAGGCAAGCGGTAATTCCATCGAAGCCCGCAATTCGACACGAGCCCTACTGCAAAGCGCGGATTTCGTCGTTGGCGAGCCGCAAGCGGTCGGACATGATCCGTACCAGATTGCCGAGGATAGTCGTCATGATCATCGGCGATTCCATGCTCAATTCGCGGATTCGGTCCACGGAGAAGCCATAGCAGATGACCGGCACGTCGGCGATCACGTCGGCCGAGCGCTTGCCGCCATCGAGAAGCGCCATCTCCCCGAAGGGCCCGCCCTGCCCGACCGAGCCGATCCGACGCGCCCTGCGCCCGTCGACATTGACGGAGACGCTGACCGAACCGCGCCCAACGACAAAGAAGATGCGCGCATCGTCGCCTTCACTGATGATCTTGTCGCCGGCGTTGAACTGGAACGTCGTCACTTCCGCCGACAGCCGGCGCAGATCGTCAGCCGCGAGACCGTCGAAGATCTCGATCTCATGCAGCGGAATGATGCGGTCGTCGCGGCGCAGGTCCGAATGCAGCAGGATCGCTTCCTCGAACTGTTCCACAGCCGCATCCGTGTCGTCCATCAGCGTAACCCTGGAGCTTCTGTGAAAACGCGCCTCCAGCGCCGTGCGCAGCCCTTCAAGGTCGGTCTTTTCCGACAGCTCCGTGAAGACGATGTTGCATCCCTTGGCCGCGAGGACTTCCGCCGTCTGGCAGATCAGTTCGATGGCGGTGCGGTCGGCATAGGCGGCGCGCTTCATGTCGACGATCACGGTCGCCTCGGGCTTGGCAATTTCCGACAGCCGCCGCAGGAAATTCTCAGCCGAGCCGAAGAACAGGGCGCCCTGGATCTCCAGCACGATCAGCCGGTCGCTCTGGGCGGCCAGGAATTCGCGTTCGGTTTTCGAGCGAACGCGTTTCGACGGGACGGCGGCGGCGGAATATTGACGGCGGATGACCGAGTGGACATCGGTGCGGCCATCGAAGACATGCAGGCTGAAGTCGTGCGAGAGCTTCTTGCAGGCCTCGACGCCGCGCACGCTGTTGCCGACCCGGTCCAGCGGCGGCGAATAGACGGCGACGCCTAACTGGCCCGGTATGACCGCGATGATGCCGCCGGAGACGCCGCTTTTCGCCGGCACGCCGACATCGAACGCCCACTGGCCGGCATAGTCATACATGCCGCAGGTGCTCATCACGGTCAGCACGTCGCGGACATTATCCGGCGACAGGACGCGGTCGCCCGTCAAAGGATTGACGCCTTGCGTGGCCAGCGTCGCCGCCATCACCGCCATGTCCCGGCAGTCGACGCTGATCGAACATTGCCTGAAATAGAGATCGAGCACGTCCTCCGGATCTCGCTCTAGCATGCCGGTGTTCAGCATCATGTAGGCGATGGCGCGATTGCGGTGGCCGGTCGCGTGTTCCGAGCGGAACACGGCGTCGTCGATATCGAGTTCGCGTCCGGCGAACCGGCTGAACCAGTCCATCATGCCCGCGAGACGGTCCTCGGGCGTGTCGCCGTCGACCAGTTCGGCAATGGCGATGGCGCCGGCATTGACCATCGGGTTGTAGGGACGATTGGTGAGCTCGTCGAGGACGATCGAATTGAAGGATTCGCCGGTCGGTTCGACACCGACCTTCTTCATGACCTGCTCCTTGCCGTGACGCTGCAAGGCGTAGCCGTAATTGAACGGCTTCGACATCGACTGGATCGTGAAGCGGTTGTCCACGTCACCGGCGGTGTAGACCTGTCCGTCAACGGTCGCGATGCAGATGCCAAACGTCGCCGGATCGGCCTGACCCAATTCCGGAATGTAGGTCGCTACATCGCCGTCGGTGTTGGATTGAAGAAGCTTATGCAGGGCGCCCAGGTAATCGCTGATAGGCGAAACCGTTGATTTCATTCACTTAAACCCCAAACCATTCCGGCAGCGCCCTGATCCCGAACCCGGAATGCTGCATTGCAAACAAGTTAATAAAGACGGGAAACGATTGATCTTGCAAGAAAAAGCGGCCCCGACGGTAAGTTGGAGCCGATAAATTGTGAAGAACGGACGACCGGTCCTCGCCGAAAGTCGGCGGCCGGCTAGCGGGATTGGTCGAGAAGCCGCTTGCACTCAAGGAGGTCGAAAAGCGCTTCCTGCAGAAGTGCGCGGTTTTCCTTGTCGAGTTGCGACGTGCCTGTTCCCTCGGTTTCATCGTCGCTCTTGGCGCCGAGACCGAAGATGCCCTTGCCACGGGCCTTGGACTCGCCGACCAGCATGTTCGCGTCATTGTCGGCGGTTGCCGAAACACGCGGCCGTTCGCGCTTCTCCTCCGCCTCGGAGGCCCGCGCCGCCTCGGCGTTCTTGCGCGTCATCTCCTCGAAGGCGGACATGTCGCCCGTGCCGATCGCCACGGCGAAATGCACGCCGTTTTCGCGCAGCAGCTTCTGGACGCCCTTGATCGTGTAACCCTCCTCGTAAAGGAGGTGTTTGATACCGCGCAGCATGTCGACGTCATTGGGGCGGTAGTAACGCCGGCCGCCTCCGCGTTTCATCGGCTTGATCTGGGAGAAGCGCGTTTCCCAGAAGCGCAGGACGTGCTGGGGAAGATCCAGTTCGTCGGCGACTTCGCTGATCGTGCGAAAGGCGTCGGGGCTCTTTTCCATTGGCTACACTCTTCCCTGCGAATCCCTGTAATACTAACGTCTGGCAGGGCATGCGCAAAGCCGCGCTGCCGAATACTGCAACATTTCTGTATTGAAATTCATAGGGCCGAGACAGCCCGCAGCCGCCTAGGTTTCGGACCCGCCGCTCGAATGCGCGTCCGCGATTTTCTGTTTCAAGACATTGGATGCCTTGAAAGTCAGCACGCGGCGCGGAGAGATCGGCACCTCTTCACCGGTTTTGGGATTACGGCCGATGCGCTCGGCCTTCGAACGCACCTGAAAGGTCGCGAAGGACGACAGCTTCACGGTTTCGCCGCGAACGACAGCGTCGCAAATCTCGTCGAGAATCATCTCGACCAACGAAGCGGATTCGCTGCGTGACAGCCCGACTTTGCGGTAGACCGCCTCGGCCAGATCTGCACGCGTAAGCGTTTTGCCTCCCATCTGACTGGGCTTCCCCTCAACACACTGAAAAGTCAAAAGAAAGGCTACCTTGTGACCGGTCGGGGGTCAAGCAAGGTAACCGGGACAGCCGGAAATAATTACCAGCGCACCAGAATCGCACCCCATGTAAAGCCGCCGCCCATCGCTTCCAGAAGGACCATATCGCCCTTCTTGATGCGTCCGTCGGCGACCGCGACGGACAGCGCCAGCGGCACGGATGCAGCCGAGGTGTTGCCGTGCCGGTCGACGGTGATGACGACCTTTTCGTCAGCGATTCCAAGCTTTTTCGCCGATGCCTCGATAATCCGGCGGTTGGCCTGGTGCGGCACGAACCAGTCGATATCGTCGGCGGTAATGCCCGCGACCGAGAAGGAATCCTCGATCACGTCGGTGATCATGCCGACCGCGTGACGGAAAACCTCGCGTCCCTGCATGCGCAGATGGCCGACCGTCTTGGTTGTGGACGGACCGCCATCCACATAAAGCTTCGACTTGTGACAGCCGTCGGAACGCAGCTTCGCCGCGATGATGCCGGTATCTGACGTCAGGCCGGCACCTTCGGAGGCCTCGACCACGACGGCCCCCGCCCCGTCTCCAAACAGAACGCAGGTTGTGCGGTCTTCCCAGTCGAGCAGGCGCGAAAAGGTCTCCGCGCCGATGACCAGCGCGCGCCGGGCCATTCCGCCGCGGATATAGAGGTCGGCGGTCGTCAGCGCATAGATGAAACCGGAGCAGACCGCCTGCACGTCAAATGCCGCACCATGGCGAATGCCGAGCCGATTCTGGATGTCGACGGCGGTCGCCGGGAATGTGTTGTCGGGCGTCGAGGTCGCCAGCACGATCAGGTCGATATCGTCCGGCTCCAGCCCTGCGGAGGCAATCGCATTGCGCGCGGCTTCCTCGCCGAGCGAGGCCGTCGTCTCGTCGTCTCCGGCGATATGGCGTTGCCGGATGCCGGTGCGCTGGATGATCCACTCATCGGACGTGTCGACGATATGCTCGAAATCCCGGTTGGTCATGATGCGCTTGGGCAAGGCGCTTCCGATACCGGTTACCGCTGTTCTTATCATTGCCTGGACTGTCACTCCGGATTACCGCTTGCGGCCGCCTTTTCGGATACGTCTTCCGGATGCTTGCCGTGGAAATTCTTCAGGTCTGTTTCGATTTTTTGCAGCAACGCGTTGCGGACCATGTCGTAACCGACATCGATCGCCGCCGCGAACCCCTCGTCGTCGGTGCCGCCATGGCTCTTGATGACAATGCCGTTCAAACCGAGAAAGACGCCGCCATTGACCTTGCGGGGGTCCATCTTGTCGCGCAGGCGGCGAAACGCGCCGCGCGCCAGCAAGTAGCCGATCCGGGCCATCACCGTCCGACTCATCGCGGCCCGCAGATATTCGGCGATCTGCTTTGCGGTGCCCTCGGCTGTCTTCAGCGCGATATTGCCGGAAAAGCCTTCGGTGACCACCACGTCGACCGTGCCCTTGCCGAGATCGTCGCCCTCGACGAACCCGTGATAGTCGAGCGCCGGCAGATCGGCCTCGCGCAGCAGCCGCCCGGCTTCCTTGACCTCTTCCTGGCCCTTGATCTCCTCGACGCCGACATTGAGCAGGCCGACGGTCGGCCGCTTCACCTCGATCAGGGCGCGCGCCATCGCCGCGCCCATCACCGAGAAATCGACGAGTTGCCTGGCGTCGGCGCCAATCGTCGCGCCGACGTCGAGCACGATGCTCTCGCCGCGCAGCGTCGGCCATATGGCGGCGATGGCGGGACGCTCGATCGCGGCCATGGTGCGCAGGCAGAATTTCGACATCGCCATCAGCGCGCCGGTATTGCCGGCCGAGACGCAGACATCCGCCTCGCCATTCTTCACGGCCTCGATGGCCTTCCACATGGAGGATTTCCAGCGGCCGTTGCGCAGCGCCTGGCTCGGCTTGTCGTCCATGCGAACCGAGACTTCGCAATGCTCGAAGCGCGACGCCGCCTTGAGTTTCTCATGGCGGTCGAGCACGGGCAGGACCTGGTCTTGCTGACCGAAGAAAACGAAACGCAATTCGGGGTGGCGCTCGAGCGATTTCGCCGCACCCGGGATCACGACCGCCGGCCCGTGATCTCCGCCCATTGCGTCAATCGAGACTGTTATCAAACCATCCGATCCCGTTTTTCGTCTGCCTTTGGCAGTTGGCCGGGCCTCCCGGCGACCGGCGCGCAGACCATAGCTATTCTGCCGGAGGTCTCAACACCTTATTTTCCGGTTTGTTTCGTTTCACAGCTTATCGCGAAGCGCCGCCAGCCGGGCGAACGGATTGTCGTCAGCGTCCTCGCCGCCATCGTCATCGGTCGACGACGCCTCGTCCAGTTCAGCGCCCGGCGCACGCGGATAGGGATCGATAGCGAGTTCGAAGAATTCCTCGGCAATCGCGCCGGCATCGATCGTGCCGCCCTCGAACGTCTCGGGAATGTCCGGCCCCTCCGGATCGACAATCAGGGCGCCGTCATCGTCCAGCGGTCGCCTCAGCGGCGAATCCTCCGGCAGGAAGACCGCATCCACCGGAATATCGAGTTCCGAAACGACCGGTTCGAGCGTGACGATACACTCCTGCACGATCTTTGCCCGGATCGTGCCGCGCATCCGCACGCCGTCCTTGCGCCAGCGTTTCAGCTCCAGATCGGCCAGAAAGCTCTCGACCGACGACAAGCCATGGGCTTCCGCGAGTTCGTTACGTTCGGCTTCGGTGGCGTCGATGCGCACCGGAAAACCCGTCGTCGGAAGGGTCGAAACGGTGACCGTCCGCGAAACTGGACTACGGGAGCATTCTGCGTGCCGCTCCGTCATGATCAGCCCTCCGTCTGAGCGACAGGTTCCGGAAAACGGATGACGCCCGCCAACAGCTCCGCATCGGGGATCTGCTTTAATTCTTCCGCCGCGTGCATCATGTAGCCCGCCATATTGGCGCGGTCGATCGCATCGGGCGTTTCCGGCGCGATATTGCGGGCTATGGCCTCACCCAGCGCTTCTGCATCGCTTTGGTCGAGCGCTTTCCAGTAATTACCCATGCGTCCATAGAACATGCGGGCAAGCTTTTTCATGCGTTTCGGCACCGACGGATCGCCGACGCCAAGCTCTCGAATCGAATGATCCACATCCTTGAAGAACTCGTCGAGGACGTCCTGCGACAAGCCCTCTGCTGCGCCTTCCAGTCCGCGGGTACGGTAGAGAAAGAGAATCATGTGCAGTCCGACGCTTTCGTAGCGCCCAAGCGGCGTGTCCGGAACGCCCCAGTCGGCGTAGAAGACCGGATTGCGCGCCGCCGTCACGATCGAGGCATAGGCCGTATCGACAATTCTTCGGTTCAGGTTCGACCTTCGCCGAAACAGTGACATAATCATTGTGCAAACGCACCTTTCATAGCGCCGGCCATCCGAGCCGGCGATCTTGAAACCGGACGGGACTCGGTTTACCGAACCAGTCCCGGGACAGGCCTCGGCCTTTAAGACTGACGGAGATGATGGTGACGCCACGAAAAATCAAGTCGAGAATGCGATTGGCGTCTGCCCTTCCCGTTTTGCTTGCGTCCGGTACGATCGCGCTCAGCGGCTGCACGACCGCCAAGGTGCTCTCGCCCAGCTCGTTTTCGCCGAGCGAAACCTACAAGCAGGGCTTCGTCATCGACGAGCAGACGCTGCAGCTCGTGCCGCCCGGATCCAGCCGCGAGCAGGTCCTGCTGACGCTCGGCACGCCGACGACGAAGGAAGTCTTCGACAACGAGGTCTTCTACTACATATCGCAAACCCGCACCCGCCCGGTGGCCTTCATGAAGCCGAGGCTGGTCGATCAGCGCATCCTGGCCGTCTATTTCTCGGAGGACGGCACCGTCGATCGTATCGCCAATTACGGAATGCAGGACGGCCGTGTATTCGATTTCATCACCCGCACGACACCGACGCGCGGCAAGGACGAGACCTTCCTCGTCCAGATCCTGTCCGGCGGCCTCGCGCCGACCGCGGAAGGCGCGCTGCGGAGGTAATCCGGAACAAATGTCCGGCAACAAAAAACCGGCGGTGGTTTCCCACCGCCGGTTTTGTTTTGAGCCCGATTGGCGTCAGTGCGCCAGGATCGCCAGCAGCAGCAGGGCCACGATGTTGGTGATCTTGATCGCCGGGTTGACGGCCGGGCCGGCGGTGTCCTTGTAGGGGTCGCCGACCGTGTCGCCGGTGACCGAGGCCTTGTGGGCTTCGGAACCCTTCTCGTGCTTGACTCCGTCCTTGTCGACAAAGCCGTCCTCGAAGGACTTCTTGGCGTTGTCCCACGCGCCGCCGCCCGAGGTCATCGAGATGGCGACGAACAGGCCGTTGACGATCACGCCGAGCAGCATCGCGCCAAGCGCGGCGAAGGCGGATGCCTTGGAGCCGGAGATCAGCAGTACGCCGAAATAGACGACCAGCGGAGCCAGAACCGGCAGCAGCGACGGGATGATCATTTCCTTGATCGCCGCCTTGGTCAGCATGTCCACCGCACGGGCATAGTCCGGACGGTCCTTGCCTTCCATGATGCCGGGCTTTTCCTTGAACTGCCTGCGCACCTCCTCGACCACAGCGCCGCCCGCACGACCGACGGCCGTCATGGCGATGCCGCCGAAGAGATAGGGGATCAGGCCGCCGAAGATCAGGCCGGCCACCACATAGGGGTTGGACAGCGAGAAGGAAATATCGCCCATGCCCTGGAAATAGGGGAAGCGATCGGAGTTCTCGGCGAAGAACGTCAGGTCGTTCGAGTAGGCGGCAAACAGCACCAGCGCGCCAAGACCGGCGGAACCGATCGCGTAGCCCTTGGTGACGGCCTTGGTCGTGTTGCCAACCGCGTCGAGCGCGTCGGTCGACTTGCGCACTTCCGGATCGAGACCCGACATCTCCGCGATGCCGCCGGCATTGTCTGTAACCGGGCCGAAGGCGTCGAGCGCGACGATCATGCCGGCAATGCCGAGCATGGCCGTGACCGCGATGCCGGTGCCGAACAGGCCTGCCAGCTGGAAGGTCACGATGATGCCGCCGACGATGACGATCGCCGGAAGCGCGGTGGCTTCGAGCGAAACGGCAAGGCCCTGGATCACATTGGTGCCGTGTCCCGTCACGGAAGCCTGTGCGATCGAGTTGACCGGACGCTTGTTAGTGCCGGTGTAGTACTCGGTGATCACCACGATCAGGGCGGTGACGATCAGGCCGACCAGGCCGCAGATGAACAGGTTCGTGCCGGAGACGACCGAGCCGTTGTTCAGGGCGATGTCGCCCCAGCCGATGGTCAGTGACGTCGCGGCGCCGAGACCCACCACCGACAACACGCCTGTGACGATGAGGCCCTTGTAGAGCGCGCCCATGATCGAGCCGTTGGTGCCGAGCTTGACGAAGAACGTGCCGATGATCGAGGTCAGGATCGAAGCACCGCAGATCAGCAGCGGGTAGAGCATGACAGACGCGAGCACGTCGGAACCCGCGAAGAAGATCGCGCCGAGAACCATCGTGGCGACAACCGTCACCGCATAGGTCTCGAACAGGTCGGCCGCCATGCCGGCGCAGTCGCCGACATTGTCGCCGACATTGTCCGCGATGGTGGCCGGGTTGCGCGGATCGTCCTCGGGAATGCCCGCTTCCACCTTGCCGACGAGGTCGCCGCCGACATCCGCACCCTTGGTGAAGATGCCGCCGCCGAGACGGGCAAAGATGGAGATCAGCGAGGCGCCGAAGCCGAGCGCGACGAGCGCGTCGATGACCACGCGGTCATCGGAGGCCATGCCCATGACCTGGGTCAGGACGTAATAATAGATCGAGACGCCGAGCAGCGCGAGACCGGCGACGAGCATGCCGGTGATGGCGCCCGACTTGAAGGCGATCTCGAGACCGCCGGCGAGGCTGTGCGAGGCCGCCTGCGCGGTGCGCACATTGGCGCGGACCGAAACGTACATGCCGATATACCCGGCGAGGCCCGAAAGCACCGCGCCGATCAGGAAGCCGAAAGCGGCCTCTCCGTTCAGCAAGAACCATGTGACGATGAACACCACGACACCGACGATGGCAATCGTCGTGTACTGGCGGTTGAGATAAGCCTGCGCGCCTTCCCGGATCGCACCCGCGATCTCCTGCATGCGCGCATTTCCCTGGTCTGCGGCCAGGACCGATTGCGTGGCCCAGATCGCGTAAACGATCGAAAGCAGTCCGCAAGCGATGACAGCTAAAAGTACCATTCCCGTTTCCCTTGATTATCCCGGACCAGAATTCCCCTCCCTGGTCCTCAAAGATATCTCCATTGGCGCCTAGAACACTGCCAAGGTCGAGGCATTGGTAGTTGAAGGCGCAAGTGGAGGTCAAGCGGCGTCGGGGCCGGATACCCCGGAATAGTTACTCGCCGGCTTGTGCTATCGTCTTATTACGCGAGCCGAAAACGAGGAGTCCGAGCAGGACGAGGCAGAATGCGGCCACCGGGAAGACGATCCAGTTCAGCATGTCCCAGCCGAATGCATTCAACGTGAAGCCCGACATCAGCGACGCAAAGGCGACCGTCGAGAAAAGCAGGAAATCGTGCAGACCCTGCACCTTGTTGCGCTCGCCGGCATGGTAGGTCTCGGTCAGCATCGTGGTCGAGCCGATAAAGGCGAAGTTCCAGCCGACGCCAAGCAGGACCAGCGCGGACCAGAACTGCCACAGCGCGATGCCCGACAGGGCCACGATAGCGCAGCCGACGAGCAGGACCATGCCGATCGCGATGATGCGCTCCTTGCCGAAACGGGCAATCAGATTGCCGGTCACGAAACTCGGGGCGAACATCGCCATTACATGGAAGGAGATGCCGAGCGCCGCATCGTCGGGCGTAAAGCCGCAGCCGACCATGGCGAGCGGCGCGCCGGTCATGACGAAACTCATCAGCGCGTAGGATCCGACACCGCAGGCAAAGGCGACCATGAAACGCGGCTGCAGCAGGATCCGGGACAGGGGACGCACAGGCTCGGTCGAGACCGCCGCAGCGCCCTTCTTGTCGCGCGCAATATTGAGCGTCGAAAGGATCGCGACACCCAGCAGGCCAAGGCCGATCATGGCGACGAACGCGCCCGCAAACAGCACCGGCTCAAACAGGTCGCGCGTCCACACGACCGTCTGCGGCCCGACCACAGCGGCAAAGACGCCGCCGCCGAGCACCCAGGAGATCGCGCGCGGGCGAAAATGCGCCGGCGAATTGTCGGCCGCCGCAAAGCGGTATTGCTGAACGAAAGAACCGCCAAGCCCGATCACGATCAGGCCGATGGCAAACAGCAGGAACGAGGTGCGGAACAAGGCAATGGCGGCGATCGCGCCGCCAAGCGCGGTAATCGCCGCGCCGGTCACGAAGCCGGGCCTGCGGCCGAGAGCGCGCATCAGCAACGCGGCCGGCAAGGCGCCGAGCGCTACGCCGACATTGAACCCGGTCACGGGCGCCGTCGCCAGCGAGGTGTCCATGCCGTTGAGTTGCAGGAGATAAAACCCGGCCAGACCGCCGAGCGAAATGGAAATCGGCGCAGCCGATCCGACGATGGACTGCGCCGCCGCCAGTGTCAGCGCGGTTCGCTTCGCGCTCGCTTCCGTAATTTCGACTGTCTGATGCATGACCGGGGTCTTATGCTCCCGCCTTGCGATCCTTTGCAATGCGGTCAAGCACCGCATTGACGAGCCGCGGTTCCTCGCCGTCCTCGTAGAAGGCCCGCGCGATATCGACATATTCCGAGATCGCCACCGCCGGTGGCAGATCCTTGATAGTGGTTAGTTCGAAGACCCCTGCCCTGAGGATCGCCCGCAGGGTCGAATCCAGCCGCGACAGCGGCCAGTCGTCCGTCAGCGCGTTGCGGATCATCGGATCGAGCTGTTTCTGGCGACCGACGACGCCCGACAGGATCGAACGGAACCACGCGGCGTCCGCCTCGCGATACTGAACGCCGTCGATTTCCTTGCCGAGCCGGAATGTTTCGTATTCGGCGGCCGTTTCGAGCACGCCGCCGCCGGATACGTCCATCTGGTAGAGCGCCTGCACCGCCGCGAGCCGCGCAGCGCCGCGCTTGTTGGCCGGCTTCGGACCCGCATCGCGGCCTGCCGGTCTTTTCTTGTCTTCCAATTTAGTCATTTGCACCCAACTGTTCGCGCAGCGCGATCATGGCCAGCGCTGCGCGGGCGGCAAATCCGCCCTTGTCCTTCTCGGTCCGCCGTGCGCGGGCCCATGCCTGGGCCTCGTTCTCGACGGTCAAAATCCCGTTTCCGATCGCCGCGGACTCGTCGACCGACAGATTGACCAGGGCGCGGCTCGATTCATTGGCGACGATGTCGAAATGGTGGGTCTCGCCGCGGATCACGACGCCCAGAGCGACGAAGCCGCTATAGTCCTCGTCGCCCTCCAGGGCGAAAGCGATGGCCGCCGGAATCTCCAGTGCACCCGGAACGGTGACGACGTCCCACGTCGCGCCGGCCTCTTCCAGCGCCGTCGTCGCACCGTCAAGAAGCGCTTCGGACAGGCCTTCATAGAAGCGTGCCTCGACGATCAGAAGATGCGGTTTTTCGGTGGCCATGGAAGGGGGTACTCCGCGGAAATCGGTTCGGCCGTGGCCTACGCCTCTTTGGCGGTCTCCGCAAGGCGTTTCACATAGCGCTCGACATAGCGTGCGATCTGGTCGATTTCGAGGTTGATGGCGTCGCCCACCTGCCTCTCGCCCCAGGTCGTCACCTCCTGGGAATGGCGTATGAGGAGCACGTCGAAGACATCGCCCTCGACGCCGTTGACGGTCAGCGAGGTGCCATCGAGCGTCACCGATCCCTTGGGCGCGATATAGCGCGAGAGATGCGCCGGCGCCTCGATATGGAAGCGGGTCGCTTCGCCCTCCTCCACGCGGCCGACAATGGTCGCCATGCCGTCGACATGGCCGGACACCATGTGCCCGCCATATTCGTCGCCGGCTTTCATGGCGCGTTCCAGATTGATCTTCGTGCCGACCTGCCAGTCCGATATCGTGGTCAGGCGCAGCGCCTCTTCCCAGGCCTCGACCTCGAACCAGCGCGAATTGCTGCCGGTCGACGCCTTGTCGACAACGGTCAGGCAGACGCCCGCGCAGGCGATCGATGCGCCGATATCGATCGTCTCGGGATCATAGGCGGTTTCGATGCGCAAACGGCGTCCCTTTTCGCGCTCGGTGATCGCGGCCAACTGGCCGGTATCGGTGACTATCCCGGTAAACATCAGCCTCTCCGATTGAACTCGTAGCACCGGTCCGCTCCGAAGACCCACTCGCCGCCCGGTTCGTAATCGGCCGGCAACGTCGCCCACGTGAACGGAGCGGCAATGCCGTTGGCCCCAACGACGACGTCGCTTTCGAACAACACGATGCGGTCCGCAAGTCCCTCGTCGAGAAATGACTGCGCAACCGCCGCGCCGCCCTCGACCAGAACGCTCGACAGTCCGAGCGCCGCGATATCTTCCAGCAATTCCGGCAGCGCGACGCGGCCGTCATGCTCCTCGCAGGCGATCAGCCGCGCTCCCGCGCCTTCGAGGACCTGCGCAGCCTCGGATTCGGGCTCGACAGTAGCGATGGCGAGAGGCGCTTCCGGGATCGACCGGACCAGCCGCGACCCGACGGGAAGACGCGCCTTGCGGTCGAGCACGATGCGCATCGGCGAGCGCTGCCCGAGGCCCGGCAGGCGGCAGGTCAGTTCCGGATTATCCTCCAGCGCGGTGCCGATACCGACGAGGATCGCGTCATGCTCGGCGCGCAGGAGATGGCTTTGCGCCCGCGCCGCATCGCCTGTGATCGGTACCTGCCCGGCCGCCGCGCGGCCGATCATGCCATCGGCGGAAACGGCGAGCTTCAAGGTCACTCCCGCGCGTTTCTTCGAAGATCGGGTCAGATAGCTCGACAGAACGGTCCGCGCCTCGTCGGCAAGCAAGCCGGGGACGACTTCGATGCCCCCTGCCCGAAGGATCTCGTAGCCGCGTCCCGATACGCGCTCGTCCGGATCGGTCGCCGCGGCGACGACGCGGGCGATTCCCGCGGCGACAAGCGCATTGGCGCAGGGCGGCGTACGTCCGTGATGGGCGCAGGGTTCGAGCGTTACATAGGCGGTCGCGCCGCGCGCCCTTTCGCCGGCTTCGGCCAGCGCGACCGGTTCGGCATGCGGCCGCCCGCCAAGCGCGGTCACGCCCCGCCCGACGATCACGGGACCGTTGCCCTCATCCGCGACGATCAACGTGCCGACCGACGGATTCGTCCCGGTGCGGCCGAGATGGCGGCGCGAATTACGGATGCACGCCGCCATGAAACGGCGGTCGAGTTCTGTGACATTTTCCATGGCAGCGCTTAAGTGGCGCTAATCCTTCACCGGCGCAACAGCTTCTTCGCCCTCACCCGCCAGATTGCCGCCGAGCTCGCCGAGAAGGTCCTGGAAGTCCTGCGGTTCGCGGAAGTTCTTGTAGACCGAGGCGAAGCGCACATAGGCGACGTCGTCCATCCCCTTCAAAGCTTCCATGACCAGCGTGCCGATATCCTCGGCCGGGATTTCCTGTTCGCCGGAGGATTCCAGCTGGCGGACAATGCCGGAGACGGCGCGCTCGACGCGATCCGGATCGATCGGCCGCTTGCGCAGCGCGACCTCGAAGGAGCGGGCCAGCTTGTCACGGTCGAACGGCACCTTGCGGCCGCTTTTCTTGATCACGTAGAGATCGCGCAGCTGGACACGCTCGAACGTCGTGAAACGGCCGCCGCAGTCCGGACAGACGCGGCGGCGGCGAATGGCGGCGCCGTCCTCGGCGGGACGGCTGTCCTTAACCTGGGTGTCCAGGGACTGGCAAAATGGGCAGCGCATGCGCGCGTGCTAGCCCATATAGCCATAGATCGGGAAGCGCTCGGTCAGCGCGACCACATCTTTTTTCACCGCTTCCTCGATGCCGGAATTGTCGCCGTCCGGGCCGGCCTGGCGCAGACCGTCGAGAACCCGGGCGATCAGCGTGCCGATCTCGCGGAACTCGGCCTGACCAAAGCCGCGCGTCGTGCCCGCCGGCGTGCCGAGCCGAATACCGGACGTGACGAAGGGCTTTTCCGGATCGAACGGGATGCCGTTCTTGTTGCAGGTGATATTGGCGCGGCCGAGCGCGGCTTCCGCCGCCTTTCCGGTTACCGTCTTCGGACGCAGATCGGCCAGCATCAGGTGATTGTCGGTGCCGCCGGAGACGATATCGACGCCCTGTTCCTTGAGGCTCTCTGCCAGCGCCTTGGCGTTGGCGACGACCGACTGGGCGTATGACTTGAACTCGGGCTGCAGCGCCTCGCCGAAGGCCACCGCCTTGGCGGCGATGACATGCATCAGCGGGCCGCCCTGCAGGCCCGGGAAGACGGCGGAGTTGATCTTCTTGGCGATCGCCTCGTCATTCATCAGGATCATGCCGCCGCGCGGGCCGCGCAGCGACTTGTGGGTCGTGGTCGTGACCACATGCGCATGCGGGATCGGCGACGGATGGGCGCCGCCGGCCACGAGGCCGGAAATATGCGCCATGTCGACCATCAGATAGGCGCCGATCGAGTCGGCGATTTCGCGGAAGCGCTTCCAGTCCCACGTGCGCGAATATGCGGTGCCGCCGGCGATGATCAGCTTCGGCTTGTGTTCCTCGGCCTTCGCAGCGATCTCGTCCATGTCGAGCAGGTGATCGTCTTCGCGAACCCCGTAGGAGACCACATTGAACCATTTGCCGGACATGTTGACCGGGGAGCCATGTGTCAGGTGGCCGCCTGAATTGAGGTCGAGGCCCATGAAGGTGTCGCCCGGCTGGAGCAGCGCGAGGAACACGGCCTGGTTCATCTGCGAACCGGAATTGGGCTGAACGTTTGCGAACTCGCAGCCGAACAGCTTCTTGGCGCGTTCGATGGCGAGTTCCTCGGCTATGTCGACGAACTGGCAACCGCCATAATAGCGCTTGCCCGGATAGCCCTCGGCATATTTGTTCGTCATGATCGAGCCCTGGGCTTCCAGCACGGCGCGGGACACGATGTTCTCCGACGCGATCAGCTCGATCTCGTGACGCTGACGACCGAGCTCCTTCTGGATCGCTGAGAAGATCTCGGGGTCACGGTCGGCCAGCGGCTCGGTGAAAAACGCGTCCGAATACGCCTTTGCGGAAGCCGCGCTGTTCTGGGACATCGGTACAATTCCTTTCCAAATGCGGGAAAATCGCCTGGTGCGGGGCGCATTATCACGTATGCCCGCCCACTTCCATTGCCTGAACGCGAATTGCGCAGCCGTTTTCAGGCGAATGGCGCAAAGCTCTTCGGCACGGAGGAAGGCCGGTGCGGCCGATGCCTCAAAGCGTCGTCGAGGACGAGCTCAGTTGCAGGGAATCCACGCCGTCCCGTCCGTAGATATCATCCCGGAAATGGACGACCGCGCCCGTGGACCATGCGGAGATGTAGACGAAATAGACCGGCACCGGATCGACGAGCTCGATCTCGGTGTTCTCGCCGGTCGCGATGACCGCCTCGATCTGGCTGCGCGACCAGCCCGGCGTACTGCGCAACAGCCAACTCGTCAGTTCGCGTACATTGTGGACGCGCACGCAGCCGGAGGATTCGAAGCGCAGCAGCTGGCCGAAAACGCTCTGCTGCGGCGTGTCGTGCATGTAGACCGCATGCGGATTGGAGAAATTGATCTTGGTCGAGGACATGGCGTTGATCTTGCCGGGATCCTGACGGAAGCGCAGATTCATCGTCAGCGCCTCGTCGGTCGACCAGTTGACCAGCTCCGGCGGCACCTCGTTGTTCTGCGGGTCGAACAAACGGATGTGGTTGCGCGTCAGGTAGGTCGGATCCTTGCGCATCAGCGGAATGATGTCCTTCTGGATGATCGACTTCGGCGCCGTCCAGTAGGGGTTGAGAATGACCTCGTAGATCTTCGAATTGAGGATCGGCGTCTGACGGTCGACCTTGCCGACGATCGCCTTGTGGTTCTGCGCCACGCGGCCGTTCTCCACCGCCTCGATCTCGGCGGCCGGAATGTTCACCATCACGTAGCGCTCGCCGAGAAAGCCGGACATCGAGCGCAGCCGCACGAGATTGGTCTCGAGCTGGCCGAGCCGGACGTCAGCGGGCACGTTCAGCGCCGACAGCGTCACAGTGCCGATGATCCCGTCCGCAGGCATGCCGTGGCGCTGCTGGAAGCGCTTAACGCCCGCATCGAGAAATGTGTCGAAGACGTCGCTGTCGCCGGAATTGGACGGCAGGTCTCCGGAAATCTTGAGACGCTGGCGCAGCTGGCGGACAGCCGGATCCTTCGAGCCGACTTTCAGGCGCTGGGTCAGATTGACCTGCGGCCAGCCGCCCCGCGCGACGATGCCCTGATAGGCGATTATAGCCTGCTCGACATAAGTGGCCGTCGCCGGGCTCAGGATCGGCTGGCGCGTCTTCACCTCGGGGCTGCGGGTGCCGACCGCGTCGAACTGGTCGTCCCAGTTCCCGCGGCGCGGCGATTGCAGGATTTCGTTCAGCGGTTCTTGCGCGGCGGCTTTCGAAAGACCTGCCGCCATTGCTCCGACAGCACCGATCCCCTTCAGGAAGGTCCGCCGATCGCCATTACCAATTCCGCTCATGATCCACCTGCTATGCGCATTTTCGAAGACCGTGTCGCAGCCATATGGTGGCCCCCCGGTCCTATCGTCAACCTGTTAAAGCGGATACCCCGGTCACGGTTCCGCGATCAAGCGAGCAACGGACAAATCAATCGAAGCGCCCCGCCAGCGGCTCTTGCCGTCCGGGCGCCAAGTCCCACAGGAATATGGCCAATTGATGTTGGGTGCAGGCCCCCCGGCTCCTTTGGGTTTTGGGGATGGCCAAGTGCCGTGACACGCATTTGGATTGCATCGGGAACGAATCAAGACGGGCGCAGCCGAGGCCGCACCCGCTCGTTTATCCAGCAGTAGAAGCAATTCAGAGGCGATAGAGGATCGTGTCGTTCCAGAAGCGGTCGAGACGCTGCATGGCGCGGTTCATCGCCTGGAATTCGTCGGTGCCGATTCCGCCTACCGTCTCGATCGACAGGATGTGACGGTTATAGAGTTCGGCCACCGTGTTGGCGACGTCCTTGCCCTTCTCGGTCAGGCTGATGCGCACCGACCGGCGATCCGTCTTCGATTTGCGGTGGTCGACGAAACCGAGCTCCACGAGCTTCTTCAGATTGTAGGACACGTTGGAACCGAGATAGTAGCCGCGCGAGCGCAGTTCGCCGGCGGTCAGAATGCTGTCGCCGATATTGAACAGCAGCAGCGCCTGTACGGCGTTGATGTCACTGCGGCCTGCGCGGTCGAACTCGTCCTTGACGACGTCAAGCAACCGGCGGTGCAGGCGCTCGACGAGCTGCAGGGATTCCAAGTACAACTCACGAACACTGGTTTCCGACGACTTAACGGGCTTTGCGCCCACCATGTTGGTCGCATTCATCATGATCAGATTGCCTCTCTGTTATGTCGGTGATTGTTTTTTGTTTTCACCGTTGAGGGGCAAACTACCCAAAGCGACTAAAATTCGACTTAAACACCTAAGTTAACGGGCCATTACCCGCCGTTCCTTTCGAAAGGCGGTTAACAATCAGTGTACGCGTTCGCGGTAGCGCTGCAGGGCAATGACGATCAGGATCGCCGCCAGCACGGTCAGCGCAACGATATGGCCGAAAACGACCGTCGGCCTCGCAATGTAGCTGTCGGACCAGACGCCGTAGACGGCGATCTCGAGGATGCTCGCGGCGGCCCACAGGACGACGCCCCAGGATGTCAGCATCCATAGCCCCATCGAGGCGCAAGGCAGGAGAACGGCCAGCACAACCCATGGCACCTGCCAGTGGACCGGCAACTCGTCGAAACGCGGCAGGTCCGCGCTGCCGATGCCCGTCAGCTGCGACCAGTAGGACAGGCCGGAAATCATCGCGATGATCGCCATCAGCCGCAGGAACCAGACGAAGACGACCTCGGCCGTCGACGGCCGCTTCTCCTTCATCCCTTCGCTTGGCGTATCCACGCTTTTGTTCCCTGCGATTCTTTGTCCCGTTCGACCGATAGCCTCTCAGGCGGCGCCATGCTAGGCAAACCCGAATTCGAACCACAGGATCGCGACATGGCACGCAGCGTTGACGAAATCACCGGAAGCAAGCGGCTGCGCCGCATGCGCAAGGCGGACTGGTCGCGGCGGTTGGTGCGCGAGACGGAATTGACCGTCAACGACCTGATCTGGCCGATCTTCCTGATCGAGGGCGAAAACCGCGTCGAGGACATTGCCGCGATGCCGGGCGTGCAGCGTCTCAGTGTCGATCGCGCGGTCAAGGCGGCGGAGGAAGCCGCCGGCCTCGGCATTCCGGCGATCGCCACCTTTCCCAATGTCGACTTGGAGAAGCGCGACACGACGGGCAGCCACGCGCTCGACGACGACAATCTGATCAACCGCGCCACACGCGCCATCAAGGCGGCGGTGCCGGAGATCGGCATCATCACCGATGCGGCGCTCGATCCGTTCACCGATCACGGCCATGACGGGATCCTGCGCGACGGGATCATCGTCAATGACGAGTCGGTCGCCCAGATCGCAAAAGCGGCCGTCGGCCAGGCGGCGGCGGGCGCCGATATCGTCGCGCCGTCGGACATGATGGACGGTCGCATCGGCGCGATCCGCGACGCGCTCGACGAGGCAGGCTTCCAGGATGTCGCGCTGATGTCCTACGCCACCAAATTCGCCTCCGCCTGCTACGGTCCCTATCGCGAGGCGATCGGCACGTCCGGCCTGCTGAAGGGCGACAAGAAGACCTATTATATCGACCCGGCCAACACCGAGGAGGCGTTGCGCGAAACCGAGGCCGATCTGGCGGAAGGCGCGGACATGGTGATGGTCAAGCCCGGCCTGCCCTATCTCGACATCTGCCACCGGGTGAAGGAGACCTTCCAGGTCCCGACCTATGTCTACCAGGTGTCTGGCGAATACGCGATGATCGAAGCCGCTGCGGCGCATGGCTGGATCGACGGCGAGCGGATCATGATGGAGAGCCTGCTGGCCTTCAAGCGCGCCGGCTGCGACGGCATCCTCACCTATTTCGCGCCGCGCGCGGCGAGGCTGCTCAAGGGCTAGCCGAGCCTCGGTTCTTGATATCGCGGCCATGAAATCCCACTTCGATGCTGGAAACAGGGCATCGACATGCAGAACAGTTCGACATTCGAAAATGACGGCGGCGCCTATGCGGACCGCTTCGACGACTGGCGTCTTTTCGACGGCGTGCGCACGCGGCGCATCTTCGCCTTCCTGATCGACTATTTCATGGTCTTCCTGCTGATGGTCGTCGCCGTGCCGGTGATTTTCCTGCTCGGCTTCGCGACCTTCGGCGCGGCTTGGCTGCTATACGCCATCATCGGCCCGCTCGTGGCGCTGACCTATATCGGCTGGACCGTCGGCGGGCCGTCTCAGGCGACGATCGGCATGCGCCTGATGGACATCCGTCTGGAGCGTTATGATGGCCGCCGAATCGACTTCATCACAGCCATAGTCCACGCGGTTCTGTTCTGGGCGTCGGCGGCGATCTTCCTGCCGCTTCTGCTCGCGCCGCTCTTCCTGGAGGACAAGCGGACCCTGCATGATCTTGCCCTTGGGACAGTTGTTGTGCGTTCAAGCCGCTGAGGTCGCTTTCGGCGTATTGACCTTTCCGCCGTTCTCGCCAAATCTTCGCCGTGAAGCGAAACCGGCGGCATGACACAGCACTCACCGAAATCACCGCAGTTCTTTCTGACGTCCCCGTCGCCCTGCCCCTATCTGGACGGGCAGCACGAACGTAAGGTCTTCACCCATCTCGTCGGCGAAAAGGCCGCCGAGATGAACGATTTGCTGACCCAGGGCGGATTCCGCCGCAGCCAGAACATCGCCTACCGCCCGGCCTGCGAAACCTGCCGCGCCTGCGTTTCCGTCCGCATCCTCGCCGACCGGTTCGAACCGTCGAAAAACATGCGCCGCATCGCCGGGGTCAATATGGACCTGGTCGGCGCCGAAACGCGGGCCGAACCGACCAGCGAGCAATATTCGCTGTTCCGCCGCTATCTCGACGCCCGCCACAACAAGGGCGGCATGTCGGAAATGACCGTGCTCGACTATGCGATGATGGTCGAGGACACGCATGTTCCGACCAGTATCATCGAATACAGGCAACGCGGACCGGATAGCTTCGTCACCGGTCGCGGCGAAGGCCCGCTGATCGCCGTCGCCCTGTCGGACCGCATGGCGGACGGCTTCTCGATGGTCTACTCCTTCTTCGACCCGGAACAGACCCGCCGTTCGCTCGGCACCTGGATGATCCTCGACCATATCCAGCGCGCGCGCAGCGAAGGCCTGCCGCATGTCTATCTCGGCTATTGGGTCGAGGGATCGCGCAAGATGGAATACAAGACCCGTTTCCGGCCGCAGGAACACCTGACCGCGTCGGGATGGGAACTCTTCGAAGACTGACAGTTCCCGCGCGACATGACCCCACACCAGAAAGGGCTGCTGCTCACGGGTTTTGGCGGACTTGTCCTGAGTTTCGACATACCCGTGTTGCGGCTCGCCGATGGCGACATGTGGTCGGTGCAATTCATGCGCTACGGGCTGGGGCTGTGCGTGATGGTTCTCCTGTGGAGCGCGATCAGCCTGTGGCGGAGGCGTCCGGTCATGCTGCTGCCCGGCAGGATCGGCGTTCTCGTCGCAATCCTCTATGGATGCTCGGCACTGACCTTCATCGGGGCGATCTTCAACACGACGGCGGCCAATGTCGTCTTCATCCTGTCCTTCAACCCGATGTTCGCCGCCCTGCTCGGCTGGCTCGCCCTCGGTGAGCGGCCCGCCCGCGCAACGCTTCTGACCATGGCGATCATGATCGGAGCCGTGGCGCTGATCGTCGGCGACGGCGTGCGCACCGGAAACTATTTCGGCGACCTGCTGGCGTTGGCCGCTTCCTTCGTGATCGCGTCGGCGATCACGCTCACCCGAAAGAGCGGCCGCGACATGGGGTTCGCGCCGATGACCGGAGGATTGCTGCCGGTGACGGTGGCCCTGATCATCCTTGGCAGCGGCGGGAGTGCCACGGCTCATGTCGAGACGCCGGCATGGCTCGTCTTCAACGGCGCGCTGTTGATCCCCGTTTCATTCTGGTGCCTCGCCACCGGCCCGAAATATCTGAGCGGCCCGGAAGTCGCGATGTTCTACCTGCTGGAAACCGTGCTCTCGCCAGTCTGGGTTTGGATGCTCTTCGAAGAAAAGCCGACGCCCGCCGCACTTGCCGGCGGCACGATCATCATCGTCGCTTTGACTGCACACACCTTATGGCAACTGCGGCGGGACAGGCGCCGCGCGAACCTGGCAATCGCCTAAAACGCCTTGAACTCGCCACGCCCATAGCCGAGCGGTGATTCGTCCCTCGAGGCGAAGTCGAGCACCCGGCCGATCAGCACGTCATGATCGCCGGCCGACACGGATTTCTCCAATGCGCAATCGAACCAGGCAACCGCGCCGTCGAGTACGACCCGACCGCTGTCGAGCCGTGTCAGCGGCAGGCCGGCAAAGCGCTCTTCCTGCGGCCCGTGGGTAAACCGTTGGACCAGCGCCTCCTGGTCCGCGCCGAGGATGGAGACGCCATAGCCGCCGGCGCGCGTAAACGCTTCATAGCTGCTCGCAGACCGTTGCACGCTCCACAGGACCAGCGGCGGATCCAGCGAGACCGTGTTGAAGGAATTGCAGGTCATGCCGAAATCGACGCTCTCATGGCGCGTCGTCACCACGGCGATGCCCGTCACGAAACAGCCCATCGCCCGTTTCAGGGCCGTCTGGTTCAACGTTTCGAGGTTGAGATGGGCATCCGCATTCATGGTCTTCTTCCTCAAGGAATCTCCTTGCCGTCCGCCAGCGTCCACAATTCGTACCATGTCTCGCGATCGAAGCCGACTTTCAGGCTGTCGGCAATCCTGGAGATACGCTCCGGGTTGTTCGTTCCCACGACCGGCATGATCGAGGCGGGATGCGCCATTATCCAGGCCAGCGCAACTGCCTCCGGCATTACATTGTGTTCACCGGCGATTTCGGCAAGCCTTGGCGACAATCGCGCCCCGGCCGGACTGCCGGGATCGAACAGCGCGCCGCCGCCAAGCGGCGACCACGCCATTGGCGCAAGGCCTTTCATCTGAAGCTGCGCGATCTGGCCGTTGATGAAAGCGGCACGCGCGAGCAGGCCGATCTCGATCTGGTTGGTCAGAAGCCTGTGCTTCATCGCGGACTGCAGCAGGTCGAAATCCGCCGGCATGAAATTGGAGACCCCGACGCCTCGCGCCAGACCGTCATCGACAAGCCCATCCAGCGCCGCCGCCGTCTCCCGGTGATCCATGAAGGGGTCGGGGCGGTGGATCAGCATGAGGTCGATCGCCTCGACGCCGAGGCGCTTCAACGAGGTCTCAGCCGAAGCTCTTATATGGGCGGCCGAGGTGTCGTAATATTTCACCCGCCGATCCGGAAATGTAGGCGATTTCAGCATGATGCCGCATTTCGTTACCACCTGTATCCGGCTTGCGAGGCCCCGGTCCGCCGCCAGCGCAGCGCCGAACAGGCTCTCGCAGCGATAGTCGCCATAGATGTCCGCGTGATCGAATGTGGTAATGCCCTGATCGAGGCACAGGCCGATCTTCCTCGCCACCGCCGAGGGCGACATGTCCGGATCGTCGGCCAGCCGCCAGCAGCCATAGACTAGCCGGCTCATCGGCGGCGAACCCTTGCCCATCGTGATTGCCGGCATGTCGGTCACCGGCGCGCCCCGACGCCCAGAGGCGTTTCCGGCGTCTCGGCGGGAACCCGGCCGTAAATCTCCGGCAATGAACATGTTTTCAGGTGCGGCAGCACCTTGCTCCCGAAGATCTCGCACTCGGCCTTGTGCGGATAACCCGACAGGATGAAGGCGCGGATGCCCATCGCGCGATAGCGTTCGAGCTTCGACAGGACCTGGTCGATCGAGCCGACAAGCGCCGCGCCGCAGCCGGACCGCGCCCGACCGACGCCGGTCCACAGATGCGGCTCGACGAACCCCTCATCGTCGGCCTTGTCGCGATTGGCCGCCTGCAACGAAACGCCATAGCTCTTGGCATCGAGAGCGCGGCTACGAATTTCATTGCCCTTCTCGTCTTCGAGCCGCGAGACCAGCTCGGCGGCATAATCCCTTGCCTCGGCCTCGGTGTCGCGCACGATCACATGCACCCTGAGGCCGTAGTCGAGAACGCGGCCATGCGCCTCGGCGCGGGCATGGACGGCCCTCATGCGTTCGGCCAGCAGCTCTTCGGGTTCCGGCCACATCAGATAGACGTCGCAGTGATGGCCGCAGAGCTCCACCGCGTCCGGCGAATAGCCGCCGAAATAGAGGAGCGGACCGCCATTTTGCTGGTAGGGCCGGACCGGGTCGGTCGACAGGCCCTTGAGCGTGTAGATCTCGCCCTCGTAGTCGATCGTGTCGCGCGTCCAGGCCTGGCGCAGGATCTCGACCACCTCGGTGGACCGGCGATAGCGGTAAGCGCTCGGCGCGTCCTCGCCGGGGAAATTCGACGAGATCACGTTCAGCGTCAGCCGGCCCTTCATCATGTGGTCGACCGTCGCGACGGCGCGCGCCAGCATCGCCGGATGGATCTCGCCGCAGCGGATCGCCGCCAGCATGTTGATGCGCTCGGTCAGGGGCGCCATCGCCGAGACGAAGCTCCACGTGTCCTGCCCGACCTGATAGGAGGACGGACAGAGGATATTGCGGAAACCCAACCGGTCGGCGGTGCGCACGATGTCGCTGGTGTGGTCCCAGGATGAGCGCAGATCCCCCTCCGGCACGCCGAGATGGCGGTAGTCGTCGGAACAGATCGGCGCGAACCAGGCGACCTCGGCTGCATCGAGATCGGCGCTTTTCACCGGCACCACGGTCATGCTTCCATCCTCCCAAATCCTTGTTCCCGCGGCTTTCGCGGCGCGGGCAAGACATGTATCAATAGTGAATGTATTTGCGTCGGATGACAAGCCGGACCGGTCCCGGATAGTATCGCGGCGGTTTGGCCGGGGGAAAGAGTGACCAGCGAGAAGACCAGAGGCGGCAGCCTGCCGCTCTATTTACAGATCGGCGAATTGCTGAGCCGGGAAATTTCGGCCGGCATCTGGCCGGACGGGTCGCGCCTGCCGACGGAAGCGGAACTCGCCGGGCATCTGGGCGTCGCCATCGGCACGTTGCGCAAGGCGCTGGCGCTGCTCGAAAAACGCGGCCTGCTGGAACGCATCCAGGGGTCGGGCACCTATGTCAGGCGCAAGGCGAAGACCGGCTCGATCTACGAGTTCTTCCATCTCGAACTGAAACAGGGCGTCGGCCTGCCGACCGCGAACATCCTGTCGCTCGATCTCTGCGAACGGCCGGACTTCCTGCCCGCCTTCGGCGACGGATCGTCGAAAAAGGCCTGGCGCATCCACCGCCTGCGCAAGCTCGGCGGCGTGCCGGCGGCCGTGGAGGAAATCTGGTTCGACGCCCGCCACGCGCCGAAGCTGAAAGCGGACGACATCACCGAATCGCTGCATTTCTTCTACCGCGAGCGGCTGGGCTTCTGGATCGCGCGGGTGGAGGACAGGGTCTCGGTCTCCCCCTGCCCCGATTTCACGCCGAAAGACGGGCCGTTCACGCCGGGCGCGCCATTCGGCTTCGTCGAGCGGGTCTCCTGGGGCAATCAGGACACGGTGGAGGAATATTCCCGCAACTGGTTCGATCCCGAGACCGTCTGCTACGCGGCCCGCTGGGTCTAGTCCGGTGCGCCGAACCAGTCATCGAGGAAGCCGGCATACCAGCGCTTGATCGCCGCATCATGCGCGGCGAAGCCCCTGTCCTGCTCCTCGATGGTCTGCGTGCCGGCCTGGCCGATCATGGTCGCGAATTCATCCTGCCACTGATCGAGGATGGGGCGCGTGACTTCCGGGTGGAACTGCAGCGCGATGGTCTTGCCGTCATAAAGGAAGGCCTGGTTCTCGAAGACCTCGCCATAGGCGAGCGGCGTCGCGCCCCTGGGCATTTCCCAGCCCTGGCTGTTGCCGGCCAGGACCTTCATGCGCTCGGGGAAATAGCTGCGGCCGGCGCCCGTCGGATAGAGATCGTAATAGCCGAAGGTCGCGTGATCCTCGGGATGGAAATCCACCCGCGCGCCCAGCATGTGCGCGAGCATCTGCGAGCCGAGGCAGACGCCGACCACCGGCACGCCGAGGCGCATGGCGCGCTCGGCGAAACGCATCTCTTTCTTCAAGTAAGGCGCGTCGTCGAGGTCGGTGACATATTGCGGGCCGCCCATCAGCATGATCCCGGCCTCGTCGCCGGACAGCTCCGGCAGCGCCTCGCCCTTCCACGGTTCGGCGACGCGGACATCGAAGCCGCGTTCCGCCAGGTGCCGGCGGCCGTAATCCGGCTCGGCGATCCGCCAATGCTCTATGACGTGGATCGTCCGCGCCATGGTCGGATCAAAGCGTCCGCTTGCCGATCCAGCGCTGCCAGCTTTCCGCCGTGCCGTTGAAGACGTTCAGGTCGATATGGCCGTCGACGCCGCCCGAGAGCCCGGTGCCGGAATATTGCCAGAAGGCCCAGTCGCGGTCCGGATAGACCTGGCTCGGATGGGCGACCACGGAGCGCAGCCAGAAGGAATGATCGCTGAACTGGCCGCGCAGATTGTCCGCGTAGAAATCCGGCGCCGTGTAGATGATCGGCTTCACCCCGTAATGGCGCTCCAGGATCCCCATGAAAATCTTCATCTCGGAGAGCACATGGGTGCGGCCCGGGCGCTTGCGGCAATTGCGCGAATGGGCGTTCCACTCGACGTCGATGACCGGCGGCAGCGCGCCCTCGGCCTTCGGCACGTTGCGGATGAACCAGGCGGCCTGGTCCTTCGCCGTCGAGCACCAGTAATAGAAATGATAGGCCCCGCGCGGAATGCCGGCATCGGCCGCGCCCTTCCAGTTCTTCGCGAAGGCCGCATCCTTGTGGTCGTCGCCCTCGGTCGCCTTGATGAAGGCAAACGAGGCCCCGTGCCGGCGCAATTCGTGCCAGTCGATGTCGCCCTGATATTTGGAGACGTCGACGCCATGCACCTCGAAGGGCTTCGGCGATGCGCCCTTGAAGGGAACCGGCTTCGCGTCGGAGAAGCGGGCGCGATAGATCGTCTGGCGATGCGCCTTCGTGAACGTGCCGGGCGGCGGCGCGAAGGCCACCTGCTCCACCGGCAGAACGCCTTCGGGAAATTTCGCCGCGCGCGCCGCCGAAACCGGCGTATTGCCGGACAGAGCGGTCAGGATTTCCTCGTCGCTCACCTTGCCTTTCGGCGTCGGCGTGCCGATGGACGAAACGACCTCGTTCGACGGCTTCAGATCGAGCGCATCGATCTGCGAGGCTCCGGTGCACCCGCTGACGGCCATCGCGAGGAGGGCTGGAAGGACTAAACGCATGATTACCCGTGACGCAAAACAGTGTGGGTTTCCGGCGCGGTTCTCCGCACCAAGCGACCAGCGTTAACGGAAAATGACTAAGGCCGAGTCAATTCGAATGATTAATGGAGAGTGAATCTGCGGCGGTGCGGTTGGCTGGCTCTTGCAAAGGCGGACGCGTGTGTTCGGCTCCGCGTCTTTTCTCGATCTTCGTGGCTTCAAAGAACCCGGGCGGTGGCCCGTGCTGCTCGATGACCGGCATCGCGACCCCCCTCTTGTAAAAGCTAAGGGCTTAGCTGACGCTAAACCCTTAGCTTTTACTTCTGCCGGCGCTCCGCGTTCAGCACTCGAAACGATTCACCGGATCGTTTCGCCCGCTTGCGCGGGCCGTGCCTCACCTCCGCGCGTTCGTCGCTCCAATCGACAAATCGTTGTCGATTGGCCGGCTGCGCCGACCGCTTCTCACCCCCCACAAGGGTGGAGAGTGGGCGCGCGCAACTTCTCTCGCTGCTTCAACTCCAGCATCGACGATTTCAAAGAACCCGGGCGTCAGCCCGCAAGCGCGACCGCGCGTCCGAGCTTATGCGAGGCCCATGCGGAGGCGTTCCCGCGCAGCGGGAACTGCCGTGAGCTCAAACAAACTGGAAGACGGGCGGTCGTCGGATCGCTCTGTCTAATGTAAATACTGCGATCCTTCGACCGCCCGCTCGGCACTCTGCGACTTCAGACGCCGTAACGCTTGCCCCGCAAGGCAACTCGTCCGGATCCTCCGCTACGCATCTGTTGCCCGCGTCCCTCGCGGATGCGCTGCTGGCTGATCCGGGCTCGACCCTCCGCTGCTGCTACCCCGCAGGGAAACGGAGCACGGAACGACCACGCCACGACCGATAAGCCACCCTGGTTCGAAACATTCACGCGACAGCCACCCATCGCGCCTGCCCCATCCGCGCCACCTCAGCGCGAACACCAGGAACCGACCCTTTCCCAGGCTGTCGGTTCTAGACCCGGCTTCCAATGAAAGGGCTTGGTCAGGGTAAGGGAGGTTGGAGGGCGGTGGATAAGTATTGCGCAGATTGGCGGGATTCGATGGATTTGCCGGGATCAATATCCCACCATCCGTTCGCGTCAGGCTCGCGCGGAAGGTGAAAGAGCGGTGTGTGAGTTTTCGGCACTATTCAGCTGACGCTGGAATTTATTCGTCTGGAGCCGTGCGGCATCCGGCACAGTCGGCCTGTCCCGTGGCGACGCAGGCATGAATGCCTTTTCGCGATTGCGACTCTTGTCGGTTTCTATTTATCGCTAAACGTTTTCAGGCCTTGATCGAGCAATCGGTTCAGGGCCGCCCGGTCTTCCGCCGCCAGCCGTCCGACCAGACGTTTTTGCGTCTCGACATGATCCGTGACCGCAGCATCGACCTTCCGCCGCCCGGCTTCGGTCAGTTGGACGAGCACGCTGCGCTTGTCATCCGGGTTCGGCACGCGCGCCACCAGCCCTTCTTTCGCCAGCTGGTCGATCCGGTTCGTCATCGTGCCGGACGTCACCATCATGGTTTCAAGCAACTGGTTGGGAGAGAGGGCATGCGGCGGCCCCGAGCGCAACAACGTGGCCAGAACATCGAAGCTCGCGGCGTTGAGCCCGTGTTTTGAGAACGTCTTGCCCATTTCCTCGCTGTACAAGGCCGACAACCTGACAACGCGGCCAATCAATCCCATTGGCCCGGTATCGAGATCCGGTCGCTGTTTGGCCCACTGGGCTCTGATATTCTCAATGTCGAACATGGTCTCCAGTGTTCCGAGTTTTATCTTGACGTCAAGCTAAATCTAGATATCTTGACGTCGAGATAAATTGGAATCCGTCATGTCACGCCTTTTCGACACCGCCGTCACCGCGATTGCGCCGCTCATCTGGGGCAGCAGCTACATCGTTACGACGCAGTTCCTGCCGAACCTCGATCCGCTGACCGTCTCGGTGTTGCGGGCTTTGCCGGCCGGCCTTCTTCTTCTCTACCTCGCTCGCCAGCTTCCGACGGGCCACTGGATCTGGAAGATGTTTGTGCTCGGCGCGCTCAATTTCGCGATCTTCTGGACGCTGCTGTTCTTTGCGGCCTACCGCCTGCCAGGCGGCGTCGCTGCGGTCATGGGCGCTTTGCAGCCCTTCGTGGTGATATTCGCTTCCCGGGCGCTGCTCGGCCTGCCGATCAGGACGTTGTCACTGGTCGCCGTGGCCGCAGGCGGCATCGGGGTTGCGCTGCTTGTGCTGACGCCTGAGGCGTCGCTCGACATGTGGGGTGTCATTGCGGGGATCGGCGGGTCCGCCTCGATGGCGCTCGGCACGGTGCTGAGCCGCAAATGGCAACCGCCGGTCTCGGCCCTGACATTCACGAGCTGGCAATTGACGGCGGGCGGATTGCTGCTGCTGTTCTTTGTCCCGCTTGCGCCGACCGACTGGTCGTCCATCACCGGAACGAACCTGATCGGTCTCGCCTATCTGGGCCTGATCGGCGCGGCGATGACTTACATCATCTGGCTGCGCGGGATTCGAAGGATCCTGCCATCGGCGGCCTCCGTCCTCGGCCTTCTCAGCCCTTTGAGCGCGACCGTGCTCGGATGGCTCGTTTTGAACGAAACACTCACGCCGCTTCAAGGCGTCGGGATGGGCGTCGTGCTTTTGAGCGTGCTGTTGGGACAATACGCGCTCAGATCGACGTCGGATTCTCAAAGCCGGCACACGCTGCATGGCGGGAGCCGCGACCTCCAGGCGCGAAGCGAACGTGCGCCGCGAATGGTCGGAATGGCCAAGATGGCTCGGGAACGCTCGTCGTGAGGAATGCCGCGCAAGCCCGAGGCGGCGCCGGGATGCCTTCGACGGGGTCCTAGAACAGCCCCAGACCCTTCAGGCTGACATGCCCTGACTTGCCGATGATCACGTGGTCGTGGACGGCGATGTTGAGGGTCTTGCCGATCTCCGCGATCTGCTTGGTCATGTCGATATCGGCGCGCGACGGGGTCGGGTCGCCGGAAGGGTGGTTGTGGACGAGGATGATGGCGGTCGCGGACAGTTCGAGCGCCCGGCGCATCACCTCGCGCGGATAGACCGGCGTGTGGTCGACCGTGCCGGTCTGCTGCACCTCGTCGGCGATCAGCGTGTTCTTCTTGTCGAGGAACAGGATGCGGAACTGCTCGCGCGTCTCGTAGGCCATGGCGGCGTTGCAATAGTCGAGCACGGCGTTCCATGAGGACAGCACCTCGCGCGCGGCGATCTCGCCCTTGAGCATGCGCTGCGCGGCGGCGGCCACCGTCTTCAGGTCGGCGGCGACGGCCTCCTTGACGCCGGGGACTTCCATAAGACGTTTCGGCTCCGCGCCGAGCACCGCGCCGAAGGAGCCGAAACGGGCGATCAGCGCCTTGGCGAGCGGCTTGGTGTCGCGGCGGGGGATGGAGCGGAACAGCAGCAGTTCGAGCAGTTCATAATCGGCCAGCGCCTCCGGTCCGGCCTCCATGAAGCGGGCGCGCAGGCGGTCGCGGTGGCCGGCATGGGGAGAGGGGGCTTTTTCGGGCTTGGCGGGTTTGCCGGCGAGCATGTCCGCCGGGCGCGTGAACTCGCCCAGAAAGATCTGCCGTTCGTCGTGTTCGTCGGCCATCCCCGCCCCCATTGCAACGGCGCAAGGCCGTAACCGGAGGTTATCCCGCTTGGCTGTCCCGGTCGAGGCCTCAAAAAACGGGCCGGGCAAGCGGTGCCGGTTGCCGGGAATTACTCAGGCGTCATCCTCGGCCGAGCGCAGCGAGGACCGGGGATCCAGCAGCGATCAAGTCCTTGATCGCGGGAGATCTACGTCCGATCGTCTCGTCGCTCTGCGCCAATTCCTGCGCAGTCACGGCTCTGGATGCCGGGTTGCGCCGTTGCGCCCCCGGCATGACGGCGGTGCGGGTGTCAGCCCGGCAGGCCGGGGCGGTCGAGGCCCTTGGGGGACAGGGTGAAGATCTCGCAGCCATCGTCGGTGACGCCGACGGTGTGCTCGTATTGCGCGGAGAGGCTGCGGTCACGGGTGACGGCGGTCCAGCCGTCGGAGAGCACCTTCACATGCGGACGGCCGAGATTGATCATCGGCTCGATGGTGAAGATCATGCCCTTGCGCATCTCGATGCCCTCGTCGGCGCGGCCGTAGTGAAGGACATTCGGCGCGTCGTGGAACAGGCGGCCGACGCCGTGGCCGCAGAAATCGCGCACGACCGAGCAGCGTTCGCCCTCGGCATGTTTCTGGATGGCCTCGCCGATCGCGCCCATGCGCGCGCCGGGCTTCACCGCTTCGATGCCGAGCATCAGGCATTCATGGGTGACTTCGAGCAGGCGCTCGGCGGCGCGCTTGATCTCGCCGACCGGATACATGCGCGAGGAATCGCCGTGCCAGCCATCGAGCACATAGGTCACGTCGATATTGACGACCTCGCCCTCGCGCAGCGGCTTGTCGTTCGGGATGCCGTGGCAGACGACGTGGTTGATCGAGGTGCAGGACGACTTGGTGTAGCCGCGATAGTTGAGCGTCGCGGGGATCGCGCCGTGGTCCATGCCGAATTCGAAGACGAGCTTGTCGATCTCGTTGGTCGTGACGCCCGGCTTGACGACATCGACCAGCTCGTCGAGCACGGTCGCGGTCAGCTTGCAGGCCTTGCGCATGCCCTCGAAGCCGTCCTCGCCATAGAGACGGATCTGGCCGGTGTTCTTGATCGGCGCGCTGTCGGCTTCGAGATAGGTGACCATGGGCTTCTCCGGATCGCCCCGCCTTTCAGTCGGCGAGCGGAATGCGTTTTGCGGGCGCGATTTCTTCCGGCGAGATTTGGCATTGAATGGCCACCGCTTCAACCCCGCAGGACGTCGCACGGTCGAAAGCCGCGCAATAGGCGGGGTCGAGGTCGCGGCAAAGGCGCAGCCGCTCGCAGTCGCCGCGCTGCACCAGATAGACCATGACGGCGCGATGGCCCTGGCGCACCATGTCGGCCATTTCGTCCAAGTGACGGGCGCCGCGGGCTGTCACCGTGTCGGGAAATTCGGCAAGCCCGGCCTCGCGCATCATGTGGACGTTCTTCACCTCGACATAGGCCTTTCCGCGAGCCGGATCGTCCAGCAGGATGTCGATGCGCGATTTCTGCCCGTATTTCTGCTCGCGGCGCAGATCGCCATAATCGGCGAGATCGAGGATCATGCCGGCGCGGATCGCTTCTTCCGTCAGCCGGTTGGGCAGGCCGGTGTTGACGCCGACCCAGATGCCGTCCGCCTCGACCATTTCGAGCGTGTGGGCGTATTTGCGCTTCGGATTTTCCGAACGCGACAGGAAAACCCGTGAGCCCGGATCGGTCAGGCCCATCATCGAGCCGGTATTGGGAACGGCGCAGGTGATCTCCGCGCCGTTGTCCAGCGTGATGTCGGCAAGGAAACGCTTGTACCGCCGGACGAGGCGTCCGGCGATCAGCGGGGCGGCGAATTTCACGAGCGTTCGCGGACGTATTCGCCGGGCGCGTCGCAGAGCGGTTTCAGCTTGCCGCCGCCGAGTTTGGTGCGGGCCGGAACGCGGGTGTCGTCGTCCTTCTCGATCCATGCCTGCCAATGCGGCCACCAGGAACCTTCGGTGACCTTCGCCTTTTCCATCCATTTGGAGAACTCGCCCGCGACCTTCGGGCCGGACCAGAACTGGTACTTGTTCTTGGCCGGCGGATTGATGACGCCTGCGATATGGCCGGAGCCGCCCATCACATAGGTGACGTTCGATCCGAAGCTTTTGGAGCCCTCGAAGACGGACAGCGCCGGGGCGATGTGGTCCTCCTTGGTGGCGAGGTTGTAGATCGGGATCTTGACGTCGGCGAGCGAGACAGGCGCGCCGTGCAACTCCATCTTGCCGTTGGAGAGCCGATTCTCGTAGTAGCAGTTGCGCAGGTAGAAGATGTGGTTCGCGCCCGGCATGCGGGTGGAATCCGCGTTCCAGTAGAGCAGGTCGAAGGGCATCGGTTCCTTGCCCTTCATGTAGTTGTTGACGACATAGGGCCAGATCAGGTCGCCCGAACGCAGCATGTTGAAGGCCGTCGCCATCTTCGAGCCTTCGAGATAGCCGGTCTTGCTGATCTGCGTCTCCAGCGTCTTCAGCTGGTCCTCGTCGACGAAGACCTTGAGATCGCCGGCATTGACGAAATCGACCTGGGTGGTGAACAGCGTCGCGGTGGCGATCCGCTCCTTGCCCTCGCGGGCGAACAGGGCGAGCGCCGCCGAGAGCAGCGTGCCGCCGACGCAATAGCCGATCGCGTTGACCTTCTTCTCGCCGGTCGCCTTCTTGATCGTGTCGAGGGCGAAGCTGATGCCGTCGTCGATATAGTCGTTCCAGTCGAGCGAGGCGTGGCGCTTGTCCGGATTGATCCAGGACATGACGAAGACCGTGTGACCCTGCTCGACCGCCCATTTGACGAAGGATTTCTCGGGATTGAGGTCGAGAATGTAGAACTTGTTGATCCAGGGCGGGCAGATCAGCAACGGACGCTTCAGCACCTCCTCGGTCGCCGGCTCGTACTGGATGATCTCGACGAGGTCGTTGCGCGCGATGACCTTGCCGGGCGTGACCGCGATATTCTCGCCGAGCTTGAATTTCGATCCGTCGACCTGGCGGACCCGGACGTCGCCGCGGCCGGCCTGGATGTCCTCCGCCAGCATCCGCATGCCGGTGACGAGATTGGCGCCGTTGGAGGCGACCGTCTCCTTGAAGACCTCCGGGTTGGAGATCATGAAGTTCGACGGCGAAACCGCGTTGGCCATCTGCTTCACATAGAAGGTCGCCTTGTGGCGCGTGTGCTCGTCGAGGTCTTCGGTATTCTCGACGAGGTCGGAGGCCCATTTCGAGGTGACGAGATAGGCCTGTTTCAGGAAGGAGAAGAAATGGTTGTCCTTCCAGTCGGCATCGGAAAAGCGGCGGTCGCCGCGTTCCGGCTCGACGGCTTCCGCGAGGCTGGCGTCGCCCATCCTGCGGATCGAGTTCGACCAGATGTCCATATAGGCGGAAAACAGCCGCGTCTGCGCCTCGACCGCGCGCTGCGGATCGGCGAGCCAGTATTCCGAGACCTTGGAGAAGGTCTTGACCACGTCGGCCATCGGCTCGGCGACGGTGTCGGTGTGTTCCCCCGTTTCGCGCGGCGCGATCCAGGCGGAGGCGGCGTGGCCAGCCTCCTCGATCATGCGCGCGAGGTTGCGGGCGAAGGTCTCCGGATCCTTGATGACATAGGCGTCGATGGAGGTCCGGTCACCCGTCCTGGCGGGCGCGCCGTCGTTCTTCTCAGCCATGCTGTTTCCATCCCTGTGGCATTTTGTATTTTGTCATCGGTGGCATTCTTTGTGTTGCCTTATTAATGGATGTTGATGACATAGGCGACGCGGCGTGTCATCGATCCATTGGTTTCCTCCCGCCGGACTATACAGTTTGCCCGGTTTTGCGCGGTTTGCCAAAGTCTTAGCCCCGTTTCCCAAGGGTAACATGAAAAACATTGGAATCACGTTACTGATCTTCAACTGCCTGGGCCTTGCCGGATGCGCGGGCGGCAACGCCATCGACGAGGCGGTTCCGCAGGCGGCCTTCGGCGATGCCGGCGCGCCGGTACCACCCGCGCGGCCCGGTGCAGAGGCGGCGGCCGCGACCGCACCGGAGCCCGCGCCAGCGCCCGATCCGCTGTTCAGCAGTTCGGGGCAGGCGGCGCTGAACGGGGCCTATCCGAACATCAACAACGAACCGCGCGGCGCCGCGCCGCAGATGACGGATGCCGGCCGCGACGCGCTGCTCGCCAAGATGCAGGCGCTTGCCGCGGCGCGGTCGCAGGGCCTCGTCTCGGCCGCGGAATACCAGCGCCGGCTGGCCGAATTGCGCACGATCGGCGCGACGCATTCCGACGCGACGATCAAGATCATCGAGAACTAGAAGCGATCGCCGAGATATCTCGATTTTGCCGCAGGAACGCGCTATAGCGCGCGAATATGCCGAGGTAATGTCCATGGAAGAATTTCACAAAGTCCGCCGTCTGCCCCCTTACGTCTTCGAACAGGTCAACCGCCTGAAGGCCGACGCGCGAGCGGCGGGTCGCGACATCATCGACCTGGGCATGGGCAATCCCGACCTTCCGACCCCGACGGCCATCGTCGACAAGCTGGTCGAGACCGTGCGCGATCCGCGCACCCACCGCTACTCGTCCTCGAAGGGCATTCCGGGTCTGCGCAAGGCGCAAGCCGCCTATTATGCGCGCCGTTTCGGCGTGAAACTCGACCCCGACCGGCAGGTGATCGCGACGCTCGGCTCCAAGGAAGGCTTCGCCAACATGGCGCAGGCGATCACCGCGCCCGGCGACGTGATCCTGTGCCCGGACCCGACCTATCCGATCCACGCCTTCGGCTTCATCATGTCGGGCGGCGTGATCCGCTCCATGCCGGTCGCGCCCGATGACGGCTTCCTGCCGGCGCTGGAGCGCGCGGTGAAGCACTCGATCCCGAAACCGCTGGCGCTGATCCTCAACTATCCGTCCAATCCGACCGCCTTCGTCGCGTCGCTGGATTTCTACAAGGACGTCGTCGCGTTCGCGCGCAAGCACGACATCATCGTGCTGTCGGACCTCGCCTATGCCGAGATCTATTTCGGCGACGAGGCGCCGCCCTCGGTGCTGCAGGTGCCCGGCGCGATGGATGTCTGCGTCGAGTTCACCTCGATGTCGAAGACCTTCTCCATGCCCGGCTGGCGCATGGGCTTCGCGGTCGGAAACGAGCGGCTGATCGCCGCGCTCGGCCGGGTGAAATCCTATCTCGACTACGGCGCGTTCACGCCGATCCAGGTGGCGGCCACCGCCGCCCTCAACGGCGACGGCTCCGATATCGCGGAGGTGCGGGATATCTATCTGAAGCGGCGCGACGTGCTCGTTTCCAGCTTCGGGCAGGCGGGTTTCGACGTGCCGGCGCCGGAAGCGACGATGTTCGCCTGGGCGCCGATCCCGGAAGCGTTCCGCGATCTCGGCTCGCTGGAATTCTCCAAGCTTTTGATCGAGAAGGCCGATGTCGCCGTCGCACCTGGCATCGGTTTCGGCGAGCATGGCGACGATCACGTGCGCATCGCGCTGGTGGAGAACGAGCATCGCATCCGCCAGGCGGCGCGCAACATCAAACGCTTCCTTGCATCGATCGGCGGAAATCGGCACAACGTCGTCGCACTCAACGCCCGCCGCTAGCCGCGCGGGCGTTCATCTGACAACACCTCGTTTCGAAAGGTGGTTTCATGCACGAGCCGCTGCGCATCGGCATAGCGGGATTGGGGACGGTTGGCGCTTCGGTCGCCCGTCTGCTGCATTCCAAATCGAACTCGCTGACCCATAAATGCGGCCGGCCGATCACCGTGACCGGCGTGACCGCGCGCGACCGCGCCAAGGATCGCGGCTTCGACATGGCGGGGATCGAATGGTTCGACACGCCGGCGGCGCTCGCCGCATCCGACAAGATCGACGTCTTCGTGGAACTGGTCGGCGGTGAGAACGGCGCGGCCTTCGACAGCATCCATGCGGCGCTTGAAAACGGGCGTCACGTCGTCACCGCCAACAAGGCGCTGCTGGCGAAACACGGCCTCGAACTAGCCCTGATCGCCGAGGAAAAGGGACTGATCCTGAATTACGAGGCGGCGGTTGCGGGCGGCATTCCGATCATCAAGACGATGCGCGAATCGCTTGCGGCCAACGAGCCGAGCAGAGTCTACGGTATCCTCAACGGGACCGCGAACTACATCCTGACCCGTATGGAGCATGACGAGATCTCCTTCGAGGAGTGCCTCGCCGACGCCCAGCGGCTCGGTTACGCCGAGGCCGATCCGACCTTCGATGTCGAGGGGCAGGACACCGCGCACAAGCTGGCGATCCTGACGAGCCTCGCCTTCGGGACGAAGGTCGCCGCCGACGAGATCTATGTCGAGGGCATCTCGAACATCACGCTTGCCGATATCCATGCGGCGCGCGAACTCGGCTATCGCATCAAGCTGCTCGGCGTCGCCCAGCGCACCGCGACGGGGATCGAGCAGCGCGTGCACCCGACCATGGTGCCGCTAGGCTCGATGATCGGGCAGGTCGACAGCGTCACCAATGCGGTGGCGATCGAGGCCGACACGGTCGGTTCGCTGCTGCTGTCGGGGCCTGGGGCAGGGGGCAACGCGACCGCCTCGGCCGTTATCGGCGACATCGCCGACATCGCGAAGTCTCTGCCGGGCCACCAGGAAGCGCCTGTCTTCGGCCGGCCGGCGAAGGAACTCGAGCCCTATCAGCGCGCCGAGATCTCGGCCCATGCAGGCGGCTATTTCATTCGCCTGACGGTGCATGACCGCATCGGCGTGTTCGCGTCGCTCGCCGGCCATATGGCCAACAACAGCATTTCGCTCGCCTCGATCGTGCAGCACGGCTCGGTGAAGAATGGCGGCGACGAGACGAAGACGGTTGTGCTGGTGACGCATGAGACGACCGAATCGGACATCAGCAATGCGCTGGAGGCCGTTCTTGCCGACGGCCATCTCGTCTCCAAGCCGCAGGTGATCCGAATCGAACCGGCCGGCTGACGCCAGTCTGTCATCAAAATCGATTAGATCGTCGTTGCCCACCGAAACCGGTCGCGCTGGCTGTTGCAGCGCGGGGTCGAGTGCGTCTAAACGAATGCCAAGCAACGACAAGTTGAGGGTAAATGCATGAATGCCATGGCTGAATCCGGCGAAAAGAAACCCGGCCTGACGCGCGAATTGTCGCTTGAGCTGGCGCGCGTGACCGAACGCGCCGCCGTGGCGGCCGCCCGTCTGCGCGGACGCGGCGACGAAAAGGCCGCCGACCAGGCCGCCGTCGACGCGATGCGCTCCGAACTGAACCGCCTCGCGATCCGCGGCACGGTGGTGATCGGAGAGGGCGAACGCGACGAGGCGCCGATGCTCTATATCGGCGAGAAGGTCGGCAACGGCACCGGACCGGAAGTGGATATCGCGCTCGACCCGCTTGAGGGCACGACGCTCTGCGCGAAGAACCTGCCCAACTCGCTGGCCGTCATTTCCATCGCCGAAAAGGGCGCGCTGCTGTTCGCGCCGGACGTCTACATGGAAAAGATCGCGGTCGGGCCGGGCTATCCGGAAGGTCTCATCGACATCGATGCGTCGCCGGAAGACAATATCAACGCGGTCGCCAAGGCCAAGGGCGTCCCGGTGACCGAGATCGCCGCCTGTATTCTCGACCGTCCGCGCCATGCCTCGCTGATCGAGGCAGTGCGCAAGACCGGCGCGGCGATCCGCCTGATCGGCGACGGCGACGTGGCCGGCGTGATCGACACGACGGCGCCGGAAGAGACGGGCATCGACATCTATATCGGCAGCGGCGGCGCGCCCGAGGGCGTGCTTGCGGCGTCGGCTCTGCGCTGCGTCGGCGGACAGATGCAGGGACGCCTGATCCTCGACACCGAGGAAAAGGCCTCCCGCGCGGCGAAGATGGGCGTGTCCGATCCCAAGAAGATCTACTCCCACATGGAAATGGCCCATGGCGAGGTAATCTTCGCGGCGACGGGCGTGACCGACGGCAACATGCTGGGCGGCGTGCGTTTCATGAAGAACTATCTCCAGACGGAAACCATCGTCATGCGCTCCTCGTCGAAGACGGTGCGCGAGATCAAGGCGCGCCATCAGGACATGGATAAGTTCTGATCCGCGCCTCCGCGGCTTGACGCCGCGCGGGCGCGGCGCGACAAACCGGCATGAAACAGGCCTTCCTGGGAATCGAGCGCTCGCTCAAGGGGCGGCGGTGGATCGACCGCATGTCGCAGGCGCAGACGCAGGTCGCGCTTGATATCGCGCAGCGCTACGGGATCGCCGACATCCTCGCCCGCGTCCTCGCCGGGCGGGGCGTGACGGCCGATCAGGCGCTGGGCTTTCTCGACCCGACCCTGAAAGCGCTGATGCCGGATCCGCGTTCGGTCACCGACCTGGAAGCGGCGGCGCAACGCATCGCGGCCGCCATTCGCAACCGGGAAAAGATCGCGATCTTCGGCGACTATGATGTCGACGGCGCGTCGTCGTCGGCCTTGCTGGCGCGCTATCTCCGGTTCTTCGGCATCGACGTGCAGATCTACATCCCGGACCGGATCTTCGAGGGATACGGGCCGAACCCTGCCGCCATGCGCGAACTGGCCTCGGCGGCGTCGCTGATCGTCACGGTCGATTGCGGCACCAACAGTGCCGAGGCCTTCGGAGCCATTGAAGGCTCGGCCACGGATATCGTCGTCATCGATCACCACCAGGTTGGCGGGCCGCTGCCGGAAGTCGCCGCCGTGGTCAATCCGAATCGCGACGACGACCTGTCCGGGCTCGGCCATCTCTGTGCCGTCGGCATGGTGTTCATGACGCTGGTCGAGGTCTCGCGGCAATTGCGGGGGCATGGCGTGTCGCCGCTGCCCGATCTCCTCTCCATGCTCGATATCGTGGCGCTCGGCACGGTCTGCGACGTCGTGCCGCTGACAGGGCTGAACCGGGCCTTCGTGACGAAGGGCCTCATCGCGGCGCGCCATCTCGGAAATCCCGGCCTTGCCGCGCTAGCCCGCGTCGCGTCGATCGGCGAACCGCTCAACCCGTTCCATTTCGGCTTCCTGATCGGGCCGAGGATCAATGCCGGGGGGCGAATCGGCAATGCGGCGCTCGGTGCCACGCTTCTGTGCGAGGAGGACGCCAATCGCGCCGCCGAGATCGCCGCCGAACTGGACCGGCTGAACCGCGAGCGCCAGGCCATGGAAGTCGAGATGGTCGCCGACGCCTGCGCCGAGGCGGACCGCGACCTCGCCTCCAGTTCGCCGCCCTCCGTCATCGTGACGTCGAGTCCCGGCTGGCATCCCGGCATTGTCGGGCTGATCGCGGCACGGCTGAAAGAGCATACGCGGCGACCGGCCTTCGCGATCGCGCTGGACGGCTCCGGCAAGGGAACCGGCTCCGGCCGGTCGATCCCCGGTTTCGACATGGGCAAGCTGGTGCGCGCCGCCGTCGACGAGGGCATCCTGATCAAGGGCGGCGGACACGCCATGGCCGCCGGCATCACCGTCGAGCGCGACAGGCTGGGCGATCTGCGCGCCTTCTTCGACGAGAAGGCCGGCTCGGCTGTCACCTCGATCCTTGAAAACGAAACGCTGCCGGTCGACGGCGCGCTGTCGGCGCGGGGCGCGAATCTCGCGATGATCGGCGAACTGGAAAAGGCGGGGCCTTACGGCTCAGGCAATCCGGAACCGCTCTTCGTGCTGCCCAATCATCGCATCGCGTCAAGCGCCGTCGTCGGCAACGGTCATTTGAAGCTGCGGCTGCAGGCCGAGGATCGCTCGCAACTGGAGGCGATCGCCTTTCGCGCGGCGGAAACGGATCTCGGACAGTTCCTGTCGGGCAGGGCGGGCCGGCCGGCGCATGTGGCGGGCACGCTGTCGATCAATCACTGGAACGGCCGGCAGACCCCGCAGATGCGGATCATCGACGCGGCGGAGCCCGTCTGATCAGAGATATTTCTGCAGGTTCTGGCCGGCCCGGATATAGGTCATCGGGTTGAGCGCCTTGCTGTTCTGGCGAACCTCGTAATGCAGATGCGGCCCGGTGGAGCGCCCGGTATTGCCGGATTTTCCGACCACGGTCCCGGCGGTGACCTTCTGTCCGGACTTCACCAGGATGCGGCTCATATGCGCGTAGCGCGAGGTCAGGCCGTTGGCGTGACGGATTTCCACCATGTTGCCGTAGCCGCCATGGCGGCCGGCCTTGATGACGGTGCCGGCGCCCGTCGCGCGGACCGGCGTGCCGCTCGGCACGGCGAAATCGATCCCCGAATGAAAGGCCGAGCGTTTCAGGATCGGGTCGCGGCGATTGCCGAAGGTGCTGGAGATCCGGCGGCCGGGCGCGGGATTGGCGATCGGAAAGGAGCGGATCGCGCCGCGCACCTTGTCGAGCGCATCGAGTTCCCTGTTCAGCCCGTCCAGTTCCTGCTCGAAGGCCTCGCCGATCTCGTCGGGATTGGCGGGAATGAAGGGACCGCCCGTTCCGGTCTCCTGCGCCGCCGGGGCCTTCAGCGGAAGGCCGGCGTCGCGCGCATCGGCGATCATCCGCTCGCGCATGGCGCGGGCCGAATCGGCCAGGCCGCTGATCCGGTTGATCTGGTCTTCCTCCAGCGAGTTGAGCGAGGCACCGAGACGCGACAGGGTGACGATCGGCATGGCGTTCATGTCGCTCTTCAGTCGGAGCGAGTCGGTCGACGCTTTCTGCATCAGCCCGCTGGCGGGCTTCTGCGGCCGGAACTGCATGCGGCGCGTATCCTTGCCGCCATTGCCGGAAACGGGGACCGGGACGTCGGTCTCGCCGAGCTGGCCGGCCGACAGGCCGACCCCGTGGAGTTCCGCCTTTTCGAGCAGCGGTGCGAGTTGGCCGTTGCGGCTCGCCAGCATCGATTGGCGATTGAGCAGTTCGGTGACCTTCGTCTCCATGATCTGCTGGTCGAGCAGGCGATAGGAAGTGATGCGGTCGACCTGCGAGCGTAGCGAGGCGATGCGGTCCTCATAGGCGTGCTGCATGCGCGCCTGGCGGGCGATGGCCGCGTTGAAGATGTCGTCGCGCAGCATGAGGTAGGATGTCGCGAGCAGATATCCGATCGCCACCGCGGCAAGAACCGACGCGCCAAGCGCCGCCATCCAGGGCCGGATCGTGAAATGGGAAATACGATCCCCCTGGGCAATGATGATTGTATGGGGCTCTTTGCGTTTTCCGAAGACCGCTGCGTTACTCAAGGCAAACCACCGCTAACGATAAAATTTCTTACGCGGGGATTAGACTTTATTAGGGTTAACAAAGCCCTTCGGACGTAACGGAAAGGCTCTATCGCGACATCGAGGCCGAGGAGAGGGACCGGTAGAAGAGCGGCGTCAGGCCGGCGGCGGCGCGGGCGGCGTCGTTGAAGGGCGGCCTGACATGGCCGTGGAAATGCTCCTGCACGAGGCTGCGGAACCGGTCGGCCGCGTTGACGCCCGCCCGGGCGCAGAAGAAGCGGAACCATTTCGCGCCGACGGCCACATGGGTCTTTTCGTCGTGATAGATCACGTCGAGGATCGCGGCGGTGTCCTCGTCGCCGAACTCGCGCAATTTGGCCGCGAGGCCCGGCGTGACGTCGAGGCCGCGCGCTTCTAGAACCAGCGGCACGATGGCGAGTCGCGAGATCAGGTCGCCGCTCGTGTCGGTCGCCGCCTGCCAGAGGCCGTCATGGGCGGGCAGGTCGCCATAATCGGCGCCGAGCGTCTTCAGCCGGTTGCGCAGCAGCATGAAATGGCGCGCTTCGTCGGCGGCCACCTGCATCCAGTTGTCGAAGAAGCTGGGCGGGATGGACAGAACCGCGAAGCGCGCGGCGATGTCGAGCGCCAGATCGATGGCGTTCAGCTCGATATGGGCGAGCGCGTGGATCAGCGCGATACGCCCGTTGACGGTGTTCAGGGAGCGCTTTTTGAGGAGGCGCGGCGCGACCAACTCGGGACGCTCCGGCCGGCCCGGGCGGTCGGGCGGGGCGGGATCGCCGGGTTCGCGCAGCGACACGGTGCGGCCGCGCCAAAGACGCGCCGCCTCGCGCGTCGCCCGGACCTTGGCGTCAAGGTCCGATGCGGAAAGGGCTTCGATGGCGGCGGCGCGCAGCGACGGCATGGCGGGCGGCTCCGTTCAGCCGAGTGACTTCGCGGCCTCGAGAACCTCGTCGGCGTGGCCCTTGACCTTGACCTTGCGCCAGACCCTGGCGACCGACCCGGATGCGTCGATCAGGACCGTGGTGCGTTCCACGCCCATATATTTGCGGCCATACATGCTTTTCTCGACCCAGACGCCATAGGCTCCGAGCGCGGTCCGCTCCTCGTCGGCGACCAGGGTGACCGCCAGATCGTGCTTGGCCTTGAACTTGTCGTGCTTCTTGGCGCTGTCGGGCGACATGCCGATGACGGTGGCGCCGAGCGCCTCGAATTCGGGAAGCAGGCGGGTGAAATCGATCGCTTCCGTGGTGCAGCCGCTGGTGTCGTCCTTCGGATAGAAGTACAGCACCACAATCTTGCCTTTCAATTCTGACAGGGTCACGGTTCCGCCGTTATCTGCAGGCAGCGAGAAATCTGGCGCGGCGGTTCCCTCGGTAATCTGGGTCATGTCATTTTCCTTCGAATTCGTGGGCATTTGGCGGGACAGCCTGCGATATATTGTGCAAAGTGACTCTGTCCATGCCGCCGCCCGCGGAAAATTGCCGGCGGCCTGTGACGAGGAGGCTCGACGACAAGTTTGGCAATGCGACATGTCGAAAAAGTGAGGTTCGGTTCGGGAGCGGAGCGCCTTCTGCACGACATGCCATCGAATGGCGACCGGAACGAACCGCCCCTGCGCGGCGGCCGGCCCGGACGATGGCGCCGTCGCATCCTTGTTGCGGCCATTTTCATCGCGCTGTTGCCGCTGCTCGTCATCGGTCTCGTCAAGACGGGCGTGATCGCGCCGCTGATCGAGAACCGCGCGATCGCCGCGCTCAATGCGGCGCTGCCGGACGATCTCACCGCCGATATCGGCAGCAGCGAGGTGGTCGCCGAGCGGTTCGGCGGCATCGCCGTCAATCTCGACAAATTCGCGGTCCGCGAGACCCTGTCCGGCCGCGACATATTGGAGGTCGGCCGCACGACCATCGGCGTGAAGACGATGAGCGTGTTGCGGGGCAGCCCGCAGGTCGAGAAGATCGCCCTGTCGGGTGTGCGTTTCGCGGTGCCCGGCGCGGGCGGCGATGACGGCGGCCCGATGCCGCGGATCGCCTCGATCGAGACCGGGCTGTCGCGGCTGCTCGATTCGGTCAACATGCTGTTCGAGCGGACGACGATCAACGGGCTGCGGGTCGATGTCGAAATCGCCGACATGACGGTGGTCGGGGCCGGGCAGGACATCCTCGTGCGCAATGCGGTGATCGTCGCGCGGCCGGGCCAGCGGGCCATCGAGGCGGACGTCGAAATCGAGGGGCATCACTCTGAACTTGTCGGCGTGTTGCAGCGCAGCCCGAGCGGCGCGCTGACGGCCAGGTTGCGGGTCGACGGCGTGCCGCTTGCCGCCGGGCGGATGCGCACCGTGTTCTCTGCCGTGACCTCGGATCACCTGCCCGGCGCGGCGAGCGATCCGCTGCTGGCGAATCTCTCGGTGAGCGCGCGGCGCCTGCGCGGCGATAATCCGGACCAGATGTCGATCTCCGTCGAGCCTGTCGATTATGCGCTGAAGCTCGACAATGGCGATTTCGTGCCGGTGTCCGGGCGTTTCAACCTCGACTGGAAGCCGGCCACCAAGGTGCTGTCTCTGCGTGAGTCGACGCTTCGGATCGGCCGGTCTTCTGCTGTCGTGACCGGCGGCATTCGCGATGTGGCGGCCTCGGCCGATGCGCCGTCGCCGCTCTATGAATTCGAGGCGCTGACCAATGACGGCGTCAGTAATCCCGCGGATTCGCCGGAACGGGGCATCAAGTTCCGGGCCAAGGTGAGCGGGACGTTCTCGCCGACGGAACGGCTGATCGACCTGTCCCATATCGAGGTCAGCTCGGAAGCGGGCAATTTCGAGGGGGCGGGGACTTTCGACCTGGCCGAGATGACCCCGACCGCGATCTTCGCGATATCGATCGAGGATTTCGCCCTTGCCGGCGTCAAGCAGTTCTGGCCGGCGCCGGTGGCGCGCGCGGCGCGGCGATGGGTGATGTCCAACCTGGCCGGCGGACGCGTGGTCAAGGGCGATTTCCTCATCGCGGAGCCGCTTCGCCGCCGCATTCCCGGAACGGACAGGACGCTGGAAGGCGATACGGAACTGTCGCTGGATGTCGAGGGCGTCCGCTTCGACGTCACCGGCAATATCCCGCCCGTGCGCGACGCGAAGGGCCGCATCGAGGTCAAGGGCGGCGAGACGATCGTCACGCTCGACAGCGGCACGGCCTATCTGCCGAGCGGGCGGACCGCGGCGGCATCGAACGGCACGCTGACGATCCACCGGCCCGACGCGAACGATCTCGTCCATGTCGATCTCGACGTGTTCGTGTCGGGGACCGCGGATGCGCTGGGAGAACTGATCTCCTATCGGCCGATCAGCGCCCAGCAATATCGCGACTACGAGCCGGATGAACTGTCCGGCCTTGCCGATGCGCGCGTGACGATGCAGTTCGTCCTCAATCCGCGCGAGGATACTCCGCCGCTCGAATGGAATGTCATTCTCGACCTCAAGGATGCGGCGATTTCGACGCCGTTCGAGGGGCGGATGCTGTCCGAGATGGACGGCCGGATCGTCATCGACCGGACCCAGGCGGATATAGACGTCATCGGCAAGATCGACGGCGTTCCCGCCAACATTGTCATGGTCCAGCCCTTTGGCGGCGTCTCGCAATCCTCGCGCGACATCGTGCTGAACCTGACAGACGACGACCGCAAACGCATCGCATCGGGGCTGGACACGCTGGTGTTCGGCACCACGCCGGTGAGCGTCAAGTCGGGCGAGGAAGGCGAGCCGATGGCTGTCGAAGCGGATCTGTCCCGCGCGAAACTGTCGCTGCCCTGGATCGGCTGGTCCAAGGGAAGCGGGATCGACGCAAAGACGAGTTTCGATCTCGTCCTGTCGGACGACGAGACCCGCATCAACGAATTCAAGCTGGACGGGCCGAGCTTTTCCGCCGAGGGCGACATCACGGTGGGCAAGGACGGCCTGCAGAACGCCCGCTTCGCCAAGGTCAAGCTGAACAAGGGCGACGATGTCGCGGTGGATGTCGAGGCCAAGGGCAAGGGCTTCCTTGTCAATGTCACCGGAAAGTCCTTCGACGCGCGCGCGCTCATTCGCCATGTCCGCGAGACCTTGAAGGCGAAGGAGCACGAGGAAGGCGTTCCCGTGGAGCTCAATGCGTCGATCGGCAAGGTGACCGGCTTCGGCGACGAGTATCTGCGCGACGTCAAGGTTCGCATGCAATATGACGGCAGCGACGTCGTCGAGGTAACGGCGACGGCCATGACCCGCAGCGGCTTCCCCATCTCGGTGGCGCTGAAGGGCGCGGCCGCCAAACGCACGATCAGGGGCGAGTCTCTGGATGCGGGCGAGATCCTGCGCTTCCTCGATATTTACGGCCAGGTTCGCGGCGGCATCATGAACCTCTCGCTCAAGGCCGTCGGCGAAGACACGCTGACCGGAACGGCGGACATGACGGATTTCCGCATTTTCGACGAGCCGAGGCTGAACGCGCTTGTTTCGTCAAAATCGGACGGGGGAGCCAGCCTGAACGAGGCGATCAGGCGCGACATAGACACGCGCGAGGTCGAGTTCGACCGCGCATCCGCGACGCTGACCATTTCTCCCTATCGGCTGGACATCAAGGACGGCGCCATTCGCGGCCCGCTGGTCGGCTCAACCTTCAGGGGCACGCTCTACGACAAGAACGACCGGATGCGCATCGCCGGCACCTTCATGCCCGCCTATGCGGCCAACAGCCTGCTCCCTGGCATTCCGATCCTCGGGCTGGTGCTCGGCAACGGCCGCGACAGGGCGCTGATCGGCGTGACCTATCTGCTCGAAGGCGACATGAAAAAACCGAAGATCACGGTCAATCCGCTCTCCGCGATCGCGCCCGGCGTGTTCCGCTCGATCTTCGAGTTTCGCTAAGCCGGCAGACCAAGTCAGACCGGCTTGACCAGAACGTGCTTCTTCTTGCCGAGCGAGAGCTTGATGACGCCGTCGCGCAGGTGCGACTCGTCGAGCGTCATGCGCTCGTCGCTGACCTGGCCGTCATTGACGCGGACCGCGCCGCCCTTGACGTGGCGGCGCATCTCGCCATTCGAGGCGGCGAAGCCCGCCTGGACGAAGGCGCCGAGCATGCCAATCCCGGCCTTGAGGTCGGATGCGGGGACTTCGATCGTCGGCAGGTTTTCCGACAGGCCGCCTTCCTCGAAGGTCTTGCGCGCGGTTTCAGCGGCCTGTTCGGCGGCGTCGCGTCCGTGCAGGATGGCGGTGACCTCGGTGGCGAGGATCTTCTTGACCTCGTTGATCTCCGATCCGTCCAGCGCGGAGAGCCGCGCGATCTCGTCCATCGGCAGCGTCGTGTAGAGCTTCAGGAAGCGGGAGACGTCGGCGTCCTCGGTGTTGCGCCAATATTGCCAGAAATCATAGGCCGACAGCATTTCCGGGTTGAGCCAGATCGCGCCGGTCGCCGATTTGCCCATCTTGGCGCCCGACGAGGTGGTCAGCAGCGGCGAGGTCAGCGCGTAGAGCTGCGGCGTGCCGAGCTTGTGGCCGAGGTCGATGCCGTTGACGATGTTGCCCCACTGGTCCGAGCCGCCCATCTGCAGGCGGCAGCCATAGCGCTCGTTCAGCACGACGAAGTCGTAGGCCTGGAGGATCATGTAGTTGAATTCCAGGAAGGACAGCGACTGCTCGCGGTCGAGGCGCGTCTTGACGCTGTCGAAGGACAGCATGCGGTTGACCGAGAAATGGCGGCCGACATCGCGCAGGAATTCCAGGTAGTTGATCGAACGCAGCCAGTCTGCGTTGTTGATCATCAGCGCCGCGCGGTCGCCGGCGTCGTAATCGAGATAGTTGGCAAAGCAGCGCTTCAGCGAGGCGATGTTGTCCTCGATCTTCTCGACCGTCATCAGCTGGCGCGCCTCGTCCTTGAAGGAGGGGTCGCCGACCATGCCGGTGCCGCCGCCCATCAGGGAGATCGCGCGATGACCGGTCTGCTGGAACCAGTGCAGCATCATGATCTGGATGAGCGATCCGGCGTGCAGGCTCGATGCGGTCGGGTCGAAGCCGATATAGGCCGTGACGGTTTCCTTGCAGAGCAGATCGTCGAGGCCCGTTTCATCGGAAATCTGATGGATGAAACCGCGCTCGTTGAGGGTGCGAAGGAAATCGGACTTGTAACCGGACATGATGCTTGCCTGCAGGATTGGGAGAATGCGCCGGCTTCTTGTTGGCGCGGCGGGGCTTTAGCACTAAAGGGCGAGTGTGGACAAGGAGAGGACGGACATGCGGCCGATGCGGGCGATCGGGCTGATGAGCGGCACATCGATGGACGGCATCGATGTCGCCTTGATCGAGACTGACGGCATTCGTGTCGGGCAGTGCGGGCCGTGGCTTTCCGTGCCTTACGATCCGGCTTTCAGGCGTAGGATCGAACAGGGGCTGAGGGACGCGCAGGCGATCGGCGAACGCAGCGAACGGCCCGGCGAACTGGCGGAGCTGGAACGGGACCTGACATTGCGCCACGCGGACGCCGTCCGGGCGTTCCTCGATGAACATGGTCTGCGCCCGGACGCAATCGACGTCGTCGGCTTCCACGGGCAGACGGTGCTGCACCGGCCGGACGATGCCCTGACCGTGCAGATTGGCGACGGGGCGCTGCTGGCGCGCGAGACGGGCATTTCCGTCGTTTCCGACATGCGCGCCAACGACATGGTGCATGGCGGGCAGGGGGCGCCGCTGGTGCCCGTCTACCATGCTGCGCTGGCGGCGGGATTGCCGGCGGCGCTGGAGCCGGGTTTCGGGTCGGTCGCCTTCGTCAATATCGGCGGGATCTCCAATGTCACCTTCGTCGCGCCGGGCGCGCCGCCGGCCGCATTCGACAGCGGGCCCGGCAATGCGCTGATCGACCAGTGGGTGGAGCAGAATGCCGGCATCCCGTTCGACGATGGCGGCCGGATCGCCAGCGAGGGCAGCGCCGACATGGCGGTGGTTGAACGCTATCTGTCGGCGCCGTTCTTCGCCAGGAACGGGCCGAAATCGCTCGACCGCGGCGATTTCACCCTGGACGGGATGGCGGGCATGGAATTGTCCGACGGGGCGGCGACGCTTTCCGTGCTGACGGCGGCGGCGATCGCCAGGGCGGCGGAGAAGATCGAGACCGCGCCGGCGCTGTGGATCGTGTCGGGCGGCGGCGCGCGCAACGGCGCGATCATGGATGCGCTTCGCGCGGCGGCGGGCGGCGCGGCGCGGATCGTCACCGCCGGAGAGGCCGGGTTCAATGCCGACATGATGGAGGCGGAAGCCTGGGCCTATCTCGCCGTGCGCGCCCGCAAGGGGCTGGCGCTGACCTTCCCGACGACGACCGGATGCCGCGAGCCGGTGACCGGCGGCGTTGTTGCCGATCCTCGCTGAGCGGTCCGCAAGCTTGCCTTGGCGGATGGGCACGCGTAGTAGCGGAGAGGCCTTGATCCGCGCGGCGGGATCGTCCGCGCGGGGCCTGAGACGCGCCGCGGCGCACGTCGGATGTCACTGACCGGTTGTCCATGCGCTATCTGATTCTCCTCATCGTCACGCTTCTGGTCGCCGCGCCCGGCATATCGACCATGCCGCCGATCGACCGCGACGAAGCCCGCTATGTGCAGGCGACGAAGCAGATGGCGGAGACCGGCGATTACGTCGACATCCGGCTGCAGGAGCAGTCGCGCTACAAGAAACCGGTGGGCATCTACTGGCTGCAATCGGCGGCGCTGGCGCTGAGCGGGCAGGGCGCGGATGCCTCGATCTGGGTGTATCGCCTCGTTTCCGTGCTTGGCGCGGTCATCGCCGTGCTGGCGACCTGCTGGACCGGATCGCGGCTGTTCGGCCCGCAAGCCGGGCTGATATCCGGCCTGCTGCTTGCCGGCACGTTCGGCCTCGCCTTCGAGGGACATATCGCCAAGACGGACGCGATGCTTCTGGCCTTCACGGTGACGGCGCAGGGCGCGCTGGCGCAGATTCATTTCCGCTCCCGGCAGGGCGAGGCGGTGCCGCGCCACCTGTTCTGGGCGTTCTGGGTCGCGCAAGGACTGGCTATCCTCGTCAAGGGGCCGATCGCGCCGCTCCTTTCAGTGCTGACCGTGGCGGCGCTGTGGGTCATGGAGCGGGATATCCGCTGGCTGCGGAATCTCCGGGTTCTGCCGGGATTGGGCGTCGTCGCGCTGATCGCGTTGCCCTGGCTTGCGGCGATCTCCTGGAAGAGCGGCGGGGCGTTCTGGCAGGAAGCGGTGGGCAAGGACCTGCTCGGCAAGGTCGCCCAGTCGCAGGAATCGCACGGCGCGCCGCCCGGTTATTACGTTCTGACCTACGGGCTTTATGTCTGGCCGTTCGGCGTGCTGCTGCTAGGGGCCGGCCTGATGGCGCTGCGCAAGGCGCGGAGCGATGCGCGCCTGATGTTCCTGCTTTGCTCCTATATCCCGTTCTGGCTGCTCTTCGAGGCCCTGCCGACGAAGCTGCCGCACTATCTTCTGCCGGCCTATCCGGCGCTGGTGCTGATGGCGGGCTGGGCCGCGGTTTCGGCCGCCGATTTTGTTTCCGTTCCGCTGTGGCGCTGGCAGAAACTGTTCTTCTGGCTGGCGATCCTCGGCCAAATCGTCGTCAGTCTCGGGCTGGCGGCGCTCGCCGTGCTCGGGCCGATCTATCTCGGAAGCGGCGCCAGCGGCACCGGGATCGTTGCGGGCGTCGCGGCGCTGACCGCCGGCTACTTCGCCTTTCCGCGCAAGGGGCGGGTGGAGTTGCGGCGCGTAGCCTATGCGCTGGCCGCCGGCGTGGTCACCTACAGCTTGCTGTTCACCTTTGTCGCGCCGTCCTTCCAGCGCATCTGGATCTCGCCGCGCATCGCGCTGGCGTTCGGGGCCAACAAACCCTGTCCGGAGTCGCGTCTCGCCTCGGCAGGCTTCCATGAGCCGAGCCTTGTCTTCCTGACCGAAACCGACACGCTGCTGACCAGCGTCACCGGTGTCGCCGACCATCTGCTGGCGAATCCCGCATGCGCCGTCGGCGTCGTGCCGATGCGCGATGCGAAGGCGTTGCAGGACCGGGTGGAGGCAGGCGGCCGTTCGCTGAGCCAAATCGCCGAGATCGGCGGCATCAACTATTCGAACGGCAACGACCTGCTGCTCAGGATGTACCGGATCGCGCCCTGACCGGGATCGACGCTACTTCAGGCGCTTGACGGTCTCGGGAACGAGTTCGCCGCGCAGCCGCGCATCGAGATAGTCCTCGCATTCGGCCATCAGCGTCTCGGTCTGGTCGGTGAAGAAGTGGTTGGCGCCTTCCAGCGTCTTCTGGGTGATCAGGATGCCCTTTTGCGTGTGCAGCTTGTCGACCAGGCCCTGGACGTCCTTCGGCGGCGCGACCTTGTCTTCCGAGCCGTGAATGATCAGGCCGGAGGAGGGGCAGGGCGCCAGGAAGGAGAAATCGTAGGTGTTGGGTTGCGGCGCGATCGACAGGAAGCCCTCGATTTCGGGGCGGCGCATCAAGAGCTGCATGCCGATCCACGCGCCGAAGGAATAGCCGGCGATCCAGCAGGATTTCGAATCCGGATGCAGCGACTGCACCCAGTCGAGCGCCGCGGCGGCGTCGGAGAGTTCGCCCGCGCCATGGTCGAACTCGCCCTGGCTGCGGCCGATGCCTCGAAAGTTGAAACGGAGCGTGGTGAAGCCGCGCTTCTGGAACATGTAGAACAGGTTGTAGACGATCTGGTTGTTCATCGTGCCGCCGAACTGCGGATGCGGATGAAGAACCATCGCGATCGGCGCGTTCTTTTCCGTGGAAGGCTGGTAGCGGCCCTCGAGCCGACCGGCGGGACCGGCGAAAATCACCTCTGGCATGTGTACTCCGTAACGGGGCTGCCCACCCGCCCGCAAACCGGCTTCTCCAAGTGGAAATCCGGTCGGTTGACGGTAGCGGGTGGCATCTCTAAGACAATCGGAAAGCTTCCAAACTGGCGTGTCGGTTCACGCGGAGCCGCTGTCTTAAGGCGTTTGGACTGCAGAATTCAAGGAAATTGATGGAAGTCTTGGCCATGGCGACGGGAAAGCAGGCCATTTACCTGGATTACAACGCGTCCGCGCCGCTACTGGGCGAGGCGCGCGCGGCGATGATTTCCGCGCTCGACAATGACGCCAATCCGTCTTCCGTGCACGGCGCGGGCCGGGCGGCGCGGGCGCTGGTGCAAAAGGCGCGGCGGAGCGTCGCGGCGCTGGTCAACGCGAAGCCGGACCATGTGGTCTTCACCTCGGGCGCGACCGAGGCCGCCGCGACGCTTCTGACGCCGAATTATTCCTTCGGCCGGTCGCCGCTCACCTTTTCGAGGCTCTATGTCTGCGCGGCGGACCATCCCTGCATGCTCGCTGGCGGGCGATTCGCGAAGAACGCGGTCGAGACGGTGCCGGTGCAGGCGTCGGGTCTTCTCGATCTCGGCGCGCTGGAGGCAGCGCTTGACGGCCATGACAGCAAGGCCGGCCTGTCGCTGGTCGCGGTCCATTGGGCCAATAACGAGACCGGCGTGATCCAGCCGGTGCGCGATATCGCGGCGCTGGTGAAGGCCAAGGGCGGCGTTCTCGTGGTCGACGCCGTGCAGGCCTTGGGGCGTGTTTCCATCGATATCACGGAAGGTTGCGGAGATTACCTCATTCTTTCCTCGCACAAGATTGGCGGGCCGAAAGGGGCCGGCGCTTTCGTCGCGGCGTCCGACCTGATGATGCCGATGCCGCTGATCGCGGGCGGCGGACAGGAACGCGGGCATCGCGGCGGCACCGAGGCCGTGGCCAATCTCGCCGGCTTCGGCGCGGCGGCCGAGGTGGCCGCGGAGACGGTCGCGCAGTTCGGGGACCGCGCCGGGATCCGCGACCGGTTCGAGCGGACGATACTCGACATCGCGCCGGACGCGATCATCCATGGCGGCGATGCGCCGCGTCTGGCGAACACGCTGTTCTTCACCATTCCGGGCCTCAAGGCCGAGACGATGCAGATCGCCTTCGATCTCGCCGGACTGGCCGTCTCCGCGGGCTCCGCCTGCTCGTCGGGAAAGGTCGGCCGCAGCCACGTCCTGACGGCGATGGGCTTCAATTCGGATGAAGGCGCGATACGCGTTTCCTTTGGCCGCGAAACCGGCGAGGACGCCGTCGCGAAGTTCGGCGAAGCCTTCCACAAAATTGTCGCACGGGCGCGCCCGGAAAATCGCCTCGAAAGGGCTTGAGAAAAGCGCTTCGCGAAAACATATGTCAGAAAGTCATATTTTTCACTTTAGAACTTTTCAAAACTGCCTTATCACCTATCTCCACGGATAGGCACGTCATGCCGGCACCGGCCGGAACGAGAATGCAAGAACGGAGTTCGTTATGCCCGCTGTACAGGAAACGATTGATCAGGTCCGCAAGATTGACGTCGACCAGTACAAATACGGCTTCGAGACGCTGATCGAGAGCGACAAGGCGCCAAAGGGGCTGAGCGAAGACATCATCCGGTTCATCTCGGCGAAGAAGCAGGAGCCGGAATGGATGCTGGAGTGGCGTCTCGACGCCTATAGCCGCTGGCTGACCATGGAAGAGCCGACATGGGCGCGCGTCGAATATCCGAAGATCGATTTCAACGATCTCTATTATTATTCCGCGCCGAAAAGCATGTCCGGCCCCCGGACGCTCGACGAGGTCGATCCGGAACTGCTGAAGACCTATGAGAAGCTGGGCATTCCGCTGGCCGAGCAGGAAGTGCTCGCCGGCGTGCAGGAGCGCAAGGTGGCTGTCGACGCGGTGTTCGATTCCGTTTCCGTCGTCACGACCTTCAAAAAGGAACTGGCCAAGGCCGGCGTGATCTTCATGTCGATCTCAGAGGCGATCCGCGAATATCCGGATCTGGTGAAGAAGTATCTCGCCTCGGTCGTGCCGGTGTCCGACAACTATTACGCGGCGCTCAATTCCGCGGTCTTCACCGACGGCTCCTTCGTCTATGTGCCGAAGGGCGTGCGCTGCCCGATGGAACTGTCGACCTATTTCCGTATCAACGAGAAGAATACCGGCCAGTTCGAGCGCACGCTGATCGTCGCCGAAGAGGGGGCCTATGTCTCCTATCTGGAAGGCTGCACCGCGCCGCAGCGCGACGAGAACCAGCTGCACGCCGCCGTGGTCGAACTGGTTGCCATGGACGATGCCGAGATCAAGTATTCGACTGTCCAGAACTGGTATCCGGGCGATGCCGAGGGCAAGGGCGGCATCTACAACTTCGTCACCAAGCGCGGTGATTGCCGGGGCAAGAATTCGAAGATTTCCTGGACGCAGGTGGAAACCGGCTCCGCGATCACCTGGAAATACCCGTCCTGCATCCTGCGCGGCGACGGTTCGCGCGGCGAGTTCTACTCGATCGCGGTCTCGAACGGCGCGCAGCAGATCGACAGCGGCACCAAGATGATGCATCTCGGCAAGAACACCTCAAGCCGCATCATCTCCAAGGGCATTTCCGCCGGCAAGTCGAACAACACCTATCGCGGCCGTGTTTCGGCGCACCGCAAGGCGGAGAACGCGCGCAATTTCACGCAGTGCGACTCGCTCCTGATCGGCAATGACTGCGGCGCGCATACCGTGCCCTATATCGAAGCGAACAACGCGACGGCGCAGTTCGAACACGAAGCGACGACCTCGAAGATCTCCGAGGACCAGCTGTTCTACTGCATGCAGCGCGGCATCCCCGAAGAGGAAGCGATCGCGCTGATCGTCAACGGCTTCGTCAAGGAAGTCATCCAGGAACTGCCGATGGAATTCGCCGTCGAGGCGCAGAAGCTGATCGGGATTTCGCTGGAAGGCAGCGTGGGATGATCGATGGTCGCCGAGAGGCGGCTGAGAGGAGAGGGCGATGGATACGGTCGCGATCGTTTTCTACGGCCTGGTTTGCGGCGCGCTCGGAGCGCTGGCGCCGGCATTGGGATCGCGAGCGGTTCGCATCGCAATAGGCGCAGGCATCGGCGTCATCGCCGCGCTGGTGCTGCCTCTCCTGAGAAACATGATGGGGTACTGAAGCCATCCGCTTCACCGCCCCGGCAAGAGAATGCATGAGGAATAGAAATGCTTGAGATCAAGAACCTGCACGCCCGCATCGCGGAAGACGGCACGGAAATCATCAAGGGGCTGAATCTCTCCGTGAAGGCGGGTGAGGTAGCTGCCATCATGGGGCCGAACGGGTCGGGCAAGTCGACGCTGTCCTATATTCTCGCCGGCCGCGACGATTACGAGGTTACCGAGGGCGACATTCTCTACAATGGCGAAAGCCTGCTGGAGAAGGATCCCGCCGAGCGTGCCGCCGCCGGCATCTTCCTCGCCTTCCAGTACCCGATGGAGATCCCGGGCGTGGCGACCATGCAGTTCCTGAAGGTCGCGATGAACGAGCAGCGCAAGGCGCGCGGCGAGGACGAACTCACGACGCCGGACTTCATCCGCCTCGTCAAGGAAGCCGCCGGCAGTCTCGACATCTCGATGGAAATGCTGAAGCGCCCGCTCAATGTCGGCTTTTCCGGCGGCGAGAAGAAGCGCGCGGAAATCCTGCAGATGAAGCTGCTGGAGCCGAAGCTCTGCGTGCTGGACGAAACCGATTCCGGTCTCGACATCGATGCGCTGAAGGTCGTTTCCGACGGCGTGAACTCGCTGCGTTCGCCGGACCGCGCGACCATCGTCATCACGCATTACCAGCGCCTGCTCGATTACATCGTCCCGGACACCGTGCATGTCCTGTCGCGCGGCCGGATCGTCAAGACCGGCGACAAGTCCCTGGCGCTCGAACTCGAGGCCAATGGCTACGCCGACATCATCAACGAAGCGGCCTGATCAAAGCGGAAGGAGACGACGGATGACTGTCCAGTCGAAACTGCCGCTGACGGCGGCCGAGACGGCGCTTGTCGACCAGTTCGGCGCGCAATTCGGTTCACTGCCCGGCAATGCCGAGATGGTGAAGCTGCGCGACCGCGCCATCCAGGCGATCAAGGAAAACGGCCTGCCGACCCGGCGCGTCGAAGCCTGGCACTACACCGACCTGCGCCGGCTGCTGGCCACGGTGCCGGCGATTGTCCCGTCGGGCGGCGCAGGGGAACTGGAGCGGATCATCGAAGGCACCGCGCGGCTGGTGCTGCGCAACGGCGAAGTCGCCGCGACGGATCCGGTCGAGGGTGTGACGGTCGGCTCGATGTCCGATGCGCTCAGGGCCGATGTGTCCGGCGTGAGCGTGTATGACCACGGCGTGCATGACGCGACCGGGCTGATCAACTCCGCCTTCGTGACCGACGGCTTCGTCATCAATGTCGAAGGCGGCGCGACCATAGCGAAACCGGTGGAACTGCAGACGCTGCATGATGGCGGCCAGGTTCACACCCGCAACTCGGTCACCATCGGCGAAGGCGCGAAGGTTACGTTTTTCGACCGGCATGAGGGCAGCGACGCCGAGGTCCTGGAAACCGCCGTGACCGAACTGAAGCTCCGCAAGGGCGCGGAAGCGCTCTGGGTGACGGTCCAGGAAGCGGGCGCCGCCGCCACGCATCTGTCGCAGATGAATGTGACGATGGAGGAAGACGCCAGGTTGACGCTCTTCATCGTCAATCTGTCGGGCAAGGTGGTTCGCCAGGAAATCAATGGCGACATTTTGGGCGAGGGCGCGGACCTGACCTTCCGGGCGGTCAATCTGATCGGCGACAAGGCCCATTGCGACGTGACGCTGTCGCTCGGCCATCTGGTGCCGAACACGACCTCGACGGAGACCGTGCGCAACGTGGTGACCGGCAAGGCGCAGGGCGTCTTCCAGGGCCAGATCCGCGTCGACCGGATCGCCCAGAAGACTGACGCGCAGATGGCCTGCAACACGCTGCTGCTGTCGGACGACGCCGGCTTCTCGACCAAGCCGGAACTGGAGATCTTCGCCGACGACGTCGTCTGCGCGCATGGCGCCACGGTCGCCGAGATCGACGAGGACCACCTGTTCTACCTGATGGCGCGGGGCATTTCCGAGAAGTCCGCGCGCGGATTGCTGATCAAGGCCTTTGTCGCCGAGATTGTCGAGGAACTGGACGACGAGGCGCTGATCGAGGCGCTGGAAACGCGGATCGACCGCTGGCTTGAGGTGCATGCCTGATCATGGATGCGAAGACACCAGCCTATGACGTCGAGGCGATCAGGGCGGATTTTCCGATCCTGTCGCGCGAGGTGCATGGCAAGCCGCTCGTCTATCTCGACAACGGCGCCTCGGCCCAGAAGCCGCGCCAGGTGATCGATGCGGTGACGGCCGCCTATGAGACCGAATACGCCAATGTGCATCGCGGCCTGCATTTCCTGTCGAACGCCGCCACCGACGCCTATGAGGCGGCGCGCGAGAAGGTTCGGCGGTTCCTGAACGCCGAGTCGTCGGACAACATCGTCTTCACCAAGAACGCGACCGAGGCGATCAACACCGTCGCCTATGGCTGGGGCATGCCCAATATCGGCGAGGGCGACGAGATCGTCGTCTCGATCATGGAGCATCACGCCAATATCGTGCCGTGGCACTTCATCCGCGAGCGGCAGGGCGCGAAGCTGGTCTTCGCGCCGGTGACCGACGACGGCGCGCTGGATATCGAGGCGTTCACGGCCTGCCTGACCGAGCGCACAAAGCTGGTCGCGATCACGCATATGTCGAACGTGCTCGGCACCGTCGTTCCGATGAAGGAAATCTGCCGGATCGCGCATGAGCGCGGCATTCCCGTGCTGGTCGACGGCAGCCAGAGCGCGGTGCACATGCCGGTCGACATGCAGGATCTCGACTGCGACTGGTATGTCTTCACCGGACACAAGGTCTACGGCCCGTCGGGCATCGGCGTGCTGTACGGCAAGACCGACCGGCTGGAAGCCATGCGGCCGTTCCAGGGCGGCGGTGAGATGATCGGCGAAGTGACCGTCGACAAGATTACGTATAATGAGCCGCCGCACCGCTTCGAGGCGGGCACGCCGCCGATCGTGCAGGCGATCGGGCTGGGTTTCGCGCTCGACTATATGGACGGGATCGGCCGCGAGGCGATCGCGGCGCATGAGGCTGAGCTGAAAGCCTACGCGCATGAGCAACTCGGGCGGATCAATTCGCTGCGCATCATCGGCGACGCGCCGGGCAAGGGCGCCATCGTCTCCTTCGAGATGGAAGGCATCCATGCGCATGACGTCTCAATGCTGATCGACCGGTCGGGCGTCGCGGTCCGCGCCGGCACCCATTGCGCGCAGCCGCTTTTGACGCGGTTCGGCGTGACCTCGACATGCAGGGCGTCCTTCGCCATGTATAACACCAAGGCGGAAATCGACGTTCTGGCCGAGGCGCTGGAAAAGGCGCGAAGCTTCTTCGGCTGAGAGGACAGGAAAATGGACGAACAGCACAAGCCGGAAGAACAGGTGGAAGCGCAGGCGCAGCCTGCCAATGACGATGCGGCTGCCGCGTCGGCCCTGCCGCGCGAGGAACTGGCGCGCATGACCGACGATATCGTCTCGGCCCTGAAGACCGTCTACGACCCGGAAATCCCGGCCGATATCTACGAGCTCGGCCTGATCTACAAGGTCGATATCGAGGACGACCGCACGGTCAAGATCGACATGACCCTGACCGCACCGGGCTGCCCGGTCGCCGGCGAGATGCCCGGCTGGGTGGAAAACGCGGTGCGCACGGTCGAGGGCGTGATGGATGTCGAGGTCGAGATGGTGTTCGACCCGCCCTGGACGCCGGACCGCATGTCGGAAGAAGCGCAGATCGCGGTGGGCTGGTACTGAACCGCGCCGCGGTTGCGGATGCAGCGCCGCATCACCAGATTAAAACGAGTGCAAACAGGGATATTCAGATGGCCCTTGCAATCATGACCATGACAGACGCCGCCGCGGATCGCGTGAAGGAGATCGTTTCTTCGCGCGAGAACGCCCACGGTGTGCGCGTCGGCATCAAGAAGGGCGGCTGCGCCGGGATGGAATACACGGTCGATCTCGTCACCGAACCCGATGCGAAGGACGACCATATCGAGCATGACGGGGCGCATCTGTGGGTCGATCCGGCGGCGATGCTCTATCTGCTCGGCACCGAGATGGATTTCGAGGTGACGAAACTGCGCACCGGCTTCGTGTTCAAGAACCCGAACGAATCGTCGGCCTGCGGCTGCGGCGAATCCGTTGAGCTGCAGCCGGCCGACTTGCAGAAGCTGGCAGAGGCGCGGGGCGCGCTCTGACGCGGCTTTCCTGCCAGACATGAAAAAAGCCCGGGCATGCCCGGGCTTTTTCGTTTGAAGATGTGCGCAGACCCTACTGGCCGTTCATCATGAAGGCCGGGATATCCTCGCCGAAACCGACCGGCATCGGCCCGTCATCATTGTTATGACGGCGGCGTTCCTTGCGGTCGCGCTTCTGTTCGGGACGATTGGCGTCGCGCTTTTCCTGAGGGCGCTGCGGTTCTTCGGCGGCGACGACCTCGGCGACGGGCGCCTCGGAGGCTTCCTCCGCACGCGCCTCGCGGTCCTTGCCGCCACGCTTGCCGCGCTTGTCGCCGCGTTCGCGCTTTCCGCCCTTGTCGCGGCCCCGGCCGCGCCTGGTGTCGGTTTCTTCCTCGTCGGCGCTGACTTCCGGAATGGGCTCGAGCCAATCGATCTCGGTGGAGATCAGCTTCTCGATCGCTTCCAGATGCTTCATGTCCGGCTTTGCGACCAGGGTGAAGGCATGGCCCTCACGGCCGGCGCGGCCGGTGCGGCCGATGCGGTGGACATAGTCCTCGGCATGGATCGGCACGTCGAAATTGAAGACGTGGCTGACATCGGGGATGTCGAGACCGCGCGCCGCGACGTCGGAGGCGACCAGCAGCTGGATCTTGTTGTCCTTGAAGCCGGCGAGCATCGCCATGCGCGAGCGCTGGTCCATGTCGCCATGCAGCGCGCCGACGGAGAAACCGTGCCGTTCGAGCGAGCGGAACAGGTCCGAGACGTCGCGCTTGCGGTTGCAGAAGATGATGCCGTTCTTCAGGTTGACCTGATTGCGGATCAGGTCGCGCAGGGCGGCGCGCTTCTCGTAGTCCTTCTTCGAGACGCCGAGCAGCTTCTGTTCGACCGTCGTCGCGGTCGATGCGGCGCGCGACACTTCCACGCGCACCGGCGTGTGCAGGAACTGGTCGGCGAGCCGGGTGATCTCCGGCGGCATGGTCGCCGAGAAGAACAGCGTCTGGCGGGTGAAGGGGATCAGCTTGCAGATGCGCTCGATGTCGGGGATGAAGCCCATGTCGAGCATGCGGTCCGCTTCGTCGATGACGAGGATCTCGACGCCGGTCAGCAGCAGCTTGCCGCGCTCGAAATGGTCGAGCAGGCGGCCGGGCGTTGCGATCAGCACATCGACGCCGCGCTGCAGCTTGCGGTCCTGTTCCTCGAAGGAAACGCCGCCGATCAGCAGAGCGACATTCAGCTTGTGATTGATGCCGTATTTATTGAAGTTTTCCTCGACCTGGGCCGCGAGTTCGCGGGTCGGCTCGAGGATCAGCGTGCGCGGCATGCGCGCCCGGGCGCGGCCCCGTTCGAGGCGCGTGATCATCGGGAGTACGAAGCCGGCGGTCTTGCCTGTGCCCGTCTGGGCGATGCCGAGGACGTCCTTGCCCTCGAGCGCGTGCGGAATGGCCTGTTCCTGGATCGGCGTCGGTTGCGTGTAACCGGCGGCCTCTACGGCCTTCAGGACTTTATCGGAAAGTCCGAGTTCTGAGAAAGATGTCAATGGATATCCACGTTTCGCAAATCGAATACGGATGAAATCGCCCGGAAACTGCCGTGCGTTCGCGTGTCGCCTAGGCTTTTGCCGGCCGAAAGTCAACCGAAAGCCCGGGATTTCAGCGCTTTAGGGCGCGAATTGTGACATGCAACGGTAATAAAAGCGAAGAGTTACGTAGCGTCTTTTCGCAAAATTCGTAATCCGCCGTTTCCGCCTCCGCGTAACCAAGGCGATGTCACGAGACATCCTATCAACAGGAGGTAATCAATGAAACCGATCAAGACCGCTCTTTTCTCGGCCATGGTTCTGGCGCTTGGCACCGGCACGTCGCTGGCCATGGACAAGGACATTGTCGATACGGCGGCCGGCAATGCGGATTTTGAGACCCTGGTTGCAGCGGTTCAGGCCGCAGGGCTTGTCGACACGCTGAAGGGCGAGGGCCCGTTCACGGTGTTCGCCCCCACGGACGATGCATTCGCCGCGCTCGGCTCCACCGTCGACGAGCTGCTCAAGCCCGAAAACAAGGACAAGCTGACGGCGGTCCTCACCTACCACGTCGTACCGGGCAAGGTGATGTCGTCCGACCTGACCGACGACGCCATGGTCGCGACCGTGCAGGGTTCGGACGTCACGATCGATCTCGACAATGGCCCGATGGTCAACGATGCGAACGTCACCGCGGCGGATATCGAGACGTCCAATGGCGTCATACACGTCATCGACAAGGTGATCGTGCCGGAAGGCGTGCTCTGACGCGTTGCGCCTGATCCGAAGCATGGCCCGGCGGTTCACCGCCGGGTTTTTTAATAGCGGAACTGTTCGGCCAGGATTCGCTCGTCCCAGGAGTGGGAGCCGTCGAACAGGATGGTTGCGGTGGCGTCGCGCGCTTCCTCGATGCGGACGGTGCGCACGGATTTCACCTCGGTGTGGTCCGCGACCGCGTTAACCGGGCGTTTCACCGGTTCCTGGACCGTGAAGGTGACCGAAACCTGGTTCGGCAAAAGGGCGCCGCGCCAGCGCCGCGGCCGGAACGGGCTGACCGGCGTCAACGCCAGGAGCGGCGCGTCGATCGGGATGATCGGCCCCTGCGCCGAGAGATTATAGGCCGTCGAACCGGCCGGGGTCGCCAGCATGACGCCGTCGCAGATCAGTTCGGCGAGACGTTCCTTCCCGTCGACGTGAATGGCGATCTTGGCGGCCTGGTAGGATTGCCGGAACAGCGAGACCTCGTTGATCGCGAAAGCCTCGACAACTTCGCCGTTCATGTCCTCGGCGCGCATGCGCAGCGGCCTGATCGTCTCCGGTTCGGCCGCCGCGATCCGCTCGCGCAGCCCGTCCTCGCGGAAATCGTTCATCAGGAAGCCGACCGAGCCGCGGTTCATCCCGTAGATGCGCTTGCCCGTGTTCATGAAGCGGTGAAGCGTTTGCAGCATGAAGCCGTCGCCGCCCAGCGCCACGATCGTTTCGGCTTCCTCGCTCGATTCCTGCCCGTAAAGGGCGGACAGCAGCGCCGCGGCTTCGCTCGATTCCGGCGTGTCCGATGACAGGAAGGCGATGGAGTCGGGATTCATCGTCATGCTTTCGTTCAGATTTTCGCGACGGCGCTTAACACAGCGTATCGAAATAGTCTCTTTACAGCTTACATATATATTCGTATCGCGTGCAGCATGTGCCCTTGTAGCTCAGTTGGTAGAGCATCTGATTTGTAATCAGAGGGTCCGCGGTTCGAGTCCGTGCGGGGGCACCAGCAAATTCAACGGTTTAGCTGATAATTTGCCTGCCAGGGATTTGCGGATCCTGAAAAGGCAACATTCACCCATTCTGCGATCCAACGCGCTACGGATATCAGGCTGTCCGACTCCGGTTCCTCGTTGATTCCAAATCGGTAACGCTGTGATCGCCTGGCTGGAAACGTCCAGCATGCCCAACAAAGACTATTCAATTCCGTAGCTCTTTCCGATCGGGAATCATACAGTCTTGATATGATGCCGATTTCCGGAGGGTATGGCCCGTGGATGAGACGAAACTGTATCGATCGCAGGGTTTCGGGCAGCGTCTCGCTCCCGGGCGCAGGCCGGCGCTTCTGGCGGTCGACTTCGTCAACGGCTTCGTGAATCCCAAGAAATTCGGAGGCGGGAACAGCCTCGAAGCGGCGCAGCGCTTCGTTGCCGCGCTGGAGCTATGGCGGCAAGCCGGGTTGCCGGTCGTGTTTACGCGGATCGTCTATGCCGATGACGGCTCCGATGCCGGCGTCTGGTGCGAAAAGGTGCCGACGCTAAAAGGGCTGACGGAAGACTGTTTCGAAAGCCAGGTCGTCGACTTCCTCGAACCGCGCGAGGACGATCTTGTCATCCGCAAGACGCAGGCGTCGGCTTTCTTCGGAACCGGTCTGGCCGACACTTTTCGGGAACGCGGGATCGACACCATCGTCGTCGCCGGCTGCACGACGAGCGGCTGCGTTCGAGCGAGCGTCGTCGATGCCGTCAGCCACAATTTCCGTCCCTTCGTCCTGTCGGATTGCGTCGGCGACCGCTCGCTTCCTGCGCATGATGCGAACCTGTTCGACATGGACCAGAAATATGCCGATTTGATCGGCGTGTCCGATCTGGACCGGATTGTTCAAGCCGCGACGACCTGACACAAGCCTGCCGGGTTCAACTGCCGATATCCGGGCGCCGGTCATCCGGTGCGTGCGCCTGATAGGCCGCGGCAAGCGCGAAAATGGATGCCTCGTCGTGGCTTGCTGCCACGGCTTGCAGCCCGACGGGAAGGCCGGCTCCGGTGAAGCCGACCGGCAGCGAGGCGGCCGGCTGGCCGGTAAGGTTGAACGGATATGTGAACGTCGCCCAGGAGACGGCATTCTTGTCTTCATATCCCGGGGGGATGTCGAGCTCGGCGCCGAATGCCGTGACCGGAACGGTGGGGGTCAGCAGGAGATCGTATTCCTCGAAGAAGGCCCGCATCTTTTCGCGGAAGGCATAGCGGGCGAAGACGCTTTCGTAATAGCTGCGCATGTCCTGCTCGAGCGCATCCGTCAGAAGATCGAGCACGACCGGGTCAAGCAGGTCCGGCTGTGTCGCGACCGTATCCCTCAGCCTGGTGCCGACGCCGGCATAGAATTCCGCCGTCCAGAGGTCGATCGGGTCGTCCATGACCGTCTCCACAAGGTTCACGTCGACGCCCATTTCCGCGATCGTCGAAACGGCCCGTTCTGCAAGTGCGGCCACATCCGGATCGATCCGGCCATATCCAAGCGTCGGGCTCCAGGCGATCTTCATTGCGTGCAACGGTTTCGCCGCCGGGCGGAAAGAGGGGAGGTCTTCCCTGACCGCAAAGGGATCATGTCCGTCGAACCCGGCAATCGTAGAGAGAACGATGGCTGCGTCCTCGGCATTGCGCGCGAGCGGACCGACATGCGCCAGCGTCGGCGTCGCGGAGGTAGGGAACACCGGAACCCGTCCGAACTGCGCCTTGATGCCGAACAGGCCGCACATGGCGGCGGGAATGCGGACCGAGCCGCCGCCATCGGTGCCGATGGCATAGGGGACAAGGCCCGCGGCGACCATCGCGGCCGCGCCGCAACTGGAGCCCCCCGTCGTCAGCGCGGTGTTCCACGGGTTTCGCGTAATCCCGGTCAGCGGGCTGTTGCTGACGGCCTTGCAGCCGAATTCCGTGGTCGTCGATTTGCCGAGGATGACCGCACCCGAAGCACGAAGTCGCCGAACCGCAGGCGCGTCAGTCGCGACAGGGGCGTCGTTCGTTGCCCGAGAACCGGATCTCTGCGGCATGCCGCCGACCGCGATCAGATCCTTGATCGACGTCGGAATGCCGTCCAACCGGCCAAGCCTTTCACCGGCCATGACACGCGCTTCCGAAGCCTGTGCCTCGCGCCGCGCGGATTCGAAATCCACATGGACGAACATGTTGAGGCGAGGTTCGAGCGACTCGTAGCGAGCGATCACGTCGTCGAGCAGTTCGACCGGCGAAATCGCCTTGCGCGCAATCGCATCGCTCAATTCATGCAGTGTCATGAAGGAAAGATCCGACATCCGGGCGGCTCTCCCGATTTGGCCGGGCAGGGCGCTATTCGTCCAGGATGGCGACGGCGCGGACCGGAGATCCGGATCCGTCCTTGAACTTGATTGGCAGGCCGAAGAATTCGAACTCGCCCTTGCCGACCAGTTCTTCCAGATTGACCAGCCATTCGTAGTGCGAGATGCCGAGATCCCTGCACAGCCGGTGTTGCGCAAAAATGTTGTCGCTCGGCTTGTCGGTCGAGGGGCCCTCTACGCCATGCATGCGCGAGCCGCGCTCGTGCAGCCATCGGGTGGCCTCCACGGTCAGACCCGGATTGCCCCAGACGATCTGCTTTCGGTCGCCCCAGTTGCGATTGTGAAAGCCGGTGCACAGCAACACGATATGACCATCGACCGTCACGCCGGCGGCCTTTTCGGCTTCCGCCATGTGTTCTGCCGTGATGTCCTCCAAATCGCCGATATGGCGCAGATCGAAACACACGGCCTTGCCCATGAACAGGTCGAGCGGCATCTCGTTGATCGGCAAACCCTTCGGATTGACGTGGAGAAAGGCGTCCACATGCGTGCCGACATGATCGAGCATGCCAATGAAGTTCGTCTGGAAGGTCATCGGATCGCCTTCGACGCCAAGCCCGAACGACAAGGTACTCTCGTGCGTCAACGCTTTCAGATAGACCGGGCTCTGAAACAGCTTGTGTGCCGGCATGTTGTCTTCGACCGTGAGGCTGAGATCGATGATGCGCTTGGTCATGGCAGGTCCTTCCTGTTGCGGCGTCGGGCGGCTGCGCAGACGGTTTTCGCCGGATGCTGACATGCCGCCCATATTCAGGATTTATGCTTCCCGAGAAAATCCGACGTGACAATTGCCGTATTCCGGATGGCAGGTATCATCAGGATTTATGGCTCGCGGTGTGCAATGCAGTGTGAGCGCGGCCAGGAAAGACGGTTGGCAATGGAACTCAGGGACTTGCGCGCGCTGATCGGCATCGCCGAGACCGGAAGCCTATCGGCCGCGGCACGGCTGCTGCATCTGACCCAGCCCGCGCTGACCGCCTCTCTGCAGCGGCTGGAGGATGAACTTGGCGTCACACTCGTCACGCGACACTCCAGGGGGTCGTCGCTGACGGAGGAGGGGCGATACGTGCTGGAGAAATCCTTCGACGTCGTTCGCGACGTCGCGGAGATCCAGTCCGTGGTCAAGGACTTGTCGAAGGAGCCGATCGGGACCGTCCGCCTCGGCCTGCCCACGACGGTTGCCGGCGGAGTCGTCCCGGAACTGGTCCCGGTTCTGGAGGCGCGCTATCCGCAAGTCCGGTTGCATGTCGTCGAGGCCATGAGCGGCGTCCTTGCCGAGCAATTGCAGCTTGGAAAGCTCGACCTCGCCGTTCTCTACGATATTCAACCGATGGCCGGTCTGCGCAGCGAGCCGATCCTGCAGGAGAAGCTGCACCTGCTCGTGCCGGCGGACCATGCACTGGCCGCCCGCAGGCGGGTGCGGCTCGACGAGGTCGCAGACCTTCGTCTCGTCCTTCCAAATGCCAGCCACTCGATCCGCAGGCATATCGAGTCGCATTGCCGGGCGGAGGGGCTGATGCCGAATGTCGTGGCGGACATCGATTCACTGCCGGGCTTGTTTGGCCTCGTCAGCGCCGGTTACTGCACGATCCTGCCGCGTTTCCTGATCTCGACCTACGCATGCAGTGACCGGATCGTGGCGCTGGAAATCACGCGTCCGGCCATGGAATGGACGGTGCACCTGGCGTCGCGCCACGACGCGATCCGTCCGCGCGCCAGCTTCGCAACCGGCGCACTGTTGGGCGAGATCTTCCGGAAACTGGTGCGGAGCGGGAATTGGCCGGCGATTATCGCGGAGAACGCCCGGTCGTGAAGGGCGTTAGACGCTTGCCGATCTGGAACGGTATTCCGACGGTGTCTGGCCGAAACGGGCCTTGAACAGGCGCGAGAACTGCGCCTGGTCGCTGAAGCCGAAGCGATAGGCGATATCGGCAATGGTGCGATTGCGCGCGACTTCGAGCATGTTGCGCGCCGCGACCAGCCTCTGATCGCGGATCTGCTGGGAGACTGTTCCGTTCACGTCCCGGAACAGGTCGTGCAGGTAGCGCTTGGAAATGCCGCAGGCATTGGCGATCAGCTCAGGCGTCAGCGACGGATCGCTCAGGTTCGACTGTATGAACTCCTCCGCGCGCCGCAGATGCGCGGCCCGGACCGACGAAATCGTGTCCGGTTCGGCGGCCCCCGGATCCTCCAGGGCAAACGTCAGCAGTTCCAGGAGATGGCGGCTCACGACGGGCGCGGCGATGGAGCCGATTTCCTGCCGGTACAGGCGCCGGGCGGTCGACGAGAACAGGCCTCCCATGCCCGAGCGTCCGTCGAAAACCTTGGCGCAGTGCCTGTCGGGTTCGGGCACATAGCCGGCAAGCAGTGTCTTCGGCACCTTGAGCACAAGCAGATCGTTGCTGTCCTCATATGAGAACCGGTAGGGCGCGTCGCCTCGCTCCAGGATGAACCCGCCGGCATCGCATCGCACCTCGCGATTCATCTGCCGGAACACGATCGGGCTTCTTTGCGGAAGGGTGATCAGGAATTCTTCCTCGGTCGTCCGGCCGATATGGCGCGGGAGACGCTCATATTGCAGCGGTTCCGTGCGCAGCCGCGACAGTCCGACGGAGCCCAGCGACCGCGTGGTGAGATCGCCGCGGAACCGGTCGGCTGACCGGTAGGTCAACTGCAGCGGGAAGTAGACATTCGCGATCACCGCGCTCCATGCGGCGGCGCGCTCGAGCGGTGCGATATGGTCCGTCGTATGGGCAGTCCATGCCATCGCGACATCGGGTTCCCTGTTCGTGTTCGCGGGAGTGTAAGGCCGGCGGGGCGAGGGGACAAGCGGCAGCTCGCGCCCGCGTTTCTTCTCCCGGCGTCAAGCGATTGTTCCTCCTGCGTCAAGACCGGCCGAAAGGATCGGAGCATGTTTGTCGATACTGCGTGTTTCGCCGCACCCCCGCGGCAAGGAATGCGCGATCGGGCCATCTCAGCGTGGAGGATACTTGCCATGAGCCGTACAGACGTCGATCCGATTACGCTATCGGTCGTCAGGGGCGTGCTGGAAACGACCCAGCGCGAGATGACGCTCGCACTGGAACAGACCGCGCGATCCTCGGTCTTCAACCTCGCGCACGACTATTCAACGGCGCTGTTCAATCACACGCCGGAGATGATCCTGCAGGGACAGGACATCCCGATCCATCTGGGCAGTCTTGTGCCGGCGATGAAGGCGGTCGACGGCTTCTTTGCCGGCGACATCCATGAAGGCGACCTGATCCTCCACAACGATCCGGACTATGCCGGCAGCCATATCATCGACACCTGCATGTATTACCCGGTGTTCTACCACGGCGAACTGGTGTTCTGGACGGTGTGCAAGGGACATCTGACCGATATCGGCGGCCCGGTGCCGGCCGGCTACAATCCCGATGCCAAGGAAATCTTCGCCGAGGGCCTGCGCATCCCGCCGATCAAGATCTGGGACAAGGGCAAGCCGCGCAACGATATCCTGAACATGCTCCTCACCAACATGCGCGCGCGCCGCGACCAGGAGGGAGACTTCAACGCGTTGATCGGAGCCTGCCAGGTGGGCGCGCGCAACCTGATCGCGCTGCTCGACAAATATGGCAAGCAGACCGTGCAGGACTGTATCGAGGTCCTGCTCGACATGGCGAACAAGCACATGAATACGCTGATCGCCGAGGTTCCGGACGGAACCTACAAGGGGACCGCCATCCTCGAGGATGCCGGCCACGGGTTCGGCGATTTCGAGATCACCGCGACGGTGACCATCGAGGGTCCGAACTGCCATATCGCGATCGAGAGCCCTCCGCAGATCCCTTATTTCATCAACAGTTACGAGGGTAACAGCTATTCCGGCGTGTATCTCGGGCTGATGATGTTCGCCCAGTTGCCTCCGCCCTACAATGAGGGGCTCTACCGCAACGTGACGGTGGACATGGGGCCGAAGGGCACGCTGTGCAACGCGCGGTCGCCGGCCCCGCACATGAACTGTACGACCACGCCGATGGAAACGCTGACCGATGCGGTGCGGCTGGCCTTCGAGCAGGCCGCGCCCGACAAGGTCTCGGCGAGTTGGGGGCACGCCAATGGCTGCAACATCGCGGGGTGGGACAAGCGTCACGACGAGGAATACGTCACCATGGTGCTCGCCTCGATCATCTCGGGCGCCGGCGCCACGGCGACACAGGACGGCTGGCATGCCTGCGGACCGGAATGCTGTTTCGGCGCGCTGACCTCCGGCGATATCGAGATGCTGGAACACAGCTACCCGATCATCATCCACGAATACGGCCTGATGGAGGACTCCGGCGGCGCCGGCAAGCATCGCGGTGGTTCCGGCACGCGCTGGGAGGTGGAGCCGCTCGACAGCCCGATGACGCTGATCACCTTCGGCGAGGGCCGCCGTATCCCGGCAATGGGTGCGGCCGGCGCGAGTTCCACCATGGTGGACAAGAAGGTCGGCCGCCTCGAGGTCACCCGCAACGGGGAAACGCGGATCATCACGGACAATGTCATCGAAACCATCCAGCCCGGCGAGCGGGCGGCGAACATGAACCCCGGCGGCGGCGGTTTCGGACAGGCCTTCGAACGCGATCCGGCGAAAGTGGTGGACGATGTCCGCAACGGCCTCGTCAGCATCGAGGGCGCCAGGCTCGATTACGGCGTGGTGATTGCCGATCGCGCGACACTGGCCATCGACGAGGACGCAACCGCGGCCCTGCGCGCCAGCGCCTGAGTTCCGGGAAAGAGGAAGAACAATGCGTACGCAATTTCGTCTAGGCATCGACGCCGGCGGCACCTTCACCGATTTCGTCCTGGCCGAAAAGAACGGCAATGTCCGGCTGTTCAAGGCGCTGTCGACACCGTCCGATCCGACGCAGGCGATCCGCAACGGGCTCGACCTGATCACCGAGCAAACCGGCATCTCCGCGGCCGAAATCGTCTCCAATTCCGATCTGTGCATCAACGGCACGACGGTCGCGCTGAACGCGCTGATCACCCATTCGGGTGCCAAGACGGCGTTGCTGGCGACCAAGGGCCACGAGGACAGCATCGAGATCCGGCTCGGCCACAAGGAAGACGGTTACCGTTACGACCCGGAATATCCGCCGGCGACAATGCTGGCGCCGCGCTATCTGCGCCGCGGCATACGCGAGCGGGTGATCTCCAACGGTTCGGTGCACACGCCGCTGAACGAGGACGATGTCCGCGAAGCGTGCGAGCATTTCCTCAGCCAGGGCGTGGAGTCGGTTGCGATCTCGTTCGTCTGGTCGGTCCTGCATCCCGATCACGAAATGCGCGCAGCGCGGATCGTGCGAGAAATGATGCCGGATGTCTCGCTGACCGTCGGCTCGCAACTCTACCCGCAGGTGCGCGAATACACCCGCACCTCGACCGCCGTGGTCAATGCGTATCTGGCGCCGATCCTGCGCCGTTATGTGGATGCGGTGGACCGCTATTTCGCGTCGCTGGGCGCAAAGAACCCGGTGCGTTACTTCCAGTCGAACGGCGGGCTCGCCAAGGGCGACGTCGTCTCCGACCAGTCCGTTTACGCGATCAATTCCGGCCCGGCATCCGCCCCGCAGGCGGCGCTCCATGTCGGGGAGCCCTGGAACGAGAAGAACATCATAACCATCGACATGGGCGGCACGTCCTTCGACATCACCCTGACGAAGGACGGGAAGGCCAACATCAACAAGAACATCGACTTCCTGCGCTACCGGATCGGGATTCCGATGATCCAGGTCGAGACGCTCGGCGCCGGTGGCGGCTCGATCGGCTGGATCGACGAGATGGGCCTGCTGCAGATGGGGCCGCAATCGGCCGGTTCGGAACCGGGGCCGGCCTGCTACAGCCAGGGCGGCGACAATCCGACGACGACCGACGCCAATCTGATCCTCGGCTATCTCAATTCCGACGGGCTCGTCGGCGGTCGCCTGCCGCTGGACCGGGAAAAAGCCTACAACGCCATCAAGCAGAAGCTCGCGGACCCGCTCGGCATCACGGTGGAGAAGGCCGCCTATGGCATGTTCACCATCGTCAACAGCAACATGGTCAACGGCATTCGCCGCGTTTCCGTCGAGCGCGGTTACGATCCGCGCGACTTCGTTCTGATGGGAGCCGGCGGCGCGACCGGCGCGCATATCACTGCGCTCGCCCGCGAAATCGGGACGCGCAAGGTCCTGGTCTCCAAGCTTGCCTCCGGCCTGTGCGCCTACGGACAGATCATCTCCGACGTGAAGTACAACTACATGTCGCCGGCGCCGATGCGTCTGGAAGGCGCCGAGACCGCGAAAAAGCTCAATGATCTGTTCGAGGGGCTGGAAGCGCGCGGTATCGCCGACCTCAAGTCGGACGATTTCGGGGAAGACCGCATTTCGATCCGCCGCAGCCTCGACATGCGATATGTCGGCCAGGTGCACGAATGCACGGTCGATATCGACGCGTTCGAGGTGGACGAGGCGGCGCTGGCCCGGATCAAGGAGGCGTTCCACGCCCGCCACAAGGAACTCTACACCTATGACGAGCCGCACAGCGCGGTCGAAGTGGTGAATATCGAAAGCACGATCCAGGGGTATGTCGACAATCCCGACCGGATGATGATCGCCAAGGGGAAGGGCGCTGAGACCGCCGTGAAGGGCACCCGTGCGATGGTGTTCAATGCCTCCGGCGAGACCACCGAGACCAGGATCTATGACGGCGACCTGCTTGGCGCGGGCGACCGCGTGGAGGGGCCCGCGGTCATCGAGGAGGTGACGACGACGCTGGTGATCGAACCCGGCTGGATCGCCGACCTGCACGAGACCGGCGTCTATATCATCACCAGCCAGTCCGCCGCCGCCTAGGGTCCCGGCGGTCGGCGCCGCGTCCGAGACATCAGCGATCCTGCACGGACCGCAAGTGCATGAATTCGCGGAAGGCCGTAACGGCGGTATTCTGCCCGACATTGGTTGCCCAGGCGAGGCCGACATCCATCGACGGCACGTGGTCCACCAGCGAGACGACTTCAACGCGCCTGCCGTCGAGCGACCATGGGCGGTAGACCATGTCGGACAGGATTGTAACGCCCATGCCGTTCGCCACCATCGAGCGCACGGCCTCGACGGAGGAGGTGCGGAAGATTGTCTGCGGGCGCAGGCTTGTGCGGTTCCAGTAGCGCTGGGCCGTGTTGCTGGCCTCGTCGACAGTCAGCATGATGTAAGGCTCTTTGGCGATATCCTGCAGCGAAACCGAGGCGTAGCCGAGCAGCTTGTGCTGCGAAGGCAACCAGAGCCGGCGCCGGGACTGTATAAGCGTGTCGTAGGAAATGCCTTCCTGATCGACGATGTTGGAGGTCAGCATTACGGCGAGATCGAAGGTGCCGGAAACAAGCCCGTCCTCAATGGCGTTGCGAGGCGCTTCCGTCAGTTTCAGGTCTATGCCTGGAAAGGCCCGCGTGAAACGCTCGATATAGGGCGGGATGAAATAGCCGGCGACGGTGTAGGTCATGGCCAGCCGGAGCCTGCCCGTCACGTCGTCGCGCAGGCGGCTCGGCGACCTCACCGCCTCGTCGACCGCAGCCATCACCCGGTGGGCGTGATCGAGAAAGATATTGCCCTCGAAGGTGAGGGCGACGCCGTTTGCATGGCGTGACAGCAGTTGCGCGCCGACGATCTCCTCGAGTTGCTTGACCGCCGTCGTCACCGCCGACTGGGAGACGTTGAGTTCCACCGCGGCGCGCGAAATCTGACCCGCATTGGCGACCGCAATGAAGTAGCGAAGTTGGCGGATCGAGGGTTCATTCATTTAATTGATATTCCACATCGAAAAATCTGAAATCCTGCGTCAGCGGCTGCCCGCGTGCGACCTCGAAACGTATCCCGGGAAACTCGATTTCGTGATTTTTTCCAGTTCTTTTGCCTTCGGCGGTTGAGATCGCCAGATCCTTCACCCGAGTTCCTCCGCGAGGTCACAATATCAAAAAATCAGAAAATGGCATCGCTATAATCATATTTTACGTGTGCCGAGTTTCTTCATTATCGTTTCGGGATCGGACATCGCCTGCCGCATCCGCTCGTGGCAGGCCTGACGGAAAATTGGAGGCTCATCATGTCGGTGGAAATCAACTGTGACATGGGCGAGAGCTTCGGGCTCTACAAGATGGGTGACGACGAGGGGATGATGCCCCTCATCACGCAGGCCAATGTCGCCTGCGGCTTTCACGGTTCCGATCCCAATCACATGCGGCGCACGGTCGAACTGGCCGGGGAGCACGGCGTGAAGGTGGGCGCGCATTTCTCGCTGCCGGACCTGCCGGGCTTCGGCCGCCGCGAGATGAAGATCGACCGCGACGAGATGTTCAACATCATCATCTACCAGATTGGCGCCCTGAAGGGTTTCCTCGATGTCGTCGGTCTGCCGCTGTCGCATTTGAAGCCGCATGGCGCTCTCTACGGAATGGCGGCGCGCATGGAGCATATTGCCCAAGCTGTCGCGGACGCCGCCGAGATCTATCAGGTTCCCGTTCTCGGACTGGCGGGGACCTTGCACGAGGAAATCTACACGGCCCGCGGCGTCGGCTTCCAGGCGGAGTTTTTCGCCGATCTCGATTATGACGACAAGGGTGGGCTCATCATCACGCGCGAGCATCACGCCGTCGAGCCGGAGGCCGCCGCGGCGCGTTCCGTTTCGGCCGTGCGCGAGGGCAAGATCAGTTCCATCAACGGCCAGCCCGTATCCGTGCGCGCCGAGACGATCTGCGTTCACTCCGATACGCCGAATGCGGTCGAGATCGCACGCTCGGTCAAGCAGGCGGTTGGCGAGTTGGAGGCGGCCTGACTCGGGGCGTCCGAAATCCAGACAGGAGAAGTTCGATGGCAAAGCACGAGGTCAAATCCCCGATCCCGGGAACATTCTACCGCAAACCGGCGCCAGACCAGCCGCCGTTCAAGGACGTTGGCGACGTGGTGGCAAGGGGCGACACGATCGGTCTCGTGGAGGTTATGAAGACCTTCCACGAGGTGAAGGCCGACGCCGATGGCACGATTTCCGGATTTCCAATTGGCGATGAAGAACCGGTCATGGCAGGCCAGGTGATCGCCGAGCTCGACTGAGGCGATCGTGACGCAAGGCAATATCAGCAAACTGCTTATCGCCAATCGCGGCGAGATCGCGGTTCGCATCATCAGGGCCGCGCGCGATCTCGGCATCGCGACCGTGCAGGTGCACAGTGACGCCGACAAGGACAGTCGCGCTGTGCGGATGGCGGACGAAGCAGTCAATATCGGGCCTCCGCAAGCCGCGAAATCCTATCTCGATATCCCGTCGATCCTGAAAGCTGCAAAGGACACAGGGGCCGACGCGATCCATCCGGGATACGGCTTCCTGGCCGAGAATGCCGCCTTTGCAGACGCTGTCGCGGATGCCGGCCTGATTTTCGTCGGGCCAAGCGGAGACACGATCCGCCTGATGGGCGACAAGGCCGCCGCGCGGGCCGAGGCGAAGAAGGCGCAGGTGCCGACCGTGCCGGGCAGCGACGGTGTCATCGAAGACATGGACGAAGCCGCCCATCTCGCCGCGCATATCGGCTTTCCGGTCATGATCAAGGCCGCCGCCGGGGGTGGCGGGCGCGGCATCCGCATCGCCCATGACGTAGCCGAATTCCGCACGCTCGCGCCGCAGGCGTCCTCCGAGGCGAAGGCCGCGTTTGGCGATGGCGGCATCTATGTCGAAAAGGTCATCGAGCGCGCGCGCCACATCGAAGTGCAGGTGCTCGGCGATGGCCAGGACGTGGTCCATTTCTACGAGCGCGAATGTTCGTTGCAGCGCCGCCGTCAGAAGGTCTGGGAAGAAGCGCCTTCGGTCGTGCTGGCCGAAGACGTTCGCGAGCAGCTGTGCCGGTCCGCCGTCGCGCTCGCCAGCGCCGTGAGCTACAAGGGCGCCGGCACGATCGAGTATCTCTATGACGACGCCACCGGCGAGTTCTATTTCATCGAGATGAACACCCGCATCCAGGTCGAGCACCCGGTCACCGAGATGATCTGCGGGGCCGATCTGGTGGCGGAGATGATCGCGATCGCGGGCGGCAGCAAGCTGCGCGTGCGTCAGGACCAGATAGCACGCGCCGGTCACGCCATCGAGGTGCGCCTGAACGCCGAGGACCCGGCCAACAACTTCATGCCGTTTCCGGGCGTGGTCGGCGAATTGCTCGCGCCCGACGGGCCGGGCGTACGGTTCGATCACATGCTCTATCCGGGCTATGCCGTTCCGCCGTTCTACGACTCGCTGCTCGGCAAGCTCATCGTCTGGGCGGAAGACCGCGAGAAGGCGTTGATGCGGTTGAAGCGCGCGCTCGACGAACTGCAGATCGACGGGTTGCCGACCACAGCGCCGCTGTTCAAGGCCCTTCTCGAGAGCGACGACGTGCGTGCCAGCACGGTTCACACGCGCTGGCTGGAGCCGTGGCTCGAAGAAAATCTCGACCTCATCAGGCAAAAAGGAGGCTCAGCCACATGAGTAGCCGCTACACATTCGGAGGCGACGAGCACATCTTCGTCGAAGTCGACGAGGCGATGTCGCTTGAAGCGTTCTTCGTCAGTCTTTCGATGACGAATGCCGTGCGGGACGCCGATATCAAGGGCGTCACCGAAATCTGCCCGGCCAATGCCTCGTTCCAGATCAAGTTCGATCCCGACGTGATCCATCCGGACGACCTGATGGCCGAACTGAAGAGGCTGGAGGAAACCGCCGAGAGCGCCGAGCCGGTCCTCGACACGCGCATCATCGAGATCCCGGTCTATTACCAGGACCCCTGGACGCACGAGACATTGATGCGGTTCCGTGAACGCCACCAGGATCCCAATGCCACCGACATCGAATATGCCGCCTCCATCAACGGCTATGACAGCGTGGAAAAATTCATCGAGGCCCATTCGGGTGCGCCGTGGTTCGTCTCGATGGTCGGCTTCGTTTCCGGCCTGCCGTTCCTCTACCAGATGGTCGATCGGCCGCGTCAGATCGAGGTGCCGAAATATCTGCGCCCGCGCACGGACACGCCGCGCCTGACCGTCGGCTATGGCGGCTGTTTCTCCTGCATCTACTCGGTGCGCGGCGCCGGCGGTTACCAGATGTTCGGCATCACGCCGATGCCGATCTACGATCCCGAGCAGAAAGTCTCCTACCTCAAGGACTTCATGGTCTTCTTCAAGCCGGGCGACATCGTCAAATGGAAGCCGATCAACCGCGAGGAATATGACGCCGCGGTCGAGGAGGTGCAGGCGGGAACCTTCGCCCCGCGCATCAAGAACGTCCGCTTCTCGCTCGACGAGTACAACGCCGATATCGACGGGACCAACGCCAAGCTGATGGAGGCCCTCTATGCCGATTAATGTCATATCCGCCGGCATCGCCACCACGATCCAGGACATGGGACGGCCGGGTTATTATCACCTCGGCATTCCGATCGGCGGCGCCATGGACCGCCTCGCCTTGAGAACAGCCAACCTGCTCGTCGGCAATGACGAGGGTGCCGCCGGCCTCGAATCCGTTTTCGTCGGGCCGGAGCTCGAATTCACCGAGGACGCCATGGTTGCCGTCTGCGGCGCGGAACTGCCGCCGAAGGTCGATGGCGAACCGCGCGAAACCTGGACAGCCTTTCCGGTCAAGGCCGGACAGGTCCTCTCTTTCGATTTCCTGAAAGGCGGCGCGCGGGCGTATATCGCGATTTCCGGCGGCATCAACACGCCGCCGATGCTCGGCAGCCGCTCCACCTACGCCATCGGCGCTCTTGGCGGCATCGAAGGGCGCGCGGTGCAGCCGGGTGATACCCTGCCGCTCGGCAAGGGATCCAAATCCGTCAGCGAAGGCTTGAGCGTGCCACAGAACCTGCGGCGTGGCCCGGGTAATCCGGCGGAACTGCGTGTTCTTCCGGGGCTCTACTGGCATCGCATCACCGAACAGGCGCAGAAGGATTTCTTCGACGACACCTGGAAGGTGGCGAACGAGGCCGACCGCATGGGCTACCGCTTCCAGGGAGGCCGCAAGCTCGAATTTGTCGAGCGCGAACAGCCCTTCGGCGCGGGCGCCGATCCGTCCAACATCACCGATGCCTGCTACCCCTATGGTTCGGTGCAGGTGCCGAGCGGCACGGAGCCGATCGTCCTCCACCGCGACGCGGTGTCCGGCGGCGGTTACTTCATGATCGGCACGGTGATCTCCGCCGACATGGACCTGATCGGCCAGTTGCAGCCGCATATGCCGACGCGTTTCGTGAAGGTCGACATGGATACGGCGCTTGCCGCACGCCATGACCGCGCCAAGACAATGGACGCAATCCGCGAAGCCCTTTCCTGACCGAAAAAGGACAAGACACGATGACATCAGCTGCCACAACCTATCCGACGCTCCTCAATGCCGCTCTCGGCGGCAAGCGCAGCGCCCTGCAGTCGGTTCTCCTTGCGATCGCCGGGACGGCGCTGCTCTGGGCTTCCGCCAAGGTGCAGATCCCGTTCTTCCCGGTCCCGATGACCATGCAGACTTTCGTGGTCCTGTTCCTCGGTTTCGCGCTCGGTTCGCGCCTCGGCGCGGCGACCGTCCTGCTCTACCTCGCCGAAGGCGCGCTCGGTCTGCCGGTCTTCGCCGGTACGCCCGAGAAGGGGCTTGGTCTGGCCTACATTGCCGGCCCGACGGGCGGCTTTCTCGCCGGCTTCGTCGTTGCGGCCTATGTCACCGGCTGGTTCGCCGAACGCGGTTTCGACCGCCGTCTCGTTACCGCGGCCATTGCAGCGCTTGCCGGTCTCATCGCCATCTATGCTCTGGGCGTTGCCTGGCTCGGCGCGCTGATCGGCTGGGACAAGCCGGTCCTCGAATTCGGCCTTTGCCCGTTCCTCCCGGCCGAGGCGCTGAAGCTCGCGCTGCTGGCGGCGATCCTGCCGCTCGCATGGCGCGGCGTTTCCGGGCGCTGAGGCCGCCATGTGTGGCGACGCGAAACCCGGCACGGCCCGCGGGACCGTTCTGATCGAGAATGACCGCACGCGGGTGACCGAATGGCGCTTCGCCGGGCGCGGCGACAACACCGGCTGGCACCGCCACGAATATGACTACGTGGTGGTGCCGCTTTTCGACGGACAGCTCGAACTGCACGAGCCGGGCGGCACGAGGCGTCTCGCAGACCTGAAAAACGGTGTGCCGTATTTCCGCGAAACGGGTGTCGAGCACGACGTCATCAACGCGAACGACTTCGAGTGCGCATTTGTCGAGATCGAGTTCCTGCAAGCGCCCGACGAAAGCTGACGGGAGCCGGCGGCGGCGGCAGGCGGATTGCCATCGCAATTCCGGCGTGCTTGAGTCGGCGCAACGCAACAAACCACGCGGCCATTCTGCCATGGAAGGCGCCACCCACGAACTCTCCCGTCCGAACGTCAACCGCGTGCGCGAGCCGCTGCGGGTGCTCGGAACCACGGTCACCCAGGTCAAGGTATTGAAGGATGCCGCGATCGAGGATCTCGGCCTCGAATTCGAGTTCATTTCGCTCGACGGCACCGCGGCGCAGCGGCGCGGCGCGCTGCATCCGGGAAGTTTCGACGTATACGATCAGTGGTTCCATGACATCGACCTGATCTGGCCGACGGGATCGATCCGGGCGATCGACGTCAATCGCATCCGTCAGTGGGATCAGATCGAGCAATTGCCCGCATCCTCAAGGATCCATGGCGCCGCTCCCTCGACGCCGGGAAGCGATCCCTCCCAGCGCCTCTACGTTCAGCTGGACGGCACGCTCGGCAGCACCGAGACCGATCTGATCAGCATGGTGCCGACCGTCCACAACGCCGACAGTTTCGCGGTCGTCGGGGCGGACCCGGGCGAGATCTCCGGCTGGGGCGCATTGCTGGATCCGAAATGGGCGGGAAACGTCGTGCTGCAGACCGATGCGGCGATCGGAAGCCTCGACATGTTGCTGGCGCTTCACGAAAAGCGCGAACTGGCCGTCAAGGACACGGGCGATTTGAGCCTCGAGGAGATCGATGCGCTGGTCGACAAGGTCCGTTCCTACCGTTCGGCCGGCCATTTCCGCTGCCTCTGGGCCGACGAGGCACAGGCCGTCGTCGCTTTCAGCGAAGGAAAGAAGGCGATCGGGTCTCTATGGTGGTCGGGGTTCACGAAGCTCCGGGCGATGGACATCCCGGTCAACATGGTCACCCCGAAATCCGGCTATCGCGGCTGGTTCGGCGGGCTTGCGCTTTCGATCAAGGCCGAGCCATGGGCGGTGGACGCCGCCTATGACTACATGAACTGGTGGTGCGAGGGCCGCGCCGGCGCGCTGATGTCGAAGAATGGCGCCTATATGACCGGGCGGAGAGCGGTGCGCCCGTATCTCTCGAAGGAAGAATGGGATTTCTGGTATTGCGGCAAACCGGCGGCCTGCGACATCCGCAACGCGGACGGCACGATCGTCTTCTCAAAAGGCGAGCGGCGTGAAGGCGGCGCCTATGAAGACCGGATGTCGCGCGTGGTCGTGTGGGACACGGTGATGAAAGAGCACAATTATCTCGTTCGCCGCTGGGAGAACGCGCTCAATCGGTGAAGCGGCTCTCCGGTTTCAGAAAGCTCTCGAACTCCGGGGTGGGGAAAACCGAAAGCGCCATCAGGCGCTTGCCGGTACGGTCCGCCGACAGGCGCAAATGTTCTTCCAAGGCGCATGCGGCGGCGTCGAACGAACGCCGGATGACGAATTCCAGGATGATCAAGTGTTCTTCTAGCGGCTGGCGAAAGGGTCGGCCGCCGATAGAGTTGGAAAACACCTTGTTGACGACCAGCGCGATCTGGCTCTGCTCGATCATTCTGAGGAGATGCCGGTTGGATGTCCACTGCAAGAGCCGCCAATGGATGTCCCCTTCGAGCATGTCGACCTGGTCGCTGGTAATTTCTTCCCGCGATTCCAGGGTTTTACGGGCCGTTTCGTACATTTTCCGGATTTCGGTATTGCCGATTTGCGGCACGCTTTCGACGAGCGCGAGCGGCTCGAGTTTCTCGCGAATGGAGAAATAATGGGCAACGTCGCGGGCGGTCAAAGGCCCGACGACCCAATGCGAGCGCCTGTCCTTGCGGACAAGTCCGCGGTCCTGCAGCCTCTGCAGCAGTTCGCGAATGATCGTTCGGCTGACATTGTAATGTTCGGCGGCAGCCATCTCGTTTATGCGAAAGAGGCCGAAGGGCATCGCATTGACGATCGCATTCTCGAAATTCTCGGCGATCAGCTGTGCTCCGCCACGTGGCGGTTTGTAGCCGGTCTCGGGCTCAAGGCCCAGCATCTCGGGTGAGAGCTTCAGTCGCCGGGCATTCTTTCTCGGATTGCGGGACCGGCCGGTGACAATGAAGCCGCGGCCGCTGAAACGCGCCAACGCGCCTTTTTCTTCCAGTTCCTGCAATGCCTTGCGGGCTGGCGTCCGACTCGTTCCGAAAACATCCGCAACCGGGCCCTCGTTCAGTATCGCACCCTGCGGAAGGCGGCCGTTCCTGATGGCGTCGTGCAGTGCGGACTCGATCCGCAGATATCGCGGCTGCGAACGGGTTTCGTCCGATTCGTTGTTATCCATGATCGAATTCCATCGAGCTTTTGACGCGCTGACAATACTTCAGGGACGGTAACGAAAACGTATTTGCGCACAAAATACAATGATCTCTCCGTATTTGGACCGTCAATAACGGAAAAATGCCGCTTACGGCCTCCAATCTCGCCTAAAAAATAGGCTGAGAATGCCGAAAATTTCGCTTTGCATACGAAGTGCATTTATGCTTCATTTTTATCGGCCGCATCGAGAACGCCGAGTGAGGATACGTGTAGATGATGGAAGTGCAGGGGTTGTCGAAAGCCTTCTCGGGCGTGGCGGCTATCGACGATTTCAATCTGACCATTCGCGAGGATGAGTACCTGACGCTTCTGGGGCCGTCGGGCTCGGGCAAGTCCACCTTGCTGCGGCTTCTTGCCGGTTTGGAGATGCCTGACGCCGGTTCCATCCGGCTCAACGGTCAGGATATCACCAGCGTGCCGACGCATATGCGTCACCTGGGCTTCGTCCAGCAGAAATACGCGCTTTTTCCGCACATGTCCGTCAGCGACAACGTCGCATTTGGCTTGCGCTTCCGCGAGGTCGATCCGATTGCCGACGAGGCGGTGGTGAGTAGGCGGGTCAAGGATATGTTGGCGCTGGTCGGTCTCTCCGACTTGGGCGCGCGCATGGTCGGCCAGCTTTCCGGCGGCCAGAAGCAGAGGGTTTCGCTTGCCCGCACATTGGTTACCGAGCCGAAGATTTGTCTCCTCGATGAGCCGCTCGGTGCGCTTGACGCCAATCTGCGCGAGCGCATGACCGTCGAGCTGAAAAAAATCCGCGAAGCGCTCGGCGTCACCTTCATGCATGTCACAGGCAACGAGGCCGAGGCCATCGCCATGGGCGACCGCATGATCGTGTTGGATCGCGGCAGGCTTCTTCAGGTCGACCATCCGGACGTGATCTTCCGGACGCCCGCCAGCATCAGCGTCGCGCGATACATCAATGCCTACAATATTCTGGAGGGCGGATCGGACGCTTCGCATTTCCGCTTTGGCGAAGCCGCGTTTCCGCTGCCCCCTTCCGTCCCCGATCTCGGCTACTACGCCGTGCGTTTCGACGCCGCGCGCGTGCTTGCCGAGGGGGAGGCTGCGCCTGAAAACAGTGCCTGCATGTCGGCCCGCTTCATCGCGAGCGAGTTCATGGGAAGCCAGGTCACCTACATTTTCCGCCTGCACAATGGCGGGACATTCGAGGTCGTGCGCCATCTTAGCCGTGAGGATCCCGTGGTCTACGAGCGGGATCAGCAATGCACGATCTGTTGGGGCGCCTCTGACGGTTTGCTTTTCGACAAGGAAGGGAACCTCGTTCCCGTCGCGTCGGGAGGAGGGGTCGCCCAATGAGCGCCGAAACCAACTCCATGGGGAAGACTGTGCAGGCTACGCAAAGCACACCGCGGCAGGGGCTGTTTCACCGATACGGTCACTATTTCCTGCTGGCGCCGGGCATCATCTGGATGGTTCTCTTCCTGATCGTGCCGCTGGTCATGATGCTCTATGTGAGCTTCTGGACGCAGACCACATTCGCCATCAAGCCGGATCTGACGGTGAAGTCCTGGGTGACTTTCTTCAGTTCGGAAACCTATTTCGGCGCGCTGCTGAGGACGCTGCGGCTCTGGTTGACGGTTCTGGTCCTGACCTTCGTCATCGGCTACCCGACTGCGCTCTTCATCGGTCAATATGTACGTAACAAGGCGGTGCAGACCATTCTCCTGGTCACCTGCGTCATCCCGTTCTGGACATCCTTCCTGATCCGTGTCCTCGCCTGGCGTCCCATGCTCGGCAAGGAAGGGGCGATCAACATCGTCTTGATGAAACTAGGCGTGATCGCGCAACCGATCGAAGTGCTTTTGTTCACCGAACTCTCCGTCATCATCGGCATGGTGCAGATCTATGTGGTGTTCATGGTCGGGCCGGTCGCCTTCATGCTGGCGCGCATCGACGACAGCCTGATCGAGGCCGCGCGAGACCTCGGTGCGTCGTCCTGGCGAATTTTCCGGACGATCATCTTTCCGCTGAGCCTGCCCGGTGTCGTTGTCGGCGCGATCTTCGTGTCGGTCATGGTGCTCGGAGAGTTCGCGACGGCCTCGGCGCTCTCCGGACGCAAGGTGAACATGCTCGGAAACATTATCGTTACCCAGGTCGGGTCGCTCAAATGGGCGTTCGCCGCAGTGATCGGTGTGGTGCTCACGGCCGTGATGGCGGCGGTAATCATCGGCCTCCTGCGCGTGGTCAACCTGAGAAAAGAGCTGTGAGCGGGGCGCGAAACTGATGCAAAACGGAAGCTTCCTGAAAATCGGTCTTGGCGCCTACACCGCCTTGTTCATCGCGTTTCTCTATGCGCCGTTCATGGTGATGGGGATCCTGAGTTTCCAGCAGGGACCGGAAGGTGGACCGCAGTTCCCGATCATCGAATGGTCGACCTACTGGTACAAGCATGTACTGGGTTTCGCTCCGCCGTCGCGCGTCGCGCCGCTGCCGATCGGCGAAGCCCTGCTGCGCTCCGTCACCCTGGCGTTCGCGACCATGGTCGTCTCGACCGTGCTCGGAACGCTGACGGCGCAGGCTTTTCGCCGCCACTTCAAGGGATCGAGCGTCGTCTTCTACCTTGTGGTCCTCGGCATGATGGTGCCGGGCGTTTTGCTCGGCCTCGGCATGGCGCTCGTCGCCGACCAGTTCGGTTTCGCCCGCACCTGGTGGGGTACGGCCTTCGTCCTGCATGTCGTCTACACCTATCCGTTCGGGTTCCTGGTGATGCTGGCGATCTTCAACCGCTTCGACAGCTCTGTTGAGGAAGCCGCCTGGGCGCTCGGCGTTCCTCCGGGACGGACGTTCCGCAAGGTGACGTTCCCGCTCATCTTCCCGGGTGTTCTGTCGGCGATGCTGTTCGCCTTCACGCTGAGCTACGACGAGTTCCCCCGCACGCTCTTTACCGGCGGCTCCGAGGTGACGATGCCGATCGCCATCTACGGAACGTTCGCGGTGGAAATTCATCCCAATCTATTCGCCTTCGGCGTGCTGACGACGCTCTTCTCCTTCGCGCTGCTGTCGGTCTACGGCCTGCTCATGGCGGCGTCCGTCCGGCGCGCGAAAGTCCGCAGCATCGGCATGCAGGAAGATATCGAATGAGCCGGCTCTCTCACCATAACGCCGTCGTCACGGGCGCGGGGGCGGGGATCGGCAGGGCGATTGCGCTGCGTGTTGCGGCCGAGGGCGCGAAGGTGGTCGTCCTGGATCTCAACGCGGATTCGGCACAACTGACCGTCGATCTGATCGAAAAGGCCGGTGGCACCGCGATCCCTGTCGCCGGCGACGTGTCGTCCCCGGCCGATATCGACAAGGCCTTTGCGGCCTGCGAGGACGCGTGGGGCACTTGTTCCCTGGTCGTCAACAATGCCGGCATCGTGCAACAGGTCGAACTCAAGGACATGCAGGTCGAGGACTTCGACCGGATGATCGCTGTTCACCTGCGCGGCTGCTTTCTGGGATGCCGGCGAGCGATCGGGCCCATGCTGGCCGCCGGCAGCGGCGTTATCGTGAATATCGCTTCCCAGCTTGGCCAGATCGGCGGCGTCGAGCTTACCCACTACAGCGCGGCCAAGGCCGGTATCATCGGGTTGACCAAGGCGATGGCGCGCGAGGTCAGCGCGTCGGGCGTGCGTGTGAACGCCGTCGCGCCCGGACCGATCAACACGGAACTCGTGATGGCGCTGTCGGAGGACTGGCGCAACCGGAAGGCCTCGGAATTGCCGCTCGGACGCTTCGGCGAACCGGACGACGTCGCGGCGACGGTGGCCTTCCTCGCCTCCGAGGACGCGAAAATCTACGTCGGTCAAACCCTGGGGCCCAACTCGGGCGATGTGATGCTTTAGGAGCGGATTGAATGAGAAACGTCCTCATTACCGGAGCGGGAATAGGAATCGGGCGGGCGACCGCGAAGGCCTTCGCCGACAATGGCGACCGCGTGTTCGTGACGGACGTGCTCGAAAAAGAGGGGGCTGAAGTCGCCGACGCGATCGTGGCGGCTGGCGGTACAGCGAGCTTCCACCCCCTGGACGTTACCTCGACCGACATGACGAACGCGCTGGTCGCGGAGATCGAGAAAGACCACGGCGCGCTCGATTGCATCATCTGCAATGCCGGCATCGCCCACAAGGTGCCGCTGGGCGAAATGACCGACGAGAAGTGGGATCACACGTTCGATATCGACCTGAAGGGCATGATGCGGCTGGTTCGGGCCGCGGCGCCGGCGATGAAGAAGGCTGGCAAAGGCTCTGTCGTCTGCCTCTCCTCGATCATGGGCGTCGCGTATGGATGGGACGAGCATGTCCATTACTCCGCCGCGAAGTCCGGGGTGGTCGGGCTGGTGCGCGGCCTGGCGGTGGAACTCGCCTCCAGCGGTATCCGCGTGAACGGCGTCGCGCCGGGCTATATCCGGACCGCGCAAGCCCTGTCCGAGAAACATTCGCTCGGGCCGGAGGGGCTCGAGAAAGCGGCAGAATTCATCCCCATGGGACGCGTCGGCGAGCCGGAAGACATCGCCGACGTCATAAAATTCCTCACCTCCGAACAGGCTCGCTACATGACCGGGCAAGTCGTGACGGTGGATGGGGGATTACTGGTCGGCCGTTACTGACGGCAGGCGCTCGCAGGAAACTTAGCGACTTTAAAAGACAGGGAGTCTCCACGATGAAAACGAAAATTTCCCGAAGGGGCTTTGTAGCCGGAGCTGGTGCTCTGGCCGGAAGCGCCGCCTTAATGCGTCCCCAGATGCTGTTTGCCCAGGAACTGGGAAATCAGGAACTGCGCACGGTCGGTCTTTCTGTGACCGTCCAGGAACGCATTCTCAATGACTTCAAGGCCAAGTCGGGCGTCGGCTCGGTGTCGGGCAAGGCCGACATCTTCCCGAATACCCAGACGGAATTGCTGTCCGGCTCCAACGCCTATGACTGCTGGGAGACCATCGGCGAACGTCTGCCGGCCATGACGGAAACGAACACGATCAAGCCGATCCCGACGGCTGACCTGTCGAACTGGAACAGCATTCGTCCGACGTTCACGGATACGGATCCGCGCATGGAAGCACGCGCGCAGATTTCCGGTCAGATCTGGGCGGACGATGGGCAAACCGAACTGTGGATGGTCCCGACCGTCTACAACTTCGACTCCATCGGCTATCGCCCCGACCTCGTCAGCGCAGAAGAAGCCAACACATGGACCGCGCTGTTCGACGACAAGTTCAAGGGCAAGACCGGCCTGAACGTCGACCCGCTGATCGCGTTCGGTCAGGCGATCCTGGCGATGAACTCGCTCGGACTGCTTGATGTGCCGAACCCGGGCAACCCGTCGGTCGAGGAGATCGACGAGGCGTCGAAGTTCCTCATCTCCAAGAAGAAGGGCGGCCAGTTCCGCGCGCTCTGGGGCGATTTCGGCGAACTGGTGAACCTGCTCGCTTCGGGCGAGATGATCCTCGCCGATGCGTGGCAGCCGGCTGTCATGGCGGTGAAGGCACAGGGCATCCAGTGCTCCTACGCCGTTCCGAAGGAAGGCTATCGCGCCTGGGCCATCGGCATCTCGCAGATCGCCAACAGCCCAAACGCCGCAGCCGTCAAGGCTTACGCCGATTACTGGCTGTCGGGTGCACCCGGCATCACCGTGTCGGAGCAGGGCTACTACTCGCCGACCACCACGATCAAGGACGTGATGGATCCGGACAAGTATGCCTTCTGGTACGAGGGTCAGCCCTGGAAGGGTGCCGAGGAACGCGGCATCAAGGAAGGCGACCTGCGCGACGGCGGTTCGCTGGAAGAGCGTGCAAGCCATGTCAGCTACTGGCATCAGTGGCCGGACGAGTACGACCACCTGATCTCGCGTTGGGACGAGTTCCTGAGCGCCTGATCCGTCGAAAACGGGAAAGGGCGATCTGCCCTTTCCTGCACTGTTGTGCGGGCGAGCCCGGTGGCCGTCCGCACGTTACCCGGCTAGAATCCGAGGATCCCCGATGTCTGATTATGACCTTGAACTGGTCAAACTCCGAAAGGTCTATCCCGGCGGCACAGTCGCCGTCGAAGAATTCGACCTAAGCGTCAAGCGGGGTGAGTTCATTTCCTTTGTCGGGCCCTCCGGGTGCGGCAAGACGACGACGCTGCGCATGATTGCGGGCCTGGAGTCCATTACCTCCGGCGACCTGATCATACGCGGAAGGAATTTCACCGATGTGCCGACCGAGAGGCGGCCGACATCGACCATCTTCCAGAACTACGCGATTTTTCCGCACATGACGGTGCGCCAAAATATCGAATATGGCCTGCATGTGCGCCGCCTCGGTGCCGCCGAGATCAAGAAGCGCACCGATGCGATCATCGAGAAGCTGCAGCTCGGCGACGTCGTAAACGCCAAGGAAGGGGCGCTTTCCGGTGGACAGAAGCAGCGCCTTTCGCTGGCGCGCGGCCTTGTCACGGAGCCGGATATCCTTCTGCTCGATGAACCGCTCGGTGCGTTGGACGCCAACCTGCGCAAGTCGATTCAGGAGGAACTGAAGATCCTCCAGCGCGAACTCAACATCACCTTCGTCTTCGTTACCCACGCACAGTCCGAGGCGCTGTCGATGGGCGACCGGGTAGTGGTGATGAATTCCGGCAAGGTCGAGCAGGTTTCGGCGCCGTTCGAACTCTACACGCGACCACAATCGGCGTTTGTCGCCCGCTTCATTGGCCGTAACCGCATCATTCCCGGCGAACTTGTCGAGGTAGGGGATGGCCGCGCCACCGTCACGACGCCGCTGGGCACGTTCTATGGCGTGCCGAGCTTCAAGCAGGGATCGTCGGCTGCCGGCCGGAAGGCGATGGTCGTCGCCCCGTCCGAATATATCGACATCGTTCCCGCTTCCGAGCCGGCTGCCGAGGAAACCCTCGACAGGGTCCAGGGTACGGTCACCGCGCTCGAGCCGGTCGGTCACGTCGTCTATGTCGGCGTCGAGTTGCCCGGCATGGCTCCGATGCGCATCGAAGCCTATCGCGAGCGCATCGAGGGGCGGAACATCACCAACGGATCGGCGGTCGAACTCCGCTGGAAGCCGGAGAGGGCGACGATCGTGCTCGGCGATGCGTGAGCCCCGGTCCGGCGAAATGAAAAAACTGTCACCAATCAAGGAAAGTGGAGGCCACTGACATGACAAAGAAGATTTATTGCGCGTTTGGCGTCGATGTGGACGCGGTCGGCGGCTGGCTCGGCTCTTATGGCGGCGAAGACAGCCCCTGCGACATCAGCCGCGGCCTGTTCTCCGGCGAGGTCGGGTCAATGCGCCTGCTCAAACTGTTCGAGCGCTGGGGCATTGACACCACGTGGTTCATCCCCGGCCACTCGATCGAGACTTTCCCCGAGCAGATGAAGGCAGTGGCAGAGGCCGGCCACGAGATCGGCATGCATGGCTACAGCCACGAAAACCCGATCGCCATGACGCCCGAGCAGGAAGAGGCTGTCATGGACAAGTCGATCGCGCTGATCGAGGATCTTTGCGGCCGCCGGCCGACCGGCTACGTCGCGCCGTGGTGGGAGTTCTCCCCGGTTTCCAACGAGCTGCTTTTGAAGAAGGGCATCAAGTACGACCACTCTCTGATGCACAACGACTTCACGCCCTATCGCGTGCGCGTCGGCGACACCTGGACCAAGATCGATTACTCCAAGAAGGCCGAGGAGTGGATGAAGCCGCTCGTTCGCGGCGAAGAGACCGATCTGATCGAGATCCCGGCGTCGTGGTATCTCGACGATCTTCCGCCGATGATGTTCATGAAGGCGGCGCCGAACAGCCACGGCTTCGTCAATCCGCGGCATCTCGAAGAGATATGGCGCGATCAGTTCGACTGGGTCTATCGCGAGATGGACTATGGTGTCTTCACGATGACGATCCATCCGGACGTGTCGGGCAAACCGCAGGTTCTGCTGATGCTGGAACGGATCTACAATCACATCATCAGCCATCCGGGGGTCGAGTTCACGACGTTCGACAAGATCGCCGACGATTTCGCGAAGCGCTTCCCGCGCTAAGGCGGGTTCATGGCGGGGGAGCCGCGATCGGCTCCCCCTCGTCCCGAAGGAGGTCGAACATGTGCGGATTATGCGGGCTGCTGGGAACTGTGCACTGGACGGAGACCTCCGCCCATCCGCAGGCCTTTTCAGGCTCGGCCCGCCGCACCATCCGGGCCGAGCGGCTGCACCGTGCTGCGTTGGTGAACCGCGCGCTCGCTGCCGTGCGCATGAAACTCTCCGATTTCCAGGCGACGAGTTATGTCGTCCGCTCGCCCACTGGCCGCCAGGAGATCGTCGACGATCTCCAGAGCGTCTGGGGTGCGGTTGAACGATTGCGCGGCAGTCCCGTCGATCCGCTTGACGAGGCCTGGATCGGGGAGATCGAGAAGTCGGCGCCATGATTCCGGTCAATATCGTCACGGGCTTTCTCGGGTCGGGCAAGACGACCCTGCTGCGTGAAGTGCTCAGAAGCGAGCGGTTCTCGGACACAGCCGTCATCGTCAACGAGTTCGGTGAAGTCGGTCTCGATCATATTCTTCTGGAAGAAGTGGAGGAGGGGGTGCTGCTGCTGGAATCCGGCTGCATCTGTTGCACGATCCGTTCCGATCTTCAGGAAACCATTCGCGGTCTGCACGACAAGGCGGCCAAGGGCGACATCCCCGGGTTTAGCCGGGTGGTGATCGAGACGACCGGACTGGCCGATCCGGCGCCGATCGTCTCGACGATTACGGCCGATCCGATCATCCGCAACCACTATCGGGTCGCCAACATCATTTGCACGGTCGATGCGCAGAACGGTCTGCATACGATCACGACGGAGTCAGAGTCGGCAAAGCAAATCTCCGTAGCCGACCGTCTGCTGATCACGAAAGCAGATCTCGTCGATAGCGCGATGATCGCAAGCCTGGAAAAGGCCTTGCACCGGTTGAATCCCTTCGCGTCGGTGAGCGCTTCGACTGGAACCGGCTTTGACGCCGATTTCCTCTTTGGCGACGATATCGGCGATGAGACACGCCGCGAAGAGGAAGCGCGGCGCTGGCTGGAGAGCGCCGGCAAGCTGGAGGCGCTGGAGCATGGGCATGGTCACCATCATCACCACCACGATGACGGGACCAATTCCTTCGTTCTGCGGTATCCGCATCCCATCGACTGGACGGCGTTCGGCATCTGGCTGACGGCGCTTCTCCATGCCCATGGCGAAAAGATCCTGCGCGTGAAGGGCATTCTCAACGTCGCCGAATCCACGACCCCCGTCATTCTGCACGGCGTGCAGCACGTCGTTCATCCTCCGCTTCATCTTGAACACTGGCCCGATGCAGACCGCACGTCGCGGATCGTGTTCATCACCCGCGATATCGACGAAGCGAAGATCCGCCGCTCGCTTGCCGCATTCCTCGACATGGCGCGCAACCTCGCGCGGCAGAGCGAGGTCGCATGAACGGCCGGGCCGCCAATCGGCCGAGATCGAACAAGACAACGAGGTGCCGCAGCCATGTCCAATCCTGAAACAGTCGCGGAAAGATCGGCCGCCTCCATCGGCAGGGCGTTGCAGGCGCGTGAGATCAGCCCGGTCGCGCTGACCGAATATCTGCTTGAGAGGATCGCTCGCCAGGCGTCGCCGGTTTTTCTCGCCGTAACCGGCGAGCGCGCGATGCAGGAGGCCCGCATGGCGGAACAGCGAATTCTGGCCAACCGGCCGCTGTCGCCGCTCGACGGGGTTCCGGTCGCCTGGAAGGATCTGTTCGACATGAAGGGCGTTACGACAACGGCCGGCTCCGATGTCTATCGCGACGCATCGCCGGCTGAAAAGGACGCGCCCGTCGTCGCCAATCTCGCCGCTGCCGGCATGGTCAGTCTCGGCAAGGTCAATCTGACCGAGTTCGCCTATTCCGGACTGGGCCTCAATCCGCATCATGGCACGCCCGTCAATCCCTTCGGCAAGGACGAAGCGCGCGCTCCGGGCGGTTCGTCGTCGGGCAGTGGCGTCGCGGTCGCCGCCGGCCTTGCGCCATGCGCGATCGGAACGGATACGGGCGGGTCGGTGCGTATTCCCTCGGCTTTCAACGGCCTCACCGGTCTGAAGACCTCAGAAGGCCGCATCTCCGCCGAAGGCGTTTTCCCATTGTCGCGGACACTCGACACCGTTGGCCCGCTGGCGCGTTCGGTGGAGGATTGCATCCTGCTCGACGCTGCCCTGCGCGGCGCGGCGGCGCCGAGCGTGATCCGCCGGCCGCTGTCGGAACTGTCGGTCTATGTCCCGCAGACAGTCGTGCTCGACGATGTCGAGCCGGATGTGATGAAGAATTTCGAGGCGTCGCTGGCCGACCTCGAGGCGCGGGGCGCGACCGTGCGCTCCGGTCCTATGCCGGCTTTCGCAAAGGCCGCCGAACTGGCGACTACCTACGGTTCCATCGCTGCGGCGGATGCCTATGTGGAGCATCGCGATCTTGTCGACGGACCGGAGGTCGCGCGCGTCGACAGCCGGGTGGTGGATCGTATTCTCGGCGGCAAAAAGATGACGGCATATGAGCTGTTGGTGCTGCAACGCGCCAGGGCTGCTCTCATCGCCGAACTGAGGGCGGGTTTCGATGGCGTGATGTTCGCCATGCCGACGGTGCCGCATGTCGCCCCGGCTATCGCGCCGCTGGAGGCGGACAAGGAACTTTTCCATCGCGTCAATCTCAAGACGCTGCGCAACACCATGATGGGCAACTTCCTGAACTTGCCGGGCCTCGCCATGCCGAATGGTTTCGACGGGGGCGGCATGCCGACAAGTTTCCTTCTGTCCGGTCTCGCCGGTCAGGATGATCTCGTTCTTGGATATGGCACTTCCGTGCAGGCTGCATTCGATGAACGGCTTTCTGCGTAAAGCCGCTCTCAGCCCCGAGCGGGCCGGTCGGGCGCTCAGGTGGTTCGCGGCTGTCCTGCGCGGCGCAGAACATCCCGGGCTTTCTTGATGACCGGCGCGTCCACCATCTTGCCGTCAACGATGGTGACCGCGTCGCTTCCATTGGCGGTCGAATCCAGCACCCGCCTCGCCCAGGCCACCTCGTCCTTATCGGGGCGGAAAGCGCCGAGGATCGGTTCGACCTGGGCCGGATGGATGGCGAGTTTGCCGCCGAACCCGTGGTCGCGGGCGACGAGCGCTTCGTGCCGCGTTTGGGCCAGGTCCTTGACGTTCGTTGTCACGCCGTCGATCGGCGCGGGCAGGCCGAGGGCGCGCGAGGTTTGGACCAGCGACATCCTCGCGGGCAGAAGCGCTTGCCAATCGGCGGTGCAGCCCATGTCGAGCGCGAAATCGAGCGATCCGAAGATCGCGCATACGACGCCTTCCTCCGCAAGGAGGCTCTGCCGGAACTCCATGCCGCGCGCCGACTCGATCAGGGGAAATACGGGCACGTTCCGGCCAATGCCGCGACGAAGCCGCGCGACGGCTTCAGCGTCCTCGGCTTTGGGCAGGACGATGCCGGTCAGCGATACGTCCTTGAGGGCTGCAAGGTCGTCGTCGTGCCACGGCGTGTTCGCCCCGTTGACCCGCACGAAGACGGGCAGGCCGGCGATGCCGTGGTCGCGCACCGCGCTTCTTGCTGCGTCCTTGTCGCCGGGTGCGACCGCGTCTTCGAGGTCGATGATCACCGCGTCTGCGCCGCTTGACGCCGCCTTGGCGAAACGATCGGGCCGCGAGGCGGGAACGAACAAGGGGCAAACCGGGGGAAGGATAGTCATTCGCGTGTTTCCGTCAGGTTTCGGTTGGCGTGGACAAGACCGTTCGCCCGTCCCGCCGAAGCAGGCAGGAGGAAATTCAACCGGCCAGATAGTCCACGGCGATCTCGTCGGCCTTGCGGAGGAATTTCCGCATCGGAATGCTGATCCGGTTCTTCTTCCAGATCATGTGTGTTTCCACATGGGCGTGCTGTTGGGTCGCGATACGGCGGGCGATGATAGACGGCTCCGAGCAGAATCGCGGAACGCCGCAGAAGATTGTCGGGCCGACGCCTGCTGTCACAAGTCCCAGTATGCCCGTCAGACTGGAAGCCTCCTGCGCGATGGCCGGCATTTTGCCGTCGCTCTGAAAGACGTTCACGATGATCTGCCGAAGTGTCGGCCATTCCTCGGTCGTTCCCAGCACAAGCGGTTCGTCGGCGAGGTCGCTGACGGTGACCATTTCCTTTCGCCCCAGGGGATGATCGGCCGGCAACAGGGCCACCAGCGGATGACGGGCTACCGGCCGGGAATCGATCTCGACGCTTTGAAACGGACCGACGATGAAGCCGACATCGATTTCGTTCTTCAGGACCGCGTCGCGCTGCAGCGGCGAGGTCATGTAGGTCATCTCGCAACGTATGTCCGGATTGTCCCGTCTGAACCCGCTCACGATGTCGGGGACGAGCGAGTGTCCCGCGAGATTCATGTAGGCCAGCCGCAATATCGCCTTCGTGCCCGAGGCGAACGATTTGGCCGTACGCTCGGACAATTCGACCCGCGTGAGAATGGCCCGGGCCTCTTCGCGCAGGTAGTTGCCGGATTCCGTGAGCGCGACGCGGCGGGTTGTCCGCTCGACCAGCTTGATGCCGAGGCGCTGCTCCAGTTCGCGGATCATCCGGCTGATCGCGGGCTGCGCGATGCCGAGCTTTTCGGCCGCCCTGTGGAAGTTGAGTTCGTCACCGACGGCGACGAAGGCAGCCAGGTGTTTGAGGTCGAATTTTTGCTGATGCATAATTGATATCAATAAAGGGACAATCATTATTTTGCCAGCGGCAAATGATGCTCTAAGCAGGAAAGGTAAGGGAAACGTGCGCAAGAGAAAAATCTCCAACCGGCATCAATGTCGGAATGAAGGCTGTCGCCCGATGGGTTTCAGGTTCGTCGGATCGTCGAGGGAAACCGCCCGATCCGATGTTTCGATTGGTGGATTTGATCTGGATAGGCGTGCGCGTTCGGCACAGCAGGAGGCATTATGATCAGGGTTGGCGTGGATGTTGGCGGTACGTTTACCGACATAGTTCTGGAACGCACGAGAGCGGTTGGTGACGATGACCAGAACGTGGTCGTGACCAAGGTGCCTTCAACGCCGCACGACCAGTCCGAGGGCGTGGTCGCCGGCGTTCTGCAGGTTTGTAAACTGGCGGGTGTGGCGCCCGGAGACATCGACGTGCTGTTTCACGGAACGACGGTGGCGACCAACATGGTGATCGAGCGCAACGGCGCCGAGGTCGGCATGCTGACCACACGCGGCTTTCGCGACATCCTGCATATGGCCCGCCACAAGCGGCCGCACAATTTCTCCCTGCAATTCGACGTGCCGTGGCAGTCGCAACCGCTGGTCAAGCGCCGCAACCGGTTGCCGATCACCGAACGGATCGCGCCGCCGACGGGCGAGGTGGATGTGCCGCTCGACGAGGATGAGGTTCGCGCTGCCGCGGAACTGTTCAAGAAGCGCGGCATGGGTGCGGTCGTCGTCGGTTTCCTGTTCTCGTTTCTCAACGATGCGCATGAAAAGCGCGCCGTCGAGATCGTGAAGGAAGTGATGCCCGACGCATTCGTCTGCGCGTCGTCCGAGGTCGTGAACGTGATCCGCGAATATGAGCGTTTCAGCTCGACCGCGATGAATGCTTATATCGGCCCGAAAACAGCGCTCTACCTGCGGCGTCTGGAAAGCCGCCTCCAGGAGAACGGCATTCGCGCCACCGTACGCATCATGCAGTCGAACGGCGGCATTTCCACCATCGAACAGTCGGCGGCCCGGCCGATCGGCCTGCTGCTGTCGGGGCCGGCGGGCGGCGTGATCGGCGGCCGCTGGACGGGTCAACACTGCGATAGCGCCAATGTCATCACGATCGATATCGGCGGCACTTCGGCCGATATCTCGGTGATCGAGAACGGCGAATTGCGGATCAAGAATCCGCGCGACACGATGGTCGCGGAACTGCCGGTTCTGGCGCCGATGATCGACATCGACGCCATCGGCGCCGGCGGTGGATCGATTGCGTATGTCGATGCCGGCGGCGCGTTTCGCGTCGGGCCCCGCTCGGCCGGCGCCATGCCCGGACCGGCCTGTTATGGCCAGGGCGGCACCGAACCCACCGTGACCGACGCCCAGGTCGCGCTTGGAAGGCTCGATCCCGAACGCTTCCTCGGCGGCGACCTTTCGATCGACAAGGCGCTGGCCGAAAAGGCAATCAAGGAGCACATTGCCGGCCCGCTGGGCATGAGCGTCACCGACGCCGCCTTGGGCATTCTCAAGATCATCAACAACAACATGTCCCTTGCGATCAACGCCAACTCGGTGGCCAAGGGCATCGATCCGCGCGGCTTTTCGCTGATGGGATTTGGCGGCGCCGGACCGCTCCATGTTGTGGCGCTGGCGGAGATGGTGCGGGCGAAGAATGCGATTTCGCCCCTGCAACCGGGCATCACGGCGGCGATGGGACTGCTCGTGACCGATCTGAAATACGAATACACCCGCTCGGTGCTCAAGACGCTCGATGACGCCGATGACGAGGCACTGGCCCGCATCAACGAAATCGCGGACGAACTCGTCGCCGAGGCCAATGCCCAACTCGATGTGGACGGCATTGCGCCCGAGGCGCGGCATTTCCAGAAGATCATGGAATGCCGTTATCTCGGACAGGGTTTCGAACTGCGCGCCGAAATGCCGGACGCGGCCCTGAACCAGGAAAACAAGCATGCCGTGATCGACTCGTTCTTCGAGGCGCACAAGGCTGCTTATGGGCATGCATTCCGCGATCAGGTCACCGAAGGCGTGACGCTGCGGGTGGTCGCGTCGGCCGAGGTCGACCAGCTGCGGCTGCCGAGCCTCGGTCATGGCGGGCGTCACAATCCGGAAGAGGCGCATCTCTACACCCGCGACACCATCTTCGACGACGGCGTCGCGACGTCGACGCCGCGCTACGACCGGACCAGATTGCTTGCCGATGACCGCGTGTCGGGCCCGGCGATCATTACCCAGCACAACTCGACCACGATCGTACCGCCGGGCTTTGTCGCGACGGTGCTCGGCCACGGCGATATCCGCATCGAACGGACCTGAGGGAGACAGACATGACCAAAGAACTCGATCCGATCACCCTGCAGGTCGTGGGCGGCGCGCTGCATTCCATCGCCGAACAGATGGGCAACGTGCTCTACCGGATGAGCTATTCGTCGATCATTCGCGAAAGCCAGGATCTCGGCGCCGGCCTTTTCGATACCGAATTCAACACGTTGTGCGAATCCGACTCGACGCCGATGCATATCGGTTCGTTGCCCGGATATCTCCGCGGCATCGCGGAGAGCGTGCCGCTGGACGCCTGGAAGCCGGGCGACTGCGTGGTGCACAACCATCCCTACAAGGGGGCCTCGCATTCGCCTGACATCGCGGTCGTCATGCCGGTGTTCTTCGAGGGCGAACTGGTGGGCTTTTCCGCTAATACCGCGCACCATGTCGATATCGGCGCCGCCACTCCGGGCCTCATCATCGACGTCCCGGACATGTGGGCCGAGGGCATGCTTCTCGACGGGGTCAAGCTCTACGAAGAGGGCGTCCGCAACGAGAGCATGTGGAAGTATATCCGCGACAACACCCGCGTGCCCGGCCTCGTGATGGGCGATCTGGAGGCGCAGATCGCTTCGGCCGAACTGGGCGTGCGCCGGTTTGAAGAACTGATGGCGAAATACGGGCAGGAAACAGTCCTGCAGGCGACCCGCCAGTTGATGGACTACACCGAGCGCCGCATGCGGGCCGAGATCGAGAAGATACCGGACGGAGAGTACTTCGCCGAAGGCTTCCTCGACGACGACGGGCGCAACCGTGACAAGACGCTGCCGATCAAGGTCTGCGTCCGGGTCAAGGGCGACAGTGTGGAAATCGACCTGACGGGTTCTTCGCCCCAGGTGCCGACCGCCTTCAACGTACCCTATGACGGCTCGACCAAGGTGGCCGCCTTCTTCGTGTTCCGGGCGCTTCTCCTCGATACCTACACGTCGACGGACGATATCCCGGCCAACGAGGGGTCTTTCCGCCCGATCAGCGTGATCGCGCCCAAGGGCAGCATCTTCAATCCGGTCGCGCCGGCTGCCGCAGAGGCCCGTTTCTGCCAGATCCAGCGCATGGCGGACCTCGTGATCAAGGCGCTCGCACCCGTGCTGCCCGACCGCTGCACGGCGGGCAACGCTGCGACCTTGTCCTTTGCCGCCTATTCCGGCGTGCGTCCGAACGGCGAATACTGGGTGTTCCTGGAAGTCAACGAAGCCGCGATGGGCGGGCGCCCGGCGTCCGACGGTCCCGACACGGTCGAGGAATTGATGCGCAACACGCGCAACAATCCGCTCGAAGATCTCGGCATGCACCTGCCGCTGATCTGCGACCGCTACGAGGTGCGCGACGACGTGCCCCCCGGGGCCGGCAAGTTCCGTGGCGGAGCGGGCGTTGTGAAATCGCAGCGCTACCTGACGCCCGGTTTCATGACACATGAATCCGACCGCCATCTCGATGCGCCCTGGGGCGTCTTCGGCGGCAAGGAAGGCGCTGTCGGCAAGCTCGAGATCCACAACATCCACAATGGCGAGACTCGCCAGGAATATTCCAAGTTCTCGGGTCTGCGCACCGAGGTCGGCGATGTGGTCAGCTACTACTCGCCGTCTGGCGGCGGCTATGGTGACCCGCTGGAACGCGATCCGGGCAAGGTGCTGGATGACGTGCTCGACGGCTTCATCACGCCGGAACACGCCCGTCAGGACTATGGCGTTGTGCTCGTAGAGGCCGATGACGGCTACGAATGGGGCCTGGATGAAGGCGCGACTGCGGCTCTCCGCTCCGAAATGTCCGCCGCCGGGTAGCGGCGGACGAGCGGCCAAGCCATTGTGATGAAAGACCCGGAGTAGCGTACCGGAACAGGCCGCTACTCCGGGCACTTTAAACCAAGCGAGAGTTTTTGACGAACCTCGGGGAAGCAGATCGTGCGCTTTCTTGGAAGCGCGTCTCTGTCGGACAGGTAACAGGTATCGTGTTGGAGACTATCGATCAATTCGCGGATTTGAGCGCCACGGAGATAGGCGTGGCGCTCAGGGCAGGGCGCGTGTGTCCGGTGGAACTGACGGCATTTCTGTTCGAGCGGATCGAACGGCACGCCGACCGCGCTGTCTTTGTCGCGATTACGCCGCAGCGGGCGCTCCGCGAGGCATCGGCGGCGAAGGCGCGCTTGGCGTCGGGCTCGCCCGCGTCCTTGCTCGACGGCGTGCCGGTCGCCTACAAGGACGTCATCGACGTGGCCGGAACGCCCACGACCGCGGCTTCGGCCCTGTTCGCCGATGCGCCGGCCAGGCTGCGCGACAGCCGGTGCGCGGACCGGCTCTCACGGGGTGGAATGATTACCCTCGGCAAGCTCAACATGACGGAATTCGCCTATTCCGGTCTGGGCTGCAATCCGCATTTCGGGACGCCGCGCAATCCGAACGACAGCAAGGTTCATCGCTCGCCGGGCGGCTCTTCCTCCGGCGCCGGCGTGGCCGTTGCCGCGGGCCTCGCGCCTTGCGCCATCGGTTCCGACACCGGGGGATCGATCCGCGTTCCGGCCTCCTTCAATGGCGTCGTCGGCTACAAGTCCAGCGAAGGCCGGATCGACAAGACAGGCGTTTTCCCGCTGTCGAGGACACTGGACACGATCGGTCCGCTTGGCCGTTCGGTGATGGACTGCATTCTGGTCTCGCAGCTCATGCGCGGAGAACAGACGGTCGGCCCGAGCCCCCGGCCTGTTGCCGGACTGCGCATCGTTGTCCCGACAAATATCGTGATGGACCGCCTGGAGAATGCCGTCGGAGCCAATTTCGAGCGCGCGCTCGCCGCGCTGAGCGATGCTGGAGCCATGATCGAGCGCAGGAGGCTGGAATGCCTGGATCGCGCTTCCGAAGTCACGGAACTGCACGGCTCGATTACCGCCGCCGAAGCCTACCACCAGTATCACGACATCATCGAGAGTGATCGGGTGAAGCGCCTCGACCGCCGCGTCGTTCGCAGGATGCTGGTCGGCAAGACGATGAGCGCGCATGACCTCCTGGCAGTCCAGTGGATGCAAGCGGAGGAGAGACCCAAGATTCGCGCCGAACTGGACGGCGCCTTGCTGTCTATGCCGACGACGCCGCTGGTGGCGCCGGACATTGCACCGCTTGAAGCCAATGACGAACTCTTCATGGACGTGAATTCGCGGATTCTTCGCAATACAGTGCTCGGCAACATCCTGGATCTCTGCGGGATCGCTCTTCCAAGCGGCCGCGACCGCAACGGATTGCCGACCAGCATCCTGTTTTCCGCGCCGGGCGGCGAGGACGATATGCTGTTGGCGTATGGCCTGGAAATCGAACGTATCATCCGGGGCTGTGACGGGTAACATGCTGCGCCGGCCGGACGGGATGCGATTAACGGAGATGGAAAGATGTCGCCTGACCTCGACTATTCCTCATTCACGGGGCTGACGCAGTCTTCCCGCGACCGGATCGCGGCCGGTCCGCTGGACCGGCTGAGCGCTACGCTCGACCGCGACGACCCGGACCATCGTGAGGGTGATGCGATTCCGCCGCTGGCGCACTGGCTGTTCTTCCTGCCGTCCGACCGCCAGTCGAAACTCGATTTGGACGGCCATCTTATACGTGGCGATTTCCTGCCCGCGACCCCCGAACTGCCGCGCCGCATGTGGGCGGGAAGCCGGATCGACTTTCATGCTCCCATACGGGTCGGGATGGATGTCGAACGCCGCTCCCAGATCCTATCGATCGAGCGGAAACAGGGAAAGAGCGGCGCACTTCTCTTCGTGACCGTCCGTCACGAGCTTGCCGAGAATGGCGGCCCTCTGCTGCTCGCCGATGAGCACGACATCGTCTATCGCGGCGAGGGCGGGGCTGCGGGAGGGCAAAAACAAGAGGTCCGCGAAACCGGCCCCTGGCATCGTGTCGTCGTGCCCGACGAACGTCTTCTCTTCCGCTATTCCGCGCTCACCTTCAACGCACACCGCATCCATTACGACAAGGACTACGTAACCGGCGTAGAGGGTTATCCCGGGCTGGTCGTGCATGGACCGCTCATCGCGACCTTGCTGCTGGACCTTGTCCGGCGGCAGCTGCCCGAGGCGGGAATCGCCTCCTACGCGTTTCGCGCCCGCGCGCCGCATTTTTCGGGCATGGAACTGCACCTCAACGGCGAACCGGAACTGCACGGCAATGCCGTCGCACTCTGGGCGTCCGACGCGGACGGCCATGTCGCGATGACCGCAAGGGCAGTCCTCGCCGCGCCCGGCACGGGAGCCAAGGCATGACGCGTCCGCTCGAAGGCTGCCTTGTCGTCTCGATCGAGCAGGCGATCGCAGCGCCCTACTGCACCCGGCTCCTGGCTGACAATGGCGCGCGCGTCATCAAGGTGGAGCGTACCGACAGCGGCGATTTCGCGCGAGCCTACGACACGCGGGCGCGTGGCCTGTCGAGCCATTTCGTGTGGACGAACCGCTCTAAGGAAAGCCTTGCCCTCGATCTCAAGGATCCTGAAGCGATCGAGGCTCTGAGAACGATCCTGTCCAAGGCGGATGTCTTCATACAGAATCTCGCGCCGGGAGCTGTCGAACGGCTGGGGCTCGATCCGGCCTATCTGCGCGAGGCCAATCCGCGCCTGATCACCTGCTCCATATCGGGTTACGGCCGAGGCGGCCCCGAAGAGCAGCGAAAGGCCTATGATCTGCTTATCCAGGCCGAAGCGGGATTCCTGTCGGTCACCGGCACGCATGACCGCGTCGCCAAGGCTGGCATATCGATCGCCGATATCGCTGCGGGCGTGACGGCCTATCAATCAGTCCTCGCGGCGCTTCTCAATCGCCACAAGACGGGGCAGGGCGACACGATCGAGGTCTCGATGCTCGAGGCGATGGCCGAATGGATGGGCTTTCCGATGTATTTTGCGATGGATGGTCAGGAACCGCCGTCGCGCAATGGCGCCGGCCACGCGACGATCTATCCTTACGGTCCTTTCGACACGGCCGACGGCCAGGTGCTGTTCGGGCTGCAGAACGATCGGGAGTGGTCCGTTTTCGCGACCGACGTTTTGCAACGGCCCGATCTGGCGAGCGACGCCCGCTTCGCCGGGAACAGCGGCCGCGCGGCCCATCGCGCGGTCCTCGATCCGGTCATTCGTGGCGTACTGGCGTCTCTGTCCACCAGCGAGGCGCTCGAACGGCTCGCAATGGCGGGTATAGGGACGGCCCGCGTGAACGACATGCATGATTTGTGGGAGCACCCGCAACTTGACGCGCGTCGGCGCTGGCGTGAGTTCGACACGCCGGCGGGCCCGATGCGCGGCCTGAAACCGGTGACGGGCGACGCCTGGGAGCCCCGGTTCGATCCCGTGCCGTCGCTTGGTGAACACACGCGCGCAATCCTGTCCGAGTTCGGATGCGCGCCGACAGACGAAAAAGAGGGCAAGCCATGATTCCCGCAGCCGACGATCATCAGGACATGCGCGAAGCGCTGCGTGCGCTGTGCGCCGAGTTTCCCGCCGAATATCACCGGCGCCACGACGAGGCGGCCACTTATCCCGAGGAGTTCATCGACGCGTTGACAAGCGCGGGATGGCTGGCCGCGATGATCCCGGAGCAATATGGCGGGTCGGGTCTCGGCCTGACCGAAGCGACCGTGGTGATGGAGGAGATAAACCGCTCCGGCGGCAATGCCGGCCACTGCCACGGGCAGATGTACAATATGGGCACGCTGCTTCGTCACGGCTCGCCGGCCCAGAAGGACTACTACCTGCCGAAAATCGCTTCGGGAGAACTGCGGCTGCAATCGATGGGCGTGACCGAGCCGACGACGGGGACGGACACGACCAAGATCAAGACGACGGCGAAACGCAAGGGCGACCGCTACGTCATCAATGGCCAGAAAGTGTGGATCAGCCGAATCCAGCACTCCGACCTGATGATCCTGCTGGCGCGCACGACACCTCTGTCCGAGGTGAAGCGGAAATCGGAGGGCCTGTCGATTTTTCTCGTCGACCTGCATTCGGCGATCGGCAACGGCCTGTCGGTCAAACCGATACGCAACATGGTCAATCACGAGACGAACGAATTGTTCTTCGACGACCTGGAAATTCCGGCCGAGAGCCTGATCGGCGAGGAGGGGCGGGGATTTCGCTACATCCTCGACGGGCTGAATGCCGAACGCACATTGATCGCGGCGGAATGTATCGGCGATGCCTGGTGGTTCATCGACAAGGTGACCGGGTACACGAAGCAACGCATCGTCTTCGACCGGCCGATCGGGCAGAACCAGGGCGTTCAGTTTCCGATCGCCCGCTCCTATGTCAACACGCAAGCCGCCAACCTGATGCGCTTCGAGGCGGCGCGGAAATTCGATGCGGTCGAGGACTGCGGTGCGGAGGCGAACATGGCCAAACTGCTGGCCGCCGACGCTTCCTGGGAGGCGGCCAATGCGTGCATCCAGTTTCATGGCGGTTTCGGCTTCGCGGCGGAATACGACGTCGAACGGAAGTTCCGCGAAACGCGGCTCTACCAGGTCGCCCCGATATCGACCAATCTCATCCTTTCCTATGTTGCCGAACATATTCTCGGCTTGCCGCGGTCTTTCTGACGCAGGAGGAAGAAGGGCATGATGCAAACGAAACGAAATCCGGAGATGGCGCATGCCACCGGTGCGGAAAGCGAGATGCTTGCCGGTTTCGCGTCCAATCTGGACATTGCCGACATGCCGGCCGGAGTGCTGGATCGGCTGAATGACCTGTTCGTCGACTGGATCGGTTCTGCGCTGTCGGGCAGGGGGCAGCGTGCGGTCGAGGCAATCGAGCGGTTCGCCGTGCAGATGGGCCCCGCCTCGGGCAGGGCCGAAGTCCTGACCAGCCAGGCAACGACGTCGCCCCTGTTCGCCGCGATGGTCAACGCGGCGGCATCGCATGTTTCCGAGCAGGACGACGTCCACAATGCGTCCGTGTTTCATCCCGCCGCCGTCGTGTTTCCCGCGGCGCTGGCGGCAGCCCAGGCGACGAAAGCCTCGGGTCGGGATTTTCTGGCGGGATGCGTCGCCGGCTACGAGGTCGGGATCAGGATCGGCGAGTTCCTCGGGCGATCACACTACAAGATATTTCATACCACCGGCACCGCGGGAACGATCGCTGCCGCTGTGGCGGCGGGACGTGTTGTCGGGCTGGAAAAAGATCGAATGCTGAACGCGATCGGGTCGGCGGGAACCCAGGCGGCCGGTTTATGGGAATTCCTTCGCGATGCTGCGGACTCAAAGCAGCTTCATACGGCCAAGGCTTCCGCTGACGGTGTGACCGCCGCCTATCTGGCGGCGGAAGGATTCACCGGCGCGAAGCGCATCCTCGAAGGTGCCCAGGGGATGGCCGCCGGCATGTCGCTGGATGCCGACCCCGGCAAATTGACCGATCGGCTGGGCACACGCTGGGCTTTGGCGGAAACGTCTTTCAAGTGGCATTCTTCGTGCCGGCATACGCATCCGGCTGCGGACGCGCTCCTTGAAGTAATGCAGAAATACGATTTGAGCCACGATGAAATAGACCGGATCACGGCGCATGTGCATCAGGGCGCGCTCGATGTGCTTGGGCCTGTTACCAATCCTCGGACAGTGCACCAGGCAAAGTTTTCGATGCCCGCGACGCTTGGCCTGATCGCAACGCACCGGCGGGCGGGATTGGCGGAATTCGACGGTTTTCTCGATGACAGTCGCGCCAGGACCTTCCTCGATCGGGTCGAGATGCAACTGGACCGGGAAGTTGATGATGCCTATCCGCGACGCTGGATCGGAAAAGTGACGGTCCATACCACGGATGGACGAAATCTTTCCGCGCGAGTCGACGAGCCGAAGGGCGACCCCGGTAATCCGCTGTCCTCGACGGAGGTCGATGAGAAAGCGCGGAAACTGGCTCGTTATTCAGGGGCGGCGACCCCTGAGGAAATGGAGAGGGTTATCGAAACCGCACGGGGTATCTCGGGCTGCACGGTCGTCCCTTATCTCCTGACCGTCTCGTCCTGAAATAGGTATGGCGAGATTAGGGACAGATTTGACGTCGTCAGTCCGTGCTGACCATTTTCTTCTCCAGATTGAGACTATGCAATTCAACGAAGCATAGCTTACGAAAACGATCTTCAGGCGGGCACTGGCATCTGCTTTCGGTGCAAGTGTGCGGACATATCCGCCACCCTCCAAGATTTTGGTTTCGGCCATAATGAACCGGACCGGGTTTACCGGAGGCTCCAACTCCCGAGTAAGTTGGAGCACGATGAGCAAAACGACGAACAAGTTTTCCCTCTGACGTCCGCGGGTGAGCGGTTCGCCTATTGGCCGCGTAGCTTATTTCGACCTGCCTCCGGCAAATTCGGGGCTGTTCACTTCATGCTTTCCCGGGTCAAGAGCGCGCGCTCTTCGGAGTCCGCGTGTATGCGGATCTAGCGTCAGCCTGATTGGGCGGCGCTATCGTTTTCCACGATGTCCTTGAAACGGGCGAAGAACTGCCCCGAAAGCTTTCGCGCGGTAGAGTCGACGAGACGGCTGCCGAGCTGGGCGATTTTTCCGCCGATTTCGGCCCTGGCTTCGTAGGCGAGGACCGTTGCCTCGCCCTCAGGGCGAAGACCGACATCCGCGCCGCCCTTGGCAAAGCCGGCGATGCCGCCGCTGCCTTCGCCGGCGAGCGAGAAGCGATGCGGCGCGCCGGCCGTGTCGAGCGTGACCTTTCCGGTGAAGCGGGCCTTCACCGGGCCGATACGAAGCGAAACCCTGGCCTCCATCACGTTGTCGGCCTGTTCCACGAGGTCCTCGCAGCCCGGAATGCATTGCCGGAGAACGCCGGGATCGTTGAGTGCCGCGAACACGACGGGGACGGGGGCCTCGATACGGATTTCTTCCTTCATTTCCATGGAAAATGCCCCATCAGTCCTCTTGCGCGCTGGCGTTAATCATCTCGGTCAGCGCGCTCGTCAGCATGCCGTCCGGCGCGGCCAGTTCCTCCATGATCGTGTAGTGGTTGCGGCCGGTGAGCGTCGTCATGGTCACGAGGAGATCCGCGGCGCATGCGCGCTCCGTGAATTCGCGGGATTGGCGCTGCAATTCGGGAAGCTCGTCGCCCCCGACGAACAGCGCAATCGGGATCGGGCGAGCCGGCAGGTTTTTCGATGGTGCGAGCGTTTCGATTTCCGATGGCTGCAACCTGAGTTCGTCGTTGATGTAGGTTTCGGCGATCGGTTCGAGATCGAATATTCCGCTGATCGACATCACGCCGCGCACCATCGGCAGGTTTGCCGAGAGCGTCGCCAAGTGGCCGCCGGCCGACCAGCCGCCGACATAGATGCGATCCGGATCGAAGCCGAGTTCGGCCGCCATGGACGTGATGAAGACGAGGGCCTGGAACACCTCCTCGACGATTTCTGTCAGCGTTGCCTGCGGCGCCAGCGTGTAGCCGATGGTGGCGACATCGATGCCCTGGGCGCCTGGGCCGGTGGAGACGAAACCGAAGATCTCCTTGCTGTTGCGATGCCAGTAGCCGCCATGGATGAAGACGAAGAGCGGTCCATTGGTGCTGCCGGACGGGAAAAAGTCGATCAGGTTATTGGGCTTTTCGCCGTATCTGATATCGGGCCGTGCGCCCGGGGCCTCGCGGCAGGCCGCGCTGCGGCATTCCCAGTCCTTTAGCCGCTCGGCGCTGTCCGCGACCGCCTCCGAATTGTTGTAGGCAGCGTCTTTCTGCGCCTGTCCCAAGCTGAAAAAGCCTGGAATTTCATCGCGCTCCTGTTGTCGCACCTGAATTGTCCTCCGTACGGAATAGGGCACAGGGTCGGCTAAAATGCGCGCCGGATCCCTTGCGCCAGCCGCGAAGGCGGCAGCCGCTGAGCCAGTTTTCTTGTTGATCTTTCGCGGGATGCGATCTGTCCCGCCGCCTGAACGTGTCGGTGACCTATCCGGATTGCTTCGCGAGGGAGACGGCCCGCCGCGCCATGACCATCACGAGATTGGCGCGATATTCATTGTCGGCATGGATGTCGGACATCAATTCCGAAGCATCGATCGAAATGCGCTCCAGCGCCGCGGCATCGAAGTTAGCGGCAAGCGCCGCTTCGATGTCGGAAGCGCGGAAGACCGAGGGGCCTGCGCCCGTGACGGCGACACGAATGGCGTCATCGAATTTGGCGACGAAGACGCCGGCGAGCGCATAGCGGGACGCCGGGTTGGCGAATTTCGCGTAAGCGGCAAGAGCGGGAAAAGGAAACCGGACCGCGGTGACGATCTCGCCCGGTTCCAGCGCTGTCTCGAACATGGCGACAAAGAAATCGTCGGCCGGGATGGTGCGTTTGCTGGTGACGATCTCGGCGCCGAGACCGAGGACGGCGGCGGGATAATCGGCCGCCGGATCGTTGTTGGAGATGGAGCCGCCGATGGTCCCGCGATGGCGAACCTGCTGGTCGCCGATGCGCGAGGCGAGTTTCGCCAGGGCAGGGAGCTTCTCCTGCACCAGCGGAGATGCCGCCACATCGGCGTGGCGGGTCATCGCGCCGATAACGACGACGTCGCCATCGAGCGAGATCCCGGCCATGCCGGCAATGGCCGAGAGATCGACGAGAGTGTCCGGCGCGGCGAGGCGTTGCTTCATGGTCGGCAGCAACGTCATGCCGCCTGCGATCGCCGATGCGTTCTCGTCATCGGCGAGCAGGGCCACCGCTGCGTCGACCGTGTCGGGTTTGTGATAGCTGAAAGACCTCATGATCCTGTCCTTATTCCGCGGCCATCGGCGCCCGCGCGTTGCGGATGACGTTCCAGATGTGGTTGGGGGATGCCGGCATGTCGACATGGGCGACGCCGAGCGGCTTCAGTGCGTCGACAACAGCGCTGATGATCGCCGCCGGCGAGCCGATCGTGCCGCACTCGCCACAGCCCTTGACGCCCATCGGCGTGTGCGCGCAGGTCGTCGAATGCGGTTCGATGACCAACTGCGGGAAGTTGTCGGCGCGCGGCATGCAGTAGTCCATGAAGGAGCCTGACAGGAGCTGGCCGGAGGCGGGATCATAGACGCCGTGCTCGAAGAGCGCCTGGCCGATGCCCTGGACGATGCCGCCGTGCAGCTGTCCCTCGACGATCATCGGATTGATGATTGTCCCGACGTCGTCGACCGCCGTGTAGCGCTCCAGCTTCACGATGCCGGTGTCGGGATCGATCTCGACCTCGGCGAAGTGCGCGCCTCCCGGATAGGTGAAGTTCACCGGATCGTAGTAGGACTGTTCCTCCAGCCCCGGCTCAAGCGTCTCGAGCGGGAAATCGAAGGGCACATAGGCGGCCCCCGCGATTTCCTGGAAGCTCTTCTTGCGGTCGGTGCCGGCCACGGAGAAGGTACCGTCCTCGAACACGATGTCTTCGAGCGAGGCTTCGAGCTGGTGGGCGGCGATCTTGCGGCCCTTGAGGATGACCTTGTCGCTGGCCTGTGACAGCGCCGCGCCGCCGACGACGAGCGAACGGGATCCGTAAGTGCCCATGCCGAACTGCACGCGGTCCGTATCGCCGAAGACGATGTCGATATCCTCGAACGGAACGCCGAGGCGGTCGGAGACGATCTGCGCGAAGGTCGTCTCGTGACCCTGGCCGTGGTTGTGGGTGCCGATCAGCACCGTCACCGCCCCGGAGGGATGGACGCGCACCGTCGCGCTCTCATAGAGGCCGCCGCGCGCGCCAAGTTGGCCCGCGAGACGCGAAGGGGCGAGACCACAGGCCTCGATATAGGTCGAGATGCCAAGCCCGCGATATTTGCCGCGGCTGGCGGCCTCGGCGCGGCGCGCCTCGAAGCCCGCCACGTCGGCCAGTTCCTCGGACCGCTCCAGGCATCCCAGCGGATCGCCGCTGTCATATTCGACGATGACCGGCGTCTGGTAGGGATAGGCTTCCTTGGGGATCATGTTGCGTTTGCGGATCTCGATCTTGTCGATATCCATCTCGCGCGCCGCCATATCGACCAGCCGCTCCACGACGAAGGTGGCCTCGGGGCGTCCGGCGCCGCGATAGGCGTCCACCGGCACGGTGTTTGTGAAGACACATTTCACTTCGCAGTAGATCGACGGGATCTGGTACACGCCGGAGAGCAGCGGCGCGTAGAGATTGGTCGGAATGTTCGGCCCGAAGGTGGAAAGATAGGCGCCCATATTGGCGAGCGTCTTTACCCGCATGGCGAGGAATTTGCCGTCCTCGTCGAGCGCCAGTTCCGCCTCGGTGACATGATCGCGGCCATGCGCGTCGGAGACGAAGCCCTCGGAGCGCTGGGCGACCCATTTCACCGGGCGGCCAAGCTTGCCGGCGGCCCAGGTCACGACGGCTTCCTCGGCATAGTGGAACTGCTTGACGCCGAAGCCACCGCCGACATCGGGCGCGACGACCCGCAGCTTGTGCTGCGGGATGCCCAGCACGCCTTCGCCCATCAGCAGACGCACGACATGCGGAAACTGACTGGTCGTCCACAGCGTGTAGCGCCCGGTCGCGAATTCGAACTCGCCGATCGCCGCGCGCGGTTCGAGCGGGTTGCCGATCAGCCGGTTGTTGACGAGTTCGATCGATGCGACATGGGCCGCGTTCTGGAAGGCGGCGTCGACGGCGGCGGCATTGCCGAGATCCCAATCCGCGCACAGATTGTTTTCGACATCGTCATAGAGTTGCGGCGCGTCGGGACGGAGCGCGTCGACGAGGCCGACGACGGCGGGCAGCACTTCATAGTCGACCTGGATCAGTTCGGCCGCGGCCTCCGCCTGTTCCTGCGTCTCGGCGACGACGAAGGCGACCGCGTCGCCGACATAGCGCACCTTGCCCTGAGCGATCGGCGGGTGCGGCGGCTCCTTCATCGGATTGCCATGCTTGTCGGTGATGCCCCATCCGACCGGCAAACCGCCGACATTGTCGGCCTTCATGTCCTCGCCGGTGTAGACGGCCTTGACTCCCGGCTGCGCGAGCGCCTTCGAGACGTCGACCGAGTTCAGTTTCGCATGGGCATGCTCGGAGCGTAGAAACACGCCGGCAAGCATGTTGGGTCGCTTGATATCGGCGACATAGGTGCCCTTGCCCCTGACGAAGCGGGCGTCTTCCTTGCGTTTCGGTGACGAGCCAATTCCAACAACTGCGTTCATTGAAATCTCCTTCAGGAAGCTGCTCGCATGGCGGCCGCGCCAGCGATGATGGACTTGACGATGTTCTGGTAGCCGGTGCAGCGGCAGATATTGCCCTCGAGCCACTCCCGGATCTCGGTTTCGCTGGGATCGGGATTGTGCTTTACGAGGTCGATAGCGCTCATCAGCATGCCGGGCGTGCAAAAGCCGCATTGGAGGCCATGGTTCTCGCGGAACGCGGCCTGCATCGGATGCAAATCAGTGTCGCTTGTCGAGAGGCCTTCGACGGTCCGCACCTTGCCGCCATCGGCGGAGACGGCCAGCATCGTGCAGCTCTTCACAGAGTCGCCATTGACGTGGACCACGCATGCGCCGCACTGGCTGGTGTCGCAGCCCACATGCGTTCCGGTCAGCGAAAGCTGTTCGCGGATGAGGTCGCTCAACAAGGTCGAAGGATCGACATCGACCGTAACCGGCTCATCGTTCAGCGAAAATGAGATTTGCATAGATTTGTTCTCCAGTATCAAGCGAGCAGGTGGGCGTGATCGATCTGCCAGACGGCGAGCACGCGATCGCCGATAGACAGGGATTCCTCGAAAAAGCGGCGTTCGGGCACATAGGCGACGAATTCCTCCTCGCCGGCGGCCTCCATCATGACCTTCACGAAAGTGCCCTGATATTCGACGCCGGTAATCGCGCCTTCCACGCTGGTCGAGCCGTCCGGCAGATCGCCGCCGCCGGCACGGATCAGGTCGATGTCGTCGCGCCGAACCGCGATGTCGAGCGCCTGACCGTCTTCGAGACGCTTGCCGTTCGCCAGAGGGATTTCGATATTGCTGTATGTGGCGCCGGCCATCGTCGCGCGGGTGGCGTTGATGTGGCTGACCTTGCCCGAAATCACGTTCTGGCCACCGATGAACTCGGCGACATAGCGATTCTTCGGTTCGGCATAGACTTCGCGGGCAGGGCCGGACTGACGGACCTTGCCCTGGTCCATGACCACGACCATGTCGGCGAGCGCGATCGCCTCCATCTGGGTGTGGGTGACATGGATGAATGTAATGCCGAGGTCGCGCTGCATGCGGCTCAGTTCGGCGCGCATCTTGATACGCAGATGCTCGTCGAGCGCCGAGAGCGGTTCGTCGAGCAGCAGGACACGGGGTTCCGTGATCGCGGCGCGGGCGAGGGCGACACGCTGCTGCTGGCCGCCGGACAGCTGAGAAGGCAGGCGATTGGCGAACTCGGTCAGATGCACCTTCTCGATCATCGCGTCGGCCTTGGCGTTTCGCTCGGCCTTGGAGAGGCCGCGAACGCGCAGCGCGAAGGCGATGTTGTCGCGGACGCTCAGATGCGGGAACAGCGCGTAGGACTGGAACATCATCGCCGTGCGGCGTTCCACCGGGTCGAGACCGACGACATCCTCGCCGCCGATCAGGATTTCGCCATGGGTCGGATCCTCATGTCCGGCGATCATCCGCAGGATCGTGCTCTTGCCGCAGCCGGACGGGCCGAGCAGGCAGCAATAGGCGCCGTTGGGGATCTTGAGATTGATGCCGTCGACGGCGAAGGTTTCGCCATCGTAGCTCTTGGTGACGCCAGCGAGCTCAATATCTCCGTTACCAGTTCCCACCTTAGTCTCCATGTTATTCACTGATATTCTTGCGGGCGGCGTTGCGCCGTTGCAGCAGGATGATCGATCCGAGGCTGACGCCGATGATCAGAAACGAGATGACCGTCGAGACCGTGCCGAGCGCGTAGAGCGCGGGCGAAGTGACGTTGAGCGTCATGCTCCAGATTTCGAGCGGCAGCGTGTTCTGGGCGCCCGCCGTCTGGAGCGTCCGGGCGAACTCGTCATAGGACAGGGTGAAGCCGAACAGGGCGACCGCGATAAGGCCAGGCGCGAGCACGGGCAGGATAACGAGACCGATCGTCTGGGCGCGCGAGGCACCGAGATCGCGGGCCGCTTCCTCCCAGTCGCCGTTCAGTCGCGACATCACCGCGAACATGACGAGGATGCCGAAGGGCAGCGTCCAGGACAGCTGCGCGCCAAGCGCGGATGTGAACCAGTTCGTCGGAATGCCGGCCATGTCGAAACCGAGACCGATGCCGATGCCGAGGACGAGGCCGGGCGCGACGAGGCTGCCGATCATCAGGTAGAAGACGATGGTGTCGCCCTTGAAGCGTCTCCGGAAGGCCATGCCCGCCATGAAGGAGAAAACCACCGTGATCACCGTCACCGCGATCGCCAGATAGATCGAGCGCGTGAAGGAGCCACTGACGTCTCCGGCGCGCGTCTGCATGATCAGTTCGTTGAACCAATAGAGCGAGAAGCCCCGCATCGGGAAGACCAGCCCGCCGCGCAAATCCTGGAAGGACAGGATGTAGATCGAGATCATCGGACCGTAGAGCGCGATCACGTAGAAGGCGAAGAAGGCGGCGAGGACGTAGAAGGTCCAGGGGCGATCGGAGGATTTGCGGCGCGCCCGGCGCTTGCCCCGCGCTGCGACATTTGCGTGCGCGACGTCGGTCATTGCGTGATCTCCTTGCGAATGTCGACGACGCGCAGGATCAGCGCCACCATGAGCATGACCAGGATCGTCAGGATGATCGCACTGGCCGCGGCGCTCGGATATTGCAGCACGCCGATATCCTCGTAGAAGGCGCCGACCACCGAGGCCGTACCGCCGCCCGACATGACCTTCACGACGAAGAAGTCACCCATGACGATGGAGACGACGAAGATGGCGCCGAGCGCGATGCCGCTCTTCGACATCGGCAGGATGATGTAGCGCATGATGTCGAGCTTGCTGGCGCCGGCGTCGAGCGCCGCTTCGACCACGCGCTTGTCGATACGGGCCATGGAATTGAAGATCGGAACGATCATGAAGATCGTCAGCTGGTGGACATAGGCCACGACCACGGCGAAATCGGAATAAAGCAGGAATTCCAGCGGCTCCTGGATGAAGCCCATTCCCATCAGCGCCTGGTTGATCAGCCCTTCCTTGCCGAGAAGCGGGATCCACGAAATCATCCGGATGATGTTCGATGTCCAGAACGGCACCGTGCAGATCAGGAAGAGGCCCATGGCGAGCAGCTTGCTCCTGACATGGAACACCAGGAAATAGGCGACCCAGAAACCGATGAAGGCGGAGAAGATCAGCGTCAGAGCGGCGAATTTGATCGTTTCGAAATAAAGCCGGTAGGTCAGCGCCGACTTGAACACATAGGTGTAATTTTCGAGCGTGGGATCCATGAACATGCCGCCGAAACCGTCGGTCTGCATGATGCTCGCGGCCAGCACCACGAGGATCGGCACGATGAAGAACGGGATCATGATGGCAAGCAACGGCGTGACGTTCAGCCACCCAACCGCGGTTCTGCTCAGTTTCATGGACGAGGCTCCGGCATGACTTGGTACTGCTTCTTGCTTCTCCTGGGCCCGGATTGCCCGGCCCCGCACTGTGACAACAGCGGGGCCGGGCCCTCCGGGAGCAACCGGGATCAGGCGACCTTGAAGTCGTTCCAGCGCTTGTTCATGTAGGCCGCTTCGTCCATCAGCGTGTTCCAGCAGGAGATGTTGGTCACGCGCTCGACGAAGGAGCCGCCGTCCCGCTTGGTGCCCGCGGGTTCCATCGGGACGCCATAGGGGTCGGTGATCGCCTCGGGAGCGGGCTGACCCTCGTACCAGTAGGCCCATTCGGTGTCGGTCATGTGCTTCTTGGCGGTCGAGGGGACCGGGCTGTAGTAGCCGTAGCGGGACACGAAGGCGCCCTGCCAGCCCTCGAGATACCAGTTGATGTATTCGTAGGCGGCGTCGAGCTTCTTGCCTTCGAGGTGGTTCATCAGGCCCATGCCGTTACACCAGCCGCGATAGCCTTCCTTGCCGTTCTTCTTGTTGACCGGCGCGTAGATGCACGGGATTTCCTTGGTGCGGACCGCGGCGACGGCAGGGGACCACATGGACTGGATGACGACTTCGCCGGCGGCCATGAGCTGGACAGACTGGTCGAAGGTTGTCCAGGTGGCGCGGAAGTGACCGTCACGCTTGAGCTCGATGAGCTTGTCGATCGTCTTGTCGATCTCCTCGCGGGTCATGTTGCCCTTGTCGCCATATTCGACGATGCCGGCGCTTTCCATGCACAGCGCCGCGTCCATGATGCCGATCGCCGGCACGTCGAGGATGGCGGCCTTGCCCTTGTATTTCGGATCGATGAGGTCCTTCCACTCGGTGACCGGATGGTCAACGAGATCGGGCCGGTAGCCGATGGAGTCGGCGTTGTAGACCTGCGGTACGTTGGTCAGCCAGTCGGCGACGCCGTCATGAAGCTCGGTGGAGTCCTTCTTTTCAAGATAGAGCGCCGCGTAGGGCGAGATGCCCTGATCGGCGATCTTGACGCCGTCCAGTTCACCCTTGGTGAAAATCGGCAGAAAATTGTCGAACTGCTTGATGCGTTTCGCCTCGATGCCCTGGATGACGCCGCGCTTGGCGGCGAGCTTGGCCTGCCAGCCTTCGAGGTCGCAGATATCGACCGTGTTGGGCTGGGTGATGAAGCGGTTGATCGAGGCGGAGGTGTCGAGATTCTGCATCGTCACCTTGAAGCCGAGATCCTTGGCGGCCTGGTCTCCGATCGCCTTCACGACCGAATAGGACACGCCGACATGGCGCAATTCGATGTCCTTGATTTCCTGTGCCCAGATTGTCGGGAATCCGGTGATCGCCCCCGAGCCGGCGGCGGCGCCCGCCGCAGCTGCGCCGGCCTTGAGAAAGCCTCGTCTGGAGATGTTCGATTTCTTCGTGGATTTGGTCATTCGTCAGATCTTCCCTGCTTGAATAACGAGCGGCATCTTGCGCCCTGCCACAGCGATTAGATGAATTTTCCGGATCGAAACAAAATCAGAAATCGAAATCCCAACCATAAGAAACGCATATACGCCGATCATTTCATCGTGCGCTGCACAAAATTCGCGCAATTCAACCGGTGGTTATGGGTTTTTGTCCGATCCATAGACAGCCATCCGGTCGCCTTGCCTGATTTGGGGTCAGGGTGGCGATTGGAAAATTTTTCCAATACGTAGAAATTGGGGGCGTGCCGTTAGGAAATGTCGGCCGGTCCGCCGCGAGGGAATAATCGCTTACCCGGCCGTTTGCGCCGCCGGGTCGAGGGGGCGAGGCGGCCGCGGAATACTGCGCAGATCGGCGCCCTGATCGAGCTGCTGAAGATAATGCGCGAGATAGTCGTGCAGCGCATTGGCCGCCGGCGATTTCGTGCCGGGGGCCTTGTAAAGAAGCAGGTCCACTTTCGGCAGAGCAGGGAAATCGGCCCCGCGAACGACCTCCCGCATGCCCGGCACGAGTGCGCTGCGGCCAAGCACCGTGACCGCCATGCCGGAAAATACCGCGGCCTGCAGACCGCTTACGCTTTCGCTGACGCAAGCGATGCGCCAGGGATGCCGCGCGGCCTCCAGGCACTCGATGGCATGATCGCGATAGATATTTCCGGGCGGCAGCAGGGCGAGCGGCACCGGGGTCTCGGTGTGCGCGGTGGAGTTGTCGCCGGTCATCCAGATCAATTGTTCCTGGCGAACGACGCGGCCACCGGAGAAATCATTCATCCGGGTGACAAGCGCGAGATCCACTTCGCCGCGATGGACCAGACGCACGAGCGGCGTCGACAGTGAGCACTGAAGCTGCACCTGGACACGCGGGAAGGCCTGCTTGAACAGGCCGAGGATCGACGGCAGGAGGAACGACGCATAGAGGTCGGGCGTCCCGAGAACCACCTGGCCTTCCACGTCCGGCGACTCCAGCCTCGACAGCAATTCGTCATGCAGGCGCAGGATGGAGTTCGCGTAGGTCAGGACAAGCTCGCCGTCGGGCGTCAGCACCATCTTGCGGCCCTCGCTTCGAAACAGGTTGAACCCGCAAATGCTTTCCAGGCGCTGCAATTGCAGCGTTATGGCCGGCTGTGTCCGGCCAAGTCGCCGCGCGCTTTCGGTTATATTTCCCGTTTCCGAAACGCTTTGCAGCGTTCGCAGGATCCGGATGTCCAAACTCAGGCTGTTCATGGGCGCGGATGCGATCCCGTTATTGTCTCACGGTCGTCGGTAAGGGGAAGCAACGGACGTGCCATGTGGGCAAACCTGTCGCGGCGCGGCTTTCGGCCCGCAGGAGCGAACAAAAAAACGTCAGGCAAGGCCGGTGCTGACCATTTCTAAGGCGGAGCGCCGACAGCGTGCGAGCGCCGGCGCCGCCGCACATCAGTCAACCGTCGCCATCGTTCGGGCGAAGGTCTCGGCGATCGCCAGGACGGCGGCGTGAATAGGCCCTGCTGTCAGGCTGGGAATGACCGAAGCATCGACGACATAGAGATTGTCGAGCGACTTGAGCCGGAGATCCGGATCGACGACCGCGCTGTCGTCCTTGCCCATCCGGCAGGTGCCGCAGGGGTGGTGATGGGTAATGACGGCGTTCGCGATGAATTCGTCGATCTCGGCGGTGCTGTTGAGAGGGCCCGGCTGCAGTTCGCGATCCCGCCACTCCGAGAGTTCGTCCCTGTGTCCGATCGTTCTCGCCGCCTCGAGCGCCTTGCGAAACAGGTCACGGTCGCGCCCGGTTTGAAGATAGGCCGGGTCGATGATCAAGCGATCCGCGAGGTCCGGACCGCTGATCTGCAGTCGGCCACGGCTCGTTGGATGGGTGACCCCGAACAGGAACGAGTAGGCCGTTCCGGCATCCGGGGCCGTAAAGCGCTCGGACACGATCGGCGCGACACCGCAGCCGACGACGATCTCCGGTTGCCCGTTCGCGGTAAAGTCGTCCGCGCGCATATAGGCCATGGACTCGGAGTGCTGGAGCCTTGAGGGAGGAAGGTGTTTGCGGGTCGCATAGACATTGCCCGCACCGAGCAGGTGGTCCTGCAGATTGCGACCGATATCGGGCGTGTCGATCAGACACGCGACCCCCGCGGCGTCGAGCGTGTCTTGTGGCCCGATTCCCGAACGCATGAGCAATGCGGGACTTTCCAGTGAGCCCGCACACAGCACGATCTTGTCGGCGTGAATGTCGACCGGTCCATCGCGCCCGACGACCTCAACGCTCTGCGCCTTGCTGCCATTCAGGACGATACGTCGGGCTCGCGAGCCGGTCAGGATTTCGAGATTGCCGCGGGCCCGGACCTCGGGCGTCAGCCAGGCGTCCGCAACCGTCACGCGCCGCCCGTCGCGGATATTCAGCGAGTTCGGGGTGACGCCGATCATCTCGCCGTCATTGTGGCCGTCGAGGCGCGCGAGGCCGAGCGCAGCGCCCGCTTCGATGAAGGCGCGCGCGAGCGGGCTCACTTCCTCGCTCGGCCGGTAAATCGGCAACGGGCCGGAATCGGGATCGGAGCCGTCGCCGGCGGGCGATCGATCCTCGATTGCCCGGAACACGGGCTGCAGTTCGTTCCAGCTCCAACGGGAATCGCCGGTCGCATCCACCCAGGCCTCGTAGTCCCGGGGGTGACCGCGCATATAACCCATCGCATGCAGGCAGCTCGATCCGCCCATCAAACGGCCGCGTGCCCAGTGGTGCACCCGGCCGGCCGTGCCCGCTTGCGGTTCCGTCGTGTAATCCCAGTCGTAGCTGCGGCCCTGAAGAGCGGGCCAGGCTGCGGGGTTCCAGATATCGGGATCGCTCTCGTCCTCGCCCGCTTCCACCAGAAGGATTTTCCGGGCCGGGTCTTCGCTCAGTCGCGCCGCCAACAAGGCTCCGGCGGACCCGCCACCGATAATAACGATATCGGCGGTCAACCCCGCTTCACGATCAGCCACGCTCATTGTCGATCCTTTTTGGGTTTTCTGCCCGGAGTTGCGGAATTCCGGAGGGTTGCCAATGGCAGCCGCGATTGACCATCGTGGCTTCGAAAGGGCCTCGATTCCGGAATGCCATCATGATTTCCTGCGGATTGAGGCGTCGCCGTGGGCGGTCAGTTCGTGGTGTCCATGGACTCTTTCGCCGCCGACTTCGCCTTCAGGATGTGTTTCTTCGAGGCTTTGCGGGCGGCCTTCTCGTCGCCCGCCGCGATCGCCTCGTAGATTTCCGTCATTTCCGCCAGGCTGCCTTGCGCTCTGCCTTCCAGCGACATCGATCGCGCTCTGAAAAAGCTGATCCGGGCGACAAGGCCGCGGTGAATTTCCTCCAGAATCGGATTTCCGCAATTGGCGAGAATGATCGAATAGAAGTCCGCGGCGGTCGTGACGCGGGCGAGGCTGTCATTGCTGGATGCCGCGTCCGCGAACGCGGAAAGAGACTTTTCGAGTTCTTGCAACTGGTCTTTTGTAATCCGTTGCGAACACCGGCCCACTGCCTCGACTTCCAGCAGTTCGCGGACCTCGTAGATGGCGGTGATATCTTCCCAGGTGAGGGCGGGTATCGACGGTCCCCGGTTCGGCACGATGTCCACCAGGCGTTCCGCGGCCAGGCTGCGCAATGCTTCGCGCAGGGAAGGGCGGCTGATGCCAAGCTGCAGGCACAACTGGCTTTCGATCAGCCGGCTGCCGGGTGCGAACACGCCGGATAAAATCGCCAGCCGCAACTTGTCGACAGTCTCCTGCTGCACCGTTCGCGGCAGCACTCTAAGGTTCAGATCTGGCGGCATCAATGTGGTCTCGCGATCGGTGAGTCGTGTCCCGGCATTCTATGCGAAGTTGTGCATATAGGACATCAGTAATAGCCAGAATGTCAATTCGCAAGATTGAAAGAATGTCTGACAATCCTGTTGACGCTCCAAAAATTATGTGATCCCTTTGCCGAGACGAATTGAGGCGTGAGGACCACGGGGCATGACGGCGGCGGTGCAATCTGAAGACCTGAACATGCGACGCATCGATACAGGTCGGATCGTGCTGAACGTACGTGAGTCCGGAAGTGGCCCCTTGATGCTCTTCTTCCACGGCATCACCGCCAACTCGGCTACCTTTGCGCCGATAATGGCGAAGCTCTCGGACCGTTTCACCACGATTGCGGTGGACCAGAGAGGGCACGGCCACAGCGACAAGCCGGAAAGCGGTTACGAGGCCGCTGACTACGCTGACGATATAGGCAGCCTCATCCGCGCTCTCGACAAGGGCCCCGCGATCCTGGTGGGGCACTCGCTCGGATCCCGAAACGCGGTGACCGCCGCGGCCAAATATCCGGAGCTCGTCCGGTCGGTCGTGGCGATCGACTTCACGCCTTACATCGAGACCGAGGTGTTCGACACGTTGGAAGCGCGGGTGAATGGCGGCGACCAGCTTTTCAAGGATGTGGACACGGTCGAGGCGTATCTCGCCGCCCGTTATCCCAACATTCCCGCTCCGGCGATCAGGATCCGGGCCGAAAGCGGTTATCGGCCGGTCGAGGGAGGGCTCCGTCCCCTGGCCTCGCCGTCGGCGATGGCCCAGACCGCCAACGGGCTGCGCGCCGACCTGACGCCGGCCTATCGCGAGGTCCGCAAGCCGGTTCTTCTCGTCAGGGGCGAGATCAGCAAGCTCGTTTCCGCCGAGGCGCTGGCCAAGACCAGCCGGCTCCGGCCCGATCTTCCGGTCGTCGTCGTCCCGGGCGCCGACCACTATGTCAACGAGGTGTCTCCCGACATCACGTTGAAAGCAATCACGAACTTCATCGATGCCTGACGGCGAACGCCGTCCTTTCAGACGCAACAGGATGTGACTATGGCGAATATCAACAAGACATCAGGAAAAGCTCTCACCGCGCATGTCGCCGGTGCCGGCTTCGCCGGGCTGACCGCGGCTATCTCGCTCAGACAGATGGGCTGGGATGTCACGTTGCACGAGAGGGATTCGGAACTGCGCGCATTCGGTGCGGGTATCTATCTGTGGCACAACGGCCTTCGCGTTCTCGAAGGCATCGAAGCGCTCAATGACGTGCTTCACGGAACGCACACGCCGCCGGCCTACGAGACCTGGATGCACAACAAGTCGGTTTCCAAGGAAACTTTCAACGGTCTGCCCTGGCGGATCATGACCCGCGCCCACCTGCATAACGCGCTCGTCAAGCGGGCCAAGGAAGTCGGCGTCGCCATTCGCGTCAATTCCGAGGCCGTTTCCGCCGATGCGGATGGCCGTCTCACCCTTCAGACCGGCGAGGTCATCGAAGCTGACCTGGTCGTCGGCGCAGACGGCGTTGGATCGAAGGTTCGCGACTCCATGGGCTTCGAGCAGGACCGCTGGGTGTCCACCGACGGCATCATCCGCCTGATCGTGCCGCGGCTGAAAGACAAGCTCGGCGACGAGGCCAATTGGGACAACACCATCGACATGTGGAACTTCGAGCCGCGTGTTCAGCGTATCCTCTATTCGCCCTGCAACAAGGACGAGCTCTATCTCGGCCTGATGGCTCCCGCCGCCGATCCGCGCGGTTCCAAGGTCCCGCTGGATCTGGAAGTCTGGGTCGAAATGTTCCCCTTCCTCGAACCTTGCCTTGCCGAAGCGGCGAAGTTGCAGTCCGCCCGTTACGACAAATATGCCACGACAAAGCTCAATACCTGGGTGAAGGGCAAGGTCGCCCTTGTCGGCGACGCCGCCAACGCGATGTGTCCGGCTCTCGCGCAGGGTGCGGGATGCGCCATGGTCAACGCCTTCAGCCTGGCCCAGGATCTGGCGGAAGACTCGTCGGTCGAAGACGCGCTTGTCGCTTGGGAAAAGCGTATCCGTCCGATCACCGATCGCACCCAGGCCCTCTCCGGCGAATACGCTGCAAACCGGTCGCTTTCAAAGGGCAACATGTTCACCAACGAGGCGCTCGAAGCCGCGCGCTACGACCCGATCAAGCGCGTCTATTCCTGGCCGCAGAACCAGTAACGATTATCGAGCCCGCAAGCGACTTGCGCGCCCGCGCTGCGCGTTCCCAAGGAGAGAGAAATGAGCCATTCCGCCGACGTTGAAAAGCACTATGAGGTGCGTGGTTGGTACTCGACCGTTCAGGAAATCCGGCATGACGGCGGAGCGCCGGGCGAATCCCTGCTCAAGGTCGCGACCGGCGTCATCATTCGCAATCCCTTTGCCGGCACCTACAAGGCCGATCTGTCGCCCCTGACGGCGCCCAGCGCCGCCATCGGCCATGCGCTCGGTGAGCGGGCCGTGGCCCTGCTCGGCGGGCGGCCGGTCGAAAGCTACGGGAAAGGCGGTATCGCCGGTGTCGGCGGCGAGCAGGAACATGTCGTTGCCTGCGTCACGACGGAATTCGGCAATCCGCTGCGAGAGCAGGTCGGCGGCGGCAAGGCCTGGATCTCCTCGGCCAGCAAGGTCGCCGCAGCCGGCACGTCGATCGACATTCCGCTTGCCCACAAGGACGAGCTCTATATCCGGTCGCACTACGATGCGATCACTTTCAGCGTGCCGGATGGACCACGGCCCGATGAAATCCTGATCTGCATCGCAGTTGCGACCGGGCCCCGGGTTCATCAGCGGGTCGGCGGCAAGACTGTCGCCGAGCTCGCAGCCGCACAGTAACGAAACACGAATTTTCCAAGGGAGCATTCGATGCCTCTGAACATCAAAGACCTCAAGATCACCTCCGCCGACTTCCAGCCGCTCGAAATGATGCGTGACGAGCATGCCGGCGACAAGGGCAACATCCTTCCGAAGCTCACGGTCAGCGGCGTGCCCGCCGAGGCCAAGGAACTGGCCGTGATCTGTCACGACCCAGACGCCCCGCTCGCCAACGGTTTCACCCACTGGACCGTCTACGGCATCGACCCGTCGGCGACCGACCTTTCGGATGCGCAGGAAAAGTATCGCGTCGGTCCGAACGGCGCCGGCCAGATGCAGTATTACGGCCCGCAGCCGCCGGCCGGGCACGGCAAGCACCACTACTATTTCTGGGTCTACGCGCTGGACACCGAGGTCGAAGGGACGCCCACCCGGGAAGAGTTCCTCGCCAAATATGCCGACAACATCATCGAGCAGAACAGGATTGTCGGTCTTTACGAGAACCACTGAAATGCGCGGATGTAACGGGCGGGACGCCGATCTCGACAGTGCCGCGATTTGGGAGACTAGGAAATGAACACCACCGCTGCTCAGCAGACCGTCTTCGAAGAGCTGGTTACAGCGACGAAGATATTGCTGCATGAAGGAATTCTCGACACGTTCGGGCATATCAGCGCGCGTGATCCGGAAGATCCCCAGAGCTTCTTCCTCGCTCAGAAACTGGCTCCGAGCCACATTACGACCAACGACATCCAGAGGTTCAACCTCGATGGCGAAACGACGGACAACCGCCCGTCCTATCTCGAGCGTTACATCCACAGCGAGATCTACAAGGCCCGGCCGGACGTCAACTGCGTCCTTCACAGCCACTCTCCGGCCGTGCTGCCCTATTGTTTCTGCGATCAGCCGCTGCGCCCGGTCACACATATGGGTGCGTTTCTCGGCGAAGCCGTTCCCGTCTACGAAATCCGTGACAAGCATGGCGATGCGACGGATCTGTTCGGCGGCAGCCCCGAGATTTGCGCCGAAATCGCCGAAAGCCTGGGGGACTATCCCGTCGTTCTGATGGCCCGGCACGGCGTCGTGAATGTGGGCAACTCGGTTCGCGAGGTCGTGTTCCGCGCTTTCTACACCGAGCAGGAGGCTGCCGCGCAGACGGCCGGCCTGCAGATCGGCAACATCAAATATCTCTCGCCCGGCGAGATCGAGACGGCCGGCAAGCTGGTCGGCGCGCAAATCGACCGCGGATGGGATCACTGGACCATGACACTCCGCCAGGCCGGCCTCCTGGAATAGTCCGGAGGCCTGCGAAGGCGCCGGCGACGCAAACCTCCAAGGTCGCCGGCATCGAACCAGAAAGGTCCTGACGACGGGGCGTCAGGCGAAAGCAAAGAAGACATGGCGCACGCAGAAACCTATGACTACATCATTGTCGGAGCCGGATCGGCCGGTTGCGTGCTCGCCCACAGGCTGAGTGCGGACCCGAAATGCTCGGTCCTGCTGCTCGAGGCCGGCGGCTGGGACCGCGATCCCATGATCCATATCCCGCTTGGCTGGGGGAAGATCCTGACCGAGCGCCGCCACGACTGGATGTATTTCTGCGAGCCTGAGGAAAATGTCGGCGGACGCCGGGTGGAATGCGCCCGGGGCAAGGTGATCGGCGGGTCGTCGTCGACCAACGCCATGGCCTATGTGCGGGGCAATCGGGGCAATTACGACCGGTGGGCGGAAAACGGCCTGCCGGGCTATTCCTATGATGAAGTCCTGCCGTATTTCCGCAAGCAGGAGACTTGGGAGGGCGGCGCAAGCCAGTATCGCGGCGGTTCCGGCCCGCTCAACACCCAGCACTGCCGCTACAAGGATCCGTTGATCGACGCTTTCGCCGAGGCCAGCGTGCAGGCCGGCTACCCGCAGACGGACGATTACAATGGAGAACAGCAGGAAGGCTTCAGCCGCCTGCAGATGACGATCTCCAAGGGACGGCGGTCCTCCACCGCGTCCGCTTACCTCCGTCCGGCCCTGAAGCGATCCAACCTGACCGTCCTGACGAATGCGATGGCCACCCGGATCGTGATGGAAGGAAACCGCGCCACCGGCGTGACGCTCAGCCACAATGGCGCCGAAAAGACCGTGACGGCGCGCCGCGAGGTGCTTCTGGCCGGCGGCGTCATCAACACGCCGCAACTCCTCATGCTCTCCGGCGTGGGGGCCCCCGAAGAACTCGCCGAGCACGGCATCGAAACCAAGGTCAGCCTCCCGTCGGTCGGCAAGAACCTCCAGGATCACGTCTCGGTCATCCTGATGTACAAGCGCCGTGAGCCGGGCCCGTTCCTCAGGAACATGCGCGCGGACCGGATCGGCCTGGATTTCATCAAGACCTACCTGACGGGGCAGGGCTTCTCCGCGGACGTTCCGGGCGGTGTCGTCGCCTTCCTGAAGAGCGCTCCGGAACGTCCCTTGCCGGACGTGCAACTCCTGTTCACAGCGGCCCCGCTGGCCGCCTGGCCCTATTTCGAGCCCTTCAAGGCACCGTTCCAGGACGGTTTCGCGACGCGGGTCGTGGCGACGCAGCCGGAAAGCCGAGGATCGGTCAAGCTGGCCTCCGCGGATCCTCTCGCGGCGCCCCTGATCCATCAGAACTTCCTGCACTCGCCGAAAGACTGGGAATCGCTTCGCGCCGGTTTCCGTGTGGCGAGGGATCTCGCGGCGCAGCCAGCCATGAAGCCCTTCATCGAGGCGGAATTCTTTCCCGGCCCCGCCTGCGAAACCGACGAACAGATCGACGAACATATCCGCAAGACCTGCATCACGGTGCATCATCCGGCTGGAACCTGCCGGGCCGGCACCGATCCGGATGCGGTGGTCGATCCGGAACTGCGCGTGCGCGGTGTGGAGGGACTGAGAGTGGTGGACGCGTCCGTCATGCCGGATCTCGTCTGCGGGAACATCAACGCAGCCGTCATCATGATCGCCGAGAAAGCGGCGGATCTCATCGCGGAACGCCAGATTAGCGAGGCAGCGGCATGATCCAGAGAGTAGCCATCATCGGTCTTGGGACGATGGGACCCGGCATGGCCGCCCGTCTTGCGCGGGGAGGCATCGAGGTCGCGGCCTACGACATCGCGCCCGCGGCGATCGAGCGCGCCCGCTCGATGATGGTCGCTTCCGACGGCGTTCTCGATGCGCTGGGCATTGCGGCGACGCCGGACAGCGCTGGCTCCGTTCGCTTCACCGACAGCATCGAGGATGTCGTTGCCGGCGCCGATCTGGTCATCGAGAATGTTCCCGAAAAGGAAGAGATCAAGGCCGATGTCTATCGCAAGATCGATGGGCTGATCTCGCAGGATACCATCGTGGCCTCTGATACATCGGGTATTCCGATCACCAAGCTGCAGGCCTACATTTCAAATTCCGCCCGCATGGTGGGCATGCACTGGTCCAACCCGCCGCATATCATTCCGATGATCGAGGTCATCGGCGGCGAACAGACCGCACCGGAAACAGTCGAAACCATTCGCGATTTTATCCGCTCGCTCGGGCTCCTGCCTGTGCTCCTGAAGAAGGATGTGCCGGGCTTCGTGGAAAACCGGGTGCTCTATGCGCTGCTGCGCGAGGTCGTCGACCTCGTGGAGCGCGGCGTTATCGAACCGGAAGATATCGATACCTGCGTTTCCTGGGGCATCGGCTACAAGCTCGCGGTGATCGGCCCGATGGCGCTCCTCGATATGGCCGGCATGGACATCTATCATTCGGTCTCGTCCTTCCTCAACGAAGACTTGTGCGACCGCAAGGACGTGGCGCCGCTGGTGCGCGAACAGATGGCTGCGGGCAAGCTCGGCATCAAGTCGGGCGAGGGGCTCTATTCCTATACGCCCGAGAGCATAGCCAGGCTGCAACCGGAACGGGCGCGCAAGCTCGTCGCCATCCGCCGGATCCTCGAGGGGCGCGAGTAGGACGATGACGGCAAGACCGGGAGCTGCAGGCGCATGAGCGGAAACCGCATCCTCCGGGCCGAGGCGCTGGTCGTCAAACTCGTCGGTATCCTCCTCGGGCTCACGCTGATCGCGATGGTCGTCATCAACGTTGCCAATGCGATCGGGCGCTACAGCGGCCTCTTCGCCCTTGTCGGCGCGGATGAACTCCTCGTCTACGGAATGATCTGGGTGGTGATGCTGGGCGCCATCCTGGCGGCGCGCAACCGCGACCACCTGTCGATCAACCTGCTTCCCTCGGCGATCACCGGCCGGCTGGCGGCGCTGCTGCAGATCGTCATCGACGTGGCGACCGTCGCCGTGTCCGTCTTCATCGCCTGGCACAGCTTCGTCTTCATCGAGCGGATTGCCGCTCTCAACCAGTCCAGCATGGGACTGGGGGTTCCGATGGTTATTCCCCATTCCGCGATCTTCGTCGGCTTCGCGGGCATCGCCGCGGTGACCGCATTCCTGACGATCGTCGATGTCGCCCGCTTCACCAAGAGCGAAGGAGCGCGAACTTGACCTGGCTCCTCGGTATCAGCGTCGCGACCCTGATCGCGCTCGGAGCACCGATCTTCGTAGCGCTGCTTCTGGCGGCTTCGCTGGCGCTGCTGTTCTTCCCCGGACCGCCGCTGATTGCGCTGCAGCAGACAATTTTCGGCGGACTGGACGCCTATGCCCTGCTTTCGGTGCCGTTCTTCGTCTTCGCCGGCGAACTGATGGCGATCAGCGGTATCGCCGATCGGCTGATCGGTCTGGTGCGGGCCTTGTTCGGCCGGCTGCCGGGTTCTCTCGGCGTCGCGGCGCTGGGAGGCTCGACCCTGATCGGCACGATTTGCGGTTCGTCCGCCGCCGCCGTCGCCGCAGTCGGGCGCAACATGTACCCGCAACTCGTCGAAAACGGTTACGGCAAACGGCGGGCGGCCGGCATCATCACATCGAGCGGTGCGATCGACATCGTCATCCCGCCATCCATTGCGATGATCCTTTACGGCGCCTCCGCCGAGCAATCGATCGCCAGGCTGTTCATCGCGGGCGTCATCCCCGGCGTGGTGATGGCCTTGATGATGGCGGGCTACATTTCGATTTCCGCCTGGCTTGCCCGCGTCCCCAGAGAAGAGAGTTTTCGGGCCAGGATCGCCTGGACCGCGTTCAAGCAGGCTTTCTGGGCGCTGACCATGCCGGCCTTCGTCATGATCGGCATCTATGCCGGACTGTTCTCGCCCACCGAGGCCGGCGGCTTCGCCTGCGCCTATGCGGCATTCCTCGGGCTCGTCGTCTACCGTAGCGTCACGTTCAAGACGCTGCTGGATGCCGCCGTCAGTTCGGCCATGATGACGGCGCGGATCATGATCGTGGTCGCAGCCGCAGGCGTCATCAGCTGGGTGCTGACCGTGGAAGGCGTCCCGCAGGCGTTGATCGCCGCGACCGCGGAGATCGGCCTGTCGCCGCTGGGCTTCCTGCTGACCGTGAACCTGCTGCTGCTGGCGATCGGTTGCGTTCTCGATCCCACCTCGGCGATCCTCGTCCTGTCGCCGCTGCTGGTGCCAATCGCGGTTTCGCTGGGCATCGACCCGATCCATTTCGGCGTGGTTATGACCGTCAACCTCGCCATCGGAATGTTCACGCCACCCTTCGGTTTGAACATTTTCGTCGCCCAATCGGTGCTGGGTTTGCGCACCTCGGACATCTACATCGGAGTTCTGCCCTACATGGCGGTCCAGATCTCCGCGCTTGCCCTCATCACACTCATACCCGCGCTATCGCTATGGCTGCTCAGCGGCATGTCCTGATCGCGTCCAAGCAAAAAGGAGTAACCCGACAATGACGACACATAACAGCGGATACAAACTGACGAGGCGCGCACTGGGCGTCGCCTTGGCGCTCTGCCTGCCGTTCGCGGGCGCCGCGCAGGCGCAGGGCACGATGAAACTGGCGTCTGCCACGATCAACGACGTGCAGCATGAGTGGCAAAAGGAATTCCAGAAGGAAATGGAAGCCCGTGTTGGCGATGCGCTGACGGTCGAGATCTATCCGGCCTCGCAGCTCGGAGCCATTCCGCGGATGTCCGAGGGCGTGCTTCTCGGCACGATCGAGGCATTCACGACGCCGACCTCCTTCGTCACCAACGTCGACCCCCGCTTCCAGGCCTTCGATGTCCCCGGGCTTTTCAAGGATGCCGACGAAGTCGACGCGGTCATCCACGACAAGGAGTTCCGCGACTACATGGAAACGCTCTTCCTCGACAAGGGCGTTCGGATCATCGGTGCGATCTTCAATTCGCCGACCCAGATCCTGACCCGCGAGCCGGTGACGGATATCGCAGGTTTCGAAGGTCTGAAGGTGCGGACTTTCGCGTCGCCGCTCCAGATGGAGCCGATGAAGGCAATCGGCGCCAACCCGACGCCTTTGGCGCTTTCGGAAGTCACGCCGCAACTCCAGGCCGGCGGTATCGACGGCATGCTGGCCGGAATTCCGATCCTGACCGCGTTCAAGTTCTACGACACGGCCAAGCACGTCACCAACATGAACATGAACCAGATCGTTTCGGTGACACTCGTCAACGAGGCATGGTTCCAGTCGCAGCCGGACGATGTGAAGACCGCGATCATCGAAGCCGGCCGTGCCGCTGAACAGACCGTCTTCCCGTGGGGCGTCGCCAATGTCGAACGCGCCGAGAAGGCATGGCTCGAGAACGGCGGCGAGGTGCACATGCTGCCGGACGACCAGCAGGCCGAACTTCAGCAGACCTTCGCGACTGTGGCTGACGAAGTCATCGCCGACCAGCCCGAAGTCATCGCGGTCAAAGACCGGATCATCGCGAAGCTCGAAGAGGTTCGCTCGAAATGAAGAACCTAGCCGCCCGGTGCATCGCAGCTCAGTCCCCGGTCGCTGTCGGCATGGCAGGAGAAGCGCAGCGTCGCTTCCATCCTGCCTGCGGCGATCGGCAGATCGAGCCGCGTGCGGGCGGCGTCGTTCGAACACCACAGCGCCTCGACAGGCATCCGGTCATTGGTCGCATTCATCAGGTTGAGGACGCCGGTCTCCGGGTCGTGCCACAGCGTCAATGTCAACTCCCCGCCGGGAGTAACGCGGCCGAGCTCGTCCGAATACCAGTGGGCCAGCGCCGCCTCGCAATCGAGGGTGAGGTCCGTGTCATTGGCAACGGTGATTTCCACCGGATCGGCGCCTTCCGTGCCGTGAACGATGCCTGAATAGGGAACATAAGCTCCGCTCTCGGCTGCGGCCGGGAGCGAAACAAGCCCGGCAGACAGGGCCATAAAAACAAAAAAAGGTCTGCGAAACGCCTCCGTCTTCGGACGGGGAAACAGTAACCAACCAGGGAACAGCATGATGAAGAACCTATTTATTTCTACCGCGTTGAGCGTGGTATTGGGCGCTTCTGCGGCATACGCTGCCGACGTCGATACCATAGCCGTCCTCACCCCGGAACAGGGAAGTGACTATGGCTGGAACCAGCAGGGCGTCGATGCGGCGAAAGCTGCCGCCGAAGCCGCGGGTGTCGAAATCATCGTCGCCGAAGGGCTCGGATACGGTGATGTTCGTGCGCCGATGCGCGAACTGGCGGCTGACGGCGCGGATCTGATGATCGCGCATGCGAGCGGCTACAACACGGCCGGCCCGGAAATCGCCGAGGAAACCGGCGTCCCGGTGGCGATCGTCGACAGCCCCGACGCGCTCAAGAAAGGTCTCGTGGCTGACTACACGCTGTCGGGCCATGAGGGCGCCTATCTTGCCGGTCGCCTGGCCGCGAAGATGACCACGACCGGCACGGTCGGCATCGTCGTCTCCGGTGAGCCGCCGTCCTGGAACTCGCAGTCGGCAGGCTTTGCCGAAGGCGTCCGCGCCGAGAATGCCGACGTGAAGATCCTTTATTCGGTGATCGGCCCGGCTGCCTATTCGGATGCCGCCGGCGGCAACCGCGTGACCACCTCGGTCATCGCTGCGGGCGCCGACATCATCTTCGGTCAGGGCAACGGATCCAGCTTCGGCATGATCCAGGCGGTCGAGTCGAACAAGGCCACCGACGGATCGGACGTGCTCTTCATCGACGTGATCGGCGACAAGTCCGAACTGGACAAGGGCCATCTGCTGACCTCGGTGGTCTGGGACATGACCCCGGTCTACACCGCCATGATCGAGGACCTGAAGAACGACGAGTTCGGTACGCATGGCTATTCGATCAGCCTGGCCGACGACTCCGTCAAGCTGCTCAAGACCCCGCAGGTCGACGAAGCGGCATGGGCCGACGTGATGGCGCTGCGCGATCAGATCATCTCGGGCGAGATCACGATCGAGCCGGTGTTCGATGCCGCGGCTGTCCGCGAAATGGTCACCGTTTCGGAGTGAGTGCATCCGTGCCAAACGCAGCGGAAAACCTGACAGAAAACCTGCTCCCGGAAACGGGAGCAGGCACCATCGGCGTACACGGCGTAACCAAGCGCTTCCCGGGCGTGATCGCGGTGAACAACGTCTCTTTGACTTTCCACCCGGGAGAGGTGCATGTCTTGCTCGGCGAGAACGGGGCCGGCAAGTCAACGCTCGTCGGTATCCTCGCGGGTCTTCAGGAGCCCGATGAGGGATATCTCTCGCTCGGCGGGGACCGCACGCGGCTCTCCAGCCCATCGGCCAGCCTCGATGCGGGGATCAGCACCGTGTTCCAGCATTCGATGCTGGTGCCGACACTCACCGTGCTGGAAAACCTGACGCTGGGCGCGCCGTGGTACGAGCGACCGCCGCGCGAGCGGATCGCCGCGCGGATGGAGGAACTGAAACGCGATTTCGCGCTGTCCCTGCCATTGGACGCCATTACCGGCGAACTCTCGCTCGGCCAGCAGCAACAGATCGAGATCGCCCGCGCGCTCCTGCGTGACAGCAAGGTGCTGATCCTCGACGAAGCGACCTCCATGCTGACGCCGCAAGGCGCGCAGGAACTGGGCGCGCGCATGCAGAAACTGGTGAAGAGCGGACTGGCCGTGATCTTCATCACCCACAAGCTGGCCGAGGCCTATCGATACGGGGACCGCATCTCCGTGCTGAAACAGGGCGCGCTGGCCGGCGAGATGGGCCCGGAAGAACTGAAATCCATGTCGGAAGATCAGGCGGTGGACGAGATCGTGCGCCTGATGTTCGGACGCGAGGCCGGCGCGACGTCCACCGAGCATCGCAAGAGTACGGCGCGCGACGAGATCATACTGAAGGTCGAGAGACTGGCGACGCAGGGCGACGCCGACGTCATGGGTACCGAGGACATCACGCTGACCCTTCGGGCGGGCGAGATCCTTGGCGTCGCCGGTATCGACGGCAACGGGCAAAAGCAGTTGGCCGAGGCGATGGCGGGCCAGAGACCGGTCACGGCCGGTAGCGTGGCGCTGGGGGGCGAGGACATTACAAAGGCCTCGGTCGCGCAGCGGCGGCGCAAGGGCCTCCGCTACCTGACCGACGACAGGCTCGAGGAAGGTTCGGTGGCCGCATTCCCGATTTCCGAAAACACCGTGCTCAAGGACATCGGCCAGCCGCCATTCTGGGTGAACGGCGTGGAACGCCCGCACCTGATCGCGCAACACGCGCGCGATCTGATCGCGAAGTTTTCGGTCCTGACACCGGGCGAGACCACGCCCATCGGACGGTTGTCGGGCGGCAATATCCAGAAGGTCCTGCTGGGCCGCGAGCTTTCCGGAGATGCGCGCGTCGTGGTCTTCAACAAGCCGACTTACGGTCTGGACCTGCAGAACATCGACAAATCGCGCGAGCGTATCTCGGAGATCGCCGAGCGCGGTCTCGGGGTGTTTCTCATCTCCACCGACCTCGACGAATTGATGGCTCTGTCGGACCGGATCATGGTGATGGAAGGCGGCCGCATCAGGGGGATCGTCGACAATGACGGGACCGGCGAGGCGCTGCGCCTGCGCATCGGACGGATGATGGCCGGCGAGGAAGAACACAAGCAGGCGACGGCATGAGTATGAAAGAAGACACGATGTCCGGTTCGGCGGACGCGGAAGCCAGGGCGAACGAATCCGCGCCGCCGACGGCAGAACGCAGTGCGTTCCAGCGCATACTGACGGTGACCGTAGGGCCGATCATCGCGGCGTTCCTGCTTTCGGCGATCGTCCTGATGCTGGTGGGCGTGAACCCGCTGACCTATTACGGCTACATTCTCGAACGGTCGCTTTTCTCCGGGCTCGGCCTGCAGCAGACCGCGACCCGGATGGCGCCGCTCCTTTTCCTCTGCGCCAGTCTGATCATCGCCTTTCGCGCGGGGATATGGAATCTTGGAACCGACGGGCAGTTCCTGCTCGGCGCTGTCGCGTCCGCCGCCACGGCGCCGCTTCTGGTCGGTGTCTTGCCGGGCTGGGCGGTCTTGCTGACGGGATTCGTCCTGGCAGCGATCGTAGGTGCGGTCTGGTCGATCATCCCGGCTTTGCTCAAGGCCTATCAGGGCGTGAACGAGATCATCACGACATTGATGATGTCGTTCCTCGGCGTGCTTCTGGCCTCCACACTGGTGAAGCTGGTCTTCCGGGACCCTTCCACGACAGTGCCGCAAACGCGAACTCTTCCAGTCGCTGACCGGTTGCCGCGGCTCTTCGATACCTCGATTTCCAGCGGGCTGATCTGGGGCCTGATCGCGGTCGTCGCGGTCCATCTGATGATGACCCGGACGTCCTTCGGATTGCGGCTGCGGATGGTCGGGGCCAATCCTTCCGCCGCGACCCATGCGGGCCTATCGGTGCCGCTCCTGACCATGGCGACCTTCGCGCTGTCGGCTGGTCTGGCCGGAGTGTCCGGGGCCTCCGAAATCCTCGGCGTCGCCGGCAACGTCCGCGCAAACTGGGATCCGGCCTATGGCCTGATGGTGATCCCGCTGGTCTTCCTCGCGCGGTTCGACGGATTTGGGGCCATCGTGCTCGTGTTCTTCTACTCGGCCCTGATGATCGGCAGCGAGAGCGCCGCGCGGCGTCTCGGTGTTCCGCAGGACTTCACACTCCTGCTGGTCGCCAGCCTGCTGATCTGCCTCGGGCTCGGCGAATATATCGATCACCGCAAACGGCGGAAGGAGCGTTGAGATGAGCGGATTGCTGACCGAGGCGTTTCTGTCGTCTCTTTTCACCGGTGCGATCGTTGCCGCGATACCGATGTTGCTGGCCGGGCTTGGCGAGCAGATGTCGGAAAAGGCGGGCGTGCTGAATATCGGCATCGAGGGCATGATGCTGATGGGCGCCTATATGGGCTTCCTCGTCGCCTTCCAGACCGAATCCCTCTGGATGGGCTTCCTGGGCGGGATACTCGGCGGCGTGCTGACGGCGGTCGTCATGGCTGTGCTCTGCGTGGTGCTGGGCCTCAACCAGATCGTCATCGGGATCGGTCTGACGCTTGGAGCGGAGGGCCTGACCGCGCTGCTTCACCATTTCCAGTTCTCGCGCACCTATCCGCGCCTGCCTGCACCCGAGCGGCTGAATATCCCGGGTCTCACCGACCTGCCGGTGATTGGGCCATCGCTCTTCGGGCGGCACATGATCGTCTATCTCGCCCTGCTGGCGGTGATCGTCCTGGCGCTTCTCTACCGCCGGACGAATCTCGGCATGACATTGCGGGCGGCCGGCGAACGGCCGGCGGCGCTCGATGTCGCGGGAGGCAATGTTCAGGGCATCCGCATTTTCGCGGTGTTGTTTACCGGCGCCATGGCGGGTCTCGGCGGCGCATATCTCGCCAATATCGGGGCAGGGCTGTTCATTCCCTTCATGACGGGCGGCGCAGGGTTCATCGGTATCGTGCTGGCCATGCTGGCGCGCGGCAGGCCGCTCTGGGTCCTGATCGGCGCGCTGATCTTCGGCGCCGCCCTGTCGCTGACCACGGCGCTTCAGGTCGCCGGGTCCAATATTCCGACCGACGTAATCCAGATGCTGCCTTTCGCGGCGGTCATGCTGGTTCTCGTGCTTTTCGGCCGCCGGGCGAAACTGCCCTCGGCTCTGGGAGCAGCCTATGAACGCGGCGCCCGCTAGGGGCTCCGTCACCAATCCGGCGGCCGGGAACGGGCCGGACAACATGAAGGAGAAGTGACATGGCCGATACGAAAGTCTTTCTGCTGGACGGCGGATCGCTGGTGCTCGATGGATTTCATATCTGGTGGAACAAGGGCCCCGGCGGCGAGGTCCGCTTCCCGGTCTACTCGGTTCTCGTCGATCATCCGAAGGGCAAGTTCCTGATCGATACCGGGTATGACTACGACCACGTTCAAAAGGCGCTCGCCTTCGAAAAGCCGCAGCAGACCGAACAGCAGACCATTCCGGGCGCGCTGAAGCTCCTCGGTCTCGAGCCGAAGGACATCGACGTCCTGTTCAACTCGCACTTCCACTTCGACCATGTCGGCGGCAACAAGTTTTTCCCGGACGCCAAGAAGATCTGCCACAAGGACGAATTGAGCCAGGCCGCGGCGTGCCAGCCCTTCGAAGTGCTCGGCTATTCCGATCTCGCCTTCAATACGGATGTGGCCGAAGCGCGCGGGATGAGCGATCAGCTCACGTCGGGACAAAGCGCAGAGAACACCAAGTTCGAGCTGATAGAGGGCGATGTCGAACTCGCGCCGGGCGTGACGCTGGTCTACACGCCTGGGCATACGATCGGCCACTACTCGCTGCTGGTCGAATTCGACAACCGCCGTCCGCTGCTGCTGACGCTGGACGCCGCCTATACCCGCAAGAACTACGAAAACGACATCAATGCCGGCTTCCACATCGATCCGGTGGCGGGCGTCAACTCGATGCGCCGTCTCAAGCAGATCGAAAAGGAGAAGGACGCCGAGGTGCTGTTCAGCCACGATCCGGAGAGCTTCAAGGACTACAAGACCGGCGTCAATTTCTACGGCTGATGAGGAGGAAATAATGAAATACCAGGAGGCAAAGCCGCCGGTCTTTACACTGACCGCCGGACCCGTCGACGCTTATCCCGAAGTGCTGCGCGCGCTCGGCACGACCGTACTCTACGACTACGATCCGGCGTTTCAGGCGTTCTACGAAACCGTTGCGCTGAAAGCCCAGAAAGCCCTCGGCACCGAGACGCCGCCGCTGCTGCTTCAAGGCGAGCCGGTTCTCGCCCTGGAAGGAGCCGCCGCGTCGCTGATCGCGAAGGAGGACGTGGTGCTGAACCTCGCCTCCGGCGTCTACGGCAAGGGTTTCGGCTATTGGGCGGCGCGCTACGCCAAGAAGGTCGAAGAAATCGAGGTGGCCTATGACAGCGCCATCGACCCCGAACAGGTTCGCGCCTTCCTGAAGTCCCACCCCGAGGTCAAGGTCGTCTGCGTCTGTCATCACGACACGCCGTCCGGCACGCTCAACGACATCGACGCGATCGGCGCCGTCGTAGCCGAGGCGGGCGCGTTGCTGATCGTCGACGCGGTGTCCTCCTGGGCCGGCATGCCGACAAGTCCGGCATCTTGTCAGGCGGGCATCTATGTCACCGGGCCGAACAAGTGCCTCGGCTGCCCTCCGGCGCTGTCGCTGGTCGCCGTCTCCGATGCGGCCTGGGCCAAGATCGAGGCCAATCCCGACGCGCCGTTTGCGTCCATGCTCAGTCTGACCGATTGGAAGAACGCCTGGAAGAAGACGGAACCATTCCCGTTCACCCCCTCTGTGGCCGAGATCAACGGGCTGAACGCCGCTCTCGACCGTTATCTCGACGAGGGGCCGGAAGCGGTCTGGGCGCGCCACGCGCTGACCGCGAAGATCTGCCGGGAAGGGATCAAGGCGATGGGCGTGGAACTCTGGCCGGTCTCCGAGGAAATCGCCTCGCCGACGGCCACCGCGGTGAAGATGCCGGACGGCATCGACGCCGGTGACGTGCTCGCGGAGGCGCGCGCGCGATACGGGGTTTCGATGTCGGCGGGCAGGGCGGATACGCTCGGTAAGTTGATCCGCATCGGACATATGGGCCCCACCGCACAGCCCGGCTACGCGCTTCTCGCGGTTGCCGCGATGGGCGGCGCGCTGAAATCCGTTGGAGCCAAGGTGGACGTGGCGGCGGGACTGGCCGCCGCACAGGCCGCCTGGGACACATCAATCGACGCATAAGGCCGGAGACGGCGAACAGGAAAGGAAATTGGGATGAGTACAAGTCTTGAAGGCCGCAAGGCGGTGGTTACGGGTGCGGCGCAGGGTATCGGCAAGGCGATCGCCAAGGCGCTTGCGGAGGCCGGCGCAAAGGTCGTGATCTCCGACATCAACGGCGAGGGGGCCAAGGCTGCCGCTGCCGAGATCGGTCATGGAGCCGAGGGCGTGACCTGCGATTCCACCGACGCCGCGCAGGTCGAGAAAATGCTCGAGGACGCGGCCGAAGGCGGCGCGATCGACATCCTCGTCAACAATGCGTCCATCGTTCCCTTTATCGCCTGGGACGATGTCGATCTGGCCCATTGGCAAAAGATCATCGACACGAACCTGACGAGCGTCTTCATCGCCAGCCGCAAGGCGACCGACATGATGCGCGCCGCCGACCGCAAGGGTACGGTGCTCAACATCGCCTCCAACGCGTTTTATGCCGGCACCCCCAATATGTCGGCCTATGTGGCCGCCAAGGGTGGTGTGGTCGGCTTCACGCGCGCGCTGGCCACCGAGGTGGGTAAATACGGCATCCGCGTCAACGCGGTGACCCCAGGACTCATTGAATCCGACGGCGTGAAGGTCAGCCCCCACGCGGAGAGCTTCGGCTTCGTCGAGATGCTTCAGGCGATGCCCGGCAAGGGCCAGCCCGAGTCCATCGCCAAGGTTGTGGCCTTCCTCGTCTCCGATGACGCTGGTTGGATGACCGGCCAGTGCGTCAATGTCGACGCCGGGATGATCCGCCTCTAGGGCGCCCGCCGGTTTCGAATACGAGGCCTAACGGAAGCGAGACGCCTTCGTTGGGCCGCCAACTTCGATGGACCGCGCGCCAAGGGGGCGCCATCCATCGTCGTAGACCCTCCAGAGGGCATAAGATTGCCGCGGAGCGAAGCGCTTCCGCGAGCCGCTTGGCGAGGCGATCAATCAGGAGACGCGCAATGGACGACTTCTTCGAAAAAGGCTTGCAGAAACGCAAGGAAACGCTGGGCGCCGATTATGTCGAGAAAAACCTGGCTGCCGCGGACGATTTCACCCGGCCTTTCCAGGAGGCGATGACCGCATGGTGCTGGGGCTTCGGATGGGGAGACGAAGTTATCGATGCCAAGACGCGCTCGATGATGAATCTTTCGATGATCGGAGCGCTCGGCAAGATGCATGAGTGGGAGCTCCATTGCCGTGGAGCGATCGGAAACGGCGTCACGAAGGACGAAATCCGCGCCATTATCCACGTCATCGGAATTTACTGCGGCGTTCCCCAGGCACTGGAGTGTTTCCGGGTCGCGAAAAAGGTGCTGGAAGAGGCCGGCATGTAGGCGCTTCGCGGCCGGTTTCGATCTCTCGCACCCACACGAAACCGGCGAAGAACCGGCCCGCCGGTTCACACGGATACGTGGTCTACAAGCAAATCCCGCAGCTCGTCGCTGATATGCAGGGTGTTGGCGGGGTCCGACGTGTCGGCGAGCGGCTCAAGTTCCAGCACGCGCGCGCAAATCGCGACACCCATAAGCATGGCGAGCGCGAGAGTGATTTCGCGGCGTGAAACCTCCGGATACATCGTCGCCAGAGGCGTAACGAAGCTGTTTGTAATCGCTTCGCGCAGGACCGGTTTCGCCTCTCGGTTGCCAAGCGAGGCGACAATCATGTCGAGAGGCCGCAGGTCATCCTCGGCGGGCGTGCGCGCGCCATCGGCCAATTCGGCAAAGAACTCACCAAAGGTGCCGGGACGGTCTGGCGGGAAATTCAGGGCGCGCATTCTCTGTTCCAGAGCCTCGGTAAACAGCGCCTTCTTGGATCCGAAACAGCGATGCACGTAGGACACGTCCACGCCCACGTCATCCGCGAGGTCCCGTAATCCGGTATCCACGTAGGAGTTCCGCGAAAAGCGGGTAATGGCGGCTTGCAGGATCCGTTCCCGCGTCGGGATTGTCGTGTCTTTCAAGGGAAACGCGCCCGTTTGAAACAGTCATCCCGTAGAATATTTCGGGTTGCGGCCTGTGAGTCAACGCTCGTTGACCGTTTCCGACCGCCCATGATAGATCGGGATTTGTGCCGGTGCCCTTTATGTTGGAAACTCGGCCTCATCAAAATCGTTATGGAACGGCAATTTTTATGATCAATCAGCTTCGAAAGTGGATCGTGCCCGCGGTCGTGGTCGTTCTGGCGGTCATCGGTTGGCTGGCCTGGCAAAGCTCCGGGAACGATGACCTTCCCGAAGGGATTGCGCGTGGCAATGGCCGTATCGAAGCCGTTGAAATCGACGTGGCCTCCAAAACGGGCGGCCGTATCGACGAAATCCTGGTCCGGGAAGGCGATCTTGTCGAAGCCGGCCAGCCACTGGTGAAATTCGACACCCGTCAGATCGAGGCCGCGCTTCGGCAGGCCGAGGCCGAATTGAAGCGGGCCGAAATCGGCGTGGACACAGCAAAGATCCTCGTGGAGCAGCGCCAGGCGGAAAAACGCGCCGCAGAAGCCGGCCTCGCGCAGAGGAGGGCGGTGAGCAACGCCGCCGAAAGGCAGTATCAGCGCTCGCTGCAATTGAGTGAGACGGATGCCGTGTCCCGGCAGGTGCTCGATGCGCATCAGGCAGAAGCGCTTGGCGCAGCCGCCGCTGTCAGCGCCGCGGAGGCCATCCTGGCGGCTTCCGGTGCAGCGATCAATTCGGCAGAGGCTTCCGTTATCAACGCCGAGGCGGCGGTGACCGCCGCCGAGGCCATGATCGACAGTATCAATGTCCAGATCGAGGATGCGACGCTGACCGCGCCTCGTACCGGACGCGTGCAATATCTTGTCGCGCGCGAAGGCGAGGTCGTCGGCGCTGGCGGACGCGTCATCAACCTCGCCGATGTCGGCGACGTCTACATGTCGTTCTTTCTGCCCACGTCGCAGGCCGGCCGCATCGGCATCGGGTCGGAGGCGCGTATCGTGCTCGACGCCGCGCCTGACGTCACGATTCCTGCTGCGGTGTCGTTTGTGGCGGATGTCGCGCAGTTCACGCCGAGGACGGTCGAGACGGAAATCGAACGCGAAAAGCTGATGTTTCGAATTCGCGCCCAGATCGACAAGGATCTGCTGCGCAACTACATCGAATATGTGAAGACGGGCCTGCCGGGCGTAACCTATGTCAAGGTCGAACCCGACGCCGAGTTCCCGGCCGAAATCGAAGACAATCTGGTGCAGTGATGAAGAGCGGCGAGGCCGGCACGCCTGCCGATGTCCCTCCGGTCGCCGGGCTGAAGGATGTCGGCCTGTCCTACAAGGCGACGCGGGCGCTCGACGGCGTCTCGCTGGATGTGCCGGCCGGATGCATGGTCGGGCTGATCGGGCCTGACGGCGTCGGCAAATCGAGCCTGCTGTCGCTCCTGTCCGGTGCGACCGCGATCCAGCAAGGCGAAGTGCATGTTCTCGGCGGCGACATGGCCGACGGCGATCACAGGCACCGCACCTGTCCGCGCATCGCTTATATGCCGCAGGGTCTGGGCAAGAATCTCTATCCGACGCTCTCGGTCTTCGAGAATGTGGATTTTTTCGGCCGGCTGTTCGGGCACGGCCGGGCGGAGCGCCACACGCGTATCGTCCATCTTCTCAAGGCGACCGGACTGGCGCCCTTCGCGGACAGGCCGGCCGGCAAGCTTTCGGGCGGCATGAAGCAGAAGCTCGGCCTGTGCTGCGCCCTGATCCATGATCCCGACCTGTTGATCCTCGACGAGCCGACGACCGGGGTCGATCCCCTGTCGCGCCGCCAGTTCTGGGATCTGATCGATGTTATTCGCGCCGGCCGTCCCGGCATGAGCGTGATCGTCGCAACCGCCTATATGGAAGAGGCCAACCGGTTCGACTGGCTGGTTGCGATGGATGCCGGCCGGGTGCTGGCGACCGGAAGCCCCGGGGAGCTTCTTGAGAAGACCGGCGCGCAGTCGCTCGATGCGGCCTTCGTCGCCTTGCTGCCCGAAGAGGAGCGCCGAGACCATCATGAGATCGCGATCGCGCCGCACACAGTCGAAGACGGCCAGGACTACGTCATCTCGGCCGACGGCCTGACGATGCGTTTCGGCAATTTCACCGCCGTCGACAATGTGAGTTTCAGGATCCACGAAGGAGAAATCTTCGGATTCCTGGGATCCAACGGCAGCGGCAAGACCACGACGATGAAAATGCTGACCGGCCTGTTGAAACCGAGCGAGGGCGAGGCGGGGCTGTTCGGCCACAAGGTCGATGTCGGCGACATGTCAGTGCGCAAGCGCATCGGCTATATGAGCCAGTCCTTCTCGCTCTACACCGAGTTGACCGTCCGTCAGAACCTCGAGATGCACGGTCGATTGTTCGGCGTCACGGGCGATAAACTGGCGGGCCGTGTCGGGGAGATGGCCGATCAGTTCGATCTCGGCGCGGTCATGGACGCGCTGCCGGCCGCATTGCCTCTCGGCATCCGTCAACGCCTTTCGCTTGCCGTCGCGATGATCCATGCCCCGGACATCCTGATTCTCGATGAACCCACTTCGGGCGTCGACCCCGTCGCGCGCGACCGGTTCTGGGAAATCCTCGTGAAACTGTCGCGCGAGGACAATGTGACGATCTTCATCTCGACCCATTTCATGAACGAGGCGGAACGCTGCGACCGGATATCGCTCATGCATGCGGGCAAGGTGCTGACCAGCGACACCCCGGCTGCGATCATCGAAAGCGCCGATGCCGAAACGCTGGAAGACGCGTTCATCGCCTATCTAGAGAAGGCGGACGGGGAGGGGGCCGAAGCGTTCGATGAGAGCGAGTTTTCGGGGCATGCCGCTGCCTCAGCGCCACGCGGGCTTGCCCGCTTTTTCAGCCTGCAGCGCATGTTCAGCTACAGCCGGCGCGAATGGCTCGAGGTCCGGCGCGATCCCATCCGCGGCGTCCTCGCGACGCTCGGAAGCGTCCTGCTGATGTTCGTTATCGGTTACGGCATCAACATGGATGTCGAGAACCTGACCTTCGCCGTACTCGACCACGACCAGACGGCGCTGAGCCGCGACTATGTCGCGCAGATTTCCGGGTCTCGCTATTTCGACGAGCAGGCGCCATTGACCGGTTACGAGGATATCGACGAGCGGATGCGCAGGGGCGAGCTCGGGCTGGCGCTGGAAATTCCGCCCGGTTTCGCCCGCAATGTCGAGCGCGGCCGCAATGTTGAGATCGGCGCCTGGATCGACGGCGCGATGCCGATGCGCGCCGAGACGATCTCGGGCTATGTGCAAGGCATGCACAATTGGTGGATCGTCGAAAGGACGCGGGAAATGTTTGGCGACGATGCGGTCGTCGGCGATTTTTCGCTCGAAACCCGCTTCCGATACAATCCCGATCTCGAAAGCCTGGAATCGATGGCGCCGGGGGTCATCCCCATGCTGCTTCTGATGATCCCGGCGATGCTGACGGCGCTCAGCGTGGTTCGGGAAAAGGAACTGGGCTCTATCGTCAATCTCTATGTCACCCCGGTGGGCCGACTGGAATTCCTGCTCGGCAAGCAGGCGCCCTATGTCGCGCTGGCGATGTTCAATTTCGCGCTTCTTGTACTCGCCGCCGTCTTTGTCTTCGGCGTGCCAATAACCGGGAGCCTCGTCACGCTGACCGCCGCCGCCTTCCTTTTCGTGATCATCTCCACGGCGATGGGGCTGCTGGTCTCGACTTTCACCAAGAGCCAGATCGCGGCGATCTTCGTGGCCGCGATCCTGGCAGTGGTGCCGGCCACGCAGTTTTCCGGCCTGGTCGATCCGGTTTCGTCACTCGAGGGCGCCGGCGCGCTGATCGGTCGGATCTATCCGATGAGCCACTTCGTGACGATCGCGCGCGGGACCTTTTCCAAGGGGCTCGGGTTTTCCGACCTGCAGGCCTATTTCATTCCGCTGATCATCGCGATCCCGCTGATGATCGCCGCGACGGCGCTGCTGACGCGCAAGCAGGCGAAGTGACGCATGAACACGCTCGCCAACATCTTCCATCTCGGGATCAAGGAGCTGCGCAGCCTGTGGCGCGATCCGGTCCTGCTGATATTCGTCGTCTTCACCTTTCCCGCAGCGATCTATTCGTCCGCCAGTTCAGCGCCCGAAACGCTGAACAATGCTCCCATAGCCATCGTGGACGAGGATCGGTCACCGCTGACGCGGAGCATCATCGACGCCTTCTATCCGCCCTATTTCACGCCGCCGGCGCTGATCGACCGCGCCGAGATGGATGCGCGCATGGATGCCGGGATAGACACCTTCGCCCTCGATATCCCATCGGGATTCCAGGAAGACCTGCTGGCCGGCAAATCACCAACGATCCAGCTCAATGTCGACGCGACCCGGATGACCCAGGCATTTTCCGGCTCAGGTTACGTTCAAAACATCGTTCACAACGAGGTCTCGCGTTACCTCCAACGGCACGCGAGCCAGGGCGCCGGGCAGGTCGAGCTTGTCCTGCGGGCGCGGTTCAATCCGGCGCTGGATCCGTCGTGGTTTGCAGCCGTCACCCAGGTCGTCTCGCTGATCTCGCTGCTGGCGATGGTGCTGACGGGAGCGGCGCTCATTCGCGAGCGCGAACACGGCACGATCGAACACCTACTCGTGATGCCGGTTACCGCGTTCGAGATCATGACCGCCAAGATCTGGTCGATGGGGCTGGTCGTGCTCGGAGTCGTCACCTTCTCGCTGGTTTTCGTCATCCAGGGACTTCTGCAAATTCCGATACTGGGATCGGTTCCCCTGTTCCTCGCCGGAGCCGCTCTCGAGATTTTCGCCGTCACCTCTATGGGCATCTTCCTCGCCACCATGGCCGGGTCGATGCCGCAATTCGGCATGTTGATGATCCTGGTGATGCTGCCGCTGCAGGTCCTGTCAGGCGCTATGACGCCGCGCGAAAGCATGCCGGATTTTGTTCGCCATCTGATGCTGGCCGCTCCCGACACGCATTTCAACATCATGGCGCAGGCCGTGTTGTTCCGCGGCGCCGGTTTGGAAGTAGTCTGGCCGCAACTGCTGGCCCTGACGGCGATCGGCGGCATCCTCTTCGTATTCGCACTGCGCCGCTTTCGGGCTTTCCTGAAGTAAGGCGGGCCGGATAGCGGTGGCGCCAGTCTCGTTGGCCTGGCTGTCAGCCGGTCGGTCAGCGGCGCTTCCGGCACACGGCGATCTCGGTGCTCGGACCTTCGCTGACGATCTTCCGCAGGAGAAGTTCGAGCGGGTATAAAACCGCTCCGAGAGCTTGGCCGCGCCACTCCCGTTTGCCGGTACGCCGCATCATATTTTCCCACAGACGCTGAAGGCGCGGGCTGTCGAGGTCGACCGGCGACCCCATCAGGACGAAGACGGGGACACGAAAGAGCGTTTCGAAGCCGGCGGCTTCCAGGGCTGTCTCGATTTCCGCCAGCGACCGCGACTTCCAATAGTCTTCATGGCGGCGTGTCCCCTTGCGGATGAAGTTGTCGGAATAGAAAAGCAAACCGTCGGGGCGCAAAGCACCGTGCATGGTCCGCAGCGCGTTCAGGTAACGCTCGTCGTCGACGATGTGGAACAGCACGTCGAAAACGCTGACGGCATCGAAACTCTCCCGCGGCAGCGGTACAGTATCCTCGCCGATATCCGCGACCATGAACTCGGCTTCCGGAAAACGCTCGCGCAGCCTCGAGACCGCGAAGGCGGAGAAGTCGAGACCGACGAGGTCAGACACGCCGAACTCGCGCCACCGCGAGATGTAGAAGCCCGTGCCGGAGCCGATGTCGAGGACGCGCCTGCCGGCAAAGTTCCGGCCGCTGCGCCGGCACGCATCCGCGAAGGCGTGGCTGCGGACACGGTAGAGCCAGCGATTCCAGGGACGGCCATAGGCGAGGGAGCCGACGCCGTGCAGGCCCCAATTCTCGGACAGGCGCGCGTCCCAATAGTCCTGCTGAACGAGAGGGGTCTTGCGTGGAGGGATGCCGTTCTCCCCGGTCAAGAGACTGCCTCGAATTTCGAAGGCACCGGAAACATCTGCCTCAGCCTGTGGCGCATGCACAAGGCCGTTGCCCTTGCCGCGAATGGCCGGCCGACCTCATCATTGATGCAAAAGAACCGTGGCTTGGCCTGCCGCAATGCCCGGAGCGCGCGGAAGTTTCTGCTCATCCTGTTTCCGAGGCGAACGAAGCGATACTGGTCGGTTTCTTCGCCTAGCATGACTTTCTCGGCCAGATCGCCGCCCGTTTCCGTGAGATGGCTGAAATGGAGGACGCGAAGCACCAGGTCTTCGGGACTCCTGAATCGATGAGACGCGGTGTTGGCGAACTCTTCCGGGATTTCCGCTTCAAGCGCGGCCAAGACGTTGCGGTCGTAAAGCTGAGCAACATGCGCCGGCAGGAATCTGGGTTGCCGTCTGCCCCACACTTTCTCGATAACGTCCTGCGTGTAGGCATAGGATCTGTCGTGGATCGGCCCGCTGGATGCGTCGTCATGCAACAGTGTCGGCTGCAGATAGATCAACTGCCGGCCGTCGGGCCGGATGTAATCCGCAGGCGTGGACGGCCCCCCGAAAAACAAGTCGTCATTCAGATAAAGAAAGCGCCGGGACAGTCCCTCTATATGATGAAGCCGCGATTCGATCGCGTTTGAATTGAAAACCGGCAAGTCCGATTTCCGTTCAAACAGCTCCTCATGGGTAACGACCGTCAGCCGTGGATGATCGCGATTGAGCCAACCGGGCACTTGCCCATTCGTGACGAGGAAGACCTTTCGGACCCATGGCGCGAACTGTTCGAGCGATCGCAACGAGAACTTCAATTCGCCATTGTCGCGAAACCGATTGCTTTGCGCATCGGCTTCTGCCGCCGGGATCACGCTCCTCAGGGCTTGCCGGAACCGGTGATCGGCTCCGTCGACCCACAGATAGACCGCGTCTATCGGCTCGTGAGCGATTTCACTGTGTGCGGAATCGAAAAAATGGTCTGGCAAGGCGGCGTGTTATGGCAATAGTCGTCGTATGAACCAGTTATCACAGCATTGGAGTTCGCGGGGAGCCATATTCGCCGTCCTCAACGGCGTCTCAGGAACCTGACTGTAGACAAATTCGTTTATCACCAGCCGGCGGACCTCGTGTTCGACGGGCATCGGCTGGCGGCGCGGACTAATGCTTCGGAACTTTTACGATATTCCATGATACCGAAAATCATTCATCAGACATGGCATTCGCCCGTCTACGATTCGGACAAGGGCTCGCCCGAAAGCTGGCGACGACACAATCCGGACTGGGAGTATCGGTTCTGGACCGATGCGGATCTCGAGGCGTTTGTCCGCGATGAGTTTCCGGAATTTCTGGATCTTTATCTGGGGTATCCGAACAATGTGCAGAGGGCTGATCTCGCGCGCTACATGCTGCTCTTCCGTTTCGGCGGGGTCTATGCCGATATGGATACGGATTGCCTCGCCAGCTTCGATGCGTTGGCTGGCGAAAACCGCGTGATCCTTTGTGAGGAACCGAGCCTGCACTGGGATCAGGCGCGCCTTTTCGGCATGGACCGCCTCTACTTCAACGGAACCATGGCGAGCCCCGCCGGCCACCCATTCTGGAAACACGTTATCGACTGCGCCTGGGATGTCCGCCACGTCGCCGCGAAGGATGTGGTGGAATCGACCGGGCCGGTCATGCTGACCGGGGCAATCGGACGGTGGTCGCGAAAGGAAGAGCTATCGCTCAATTCCTGTCATCTCTTCGCACCCCTCGGGCGCGAAGGCGTCGATTGCGGCGATCCAATTCAAGGCGATTATGCCCAGTTGAGCCTCTCGCGCCACAATTGGGCAGGCAGCTGGTATGTGCGGGATACGCCGCCCGAGCCTTTGCGTTCCAGGCTGAAAGGGATGTGGCGGAAAATGCGCGTTCGCGCCCTGGCGCCGAGGCCGCTGACCTTCGAAACAGCGATGGGCCGAATTGACAGCGACACGCTATATTCCCCCGCCGCGCCTCTCGATCCTGACAAGCTTCCGAATGTCGCGATCTTCATCCCGGTCCGCGACGGCGCTCCATTCATCGAGAACAATTTCAAGCTGATCCAGGCGCTCGATTATCCGCGCGAGCGGTTGCGGCTGGTCTATTGCGAAGGGGACAGCACCGACGACTCGCGGGCGATCCTCGAGAGATTGCGCGATGAGCACGGCCGCTTCTATCGCGGCTTCGATGTACTCTCCTATTCCACGGGGCTTACCCTGCGCCGCAGGAAGCGCTGGAAACCGAAATACCAGTGGAAGAGGCGTTCGGCGATCGCGCGCGCCCGCAACGCCCTGATCCGGGGCGGCCTTACGACGGACGATGAATGGGTGCTCTGGATCGATGTCGATGTCTGCGCCTTCGAGCCCGGCGTCTTGAAAACGCTGCTGTTAGACGGTGCGAAAATCGTGACGCCGAACTGCATGATCGAACCCGGCGGCCGGAGTTACGATCTCAACGCTTTCTACGAGATCGGAAAGCCGCGAGACTCGCTTTATTACAAGCACATGGTCAAGGGGCTGTTTCATCCGCCGGACACGTATCAGCACCGGCGTTTTCTGCATGACATGCGCTATCTCGACCGGGCGCCTCTCGTCTCCGTCGGCGGCACGATGTTACTCGTGCATGGCGCCGTTCATCGATCCGGACTTGTTTTTCCCGAGATTCCTTATCGCGATCTGGTCGAGACGGAGGGATTTGGCCGGTTGGCCTACGATGCGGGCGTGAAACCCGTCGGATTGCCGAACGTGGAGATTTTCCACGTTAACAGCTGAAGTCCGACGTGCGGCTCCGCCTTGCTTCGAGAGATCGCCACGGACTACCGCTGCCCGCGATAGGCGCTTTTCATGTCGGCGTGATACGCGCATGGCGGTTTGGCGACCGCGGTTGGCTGGGTGATTGCGTCGTTTCCGGCCTTTTCTTCTTCGCCATGGATGGACTGCGCGCCTGGCGGTGAAATTGGCGCCTTCGTGTACATCTTAAGCTTTTTTGCGCTTCGTTTCGCTTCGCAAAGAATATCTCAAAGTCTAATACCCTTCAAATCGCGAAAGCTCTTTTTCATCATGAGAGAATGCGGGTTTTCCGGGGTTTTGAAAGAGGCATCTCAAATGAAAAGATGTGCGATTCACGGTTTTCACGGACGAATTTTTGTTTAAAGTGAAAGCGTCCGGTGTATACATGGCGCGCGTCCGCCATGAGTGAGCGGATGGCGCCCCGGGAGGGAGGCGCAGTCGGGGAGGAGGCCCATGCGACTGACGGATCACGAACAGGCGATGCTTGATGGGGGGCATGGCGAAGCTGCGGCCCGGGCCATG